>Ga0207689_10000002_pt1 | contig 198437 bp, 213 predicted proteins | sample KBSMisM52_FD_184312 | JGI IMG/M metagenome (GOLD analysis project Ga0207689, IMG submission 184312) | Miscanthus rhizosphere microbial communities from Kellogg Biological Station, Michigan, USA - KBS Miscanthus M5-2 (SPAdes) (version 2) | ecosystem: Host-associated > Plants > Roots >...
GGACGTGGTGGTGAGCTACACCGCGACCGACAGCCACGGCGCGGTCTCGAACGTCTCGACGCTGACGATCACGGTGACGGGCGTGAATGATGCGCCGGTCGCGAACAACGACAGCGTTAGCACGGCCGAAGACACGCCGGTCAACTTCGACGTCCGCACCAACGACAGCGACGTCGACGGCGACTCGCTGACGGTCACCAAGATCAACGGAACCAGCATTAGCGTCGGCAGTCCGGTGGCGATCACCGGCGGCTCGATCAGCCTCCTGGCCGACGGCACCCTCACCTATACGCCTACGCCGAACTTCAACGGCAACCCGCCGTCGTTCAGCTACACCGTCTCGGACGGCCACGGGGGCACGGTGACCGCGAACGTCAGCCTCAGTGTCAGCCCGGTCAACGACAATCCGGTCGCGAATACCGACGGCTACTCGGTCAACGAGGACAATGCGCTCATCGTCCCGGCGGTAACGGGCGTGCTCGCCAACGATACGGACGTCGACGGCAATCCGCTGACTGCGGTGCTGGTCAGCGGCCCGGCGCACGGCACGCTGACGCTCAATCCGAACGGCAGCTTCACCTACACGCCGGATCTCAACTTCAACGGCACGGACAGCTTCACCTACAAGGCGAACGACGGGTCAGCGGACAGCGCTGCGGCGACGGTCAATTTGACGGTCAATGCGGTGAATGATGCGCCGGTAAATACGGTGCCCGGGACCCAGACCATCGCCGAAGATGGCACGCGCACCTTCAGCACCGCTAACGGCAACGCCATCTCGGTCAGCGATGTTGATGTCGGCAGCGGCAATCTGACGGTTACCCTGTCGGTGGCTCACGGCACGCTGACGCTCGGCACGCTTGCCGGCCTCGCCTTCGGGGCGGGTGACGGCACCGCCGATGCGACGATGACGTTCACCGGGACGCAGGCAGCGGTCAATGCGGCGCTGCAGGGCTTGGTCTACAGCCCGACGGCTGATTTCAACGGGTCCGACACGGTGACGATCACGACCAGCGACAATGGCAACAGCGGGTCGGGCGGCACGCTGCAGGACAGCGACACGGCCATGGTCAACATCACGGCGGTCGCCGACATCGTCGCCGACAATGTCACGGTCAATCAGAACAGCGGCGCGAACAGCCTCAATCTGCTCGCCAACGACACGTTCGAAAACCCGGGCCGGTTCATCAGCGCGGTTGGCTCGGCGAGCCACGGCACGGTGTCGATCAACAACAACGGGACGCCCGGCGTCCTTACGGATGATTTTGTCGTTTACACACCGACCGCCGGTTACAGCGGCAGCGACAGCTTCACCTACACAGTGACGTCGGGCGGCGTGACGGAGACGGCGGCGGTCAATGTCACGGTGCAGTCGTCGGATTCTTTGGCTCCGACAGACATCGTCTTCAATCTGAATCCCGCGAGCGGTGGATTTAGCGGCAACAATGGCCTGGGCTCAGGCGACTTGCTTGGCTCCTTCACTGCGGTTGATGCGGACAGCACCACCTGGACCTTCGCGATTGGCGGTCCAAACGCGTCCCTCTTCACGCTCTCGCCTACCGGCAGTCAGAGCAGCGTATCTATCACAGCTGCCTCCAACGTCCCGGCGGGAGATTATACATTCACGATCACCGCCACTGATCCGGCTGGGCACAGTAGCACGCCAGAGACGTTCCATGTCTTTGTGGGCACGACCGGTGGGGACACAACCGTGGTCGTGTCGACGGGTACCGACATCGACTTCGGACTCAATGGCCAAGACGTCATTAATGGCGGCGCCGGCGATGATGCACTGGTCGGTGGTCAGAATGCTGACCAAATCACCGGTGGTGCTGGAGCCGACCAACTTATCGGCGGTCAGGGAGCGGACGCTTTCATATATGCGGCGACCAGCGATTCGACGGCCCCCAGCCACGACACGATTTTCGACTTCGACGAGACCGTGAACGGTGAGCAGATCGACCTGCATCTTATTGATGCCAATACCGCACTTTCGGGCGACCAAGCGTTCGCTTTCCAGCTGGCGCAGACTCAGTCGGTCGTGAACAACACGGTCACTTGGTATCAGGACGCTACGCACAACCAGACGATCATTCAGGCCGATAACAATGGTGATGGGGTCGCGGACTTGGTCATCTATCTCACGGGCATCCATAATCTCACGGGTGCTGGTGGCGGCAGCGACTTTATCCTCTGATCTCCCTGCGGAGCCGGCGATCGCAGGGGGGCGCCGGCTTCGGACAGGCCGAGCCTAACCCGCGGTAAAACAGCGGTCCTCGCCGCTCCCCGTGCGTTTATTCTCGCATCTGGTCCCTTCGGGGGCCGAAGCGCGTGAAAGGACGCGATCATGGCTAAACATAAAGACCGCAGCCTGGGCGAAAACTGGACCCAGAGCGACCAGGGCCGCAATATGCGGCAGCAGCGTAGTCAAAACCCCAGCCACAGGGGCGGACGGGGCGGCGGCAATCGCAAATAACTACTTGGAAGTCCCGTTCGGCGCGGTCGGACCTCCGTCCGGCCGCGTTGTTCGTTAGCGAAGCTCGCGCGCCACGATGAACCCGGTCACGCGCCCGGTTCCTTCGCGCACGTCGCTCCACTGATCCACCGGCAGCTCAATCGCCGCGAGCGCCGCCGTCGGCATCCCCTCCCTCACCAGGTCCGCTCCTTCATCGGCGAGCGTCCAGACAAGCCCCTCGAACCCCGGATTGTGGCCGACGATCAGCAGCCGATCGGAATCATCGTCGGCGGCTTGGACGATCTCGATCAGCCGGTCCACCAGCGCATTGTAGATGCCCGACTCCCACTGCGGCTCGATCTCGCCGTAACCCCGGGCGAACGCCTCGACCGTCTCCGCCGCCCGTTTTGCCGGACTCGCCCGAACTGAATCGATCTTGAAACCCTTGCTGCGCGCCTCGCGCCCGACCAGCTCCGCGTCGTACCAGCCGCGCTCCGCGAGCGGACGATCGAAGTCCTTGCCCGTGTCGGAATCGCGCTCGGCCTTGGCGTGGCGAAGGACGTAGAGGGTCTTCATTCCACTAGCTCCTCTGGCGCGGGCGCTACGACTCCGTGGAGCCTTTCCTCAACCCGCGCGATCGCCACATCGAGCGGGACTCGCCGCACCGCCACTCCCGGTGGGAAGGCCGACAGCAGCCGCGAGGGAAAGGCCGCCGACAGCACGACGAACACGCCGCAATCGCCCTGTCGCCGGATCAGCCGTCCGAACGCCTGCGCCAGCCGGGCTCGGACGACGCGGTCGTCATAGGAGCTTCCCCCGCCCGCCATCCGCCGCGCGGCGTGAAGCACGGTCGGCCGAGGCCACGGCACGCGCTCCATCACCACCAGCCGCAGAGATTCTCCGGGCACGTCGACGCCGTCGCGCAACGCATCGGTGCCGAGCAGTGATGTTCGCGGATCGTCGCGGAAGATATCGACCAACGTCCCCGCATCGATCGGGTCGACATGCTGTGCCAGCAACGGAAGTCCCGCCCGCGCCAGCCGGTCGGCGATCCGCGCGTGCACCGCCTTCAGCCGCTGAATCGCCGTGAACAGGCCAAGAGTGCCGCCGTTCGCCGCTTCGATCAGCCGTGCATAGGCGCCGGCCAGCGCCGGTATGTCGCCGCCCTTTAGGTCGTTGACGATCAGCACTTCGGAGCAGCCCGCATAGTCGAACGGGCTCTCCGCCTCGAAATGGCCGGTGGGCGAGGGCAGGTGGAGCGCCCCGGTCCGCGCTTCTGCCGCCTCCCAGCCTTCGCCGCCGCGCAAGGTTGCAGACGTCACCAGCACGCCGTCCGCGGGCGCGATCACGGCAGCGGCCAACGGCTTGGTCGGATCGAGCCAGCGGCGATGGATCGCGACGTCATATTCTCGGCCATCAACGCGCTCGACTGCGAGCCAGTCGACGAACTCGGGGTCGGCCTCGCCGCCGATCCGCGCCAACACAGCGATCCATGCCGACAGAGTCTCGCGCCGCCATGACAGCCCGCGGATCGCGCCTTCGACCCGAGCCCGGGCCTGCGTGTCGAGCCAATCGGGCGCATCTTCGAGCACCGCCTCAAGGCGGCGTGTCAGCGCCGCTAGCGGCTTGCCGAGGCATTCGAGTACCTCCGCCGCGCCCGCTGACGCCGACACCAGCGCGCCGTCGGGCTCGGCCAGCTCGGTCTCGAGCCCGTAACCGGCCTCCTGCGCCTTGGCCCGCGCATAGACCATGCCGCGCACCTCGCTGAGGAGCGCCTCGACCGGCCCGAACGGCGATGCCTCGACCAGCCGCTGCAGCCAGCCGTCTGACGGCAGCGCCTTCGCAGCCTCGACCGCGGCGTCGAGCGCCCGCGCGCCTTCCTCGTCATAGGAGGCGACATCCATCAGCCGCGCCGCCAGCCCGCGCCTGCGACCGCGCGACCGTCCCTCCGGCCCGACAATCCAGCGTCGCATCTCGATCGTTTCCTGCCCGCCGAACGCGACCGCGAAAGTCGAATCGGCGGCGTCGAACAGGTGATGGCCCTCGTCGAACAGGATCCGCCCCGGCGCGTCTTCGCGGGCGCGTGCGGCGTTGACCATCACGAGGGCGTGGTTGGCGATGACGAGATCTGCATCGCGGCCCGCCCGCTCGGCGCGCTCGATGAAGCAGCGGCGATAGTGTGGGCATCCGGCATAGACGCACTCGCCGCGCCGGTCGGTCAGCGCGGTCGCGCCGGCTCGCCGGAACAGGCTCGGCAGCCAGCCGGGCAAGTCGCCGCCGACCATGTCGCCGTCCTTGGTGTAGGCCACCCAGCGCCCTACCAGCTGCGCCAGGATTGCGGCCCGTCCGGCGAACGCGCCCTGCAAGGCGTCCTCGAGGTTGAGGAGGCAGAGGTAATTCTCGCGGCCCTTGCGGACGACGATCTTCTGCGCTCGCTCTTCGGCATCGGCGAACAATTTCGGCCCTTCGCCGTCGAGCTGCCGCTGCAGCGCCTTGGTGAAGGTCGACACCCACACCGTGCCGCCCGACCGTTCGGCCCACAGCGCAGCCGGCGCGAGGTAGGCGAGCGTCTTGCCGATGCCCGTCCCTGCCTCGGCGAGCAGCAGGTTTGGCGCATCCTTGGCGCGCTTGGGATGGAAAACCTCCGTCACCGCCTCGGCCATCGCCTTCTGGCCTTCGCGTGCTTCGATCCGGCCGGTCAGTGTGTCGAGCTTCGCGCGCGCGTCCTGCGGATCGACCAGCACGGTCCGCGGCGGCGGCCGCTCACCGGCCTCCTCCCATTGCTTCAGCCGCGAGAACAACATTCGCTCGCCGCGTTCTGGCCGTTCTAGCCGCGCCCCGATCAAAGCCGCCCAGCCCCAGCCGAGGCGGTGAAGCGTAACGTTCGACGTCCACGCCCCCTCGCGCTCGCGCCAGTCGGGGTCGGCGAGCTCCGCCATCAACCGCACGGCGATCCGCACCAAAGCAGCCGCGGCATCCGCTTCGCCTTCCGGCGGCTCCAGCCCAAGGGCTCGGCTCAATCCCGCCGCCGTCGGCACCGCAAACCGCGCCGGATGGACGAACGCGAACAACTCCAGCAGGTCGAGCCCGCTCAGCTCGGGATAGCCGAGCCTTTGCCCGACTAAAGGTGCGTTGAGAATGATGTGCGGAGTTTCCGCCGCCCGCGCGATCGCCTCGCCGCGGCTCGCTTCGCGCACCTCTCCGTCGCCGCTCGCCAGCCAGATTCCGGCATGGGTCGCATGAAGCGCGGGTAGGGGGAGGGGACGCACGAACGCACCTTAATTCAAAGCGGAACGAAAATGGAACGCGGAAAATCGTCAGCTAAGCGCTTTGATCAACAGCTTTTTCACTCGCTCGACCAGTTCCGGCGTCCTTTTCCCAAGCAATCCCCGCCCGCTCTCGGGCAGGTGCTCGACCGGATCACCGTCGTCCCCGAAAATGTAATGATCGAACATGTTGCGCCACGCCTTCTTCTCGTTGGGCGGCAGGTCCTTCACCGTGATGACCGCGTGATAGAGGGCGTTGAGCGGAGTCAGCAGCGGCGGCTCGCCGTCGCGCCACCAGAAATTGATGAGCGCCCCGAAATCCTCGAGCGAGCGGACGTCGTGCCACCACATCGCCGGCAAGTAGAGCGCGTCGCCGGGCGTCAACTCCACCTGCCGCGCTTCCTTCAGCGCCTCAGTAAAGCGCGGGAAGGTTTTCAGGTCCGGCTCGTCCACATCGACGATGCTGATGGGCTGGCCCGCGAGGGTGAAATCCAGCGGCCCGACGTAGAGGTTCTTCAACTGATCGGGCGGGAACAGGGTCCATCGCCGGCGTCCCGCCACAACGCAGGCGAGATTCTGCGACTGGTCCCAATGCGTCGCCGTATGCGTCCGGTTGCCGAGCCACAGCGAGATGAGCGTGTCGCGCTGCATGTCGAGCATGGGTACCGGAATGGTCGGGATCAGCTGTGGCAGATGCTTCCGGATCGGGATCCCGCCCGCGTACATCGAATAGGGCTGCTCGGCTCCGCGCTGACGCAAGAGCAGGTCGAGCAGTTGCTCGAGCGTCGCCAGCCGTCGCTCGAAATTGAAGCCGCTGAAATCTGCATTGTAGTTGAACTGGCCGTCGAGACCCGGCGCGCCGAACCACGCCTCGAAGGGCTCTTCGGTCGCGGCGGAGTGCAGCAGCCGCGCGAGCTCCTCATCGCTCTCTTTCCCGGCCTGCACCACCGGCCAGTCGTTCATCATCCCACGGAACACCGCGGGCTCGCCTCTGGGAACGATCTCGCGCTCGAAGCGCGCCCGATCCATCGGCGGATATTCGGCGACCGGTTTCACGCCCTTCGGCTAGCAGCGCCGCCGCCCCTTCGCTAGGAGCCGGATCAAATGTCTGATCTTCGAACCGCAGCAATGACTTCCAAGGCGTGGCCTTATGAAGAGGCGCGCCGGCTCCTGAAGCGCTGGCCCGACGGCAAGCCTTCGGGCGAACCGATGGTGTTCGAAACCGGCTACGGTCCTTCGGGCCTGCCGCATATCGGCACCTTCACGGAGGTGTTGCGCACGACCATGGTCCGCCGCGCTTATGAGGAGCTGACGGGCAATCCGACGCGGCTGATTGCGTTTAGCGACGACATGGACGGTCTTCGCAAGGTTCCGGACAACGTCCCCAACCAGGAGATGCTTGCCTCGCATCTCGGAGAGCCGCTGAGCCGCATTCCCAATCCGTTCGGCACTGGGGAGGAGAGCTTCGCCGGGCACAACAACGCGATGCTCCGCCGCTTCCTCGACCAGTATGGCTTCGATTACGAGTTCGTCTCCGCGTCGGACCGCTATAATTCGGGTGCGTTCGATGATGCTCTGCGCAACGTTCTCCGCCATTGGGGCCCGATCCTCGACATCATGCTCCCGACCCTGCGTGAGGAGCGGCGCCAGACCTATTCGCCGATCCTGCCCGTCTCGCCGACGTCAGGCCGGGTGCTTCAGGTCCCTGTCGAGGTGGTCGACGCGGACGCGGGCATGATCGCGTTCACCGACGAAGACGGCCGCCGGGTCGAGCAATCGGCGCTCGGTGGTCAGTCCAAATGCCAGTGGAAGGTCGACTGGGCGATGCGCTGGGTCGCGCTCGGCGTGGACTATGAGATGTACGGCAAGGACCTGACCGACAGCGGCGTCCAGTCCGGCCGCATTGCCGCGGTGCTTGGCGGCCGCAAGCCCGAGGGCCTGATTTACGAGATGTTCCTCGACGAAAAGGGCGAGAAGATTTCCAAGTCCAAGGGTAACGGCCTCAGCCTCGAAGACTGGCTGACCTATGGCTCGGATAACAGCCTCGCTTTCTACCTCTACCGCGAGCCCAAGAAGGCCAAGAACCTGCACCTCGGCCTCGTGCCGCGCGCGGTCGACGAATATCACCAGTTCCGCGGCAATTATCCCGAACAGCCGATCGAGCAGAAGCTCGGTAACCCCGCGCATCACATCCACGGCGGCGAAGTCCCGGCGGGCGAGCTTCCGCTGACCTATGGCCTTCTGCTCAACCTGGTGTCGCTGCCCGGCGTCCAGGACAAGGACATCGCCTGGAAGTTCGTGCAGCGCTACGCACCCGAAACCTCGCCGGAGAAGGACGAGGAGCTCGACGCGCTGATCGGGCTCGCCGTCAATTACGCGCGCGATTTCGTAGTGCCGGGGCTCAAGCGCCGCCCACCGACGGAGATGGAAGCCGAAGCGCTGCGTGAGCTCGATGCCGAGCTCGCCAAGCTTCCGGCCGGCGCGTCCGCCGAGGACATCCAGACGCAAGTGTTCGAAGTCGGCAAGCGCCACCCGTTCGAATCCTTACGCGGCTGGTTCCAGGCGCTTTACGAAACCCTGCTCGGTTCCAGCCAAGGCCCGCGCATGGGCAGCTTCATCGCGCTCTACGGCATCGACAACAGCCGCCGCCTGATCGCGGAAGCGCTCGAGGCGTAGCGAGGCAATGCTGGACCGGCGCACCTTGTTCACCGGCGCCGGCGCGGCAGCAACCCTCACTGCGTGCTCGTCGAGAGGCGGCAATCCATTTTCGGCTCGAACCCTTCCGGCCACTCCGAGAGCCGCTGCGCTGATAGCGGCGGCTCGAATGCAGATTGGAGTGACCGTCACCTATGACGGTGGCTACACCAGGATTCCATTCCCAGGCGGCGACATTCCGCGCGAAAGAGGCGCCTGCACCGACATCCTGATCCGCGCTTATCGCGATGCGTTCGGCATCGACCTTCAGGCGCTTGTCCACACGGATATGATGGCAGCCTTTGCGGCTTATCCGAAGCAATGGGGTCTGTCGGCGCCGGATCCGAACATCGATCATCGCCGAGTTCCGAATCTCGCGACCTGGTTCGATCGTCACCACGCCAAGCTGCCGATCCCGGCGGATCCTGCCGATTGGCGGCCGGGCGACATCTTTACCTGCCGCGTAAGTCAGAACGGAACGCACATCGGCATGGTATCGGATCGCGTCGGCAGCCGAAGCCCCTTCATCATTCACAATTATGGTGCCGGCGCGCGTGAGCAGGACATGCTTCCGCACTTAGACATGACCGGCCGGTTTCGCTGGTCCGTCAGCTAATCTTATTGCGGCACCTCGACGTGCCCGCCGAACCCGAACCGCATCGCCGACAATAACTGGTCCCCAAATCGCTCGTCCGATCGGCTGCGATACCGCGCATAGAGCGCCGCCGAGAGCACGTTGACCGGCACCGCTTCTTCCATCGCCGCCTCGACCGTCCAGCGGCCTTCGCCGCTGTCGGCAACGCGCCCCGAGAATTGCGCCAGCTCCGGATCGCGGGCGAGCCCGATCGCGCACAGGTCGAGCAGCCAGGACGAAATCACCGAGCCGCGCCGCCACACCTCTGCAATATCTGGCAGGTTTAGCTTGAAGCGCTCCTCCTCCGGCAGTTTGTCGGACGACTTTCCTTCTAGGACATCGAAGCCCTCGGCATAGGCCTGCATCAGGCCGTACTCGATGCCGTTGTGGACCATCTTCACGAAGTGACCTGCGCCGGCCGGTCCGGCATGGATATAACCCCACTCGGCACGGTCGTCCTTGTGGTCGCGGCCGGGCGTTCGCGGGATCGTGCCGAGCCCCGGCGCCAGCGTCTTGAAGATGGGATCGAGCATCGTGACCACATCGGTCGGCCCGCCGATCATCAGGCAGTAACCGCGCTCCAGTCCCCAGATGCCGCCCGAGGTGCCGACGTCGACATAATGGATGCCCTTCGCCGCGCAGTCGCGGTTTCGCCGGATGTCGTCCTTGTAGAAGGTATTGCCGCCATCGATGATGATGTCGCCGGGCGAAGCGATGTCGCGGAGCTTGGCGACTGTATCCTCGGTCGGTCCGCCGGCCGGAAGCATCACCCAGAATATTCGCGGCGTCTCAAGCTTGGCCACGCATTCCTCGAGCGACGCCGCGCCCGTCGCGCCGTCGGCGGTCAGCGCCGCGATTGCCGCTTCGTCGCGGTCGAAGGCGACGATTTCGTGCCCGCCTTTCATCAGGCGTCGGGAAATGTTCGCTCCCATCCGGCCGAGGCCGATCATTGCCAGGCGCACGCGCTTTTTCTCCTTCGAACAATCAGCTGTCCGATGAACCCGAACAACGGCAAGTCAAGTTAATGGGTCCGGATCTGCTCCCGTTCGAGCAGATGGAGCACGAACGCGCCCGCGCCATAGCCCACCATCGGCATCGCGCTGGTCGGGTCGCCGATCTTGCCCGGGAACAGCTCGCACGGGACGGCGACATACATCTCGGGGATGATGTTGTGGTCGGCCGCTGACTTGTCGACGATCCGCGCCAGCATCGCATCGGCCTCCGCTGTCCGCCCGATCCGGCGGTACAGCTCGGCGAGGTGGAAATCGACGAACACGAATTCCTGCTGCTCGTACCAATATTCGAAGATCTTGGGATCGGTATAGGTGCCGCGCACGCGCCGGTAGCCGCCCGACGCGACCTTCAGCAGCTCCATTCGCTCGACGACGTCGTCGATGACCTTCCGGTCCTTGACCACGCCGAAATTGATGATCGGCAGCAGCGCGCCGTCGATGTCGTTCTTGATCCCCGGCTCAAGCGTCCCGCGCAGCTTGCCGTCGCGGATGAAGGCAGCTCGAAAGCCGATTTGCAGCGCAGCCTCCTGCATTACGTGCGCCAGCGCTTCTTCGCGCGACGGGCTGGCGGACGCGGCCAGTGAGTTCAGCCCGACGATCGCCATCGCGGTCGAAAAAGCAAAATGCTTCTGGTCTCTCTGCCTTTCCTCCCAGATCGACGTGTCTGCGGAGAGGATTTTTCCCTCGGCGCCATATGGCTCGGTGTTCGCGAGCAGCGGATTCGCGATGAAGTCTCGCGCCACCTCGTACAGCGGCCCGCGAAACGTCCGCTCCTTCAGCAGGAATGGATCGCGATACGTCTTCAGGTATTCGCCGAGCACCCACAGCACTTCGCCCCAGTCGTCGAACTCGATGTTGGTGCTGCCCTCCTGCGTGAAGAAGGGCTGTTCCTCGCCATTGCCCCAATAGCGAACGACCGACACCTGATAGTCGGCGTTGTTGACCTGAGCGCGCATTTTCCCGGTCGGCCGGGCGTTGAAATAAGCGAGCAGCGCCGCGCGCGCTTCGGCCTTGTGACCCATACGCGCCAGCGCCACCGTCGCCCAAGCCATGTCCCGCACCCACGGCGTCGAGAACACGTCGGGCAGCGCCGCGACGATCAGGCCGTTGCCATAGCGCCCGGGCCGGTTCGGCTCACGGCTCTGCGCGATGCGCAGCATCGTCTCGCTTTGCCGCCAGAGGTGACGCTCTTTCTCGCTGGCGAAGCGGACCGTCGGCCTGACTCGCCACTGCTCGAACCGGCCTAGCTCGCGCTTGACGAGGGCATTCGCCGACACCCCTGAGCGCCACCGCGCTAGGTCCCTTAACGCGAGCTGCGCATCACTTTCCTTGTCGAGGGCGATCAGCGCCCAGGTGAGATTGCCGCCTAGCGGCTGGCCAGACGCGGCCTTCCGTGCCGCCCCGATCGGAACAAGCAGCAGTGGCTCATCGATCCCGTCGAACCGAAGCAGCTTCACGCCACCCGCCAGGTTGCGCGTCGACCGGACCGGCTTGTTCCATTCTACCCGCCACACCGAAGCATCCGAATGGATGATCAGCGACGGGCGCTCGAACCCGAACGGCATGAAGACCGTGCCGCTGCCGGCGGCGCTGCGCAGCCAGATGACCTGTGAGTCCGCGATATAGTCTGCTGCGGCCAGCCCCGCGGCTCCCCAACTCAGCGACTTGATGAAGTTCGGGGTCTCGATTCCCTCGCTCAGCGGATTTTTCGGATCGGGCCGCATGAAGCTCTGCGGATGCGAGTAGAATTTCGTGATCGCCCCACTCTCCGGCGAGACCACCGCGAAGCCATGCCCGTTGCCGGTAACAAGATGCGACGCCGCGGCGGGCGAGCACGCCAGCAGCAGCGGGACCGCGAGAACGCAGATCGCCCTGAAGATCGAATCGGACATAGGCGACTTATGCACTCGCTTTGGCAGCGCTCAACGATTGATGTTTAGTGGCAGCTTTCGACCCAAACTTGGCGCTACGGCGCTAGTGGCAGCAATCGACCCAAACTTGCCGCTAACCGCCTAGCGTCACCTTTGGACCAAAGGTCATTCCGCCGACCTCTTGAAATGGCAATGGTCAAAACTATTTTTCCGCCGCCAAGCGCTCATTTGAGGCTTGGTGACGGGGCCGCGGCCTCTAACGGCAGGTCCCGCCTTGCTCAACATGAGGAGGATTTGACCTATGCGTAGTGCATTCGACTTTGCGCCGTTCCGGCGCTCCACCGTTGGCTTCGACCGGCTGTTCGACATGCTGGAAAGCAACAATGCCGGCCAGACCCAGGAAAACTACCCGCCTTTCGACCTGATCAAGGAAGGCGATAACGAATATCGCATCCAGCTGGCGGTCGCCGGCTTCAAGCCTGACGAGATCGACATCACGGCCCAGCAGAACGTGCTGGTCGTGTCGGGCCGCAAGTCGGACGAGGCCGAAGATAAGGGCACTGACTTCATCTATCGTGGGATCGCCAACCGCTCGTTCGAGCGGCGCTTCGCGCTAGCCGACCATATCCAGGTGAAGGGTGCGGACCTGAAGGACGGCCTGTTGCTGATCGACCTGGTCCGCGAGATCCCGGAGGCGATGAAGCCGCGCAAGATCAACATTGGCGGGTCGCAGTCTCAGCGCGACCGTATCGAAAGCAACGATAAACGCGCTTCAAAGCAGACGGTCGAGGCTGAAGCCGAGAACGCCTGACGAGCAAGGGGGCACCTAGCAAAGGTGCCCCCCGATGCATCGAAGGAGTAATTCATGCCGAAATACTTCTTTAGCCAAGTGTGCCCCGAGCGCTGCATGAGCGACGTGTGCGGTGAGGAATTGCAAGATCGCAGGGAGGCGACGGCCCGGGCTCATGAGCTGGCACTGGAGCTAGCTTCGCTGCAGTTAGATCAGGGGCGAGGCCCAACTGGCTGGATTGAGGTCGAGGACGAGAATCACCGGCCGCTCTTCATGCTACCCTTGAGAGCAGTCGCTTCATAGACGGGGGCGCTTACCTGGTCTCCGCTTCGGGCTTTAGTGCCCTTCTCTTGTGGCAGCTTTCCACCCATTCCTGCCACTTACCGGGCGCGCAGATTCTCTGAATGAACCGGTTCGGCAGGAACTTCAGTCGCATCGAGCTTCACCGCTTCCGCGTGGCTCAGTCCTGCTTTCTCCAGCGCGACCACCAACGCCTGTTTCGCATCAACCGCAACGTCCGGCGCGACGCCTGCGCCTTCCCAATCCTTGCCGGTCTTGATGTCGTAGGTCCGGCCGACGGGCATCCACACCGCGAAATTCGGGCTGAGCTCCGCCGGCCCACCGAAATGGTTGGCACCCGCGGTCGCTTCTCCGATCAGAGTTGCTCGCTTGGTCGATTTGAAGGCCAGCGCGAAATGCTCGCCGGCGGACGCAGTCTTGTTCGAGACAAGCAGATAGACCTTGGCCTTGCGCAGCGGCGTCGCCTCGCCGGGCAGCGCATAGTGGGTAGCGGTCACGCGCTCGGCATCCTTGGCGAATTCCAAAGTCGGCGCCTCGCCGAACGGCGATCCATGCTCGTCGTAGATCGCCCGCGCCATCTGCATCTTCACCAGCGGCGTCTTCGTCGCAAATAGGTAGGGGAAGATGACATCCATCTCGCCCAGCCGCCCGCCGTGGTGGTTGCGCAGGTCGAAGATCATCGTCTTCGCATTGCTGTGCTCGTGCATGAACTTGGTGACTTCGGCGATCTCCTCGTTTGTGGAGAAGAAGGCCGAGGGGCGGATGTAGGCGATGCCGGGAGCGATCCACTTCGCCGACTGGATCAGCTTGGGGAAGTCCTTCGGCGGCCCGCCGCCTCCGCCGCCCTGGTCCTGCTCGCTGAACACCTCGATGTGCAGATGCCCGTCCTTATGCACTGCCTGCAGGTCGTCGGTCAGCAGCTTGGCCAGGCTGTCACGCGTACCGTTGTCGTAGCGGCCGCCGGCCGCATTCTTCTTCAACATCGCCGCATAGGCCTCGGCCTGGTCGCGATAGACGAAGCTGGTCAGCAACTCGGACGACAGCTTGGCTGCGAGCGCGCGGCCTTCGCCAGACAAAAGCGGAACGGTTCCCGGCGCGGCAAGCTGGGGAGCTGCCGACGCCGGTCCGACCGTCTGTGCCTGGAGAGGGATTGGCAAACAGACGGCCGAAAGAAGAAGGGCTGCAGGAATACGCATCGCTTACTCCACTGTATTATTCAAATAATACAGCAACAGGGTTGCGCGTCAAGCGCCCTTCCTCGGCCTAACTAAAGGCCGCGCTCGGTCTTCCCGGCGGAGGCAGTGCGGCCCTTCTTCGATGCGATCCACCGATCGATCTTCTCTTCGAGAATCTTCATTGGCAGAGCACCCGAATCGAGCACCTGCGCGTGGAATTCGCGGATGTCGAACTTCGGCCCGAGCTCTGCGGTCGCCTTCTTGCGCAGCCGCTGAATGGTGAGCGCGCCGATCTTGTAGGCGGTCGCTTGGCTCGGAATCGCGATGTAGCGCTCGACCTCGGCGGTCGCGTCGGTCTTCGACATGCCCGAGTGCGCGAGCATGTAAGCGATCGACTGGTCGCGGCTCCAGCCGTCGGCGTGGATGCCGGTGTCGACCACGAGGCGCATCGCGCGCAGCATCTCGTCGTTCAGCGTGCCGAACCGCGCGTAGGGGTCTTTGTAGAAGCCCATGTCGTAACCGAGCGTCTCGGCATAAAGCGCCCAGCCCTCGGCATAAGCCGTGTTCCCGCCGAAGCGCATGAACGACGGTAGCGCGCTATTTTCCTGCGCGATGCTGATCTGGAAGTGGTGGCCCGGCTCGCCCTCGTGGAGGAACAGGGTCGTTTCTTCCCACGTGCTGCGTGACGGCAAGTCGTAGGCGTTGAAGAAGAACGTGCCCGGCCGCGACCCGTCGGGAGTGCCCGGCTCGTAGCTTCCGCCGGCCTCGAACTTCTCGCGGAACGGCTCGTACGGCTGGATCTTCAGCGGCGTCTTCGGGACCAGGGAGAAAAAGCGCGGCACCTGCGCCTCGACCTTCTTCTGCAGGCCATAATAGTCGGCGGTCAGCTGCTCGCGGCTCTTCGGCTGGAACTTGGGGCTGGTCCGCATGTAGTCGAAGAACTGCGGCAGCGTGCCCTTGAAGCCGACTTGGCGTTGGACCTTCTGGAACTCCTTGGTGATCCGCGCGACTTCGCTGAGGCCGAGCGCGTGAATCTGTGCCGGGGTCATGTCGGTCGTTGTCGTCGACCGGATAAGGTACGCATAGAGCTTGTCGCCGCCCTTCATGTACTTGAGGCCGACGCCGTCGCGCGCATGGGCGAGATAGTCGTCGCGGAAGAAGTCGCGCAGGCGCGTCAGCGCGGGGTAGATCTGATTGGCCGTCGCGTCGCGATAGGCCGCTGTCAGCCGTGCCTTGTCGGCATCGCTGAAGCCCGCTGGGAATTCCTTGACCGGCCCCATGTAGGGCGATTCTTCAGGGGTCAGCTTCAGCTGGTTGTCGAGCTGCTCGATCATGTTGCGCACGGTCAGCTTGGTCTCGACCACCCCCGACGCTTCGCCTTCCTTGAAGCGGCCGATCGCGCGGTCGAGGAAGGTGACGAAGTCCTTGTGGCGCTTCAGATTGTTCTCGTAGTCCTCGACCGTCTTGAACTGCGCCGCGCCCTTGCCACTGGCGAAGGTCGCGTAGAAGGTGTGGATTCCGAAGAAGTGGTTGAGCGGCCGGACATCGGTCAGCTTCAGCATGTCCGGCTGGAGCCCGACCAAGGTGTCCTTGGTCTGGAACTCGAACACGTCATAGGCGAGTTTGTCGGTCGTATCGAGCTGGTCGCGCGGAATGGCGCGGAGGTTCGCGAGGTCGCTCTCGGCGGCGGCGCGCTCATTCGCGAAATACTGGTCGGTGATGAAATCGCCGAGCCGGTCGGCATAGCGCATGTCGCCCCGGAAGATCGCGCTGATCGGGTTCCGCTTCAGGCTCGCTTCGTCGCTGTCCTTGAATAGCTGGAACAGCCGGTCGTGAGCGCTCTGCGCTGCTGCTGGCGCGGCGGCCGGAGCGGGCGTCTGGGCGGCGGCGGGCATCGCGAAGGCGAGTATGGACGCGGACAGGATCAATCGAGCGGCAACGGTCATGGAAAATCCCCCGGGAATCGAATGAAGGTGTATTAGTCTACTAATGCACAAGGGGCGCTGCGGCAAGACCGCAACGCCCCTTCGATAAACGGTTGTTCGTCGTCTACCAGAAGAAGTTGTAGATCACGTCCACGACTTCGCCGTTCCACGTATCGACCAGCAAGGCGTCGTCATAATAGCGGATCCAGCGCATTCCCGGCGGAGCGTAGGGCAGGCGGTACTGCCACGGATCGTTCAGCCAGTAATTGCTGCTGTAGTAGCTCGGCCACAGCCGCCATCCGACCTGATACGGCCGATAGTTCCAGCCGAACGGATCGTAATAAAAGCTCAGGTGGAAGAGCGACCGGTGATGCCGGCGATGGTTCTGCCAGTCGTAGCGATGGTCATTGCGCCAGTGGCTGGTGCTCCAATTTACCGTTGTATTGCGCCGATCGAGCCGGATACGCGGCTGGCTGCCCTCGACCGGACGGTCGCTGACGACCGGCACGCGGTTCCGGAACACACTGGGGATCGACCGGTCCTGGCGGCGCAGCGTCCCATAGGTGTCTTGGTTTACGTTTGGATTTTCAATCACGTGGCCGCGCCAGCTCGTGCGGCCATTGTCGTTGCCGTCATTGGTCGTCTCGACCACGCGCCCGTGCCAGTTGCGCACCGAGTCGTTGTTGTCGCCGCCGCGATCGCGGCGCGCCTCGCGGACGCGCCCGACATCGACCCGATCGGCACGCCCCGTCGCGTCGCCATTGAAGTTGACGTTCGGGTTACCGCCGCTTTGGCCGCGGAACTCGACATGGTTCTCGACCTGAGGACGGACGCGCTCGACGTGCTGCGAGCGCTCGTTGTTGCTGTTGTTGTCGTTGTTACCGTTGTTGTCGTTGTTGCGCTCGACCCGGAAATGCGGCCGGTCGCTGCGATCTGAATGATTGTCGTTCTGCGACGACTGGTTGCCCGAGTCGCGATGCTGCCAACTGCCGTGACGGTCGTCGGCCGATCCGGCCGCGAGCGCCGGGGCTGCCGCGCCGGCGAGAAGAAGAAAAGCAAGTACCTTACGCATGGCTCGTTCCCCAAGCTAAACTATTGTTGGAACGGCAATTGCTCCTTGTCCACTGAAGGCTGGCTGAATGACTGTTTCGGCTGCGGTACAGGTTTCGCGGACGCACCGGCGCGCGCAATCGCCTGGCGGATGCGCGGGTAAGCGCCGCACCGGCAAATGTTGGGAAGCGCTGCAATCTGCTCGTTCGACGGCGCCGGGTTGGCGTCGAGCATTGCCGCGATCGCCATGATGAACCCCGGCTCGCAATACCCGCACATCGTGACCTGCTCGGCGATCCACGCCTGCTGCACCGGGTGCGCTCCGCCGAGGCCCTCGATGGTCGTTACCTGTGCACCCTCGAGGTCTCGCAGTGCGACGCTGCAGCTCAGGCTCGCTCGCCCGTCGACAATCACCGTGCACGCGCCGCAGTCCCGGCTGTCGCAGCCATATTTGGTGCCGGTCAAATTGGACGCGTCACGCAACGCCCAGAGCAACGGCGTTGCCGGGTCGAGCTTGTACTCGATGGGCTCACCATTCACGACCAGCTTCACCATGTCGCCACGCTAGCGCGGCGACAGCGGAGATGCCAAGACGCCGCGATGCCCCGGGTCATTACAAACAACGGCTACGACATTGGATTTGACGAAGCAGGCGGCGGCGATGCCACCCCCGTCGTCTTCCTCCATGGCGTCGGTTCGGACAAATCCGTGTGGCGTCCGCAGTTGGAACATTTCAGTCGGGAACGGCGCGCAATCGCCTTCGATTATCCGGGCTACGGCGACAGCGACCCCGCACCCGCGGGTACGACACGCGACGATTATGCGTCGGCGATCATCTCTGCGATGTGTGAGCTCGGAGTCGACAGGGCTCACATCTGTGGCCTCTCACTGGGCGGCGTGGTCGCCATCGCGATGCACCATGCCGACGCCGGCCGCTGCGTTTCGCTGGTCCTCGCCGATACCTTCGCGGTGCATCCCGAAGGCCAGGCGATTTATGACCGCTCTGTTGCGGCGAGCAACGACCTGCGCGGATTGGCCGAAGCTCGGGTCGATGTTCTCCTCGGACAGCCGGTCGATCCCGCTCTGCGCAGCGAGGTGGTGGAAACCATGGCGCGGATCGACCCCGCCTCCTACCGAATTGGGGCCGCGGCGGTGTGGCTCGCCGATCAGACCGAGCGCGCCGCTCATATCAAGGTGCCGACGCTCGTCGTCTGCGGCACGGAGGACAAGGTCACGCCGCCGAGCCTCTCGGAAGCGCTCACTGAGCTGATCCCTGGCGCGACCTACGAACCGGTCGAGGAAGCCGGGCACATCTCCAACCTCGAACGCGCCGACGCATTCAACGCGCTCGTCGAGGCGTTTATGTGGGGCCTCGATTGACGATCGGAGTGTCAGGCTGCTGAACCTGAGTGGCCGTCAGTTTCCTCGGCTGAGCCAGACGCGGCCACGGTCTCAGTTATCATCATCCCGTGCGGGTCGCTCAGCTCCCCGTCGGACCCGCCATCGCGACCTGTCCACCCGACACCGACTAGGGTAATAAGGCTGTCCTACGGCTATGCAGCTGTGCCATGCTGCGGCGATGCGGTTCCACTGCTCCGAACTGACTTCGTTCCGCGGTGAATTCATGCGTGTCACTGCGAACATTGGGAACATTCGGCAGTGAAGATCGCCTGCATCGGCGGCGGGCCGGCCGGACTCTATTTCGCGATTTCGATGAAGCTGCGCGATTCAGGCCACGAGATCGAAATTTTCGAGCGCAACGCGTCCGGAGTCACCTTCGGCTGGGGCGTCGTCTTCTCCGATCTCACCGTCGACAACATCAACCGCAACGATCCCGTGTCCGGCCAGACGATCACCCAGGAATTCGCTCACTGGGACGACATCGCTGTCCATATCCACGGCGAGACGATCACCTCGGGCGGGCACGGCTTCATCGGCATCGGCCGCAAGCGCCTGCTCGAAATCCTGCAGAACCGAGCCCGCGAGCTCGGCGTCGCTCTGCACTTCAATGCCGAGTGCGATCCCGCCGACCCCAAGTGGCGCGACTACGATCTCGTCATCGCGTCGGACGGCGCCAACTCGCGCTTCCGCGATGCGAACCCGGAAGCGTTCGGTGTCGACGTCGACGTCCGCAAGAACAGGTTCGTGTGGCTAGGCACTTCGAAGGTGTTCGACGCCTTCACCTTCGCGTTCGAGGAAACAGAGCACGGCTGGATCTGGGCGCACGCCTATCGCTTCGCGCCCGACTGCTCGACCTTCATCGTCGAATGCTCAGAGGAAACCTGGACTGCGTCGGGCTTCGACAAGATGTTGCAGGACGAAAGCATCGCCGCGTGCGAACAGCTGTTCGCCAAATATCTCGACGGCCATCGCCTGCGGTCGAACGCGTCGCACCTCGTTGGTTCGGCGGCGTGGCTCAACTTCAGGCGCATCAAGTGCGAGCGCTGGGCGAGCGGAAACGTCATCCTGCTAGGCGATGCCGCGCACACAGCCCATTTCTCGATCGGTTCGGGCACCAAGCTCGCGCTCGAAGATGCCATCAAGCTGGCGGAGGTTCTGAACCGTCCGGGGCTGAGCCTTCAGGCCGCGCTCGACGAATACCAGGCCGAGCGGAACCTCGAGGTCCTCAAGCTCCAGAACAGCGCGCGCAACTCTACCGAATGGTTCGAAACGCTTGAGCGCTACCTGCACTTCGAACCGTTGCAGTTCGCATACTCGCTGCTGACCCGCAGCCAGCGCATCAGCCACGAGAACCTCCGACTGCGCGATCGCGAATGGCTCGAAGAGGTCGAGCGCTGGTTCTGGAAGCGCGCGACCGATGGCAAGTCGAACAGGACCGCGCCGCCGATGTTCGCACCGCTGAAGCTTCGTGAGATGATTGTCGAAAATCGCATCACCGTCTCGCCGATGGCGATGTATTCGGCGGTCGACGGCACGCCAAACGACTTTCACTTCGTCCATTATGGCGAGCGCGCGATCGGCGGCGCCGGCCTCGTCTTTACCGAGATGACCTGCGTCTCGCCGGAGGGCCGGATTTCGCCCGGCTGTACCGGCATGTGGAACGCTGATCATGTCGCCGCGTGGAAGCGCATCGTCGATTTCGTCCACACCAACTCGAAGGCGAAGATTTGTCTCCAGCTCGGCCATTCCGGCGGCAAAGGCTCGACCAAACTCGGGTGGGAAGGAAATGATGTCCCGCTCGATGACGGCAACTGGCCGGTGCTGGGCGCGAGTGACGTGCCCTGGTCGCCGGTCAACCAGGTGCCAAGGCCGATAACGCGCGCCGAGATGGACGAAGTGCGCGACCAGTTCGTCGCAGCGGTGCGCATGGGAATTGAGTGCGGCTTCGACATGGTCGAGCTTCACGCCGCGCATGGCTATCTACTCTCGGGTTTCATCACACCGCTGCAGAACAAGCGCACCGACGAATATGGCGGGAGTCTCGAGAACCGACTGCGCTATCCGATCGAAGTCTTCGCGGCGATGCGCTCGGCCTGGCCGTCGGACAAGCCGATGTCGGTGCGCATCTCGGCGACCGATTGGGCAAGCGAGGGCGGCATCACGCCCGCCGACGCGGTCGAGATCGGCGAGGCCTTCGCGCGCGAAGGTGCTGACCTGATCGACGTTTCCGCCGGACAGACCTGGGCCGACCAGCAGCCAGTCTACGGCCGAATGTTCCAGACGCCTTTCAGCGATCGCATCCGCAATGAAGGCAAGCTCGCGACCATGGCGGTCGGCAATATCTACGAGCCGGACCACGCGAACTCGATCCTCGCCGCCGGCCGCGCCGACCTCGTCGCGCTCGCCCGGCCGCACCTTGTCGACCCATTCTGGACGCTGCGGGCTGCGGCACAGCTCGACTATCGCGACGTCCATGTCCCGCCGCAGTATCTCAACGGGATGAGTCAGCTTGCGCGCAACCTGAAGCGGGAGGCCGAGGCCGCTGCTGCTCTACGGGCGTGATCGGGGGAATTTATGACTCAAGACCAGAAGAAAGTTGCTGTTGGCGCGGCCAGCGGAATCCTGTTCATGGTTGTTGCAGTGTGGGTGCTCCAGCAGCTGCTTCCGGCACCCGGTGCTCCGAGCGCGGGTGACCGTCTCGCCTATGCCGCTAAGTGGAACGCGATCACGGCGTTGCCCTTCTTCTTCATGATCGCAGCGGTTGGGAATGCTCGCTTTGGTAGCGAGGCGATCGATCCGACGCTGCACAAGGAAAACCCACGCATGATCGTCGACGGGCGCGTCGCCGACAACACGACTCAGCAGTTTCTGCTGTTTCTTGCAGGATCACTTGCGCTCGCTGCGGCACTTCCGGCCGAGCGGCTGACAATTGTTGGCGCCGCGGCGATTACGTTCCTGATTGTGCGGCTCGCCTTCTGGTGGGGCTACCGAATCCACCCGCTCTATCGCGCGTTCGGATTTGCCAGCACGGCTTATCTGAATCTCGGGATGCTCGTCGCCGCCTTGTGGCTGGCGATGAGTTAGAGCGCAGCGGGCTCGATAAACACGCCGCCCGCTTCATTCCCGCGGGTCCAGCGAATCAGCGCCTTGAGCGGCGACAATTTGGTCACCAGCAGGATGACGTAGGACCCAACCTCAAGCTGGGCATAGGATTCGAGTTTGAAGCCGTCACGGGAGACATCGGTGATGACGACGTCGAGCGTGCAGCCATCGTCTTCGACCAGCACGGCCGGGCAGCGCAGCGCGATGCGCGGCTGGCGCTTTAGGTAGCTGGCGACTTCGGTCTTGGCATTCGTTCTCATCTCAGGTCCCCTTTTACGCAACGGGGACGGGTTCAACTTCGCGACGCATGAAGTGCGAAGCGACCGAGTGATGAGGGCAGCGTCCACTCCGCCTCCACCGGCTTCCACGTCCGGCCCGAATCTTGATACAAATCAATTAACAACGGGCTGAACAGCCGTGGTTGGCGTCCGGTTTACCCTGTTCGGAAGCTCAGGAGTCGAGCGCGGAAAGTAGCCGGTTCCGAAGCTCGATGAGCCGGAACACGTTCACGCCGCCACTGTCAGTCTCAGCCGGAGGCACGGCGGTCGGAAGGGTTTCATGCACTGCCGTGGCGACGTTCAGCGCCTGCGCGCCTTTGTCGCGGAGCAGCTTCTGTACACCACGGACGGTATAGCCCTCCTCATTGAGGAGGCGGTTGATGCGCCGCGCTAGCGCGACATCGTCGGGCCGATAGTAACGGCGGTTGCCCGCGCGCTGCATCGGCCGAAGCTGCGGGAACTTTGTTTCCCAATAGCGCAGGATATGCTGAGCGATGCCGAGTTCGCCGGACAATTCGCCGATCGTCAGAAATGCGTCCGGGTCTTTCTCGCCGGCCGCGGCCATTGTTCCGGATTAGCCCTTGGTGATCCGGTCGCGCATGATCTGGCTGGCGCGGAAGGTCATGACCCGCCGCGGAGCGATCGGCACTTCGACACCGGTCTTTGGATTGCGGCCGACGCGCTGGCCCTTGTCGCGAAGGATGAAGGTGCCGAAGCCGGACACCTTCACGTTCGCGCCCTTGGAAAGCGCATGGCACATGTGATGGAGGACGCGCTCGACCACGTTCGCCGATTCGGCGCGCGACAGTCCGAGCTTGCGGTGCACGGTATCCGCCAGGTCGGCGCGGGTCAGAGTGCCGTTCACACTTGCTTCCTTATTGACGCGCGCGATCCCCAAGTCCGCCATGGTAATCTCCAATTTCTCACGGCGTTGTCCCCCCGCCGTTTAGATTCACTAACGTAACGGAAACCCGCGATGTCGGCAATTCGACTTTCGACGGATTGCCGATATTTTTCAATACCTGAGCGCTGCCGCGCCCCATGTAAAGCCACCACCCATCGCTTCAAGCACGACTAGGTCGCCGCGTTTGATGCGACCATCCTTCACGGCCGTGTCGAACGCAAGCGGAACTGACGCTGCAGACGTGTTTGCATGTTGGTCGACGGTGACGACGACTTTCTCCGCCGGAAGACCGAGCTTGCGCGCAGTCGCGTCGAGGATTCGCGCGTTCGCCTGGTGCGGCACGACCCAGTCGACTTCGGCAGCGTTGAGCCCGGCTGCGTCGAGCACTTCGTTCATGACGTCGGCGAGATTCACGACGGCGTGACGGAACACCTCGCGACCCTTCATTCGAAGCTTTCCGACGGTGCCCGTCGTGGATGGTCCGCCATCGACGAACAGCAGGTCGTTGTGCCGACCATCGGCGTGCAGCTTGGTGGCGAGGATGCCACTCTCTGTCTCTTCAGCGCCAAGCACCAGCGCACCCGCACCGTCGCCGAACAGCACGCAAGTTGCACGATCTTCCCAGTCGAGGATTCGGCTGAAAGTCTCGGCACCGATCACCAGCGCCTTCTTCGCGCTCCCGCCGCGCAGCATCGAGTCAGCGACGCTGACCGCATAAAGAAAGCCGGTGCACACTGCGTGCACGTCGAACGCGATGCAGTCGTTGATGCCGAGCGCTGCTTGAACCTTGGTCGCCGATGATGGAAAGGTCTGATCCGGTGTCGCCGTGGCGAGCACGATGAGGCCGATATCGGTCGGCGCGACGCCGGCATGCTCGAGCGCCCTCCGGGCAGCCGCCGTCGCCAGACTCGCGGTCGTCTCGCTGTCGCTCGCGATGTAGCGGTTGCGGATTCCGGTTCGCTCGACGATCCAGGCGTCCGACGTGTCGACCTGCTGGGCAAGTTCCTCGTTGGTAACGCTCCGCTCGGGCAGCGCCGATCCGCTTCCAAGAACGACCGACCGCAGGGTCACTGGGCAGCCTCGTTAGCGAAGGCGTGCGCGCGGAAGTTGTCGAGGTCGTCGCCAATCTTCCGGGTGATGTCGTTGCGGACCATGCTCGCCGCCACGCGGATCGCGTTGGCGACCCCCTTCGGGTTGGCGCTGCCGTGGCTTTTCACCACCAGGCCGTTGAGGCCGAGGAAGACGGCGCCGTTATGGTTGTTCGGGTCGAGGTGGACCTTGAGCAGGTTCAGGGCCGGGCGCGACAGGGCGAAACCGGCCTTTGACCGCAGCGAGCTGGTGAAGGCGCGGCGGAGCAGATCGGTCACGAAGCGCGCGGTGCCCTCGGCAGTCTTCAATGCGATGTTACCCGAGAAGCCGTCGGTCACCACGACGTCGACCTCACCTCGTGACAGTTGGTCGCCCTCGGTGAACCCGTCAAAGGTGAAGGGTAGGTAATCGGCTTCCCGAAGCAGCGCAGCCGCTTCTTTCAACTCGTCGGTGCCCTTCAATTCCTCCGTGCCGATGTTGAGCAGCTTCACGCGCGGGCTCGAAATCGACAGCACGCAGCGGGCGTAAGCCGCGCCCATGACCGCGAACTGGACGAGGTTTTGGGCATCGCATTCGGTGTTCGCGCCGAGGTCGAGCATGATGACGTCGGTGTCGCCGAGCGTCGGCAGCAATGCGGCGAGCGCCGGCCGGTCGATGCCCGGCATGGTGCGAAGCGCCAGCTTCGACATCGCCATCAGCGCACCGGTGTTGCCGCCGGACAAAGCCGCGTCGGCCTTACCTTCCTTCACGGCGTTGATCGCCATGCCCATAGAAGTGGTGCGAGCACGGCGGATCGCCTGGCTCGGCTTTTCGCTGGAGGCGATGGCTTCGGGTGAATGGACGACGGTCGCCGCGGCACGGACGCTGTCGTTCTTCTGGAGCTCGGCCGCGACCTGAGCTTCGTCGCCATAAATGACGAATTGGAGCGAGCGATCGCGCTTCAGCGCCTTTGCCGCGCCCGCGATCATCGTCGATGGGCCGCAGTCGCCGCCCATTGCATCAATCGCGATTCGAGAGCCCCCGGCCATGGTGGAGGCAGTTAGCGCTTAAGCCTCGGGCGCGCTAATCTCGCGGCCGTTATAATGGCCGCACGCCTGGCACAGGTTGTGAGGAAGCTTCAGCTCGCCGCAGTTCGGGCATTCCTGGAACTGGGTCGGGGTCAGCCCGTGATGGCTACGACGCATGTTCCGCTTCGACGGCGAGGTTTTTCTCTTAGGGACAGCCATTCCGGCACCTTTAGCATCAATAAAAATTGCGACGATCTGCGCCAATTCTCAGCGGGATAACCCCGCGGCGGCGGCCGGATCGTCGCGAACCGCCGCTCCTATAGCGATTGTCCGCGCGGTTGCAAGGGCGGGGCGGCGGTGCGAGAGCTTGGGGGAGGGGGATATGCCAATGACGCCCGTTCCCGTGACGCTTACAGCCGCCGCGGCCTGCGTGGCACTCAACATCTGGCTGGGGGCGCGGATCGCAGCCCATCGCCGCGATTTCAAGGTCAGCGTTGGCGATGGCGGGCACGAGCAGCTGCTGCGCCGGATGCGCGCCCAGGCGAACTTCATCGAGCATGCGCCCTTCTTCCTGATCCTGCTCGGAGGTCTTGAGCTGTCCGGTGCCAATCGTCTGGTTCTGGCGGCCATCGCGGCGATCTTCGTCCTGGCGCGCGTCGCACACGGCATTGGAATGGACGCGGGCACCAACCGCCGGTGGCGGGCTTATGGAATGATGGCCAGCGCCCTCATCAATGTCGCGCTCGCCATCTGGGCCATCGTCTGCGCCGCGGGGTGCGTCCTAGGCCGCTAGCACCGAGTCGGCGACGAACGGGTTCGTCCGGCGCTCATGGCCGAAGGTCGACATCGGGCCATGGCCGGGCACGAACGCGGTGTCGTCGCCCATCGGCCACAGCCGCTCGGTAATCGACTGGATCAGCTGCTGCTGATTGCCCTTCGGAAAGTCCCAGCGGCCGACCGCGCCCTGGAACAGGACGTCGCCGACGATGGCGAGATTGGACTCCGGATGGTGGAAGACGACATGGCCCGGCGTGTGGCCGGGGCAGTGGCGGACGTTCAGCGTCAGCTCGCCGACGGTCACCTGGTCTCCGTCGACAAGCCAGCGGGCGGGCGTGAACGGCCGACCGGTGATGCCGTAATTCTGGCCGTCCTCGTGCAGCCGAGCGATCCAGAAGATGTCGTCCTCGTGCGGGCCTTCGATTTGGACGTCCAGTTCCTCCGCGAAAATCCCGGCGCCGCCGCAATGGTCGATGTGGCCGTGCGTCAGCAGGATCTTCTCGATCGTCACGCCGACTTGGCTCGCGGCCGCCTTCAGGCGCGGCAGGTCTCCGCCAGGATCGACGAACGCTCCGCGCATCGTCTTCGTGCACCAGATCAGGCTGCAATTCTGCTGCAGCGGAGTCACCGGAATGATCGCCGCGCGAAGCGGAGGTTCGCTCACTGCGCGGGCGCCTCGTCGACCGGCGAGAGGGCTGCGGGCTCATTCTTCATCGATGCTGAAACACTTTCGGCCTTGCGAAGGACGCGAAGGACGTTGCCGCCAGCCAGCTTCGACAGGTCCTGGTCGGACCAGCCGCGGCGGATCAGCTCGGCGAACAAGTTGGGATAGTCCTCGACGCCGCTGAGGCCGTCGACGGTCGTGTCGATGCCGTCGAGATCGCCGCCGATCCCGACATGGTCGTGCCCGGCGACCTTCGCGACATGGTCGATCATGTCGGCAACGGCAGTGACCGTGACCGCCGGCCGCGGATGTGCCGCGACCCAGGCGTCGAGCCCCGCCTTCACCTCGACGGTGCTATTGCGATGGAAGGCCTTCAGGCGCGCTTCCTCAGCGTTCTTCTCCGCACCCCAATGCCAAACAGCGTCGGAAATGAAGTCGGGCACGAAGTTGACCATCACCACCCCGCCGTTCGCAGGAAGCAGCTGGAGCACGTCGTCAGGGACGTTGCGCAAATGACCGACGAGCGCCCGCGCCGACGAGTGGGAGAAGATCACCGGCGCCCGGCTCGCCGCTATCGCGTCTTTCATCGTGTCCGCCGACACGTGGCTGAGGTCGACGAGCATCCCGATGCGGTTCATCTCGTGGACCACGGTCACGCCGAACGGGCTGAGTCCGCCGTATTTGGGATCGTCGGTCGCGCTGTCGGCCCATTCGGTGGTCTGATTGTGGGTCAGCGTCATGTAGCGCGCGCCGAGGTTGTAAAATTGCCGAAGCGCGGCGAGCGACCCGCCGATCTGCCGGCCGCCCTCGACGCCCATCATCGACGCGACCTTGCCGGCCTTGTGGATGCGGACGACGTCGTCGGCCGTGCGCGCCAGTTCGAGGTCGTTGGGATAAGCGTCGATCATCCGCCGGATGATGTCGATCTGCTCGATCGTCTCGCGGATCGCGGCGTCGCCAGTAATCGCGCCGCTGATATAGACCGACCAGAATTGCCCGCCGACCCGACCTTGGTGCAGCCGCGCCATATCGGTCATCAGCGGATGCGGCTGGCGCTGGTCGGTGCCGCTCGCGAGCCCGTCGATGTGCCGCTTGTAATTTTCCGCGAGCTGCTCGGCGATGTCATTGTGGCCGTCGATCAGCGGCGTTGTCTTCAGGATGCGGTCGATCCGGGCCTGGACCTTGGGATCGATCGGCTGGGCGGAGAGCGGAGCGGCCATGAAGGCGAGCGTAGCCGCGGCAAGGAGTGAAGTCTTCATGGCTGCTAGCCTAGGAACAGCGTTGCAGCCGCGCAATGAGGAGGGCATGGAAGCGGGCAATGGCCGACCTTGAAGAAACGATGCGCTTCGACCCCGACGAGGGGATCGCCAACCTCGACGAGCACCTCGACAGGCTTAAACAGGCGGCGGAGGCGCAGGGGTTCAAGTTCGACCGCCATGCCGCGCGCAACGAGCTCCAGGCCGCGACCTTCGGCAAGCGCCGCGCCGCGATCGCGCGATTGCTACTGTCGCCGACCGGCGCGATGGCGATCGAGGTCAAGGCGGAGGATTAGGAAGAGGGGCGGTCGATGAGGAGGGCTTTGGGATTTCTCCTGTTGCTGAGTGCGCCGGCGTTCGCGCAGACTTCCGATCCATCGGAAGGACGCAACGGCGATTTTGGTGGCAAGCTGCTAGTCACTACCGACCTCAACAGATTCTGGACCGAGTGGAATAAGCCCGACAATCCAACGATCGAGACCACCTCAAGGGTGACCCAGTCACAGCCCGTCTACTCGATCGTCTTGTTTCACGATTGTAAGGCCGGTCCGGACGGAAATTGCAAAGTCCTTGTCCGCTTCACGATGACGGCGCCGGACGGCAAGCCATATGACGAGCCGCATGAGAACGTTGCCTGGACCGCCGCCCCGCCGCCCAATCATAATATCCAGGCATCGCGAGCATCGATGGGGTTCATCCTGGAGGCTCAGGACAAGCTTGGTCGATACGAGATCGAGGCGAAGGTGACTGATGAGATTTCGGGCCGAAGCGTCACTCTTCGCCAATATGTGACGGCGGAGGCCGAATCCGCCGGAGCCGCACCGACGACCTAGGCCGCGAGCGGGAAGCGGAGCAGCCGGTCGGACACCGGCACTAGCGCCGCAGCGTCCGGCCCGACGCTGCCCATGATTTCGGGGTGATGCGCGTCGAGTCCGCCGGTCAGCGAACCGAACGCCGGGAAGATGATCTTGGTCGCCGAGACGACGAAGCAGCGCCGCGAGACCCGGCGGCCGCTGAGGTTCAGCCGCAGTTTCGGATGATAATGACCTGACATCTCCGGGCGCGGCTCGCAGCGAATAGCCTCGTGGCGAAGGATGATTCCGCCGAGTTCGACCTCGTCCGCCAGCTTGCCGCCGCAATGGTCGGCGAAGCCCGGGTCGTGGTTTCCAACGATCCAGGTCCAGTCGAGCCCCGTCGTTAGCTCGGTCAATAGCGCGCGGGCATCAGCCGGAAGTCGCTCGCACCCGAACGAATCGTGGAAGCTGTCGCCCAGGCAGAACAGCCGTGTCGCCCCGGTTCGCTCGACCTCGCGGGTCAGCGCGCTCAACGTCGCGTGCGAATCGTAGGGCGGCAGGAACTGGCCCAGCCGCGCGAACCAGCTTGCTTTCTCGAGGTGCAGGTCGGCGACAAGCAGCGCATTCCGGGCTGGCCAGAAGAGCGCGCCTTCGGGCGTTGCCTCGAACGTTTCGCCTGCGAACGAAAAGGGAACCATCGCCAACCAATCGGCGGTCAGGGTTCTAGGGTCAACACATGATCGCGCAGCGATCGCGCGTCGTGCAGCGCATTGTGCGGAACCTTGCTGTTCGCCGCGGTTGAGAAGCCGGAAAGCTCGACGAACTGGAAGCGGATCGGGGGGACTTCGACCATCACTCCGGGCCCGGTCAGGAGCAGCATGTTGAACTGGGCGATGTCCTCGGGCCAGTCGGCAACGATCAGTGGCTCGGGATCGGCGGCGAGATAGTGAGAGATGGCCCGAGCAGCGTCGGTCCGACTGAGCCGCAGCGACTTCAACGGCTCCGGAACCATGTCGAGAAAAGGGACGACGTGGCGCTCGACCCATTCTTCGAGCGGGCCCGCCCAGTCGAGCGTCAGGTAAAGTTCCTCGCCATCGTCCGGCACTAAAGCGATGCTCAGGAGCGCGCCGGCCCAGCCATTATATTCGGTGTCGAGGAAGTAGCGCACACCGCGCTGTTAGCGCGGCTGCGCTGGCCCGCAAACGTCCGTAGGCAGCGGGCGGCCTTTCTGGCAGCGCTCGAGCATCTCGCGCGCCTGCTTCCCGCGCTCTTCTTCCTGCTTGCGGATCTCACGGCCGCGCTTCTGGTCGGCCTCGGCCTGGCTGGTCGTCACGGCATCGACTCCGGCCGACGCGACCTTGACCGGCAGCGTGACGACGTCGAACGCGGTTTTCGCGACCGTGCCGATGCAGCCTGAGAGGAGGGGAAGGGTGGCGATGATGAGGAACGCTTTACGCATGACCCATCCTCGCCTGACTGCTCGCTTCGCGCAACGCTAAAGCGACGAAAAGAAACTCCACATCAGGTCGTTAGCGCTGATTGCCATCGACGGCTGCTTGCGCCCCTGCTGGGTGCCGCCGCCCGGCCAGCTGTGACCGCCGCTATCGGTGACGCATAGCTCGACGGGCGCGCCGCCGGGCCTCGCCGGGTGCAGGTCGCAATGCGCGCCGGCGACGGTGAGCACGCGTTTCGCTTTGGCATCGGCGCGATCGAGCACGACCCACTTCGCCTGCGTTGCCGGTACGGAAGTGAAGTTTACCTGCGTGAAGCTCTTCGGACCGAGGCCGCCGTTGAAGTTCACCATCTCGTCATTGATCGCGTGAAACTCAATTACCGGCACCGGATGGGTGGGCGTGCACGCCGCAGTGTTGTCGGTGCCCTCAACGGGAGCAATAGCTCGGACCTCGGGTGCCTCGCAGGCCAGCCGCCAGCTCATCATCGCGCCGTTGGACATGCCGGTCGCAAAGATCCGCCGCTTGTCAATGTTCGCCTGGCGCTCGACGCGGGCGATGACTTCGCGGATGAAGCCGACGTCGTCGACCTTGTTGCGGACGGCCGCTGCGCAGCAGGCCCCGGCATTCCACGTGCCAAGTATTCCGCTTCGGAAGCGGCTGTAGCCATTGGGAAAGACCGCAATGAACCCAGCCTGCTCCGACTTGCTGATCAGCCGGTATTTGGAATCGTCGGCCTGGTAGTCCGCGCTTCCACCGCCGCCGTGCAGCGCGAGGAGCATCGGAGTGGGGCCGCCGCGATAGCTCTTGGGCACATGCACAAGATACTCCCGGGTGAGGCCGTCGCGCTCGAAGCTGAAGCGATAGTCGCCCGGCGCGGTCAGCTTGGTCGGGTTCGGGTCGGCTGGCTGATGTGATCGTGCTCGCTTCAGCATTTGACGGAACTGGCCGCGTTGGGCAGTGGCGCTCCCAGCGATTGCGAAGGCCACAGCCGCAAGCGTCGTTGCGCCGATCCAGATGCGCGATGTCATTTGAAACCCCATTCTCGTTCGCGTTGGGTCAAGTTTCGTTACGACGCGTGAACGAATCCTGATTTTCGCGCTTAACTGCCGTTCAGCTTCACTCGAGCGTCATCGCCTCGGCTGCCAGCGCCTCGGCCTGGGTCAGCAGTGTTTCGTCCGCCTCGGCTCCCGGCGGCAAGGATTCGCGACCGACGATTACCATCAGCGGAACGGCCATCGGTGTGATGCGCCCAGTCTCGACGTGGAGCATCGTCGCAGCCGCGCGGTCGACCAGCCGGACCAGGCGGCCAAGCTCGGTCAGCCGCCGCCGGGCGTCGTCCCACGCGGCACGCAACAGCAGATGCTCGGGCTCGTAGCGGCGCAGGACGTCGTAGATGAGGTCGGTCGAAAAGCTGACTTGCCGCCCGGTCTTCTTTTTTCCGGGGTGCGCCCGTTCGACGAGACCGCCGATGACCGCGACCTCACGGAAAGCGGTCTTCAGAAGCATCGAGCTTTCGACCCAGTTGACGAATTCCTGCTCCAGGATGTCGGCGGAAAAGAGCGCCTTCGGATCCTTGATCGGCTCGAGCGCGTAGCACGCGAGCGCATAATCGTTGGCGACGAAGCCGAGCGGTTTCATCCCAGCTTTCTCCATGCGCTTGGTCAGCAGCATCCCCAGCGACTGGTGCGCGTTCCAGCCTTCGAAGCTGTAGGCGACCATGAAATGTTGGCCTTCGTGAGGGAAGGTTTCGACCAGCAGCTGGTGCGGCTCGGGCAGAACCGAGCGTTCGGACTGAACCTCCAGCCATTCGCGGACGTCGTCGGGAAAGCGGCTCCAGTCGTTGCGGTCGGCGAGCATCTGGCGGACGCGATTGGCGAGGTGCGTCGACATCGACATGCGCTGCCCGCCGTAGGTCACGACCTGCCCGCGCTTGGCCGACGCGTGGACGATGATGTCCGTGTCCTTGAACTGCTCGACCTCGAGGCTGAGCCCGGCGAAAAAGAAGCGGTCACCCGGCTCGAGCGCGGAGGCGAACCCTTCCTCGACCGTGCCGAGCTTGCGCCCGTTGCGAAAGCGAACTGCCATCAGCGGCTGCTCGACAATGACTCCCGCATTCAGGCGATGCTGCTGCGCGACCGCAGGCTTGGCGATCCGCCAAATGCCGTTAGCTTCGGGAACCAGCCGACGAAACTTGTCGTAGGCCTTCAGCGAATAGCCGCCGGTGGCGATGAAGTTCAGGATTTCCTCGAATGTCTCCTGCTTCAGGCCCGCATAAGGCGCGGCTGACCGGATTTCCGCGAGCAGTTCGTCCTGCTGGAAAGGCGCCGCGACAGCCATCGCGAGAATGTGCTGGGCGAGCACGTCCAGCGCGCCGGGCCGGAAAACCTCCGGATCAAGCTCGCCGTCGTCGATCGCGTCGAGCGCCGCACGTCCTTCCAGATATTCGAAGCGGTTGCCGGGGACGAGCACGCCCTTCGATGGCTCGTCGAGCCGGTGGTTGGCGCGGCCGATCCGCTGCAGCAGGCGCGAGCTGCCCTTGGGCGCACCCATCTGGATAACCAGGTCGACGTCGCCCCAGTCGATGCCGAGGTCGAGGCTGGCGGTCGCGACCAGCCCGCGCAGCTTGCCCGCCGACATCGCTGCCTCGACCTTGCGCCGCGCTTCGACCGACAGGCTGCCGTGGTGGATTCCGATCGGCAGGCCCTGCTCATTCTCGTCCCACAATTTCTGGAAGATCAGCTCGGCGAGCCCGCGCGTGTTCGAAAAGACGAGGGTCGTCCTGTGCTGCTCGATCAGCCGCATGACGTCGGCGATCGCGTGATATCCCGAATGCCCGCCCCACGGGATCTTGTTCTCCGGGATCAGGATTTCGAGGTCGGGCTCGGCGCCCGGATCGCCGATTACGACATCGACGAGTTCCATATCGGCGTCGGGCGCCAGCCATGATCGATAGGCATCGGGATCGCTGATCGTCGCCGACAGTCCGACCCGCCGGAGCCCCGGCGCCAGCTTCTGTAGCCGCGCGATCGACAGCGAGAGCAGGTCGCCCCGCTTTTCCTTGGCGAAGGCGTGAAGCTCGTCGACCACGATCGTCCGCAGGGTCTCGAACATCATCGCCGCATCGGGATAGCTTAGCAGCAGGCTGAGCGATTCCGGCGTGGTAAGCAGCACCTGCGGTGGCTTCACCCGCTGCCGCGCTTTGCGGTCCGACGGTGTATCGCCGGTGCGGGTTTCGACCCGGATCGAAAGGCCCATTTCCTCAATCGGACCGATCAAGTTGCGTTGGACATCCACCGCCAGCGCCTTCAGCGGCGATACGTAGAGCGTGTGCAAGCCCTCTGCCGGCGTCTCTGCCAGTTCGCAGATGGTCGGCAGGAATCCCGCCAGCGTCTTGCCCGCGCCGGTCGCTGCAACAAGCAGCCCGCTCCGACCGGCTCGCGCCATGTCGAGCATTTCCAGCTGATGCCGCCGCGGTTGCCAGCCCTTGGCTTCAAACCAGCTTTGCACGGCGGCGGGGAGGTTGTTCAGAGGTCGTCAGTCCCCTCGCGCCGGCGCTGCTCTTCCTCGCGGTAGAGATCGTCGGTCGCCCGCTCGGTCTTATTGTTCGTTTGGTTCGACTGGCGCTTCATGACCAGCCACACGAGCAGGAGCAACAGGATCGCGGGGCCGACAATGTCGATGATCCACCATTGGATACCTTCCATGCTTTCCTCCGGCAGGGAACTCGTCGTTTCTATACCTATATAGCTCGCAATGGCGCGATTGGGTTCCTGGATCAAAGCCTGCCCGGAGGGCATCTACGTGCGGCCGGCCGACGCATGGATCGATCCGTCGCAGCCCAAGGCCAAAGCACTGATCACTCATGGCCATTCCGATCATGCGCGCGGCGGTCACGGCTCGGTGCTCGCGACTCCCGAGACGCTGGCGATCATGCAGACGCGTTACGGCCCGCAGTCGGGAGGGCATGGCGTTGCCTATGACGAAACGACCCGCGTTGGCGATGTCGATGTCCGCTTCGTTCCCGCCGGCCATGTATTGGGCTCGGCGCAGATCGTGCTCGAGCATCAGGGTGAGCGAGTGGTCGTCTCCGGCGATTACAAGCGCCGACCCGACCCGACCTGCCCCTGCTTCGTGCCGGTCCCGTGCGACATCTTCGTCACCGAGGCGACGTTCGGCCTCCCGGTCTTCCGGCACCCGGACACGGAAAGCGAGATTGATCGGCTGCTTCATCGCTTGCACGCAGACCCGAGCCGATGCGTGCTGGTGGGTGCCTATGCGCTAGGCAAGGCGCAGCGGATCATCGCCGAACTTCGCGAGCGCGGCTATCACGATCCGATCTACATTCACGGCGCACTCGAGCGGCTGTGCATCCTTTATCACGAGCTCGGAGTCGATCTGGGCGACCTGCGCCCCGCAACTGGAGCGCCGAAGGAAGAACTTAAAGGCAAGATCGTCATCGCTCCGCCCGGCGCGCTCAACGACCGCTGGTCACGGCGTCTGCCGGACCCGGTGACGGCGATGGCCTCGGGCTGGATGCGAATTCGTCAGCGCGCCCGCCAGCGCAATGTCGAGCTACCGTTGATCATCTCGGATCATGCCGACTGGGACGAGCTCACCATGACGATCCGCGAGCTGAAGCCATCGGAAGTCTGGATTACGCACGGCCGCGAGGAAGCACTCATGCACTGGTGCATGACTCACCAGATCAAGGCATGCGAACTGAACCTGGTTGGTTACGAAGACGAGGACGAGTGATTTGCTGGCGCCGAATGACCGACCATTCCGGCGATGTCCTTCAACGCTTTTTGCGCCTGCTCGCGGTCGATGACGAGCGCCGCGGTCTGGGTGACCAGGTCCACCAGCATCAAATCGCGCATGGTCGCTTCACGCGGCTCGCGATGATACATCGCGAAGGTGCCAAGCACCTTTCGGCCGCGGGTGAAGATCGGCGTCGACCAGCACGCGCGCAGGCCATGCGACATCGCCAGTTCGCGGAAGTCCGCCCACAGTGGATCTTCCGCAATGTCGCTGACGAAAACCGCCGCACCGAGATAGGCCGCGGTCCCGCATGAGCCAACGCACGGGCCGATCTCGGTTCCCTCTAGCGCCTCGCAATAAGCCTTCGGCAGGCTTGGTGCCGCGCCGTGGTGGAGGTGATTGCCTTCGAGCAAAAGGATCGAGCCGAGCACTCCAGTCCGCGAGGAATCCTCGACGATGCCGATGAGCTCGTTCAGCGTCTTTTCGAGGGGGCTATCGCCGATCGCCAGTTCCAGCACCTTGTTATGGGCGTTGCGGACGGCTTCGCTGCGCTTGTCCTCCGTGACGTTCTGGCCCTGGATGAAAATGCCGTGGCCGTCGCGCAGCGGCTGGAAGACAAGGTCAACGAGCACTTCCTCGGTCGATCCGTCCGACCTTGCGATGCAAAGTGGCATGGCGCGGCCGACGAATGCTTGTCCTGACCGGTCGACGCCGTTGAGGATGCCGACCATTCCCTGGATCACGAATTCGGGAAGCGCTTCGGAGACGGTGCGGCCAACAAGGTCCTCTTCGCCGACGAGCTCACGGAATGCTGCGTTGGCGACGACGATTCGATGATCCGCGCCTTCGAGCAGAGCAATGAAGCCCGGCGCATCCTCGAACATCAGATGGAGCCGGTCGTGCTCGTGCTCGCCTTGCTGTTGCGACAGCTGATCAAGCATCGAGTCGCAATACAACAAGCACGCGCGTCGTGCGAATCAGTGGCCGGCGCCCTCCGTTCGCGTGATCCCGGACTTGGCCAGCTCTTCGTCGATTTGCGCAACTAGTCGCTCCACGCCGGCTTGATCCTTCGCTTCGGCCCGGGCCACGAGAACGTCCTGTGTGTTTGACGCGCGGAGCAGCCACCAGCCATCAGCGGTATTCACGCGGACGCCATCGGTCGCATCGACCTGGGCACCGTCGGCCGAGAGCCGTTCGCGGACTTCGTCGACGATCGCGAACTTGCGAGACTCGTCGACCTGAAACCGCATTTCGGGCGTCGCCGCGGTCTTGGGCATTGCATCCATGATCTCGGTCAGGCTCGTGCCTGAGGCGCTGATCGCCTCGATCAGTCTGATCGAGGCGTAAAGCGCGTCGTCGAAACCGTACCAGCGGTGCTTGAAGAAGATGTGACCGCTCATCTCGCCGGCCAGCGGCGCGCCAGTTTCCTTCATCTTCGACTTGATGAGGCTGTGGCCAGTCTTCCACATGAGAGGCTTGCCACCGAGCTCGGCGACGCGGTCGAACAGGGTCTGGCTCGCTTTCACGTCAGCGATGATGGTCGATCCCGGTTCGTCGCGAAGGACGGCCTCGGCGAGGATCGCGAGCAACTGGTCTCCCCAGATCACCCGGCTCTGTCCGTCGACCGCGCCGATGCGGTCGCCGTCGCCATCGAAAGCGATTCCGAAGTCGAGCTGCTCGCGGGCGACAAGGTCCTTGAGGTCCTTGAGGTTGGCCTCGACCGTCGGGTCAGGGTGGTGGTTTGGAAAGCGCCCATCGACCTGGCTGAAAATGACGTGCTGGTGTCCGGGAAGCCGCTCGACGAGCATGTCGAGGATCGGGCCCGCGGCTCCGTTCCCGGCGTCCCAGCCGATCCGGAACGGCTTGGCCGAATGATCCTGCAGCAGCCGCTCGACGTAGGCTTCGCGGATATCGACCTCCTCGACCGTCCCGCTGCCCGATGTCCAATGCCCGGACTTTGCGCGCTCGCCGATTTCCTGGATTTCGGGGCCAAAAACCGACCGGCCTTTCAGCAGCAGTTTGAACCCGTTGTAGTCGGCAGGATTGTGACTGCCAGTGACCTGGATGCCGCCATCGACGTCGAGATAGTGGGTCGCGAAATAGAGCATGGGCGAGGGGCCCATGCCGACGCTGATCACATTTATCCCGCCCTCGGTCAGCCCGCGGATCAACTGGGCTTCGAGCATCCCTGAATGGGTGCGCCCGTCGCGGCCGACTGAGATGGTGCGCGCTCCCTCGCCATGCGCCTTGGCGGCATAGGTGCGGCCGAGGCCATAAGCGTCCGCCTCGGTAAGCGTGTCGCCGACGATTCCGCGAATGTCGTACTCGCGGAGGATGGTGGGGTTGAAGGTATGAGCCATTGCTGCGCCGAACACTCCAAAGGCGGAGTTAGTTCAAGCGAAATCAGGCGACCTTGGCCTGTTCCTCTTCGGTCGGGATGCCGAGCCCGGCGATCATCTCCCGCAGCTCCTGCCGCGCGGCGATGTGCGCGATGCCGACCTCGCCGAGTTGCTGCAGGTCGAGCAGCGTCAGGCCCTTGGGGAACAATTCCCGGTAGATGACGCGTTCGCCCAAGCCCGGTATGACCCGGAATCCGACGCGACGAGCGAGCTCGTCGAGCGCAGCGCCGACGCGTTTCAGGTTATGCGATTCGACGTGCTGCAGGCGATTGCGAAGCACGACCCAGTCGACGCTCTTGCCCGTGACCTTCGCGCGGTGGGTGCGGCTGTTCCAGATCAACTCTGCATAGAAGCTCGGCTTGGTGATCTTGTAATTCTCAGGGTGAACCTGGCCGATCAGGTCGAGATCGACGAAGCTGTCGTTCATCGGCGTAACCAGCGTGTCGGCGCGCAGGATCGCGGCCTTGGCGATCTCGTCGTCGCGGCCTGGGGTATCGACGACGATCACATCGGTGTTGGCCGACAGACGATCGACCGCGGCGGCGAAGCCGGCGTCGCTATGGTCCTCCAACACCTCGTACGCGGCGCGCGGAAGCTCAGTCTCGAGCCGGCGCATCGTGGCATCGCGGTTTTCGAGATAGCGGGTCATCGTGCGCTGCCGGCTGTCGAGGTCGAGTGCTCCAACGCGATGGCCGGACGCCGCCAGGGCAATCGCGGTATGGACCGCGGTCGTGGACTTGCCGGTGCCGCCCTTTTCGTTGGCAAAGACGATGAAATGCGGTTGCGCCATGCTTGATCTTTTCCCCATCGGCCCCGAAACGCCGCCCCGTTAACAGGTTACTTTAGGCTCGCCACCCGTGCAAACCGTTCGGACCAGTGAAGAATTGACCCAGGCGCGGGCAGAAATGCTTGGCCAATCAGTCTCTTTGGTGCCGACAATGGGGGCGCTCCATGCCGGTCACCTGGCACTTATCGAGGAGGCCAAAGAGCGCTCCGGCAAGGTCGTAGCGAGCATCTTCGTCAACCCGGCCCAGTTCAACGACAAGGCGGATCTGGAACGCTATCCGCGGAGCGAAGCGGAGGATGCGGAGAAGCTTCTGAAGGCCGGTTGCGACCTGCTTTGGGTGCCCCACGTTAAGGACATTTATCCACAGAATTTCGCGACGACGGTCCATGTCGCGGGCGTCTCGAAGCGCTGGGAGGGCGAACATAGGCCCGGACACTTTGATGGAGTGGCCACGGTGGTGGCAAAGTTGTTGCTTTCGGTCCGGCCGGATATCGCACTGTTCGGGGAGAAGGATTTTCAGCAACTGGCCGTGATCCGACGGATGGTGGCAGACTTGAATATCCCCGTCGAAATCGCCGGCGTCCCGACCGTGCGCGAGAGCGATGGCCTAGCGATGTCCTCGCGTAATGCTCTGCTGAGCTCAGGCCACCGCGCTAAGGCCCCAGCCTTATTCCAGGCGCTGAAGGAATTGGGCGACCTGATTGCGGGTGGCGTCCGGGCGGCGCCAGCCATCGAGGCAGTAACCGACAATCTCATCCAGAACGGTTTCGGACCCGTCGATTACGTCGCTTATGTCGATGCACAAACGCTCGAACCAATCGACAATTACAGAGAGGGCGGACGCCTGATTGCCGCTGCATTCCTGGGCAAGGTGCGGCTTATCGACAACATTGCCGTCGAACGTCGTTGAATCGCGTTAACCATTTGTTTGCCATCCGCTGGTCAATTGTCCCTCACATACGGTTTGTGGGGGGAAATCATGGGTGCGATTAGTCAGAAGGGTGCGGAGTTCCTGATCCGGAGCCGCCTTACCGACGCCGAGAATGGCGATGTCGATGCGTTGTTCGAACTTGGGATCGTCTTTTCGACGGGGCGCGGCGGTACGCAGGTCGACCTGATCGAGGCCCATAAATGGTTCAACCTCGCCGCCCTCAACGGCAGCACCCGCGGCCAGCAATGCCGCGCCGAGATCTCGGTCGAGATGACCGCTCGCGAAATCGCAGAAGCCCAGCGTCAGGCCCGCGCGTGGCTCGCGACTACCGGCTACCAGCGCCGCGCTGCGTAATTAGCGGACGAGCACCGTCACAGCGCGGCGATTGAGCGCCAGCGCCGCAGGGGCGGAGCCAAGTACCGCGGTCTTTTCCTTGCCCCAGCTGAGCGTCGTCAGCTGCACCGCGGGAACTCCCAATAGCACCAGATAGGAGCGGACTTCCTCCGCTCGCCGAGCGCCGACCGCCAGCGCGTGATCGCGCGTGTCGCTCGAATCGGCATAGCCCTCGATCCGAACTACGACCTCGGGATGCTGGCGCAGCCAGGCTGCCTGGGCTTGAAGGGTCGCCTGAGCCTGCGGGGTCAGGACCGCGGCGTCGCCACCGAAATACACCTTGTCGGCGCCCGACCTTGCGAGGAAGTCAGCCCGAAGCGCGTCGATTCCGACGAGCAATGGCGCCTGCTGTATGGCCGGTGGTCCGGTGCGCTTGCGCAAGCCGGGAAGCTGCGCCGAAGCGGCGGTAGCAACGAGCGCGAGGGCGATGAAAATAAGAGAAGGACGCATCAGTCGATCACTCCCGACCAGTCAGGGTCCGATCCGTCCTGGGGCGTGACGACGCGGCGCGCTTCTCCGCCGGAAATCGCAATCCTGGCGAGCGCCGGGCGGCCGTCAACTCCAGTTCGCTCGAAGATGATTTCGCGGCTGCTCGGTGCCCAGTCGGGTGATTCATCAGCGGGGCCGTCGGAAAGCAGCCGCTCGCCGGTGCCGTCCGGCTTCATGATCCCGACGCGTGTGCCGACGCCCGGGATTCGTCGGGTGAATGCGATCCACTGGCCGTCCGGGCTCCAGACTGGGTCGGCATACCAGCCGCCGCCAAAGCTGATCCGGCGCTGGCCGGTCCCGTCGGCGTTCATGACGTAGAGCTGCTGCGCCCCGGAACGGTCGCTCTCGAACACGATCTGGTTGCCGTCGGGCGCAAAGCTTGCGCTTGTGTCGACACCAGGCGAGGCCGTCAGCCGCTGCGGCAGGCCGCCGTCAGCGCCCACAACGAAAATGTCCGTGTTGGACCCCTGCTGCATCGAAAAGACGATGCGCGTGCCGTCGGCCGAGTAACGCGGGGCGAAGGTCATTCCGCCGGTTGGGACGAGGGGGCGCTGTTGATTGGTGTCGAAGTCGACGACGCGGATGTGCGGCTGTCCTCCGACATAGCTGACATAGGCTAGGTGACCCGCCTTGGGCGACAGGCGCGGCGTCAGGACCAGGCTATCGCCCACAGTTACGAAATGCTGGTTGGTGCCGTCACTGTCCATCACGGCAATGCGCTTGGTTTTGTCCATGCCAGCGCCACTCTCGGCAACATAGGCAATCTGGGTGTCGAAAATCCCTGCCTGCGCTCCCGTTGCGGCGGTGTAGGCGAGTCCCGAACATTTGTGCGCAGCTCTGCGCCAATCGTCGGCATTCACCGCGAATCCGATGCGCCCCAACTCTCGGCCGCGACTCACGTCATAGACGTAGCAGCCGACCGCGAAGCGCCCGTCGCTGTTTGCACGGACGAAGCCGGTAAGGACGTACTTGGCACCCTGGTTGCGCCACTTCGAGAAGGTTGGCGCCGTCACCTCGGGATAGGAATAATAATCCTTCTGGTTGGGCCCGACCGGTACCAACTCGGATGTCGAACGGAGATCGGACGCGATCAGCTGCGTGGCTTGCCACGCGATCGCCGCCGGTCCGCCGGCGCCACGATCGCTGCCATCAGGCGTGGTCAGCGGCGGAACCGCGATGACGACAGCGGAAGGCTCTTGCGCCGCGGCCGGAGCAACCGCGAGGAAGGCAAGACTGATCGGGAAAAGCGACGCGAGACGGGCAATCATTGGGATTTCGTAATGCTCCTGAACCTTTCGACCCAAATCTTCGGCTGCCGCTGAGGCTTTCCATTTGCATCGAGGAAGGCCGCCGTCACCCGCGCGTCGGCCAACAGTTCCCCATTTCGCATGACTCGTTGATGAATCTGGACGGAGACGGCGCGAACGATTTCGACTTCGCTGACGACGACCAGGTCATCGCCGAGCCGCGCCGGCCTCGCGTAACGGATATCGACATGGGCGACGTAATAGGCGCCGCCGCCCGAATGGAGCACTTCGCGCTGGTCGACACCGACCGCGCGAAGCATGTCGGAGCGGGCGCGCTCCATGAACTTCAGATAGTTGGCGTAGTAGACGACGCCCGCGGTGTCGGTGTCTTCGAAATAGACCGTGAGCGCAAACCGATGTTCGGTTCGGACGAAGCCGCCGCGGTAAGGTGTATCCAGATCCCCGCCCATCGGACGCCGCTGTAGCCAGCGCGGACTCTGCGCGAAACCCCCGCTTGACTCATGTGTAACGCTAAGGTTACATGTAACCCATGAGTTACATAGGAGTCGGGGAATGAATGCTTTCATGATTGGCCTGTTCGTGGGGCTCGGAGCGGTCCTCGTGATCGCGGCGATCACGAAATGGCGCAGCCGCAACAGGCCCATGAGCGTCGCCGAGAAGGCTGACTATCTGAGCAAGCGCCGGGCGCGGACGCTGCCCGCCTTGGCCGTTATCTATTTCTCGCAGCAGGTAAGCTTCTTCTCCTCCCTGGGAGATGGAGGGCATCGAGGCGTGGACCATTTCAAGATCGGCGCCTGGATCGTGCTTTCGCTGGCGCTTCTCTTCGCTTTGGCAACGAAGGGTTTCTTGTTCCAGCCCAAGGAGGTGCGCGACCTCATCGACGACGAGAACACCCGGTCCAATCGAGCGGATGCCATGCGTCTCGGCTTCCTGTTTGCGTGTAGCGCTGCGCTCGCTGCGTACTTCATCGCCGAATTCCAGCCTTTGACGGTCGGCGAAACGGCGCATCTCGTGCTGACATTCGGGCTCGGCGCGGCGCTCCTGCGCTTCGGCTATCTCGAGAGGCGCGCGCACAAGGATGCCTGAACGCCTCGCCAACCGGTTGAAGGAACGGCGCACTGAGCTTGGCCTCACACAGGCCGAGCTTGCCGAGCAGGTCGGGGTCACCCGTAAGACCGTGAACACCGTTGAGAACGGAGTGTTCGTTCCGTCGACCATACTTGCCCTGAAGCTCGCGAAGGCACTCGACCGGTCTGTCGAAGAGCTCTTCTCTATTTCGCCTGGCTGACCGCCTCGACCTGGCGGAGGAGGTCGCCTTGCGCCTCGGCGACGTCAGCAAGGTGCATTCCCCAGCCGGGCAGGAACATACCGAACACCGCGACTTCGCCGCCGATATGATCTGTCCATCTCTGCCCTGGCGCGTGGTTGGTTCGGATCGACAGATATCCGCGCGGACCGTCGCTTACGCAGCGCGCTGACACTAGACCCTCTGTCCGCAGATAGAGGGAGGGCGGGTCGCCTTCGCTCGACCATTTGATCGGCCCGCCCGGCACAGGCAGGCCGGAACGGGTGAACCAGTAACTGTCGAGGGGCACCCAGTCGCTTGAGCCGGGCTTTGCTGGATTGACGCAGCCGACAGTGAAACCCGGCTTGTCCGAATAGCCAAAGATGGCACCCTGCGGCGGCACGTTCCTTTCGCGGAAGCTGGTCCAGGTGATCACGCAGCCGGTCTGACCCTCGCGGCTGCACAGCGGGGTCTTTTTGAACGTGCCGCCGACTAGCTTGCCGTTCGGCACCAGCACGTTGAAGCCGGGCAGGATCGCGAGCTTCATGCGCGACGCGATCGCCGGATTGGTCTCGATCTCGCGGGCGATCAGCATTTGCAGCATCAGGCTGCCCTGGCTGTGCCCGATCAGAACGAACGGCCGGCCGTTGTTGCGCGTCGTGATGTAGTTGCGCCACGCCGAGAGCACATCGAGGTACGCCAGCGCCGCGGCATCATCGATATTGGCCCCAGCTGAATAGGCGGCGACCGCGGCCAGGGTCATCTGGCGGTAGATCGGAGCGTAGGTTTTGCAGACCGAGGCGAAGCGGGTGAACTGGGTTTGCGCCGCCAGCTTCTCGGCATTGTCGACGATCAGGTCGCTGTTCATCGCCCGGTCGGTCGAGACCGTCGGATAGACGTAGAAGCAGTCGAGCGGCGGGTCCTTGGCGACCGGGTTCTGGCCACTTGAGCCATAGCCGTTCGGGTTGAGGGCGGTGGTGCCCAGCGGCGTCGAGCAGATGTCACCGCGTCCCGGCAGGCACAGCCAGGTCGCGTCCTTCGTGTAATCGGGAGCTTGGACGGGCGTTTGCGCGGGAAGCGGCGCGGCAGTCGTGAGCGTAGCGACTGCCCCCAGCAATATCGGTCGGATCACTTCGATGACGCTCCCTGGTCGAACAAACCGGCCTGGCTGCCCGACGGCGTCGGCAGCCCAAGGTGGGCATAGCCGCGGCCGTTGAGGCACCGCCCTCGTGCCGTCCGGGCGATGAGGCCCAGCTGAATGAGGTAGGGCTCGATGACGTCCTCGATCGTGTCGCGCGGTTCGCTTAGGCCCGCTGCCAGAGTCTCCACGCCGACGGGTCCCCCGCCGTAGAGATCGGCGATCATGGTGAGGTAGCGGCGATCCATGGCGTCGAGGCCAAGGCTATCGATCTCCAGCCGCGATAAGGCCCGGTCAGCAACCGGCGCGTCGATCGTGTCCGACCCCGCGGCATGGGCGAAGTCGCGTACGCGGCGCAGCAGCCGCCCCGCGATGCGCGGCGTCCCGCGGGACCGGCGCGCGATCTCATGCGCGCCATCCTCGGTCAGGTCCGCGCCGAGCAACCGGCCAGCGCGGCGGATGACCTGCTCCAGCTCCTCGACCGTGTAGAAATTGAGCCGCACTGGAATTCCGAACCGATCACGGAGCGGCGTCGTCAGCAGTCCCTGCCGAGTCGTCGCTCCAATCAGGGTGAAGCGCGGCAGTTCGATCCGTACCGATCGAGCCGACGGGCCTTCGCCGATCATCAGGTCGAGCGCGCGATCCTCCATCGCCGGATAGAGCACCTCCTCGACCGCCGGATTGAGCCGGTGAATCTCGTCGATGAACAGGACGTCGCCGTCCTCGAGGTTCGTCAGCAACGCCGCGAGGTCGCCCGACTTGGCGATCACTGGCCCGGAAGTCGCCCGGAACCCGACGCCCATTTCACGCGCCAGGATTCCCGCCAGCGTCGTCTTGCCCAGCCCCGGCGGGCCGTGGAGCAGCACATGGTCGAGCGCTTCACCGCGGCTTTTCGCGGCGTGCACGAACACCCGCAGATTCTCGCGCGCTGCCTGCTGCCCGATGAACTCGTCGAGACTCTTCGGACGCAGCGCCGCATCGGCATCCTCCGCGGTGCGCTCTGGAGTCGTGATGCGGGCCGGGTCGGTTGCCATCCACCGCTGATTCGCAGATGCATGGCTCCGCTACAAGCGGCGAAGAGGGGGCCCAAGCGCATGGAATTTGATCGTCGGACGATGCTGGCCGGAACGGCAGCTGCGATTGCTACCGGACCGGCGCTCGCAAAGGGCAGGGCGTCCGCCGGGTCGTGGTACGACCGCGCCGTCATCATCGACGCGCTCGGCGGCCTGTCCGATCCTTATGCGCCGAACGACCAGCTTCGCCTTAGCGACCGCGTTTGGACGGAAATGCTCGCGACCGGCGTCAACGTGCTTCGCGACACCGTCATGCCGGTCGGCAACGGTCCCGACCCCTGGGGCGACTTCCAGAAGGACCTGCAGGGCAAGAAGGACGTGCTCAATGCCAATCCGGATCGCCTGGTCCTCGTCCGAACGGCGGCGGACATCCTCAGGGCCAAGCGGGAGAAGAAATTCGGATGGGTCTGGGGGACGCAGGACAGCGCGATGTTCAGCCCCGACCTCGACCGGATTGCGCAGGCGAAAAAGGACGGCGTCATGTCCGTCCAGCTGACCTACAACAATGGCAATCTCGCAGGTGATGGCTCGCTGGAGCCACGCAACAGCGGGCTGACCAAACTCGGTAGGGCGACGATCGAACGGATCGAGGCGGAGAAATTGCTCCTCGATCTCAGCCATGGCGGCGCGCGGACGATGGCCGAAGCGGCGGTATTTGCGAAGCGGCCGCTGGTGATCAGTCACACAGGTAGCCGCGCGCTGCTCGATCATCCCCGCAACACCGCCGACGACACGATCAAGGCGGTCGCCGACAAGGGCGGCGTCGTCGGCGTTTATTTCATGCCGTACCTGTCAAAGGACTCGCACCCGACGGGTGCCATGCTGCTCGACCATGTCGAGCATATCGCCAATGTCGCTGGAGAGGACCATGTCGGGATCGGCACCGATAATGGGCCTTTGCCGACCGTGCTCGATGCCAAAACCAAGGCCCAGCTCGATGACAATCAGCGGTACCGGATTAAGGCCGGGATTGCCGCGCCGGGGGAAGCGGTCGGATTCTATCCGTTGATCGAGGATTACAACAGCATCGACCGCTATCGGCGCTTCGCCAACGACCTGCAGAAGCGGGGCTGGAGCGAGGCCCGCCTCGCAAAGCTGATGGGTGGCAATTTCCTGCGCGTTTACCAGGATGCGTGGGGCGGCTGAGCCTCAATCGAAGTGCTCGATCGCCTCACCGGTGATTGCGAGCCAGTCGTGCTTGCGCCCTTCGTAGACCGAGTAAGCGGGCGTACCGAAATAGGGATCGTCGAAGGTGCCGAGAGGAATGGCGATCAGTCCCTCGAACTTGCCGCTGATGTCGTAATAAACGTCCGAGCCGCATTCCGGGCAGAAGTGGAAGGTCGCGGGATTGCCGCTGTCGCCCCGCATCACGTGAGTGTTCGAACGTCCGTCGATGCTCACTTGCTCGGCAGGCCAGCGAGCCTGAACCGCGAACGCGCTGCCCGAGCGCTTTTTGCAGTTGAGGCAATGACAGACCGACAGCCGCACTGGTTCGCCTGTCACCGTCGCTTTCAGCTGCCCGCATCGACAGGAGGCGGTACGTGTGGTCATTTATTTCCAACTCGAATCAAAGTTTGCGTGAACCCCGCGTCCGGCGTGGCACGACAAGCATCGAGAGTGGCGAGCCAGGCTTTGTCCAAGAATGTGGGATTTGAAGCGAAAGCAAGCTCCTTCGCGTCTAGAATCATCCCGCTCGTTTGGATGAGCGCGTAGAGGGGACTTCGTTCGATAGGCTCTTCCGGAAATTTTGAGCGATGCCAGTCGGCGTCTCGAACCGCTTGCGAGCAAGTGTAAGGCGTCCCGAGATCGAAGCCTTGGGTCTGATAAAAGCGCATCACCAAGCGAAATTTGCTCGGCTTACTTTCCAACAACTCTTGAGAGAGCCTCACCTTAGCCGCCCGCGACAGAGCAACGGCATCAATTGCGTCCGATCTGCTCGACCGAGCTATGACCGGATTAGTGATATAACCGTCACTCGTCACATCGCCATCCACAATCACCGTTCCGTGCTCACCCCTCGCCTCAAGTTCGGCGGGGACAGCTAAGTCAATCTTGGCCTCCGCCGGCTTGGTCGACATGGCTGTTTGCGACAGTGCGATCAGCGCAAATAGCATCATGATCGCCATACTACTTAGCCGCCTTCTTCAGCGCGAGGCGCACGAGTGCGTCCAGGCCGGCATCCGGCCCCAGTTCGTCTTGCGCCGCACTCACCGCGGCGCTCGCATCGGCCGGTTTGAATCCGAGGTTGGCGAGGGCGGAAAGCGCGTCGGCAGCCGCTCCGGCTCGGGGCGCAAGCGCCGCGCCTACCAGACCTGCAATCCCCAGTTTGCCCTGAAGCTCGTTGGCGATGCGCATGGCTAGCTTAGGTCCGACGCCGTTGGCGCGCCCGATCATCGTTTTGTCGCCCTGGCTGATGGCGCGCGCGAGCTCGTCGGGAGAAAGGACCGTCAGGATCGCCAGCGCCAGCCGCCCGCCGACGCCCTGCACCGAGGTCAGTGCACGAAATGCGTCGCGCTCGATGGTCGACCCGAAGCCGAACAGGGTCCAGGCATCCTCACGGACTTGGAGCTCGGTTAGCAAAAGCACGTCACCACCGACCGGTCCGATCGCATCCAACGTCTTGCCGCTGCACTGGACGAGATAGCCCACGCCGCCGACGTCAAGGACGACGCCCTCGGCGCTAATCTCCGCAAGCTTTCCGGACAGACGTGCAATCATCAGCCGTACGCTTATGCGATGCGGCGCGAGGTCGCCAGATGATGCGCATGAGTAATCGCGACGGCGAGCGCGTCAGCGGCATCGGGGCCGGCGATCTTCGCTCCGGGAAGCAGCCGCGCGACCATCGCGTGGACCTGCGCCTTCTCGGCATTGCCGATGCCGACGACGGCCTTCTTAACCACCCGCGCCGCATATTCGCCGACATCGAGCCCGGCGCGCGCCGCAGTCATGATCACCACGCCGCGTGCCTGGCCGAGCTTGAGCGTTGATTGGGGGTTCTTGTTCACGAACACTTCCTCGACCGCCGAGCTATCGGGCCGGTTGTCCGCGATCAGCGCGTCGAGCTGGGTCGCCAAGTGCGACAGCCGGCGCGGCAGCGTCTCGGCGCTGTCGGTCTTCAGCTGGCCATTGGCGATATGCTTCAGGCGATTGCCCTCGGCGTCGATCAAGCCCCAGCCGGTCGTTCCGAGCCCGGGGTCGAGACCGAGGATCCTCAGGCTAGCTTCTCCAGTTCTTCTTCGGGTACGTCGTAATTGCCCCAGACGGTCTGGACGTCGTCGTCCTCTTCCAACGTATCGATTAGCTTCATCAGGGTTGCCGCGTCATCCCCCGTGACCGTGACCTCGGTCGATGGCTTCCACGCGAGTTTCGCGCCTTCGCCTTCGCCGAGTAGCGGCTCGAGTGCGCGCGCCACCTCGTGCAGGGTGTCGATGCTGGTCCAGATCCGGTGGCCGTCCTCGTCGGACTCGACGTCGTCGGCGCCAGCTTCGATCGCGGCTTCCAGCACTTTCTCGTCGTCGCCCGCGCTCGCCGGATATTCAATCAGGCCGAGGCGGGAGAAACCGTGGCTGACGCTTCCGCCAGCGCCAAGGTTGCCGCCATTCTTCGAGAAAGCGGTGCGGACGTTCGTCGCTGTCCGGTTGCGATTGTCGGTCAGCGCTTCGACGATCAGCGCGACGCCGCCGGGACCAAAGCCCTCGTACCGGATCTCCTCGAAGTTCTCGACGTCCGATCCTGCGGCCTTGTCGATCGACCGCTGGATATTGTCCTTAGGCATCGACTGGGCGCGGGCCGCAATGACCGCCGCGCGAAGCCGCGCGTTCGCATCCGGATCGGGCAACCCCATCTTTGCCGCTACGGTGATTTCGCGGCTGAGCTTGGAGAATAGAGCAGAGCGCTTCTTATCCTGCGCCCCCTTCCGGTACATGATGTTCTTGAATTTGGAATGGCCTGCCATGGCAGTTCCTTACGCCATGCCCAGCGCTTGGCGATAGGTCTCCAGCAGGGCGTCGGCCTCCTGTCGGGCGTGGGTCTCCATCTTCCGCAGCCGGACGATGGCGCGCATCGTCTTGGTGTCGTAGCCGTTAGCCTTTGCCTCGGCATAGACGTCGCGAATATCGTCCGCGATGCCCTTCTTTTCTTCCTCCAAGCGCTCGATCCGCTCGATAAACAGCCGCAACTGGTCAGCCGCGACGGTGCCATCCGCCATGCTTCAAGACTCCGATTTCGATTTGTGAAGCGCGGCTCTAGCGCCTTGAACCATCATATCAAGCGGCTATGGGCTGTGCGGTGACCGACACCCTCGCTCCCCGCTCGCGCAAGGTCAAAATCCTCGCGACGCTCGGCCCCGCTTCCAGCGATGCCAAGACCATCCGCAAGCTGATGCTCGCCGGCGCGGATGCTTTCCGCATCAACATGAGCCACGGCGACCAGAAGCAGAAGGCGAAGCTGGTCGATCATATCCGCGCGCTGGAAAAGGAATTCCACCGCCCGACGACTATCCTGTTCGACCTGCAGGGGCCGAAGCTTCGGGTCGGTCCGTTCAAGGGCGGCAAGGCGGTCCTGGCAAAGGGCCAGAAGTTCATCTTCGACCGGGATTCGAAGCCTGGCGATTCGAAGCGCGTCCTGCTTCCCCATCCCGAATTGTTTGAGTCCGTGAAGAAGGGGACGAACATCCTCGTCGACGACGGCAAGGTTCGCCTGATCGTCACTCAGGCTGGCGACGAGCACATCGTCTGCGAAGTGAAGGTGGGCGGTACGATTTCCGACAACAAGGGCGTCAATGTCCCCGATATCCTCGTCCCAATTCCGGCACTGACCGAAAAGGACCGCGACGACCTTGTTTTCGCGCTCGAGCAGAAGGCGGACTGGGTCGCACTGTCGTTCGTCCAGCGTCCGGAAGACGTCGCCGAAGCGCGCTCGTTGATCGGCGAGAAGGCGGCGCTGCTGGCGAAGATAGAGAAGCCGGCGGCAATCGACCGGCTGACCGACATCGTTGCCCTGTCCGATGCCGTGATGGTCGCGCGCGGCGATCTCGGCGTCGAGCTTCCGCCCGAAGAGGTGCCACCGCTCCAGAACCGCATCGTCGCCACCGCACGCCAATTCGGCAAGCCGGTGGTCGTTGCGACGCAGATGCTGGAGTCGATGATCACCTCACCGACGCCGACGCGCGCCGAAGTGAGCGACGTCGCGACTGCGATCTACGACGGTGCCGACGCGGTCATGCTATCGGCGGAAAGCGCCGCCGGCCAATATCCGTGCGAGGCCGTCCAGATGATGGATCGCATCGCCAATACAGTAGAGCGCGACCCCTCGTTCGCGGCACGTGTTCACTTCACCCAGACCAAGCTCGAGCCGACGACTGCGGACGCCCTCGCCGGATCGGCACGGCAAATTGCGAGCACGGTTTCGGCGGCTGCGATGGTTTGTTTCACCAGTTCGGGCTCGACCGCCCGCCGCATCGCCCGGGAACGCCCCCAGGTGCCGACTCTGGCAATGAGCGCGTCGATGATTACCGCGCGCCGCATGGGCCTCATCTGGGGTGTGCACGCGGTTCATACCCGCGACGTCTCAAGCTTCGAAGAGATGGTCGAGAAGGGCAAGCGCATGGCCCTCCGTCATCAGCTCGCCAAGGGCGGAGATCGGGTCGTCCTGATGGCCGGCATCCCGTTCGGCACCGCCGGCTCGACCAATGTGATCCACGTTGCTCGCCTGATCGGCGACGAGCTCGAACGGCATCACGCCGCGAAGGCCTCAAGCGGGAAGTAAGGCGGGAATTTCGTTCGCAAGCTCGCGGGCGAGAAAACCGAGCGGCCCAACCTTCTTTGCCAACCGTGCCCCGGCCTCGCCGTGCAGCCAGACCGACCACAGCAAGGCGTTGAGCGGCTCCGCGCCGCGCGCGAGCAGCCCGCCGACGATCCCGGCGAGAACGTCGCCGCTCCCCGACACGCCCAGGCCCGGCGCTCCACCTTTGTAGGTCCAGACGTCGCCGTCCGGTGTCACTACGTGGCTGATCACACCCTTTACGAGCACGATCGACTTGTACCGATCCGCCGCCCGTAATCCGCAGCCGATGGGGTCGCGCTCGACTGCTTCCTCATCGAGTTCCAGCAGCGATGCGAGTTCCCCTGCATGAGGCAGGAGAACCGGTGCATTTGACCGTGGCGTAGCGGCCGGCTCGAGTTCGTGGAGCAAGGCTGCGTCGAGCGCCAGGCGGGCGTCGGATTGAAGCAGGGCCTGCGCGAGTGGAGCACCGATGCCGTTGGCCTCCATCCCTGGACCCGCGATGATACCGTCGGACTCTTCTGCGAGATCGGCCAGGCGGGGAACAGCGGACGCGGCGAAGCCGCCATGCTCGGCCTGGGCAAGCCCGATGACCATTGCCTCCGGCATGGCGATACCAAGCGGAACGGCAGCGCATTCGACCGTCGCGATGCAGAGCTTGCCCGCGCCCGCCCGCATTCCGGCGGTCGCCGTAAGCAAAGTGGCACCGGGCACACTCCGGCTCCCGGCGACCACTAGCAGCCGGCCCTTGCTGTCCTTGTCGCCGTCCACGACCGGTGGGAGCGGGCGGGCCTTGAGAACAGTCCGGTTGAGCGCCTTGCCGTCGGTCAACGCGACCCCGAGACGGCATCGGGCGCCGACGTCTTGGGCGCACCTTCGGCTTCGAGTGGCGACCCGTAATTCCACAGGCTGAGAGCCGGGACGCACAACCCGGATTCGTCAGCGTCGAACTCATACTGGCAGATGCCGCAGTTCAGCACCTCGGCCTGCTTGTCGATCTTCAGGATCGCTCCCTCGTCGAGCTCTTCGAGGATGTAACGAAAGCACAGGACCACGACCTGGTGGCACACGACCACGATGCGCCGGTCGCAATAATGGAGGTTGATCGTATTCATCATCGACCGCAGCCGAAGGATGACGTCGGCCCAACTCTCGCCGCCCGGCGGTCGGTGGTAGAATTTACCGAGGCGGCGCCGGTGAGCCGCTTCCTCGGGAAACTTCTCGCGGATGCCGAGCGTCGTAAGCCGGTCGAAGATTCCGAATTCGCGCTCGCGCAGGCGCTCGTCGACGATGGCGCGGGCCGGTCCGCCGGCCAACGCTCCCGCTTTGCACATGATCTCGGAGGTCTGCTTCGCCCGGACGTAGGGCGACGACAGGATGATCTCCGGCCGCTCTTCCTGGGGGAGCGCCGCGAACCAGCGCCCCGCGGCTTCAGCCTGCTCCTCGCCTAGCGAGGACAGCGGCACGTCGACGTCGCGAACGTCGATGTCGATTTCGTGCGCCCCGGACTCGTCCGCCGCGTCACGGGCGATGTTTCCCTGGCTCTGCCCATGCCGCACGAGCCACATCCGTTCGGGCCAGTTTTGCCGCGCCAACGTGAATCTCCTGCTCGTTCAAAGCACAAGGTTCACGATTGTTGCTTAGGGCTATTCAGTGGCGAGCGCAGTCTCTCGCGGAACGCTTCGTCGCTCCTGCATTCGTCGGAACGTCGCCAGCGCCTGACCGACGATCTGATCCATGTTGTAATAGCGATAGGTCGCAAGCCGTCCGACGAAGGTCACGCCTTCGGTTTCGTCGCCAAGCGCCTCATATTTCTTGAAAAGCGCCTGATTTTCCTCGCGCGGGATCGGATAATAGGGATCGCCCACAGCCGACGGATATTCGTAGGTGATCGTGGTCACCGGCGCGTCTTGCCCGGTCAGATGCTTGTACTCACTGATCCGAGTGTAGGGCACGTCAGGAGACGGATAATTGACCGTTCCCACCGGCTGATAACGCTCCTGCTCGATCGTCTGATGATCGAACTTCAGCGACCGGTAAGGCAATTTGCCGAAGCGGAAGTCGAAATATTCGTCGATCGGGCCGGTGAAGATGACGTGATCGGCGATCTCGTCCGCACGGTCCTTCAACTCGGCGAAGTCGACCCCCGTGCGGACCTCAATCAGCGGATGATCGAGCATCCGCTCGAACATCTTTGTGTAGCCGTCCTTCGGTATGGCCTGGAACGAGTCGGTGAAATAGCGGTCGTCGGTGTTGGTCCGCGTCGGGATGCGAGAGGTCACCGACTTGTCGAGCTGGCTCGGATCGAGGCCCCATTGCTTGCATGTGTAGCCCCGGAAGAACAGCTCGTAGAGCTCGCGGCCGACGGCGTTGACGACGACGTCTTCTGACGTCTGGATGTCCTCGACCGGTTCGGCTCGCGAGGCGAGATAGTCCGCCGCTTCCTCATCAGTCCTGAGGTCGAGCCCGAACAGTTCGTTGAGCGTCGTCCGGTTGATCGGGATCGGCACCTGCTTGTCGTGCACGACCGCGAGCACGCGATGCTCGTACGGCCGCCATTCAGTGAACTGCGACAGATAATCGACGACCTGGTCGCTGTTCGTGTGGAAAATGTGCGGTCCGTATTTGTGATAGAGAATGCCGTCCGAGTTCAGCTCGTCATAGGCATTGCCGCCAATGTGCGGCCTGCGGTCGATCAACAGCACCCGCGCGCCATTCTGGCTCGCTAGGCGCTCGGCGAGAACGGAGCCGCCAAAGCCGGCCCCGACGATCAAATAGTCGTAGCGGCCGCCAGAGGCGGCCGTCGTTTCAGATTGGCCGATCATTCTGCAGCGACCAGGATCGAAGAATCAGACGTGGTTTCCGTGCCAAGCAAGTCGCCGATCAGGCCCGCCATGCGCGCCTGGGTCGTGTCCCAGCTCGTTGCCGACAGCATCAGGTCGGCCTCAGCCAACCAGCCGCCCTCCGGATGCTTCGACAGCTCAAGCGCCTCGTCGCACGCAACGACGAACTCTTCCGGAGTGGACGCGATCTTCACGCCCTCCAAGTGACCGTAGTGGCGAACGACGTCCTTGATCGGTGTCGATACCACCGGCTTGCCGCCGGCGAGATATTCCGGCGTCTTGGTTGGCGAGATGAACTGCGTCGACTCGTTCATCGCAAACGGCATCAGCGCTACGTCCCAGCCCGACAGATAGGCCGGCAGCTCACTATAGGTCTTGCCGCCCAGATAATGGATGTTCGGCCGCTGTGGCAGGTCTTCGGGCGCGATCTTCACGACCGGACCGACCATCACGAACGACCAGTCGGGCCGCATCTCCGCGGCCTTATCGAGCAACTCGGTATCGAACCGCTCGTCGATGACTCCGTAGAAGCCGACGCGCGGCCGCGGCAGGTCTTCCTGATCGGCCGGCTCGAACTGACGAGCGCGAGCCCTCAGGAAATGGACGCGGTCGACCGACGAGGGGAAACAATGGACGTTCGAGTGACGGTCCTTTTTCGCTTCGTATAGACTCGACCCACCGGTGAAGACGATGTCGGACCGGTCGAGCAATTCCTGCTCCAGAACGAGCAGATGCTCCGGCGCGAACTTGAACTTCGACAGCTCGTCCATCGCGTCGAACACTGTGAGGTCCGGGCAGAGGTGCCGCGAGAACGGCAGCATCATCGGCGTATAATACCAGGCGACCAGCGGCCCGCAAACGGTTGCGAGATGCGCGTCGAGCAGGCGGCCGAGCGCGGCTTCGCGTGCATCCTCGGGCATGCCTTGCGGAAGATGCGGCACGACCAGTCGGACATTGGGGAAATCGTCGGCATCGCGGACCTGCAGATAGGCCGTCTCGTTCTGCGCAATATCGACCGGTTCTTCCCAGAAGATGACCTGCATGTCGCGCGCGAAGCGACTCATGAGATGCTGCGGCCGCTGGAACACGAAGTTCCACCGCAGGTGCGAAAAGCAGATAAGAGTTGCGGACCTCGGATCCGCCGCCGAGGGCTCGGCTCCGAACTCAACTGGCACCCCGACGCTAGTCAGCATTTTCCGTTTTACCTCTGTGTTGTGGATGACCACAGATGAACGGACCGAACGCCAATGTAGTTCCCCTGTCTTAATTGAAATTAAACAGATTTCATCATTGCTGCAGCGCAACAAACGGCAGGTCGCCCGATTGACCCGACGAACGCCGAGCCTAAGGACATGCCCGACAGGAGGACGAGGGTTGGGTACGACGATCGAGGAACTCGAAAAGCGTCGCGAACTGGCGCGGCTCGGCGGCGGCGCCAAGCGCATCGACGCTCAGCATGCAAAGGGCCGACTGACCGCCCGCGAGCGCCTCGGCGTCCTGCTCGATCCGGGCAGTTTCGAAGAATATGACATGTTCGTCGAACACAATGCGATCGACTTCGGAATGGAGGCGCAGAAGGTCCCGGGCGACGGCGTTGTCACCGGCTCGGGCACCATTAACGGTCGCCTCGTCTACGTCTTCGCGCAGGACTTCACCGTGTTCGGCGGCAGCTTGAGCGAACGCCACGCGCAGAAGATCTGCAAGGTCATGGACATGGCGATGAAAGTCGGCGCGCCGGTCATCGGTCTCAACGACAGCGGCGGCGCGCGCATCCAGGAAGGCGTCGCCAGCCTCGCCGGCTATGCGGAGGTGTTCCAGCGCAACGTCCTCGCGAGCGGCGTCATCCCGCAGATCAGCCTGATTATGGGCCCGTGCGCGGGCGGCGCGGTCTATTCGCCGGCGATGACCGACTTCATCTTCATGGTGAAGGATTCGTCCTACATGTTCGTCACCGGACCCGAGGTGGTGAAGACGGTCACCAATGAGGTGGTGACCCAGGAAGAGCTTGGCGGCGCGGTCACGCACACGACCAAGTCGGGCGTCGCCGACGTCGCGTTCGAGAACGACATCGACGCGCTCCTCGCGACCCGCGAGTTTGTCGACTTTCTTCCGCTCTCCAACCGGCACGCCGATCCCGAGCGGCCTTGTGAGGACCCCATCGAGCGGGTCGAGGACAGCCTCGACACCCTGATCCCGCCGAGCGCGACGACGCCCTATGACATGCACGAGCTGATCCGGAAGGTCGCCGACGAAGGCGACTTCTTCGAGCTTCAGCCCGCGCATGCCGCCAACATCATCGTCGGCTTCTGCCGGATCGAGGGTCGCACTGTTGGGATCGTCGCCAACCAACCGATGGTCCTGGCCGGCGTGCTCGACATCAATTCGTCCAAGAAAGCCGCGCGATTCGTTCGCTTCTGCGACGCGTTCGACATCCCGATCCTGACCTTCGTCGACGTGCCCGGCTTCCTTCCCGGCGTCGGGCAGGAACATCACGGCATTATCAAGCACGGCGCCAAACTGCTGTTCGCCTATGCCGAAGCGACGGTGCCGAAGATCACCGTCATCACGCGCAAGGCCTATGGCGGCGCCTACGACGTTATGTCGTCCAAGCATTTGCGCGGCGATTTGAACTATGCCTGGCCGACCGCCGAGATCGCCGTGATGGGAGCCAAAGGCGCAGTCGAGATCATCTTCCGCGACGAGAAGGGCGACCCCGCCAAGATCGCTGAGCGCACAAGCGAATATGAAGAGCGTTTCGCCAACCCGTTCGTGGCGGCGAGCAAGGGCTTCATCGACGAGGTAATCATGCCGCACTCGACCCGTCGCCGCGTGGCGATGGGCCTGCGCAAGCTGCGTAACAAGCAGCTCGAGAATCCTTGGAAGAAGCACGACAACATTCCGCTCTGACCGCGGAGCAAAGGCTGTTCGTTGCGATCTATCACCTTGGATCGCTCGCTCTCGTCGCCAGCATCTGCCTGCAGATTTTCCGCAGGATCGACGCGCTCTACCCGACGCTCCTTGTCGTTGGGGCGAGCAGGATTGGCCTGGCCGCGTGGCAGGCGGTCCGGCCGGCCTGTTCAAACACCGAGCGGACGCCGTCGGGCCTGATCGCGACGATCATGGTGTGGGCCTGCACGATAGCTGTATTGATCTGGGCGCGCCTGTATGGAGCCGGAACATGAGCACCTACACCGCCACCGTCCGCTGGAGTTGCAAGGAGAGTCGCGAGGGCTTCGCCAAGGGCCAGTACAGCCGCGCCCATGAATGGGGGTTCGACGGCGGCGCGGTCGTCCCGGCGAGCGCCAGCCCGCACATCGTCCCCGCGCCGTGGTCCGATCCGGCTGGGGTCGATCCTGAGGAGGCGTTCGTCGCCTCGCTCGCGTCGTGCCACATGCTCTTTTTCCTCGACTTCGCGCGGAGAGCCGGCTTCATCGTCGAGAATTACGTCGATGAGGCCGAAGGCGTGCTCGACAAGCTCGCCGACGGCAAATTGGCGATGACCAAGGTCACTCTCTGGCCGCATGTCACCTGGGCCGCTGATGAGCCCGACGCTGCGACGGTCGCCAATCTCCACCACCGCGCGCACGAAGCCTGCTTCATCGCCAACAGCGTCACCACCGAAGTGAAGGTGCAACTATGAAACTCGGCCGCCTCAACCATGTCGGTGTCGCCACGCCGTCGATCGAGCAGAGCCTCGAAACATACCGGACCATGTTCGGCGCAGAGCCGCACGGCCCCGCCTTCGACCTTCCCGCGCAGGGCGTCCGCGTCTGCTTCGTCGACACGCCCAATTCGCAAATCGAACTGATTGAGCCGCTGGGGGAGGCCTCACCGATCGTGAAGTTTCTCGAGAAGAACCCGCTCGGTGGCCAGCACCACGTCTGCTTCGAGGTGCCCGAGATCCACGCCGCTAAGGCGGAGTTCGAGGCCAAAGGCGCCAGAGTCCTCGGCGAGCCGCGCATCGGCGCCCACGGCACGCTCGTCTTCTTCGTCCATCCCAAGGACATGGGCGGCGTCCTCACGGAAATAATGGAAACTCCGCAGCATTGACGGCTAAAGACCGCTGCGAATGACCGACAAGCCTTCGAAATCCGACTGGAAAGCCCTCGCCGACAAGGAGTCTAAGGGCCGCGACCTGTCGCGGGAGACGGTCGAGGGCATAAGGCTCGAGACGGTCTACGGGCCCGATGATGCCATCGACAGCGGTTATCCGGGTGTCGCTCCGTTCACCCGCGGGCCTTATGCAACCATGTATGCCGGCCGGCCGTGGACCATCCGCCAGTACGCCGGCTTTTCGACTGCAGAGGAATCCAATGCCTTCTACCGCCGCAACCTCGCCGCGGGACAGAAGGGCCTTAGCGTCGCCTTCGACCTAGCCACCCATCGCGGCTATGACAGCGACAATCCGCGCGTCGCCGGCGATGTCGGGATGGCGGGCGTCGCGATCGACACGGTCGAGGACATGAAGCTGCTGTTCGACGGCATCCCGCTCGGCGAGATGTCGGTCAGCATGACGATGAACGGCGCAGTGCTTCCGGTCATGGCCTTCTTCATCGTCGCCGGCGAGGAGCAGGGTGTCCCGCACGCCAAGCTCACCGGAACGATCCAGAACGACATTTTGAAAGAGTTCGCGGTCCGCAACACTTATATCTATCCGCCCGAACCCTCGATGCGGATCGTGTCCGACATCATCGGCTTCTGCGCGGCCGAGATGCCGAAGTTCAACAGCATCTCGATCAGCGGCTATCACATGCACGAGGCCGGGGCGACGGCGGTGCAGGAGCTCGCCTACACGCTCGCCGACGGCATGGAATATGTCCGCGCCGCACAGGCCGACGGTCTCGACATCGACGACTTCGCCGGCCGCCTTTCGTTCTTCTGGGGCATCGGAATGAACCTCTTCATGGAGGTCGCGAAGCTTCGCGCCGGACGCACCCTGTGGCACCGGATCATGACCGACCTCGGCGCGAAGAAGGACGAGTCCAAGCGGCTGCGCACCCACTGCCAGACCAGCGGCGTCAGCCTGACCGAGCAGGACCCGTACAACAACATCATCCGCACCACGATTGAGGCGTTGGCTGCGGTGCTCGGCGGCACGCAGTCGCTGCACACCAACAGCTTCGACGAGGCGATCGCGCTGCCGACCGATTTCAGCGCGCGCATCGCCCGCAACACGCAGCTAATCCTGGCCGAGGAAAGCGGTGTGACCGCCGTCGCCGACCCGCTCGGCGGCAGCTTCTACGTCGAGAAGCTTACCCAAGAACTTGAGGAGAAAGCCTGGGCCTTGATTGAGGAAGTCGAGGCTCATGGTGGAATGACCAAGGCGGTCGCCGAAGGACTTCCGAAGCACCGCATCGAGGAAGCCGCCGCAGCGCGCGCGGCGAAGGTCGATACGGGTGAGACGACCATCGTCGGGGTCAATCGCTACCGGCTGGAGAATGAGCCCGCTGTCGACATCCTTGAGGTCGACAACGCTAAGGTGCGCGCGTCGCAGATCTCGAAAATCGAGAACGTGCGCGCTGGCCGCGACGAGGACAAGGTTCATGCGGCGCTGCATGCGCTGGAATCCGGCGCTCGCGGCGACGAAAATCTGCTGCACCTTAGCGTCGAGGCGGCGCGGGTGCGCTGCACCCTAGGCGAGATTTCGGATGCGCTGGAACGCGCATTCGGTCGCTACGGCACCAAGCCCGAACCGGTCCGCGGGATCTACGGAACCGCGCGCCAGGACGGACGGTGGAAGGCCGCCGAGCAGGGCACGCAATCGGTCGCCGACCGGCTCGGCCGAAAGCCGCGCATCATGGTCGCTAAGATGGGCCAGGACGGGCACGATCGCGGCGCCAACCTCGTGTCGTCGGCGTTCACCGACCTTGGCTTCGAGGTCGTCCCTGGCCCCTTGTTCCAGACCCCGCGCGAGACCGCGCAAATGGCGATCGACAACGACGTCGACGTGGTTGGTGCAAGCTCGCTCGCGGCGGGCCACCGCACGCTCATTCCCGAGATGATCGAGGCGCTGAAAGACATGGGCCGCGCGGACATCAAGGTCGTCGCGGGCGGAGTGATCCCGCCGCAGGATTATGCAATGCTCCGCGCCGCGGGGGTGCAGGCGATCTTCGGCCCCGGCACAAACCTCGCCGACGCCGCCGATGAGGTGCTGCGCCTGCTCGGTCACAACCGCCCGCCGCTCGACGAGGCGGCGGAGTGAGGAGCAAGGTTTATCTGATTATTTGGCTAACGATTGAGTGGCTGGCTACGGCCGCTCTCGCGGTGGCGATCTTCCTTATGTACTTCACGGACGTTCACGGCTTGCCAGCTTCGGGCTGGCCATTCTCTGTTGTATTTCTTGGAGCGGCCACATTCGGGTACGTGATCGCGCTCCGCTGTGTGCTGGTCCGGCGAAAAGGTACCTGATGTTCAAGAAAATCCTGATCGCCAATCGCGGGGAGATTGCGTGCCGCGTCATTCGCACCGCGCGGCGCATGGGCATCAAGACGGTCGCGGTTTATTCCGACGCCGACGCCCGCGCGCCGCACGTGAAGATGGCGGACGAGGCCGTGCGGCTTGGCCCGCCGCCAGCATCCGAATCGTACCTTAAGGCCGAGCTGATCATCGAGGCCTGCAAGGCGACCGGCGCTGAGGCCGTGCATCCCGGCTACGGCTTCCTCAGCGAACGCGAGAGCTTCGCCAAAGCGCTGGCGAAAGAGAAGATCGCCTTCATCGGCCCGCCGCCCAAGGCGATCGCGGCGATGGGCGACAAGATCGAATCCAAGAAGCTCGCGGCCAAGGCGGGCGTCAATGTCGTCCCCGGCCACCTCGGCGACATCGCGACGACCGACGAAGCGGTGAAGATCGCCGGCGACATCGGTTATCCGGTGATGATGAAGGCCTCGGCCGGCGGCGGCGGCAAGGGCATGCGACTCGCCTGGTCCGAAAAGGACGTTCGCGAGGGCTTCGAGTCGGTGAAGCGCGAGGGCCTCAACAGCTTCGGCGACGACCGCGTCTTCATCGAGAAGTTCATCGAGGCGCCACGCCACATCGAGATTCAGGTGCTCGGCGACCAACACGGGAACATTCTCTACCTGAACGAGCGCGAATGCTCGATTCAGCGCCGCAACCAGAAGGTCGTCGAGGAGGCGCCGTCGCCCTTCGTTAGCCCCGAAATGCGCAAGGCGATGGGCGAGCAGGCCGTCGCCCTGGCTCGGGCGGTTGGCTACTACAGCGCCGGCACTGTCGAGCTGATTGTCAACGGTGCCGACCCGAGCGGCAGCAGCTTCTACTTCCTCGAAATGAACACCCGGCTGCAGGTCGAGCACCCGGTGACCGAGGAGATTACCGGCCTCGACCTGGTCGAGCAGATGATCCGCGTCGCCGCGGGTGAGAAATTGAAGTTCAGCCAGCACGACATCGGCATCAACGGCTGGTCGGTCGAAACGCGCGTCTATGCCGAGGACCCGTACCGCAGCTTCCTGCCCTCGACCGGGCGACTGATCCGCTACTGGCCACCGATCCAGAAGCGCGACGACGATCTAGTGGTGCGTGTCGATGATGGCGTCGCCGACGGCGGCGAGGTGAGCATGTTCTACGACCCGATGATCGCCAAGCTGGTCACCTGGGCGCCGAGCCGCGAGGCCGCGATCGACGCGCAGATCGCCTCACTCGACCAGTTCGTGATCGACGGCATTTCCGACAATGTCGATTTCCTGTCCGCACTGATGCAGCACCCGCGCTACCGCTCGGGCGAGATTACCACCGGCTTCATTGCCGACGAATATCCCGAAGGGTTCGAGGGCGCGCCGGCCGACGAGCAACTGATCGAAGACCTGACCGCGATCGCGGGCATGGTCGCCGTGGTCAGCGACGATCGCGCGTCGGAGATCAGCGACCAGCTCGGCGAGCGTCCCAAGTTCCCCGGCGAGCGCATCGTCAAGGTCGACGGCGGCCCGACCCACCGCGTCCGCATCAAGCCTTATTCTGGCGGCACCGTCGCCGTTACCGACGACGGCGAGCTCGTCGATATCGTCGGGCGCTGGACTCTGGGCCAGCGGCTGCTGACGGTCGTCATCGACGGGCGGCTGCGCACGGTCCAGGTCCGCCGCGTCGGCCGCAACTGGGAGCTTCAGACCCGCGGCGCCAGCCACAAGGTGCAAGTGCTTCCGCCGCACGTCGCCGAGCTGTCGAAATACATGATCGAGAAGCCCGCGCCCGACCTGTCGCGGTTGCTTCTCGCACCAATGCCGGGGCTCCTGACTAAACTCGACGTTGCGGTCGGCGACAAGGTCGAGCCCGGCCAGCCGGTCGCGGTGATGGAAGCAATGAAGATGGAAAACATCCTCCGCGCGCCGAAGGCGGCGACGGTCAAGGCCACGCCGGCAAAGGCGGGCGATAGCCTCGCGGTCGACCAGATCATCGTGGAGTTTGAATAGTCACTCCACTGCGATTGGATAAGCCGTTGTGCTCTTCACCCGCTCCATAGCGAAGTGCGATGACACATTCTTCAGTGGGACTGCTTCGATCAGTTCGCGGTAGAAAGCATCGAACGCGATCATGTCCGGGACCGCGACCCGCAGCAGATAGTCGACGTCGCCGGCCATGCGGTGGACGTCGAGAACCTCGGGGCGATTGACTACGGCGGCGGTGAACCGGTCAAGCCATTCGGGCGAATGGTCCCAAGCCTCGACCTCGATGAACACGGTCAGGCCGCAGCCAACGGCCTCCGGCTTCACCAGCGCTACCGTTGCCTCGATCACGCCGTCTGCGCGAAGCCGCTGGATGCGGCGCCAGCAGGGCGTTTGCGACAATCCGACCTGCGAGGCGACCTCCGCAACCGCGAGCGATGCGTCATCCTGGAGGATGGCGAGGATGCGGCGATCGACACGATCGAGCTGTTTCATTAGCTCAGATTAGAAGAAACTTGCTCAATTTCCAACATTGCTCGCAAAAACCACGCTTTCTTGTTCGTCCCTCTTGCTCCTCTGTCCGGCGAATGGAAGATGTGTCCGGCTTGGTTCGGTCCATCGACGCGATTCTTGGAAGATTCTTCTAAGGCGCTCCGGCGGCAGGGCGAGCACGTACACTCCCTAAGTACGTGGCCCCGGCAGCGATGCCGGGGCCTATCGTTCGAAGCGCCGAAAGAGCGTGTGGGGGCAGACTTGGGTTCCGGAGGAAAGGATTGAACATGAAGTCGATCAGGATTCTGGCGGTCGCGGCGTCGCTCGCGACTCTAGCTGCGTGCAACAGCAACGCGGCGAACAATGCAGCGGACGCCAATGCGGCGGTCGAGAACGCGGACGTCAATGCCGACGTCAACGCTGTCGATCTCAACGCGCCGGCGGCTGACGCTAATGCTGCGAACGCGGCCAATGCTGCTGACGCCAATGCGGCAAACGCAGCGGACGCCAACGCAGCGAGCAACAACGCTCAATAAAGGACAGTCTCTACCTGTCCCCGGAGCGGGCGCCCGAGCGATCGGGCGCCCGTTTTCGTTGGCTGATCAGGTCATCGTGGAGTTTGAGTAGGCCACGCTGGCGGGCGTCTAACATGCGCTCCGTCGGCAGCGAGGTACGGCGCATGTTCTTTCATTGGTTCGCACTCCTCAATTCGCTCCGGCGGAGCTTGCCGGTAGCCGTCTTCGGTAGCGCGTTCACGAAGTCGATCTCGCGGGGATATTTGTAGGGCGCGATCTGCTCCTTGACGAAGTCCTGGAGCTTGCCGGTAAGCTCCTCGCTGGGCTCGGCGAAATCGGCGAGGACGACGAACGCCTTCACCTTCTGCCCGCGCTCGGGGCAGGGCACGCCGATCACCGCGCATTCGGCTACTGCGGGGTGCGTTAGCAGCGCATTCTCCACTTCGGGAGCGCCGATATTGTACCCCGAACTGACGATCATGTCGTCGCTGCGCGCGAGATACCAGTAATAGCCGTCGACATCCTTGCGGTAGGTGTCGCCGGTGACGTTCCAGCGGTTGACGACGTAGTTCACCTGCCGCTTGTCATCGAGGTAGCGGCAGCCGGTCGGGCCCTTGATCGCGAGGCGGCCGATGCCTTGGTCGAGCGGCTCGCCGTTCGCATCGAGCACAGTCGCGATATAGCCGGGCACCGCCTTGCCGGTTGAGCCCGGGCGAATGTCGTCCCCTGCAGCCGAGACGAAGATGTGCATCATCTCGGTCGAGCCGATGCCGTCGGTAATCGCGATGCCCGTACGTTCAGCCCAAGCGCGCCAGGTCGCATCGGGGAGGTGCTCGCCGGCTGAAATGCAATAGCGCAGCGTCTTCAGCGCTTGATCCAGCTGCGGCTGCAAGAGCATCGCTTTGTAGGCGGTGGGCGCGGTGCCGAGGTGGGTGACCCCGTGCTTCACGATCGCGTCGAGGAGCACGTTGGGCTGTTCTATCGTCGCGCAGGCCGCGCCGAAGCGCAGCGGAAACATCGGCGTGATGCCGAGCCCGAAGGTAAATGCCATCGGCGCGCTGGTCAGGAAGACGTCGCCGGGCTTGGGGCCAACGAGATGCTTCGCGAAGGTGTCGCACGGCGCGAGCACGTCGCGGTGAAACTGGACGCAGCCCTTGGGGACGCCGGTCGTCCCACTGGTGAAGGCGATGATGCACGGCTCGTCGCGGCCCGTGTCGGCGGCGGGGAGCGGTTTGAGCGAGGCGCACCGCGTCTCGAGCTCCCCATGCCCGTAATCGCCGTCATATTTGATGATGCGCTTTATGAAATGGGTCTGTTCGACTGCCTGGCGAAAGTCGCCGATGAAGCGGCTGTCGACGATCGCGTGGCTGATTTGGGCGCGCTCGACCACCGTCGCAATCTCACCCGGACGAAGCAGCGGCATGGTCGCGACGACCACTCCACCGGCCTTCAGCACGCCGAGCCACGCCGCGAACATAGTGTAGGAATTGGGCCCCCGCAGAAGCACTCGGTTACCGGTAACCAGACCCTCGCCCTCGACCAGCAGCCGCGCAATCCGCCCGCTGAAATCGTCGAGCTCGGCATAGGTCCAGCGCCCGTGATCGTTGACCGCCGCCAACGCGTCCGGCGCGCCGCCCTTCAATAATTCCGCCGCGGCATTCAGCCGGTCGGGATATTGCAGTTCGGGCAGGTCGAAGCGGAATTCCGGAAGCAGCTCCGGCTGGGGCAATCGGTCACGAACAAACGTGTCGACGCTCACTCCTCGACCACCGCCGTTGTCTCGATCTCGATCTTGGCGGCGCTTTCGACCAGCCCCTTCACTTCGACTAGCGCCATCGCCGGATAGTTCCGGCCCATGATTTCCTTCCACGCGATCCCGATCTCGTCGCGCGAATTGATATATTCGTGGCGGTCGGTGACGTAGCAGGTCATCCGGACGACATGCTCGGGCCCCGCGTCGTCCTCGGCGAGGATCGCGAGCGTGTTCCGGAGCGCCTGCGCAAACTGGCCGTGCAGCGTGTAGTCGGGGAAGCTTTCCTTCTCGTCCCAGCCGACGATGCCGCCGGTGAAGATCGTCCGCCCTTTAGCGGAAACGCCGTTCGAATAGCCCTTTGGCCGAGGCCAGCCGGGCGGTTGCAGGATCTTCATTGCTAGGCCCCCTTCAGCAAATCGCGGGCGATGATCTGCCGCTGCACTTCGCTCGCGCCCTCGTAGATTCGGAGCGCCCGGATGTCGCGGTACAGCTCCTCGACCTTCACCCCCTTGGTGACGCCTGCGCCGCCATGCATCTGCACTGCGGCGTCGATGACCTGCTGCGCGGCCTCGGTCGCATGGAGCTTGGCCATGGCTGCGGCGCGGCGATGGTCGGGTCCGCCGACATCTTGCTGCCACGCAGCGCGGTAGATGAGCAGCGCGCTGGCATCGATCGCAAGGGCCATGTCCGCGAGCTTGGCCTGCGTCACCGCATTGTCGGCGAGTGTCCCGCTGCCGAGGCGCCGCGACTTTGCGAAGCTCAGCGCTTCGTTAAGCGCTCGCCGCGCGAATCCCAGCGCCGCCGCACCCACCGTCACTCGGAACAGATTCAGCGTCTCCATTCCAATCCGGAATCCTTCCCCCGGCTCACCGATGATCGCATTGGCCGGAATGCGGACGTTGTCGTATTTCAGCCGCCCTAACGGGTGCGGGGCGATGACCTCGATCCGCTCTTCGACGGTGACCGCGTCAGCTGGGACGATGAAGGCAGATAGCCCGCGCGACCCTTCGCCCTCTCCGGTGCGGGCAAAAGTGACGTAAAAATCCGCGATCCCGCCGTTCGAGATAAGCGTTTTCTCGCCGACCAGCACCCATTCGTTGCCGTCGCGCATGGCCGAGGTGGATATGTTCGCGGCGTCGGACCCACACTCGGGCTCGGTCATGGCGAAGGCGGCGATAGCCTCGCCCGACGCGACCTTGGGCAGCCAGTCGCGCTTCTGCTCGACGGTGCCGAACAGGCTGATCGCGCCTGAGCCGAGCCCCTGCATGGCGAAGGCGAAATCGACGAGGCCATGATAGCGCGCGAAGGTCTCGCGGCAGATGGCGAGGCTGCGGACGTCGGGCCGGTTCTTGCCGTCCGATACGCAGAGCTTGAGGAAACCGGATTTGCCCATCTCGGCAACCGTCGCGCGGACGGCATAGTCTGGGTCACTCGGCTCGGCGTCATGGATCGTCGCCTGACACCATTCTTCCAAGCGTACCGCCAGCTCGCGATGGCGCTCCTCGAAGAACGGCCAGCTGAGGTCAGTCACCGCGGAACACCGGCTGGTGCTTGGCCGAAAAGGCCTGGAAGGCGCGGCGGAAATCGTGGGTCCGCATCAGCTCGGCCTGGACCTCGGCCTCCATGTCGAGCGCGGTTTCGATCGACACATGCCATTCCTCGTCAAGCTGCTTCTTGGTGACGGCGTGCGCCAGGCTCGGGCCGCGCGCGATGTCGGCCGCGAGCGCCTGTGCATCGGCGAGCGGATCGTGGCTGAGCCGGTTCCAGAAACCCCAGGCGAGGCCTTCGTCGGCGGACATGTTCCGGCCGGTGAACAACAACTCCGCCGCGCGCCCATGCCCGATGATCCGCGGCAGGATCGCGCACGCGCCCATGTCCGCGCCCGACAGGCCGACGCGAACGAACAGAAACGCCGTTTTTGCAGTGGGCGCCCCGATGCGAATGTCGCTCGCCATCGCCAGGATCGCTCCGGCACCCGCGCACACGCCTTCGACCGCGGCGATGATCGGCTGCGGGCAGGCGCGGATCGCTCGGACGAGATCGCCGGTCATCCGTGTGAAGTCGGTGAGTCCGCCTTCGTCCATGCGGGTCAGCGGGCCGATGATCTCGTGAACGTCGCCGCCCGAGCAGAAATTGCCGCCGGCGCCGGTGATGACCACCGCTTTTACCTCGTCGGTATGCTCGAGCGCGCGGAACGTATCGCGAAGCTCTGCATAGCTTTCGAAGGTCAGCGGGTTCTTGCGCTCGGGCCGGTTGAGCGTGACCGTCGCGACGCCTTCGTCAAACGCCCACAGGAAATGTTCTGGTTCGAGGGTGGTCGGGTCCAAACTCACGCCGATGTGCCTCCGTCGATGGTCACGGCCGCGCCGTTGATGTCGCGGCTCTGCGGCAGGCAGAGCGTCAGGATCATGGTCGCGATCCCCTCCGGATCGACCAGCCGTCCGCTCGCGTTCATGTTGGTGATGATGCTGCGCGAATCCTGTTCGCTGCGGCCGGTGAGATCCGACACGCGCGCGATCGACTGGTCGGTCATCGGCGTGTCCACATAGCCCGGGCAAACCGCGTTCACGGTGAGGTTGGTCTTGGCATATTCGGCGGCGAGGCTGCGCATCAGGCCGAGGAGGCCGTGCTTTGACGCTGCATAATGCGCCGCGTAGGGAACGCCGCGAAGGCTCGCGACCGACGCGATATAGACTAGCCGCCCATCCTCGCTCGCCATCAGGTCGGGTAGCGCCGCCTGCGTGCAGGCGAAAGCGGCGGTGAGGTTGGTGGCGATGATCCGGTCCCACCCTTCGCGGGTCATCTTATGGAACGGCGCGCTCTCGGCGATGCCGGCGTTGACGACCAGCATCTCGATCGGGCCGTTGGCGCCCCGCGCTTCGTCGAAGGCCCGCTTGATCTCGTCGGGCCGGGTGACGTCGCAGGTGACGGCATGGCCGCCCAAGCGTTCCGCCACCTGTTGCAGCGGCTCAAGCCGCCGCCCGAGCAGCGAGACCTTCGCTCCCGCCGCATGAAGATGCGCGGCGGCCGCCGCCCCGATCCCGGTGCCCCCACCGGTGATCAAAGCATGGCGCCCCTCGAGCCACTTGTTCTCAGCCACGGCTCACCCCTTTCGCAATGCCATTGGCGGAACGGCAATGAGGTGGCAAGGCAGGCGCTATGAAGCTTGCAATCCTTGAGACCGGCCACCCGCCCGGCGACCTGCAGGAGCGGTTCGGGAGCTATCCGGACATGTTCGTGGCCCTGCTGGGCGACGGCGTCGAGATCGAGACCTACGACGTACGCGAAGGCCATTTCCCCGACTCCAACGCGCATGAGGCGGTGCTCATCACCGGCTCGCCCGCCGGCGTCTACGACGATTACCCCTGGATCGGGCCTCTGATGGAATTCATCCGCGCCGCCGACGAGAGCAAGATGGTTGGCGTCTGCTTCGGCCACCAGGTGATGGCCGAGGCGCTCGGCGGCCATGTCGAGAAGTCCCACAAGGGCTGGGGCGCGGGCCTCCACAATTATTCGATCGTCCATCCCGAACCTTGGGATGACGGGGTGAAGCGCATCTCGATCCCGGCGTCGCATCAGGACCAGGTCGTCGTCCAGCCACCGAACACGGACATTGTCGCGTCGTCGGATTTCACTCCCTTCGCCTCGCTCGCGTGGACCGACCGGCCAGCTATCTCCTTCCAGTTCCACCCGGAATTCTCGCCAGAGTTCGCCAAGGCGCTGATCCGCGAACGCTACGATCGTGTGAACGACCCAGACGCCGCTTTGCTGTCGCTCGACGACCCGAACGACAATGCCCGCGTCGGCGGGTGGATTAGGCGCTTCCTGTTGGGCTAAGGCCCCGCCCGCATACCGGGAGGAGCCGCCATGAAAACCCGCGCCGCCGTCGCGTTCGAAGCCAAGAAGCCGCTGGAGATCGTCGAGGTCGACCTCGAAGGACCGCGAGAGGGCGAAGTCCTGGTCGAAATCATGGCGACCGGCATCTGCCACACCGACGCCTACACACTCGACGGGTTCGACAGCGAAGGCATCTTCCCGTCGATTCTCGGCCACGAAGGCGCTGGCGTCGTCCGCGAAGTCGGCCCAGGTGTGACCAGCGTAAAACCCGGCGACCACGTCATCCCTTTGTACACGCCCGAATGCGGCAAGTGTAAGTCGTGCCTTTCCGGCAAGACCAATCTCTGCACTGCCATCCGCTCGACCCAGGGCAAAGGCCTGATGCCCGACGGCACCAGCCGCTTCAGCTACAAGGGCGAGACTATCTTCCACTACATGGGTTGTTCGACCTTCTCGAACTTCACCGTGCTTCCCGAAATCGCGGTCGCGAAGATCCGCGAGGACGCCCCGTTCAAGACCAGCTGCTACATCGGCTGCGGGGTCACCACCGGCGTCGGCGCGGTGATGAACACCGCCAAGGTCCAGCCGGGCGACAATGTCGTTGTGTTCGGCCTCGGCGGCATCGGCCTCAACGTCATCCAGGGCGCGAAGCTCGCCGGCGCGGACAAGATCGTCGGCATCGACATCAATCCCGACCGCGAGGACTGGGGCCGCCAGTTCGGGATGACCGACTTCCTCAACACCACGGGCATGAGCCGCGAGGATACCGTCGCGAAGATCGTCGAGATCACCGACGGCGGCGCGGACTACAGCTTCGACGCCACCGGCAATACCGACGTCATGCGCACGGCTCTCGAATGCTGCCACCGCGGCTGGGGCACCAGCGTCATCATCGGCGTTGCCGAAGCCGGCAAGGAAATCGCGACGCGCCCGTTCCAGCTCGTCACCGGCCGCAACTGGCGCGGCACGGCGTTCGGTGGGGCCAAGGGCCGCACCGACGTCCCGAAGATCGTCGACATGTATATGGACGGAAAGATCGCGATCGACCCGATGATCACGCACGTCCTGACGCTCGACGAGATCAACAAGGGCTTCGACCTGATGCATGCCGGCGAAAGCATCCGCTCGGTTGTCGTTTACTGAGCAAGCGCTATTAGGAGCACGGGCTGGTGAAGGGATGACAAGGAGACTTGCCATGTCCGTTACCCGTGCTCCCACCCACATCAATCTCAGCGATAAGCTCGGCGAATTTTCCGAGCATTGGTCGCCCAAGATCGTTGCCCGCTACAACGACAATGAAGTGCGCCTGGTGAAGACCGACGGCGAGTTCGTCTGGCACAAGCATGACGAGACCGACGAGCTGTTCCTGATCCTGGAAGGCGAGTTCGACATGGACTTCCGTGACCGGACGGTAACGGTGAAGGCGGGTGAGCTGCTGATCGTGCCCAAGGGCACCGAGCATCGTCCGGCGGCGCGCCGCGGCGAGGTCAAGCTGCTGCTGATCGATCCAAACGACACGCCCAACACCGGCGACGAAGCCACGGCTACGAGAGCGGTGGAACTCTAATCGCAATTGAGGAGGGACTATGTTCAGTCACGTGATGGTGGGGACTAAGAATCTCGAAAAGGCCCGCTCGTTTTACAATGAGGTCCTCGGCGTACTCGGGTTCGAGGGCGAGCCGATCGCCAACGTTTCGCCATCCGGGCATTCGCGGATCTTCTATCGCCACAACGGCGGGTCGTTCGGCGTCACCGAGCCGATCAACGGTGAGCCCGCCTGCGCCGCCAACGGCGGGACCATCGGCTTCCAATGCGATTCGCCCGAGCAGGTGAAGCAGTTCCACGACGTCGCTGTCGCCAATGGCGGGACGAGCTGCGAAGACCCGCCCGGCCTGCGCCAGGGCAGCCTTGGTCCGATGCACCTCGCTTACGTGCGAGACCCGGACGGCAACAAGCTCTGCGCCCTTCACCGTCCGAGATAAGCATGGAAATCGTCAGCGAGAACAAGGCGCTCGGCGGGCGCCAGCTGGTCTGCAAGCATGTGTCGGTCGCAACCGGAACCGACATGACCTTCTCTGTGTATTTGCCACCGCAAGCAGAGCGCGGCGGGACGCTGCCGGTTGTCTGGTATCTGTCGGGCCTCACCTGCACCCACGCGAACGTTACCGAGAAGGGTGAGTTTCGCGCGTCCTGCGCCAAACATGGCCTGATCTTCGTCGCGCCGGATACGAGCCCGCGCGGCGAGGGCGTGCCAACCGCCCCCGATGGAGCGTGGGACTTCGGGCTTGGCGCCGGCTTCTATGTTGATGCGACCGAGGAGCCGTGGTCGGGCCACTACAATATGTGGACATACGTCACCGAGGAATTGCCCGCGCTGGTCGCTGAGAAGTTCGCGGTCGACGAGGCGCGGCAGGCGATTACCGGCCATTCGATGGGCGGGCATGGCGCGCTGACCATCGCGCTCAACCATCCCGACCGGTTCCGCAGCGTTTCGGCCTTCGCGCCCATCGTTGCACCGAGCCAGGTACCGTGGGGGCAGAAGGCGCTGGCCGGCTATCTCGGCGACGACCGCGCCGCCTGGGCCAAGCATGACGCCGTCGCGCTTATCGAGAGCGGCGCGTCCGTCGATGAAATCCTCGTCGATGTCGGCAACGCAGACCCGTTCATCGAAAAGGAATTGCGGCCCGAGCTGCTGGAGCGTGCCTGTGCCGACGCGGGCATTTCACTGAATCTGCGGATCCAGCCGGGGTACGATCACTCTTATTATTTCATCTCGACGTTCATGGCCGACCATTTGGCCTGGCACGCGGAGAGATTGCACAGGGGGTAGGGCATGACAGTCAGCCGTCGCGAGTTCATCAAACAAGCGGCGGCGATGGGTGCCGCGCTGGCGTGGGGCGGTCAGGCCCGGGCATCGCGCACCAACTGGCGCGAAGCGCGCAACCTCTACCCCGAGGGTGTCGCGTCGGGCGATCCCGATCCGAGCAGCGTGATCCTCTGGACCCGCCGGCCATACGACAGCGGCGCTCGTCAAAGTCTGACCGTCGAAGTCGCCGAGGACGAACACTTCCGTCGTGTCGTTGCGCACGCGCCGGCGCCGGTTTCGGCCGCGTCCGGCTGGACAACCCGCGTCCTCGTTGGCGGGCTTAAACCAGCGCATATCTACTGGTACCGCTTCACCGATAGTGACGGGAACGGCAGTCGCATCGGTCGGACCAGGACCGCGCCGCGCGCCAATGATCCGCGGCCCGTCAAGTTCGCATTTGTCAGCTGCCAGGACGTCAACGAAAGCAAGCTCAACGGCTACCGCCGGATGATCTTCGAAGATGAGCGGGCGCGGCCCGAGGACCAGCTCGATTTCGTCCTGCACCTCGGCGATTTCATCTACGAGGTGGTGCAATATCCAGAGGACGGGAAGCCTCGCTTCGGCCGGAACCTCTACGATGTTGCCCGGATTCCAGACGCGCTGAAGGTCTCCATTTTCCACATTCCGACAACGGTCGAAGGATACCGCGCAGTCTGGAAGGGCTATCTCGCCGATCCCGACCTGCAGGATGCGCGTGCCCGCTGGCCCTTCGTGTGCATCTGGGACAACCACGAATTCTCCTGGCAGGGCTATCAAAGCATCCTGAAAAATCCGAAGTTCGAACAGCCCGCGCAGACGATCAAAGTCGCCGCCAATCAGGTCTGGTTCGAGAATATCCCGGCGCGCGTGAAGGCACCCAGCGGCAATTTCGACACGTTCGGTTCGGTTCCCGTCAAGAACGTCAAGATCGAGAAGTTCGACGACGGCGGCCTGGGCGTCGAACCGAACAATATCGCCGCGATCAACAGCCTGATCATCTATCGGGCGCTGCGCTATGGCCGCCACCTCGATCTACTGCTCACCGACGAGCGCAGCTATCGCGGACCGAACCCGTTCGACGAGTCGGCGACCGATAAGCTCGCCGACTGGGCCGATTACCAGATGTTCCCCGACGACCTACTCCAAGTGCTCGATGGCGGGCGCGCCATTAACGGCGGCAATCCACCCGCGGAGCTCGAATTCAACGGTGCCAAGGTCCCCAATCCCAGCAAGGACCAGCCGCCGCAGACCCTCCTCGGAGCTACGCAGAAGGCGTGGTTCAAGGACCACCTGCGCGCCTCGACCGCGACCTGGAAGATCTGGGGCAGTTCGCAAGCCACCCTGGAACAGCGTGCCGATCCTGAGAACCTGCCTGCCGGGCTGACCAAGCAGAAGTGGCCAACAGGCCGTTTCGCCAACGTCGGCGGCGGTGACTTCGGCAGCGCATGGGTCGAGCGCGGCGAGATCTACGACCTCGTCCGTGACGCCAAGATCACCGGCTTCGCCATCGTTTCCGGCGACCTGCACAGCTTCTGGGCAGGTTATGCTTCCGCGCAATTGCCGCCCGGTAAGTTTGAGCCCGTCGGCCTGAGCTTCACCGGCGGGTCCATGTCGAGCGTCGGCAGCGGCGAGGCGAACGAATATGCGATAAAGAAAGACGATAAGTTCCGGCCGCTCTATCTCGCCGACCGGCCGAGCGCGGCGAAGCCCGAGTGCACCTACGATATGATGCTGAGGCATGGCGTCCGTTCCTGCTTCGAATATGCCAAATCCTTCGATCGGGCGAAGGCGCGGGCACTATCCAATCCCGATCTGGCACCGCACCTCGCTTTCGTGGATATTGGCGGACATGGCTACGCGACCGTGCGGCTTACCGGCGATGAGATGCGGACGGAATTCGTGTGCATTCCCCCACCCGTCACCCGCAGCGCGACGCCCGACGGCGGGCCGCTCCGCTATAGGATCGTGCACACGGCAAGGCTCTGGAAGCCGGGCGAGCGTCCGCACCTTGCGCAGGAGGTGCTCGAAGGAGATCCGGGCTTGTCCATCTGACGGCCGCCGAGCGTGGTGAGCCCCGGCTGGTACTGGCAGGCGCTGTGCGTCGCCACGGGCCTCGCCTGCGGCCTGCTGATCGGGATTGAACGCGGCTTCGACCTGCGTGGCCTTCGCGCCGGGACGCGGGTCGCAGGAGTGCGCACCTTTACCCTCGTCGGGCTGGCATCAGGCCTCGCTGGTCTCGCCGGACAGTTTGGCCAGAACTTCGCTGCCGGAGCGCTCGTTGCGGGCTGCGTCGCCGTCCTCACCGTCGGATACGCCAATCGGCCCGGCCTTAAGAGCCGCCCAGACGCGACGACGCCCATCGCTGCGCTAGCCACCGTCGGCCTCGGCTTCGTCGCCGGCTTCGGACAGCCGGGCTTCGCCATAGCGGGCGCCGCCATCGTCACCTTGATCCTCGCGTTGAAGGCCGAGCTCCACGGTCTGCTCGACAAGCTCGACGAGGACGATGTGAAGGCGCTTGCCCGCTACGGAGTGATCGCGGGCGCGGTGCTGCCGTTCCTTCCCAACGGGCCTTACGGTCCGCTCGGCGCGTGGAACCCACAAAAATTGTGGCTGGTCGTCGTGCTCGTCACCGGCTTCTCGTTCCTCGGCTATGTCGCCAACCGAATCTTCGGGGAGCGGCACGGCACCATCGCCACCGCGCTCATCGGCGGCGCCTACAGCTCGACCGCGGTCACCCAGTCGCTCGCGCAGCGCCTCGGCAGCGACGAAAAGGGCGGCGCCGAGAATGCCGGCATCGCGCTCGCGACCGCGACCATGTATCTCCGTGCCGTCCTCCTCATCGGCATCCTGTCGACGCGCGTTGTCGTTCCATTCGCGATCATCCTCGCCCCCGCCACGATCGTCGCATGGGGCGCGGGTTACTGGCTCTATCGGAAAGCGCCGAAGTGCGATGCGCCAACGCCGCCGGGTAACCCGATCGCGATACTTCCGGCACTAGGCTTCGTGCTGTTCGTCGCGATTGCCGCCGTCGCGGCCAAATGGGCCGCTGGGCACTTCGGCGAGCATGGCATTGCGGTGCTGCTCCTGATCGTCGGATCGACCGACATCGATACAGCGATCATCACCTTGGGCGGGCTCCCGCCCTCGGCGATCTCGGCACTGCTCGCGGCCATCGCGATTGCCGGGACGATCATCACCAACATGGCGGTGAAGATCGGGATTACGCTCGTCTATGCGGGCCGGAAGGGCATTCCCGCAGCGATTGCAATGACGGCTAGCGTCGTCGCGTTGGCGGCGACGATCGGCGTTGCCTTCACGCAGCTTTAGCGCTGCATCTGCAGGTTCATCATCGATGGATCAGGCATCATGTTCGCGTTCATGCGCGACATGATGAAAATCGTGCCGATCATCACCAGCAGCACAATCAGCACGCCGAAGGCGAGCGCCAGCACGTTGTTCGTGTTGTCCGGACCGCTGGTGATGTGAAGGAAGAACACAAGGTGCACGCCCATCTGGGCGATGGCCAGTACGACGAGGCCCGTGGCGACACCCGGGCCCCAGAGGACACCCGTCGACGCAACCCAGAAGGACACGCCTGTCAGTACCAATGCCAGGCCGAGGCCCACGACATAACTGATGGTTTCGCTGACCATCGAGTCATGCGGCGTTCCCGGTGCGACATTCAGTTTCTCGGGATCGTGTTCGGTCATGGCAGCGTCCCAATGAGATAGACAATGGTGAAGATGGCGACCCAGATGATATCGAGGGCGTGCCAGAAAACGCTGAAGCACAGCAGCCGCCGCATGATGTGCTCCTTGAACCCCTTGTTCCAGATCTGCGCCATCATCGTGCCGAGCCACAGCAGGCCGGCGGTTACGTGCGCGCCGTGACACCCGACCAGGGTGAAGAAGGATGACAGGAACGCGCTGCGCTGCGGTCCCGCGCCCTCGGCGATCATCGACGAAAATTCGTGAAGCTCGATACCGAGGAAAACGAGGCCCAGCGCACCGGTCGCGACCAGCCAGATCTGGGTCCATGCCATGTTGCCGCGCTTGGCCGTGATCATCGCCAGGCCGCAGACGAAGCTCGATAGCAGCAGCGCCATCGTCTCGACCGCGACCAGGTTGCGGTCGAACAACTGGTTGGTCGTCGGGCCTCCGTCAGTTGCGTGGACGAGGCTCGCGTAGGTCGCGAACAAGGCCGAGAACAGCACCATGTCGCTGAGCACGAACAGCCAGAAACCATATGGAACGACGATGCTCTTCGACTGCGGCCCACGCTGACCGAGACCGGTGTCCTCCGACGACAAATGCGTCAGGCCAACCATGGGTGCTTCGGTTCCGGCGGTCATACGGACTGGCTCAAGGTGTGAAGGTGCTCCATCCGGATTCGGCGGCGTTCGCGCGCATTGTGACGGACTTCTTCGACGGGAATGATATGCTCATGCTCGTCGCGCCACGCGTACCAGACGAAGATGGCGAAGGCGCCGACCAGGCCGAGAATGGCAAGCCACCAGATGTACCAGATGATGGCGAAGCCGCAGACTGTCGCAAAGAAGGCGACGATGACTCCCGTCGGCGTATTCACCGGCATTTCGATTGGCTGGTAATCGGGTTCGTCGATGAGCTGGTCCTGTTTGATCGCTGTCTGCTTGCGCGTCCAATAGGCTTCCTCCCCGTGGACGTCAGGAAGCACTGCAAAATTGTAATGCGGCGGCGGCGAAAGCGTCAGCCATTCGAGCGTCCGCCCGTCCCACGGATCGCCGGTTACATCCCGGCGCTGTTCGCGAGTTTTGATCGAATAGAGCAGCTGCACGACGGTCAGGACGATACCAAGGCCGATGATCGCGGCGCCGACGAGGGCAATGTTCAGCCAGGGCGCCCAGGTCGCATCCGGGATGTGCTGCATGCGCCTCGTCGCTCCCCAGAAACCGAGCACGTAGAGCGGCATGAAGGCGAGGTGGAAGCCGATGAACCAGCACCAGAAGACGGCCTTGCCGAGGCCCTCGTGGAGGGTGAAGCCAAAGGCCTTCGGGAACCAGTAGGTGCACCCGGCCATCAGCGCGAACACGACGCCCCCGATGATCACCTGGTGGAAGTGGGCGACCAGGAACAGGCTGTTGTGAACGACGAAATCGACCGGTGGGATGGCGAGCAGGACACCGGTCAGTCCGCCGATCACGAAGGTCAGCATGAAGCCGATCAGATAATGGACAGGCACCGTGAACCGGACTCGGCCGCCGTACATCGTGAACAGCCAATTGTAGATTTTGACGCCGGTCGGGATGCCGATGATCATGCTGGCGATGCCGAACACGGCATTGATGTCGCCACCTGCGCCCATCGTGAAGAAGTGGTGCAGCCAGACCATGAATGAGATGATGCAGATGGCGAGCGTCGCGAAGACCATCGACCGGTACCCGAACAAGGGCTTGCCCGAAAAGGTCGAGGCGACCTCCGAGTAGATGCCGAAAGCCGGCAGGACGAGAATGTAGACCTCCGGATGCCCCCAGACCCAGATCAGGTTCATGTAGAGCATCGAGTTGCCGCCGCCGTCATTCGTGAAGAAATGGAAGCCGAGATACCGGTCGAGCATCAGCTCGGCGAGGACCACGGTCAGCACCGGGAACGCGGCGATGATCAGCAAGTTGGAGGCAAGCGCGGTCCAGCAGAAGACCGGCATCCGGAGATAGCTCATGCCCGGTGCGCGGATTTTCAGAATCGTCGTGACGAAGTTGACGCCGGTCAAGACTGTCCCGACGCCTGAAACTTGTAAGGCGACAAGGTAATAGTCCACCCCGACGCCCGGGGAGAATGCCTTCTCGCTAAGCGGCGGGAAGCCTAGCCAGCCGGCGCGCGAGAACTCTCCGATGAACAGGCTGAGGTTGACCAGCAACGCGCCCGACGCGGCCAGCCAGAAGCTGACATTGTTGAGCGTCGGGAAGGCGACGTCGCGAACGCCGAGCTGCAAGGGCACGACGAAATTCATGAAGCCGATGACAAGCGGCATCGCCACGAAGAAGATCATGATCGTGCCGTGGGCGGAGAAGATCTGGTTGTAATGCTCGGGCGGGAGATAGCCCTGCGAGGCTCCGATCGCGAGCGACTGCTGGGCCCGCATCATGATTGCGTCCGCAAAGCCCCGGACCAGCATCACCAGCCCCATCACAATGTACATGATGCCGATCTTCTTGTGATCGGTGGAGGTGATGTATTCGTGCCAGAGGTAATGCCACGCCTTGATCTTGGTGATCCACGCGGCAATCGCGGCGACTCCCAGCAGCACCACCAACGAGGTGATGAGCGGGATTGGCTCGTGGAACGGGATCGCGTCCCAGGTCAGTCTACCGAACATCTCTTAGCCCCCCGCCGGAACGGCTGAATTCTTGTTGGCCGGCGGAGCGGCTTGCGGAAGGTGAAGCTGCGGTACCTTGTCGTTGACGATGGCGTCGAACAGTCCCGGCGCGACAGCGCCGTAGGTGATCGGCTTCACATAGCTGCTCGGTTTCGACAACTCGGCATAAGTCTGCGGGTTGAGCGGCTGGCCCGTTCCGCGCGCACCTTGCGCCCACATTGCGAACTGGTCGGCGGGCAGCGACTGCACCTCGAACTGCATCCCGGGGAAGCCGTCGCCGCTGAAGTGGGACGACAGTCCCTGGAACTCGCCAGTCTTGTCGGCGCGCAGGTTCAGCTCCGTGGCCATCCGCGGCATGGTGTAAATCATCGTTCCCATTTGCGGGACGAAGAAGCTGTTCCAAACCGTCGCCGATGTCAGCCGGAAGCTCACCGGGGTTCCGGCTGGAACGACGAGCTGGTTGACGGTCGCAATTCCCTGGTCGGGATAGATGAATAGCCACTTCCAATCCAGCGAGACGACTTCGACCTTCAGTGCCGGAACGTTCGACTTGATTGGCTTGGCCGGGTCCAGGTCGTGGCTGGCGATCCACGTGATTCCGCCCAGCAGCATGATCGTCAGCGCTGGGATCGCCCACACCACCATCTCGATCGCGCCCGAATATTCCCAGTCCGGCCGATAGGTCGCCTTCGAATTGCTGCGCCGAAACCACCAGGCGAACGCGACCGTCGCAATCATCGTTGGAATGATGATTGCGAGCATGATTGCGGTCGAATTGATCAGGATTTGCTTTTCTTGGGCGGCAATCGGGCCAACCGGATCGAGGATACCGCGATTGCAGGCAGCCAAAGCGAGCGACGCTGCGGCCACCGCGATGACCCGCCTCAACCTCCTGACATGCAAAGCGCCTGTGTTCATGAGCCCCCGTCGCTTGAACCCTCTAGGGCCGTTAGACGAATGCAGACTTTTGTCAGTTCCGTAATCTTACGTAGATCAGGAACTGAGCTGCCTTGGTGACCCCAACGGGACTCGAACCCGTGTTTTCGCCGTGAAAGGGCGACGTCCTAGACCGCTAGACGATGGGGCCGGTTAAGGCACGGGCCGGTTAGGGGAGGGTCCGCCAAGCGTCAAGCAAGCGCGGCATCTTCAAGATGCATCTCTGCCGCATGGCCGCCGTTCCACTCGTCGCGCTTGATCGTTCCTGCCAGCCACCAGCGCGTTTCGCCGGCGGATTCCAGGAGCGCCTGGCCGAGCGCGGAGCCGGCACTTCGGAACGCAATCCACTTGAAGCTCTTGCCGTCGTCGCCGCAACCAATGCCGCGCACGTGCCCGTCGCCGACGATGCTCGTCTTGAGCAAACGGACCGGCCCGGCGGCAACGCGCGGCTGCGGCCACCCCGCGCCGTACGGGCCCGCGGTGTCGAACGCATCGCACAGCGCCCCCGCGACTCCGCCCGGAGCGAGCAGCGCATCGAGCAGTAAAGCCCTGTCACTACGCGATTTTTCGACATCGACCGCGAGCCGCTCGTTGATGAACTCACGAAACGGCTCAAGGCCAAGTGGAGGAAGGGTCAATCCCGCCGCCATGGCATGACCGCCGCCAGCGATGAGCAACCCGCTCTCCTTCGCTGCCAGCACCGCAGCGCCCAGATCCACTCCAGAGATCGACCGCCCCGAGCCCTTGCCGGTCCCGTCCTCGGTCTCGGCAATGACGATCGCCGGCCGCCCGAACAGCTCCTTGAGACGACCGGCCACGATCCCAATCACGCCCTGATGCCAACCGGGGCTCATCACCGTGACGACCGCGTGCCCGTCGAGCCGTGACGCTTGAAGCGTTGCCTGGTCGGTCACGATTGTCTCGATCGCCCGGCGTTCCTCGTTCAGCCGGTCGAGCTCGATCGCGATCCTGCGCGCTTCCTCGGGGTCGGTCGAGGTGAGTAGCCGCACGCCGAGGTCGGACTTGCCGACGCGGCCACCGGCGTTGATCCGCGGCCCGAGCGCGAAGCCGAGGTCGCGGCACGATGGCGCCTTGGTCAGGCGCGATGCTTCGATCAGCGCGGCCATGCCGATATTCTGGCGCGCCGACATGACTTTGAGGCCTTGGCTAACGAACGCGCGGTTGAGCGTCTTGAGGCGGGCGACGTCGGCGACGGTGCCGAGCGCGACGAGATCGAGAAGGTCGAGGATCTTCGGCTCCTCGCGGCCCTCGAAGAAATTGCGGGCGCGAAGTTCACGCAACAGCGCGACGCCGAGAAGGAAGGCCATGCCGACTGCCGCGAGGTGACCGTGCGCCGCGCCATCCTCGCTCTCGTCGAGGCGGTTGGGATTGATCATCGCGTGAGCGACGGGGAGGAGGCTCGCGCATTGGTGGTGGTCGACCACGACCACGTCGAGATTCGCGGCCTTGGCTTCCTCGAGCGCATCGAACGCCTGCGCCCCGCAATCGACGCAGACCGCGACCGCGGCGCCGCGCGCCTTTAGCTCGACCAAAGCTTTGCCCGAGGGGCCATACCCCTCCATCAGCCGGTCGGGGATGTAGACCATCGGCTCCGCGCCGAGGCGTCGGAGGAGCAAGGTCAGCAGCGCCGCGCTGGTCGCTCCGTCGACGTCATAGTCGCCGAAGATCGCGATGGTCTCACCGGCCTGGATCGCATCTGCGAGCCGCTTCGCACCCTTGTCCATGTCGCTGAAGCAGGAGGGATCGGGCAGGAAGTCGCGGATTTTGGGCTCGCGATGGCGCGGGAGATCCTCGCGCGGGACACCACGGCCGAGCAGCAGCTCGTCGACCAAGGCATCCATCGCCAGGCTGTCGTCGGGCGCGCGCCGCCAGCGCCACGGCTGGCCGGTCACGGATTGGTCGATGTTCAGCGCGGTCGTCACCTAACCCAAGGTAAGATTCGCAGATTCCCGGGTCTAGGGGCGGCGCATATATTCTGTGGATACCGGCCTTATTTGGTGTCGCTCGCCGTCGTCTTCTTTGGTGGCTTGGGCAGCTTGGACGTCTCGGTTTCGATCCGCTGCATCGCTGCGGGCATCGCCTTCATCATTTCGGGGAACGAGCCCATCATCGCGCGCATCACGTCGGGGTCGACGTACATCGCCATGCTCTGCCGGCCGAACTCCCGGCCGGTGTCGGTGGCGAGGAAGGCGTTGATGTCGGCCAACTGCTTCTCGTCAAAGCGGCGTGCCATCGACCGTGCCAGTCCGTCACGAATTTTCGGTTCGATGATTGCGGCGAACTTCGCCAGTTCCTCGCCGACGACGCGCTGCATGATCTTCATCCGCTCTTCGAAATAGGGGTCGTCCTTCGCCATCTTCTGGCGGAGCGTCATGGTGTCGGCTGGCTTGCCACTCGCGGGCTTCACGAAGTCGGCTTCGCTCATGTTCATCACGCGGTCGGCCAGACCGTGCAGCATGCCATCCATCATCCGGGCATAGGTGCCGTCGGGAAACAGGCCATTCACGGAAGTCCTGGCCAGGGCCAGCCGCGCAGGCGCCGGGTCAGGCTGTGCCGGGAAGATCTTGTCGAAGATCGCCATCATTTGCGCAGGATCGAAGTCCGGCGCCTTCTTGACGGTGACCGTGGTGACCGGGGTCTTCTTAGTGACCGCGTGCTTCGATCTTGCCGGAGCCGCCGAAGCAAGGGTCGGCGTGCAGGCGAGCAGCGCGAAGGCTGTGGTGGCCATGATCAGTCGCATGTTCGAATTCCCCCATCTACATGCCGCCAAATTAACAGCCCTAGGCGCGTCCAGCTAGTCGGTGTCTTCGGCGATATGCTGGAGGAGGTCGGTCCGGACCCGGACCGCGCGGGCAGCGATCGTAGTCTCCGCGAGGAACACCGCGAATCCTGCGCCGATCGTCAACATCGACGCCATGAAGAGCACGGCAATCGCGTTGCCCAGGTGGATGCGTGTGAGATTGGCAGCGAACAGCAGGACGACAACCAGGCAGGTCAGGACCGCCGAGGTGACCGAAAGGCCCGTCGCCCAGTTGATCAGCGACATCCGCCGGTCGAGAATCCTCAGGCCATCGAGCCAGCGGTCGTGCTCGGTGCCGCGGCTGGCGAGCAGTTGCGGTTCGATGTCGCGTGACCGATCGACGATCCGCGAAAGTCGCGACGCCAGCACGTTGAGGAACGCGCCGATTCCGCTCAGCAGGAACACCGGCGCCAGAGCAAGGCGAACCGTCTCGGCGACCGTGTTGACGGAAAGGGTCGGTCCGCTCTCGAACATCAGGATTCTCCGAAGCCTCCCATCATCAGATAGCCAACGAAGAGCAACAGGAGCAGCCCGACCGCGAACATCAGAGCCTTGTTCTCGAGATGCCCTCGGCGATACGCGATGATCGCCCCGACGATCACGATCCCCCCAAGGGCAAGGGTTACGATTGTGCTTTTGGGCAGCACTAGGCGGAAGCTCCGTTTGACCGTTCACAGCTCGCGACCTCGAGCAGCATCAGGCCATTGACTACGAAGCTGGCAGCAAGAATCCAGGCGAAGCTCGCGACCAATTCCGGCGTCGGCCCGAAGATGCTGACGATGATTGTCGAGACCGAAAGGCCAGCGATCAGCAAGACGGCGAGCAGCAAGTCCATTCCAGCGGACAGTCCCATCCAGGTCCGCACCGATCCACCGACGTGACTCGCGGCATAGCCCAGCAAGGCGGCACGGATGGCCAGCCACCCGACGATCGGCCAGACGATCGGGAACAGGTGCGTTTCCGGATTGAGGATGAACAGCAGCCCGGCAACGGCAGTGACCACCCCAGCCGCCATCGCCATGCTGCGCACATCGCTGCGAAGCGACCCGGCAATCGTTTCGATCAGTCCCGCGGCGATCAGCACCGCGCCAATCATGTCCGACGAAATGGTCTTTCCAGCCGGCATGAAAGCAGCGCCGGCGCCCAGCGCGATGATGCAGACACCGGCGACGGAGATACTCCGTCCCCGGGCGCGGCCCGACATCCTTGCCTCAAGCCTTGTCGCCATCACAGACCTCGTGCCGGCAACCCCGAGGGTGACCAAGGGTTCCTAGCCGGCCGCAAGCATCTTCTTCACGCCGCGCGCGGCCTGGCGCAAGCGCTGCTCGTTCTCGACGAGCGCGATGCGGACATAGCCCTCGCCTTGCTCTCCGAAACCAACGCCCGGAGCTACCGCCACTTGAGCCTCGGTCAGGAGCTTCTTTGAGAATTCCATGGCGCCAATGTTGTGGAAGCGCTCAGGAATGGGTGCCCAGGCGAACATGGAGGCGGGAGGCGGGGGAATATCCCAGCCGGCGCGGCCGAAGCTTTCGACAAGGACATCGCGGCGCTTCTTGTAGAGCTGCCGGTTGGCCTCGACGATGTCCTGCGGACCGTTCAGTGCAGCGCAGGCAGCTGCCTGGATCGGCGTGAACGCACCATAATCCAAATATGACTTCACCCGGCCCAAGGCATCGATGAGCCGCGCATTGCCGACCGCGAAGCCGATCCGCCAGCCGGCCATCGAGTAAGTCTTCGACGTTGAAGTGAACTCGACCGCGATCTCCTTCGCGCCCTCGACCTGCAGGATCGACGGGGTTGGCTCGTCGCCGAAATAGATTTCGGCGTAAGCGAGGTCGGAAATGACGATCAGCTCGTGCTCGCGCGCGAAAGCGACAAGCCGCTCGTAGAAGGGCAGGTCGGCGACGTAAGCCGTCGGATTGGACGGATAGCCGACCACCAGCACCTTGGGTCGTGGCACGGTGTAGCGCATCGCATTGGTCAGGCGATCGAAGAACTCGTCTCCCGGAGCGGCTGGGATCGAGCGAATCGCGGCGCCCGCGATGATGAAGCCAAAGGTGTGGATCGGATAGGACGGGTTGGGTGCCAGCACGACGTCGCCCGGCGCGGTGATGGCCTGGGCGAGGTTGGCGAGACCCTCCTTCGAGCCGAGGCAGACGATCACTTCCTTGTCGGCGTCCAGGTCGACGTTGAAGCGGCGCTTGTAATAATTGGCCTGCGCTTTCCTCAGGCCGGGGATACCACGGCTGGCGGAATAGCGGTGGGCGTGGGGCTTGTTCGCTACCTCCGCGAGCTTGTCGATGACGTGCTGCGGCGGCGATCCGTCGGGGTTGCCCATGCCGAGGTCGATGATGTCCTCACCGCGCGCCCGAGCCGCGGCCTTCATCGCATTCACTTCGGCGAAGACGTAGGGCGGCAGGCGCTGGATGCGGTAGAATTCATCGTCCATCGAAGAAATCATGGCGTCGATGTTGCGGTGCGGCAACCCGCCTCCTGCTAAAGCAGGATCCGCCAGCCGCGCTTAAGACCATAAGCGGTGAGCGTCAGCGGGCCCATCCACGCTACCCAGGCGTCGCAGGAATAGAAGAGCTCGAAGCCATGGCGGCGCGAAAGAATCGCCCACAAAGCGAGGTAGATCCGGAAGAAGATCGCTCCGCTCGCGGTCGCGGCCATCATCAGCATATAGCGGCGGTGAGCGCCGCGTCGGCCTTTGCGAATGTGCCAGATGCCGACGGCGAGCAGACTCATCCAGACCATAGCCTGGGCGGTGAATCCCGCCGCTGACCAGACCGTCACCGGTCCGTACCAGGCGACGGGGAAGGCGGTCAGGCCGGCGATTATGACGTCGGTCGCTGCGGCGCAGGCGATCGGGCGGTGCCAGCGCGCTGATCGGCGTACAGCAATCGCAGCCGGAATCAGGATCAGCGCGAGCGCTCCTGCAAACATATGGATTGGGAAGATGACCGGCATTTGCTCGACCTTGATCGCGAGCTGCTCGGGGAAATCGTCGTGAGCGAAGGTCTCGACCATCGCGCGTCCCGCGACATTGGCGACGAACAGCGCGGCGCAAACTGTAAACAATGGTACGGTAGCCCGGCGCAGTTGTCGCCCGAGTTCGCTGTGGCCCCGGGTGATGTCGACGAAGGGAGGCATGATGAATTTATCCCATCGGGTCTTGGGCTTGTCGATGGCCGTGATGGCCGCTGCGGTACCAGCCGCCGCGCGGGCTCCGGGCACCTATGTCGGCCGCTGGACGGTGGCGGATGATAAGCCGGCCTACTCGGCTAGAGGCTTGCTCTACCAGACCGTGGACATCGCCCTGTGCGGCAAGGACTATTGCGGCGTCAGTGTCGGCAAGGATGGCGCCTGTGGCCCGGTAATGTTTCGGTTCCTTGCCAAGTCGCTCGCTAGTGAAGAAGGGCTCAGCGGTCACGGCCGGTGGGGAAATGCCAAGAAAAATATCGAGCTTTATGCGTTCAAGGACCCTCGGGCGAAGGGCGGTCGAACGTTGATGCTCGCGCTCGGCGACGGGCATAATTTCAACGATCGCGGCGGGAACATGCCGATGTTTTCGGCGGGCTACCGTGCGATCGGTGTGGCCAGGTGCGTCGCCCGCTAGGGTAGGATCGCGTAGGTTTTTCGGAAGGCGGCGGTCTCGGGTGCGGTGAAGGCCGTACCGGGACCGCGGGCCGCGCCGTCTGGAACCCCAGTCACGAAATAAGCAATGCCACGCCCTCGAACGCGGTCGATCCACAGCCCCGCTTTCATTCCGTAGGCGTCACCGGCATGACCGACGAGCGTTGCTCCACGCGTGCCCATGTCGTCGGAGCATCCGCTGACCGGCGTCGGGATCTGCTGCGTGGCGAGGCCGTAGCTGCAGTAGAAGCCCTCTTCGAAATTCCCGTTGCTCCCGTCGAACCGCCAGACCAGCGCCAGCATGCTGTCGACCGATCGGGGTGAAAGTATGCGGACGCCACCGAGCTCGCCGCCATTAAGAAGCATCCGGCCAACCCGGCTCAGACCCCGCGCCGAGATGCGAAGCCCGCCCTGCGGCGAGAAGAGCGACCCGTTCTCGCCGAGCTTCCAGCGGGCGAGATCGCACGACTCACCATCCTTGACGAACACCGGGCAGGCGGGTCGCGTGCCGTGAAGGTCGTCCTTCACGGGTTTGCCGCCCTGGTCGAGCTGGACGGCGCGAGCGACCGTCGCGTCTGTGCAGGTCGGCCAGTTGTAACAGGCGTCGAGCTTCGTCGGATCGAGCACGTTGCGGCGCATCCAGATATCGAAGCGCTCGCCCGTGATGCGCTCGACAATCGAGGCGACGATCGGGAAGTTGAGGTTCGTATAGCTGAAGAAATTGTCGCCAGGCCCATGCTTCCGGTCCCAGTTGAGCGGGTCTTTCAGCACGTCCTGGAGCGAGGCGCCGAGCGGGATTACATAATTGTCGTCATGCTCGCGCACCGAGCTGGTGTGCGACAGCAGCATGCGCAGCGTGATGATCCGGTCGGGGAAATTCGGGTTGCGCAGCGGCCAGCCAAGATAAAGCGAAACGTCGGCCTTGAGGTCGAGCTTACCCTCCTCGACCAGCTTCATCACGCCGATGGCGACGACCAACTTGCTGACCGAGGCGACGCGGACCGGATCGTCGGCGGTCACTCGGCGGCCCGACTGCGGGTCGGCGACGCCTTCCGCGAAGCTGCCGATCTCACCGTTGCGGTCGAAGGCGACCCCGACTTGAATCTCCACGGGCGGCTCTGGGCGGAGCGTCGCGCATGCTCCGAGCAAGAAAGACAGAGCGAGCGCCGCGATCCGCATCCCGCCAGCCTAATCCGCGTAGGTCGGCAATGACCAGCCGCGAGCGATTGCTCCGCCGCGCAGGATGAATCCAGCGGCAATGGCAATAGCCGTTGCCAGCCACGCGCTCGCGCCGAAGAAATGGAGCGCCACATACAGCGCTGCCGCGAGCGCGGCGCAGGTCACGTAGAGCTCCCTCCTCATCAGCGCCGAAGGCACTCCAGCGAGCACGTCGCGGATGATCCCGCCCGCGCAGGCGGTCAGCACGCCCATGACGAAGGCCGGCACTGGAGCGACTCCGAAACCGAGCGCCTTGGCGGAACCGTAAGTCGCGTAGGCGGCCATGCCCGCGGCGTCGAACCATAGCAAAGCCGGTCCGGCGAACCTCTTTCGCCGGCCGATCCACACCAGCACCGCCGCGATGCTGCAGATCACCAGCGTGGCGTTGGTGCTGACCCAGAACACCGGCGCTCCGATCAGCAGGTCGCGAAGGGTTCCCCCGCCGACGCCGGTGATCACCGCGAAGAAAACGAAGGTGACGAAATCCAACCGTCGCTCGGCCGCGACCAGCGCGCCCGACATCGCGAACACCGCGATTCCGAAATAGTCGAGTAGCACGAGGGCTGACGGGATTTGCGGCGGAACGGGCATGCGCCCTACATTAGCGGCATGGCGGAAGACTCGACAATCAGCGGCATGGGCGTCCCGACGCTCGAGGACTGGCAGCACTGGACGCTCGTCATGGGCCGGGCCCAGCAGATGATGATGGAGTTCTGGGCCGACAGCGTGAAGAAGGATCAGCCGTTCCCTGGCTGGAACCCGAGCGCGTTCGGCTTCGATGCGCAGCAGACCCCGACGGCTGACCCGATGGCGCTGATGACCGCCGGGGCACAAGCCTGGGCCAAGGGGCTCGAGACGTGGGGCAAGATGCTCGGCGGAGTGACGCCACCGACCGACGCGGACAAAAATCGGAAGGACCGCCGGTTCGCCGCTCCGGAGTGGAGCGAGAACCCGATCTTCGACACGATCCGCCAGACTTACTTGCGAGTATCGGACCAGCTGCTCGGGACGGTCGACGAGATCGAGAACCTCGACGTCGGCACCCGCGAGAAACTGCGCTTTGCGACGCGCAGCTTCGTCGACGCAATGAGCCCATCAAACTTCGCGGTGACCAACCCGCAGGTGCTGAAGCGGACGCTGGAAACGCGCGGCGAGAACCTTCTCAAGGGGCTCGCCAACATGCTGAAGGACATTGCGGCGGGGCAGCTCACCCAGACCAAGCCGGGCGTGTTCGAAGTCGGCAAGAACCTCGCAACGACGCCAGGCAAGGTGATCAAGCAGACGCCCCTCTACCAGTTGATCCAGTACACGCCGACGACCGACGAGGTGCTGAAGACGCCGGTCGTGATCTTCCCGCCTTGGATCAACCGCTTCTATATCCTCGACCTTTCCCCCGAGAAGAGTTTCGTCAAATGGTGCGTCGACCAAGGCATTTCTCTGTTCATGGTCAGCTGGAAATCGGCGGACGAGAGCATCGCTGATGCGAGCCTCGACGATTATGTGCTCAATGGTCAGATCGACGCGATCGACGCGGTGCGCGAGGCACTCGACGTCGAGAGCGTCCACACCATCGGTTATTGCGTCGCGGGCACGACGCTCGCCGCGACCCTCGCTTATCTTCAGGCGAAGAAGCAGCAGGCCAAGGTCAAGTCATCGACTTTTCTGACCGCGCAGGTCGACTTCACCGAGGCTGGCGACCTCAAGCTGTTCCTCGGCGACGAGACCATGTCGCTGCTTCGCCAGCTGACGGCGGAGAAGGGTTATCTCGACGGCCGTTATATGGCCGCAACTTTCAACCTGTTGCGCGGCCGCGACCTCATCTGGAGCTACGTGGTCAATAATTACCTGCTCGGCGAGGAGCCGCCGCCGTTCGATCTGCTCTACTGGAATAGCGATACGACCAACCTGCCGGCCGGCTGGCACCGTGATTATCTCGAGAGCCTCTACAAAGCGAACAAGCTGGCCGAAAAAGGCGGGATCAGCGTCTCGGGGACTGCCGTCGACATCGACCAGGTGAAGACGCCGTCCTACGTCCAGGCGGGCCGGGAGGACCATATCGCGCCGCCGCAGAGCGTGTGGAAAATCATGGCCCATTTCGCCGGACCGAAGCGCTTCGTGCTCGCGGGATCGGGCCATATCGCCGGGGTGGTGAACCCGCCCGCCGCCCAGAAGTACCAATATTGGATCAACGACAAGCCGGGCGACACGCTACAGGCGTTCGTTGACGGAGCCAGGGAGCATAAGGGCAGTTGGTGGCCCGACTGGCTTGGGTGGTTAAAGAAGCAGGATTCGGAGATGGTGAAGGCGACTGGCGCTCGGGTCCCCGGCAAAGGCAAGATGAAGGCGGTCGAGGACGCGCCCGGGAGCTATGTCAAATCCCGCTGACACCCTGAACCTGCGGCTCGCACGGCCGGAAGAGCATGACGAGCTGGAGGATTTGCAGCGTCGCGCGTCGCTCGAGCTTCCTGAGTACCGTGAACAGCTGCTCGACGATCCCGATGCGATTTACTTGCCCGAGGGCCAGATCGCGAACGGCCAGGTGATCGTTGCCGAGATCGGTGGAGTGATTGCCGGCTTCGCGGCCGTGGTCGGAGGCGAACTGGATGGTCTGTTTGTCGAGCCCGACCTTTGGGGCCATGATATTGGGCGCGTCCTCGTGGATGCGGCAACTCATGAGGCCCGCTCGCGGGGCTTGAGTCTCACCGTTATCGCCAATCCGCGGGCCAAGCGCTTCTACGAGAATTGCGGGTTCGCAGCCGAAGGCGAGGAGCAGACCCGCTTTGGACCGGGTATCCGGATGACGCGCTAGCGCTTCAGCAGTTCTGGTACTTCCAATGCCGGCGCTTGCCTTCGGCTAGCCATTCGATCGCCGTTGAAATGCGCTTCTGGCGGGTGGCGTCCTGCTTCGCCTCGGAAATCCATTCGAAATAATCGCGCTGTGCGCCCGGCGGGAAGCCGTCTAGCGCCGCCTTGGCCTTCGGAACTTTAGCTAGCGCCGCGGCGAATTCAGGGTGCAGAGTCGGCGCGGGCTTCGGCTCATGCTTGGTCTTGCGCGGTGCTGGAGCGGTCTTGGCAAGCTCCGCCGCCTCACGGATCAGCGCATCGAGCTCATCGTCGGGCGGCAGATTGTCGATCGACGTCAGCTTGCCGAACTGGCCCATGGCGCCGGCCTTCGCCTCACCGTCGCCAATCTCCTGACCGCGCCAGAAGTTGAGCGCAGCATGCTGCTTGAACGCGGCCATGATGAGCAGGATCTTGCCATCGAGCGTGAACCCCGGCGCACTCCACTTCATCGCCTCTTCGACGTGTGGAACGACGGCGTGCACTCGCTCGCGGACGTGCTTGAGGATCGGCTGCGCGAACGGCGCGGCCTTTTCGATATAGTCATCGAAACGCGGCTCCCGGTTCAAATGAATCCTCCCCCAAGCATCAGCCGGATGACCCCGACCACGATCACGAACAGGTTGAGATTGCGCCCCGCCGTGCTGCGCGAGACCATGCCGACACCAGCGCCGATCACGGCGAGCGGGATAATCAGCCAGTTGGCCCAGCCGAGGAACGGAATGAAGGCGACGACGGCCAGGACAAGAGCGACGAAGCCGATGATTAGCGAGACGATATTGAACATGGCCTCGCCCCTAGCATCATTCGGGGGGCTGCGGCAGCTTAGGCGCTCGGACGAGCGCTGTCACGTAAAGTCCAAGCGCGATCCAGATCGCCGGGAAGGCGATGAAGTGCGCCGTCTTCAAGGGCTCGCCGTACCAGACGCCGATCAGGAATTGGAGCGTTGGAGCGAGGAACTGCAGCATCCCGAGCGTCGAATAAGCCAACCGCCGCGCCGCGGCCGTGAACAGGATTAGCGGCGTGGTCGAGACGATCCCGGCGGCGAGCAGCAGCCCGGTGTCCATGCGGGACGAACCCACGAATGGAGCGCCGGTGCCGAACCGCCATCCGAGCCAACCGATCGCCAACGGGAATAGAAGAGACGTCTCGACGCCCAGGCCGGTGATGGCGTCCGCCTTTACGACTTTCCGCAGCAATCCGTAGAGCGCGAAGCTGACGCATAAAGTCAGGCTGATCCACAGCTGGCTAAGCGCCCCCGCGGCGAAGACTGAAATGCCGGCCGCCGCGATCGCTACTGCGATCCATTGCAGCCGGACAAGCTTCTCCTTCAGCACGAAGCGCCCCAGCAAGACGTTCGCCAGGGGGTTGAGATAGTATCCGAAACTCGACGCCAGGATGTGCCCGCTGGTGACCGCATAGACGTAAAGCAGCCAGTTGCCGCCGATCAGCAGCGCGGTAATCCCGAGGACGCCCAGCGTCTTGTGATCATTAAGGACAGCGCGGACCTTCCCCCAACCGTTGGACAGGGCAATCAGTGTCGCGAGGAAAGGGATCGACCACAGGACCCGGTGGGCGACGATGTCGAGCGCGGCGATGTGCGCGATCGCATGGAAGTAAATCGGCAGGACGCCCCACAGGGCGTAGGCGCTGAGCCCGTAAAGGAATCCGGCCCTCGAATCGTGATGCTGGGAAGGGTGCGAGCCGGTGCGGGCGTTCATCTTCCCCGCGCCTAGCGGGGGCGAGCATTCAGCGAAAGATCATGTTCAATTTGTCTTTAGTTGAATCTCGGTGAAGCCGCTGCCACGGTGTGCGGCATCGCAAATCGACGGGGTGGGTGTGGCTCGATTCGACATTCGGACCGCTGCGGCGCTGGCGTTCCTCACGCTTACGTCCGGCTGCGCCATCAAGCCGAAGGCATCGCCGGGGCTCACGCCATCGGTATCGGTCGGCGCCCCCCTGAAATCCGAAGTCTGGAAGCATGTCGCAACCGCCGCTGACGAAGACCGGCTATCGCGGCTCGGGCTCGCCTGGCAGGAGGCGTTGGCCGAAGCAAAGAAGACCAATGAGGCGGACGTCCGAAGGGAAGGGGCATTGCTCCGCCCGCGCGCTGCCCTGCCCCGTCCAGCGCCGACGCCGGGGAGCTACAATTGCCGGGCGGTCAAGCTTGGCAAGGCGACGGCCAAGAGCAGGCCGTACGAGAGCTTCAAGCCCTTCTTCTGCTACGTTGAGGTGGAAGGCGACCTGCTGACCATCGTCAAGCAGACTGGCAACACCCGTCCAGCCGGCCGGCTGTGGGACGACGACGACGACAGCCGCCTGATTTTCCTCGGCAGCCTTGCCCTTGGCGACCAGCAGGCGCCCGTCGCCTACGGGGACGACCCCAAGCGCGACATGGCCGGCGTGCTGGAGCGGATCGCACCGTTCAAATGGCGGCTGGTGATCCCCTGGCCGCAGGACACTTCCAAACTCAACGTGTTCGAGTTGACGCCGGTGGACTTCGCCCAGCAGCCGCAATGACGGACGAAGACAGCGCTGGGTTGCTCGCCGATCCGGCAGAGGTTCGCGCGATCCTCGTCGCCTCGGCCAAGGCCGGGGAGTCGATTACCTATTCCGAAATGCTCGAGCTTCTGGGGCACCATTTCACCCGGCCGAAGATGCGGGCGCTGTGCAGGGTGCTGGCTTATGTGGACGAAAAAGCCGAGGCGCTCGGCGAGCCGGAACTCGCGGTGCTCGTCGTGCGCCAGTCGGACCGGCTACCCGGACAGGGCTGGTGGATCGGCGGCGCGAAGAAGCATGGCTACACCGGCCAGTGGGAAGGCCCGAAGGCGGCGCGCCTGATCCGCGCGGTCCAGAAGTACACCTTCGAGTTTTGGGCGGGACGGGACGGCTAGCTTCGGCTAATCGCTCGCCGATGGCCGATCCGCGCACATTTACCGTTAGCGAAGACGACGACGGAATTCGCCTCGACCGCTGGTTCAAGCGGCATCTGCCGGACGTCAGCTTCAACATTGTCTCGCGCTGGGCCCGGACCGGACAGCTGCGCGTCAACGGCAAGAAAGCGACACCCGGCGACCGGATAGAGGTCGGGCAGGAAATCCGCGTCCCGCGGCCCGAGGCCGCGCCGGCGCGCTCGGCGCGGCCGCAGCGCAAGCGCGAGGTGCTGACCGACGACGAAATCCAGTTCGTCCGCGACATGGTCATTTTCGAGGACCCGCACGCTTTCGTGCTCAACAAGCCGCCGGGCCTGGCGACGCAGGGCGGCACCAAGACAACCAAGCATCTCGATCGCCTGCTCGATGGGATCGGCGACGATCGGGGTCGACCAAAGCTCGTCCACCGGCTCGACAAGGATACGTCAGGCGCTTTGCTGGTCGCTCGGACTCCACGCGCCGCGGCTCATTTCGCCAAGGCATTTTCGGGTCGCGCGGCTCGTAAATATTATTGGGCGCTGGTGATCGGCGTGCCGTCAGCGGACGAAGGCGAGATCGACGCGCCGCTGGCGAAGCAGCCCGGCACCGGCGGCGAGAAAATGCACATCAGCGAGGAGCACGGGCTCCCGGCCAAGACCCGCTGGCGGGTGCTGGAGCGCGCCGGCAATCGCGCCGCCTGGGTCGAGCTGCAACCGCTGACGGGCCGCACCCACCAGCTTCGCGCGCACATGGCCGCGATCGGCCACCCGATTGTCGGCGATGCCAAATATGGCGGAGCGGACGCCTTCCTGACCGGTGGGATCAGCCGCAAGCTTCACCTTCACGCGCATCAGCTGAAAATCGATGCACTGGAAGGCGGCAAGATCGATGTGACAGCGGAGTTGCCGCCGCACATCGCCGAGAGCTTCGACACGCTGGGGTTCGACAAGGATAGCGCCAAGCAGCCACGCGCCGCGCCGCCGCGCGCACCGCAGCGCACGTCAAAGCCGCGCCGCGAGAACCGCCGCGGCGAACGCCGCGCCCGCTCGGGCTCGAAGGGCCGCGGACGACGCTGATGCACCCCAACAAGGCATTCGGCTGGGACGACCGTGACGAGGTCATGAACTTCGTTGCTAAGCGGTCCTTCGCCCATATCTTCACCGGCTCGGACGCCGGCCTGTTCGTCGCTCACGTGCCGGTGATCGTGAAGGACGGCCGCATCTGGTTTCACGTCGCCCGTCGCAACCGCATCGCCGACCATTTGGATGACCGAGCGGCCTTGATCAGCCTGTCCGGCCGCGAGGCCTATCAGAGCGCCAATTGGTATTCGACCGACGATCAGGTCCCGACCTGGCATTACGAAGCGGTCGAGATCGAAGGACGGGCGAGGCGCCTGTCGGACGAGGAACTTGTCGAGCTGCTCGATATGCTGAGCGATATCATGGAACGGCGTCATTCGCCCGAGCAGCCGTGGACCCGCGCCAAGATGGATCCGGCCAAATTCGAGGCGATGACCAAAGCGATCGTCGGTTTTGAAGTCGATCCAACTGCGCTTCGCGGCACCCGCAAGTTCAACCAGCACAAGTCCGGCGAGGACCTGGCCGCTACGATCGCCGGGCAGCAGGGTGCCGGCCGCCAGGACATTGTGGCAGCGATCGAGGAACTCACGAACAATGGCTGACGACGATCTGTGGCGGAACCGATTCTTGGTCTATTCGGCCGTCCGCCTCGGCGGCATCATCATTTTCTTCCTGGGAATCGCGATCGCCTACAGCAATCTCGTGCGCCCGGGTGGCTGGCCGCAGGTTGGCGCAATTGTCGCAATTGCCGGGGCACTCGACGCGCTCCTTGCGCCGCGGTTGCTCAAGAAGGCGTGGGACAGGCAGGACGGGGACGGTCCACTGTAGTGAAACGCTTCTGGAAAGAGGTAGAGGTCACCGAGGAGGAGGACGGCGGCTGGGCGGTTCTGCTCGATGGCCGGCCGGTAAGGACTCCGGCGAGAGAGCCTTTGCGTATCCCTTCGCGAGCGCTCTCCGAAGCCATTGCCGAGGAGTGGAGCGCCATCGAAGGTGAAATCGACCCGCGGGCGATGCCGCTAACGGGCCTTGCCAACGCTGCTATCGATCGGGTCGTGCCCGACCGGGCTGCATTTGCCAGTGGGCTCGCCAAATATGCCGAGGCTGACCTTGCCTGCTACCGCGCGGATTTCCCGCCCCCGCTGATCGAGCGGCAGGCCGCCTCCTGGGATCCTTTGTTGGCTTGGGCGCGGCGCCGCTACGACGTCGATTTCGCGACGACCTCGGGACTGTCCCATGTCGTCCAGCCTCCCGCCACGATCGAGCAGCTGAGCCATGCGGTCGCCGCGCTCGATCCGTTCCGCCTCGCCGGACTGTCGCCGTTGGTGACGATTGGCGGCTCGCTCGTCATCGCACTGGCAGTGCTGGAAGAGGCGGTTTCGTCGGAGGAGGCGTGGGATGCGGTCAGCGTCGACGACAGCTGGCAACTCGAGCAATGGGGTTCAGACGCGGAGGCCGAGCAGGCACTGGAAAATCGCAAGCGCGATTTCCTGGCCGCCGCGCGCTTCCTGAAATTGCTCAGTTAGGCCGAGCCACCAGCTCGCGCACGAAATTCAGCAGATAGGGCTGGCGCTCGCGGCGGAGACGTTCGGCGGCGATGATCGCCTTCACGTCCTCAAGGCACTTGTTCATGTCCTCGTTGATCAGGACATAATCATATTCGGCCCAGTGTCCGATTTCGCCCGCCGCCCGCTTCATTCGCCCGGCGATGATGTCCTCGCTATCGGTCCCGCGCTCGTGGAGGCGTCGCTCCAGCTCGACCATCGACGGCGGCAGGATGAAGATGAGCACCAGGTCGGTGCGGAAGGCATATTCGAGCTGCTGGGTTCCCTGCCAGTCGATGTCGAACAGGGTATCGCGTCCATCCTTCAGAGCCTCTTTGATCGGCTCCTTTGGGCTTCCGTACATGTGGTCGAAGACAAAGGCCCACTCGGCGAACTCGTCGGCCTCGATCAGCCGTTCGAACTCGACGGTGTCGACGAAATGATAATCGCGATCGTTCACTTCGCCGGGCCGCATGGGTCGCGTTGTGGCGCTGACCGACATCGTGATGTTGTCGTCGGCCTCCAGGAGCATCCGGCTGATGGTCGATTTGCCCGCGCCCGAAGGTGACGACAGCACGATCAGAAGGCCGCGGCGGCGACGGGTGGAAGTATCCATGTCCGCTCTTGCTTCGGGTGAGCCGTGGCCGTCAAGCGGCGGATTGATGCACTGCACAAAAATCCCCTTGAAATTGTGCGGCGCAATGCATATTGTGCACTGCAACATAACCGAAGGAATGATTTCATGGCAGACGAAACGAAGGTTGAAGCTCAGGCAGCTGCTGAGGCTCCGGCCAAGGTTGCTGAGGCTGTTGCCGACACCGTCGAGACGGTCGCCAAGGAGAGCGCCAAGGTCGCGAAGCGTACGCGTGCCGCCACTGCTCGCCGCGTTAAGCGTGACACCGTCGCTCAGAAGAAGGCGACCCGCCGCACCGTTCGCAAGACCCGCACCGCCGCTCGCAAGACCGCGAAGGCTGTCCGGACCGCTCAGAAAAGGATTGAAACCGTGACCAACAACACTTTCTTCAGCGGCTTCGACGCCGTTCCGGCCTTCGCCCCGTTCCAGTCGATCTTCGCTGACGCCAACGAGCGTAGCCAGGATCTCGTGAAGCGCAGCCAGAAGGTTGCCGAAGAGCTTGCCGATCTCGCCCGGGCCAACGTTGAGGCGGTTGTCGAGGCTGGCCGCGTTGCTGGCGAAGGTGCCCGCACCATCGGCCAGGACGTCGTCGCCAAGCAGCGTGACAGCTTCGAGCAGACCGCGGACGCGATCCGCTCGCTCGCCGAGGCGAAGTCGCCGACCGAATACCTCCAGCTCCAGGGCGATTTCGCTCGTGCGTCGTTCGACCGCGCGATCGCCGAGAGCTCGAAGCTGACCGAGTCGCTGGTGAAGCTCGCCGGCGAAGCGTTCCAGCCGCTTTCGAATCGCGCCGCGGCGAATGCCGAGCGCTTCAACACCCTCGTTGCCTGACCCTCTCCCCTCCTAGTTCAGGTAACGAACACGGCGGTCGCTCCTTAATGGGGCGGCCGCCAATTTTTTAAGGTTGGCATGAGAAAATGCCGACTTGCGGCACTTTTCCAGTTGCCCATATTTTATAGCGACGATGAGCACCGACCGGATCTTGATGGGCAGCGACGACGAAGACGGGATCGACGAGATCGAAACCGGCGTCGCAACGCGCACCCGGCCCAAGACAAAGAAGCCGTCGAACTACAAGGTCCTGATGCTTAACGACGACTATACTCCGATGGAGTTCGTCGTGCTCGTGCTCCAGCAATTCTTCTCGATGGGCATCGAGGACGCGACGCGGGTGATGCTCCAGGTCCACCAGCAGGGCGTCGCCGTCTGCGGCGTGTTCACCTACGAAGTTGCCGAAACCAAGGTAACGCAGGTCATCGATTTCGCGCGCGAGAACCAGCACCCGCTACAGTGCACGCTCGAGAAGGCCTGATTCGGGCCTCCGCTTGTAACGCCCCCGTCACACGCTAAAGCGCGGGCCGTGGACAGCATCTGGATCAAGGGCGGGGCAACCCTCAAAGGCGAAATTCCGATCAGTGGCGCCAAGAACGCTGCGCTGACTCTTATGCCCTGCGCGCTTCTGACGGCCGAGAAGGTGACCCTCACCAATCTGCCGCGCCTCGCCGACGTCGACACTTTCGCGCACCTGCTCAACCAGCTCGGCGTTTCAACCAGCGTCGCGGGCGTGAAGAAAGGCGAGATCGGCCGGCGGATGACCCTCCAGGCCGACGATATCGTCTCGACGGTCGCGCCCTACGACATGGTCAGGAAGATGCGCGCGTCGATCCTCGTACTCGGGCCGATGCTCGCGCGGATGGGCGAATCGACCGTGTCGCTTCCCGGCGGCTGCGCGATCGGCGATCGTCCGATCGACCTTCACCTCAAGGCGCTCGAGGCGATGGGTGCAGAGATCGAGCTTGCCGCGGGCTACGTGAAGGCCGTCGCGCCCAAGGGCCGACTGAGCGGAGGCGACTTCAGCTTCCCCGTCGTGTCGGTCGGCGCGACCGAGAATGCGGTGATGGCCGCGGTACTCGCTAACGGCAAAACCCAGCTGTTCAACGCCGCCCGCGAGCCCGAAATTGTCGACCTGTGCAACCTGCTGGTCGCGATGGGCGCGAAGATCGAGGGTATTGGTAGCGGCCATTTGATTGTCGAGGGCGTCGAGAGCCTGCACGGCTGCGAATATGAGGTGATGCCCGATCGCATCGAGGCTGGAAGCTATGCCTGCGCGGCAGGGATCACGGGTGGCTCGCTGCACCTGATCGGTGCGCGTCCGGATGAGATGCTGGCGACGACCAACGTTCTCGCCCAGGCAGGGCTGGCGATCGAATTCACCGACAGGGGCATGAAGATCAGCGCGCACCAGCCGCTGCGGCCCATCGCGGTATCGACCGCGCCGTTCCCGGGCTTCGCCACCGACATGCAGGCGCAGCTGATGGCGATGCTGTGTGTCGCCGGCGGTCAGAGTTTCCTTGAAGAGACGATCTTCGAAAATCGATACATGCACGTGCCTGAGCTTCGCCGCATGGGCGCGGATGTCGAGGTCCACGGCCGTTCGGCCGTCGTTCACGGTCCGAAGAAGCTGACCGGCGCCAGCGTCATGGCAACCGACCTGCGCGCCTCAATGAGTCTGGTGCTTGCCGGGCTCGCCGCTGAGGGCGAGACCGAAGTGCTACGCGTCTATCACCTCGACCGTGGCTATGAGCGGCTCGAAGAAAAGCTCTCCGCGGTCGGCGCCACCATCGAACGGCGCGGCGGCGGCTAAAGCTTTTTCATGAAGCGGATGCTCGTCCGCTCGTAACCCATATGCCGGTAGAAAGCGTGCGCGGCTCCGCGGCGGTCGTTGCTCGTCACCTCGACGATCTGGCAGCCGGCTTTCTTCAGCCGCCGCTCGACTTCCTCGACCAGCATTCGGCCGATGCCCTTGTCCTGAGCTTCCTTGTCGACGACCAGGACGGGGATGCGTCCAACGGGTGCTGGCCGATGGATCGTCACCATGCGATGGATGCCGATGAAGCCAATGAGCTTCTTGTCGAGCGTCGCGACGACCGGCAGCTCGTCGGTCTTGCCGAGAGCCTTCAGGTTCTTCCGGACGCTCTTCTCATCGATCTCGTGCCCGAGTTCGTGGATCAGTTCGACGATGCGCTCGGCATCGGACGGCTTGGCCTCGCGTAGCTTAGGCAGTTTCAGCTTTGATGACGGAGAAGGGGGCTTCGGCGGAGCTTCGGGCATCGTCTTCTTCGGCGTTGGCTCGGGTTCCAAATCGTTTGCGGGCGCCCGCGCCACCTTGGTGGCTTTCCGCTTGCGCGGGACGAGTGCGACATCGAGGGACGCCCCCCAATCTTTGGCGCCGAGGCTGCGCAAATAATCCTCGACCTCTTCCGGCTTCGCGGTGGGACCTAGGTCGTCCAATCCGAACACGGCCTTGCCCGCTTTGTCGGCGAGACCGACCTTCCCGAAACGTCTTTTGCCCGGAGTCCGTACCCTTGAGCGAACAAGCTTCAGCCCGCGGTTGCGCGCCGTTTCCGCCAAAGCATCGAGCCGCTCATCGCTCATAATTTGTCCAGCAGGTGAAGGATGAGGCCGACGAGCCCGCCGACAAGCGTGCCGTTGATCCGGATGTATTGCAGGTCGCGGCCGACCGCCGCCTCGAGCCGGTTGGTGACGGTCCGAGCGTCCCAGCTCCGCACGGTCTCAGACACCAATTTCACGATCGAGCTGCCGTAGCTCGCCGCCATTCCGACGACCGCTCGCCGCGCGAAGCGGTTGATGGCGATGCGGATGCGATCGTCCTTTTCGAGCGTCGTCCCCATCGACTTCAGGACTTCACCCACCTTGCCGGCGAGCACGGCGTCGGGATTGCGCGCGGCCTTGACGATTGCCTCGCGGCCCTTCTGCCACAAAGTATCGAGCCACAGGCTCACGGACCTGTTGTCGAGCAGCTGTTCCTTGATCGCCTCGACCCGCTCGCGGGTTTCGGGCCTGGTCTGGAGGTCGTTGGCGAGCTGGACAAGCGCTTCTTCAACCTTGACGCGGACCGGATGGGCGGGGTCGGTCGACATCTCGACTGTCAGCTTCTTGAGGCCGTTGATGATCGCATCGGCCAGTTTTGCGTCGAGGCCAGCCAGTTTCAGCGCCCAATTGGCCTTCTTTTTCACCATTTCGCGGATCAAGGGCTCATTTGCCTGCAGCGTCCGCGCACTCCAGCGGATCGTCGCCTCAAGCATCGGCACGTGCCGGTCCTCGTTGATCGCGGAGGCTAGCGCATGCCCGAGCAATGGCGAGATTTCGCTCTTGCGCAGGCGAGTCGAAATCGCTGTCTTGACGATTCCGCCGAGGCGCTCGTCGTCCAGGCTCTCGAATACGTCGGCAATCAGCCGCGATGCGCCGGCGCGGATTCGCGTACCCTGCCCGGCGGGAGTTTGCAGGAAGCGCCCGGTCGCACCGGCGACGTCGAGCTTCTCCATCCGCCGCGCGACGACGCGCGGGATCAGGAAATTCTCCTGCAGGAAGCGGGCGAGCGCTTCGCCGATGCGGTCCTTGTTTCGGGGGATGATGGCGGTGTGCGGGATCGGCAGGCCGAGCGGGTGCCGGAAGAGTGCGGTCACCGCGAACCAGTCGGCGAGGCCGCCGACCATTGCCGCTTCGGCAAAGGACTTAGCATAGCCGAGCCACGGATATTGAGGCTCGAACCACCGCGAAGCCACGAACACGCCGGCCATCACCACCAGCAAACCAGTGGCAACGACCTTCATGCCCTGCGCTCCGGGCTGGGCGGGATTGAACCGGGACAGAGCGCCGTTGGCCATCGCCCTCATGCCAGCTCAATAGCTGAGCCGGCGCGAAGGTTCATAGCGCTGTTATTCAGCGGGAACCGGCTCCACGGTACGGTGCGCATCGGCGCCGACGAACCTGTGGAAGATCCGTCCCATCCGGGTTTCGACCGAAATCGCCAGCGAGAAGTAAGCCGGAACCAGGATCAGCGTCAGGAAGGTCGAGAAGATCAGGCCTCCGATCACGGTGATCCCCATCGGCGCTCGCCAGCTATTGTCGCCGCTGATCGAAATTGCCGTCGGCAACATGCCGGCGACCATGGCAATGGTCGTCATGACAATCGGCTGAGCCCGCTTGTGTCCGGCCTCCCAGATAGCCTCATCCTTGGGCATGCCGTGGTTCATCATTTCGACCGCGAAGTCGACCAACAAGATCGAGTTCTTCGCCACGATGCCGAACAGCATGAGGATGCCGATCAGGACGAACAGTGAGATCGGCTGCCCGGCGATAAGCAGCGCAACTGCCGCTCCCAACGGAGCCAGTAACAACGATCCCATGTTCACGAACGGTGCCAGAAACCGCCGGTAGAGCAGCACCAGGACCGCGAACACCAACAGCACGCCCGAGATCAGCGCGACTGCGAAGTTGAACAGCAGTTCCGACTGCCACTTCTGATTGCCGAGGTTCATCTGCTGAACGCCCTGCGGCAGGTTCTTGTATGCGGGCAGGGCCTTCACCTTGGCCCAGACATCGCCTTCGACAACTCCCGGCGCGAGGTCGGCACCGACTGTCATTCGGCGAAGCTGGTTCGACCGGTTGATCGTCGTCGGACCGGCTCCGAAGCCGATGTCCGCTACCGCCTTCAGCGGTACCGATCCGCCGCTCGACGTCGGAACCGGCAGGTTCTTCAGGACGTCGATATCGCGGCGTGCGTTCTCCGACAGAGAAACCGTGATCGGCACCTGGCGATCGGACAGCGAGAATTTCGCGCTGTTCTGCTCGATGTCGCCGAGCGTCGCGATTCGGATCGTCTGGCTGAGCGCGGCCGTGGTTACGCCGAGGTCGGCAGCGAGATCGAAGCGCGGCTTGATGGTGATCTCAGGCTGCGCGAGGTTGCTGCCGACGCGCGGCGCGCGAAGGCCGGGAACCGTCGCCATTTCCTTGGCGATCTCGTTCGCGACCGCGGTCAGCTGAACCGGATCGTCGCCACCGAGATAGAGCATGATGTCGCGCGAATCCGGGTCGGGACCGCCGCCATTCTGGCTCTGGAAGCTGACGCGAGCGTCGGGGATTGCCGCCAGCGCGGGTGACAGATTCCGCTCGAATTCCGTGCTGGTGACCTTGCGGTCCTTCTTCAGCACGATGCTGACGCGGCCGTTGCCGACGTTGGCACGCTCGAACACGCGCTCGACGCTCGGATCCTTCGACACGAGCGCCGCGACATGATCGACCACCGCTTCGGTCTGCTTCAGCGTGCTTCCCGGCGCGAGCGTGATGTTGGCGCGCGAGAAGTCGTTGTTCTGCGGCGGGAAGAAGGACTGCGGTACCTGGCTGAACAGAATCCCGCTGAGTTCCAGGATGAACACGCCGGCCGCGACCATGACCAGTCGGTGGTCGCGGAGGCGAGCCTGCAGGCGCGCCGTCCGGTATTCATACCATTCGCCATATCCGCCGCCCATGAAGCCAGTGACGATCTGAATTATCTTGTAAACGGCGTACGCGATTGCACCGCCGACGACCTGGGCCAGAACGAAATGAAGCCATCCCGGTCCAGGGAGCATGCCGAAGCCCTTCAGCCCGACGACGGTCCCGATGAAGAACGACAGCACAACGACGGTGCGCAGGACAATGTGAACGATCCAATAGGGAATTCTGCCGCGCATCGGGCGAAGCCGGTCGAGCGCGGCATGCGCCTTCGACGTATCAAGGCTCCAGTTTAGGACTCGCAAGTATGCGTGCATCCACTTGAAGTCGGCGTGCGGCTGGGTGCCGTGCGATCGCAGGAAGTAAGCGGCGACCAGTGGCGTAATCATTCGGGCGACGAGCAAGCTCATCAGCACCGACAGGACGACGGTGAAGCCGAAAGCCTTGAAATACTGGCCGGCGATTCCGGGCATCAGCGCGACCGGCAGGAACACAGCGACGATTGCCATAGTCGTGGCAAGCACGGCGAGGCCGATTTCGTCCGCGGCATCGAGCGAAGCCTGGTAGCCCGATTTGCCCATTCGCATGTGTCTGACGATGTTTTCGATTTCCACGATTGCGTCGTCGACGAGAACGCCCGCGACCAGGCCCATCGCCATGGTCGACATGAAGTTCATCGTGATGCCCATCAGGCTCATGAAGAAGAAGGCGGGGATCGCCGAGAGCGGGATCGCAAGCGCCGAAATCGCGGTCGCGCGGATGTCGCGGAGGAAGATCAGAACGACGAGGACCGCGAGGATGGCTCCCTCGATGAGGCCCTCCATGGCCGACTTGTACTGTGATTCGGTATAGTCGACAGTGTTGAAGATCTCGGAGAATTTGACCCGCGGATTTTCGGCCTCGAGCTTCTTCAACTCGGCCATGCCCGCCTTGTAAGCCGTGACCTCCGACGAGCCCTTGGCACGCTGGACGTAGAAGGTGACGACCTGGCGGCCGTTCATCTTCGTCAGCGTGCGCTGTTCGGAGGACGAATCCTTCACCTGGCCCAAATCAGCGAGCTTGACGAAGCGACCGCCGGGAAGCGCGATCTGCAACTGTGACAGCTCATAGGCGTCCTTGGCGTTGCCAACGACGCGCACTGACTGTTCGGAGCCCGCAATCTCGGCGCGTCCGCCGGCGCCGTTGAGGTTGCTCTGGCGAAGCTGCGCATTGACCTGGGCGGCGGTGATTCCCTGCGATTGCAGGGCGGCGGGGTCGAGGATCACGCGGATGGTCCGGTCGACGCCGCCGCCACGCGACACCGCTGCGATGCCTTCGACGCCGAGCAGGCGCTTGGCGATATTATTATCGATGTACCAGCTGAGCTGTTCCAGCGTCATGTCCGTCGTCTGGGCGGCCATGACCATGATCGGCTCATCTTCGGCATCGACGCGCGTGATCTGCGGCTCGAGGATGCCTTCCGGCAGGTTGCTGCGGATCTGGGCGACCGCGTTGCGGACGTCGTTCACGGCGCGGTCGGACGGAGTTCCGAGCTGGAAGGAGACGAAGGTCGTGCTGTTGCCTTCGCTGACCGTGCTGTTGATCTCGTCGACGCCGGTGATCCCGCGGATTGCGGATTCGACCCGCTGTGTGACCTGGGTCTCCAGCTCGTTCGGGGCTGCGCCCGGCTGGGAGACCGAGACGATCGCTGCCGGGAAATCGATGTCCGGCGCGTTGTTGACCTGCATCCGGGCGAACGCGACCAGCCCCGCGAGCATCAGCCCGACGAAAAGGACGATCGGCGCGACTGGGTTGCGGATGCACCAGGACGAGATGTTGCGAAAGTTCATTGCCTATTCTTTCCTGGCGATCAGCGCGCCGCCTGGCGCGCCGGCTTCACCTTCTGGCCTGGATTGAGGAACGGTCCTGCCGAAAGCACGACGGCTTCGGTCCCGCTGATCCCGCTCGCAATCGTCACGCCATTGTCGCCGACAGTGCCAATCTTGATATTGCGTCGCTCGACCTCGTTCTTGCCATTGACGATGTAAACGTAATTGCCGGCATCATCGCTGAGCACCGCGCTCTGCGGCAGCAGCGGGGCGGTGGTGGTCCCACCGGTGATCCGCACCTCGGCGAAACCGCCCGGCCTCATCGACGGATCGTAGGGCACCGCGATACGCACCTCGCCGAGGCGGCTCTGCGGGTCGATGGTCGGCGCAACCTGCCATACGTTGCCGGTGAAGCTGCGGTCCGATCCGACCGGGGTGACCTGCGCCGGCATGCCGACGTGCACGGAGGCGAGATCCTGCTGCGACAGCTGCGCGAGCGCTTCCATCTGGCCGCCTTCGGCAAGCCGGAACAGGGCGCCCGAACCCGGGCTGACGATCTGGCCGACCTCAACGCTGCGAGCCAGGACAAGGCCGGCGGTGGGAGCGGTGATGTTCAGGCGGCCGATTTCGGCGCGCTGTCCGGCGAGTTGGGCTTGGGCAACCCGAACCTGGGCATAAGCAGCGTCACGGGTTGCCTTCTTCGAATCGATTTCCGCCTTGGACACGAAGCCGCGGCCCTGCAGCGCGATTGCGCGCTGGTAGTTCGATTGTGCCAGCGCTGCATTGGCCTTGGCAGCCTCGATCTGCGCGGCGAGCTGGGCGGCCTGTTGCGCCTGGACCGAGCGATCGACGATCGCGAGCACCTGACCCTGATGGACCCAGCTTCCGGCATCGACCAGCACGTTCGTGACTCGTCCGCCGGAACCCGCGACGCCCACCGGCTGATCGCGCTTGGCGCCCAGCGGTCCGCTCGCCGTGATCACTCCGGCAACCGATGTCTGGCCGGGAACGACCACCGTTACGGTCGGGACCTGGCCCGCGCCGGATCCACCCGCTGCTGCCTGATCGTCCTTCTTGGAGCCGCCCATGAACATGATTGCGGCCACGACGATCACGAGGATCGCAATGACGGCGCCAATGATCACCTTGCGGCGCTGGGCCGACCGATCGGTCACGATCAAAGTGTCCGACGTACGGAAAGAGGATTCCCTGTTCATCATTCCCTGCTCAAGTCTCGCGAATCTGCCGGAAGCGGCCGTGCGAGCTGTATTAATCTAATAACTCACCTAGCGCAACAGACTGTCCGCGCCGCGACAAAGCCACCGAATTTCGACTAACGGGGGCTCTTGTGTTGCCAGCGCGCGTTAGTGCGTCCGGTCGAAGTGCGCCTCTCTCATGGCCTACGGTTGAAAGGAAGCTGAATGTTCGGGGACAAGAACTGGCTGATCGTCATCATTCTCGGCGGCCTCGCCGGCGGCCTCGCGAAATTGCTGATGCCGGGCAAGGACCCGGGCGGGTGCATCATCACCATCATCCTGGGAATCGCCGGAGCGCTGCTCGGGACTTGGCTCGGGCGCATCCTGCATCTCTATGGGCCAAACGAGCAGGCCGGGTTCATCGGCGCCGTGATTGGCGCGTTCGTCATCCTGCTCATCTACCGGTTGGTGCTCGGCAGGCGTCGTTTCTAGGCCCTTACAAAGGCGTTCATGGTCCAGCCATTGCCGTTGCGCGACTTCTGTCCGCACAACGACACAGGATCATTACCATGAAGCGCTTTTTATTGGCAGGCCTCCTCGGGGCAGCCGTCATTACGACGCCCGCCGTTGCACAGCAGGCTACGGTTTCGCAGGCCATCGCGGGAACCCGCCTCGACATCAACGCGACCGGCGAAGCCATGCGCGTTCCCGATATCGCGATCATCACTGCCGGCGTGATGACGCGCGCGTCCACCGCCACTGCCGCTCTCGAGCAGAATGCCGCCCAAATGAACCGCATGCGGGCGGCACTGAAGCGCGCCGGGATCGACGATCGCGATGTCCAGACCAGCAACATCAGCCTCAATCCGGAATATCGCTATCAGGACAATCAGGCGCCGCAGCTCACCGGTTACACGGCGTCGAACCAGGTCAATGTCCGCTTCCGCGACATCCGCAATACCGGGAAAATCCTCGATGCGCTGGTGGTTGAAGGCGCTAACCAGATCAGCGGGCCGAACCTCACGATCGACCAGCCCGATGCGGCGCTGGACGAGGCGCGCGCGAAGGCTCTCGCGATAGGCAGGGCCCGGGCGGAGCTTTACGCGCGGTCTCTGGGGATGCGGGTGGTGCGGCTGGTTGCCGTGAACGAGAGTGGCGGCGGCTATGCGCCTCCGCCGCCGATGCCGATGATGATGGCTCGGGGCGAGCGTGATTCCACGAGGATCGACCCCGGCGAGCAGAAGCTCACGGTATCGCTCGGGATGACGTTCGAGCTGCAATGACCAAATGAAAAGGCCGCCCGTCGCCGGGCGGCCTTCAACTCCTAAGATCAAGAGAGGCTAGCGAACCGTTCCTCGACGAATGAGGTTCACGACCGCGAGCAGGATCACTGCGCCCAGCAGCGACCACAGGAACGTCTCAATCGTGATGCCGTTGTTGAGCGACGCTCCGCCGCCGAACAGCAGACCCGCGATGAACGCGCCGACGATGCCGACGACGATGTTGAGGATAACGCCCTGCTGGGCATCGGTCCGCATGATCATGCTGGCCAGCCAGCCACAAATGCCGCCGACGACCAGCCAAATGATGAAGTTCATGAGCTTTCCCTCCTGTTTTCGGCCGCCACGTGAAGCCGGCGGCCGCTTCCGGCACCTAGACGCGCGACGCGCGCCGGTTGTTCCGGAGTCGGACGGGGAAGTCCAGAAATTTGGTTAAGGGCTGCGGTCCAAACGCGCCGGGAATCCTTGGCGAATGCGCAGCCGTAACGAAGGCGTCAGTAGCGCTGCTGGCGCTCGTACTGGTCCCGATACTGCTTGATGCGGGTGACGCGCAGGCCCGGCATTCCGCTGCGGTCGACCGCGCGCTGCCAGCTAGTGAACTCCTCAAGGCTCAGCGAGTAACGCTGGCAAGCCTCATCGACCGTCAGAAGCCCGCCCGAAACGGCAGCAACGACCTCCGCCTTGCGACGGACGACCCAGCGAGTGGTGCTCGGGGGCGGCAGGCTATCGAGCGTCAGCGGCTCCCCGAGAGGGCCAATGACCTGAGCCGGGCGAATCTTCTGGTTCTCAAGCATTACAGATCAAACCTGCTTAATCATTGTCGATGCGTTCTGTTTAAGTCCGGTGCATTGAAATAATTCTGAAACGCGCTGGTTAACGCGACGCTTATCCAACCTTACGATCCTTTAACTCTGCTTCCTCGGCGGCGAACGTTCCGCCGAGCCGCTGCACCGCTTCGTCCCAGCCTTCGCTTCCCGAAAGATAGCAGGCGATCGCCTCATGGCGTTCGCGCGCACCCTCGGCCTTGGCGTCTCCGATCAAAGCAAGCAGCTCCGTGGGGCTCAGCGGCCCTTCTGAAGCAGCCTGAATCTTCGGCTCGTGACGCGCCAAAACTGGTCTCCAATCAGTCCAACTTGCTCTCGATCTAGCTCTCAGGAGTGAAATTCAGGTAAAGAGACCTTAATTCGGCCATTCCATGACCATTGATTTTGACCTTCCGCGCGCGTCAGGCGCCAAGCGCGTCGTCGTTGCCATGTCGGGCGGCGTCGATAGCTCGGTCACGGCCGCGCTCGCTGCGCAGACCGGGGCTGAGGTCATCGGAGTCACGCTTCAGCTCTACGATCATGGCGAAGCGGCGCGGCGGACAGGCGCCTGCTGCGCGGGCCAGGACATCTACGATGCGAAGATGGTCGCCGATCGCCTCGGCATCGCCCACTATGTCCTCGACTACGAGAGCCGTTTCCGAACTGGCGTGATCGACAGGTTCGTCGACGAATATGCCCATGGCCGCACGCCAATCCCCTGTGCGCTCTGCAACCAGGGCGTGAAGTTCACCGACCTCATCGCATTCGCGCGCGAGCTTGAGGCGGATTGCCTCGCGACCGGCCATTATGTCCGTCGCGTCGTAAATGAAGGCCGGGCCGAGCTTCACAAGGGCGCCGATCCGCGCCGTGACCAGAGCTATTTCCTTTACGGCACCACGCGCGACCAGCTCGATTTCCTGCGCTTCCCCTTGGGCGACCTCCCCAAGCCGCAAGTTCGGAAGATCGCCGCCGAGCTTGGTCTCGAGGTCGCGGGCAAGCCCGACAGCCAGGACATCTGCTTCGTTCCCGATGGCGATTATGCCGGGCTGGTGAAGCGCATCCGGCCCGAGACGGAGAGCGAAGGCGACATCGTCGATCTCGACGGGCGATTGCTTGGCCAGCACCGCGGGGTGATTCACTTCACCGTGGGCCAGCGCCGCGGGATCGAGATCGGCGGTCAGAGCGAGCCGCTCTATGTCATCCGGATCGAGCCGGACACGAAGCGCCTCATCGTCGGCCCGCGCCGGGCGCTCGCGGTCGAAAAAATGCGCGTCAGCGACTGGAACTGGGTCGCCGAAGATCAGCGCGACATAAACGTGAAGGTCCGCTCGCTCGCGCCCGCTGTCCCCGGAACGGTCGATGGCGACTGGATCCGCTTCGCGCAGCCTGAATTCGGAGTGGCGCCCGGCCAGGCCGCGGTCGCCTATGATGGCACGCGCCTGCTTGGCGGCGGCTGGATCGCCGAGACCGTCGCCGCTGCCGAACTCGTCGCAGCTTAACATTGGTCAATTTCGCGCGAGCGGCTAAGCCCTCAAAATGATTCGGAAACTATTGTTCGCGGCGACTGCGTTCGGCCTCATTGCCGCTGCGCCACCACCGCCGGTCACGCCGGCCGGCCCCGATTTCCTCGTCCAGAACGGCAAAGCGAAGGGCGTCATCACCACGCCGAGCGGCTTGCAATATTATGTGGTGAAGTCCGGTCCGGCGACTGGTGTGCGCCCGACTGCGGCGGACACGGTCGGCCTCGACTATGAGGTCAAACTGCTCGACGGCACGGTCATCGACAGCAGCTACGCGCGAGGCGAGCCGCTGACGGGCGAAGCCGGCGCGTTCGTTCCCGGTTTTTCGGAAGCCGTCGAAGCCATGCGGCCCGGCGACGAGTGGATTGTGTGGGTCCCACCGGCGCTGGGCTACGGCGCAAGCGACGTCGGGCCTATTCCCGGTAACAGCGTGCTCCGCTTCAGGCTCGCGCTGCACAGCGTGACGCACGCCGGCTGAGCGATGCCGGCGCAATACAGCGCTGGTATTCTACTCTTTCGGATGCGCCCCGACATCGAAATTCTGCTCATCAAACCGGGTGGGCCGTTCTGGCGTAACAAGGACGCCGGCGCCTGGATGATTCCCAAGGGTGCCGTCGAACCCGGGGAAACGCCGGCGAAAGCCGCGCTCCGCGAGTTCGAGGAAGAAACCGGCACGCGCCTGACCGGCAATCCGTTTCCCCTTGCCCGCGTGCGGCAATCAGGCGGCAAATGGGTCGAGGCATTTGCTCTTGAAGGCAGCCTTGATGCGGCGGCCATCAAATCGATCGATTTCGAGATGGAATGGCCGCCACGGAGCGGCCGGATCGGACGCTTCCCCGAAGCAGAGGAAGCGCGCTGGATGGGTCTTGCCGAAGCCCGCGAGCTCATGCTTCCAAGTCAGCTGCCTTTGCTCGATGCGCTCGAGGCGAAGTTGAAGGGATAACGATGTTCGCTTTTATCGCCGCGCTGGCGGCCCAGGCTGCCCAGCCGGCACCCAAACAATGGCCGACGCATGAGCAGGATGTCGTCCTCAAGGACTTCCGTTTCCGGGACGGCGAAGCGCTGCCCGAGCTTCGGATGCACGTGACCACGCTGGGCACACCGCATCGCAATGCGGCAGGCGAAATCGACAATGCGGTGATGGTGCTTCACGGCACCGGCGGGACGGGACAGCAATTCCTCAGGCCTCAGTTCGCCGACGAGCTCTACGGGCCGGGTCAGCCGCTCGACATCCGCAAATATTGGGTCATCCTTCCCGACAATATCGGGCACGGGAAATCGTCGAAGCCGTCCGACGGCCTGCGGATGAAGTTTCCCAAGTATGATTATTACGACATGGTCGAGGCCCAGCACCGAATGCTCATCGAGGGTCTCGGCATCCGCCACATGCGCCTGATCATGGGTACGTCGATGGGGTGCATGCACAGCTTCGTCTGGGGCGAGATCTGGCCGGACTTCGCCAGCGCGCTGATGCCGCTCGCCTGCGAGCCGATCGAGATTGCCGGCCTCAACCGGATGTGGCGCCAGCTGGCCGTCGAGGGGGTCGAGGCCGACCCGGTGTGGGATGGTGGCAATTATCAATCGCAGCCGCTGCAGGGCCTGCGGACGGCGGAATCCCTGCTGTTCGTCGCCGGCGCCGCGCCGCTCAACTACCAGGCGCAATATCCGACGCGGCAGGCCGCGATTGCCTATGAGCAGGATCGCGTGTCGTCAGCGATCAAGGATCTCGACGCCAACGACCTCATCTATCAGCTGGATTCGTCGGGGAGCTACAATCCTTGGCCCAGCCTTGAGCGGATCAAGGTGCCGCTGACGTGGATTAACTCGGCGGACGACTTCATCAATCCGCGTAACCTTCCGTTTCCGCAGCAAGCGCTGAAGCGGATGAAGACGGCACGCTTCCGTCTGATTCCGGAAAGCGAGGCAACGCACGGCCACGGCACCCACACCTGGGCGAAATTCTGGAAGGCGGACCTTATCGAGCTTCTGAAGCGGTCGGAGTAGGCGGCATGTCATAAGCCGAGACATGATTCATCGTAATCAGCCAGCGTCCGCGGAATTTCTTGAACAGCCTTGTGTTTACGCCCTCGGTCACCCGGGCGCCGCGCTCCAACCGGTACTTGCCGACCAACATCGCAGCGTCAGGCGCGAGCAGGTCGACCTTCATATTGTAGAAGTGGAGCTTGCCGCGCCGCTCGGCTGACCCACCATAATCGCGGATATAATGATCGAGCGTGCCCTGCCACCCGTCCTGGAATTTGCCGGCCGAGACAAAGACGACGTTAGGGTTCTTGAACCCGGCCATGTAGCCCCGAAAATCGCCGCGGTTCCACGCCGCCTCCATCCGCGCGAGGGTCGAGAGGATCGCGGCTCGGTCTGACTTTGGGCCCGCTGAAGCTGTCGAGGAAACGGTCAGCAGCGCGAGCGCCAGGAGCGCCCTCACAGCTGGAATTGCCCCGCAATCACGGTGTGGCACTCGCCGCCGAGCAACACGCGATCTCCTTCCAACCGGCAATTGAGGAAGCCGGTACGCTTGCTCGCCTGGAGTGCTATGAACTCCGCCCGGCCGAGGCGAGCAGCCCAGTAAGGAGTGAGCGCGGCATGGGCTGATCCAGTGACGGGGTCCTCGTCGATCCCGAGATAGGGCACGAACACCCGGCTTGCGATGTCCTGATCGGCGCCGCGCGCTGTGACCACCGCCATGCGCGGTACCTTGGTAAGCGCTTTGTAATCGGGGGTGACGGCGAGGACCGCGGCCTCGTCCGCGACTTCAATGATTGCGGCATCGTTACACCCGTCGGCGAGCCACGCGGGGCCCTCCGGAAGTCCCAGGGCGCAGTTGAGCTCGGGCTCATTGACCTCTCGCAATTGCGGCGCGGGAAGGTCGAGCTCGAGAAGGTCGTCGCGCCGGGTAACGGTGAGCACTCCAGCGCGCCGCGTCTGGAACCGCACCGGGTCCGAGTGAATCAGCACATGCCCGGCGGCGAGCGTCGCGTGCCCGCACAGCTCAACCTCGTCGGTCGGCGTGAACCAGCGCAGCTCATAGTCGGCGTCGTCGCGATCGGTCGGGACCGTGAACGCAGTCTCACTAAGGTTATTCTCCTCGGCGATAGCCAGCAGCAGCGCATCGTCGAGCCAGCGTTCGAGCGGGATCACCGCCGCCGGATTTCCGGTGAGCGGGCGCTCGGCGAAGGCATCGACCTGGAAGAAGGGCAGGCTGGTCATGGAGTCTTCTCGGTGATTGCGGAGGGCAGGAACGTCTCGCGGTCGATCTGGCCCTCGGGGTCGACGTGGATCAGGATTTCGGTGTTGGGAAAGCGCCGCTGAAGTTCCTCCTCGACGCGGTCGAGCCTGTCGTGCGCTTCCTGCACCGTCCATTCGGGCGGCACCCAGACGTGGAACTGCGCGAAATTGTGCGCGCCGCTGATGCGGGTCCGGAAATCGTGGAGGCCGGCAAGCTCAGGATATTCTTTGGTCGCCGCGAGGAAGCGGTCGCGCAAATCGTCGGGCCATTCCTTATCCATCAGCTGGTCGAGGGCATGACTCGACGCGCTCCACGCGCCCCACAACAACCACAAGGCAATCAGCAGTCCAAACACCGCGTCGGCTCCGGCAAGCCCGGCATATTGGTCGAGCACCAGCGCGACGATCACCGAGCTGTTCAGGAGCAAGTCGGAAGAATAATGCAGCCGGTCGGTGCCGATGGCGAGCGATCCGGTCAGATTCACGACGTGGCGCTGGTAGGTGATCAGCGCCACGGTCAGCGCCATTGCCACGACCGACACGCCGATGCCGAGCTCGGCCTGGCCGGTCTCCGCGCCACTCATCAGTCGCTGCGTCGCGCGGATGCCGATGAAGATCGCGGAGATCGTGATCAAAATGACCTGCACCAGCGAGGCCAGCGCCTCGGCTTTCCCGTGCCCGAAGCGGTGATCGTAATCGGCCGGCGTGGCAGCGATCCGAACTCCGGCGAGTACAACCAGGCTGGCGACGAGATCTAGCCCGCTGTCGGCCAAAGAGCCGAGCATCGCGGTGGAATCCGTCCGGTAGGCTGCCCAAGTCTTCAGGCCGATCAGGATGATCGCCATGGCGATGCTTGCCATCGCGGCGCGCGCGGTCAGCCTAGATCGTTCGGCGGTGGTGGCGGTTTCGCTCATGGGTAGAGCAGCCCTTCACTCCAACGGCCGTCGACCAACGTGAACAACCTTCGCTCGTGCAGCCGGTGCGGACGGTCCGACCAAAATTCGATCCGGTCGGGGATAACGCGATAGCCGCCCCAATGCGGTGGGCGCGGCACGTCCTGTCCGTCCAGGCGCTGCTTCACTTCCTCGAAGCGTGCTTCGAAGGTCGTTCGGGTGTCGAGTGGCCGGGACTGGTCGGACGCCCAGGCGCCAAGCTGAGAATCCCGGCTGCGCGTCGCGAAATAGGCGTCGGATTCAGCGTCGGTGACACGCTCCACGCGCCCTTCCACACGGACCTGCCGGCGCCGCGACTTCCAGTGAAAGAGCAAAGCAGCATTGGGATTCTCAGCCAGCTGGTCGCCCTTCGCGCTCTGTTCGTTGGTGTAGAAGACAAAGCCGGTCGGCCCGTGACCCTTGAGCAGTACCATCCGCACCGACGGCTCGCCGTCGGCACCGGCGGTCGCCAGCGCCATCGCTTCGGCGTCGTTGAGCTCGCTCGCTCGCGCTTCGGCGAACCATTCGTCGAACAGCAGGAAGGGGTCGGTCGCCATGCTCCTGCGGCCTTAGGCTTGGCGCGCTGGAAGCCGCAACCCATCTGGTCAGTCCGGATTCGTTCCGGCATGGGAGACGAATGGCACTGGATCTCTACCAACGCCTGGGCGTGAAGCGTGGCGCGACCGATGCCGAGATCAAGAAGGCGTACCGGAGCCTCGCAAAGCAGCTTCACCCGGACCGCAACAAGGACAAGCCGGACGCGGCTAAGCGCTTCGGCGAGGTCACGGCGGCCTACGACCTGCTGTCCGACAAGGACAAGCGCGCGCGCTACGACCGCGGCGAAATCGACGAGGACGGCAATCCCAAGATGCCGTTCGGCGACGGTTTCGGCGGCTATTCACGCGGAGCGGGTCCGCAGCCGGGCGCCGAGGGAAGCGGTTTCGAAGGCTTCAATTTCTCTGGCGATACTGCCGACCTCAGTGACCTGTTCGAAGGGCTGTTCAACACGGCGACGCGCGGCCGCGGGCCGAGCGGGTTCGGCCGGCGCGGCAGGACGCCCCAGAAGGGCTCCGATGTTGCCTACCGGCTAAAAGTCTCCTTCATCGACGCCGTGGCGCTAAACCCGCAGCGGATCACACTGGCAGACGGGAAGACGATTGACCTCAAGCTTCCGAAGGGGCTCGACGACGGCACCAAGATCCGCCTCGCCGGAAAGGGTCAGGAGGGTGAAGCCGGGCGCGGTGATGCCATTGTTAGCATCGAAATCGCCACGCACCGCTTTTTCAAGCGCGACGGCAACGACGTCCGGCTGGAGCTTCCCGTCACGCTCAAAGAGGCTGTTCTCGGCGCCAAGGTTAAGGTTCCGACACCCGAGGGACCGGTGATGCTGGCCATTCCGAAGGGCACGAGCTCCGGGAAGGTCCTGCGGCTGAAGGGACGCGGTTTCGCCGGCAAGGACGGCAAGCGCGGGGACCAGCTCGTCAGCATAGAAGTCGACCTGCCATCAGGCGACGCGGAATTGGAAAAGTTCGCCGAAAGCTGGTCGGGCGGCGGCAACCCGCGCGCGGACCTCGGAGTTTAGCCGGATTACGGCTGAATGAGAGACGTCTCCCCCCAATCGCCCGAAGCGCGGCGCAAGCGGCTCGCCAGCATGCGGGCGGCGTTCGGCACGAACGTCGAGGAGAAGCTGAAACCCAAGGTCACGGCGTGGGAGGTGACCAAGCGGGTCGCCGTCGGCGTCTACAACGACGGCTTCATCCACGCCGGCAACCTCGCTTACCTTTCTATCGTCGCGCTTTTTCCGTTCTTCATCGTGGCCGCGGCGGTCGCCCATCTCCTCGGGCAGGGGCAGGACGCACAGCTGACGGTGATGAACATATTGCGGCGGCTGCCGCCGAACGTTTCCGACACGCTTCGCGAGCCGATTCAGGAGGTTTTGACCGTCCGCACCGGACCGCTGCTGTGGGTCGGCGCCGTCGTCGGGTTGTGGACCGCCGCGAGCTTTATCGAAACCATCCGCGATATCCTCAGGCGCGCCTATGGTGTGAAATTCTGCGCGCCCTTCTGGGAATACCGTCTCGGATCGATCCTCCTGATCCTCGGCGCGGTGCTGGTGATGATGATTGCCTTTGCGGCATCGACGGCGCTGACTTTCGCCCATCACCTGCTGCTCCAATGGTTCCCGTTTGCCGAAGGGCTGGGGACCACGCTTGGCATCTACCGCCTCGTCCCCGCCGCGACCTTGTTTGTGACCTTCTACGGCCTGTTCCTTGCGCTCACCCCGGCGCGCTACCGCAAATTGGGCTGCCGCAAGTGGCCGGGCGCCCTGTTCATCACCGCCTGGTGGCTGGCCACGGTCGAGATCCTCCCCAACCTTCTCGGCATGCTTGGCGGCTACAACTTGACCTATGGCAGTCTCGCCGGGGTGATGATCGCGCTCATCTTCTTCTTCGTCGTTGGCCTCGGCGTCGTCATCGGCGCCGAATTGAATGCAGCGCTGGCGGAAAGCGGCGCCACGGCGCTAAAGGGCGAAATCTATACCGGGCCCTACACCGACGAGCTTGAGGTGCAGGAGCCGCAGCCCGGAGAGGACGTTAAGCCCGAACTGGAAACAGGGGGACCGCAACTTTGACAGGACTGATGAAGGGCAAGCGCGGGTTGATCATGGGCCTTGCCAACGACCGTTCGCTGGCATGGGGCATCGCCCGATCGATCGCCGGGCAGGGCGCGGAGCTCGCTTTCTCGTACCAGGGTGAGGCGCTGGAGAAGCGCGTCCGCCCGCTGGCGGCCGAGCTTGGGTCCGACCTGCTGGTCGACTGCGACGTGTCGGACATGAAGGCGCTCGACAAGACGTTCGGTGAGTTGAGGGAGCGCTGGAGCGGGCTCGACTTCGTCGTCCACGCCATCGGCTATTCCGACAAGAATGAGCTTCGCGGGAAGTTCGTCGACACGTCGATGGACAATTTCCTGATGACCATGAACATCTCGGTATTCAGCTTCGTCGCGGTCTGCCAGCGTGCCCGGGCCCTGATGAACAACGGCGGGTCGCTGCTAACCTTGACCTATTACGGCGCCGAGAAGGTTATCCCGCACTACAATGTCATGGGCGTCGCCAAGTCGGCGCTTGAGACCAGCGTCAAGTATCTCGCCGCCGACCTCGGACCCGAGAATATCCGCGTGAATGCGATTTCGGCCGGCCCGATCAAGACGCTGGCGGCAAGCGGCATCGGCGACTTCCGCTACATCATGAAATGGAACGAATATAATTCCCCACTGCGCCGCAACGTCACGATCGAGGACGTTGGCGGCGCCGGGCTCTACCTGCTCTCCGACCTGTCTGCGGGAGTCACTGGCGAGGTTCATCATGTCGACGCCGGCTACAATGTCGTCGGCATGAAGGCCGAGGACGCGCCCGACATCTCTGTCGTCTGATGGTTGCACGCTGCGTTCGCGTTACGGGCCGTGTGCAAGGCGTATTCTTCCGCGCCTGGACGTGCGAGCAGGCGCAGGGGCTTCACGTCACTGGTTGGGTCCGCAATTGCCCCGACGGCTCGGTCGAGGCGCATGTCGAAGGCGATGAAGGCTCGGTCGAACAGCTGATCGGCAAGATGCACGACGGCCCGCCGGGCGCGCAGGTCGCCGAGCTTCAGGTCAGCGATGCATCAACCGAAGCGCTCAGCAGCTTCGAGATCAGGCATTAACCCGCGAACGGATCGCGGACGAGGATCGTGTCGTCGCGCTCTGGCGAGGTCGAGACCAAAGCCACCGGGCAGCGGATCAGCTCCTCGATGCGGCGGACATATTTGATCGCGCGGGCCGGCAAGTCGGCCCAGCTCCGCGCCCCGCGCGTCGAGCCCGGCCAGCCCTCGATCTCCTCGTAAATCGGCTGGACCCGAGCCTGGTCGGCGGCGTGCGATGGGAGGTAATCGATCGTCTCGCCGTCGAGCGTGTAGCCGGTGCAGATTTTGATCGTCTCGAAACCGTCGAGCACATCGAGCTTGGTCAGCGCGATCCCGGTCACGCCGCTGACCGCGGCGGCCTGTCGCACCAGCGCCGCGTCGAACCAGCCACAGCGGCGGCGGCGCCCGGTGACTGTGCCGAATTCGTGACCGCGCTCGCCCAGCTTCTGGCCGATCTCATTGTCCTGCTCGGTCGGGAAGGGACCAGAGCCGACGCGGGTCGTGTAAGCCTTTACGATGCCGAGCACGAAGCCGGCCGCGCGCGGGCCCATGCCGGTGCCCGAGCCTGTCGTTCCCGCGACCGTGTTGGACGAAGTGACGAACGGATAGGTGCCGTGATCGACGTCGAGCAGTACGCCCTGTGCGCCCTCGAACAGCATCCGACGTCCGCGCTGGAGCGCCTGGTCGAGGTCGCGCCACACCGGGCGGGCGAACGGCAGTACGAAACTGGCGATCTCGCGCAGGTCGCGGAGCAGCCGCTCACGGTCAACTGGCGGCTCGTTGAAGCCCGCGCGAAGCGCGTCGTGGTGAGCACAGAGACGATCGAGCAGCGGCCCCAAGTCGTCGAGCTTGGCGAGGTCGCAGACGCGGATTGCACGGCGGCCAACCTTGTCCTCATACGCCGGCCCGATGCCGCGTCTCGTCGTCCCGATCTTGCCCGCGCCCGATGCGTCTTCGCGCAGCGCGTCAAGGTCGCGATGGATCGGTAGGATCAGGGGGCAATTGTCGGCGACCATCAGCACGTCCGGCGTGACCTCAACGCCCTGTTCGGCGATGCGCTCGACCTCGGCCTTCAGCGCCCACGGGTCGAGCACGACGCCATTACCGATGACCGACGGCGTACCGCGCACGATGCCGCTCGGAAGTAACGACAGCTTGTAGACCTGTTCGCCGACGACAAGCGTGTGCCCGGCATTGTGGCCGCCCTGGAAGCGAACGACCATGTCCGCGCGGCTGGCGAGCCAATCGACGATCTTGCCCTTGCCTTCGTCGCCCCACTGGGCGCCGATGACCGTGACGTTTCCCACTTTGAAGCTTTCCTGCTGTGCAGCCCGCGCGGCTCTAGGGGGAAGGGGCGCGGGCGTCTAGGTTTGCGCGGCGATTGACTTGAAGGAAACAGCCGTTGAAGTTCCGTCTGCTCGGATATGGGTAGGGGGAACGATCATGCGTTTGTGTCCCATTTTTCTTGCAGCGACTCTCTTCACCAGCAACGTGGCGTCCGCTCAGGACACGCCGACAGCAGTCTCCGTCGGCAGCCAGGAAATCGTCGTCACCGGAACGCGCATGAATGTGGACGGCTACAGCGCGCAGACCCCGGCCGTCGGTCTTAAGAGGGTTGCCGACTTCGCGATTCAGCCGGTTACGATCACCGGGGACACACGGGACGCGGATCAGCGTCATGAGGAAATGTACCAGACGATCCAGAAGGCAATCGGGCTGGCGAGCTCCTACGGTGTGCAGCTTGCCTACGGCGATATCGTCGTCGAGCCGCTGACGCTTGCCAATTATCGCGACCTCACCTTTGCCGCAGACAACCGGCCGGACACCAACCGGGTCGAACTGCTCGTTAAAGCACCGCTGACCGGTGCCGACGCCAAGGAGGCGACGGCGCGCATCGACCGCTTCCTCAAAGCCATCAAGCCAGTCGGCCGTGCGCTCATCGCCGCCAGCGATGACTTGTCCCTCTCGGTCGTCGCGCCGGATCAGTATCGGCCCGAAATCGGCAAAATCATCGCATCTGACGCCGCGGCAATGGCGGCGAAGTTCGGACCCGATTACGCGGTCGAGGTCCGGGGTCTCAATCGACCAGTCGATTGGTCGCGGGCGAGCCTGACGGAGGTCTTCCTCTACATCCCGTACGAACTGGTGATCAGGCCTAGGCCCTAGAAGCTCAAAGGCACGACCTCGCGGACGCCGGGCAGAGCGTGAAGCTGCCGAGACACGTCCGCGCTGATCGGATCGTCGACCGCGACTAACGCCACCGCTTCACCGCCGGCATCGTGGCGGCCGAGGTTGAAGGTCGCGATGTTGATCTTGTTTTCGCCGAGCCTGGTGCCGAGCGCGCCGATAAAACCGGGCGCATCGTCGTTGACGATGTAAATCATCTGCCCGTTCAGCTCGGCTTCGACCTGGATGCCGAAGATGCTGACCAGCCGCGGCGCGCGGTTGCCGAACAGGGTACCCTCAACCCGCTTCGGCCCCTGATTAGTCCCGACGGTGACCGCGACGAGCGTGTGGTAATCGCCTTCACCCTCGTTTCGGATCTCGCGCACTGCCAACCCGCGCTCCTTCGCGAGGTAGGGCGCGTTGACCATGTTCACCGTGTCCGACCAGGTCCTCATTAGCCCGGCCAGCACAGCTCCGGTAATCGGCTTGATGTTGAGCTCGGCCGCAGCGCCTTCAACTTCGATATCGATCGAGCGGATTTCGCTCCCTGCGATCTGCCCGACCAGCCTCCCGAGCTTCTCTGCCAGCGCCATGTAGGGCCGTAGCCGCGGCGCTTCCTCGGCCGAAAGCGACGGAACATTCACCGCGTTGGTGATCCCGCCGAGTAGCAGGAAGTCGCTCATCTGCTCGGCGATCTGGATCGCGACATTGACCTGCGCCTCATTCGTCGACGCGCCGAGGTGCGGCGTGCAGATCAGGCCGCGCGTGCCGAAGAGGGCGTTCTCCTTCGCCGGTTCTTGAGCGAACACGTCCAGCGCAGCACCGGCGACATGGCCGCTCTCGAGGCCCTCCTTGAGCGCGGCCTCGTCGATTAGCCCGCCGCGGGCGCAATTGACGATGCGGACGCCGGGCTTGGTCTTGGCCAAAGCTTCGCGGCTGAGGATGCCCCGCGTCTGGTCGGTGAGCGGCGTGTGGAGTGTGATGAAGTCGGCACGGACCAAGAGCTCATCGAGTTCGACTTTATCGACGCCCAATTCGACCGCACGCTCCGGCGACAGGAACGGGTCGTAGGCGACGACCTTCATCTTCAGCCCGTGCGCGCGGTCGGCGACGATCGATCCGATATTGCCGCAGCCGATCAGGCCGAGCGTCTTGCCCGCCAGCTCGACGCCCATGAAGCGGTTCTTCTCCCACTTGCCCGACTGGGTCGACTGATCGGCCTGGGGGATTTCGCGGGCGAGCGCGAACAGCATCGCAATGGCGTGCTCGGCGGTCGTGATCGAATTGCCGAACGGCGTGTTCATGACCACGATTCCGCGAGCCGAAGCGGCGGGAACGTCGATCGTATCGACACCGATTCCGGCACGGCCGATAACCTTCAGCCGCGGGGCCGCGGCGTCCATCGCCGCCGCATTGATCTTGGTCGAGCTGCGAACGGCAACGCCGTCGTAATCGCCAATGATTCCATTAAGCTCGTCGGGTGCCAGGCCGGGCTTTTCATCGACCCGGATGCCGCGCTCGCGGAAGATTGCGGCGGCCTTCGGGTCCATTTTGTCCGCGATGAGGACGCGTACTTGTTCGGTCATTTCGTCTGCTCCCAGGCCCAGTCGAGCCACGGCCCGAGCGCCGCGATATCGGCGGTCTCAACAGTCGCCCCGCACCAGATGCGGAGGCCGGGCGGAGCGTCGCGATAGGCGCCGATGTCGTAAGCCGCGTCTTCAGCCTCGAGCAGTTTCGCCAGCGCCTTCTGCCGAGTCTTGTTGGCCTCAACGTCGGAACGGTCCCTGAATTGCAGGCAGACCGACGTGTTCGATCGGATCGCGGGATCGGCGACCAGATGCTCGATCCAGTCCGCGGACCGGACCCAGCGGTCGAGCGCGACGGCATTGGCGTCGGCGCGCGCGATTAAGCCATCGAGACCGCCGACGCTTTCGGCCCAGTCGAGCGCGACCAGCCAGTCCTCTACGCATAGCATCGAGGGCGTGTTGATCGTCTCGCCATTGAAGATGCCGTCGATCAGCTTGGCCCCTTTGGTGAGGCGGAAGATCTTCGGCAGGGGGCGCGGCGCCGGCTCGTTTTCCAGCCGCTCGACCGCTCGTGGCGACAGAACGAGCATGCCGTGCGCGGCCTCGCCACCGAGCGCCTTTTGCCAGCTAAACGTGCCGACATCGACCTTTGCCCAGTCAATGTCCTGAGCGAACGCGCCAGAGGTCGCGTCGCAGATGCTCAGGGCCGTCCGGTCGTCGGCGATCCAGTCGCCGTTCGGCACCCGGACCCCGCTTGTCGTGCCGTTCCACGTGAAGACCAAGTCCCGCGCCGGGTCTATCTCGCCGAGGTCGCAGATCTGGCCATAATCGGCGGTGCGGATTTCGGCGTCGAGCTTCAATTGCTTGGCGACGTCGGTAACCCAGCCGGCCCCGAAGCTCTCCCACGCCAGCATCGTCACCGGACGCGCTCCGAGCAGCGACCAGATCGCCATCTCCATCGCACCCGTATCGGAGGCGGGAACGATGCCGAGGCGGTAATCGGCCGGAAGCTTCAGTAGCGCGTGCGTGCGCTTGATCGCTTCCTGCAACTTAGCCTTGCCGAGCGCGCCGCGATGCGACCGGCCGAGCACGCGCGTGTCGAGCTTGTCGACCGACCAGCCGGGCGGCTTCGGACAGGGACCGGATGAAAATTGGGGACGCGCCGGAAGCGCGGAAGGTTTCGTCACAAGTAACTCTCCTTGCAGAGAGCACGCGCCGCGTTGGGACGGCGTGGCCCAACGCCGTTTGTAAGGGAGATTGCGGCATCGGCAAGGCAGCCGCGAAAGATTCGCCCCGCCAAGCGTTCGAGCCATCGATGGTGCGTCGCACAATTGATTGATTTTGCTAAAATACGTGGCCGTAACGAGAACGCTTTTTCAGTTCATCCCGCTAAGCCCGCAGCTCGTCCCTCCAAGCTGCCAGAAAGGTTGAATTCATTAACCATTCGGGGTGACACCTCTCCTTGCTACTCCGCGACGGGCAATTGCGGGGCTGGCAGCCGGGGGCTGGGGAGCTCCTTAAATCGATGGAACGGACGCTCGTGCGCCTCGGCGCGCTTCGCGTAAGCTTTTTGGAGCGGGGATCAGATGACGCAAGTTTTGGCAGCGACGGGCGCCTTGTTCCGTGACCGCGACTTGTTCATTCACGATGGATCGAGGCTTCGCCGTTTCCGTGTGTCCGCCCCAGTTCAGGCGGTCTTTTTTTTGGTGCTGATGGGCCTCGTCGCCTGGTCGAGCTACGCCACCGCTCGTTTCGTCACCGTCGCTCCCGTTGCTCCTGTCGTTCCCACCGTTTCCACAGATGATTATTCGGCTCGCGTCGCCAAGCTGGCAGCTGAGACCGACCGCCGCGTTCAAGCGATCGAGCAGCGCCAGCTTGCTCTCGCTGCCGCGCTACAAACCCAGAACATTGACGAAGCCACACTCCGCCGCCTCGGCTTCTACCCCGCCAAGCCCGGCAGCACCGACGGCCAGGGTGGCCCGTTCGAGAGCGCCGGCAATTCGACCTTCAAGGCGCTGTTCGACAATTGGAAGAAGCTCGACCAGCTCCAGAATGGCGTGATCGCCATTCCGGCCGAGAAGCCGGTCAAGACCAATGTCGAATTCACCAGCGGCTTCGGCGTTCGCTCCGATCCGTTCCATGCCGGTGCCGCGATGCACCCCGGCATCGACCTCGCTGGCTCCTACGGCACGCCGATTTACGCGACCGCCGACGGCACCGTGCTCCGCGCCGGCTGGAACAGCGGCGGCTACGGCAACCTCGTCGAGATAGACCACGGCCGCGGCATCACCACCCGCTATGGCCACATGTCGGCGATCCTCGTTTCGCCGGGCCAGCACATCGTTCGTGGCCAGCAGGTCGGCCGCATGGGCTCGACCGGCCGTTCGACCGGCAACCACCTGCATTATGAAGTCCGGATCGACGGCAAGGCCGTGAACCCGATCCCCTTCATGAAGTCGACTGACTACGTCCTTGCCATGCAGCGTCGTTCAGGCGCCGCCTCGATGGACGCGGTTGCGATCGGCGGACCGAGCGTCGGCAAGTAATCTTGCCGCGCTCCGGCGCACTACCTATCTGCCAGTCGTGAGCGAGCCCCAGATTTCCCTGACCGAGAATGCGGCCAAGCGCGTCGCATGGATCGCGGAGCGCCAGCACAAGCCGGCAATCCTGCGCCTTGCCGTCGATGGCGGCGGCTGCGCCGGCTTCACCTACAAGTTCGAGTTGGCCGATGCGGCTGACGCAGAGGATTCGGTTGCTGAAACCGACGGCGTGAAGCTGGTCGTCGACCCGGTCAGCCTCGACTTGGTGCGCGGGTCTGCGGTCGATTTCGTCGAGGATTTGGGCGGCGCCGCCTTCAAGGTCACCAACCCCAACGCGCAGTCCGGCTGCGGCTGCGGGTCGAGCTTCAGCGTCTAGAGCGCGTAGCTGTGGCCGCGCGGACGGATCGTCCGCCTGATGCGCTCAACCTTTTTCTCGGCTTTCACTTCAGCCTTGTCCTCATGGACCAGGCCAAGGTCGAGAGCCTTCGTCCAGGCGGCATGAGCAAGCGCTTTTTCGGACCACAGCGGGCTCATAGCGGATACACCTGAGCGCCCGAGACGAGCTGAACGGCGAACAGGATAGCCGTAACGACGAAAAGGCCTCCAAGGCCTGTGGTGAACCGCGAGCTGAGCATGATTGCCCCCATGCAATGCTGGGTGCCCTGTGCGCTCGTTGGGGTTCACTCGCTACGGGAAAGGTCTGGAAAACACCGCACTGGCGATTCGCGAATTGACGCGATGTGCGGAAATGTGCGGAGATGTCCGCACTCACGGGGGCGATTCCATGCAGACCGAGTTGAGCGATGAAGGCAGCGAAGCGGTCGCGCTTATCGTTCGCGAGGAACTCGCCCGGCGCCGACTGTCGCGCCAGTGGCTTGCCGACGAAGCCAGGGTCAGCCTCTCGACGCTGGAAAAGGCATTGGCCGGCAGCCGCCCGTTCACGCTCGCAACCGTGGTTCGCCTTGAGGACGCGCTCGGCACGAGCCTTCGCGGCAAGAAACTCAGCCCCGAAACCGAGCTGCGGAATTTCGCCCCGGACTCGATGGGGGCCTATACCCGACCCGCCGTGCAGTGGCTCGAAGGGTCATATCTGACTCTCCGCCCTTCGTTCAGCGAGGCGGGAGCGGTCTTCGCCTACCTCACCTCGCTCAGCTGGGACGAAGCCAACGGCCACCTCGTCTTCAGCGAGGCGTCGCGCACTGACGCCGAATATGAGCAAAAGGGGTTCGTCTCCTTCCCCAACATATCGGGCGCGATCTACCTGGTGACGATCAGTGAAGGCCAGTATCGCGTCGCCATTCTCAACCGTCCGGTCGGTCACGGGGCGATGAGCGGCATCCTGCTGACGCTGGCGGCGGGATCTGGCGCACAGCTTACGCCCGCAGCCGTCCCGATCACCTTGGTGCCGAAGCGCGTCGAATCCGAGCCGGTCGTTGGCGTGGTCCGCGAGGGCGACGATTGTTTCGCCGAATATCGCGAGTGCGTCGATAAGGTTACCGGCAGAGGCTACGCGCGCTTTCCCGGCTAGGCCGTCCCCGCTAAGCGGCGGGCATGAAGGTCGCTTCCTACAATTTGAACGGCATCCGCGCCCGGCTCCCGCGGCTGATCGAATGGCTCGATCGCGAGCAGCCCGACATTGCCTGCCTCCAGGAATTGAAGTGCGCCGACGACCAGCTGCCGATCGCTGATATCGAGGCCGCTGGTTACAGCGCCGTCTGGCACGGGCAAAAGGGGTTCAACGGAGTCGCCATCCTGGCCAAGGGCGACAGCCCCCAGCTTCGCCAGATGGGGCTGCCCGACGATCCTGACGACACGCACAGCCGCTACATTGAAGCCGAGGCGAAGGGCGTCATCGTCGCCTCGATCTACCTCCCCAACGGCAATCCCGTCGGGACCGAGAAGTTCGATTACAAATTGCGCTGGATGGAGCGCCTGAAGGCGCGCGCGGCTGCGATCCTGACCGAGGAACGGCCGGCGATCCTCTGCGGCGACTACAATGTCGTGCCCGAAGACCGCGATGTCTTCTCGGCCAAGGCGACCGCGAACGACGCGGTGATGCAGCCGGAAACGCGCAATGCCTGGCGGCAGATCCTCAACCAGGGATGGACCGACGCGCTCCGCGCTCTGCACCCGACCGAGGAGAAGCTCTACACCTTCTGGGACTACACCGCCGGCTGCTGGCAGCGCGACCTCGGCTTCCGCCTCGACCACCTGCTCTGCTCGCCCGAGGCCGCCGACCGGCTGAAAGATTCGGGCGTCGATCGCTGGGCGCGCGGCGAGGAGAAAGCATCGGACCATGCGCCAACCTGGATCGAGCTTAGTTGATCGTTCGCCCCGCCAGTTCGCCTGAGGACTTTGCGGCGGTCGCCCGGCTGATGCGGGCTTTCATCGAATGGCATTACGACCGGCACGCATCCGACCGCACCATCATCGACAGCTATTTCGACCCGGAGAAATTCGACGAGGAACTCGCCAACCTCCCGGGTGAGTTCGCGCCACCGCAGGGCGCATTGTTCGTTGCCCAGGAGGATGGCGCGATCGCAGGATGCGTCGCGCTACGTCCGCTGGGCGACGGCGTGTGCGAAATGAAGCGCATGTTCGTCTTTGCGGAATTCCACGGCTGCGGCGTCGGTAAACTCCTCGCCGAGGCAATTGTCGCCGAGGCGCGCCGGCTCGGCTACCGCACGATGATGCTCGATACCGGTCCGAAGCAGGTGGAAGCGCAGGCGCTCTACCGAAGGCTCGGATTCAGAGATTGCGGACCCTATTACGACCTGCCGCCGCATCTTCGCGAGTGGCTGGTCTTCATGGAGGTGGATCTCGATTCCGAAGGCTGACGAGGTCGCCAGGTCTCAGGTGCCTGGGACGCTCCGGAACTGCAGCGCATCATCGGCCTTCTTGCTGACCTTGTCGTCGCTGACCGAGAAATATGTGTACTTGCTGTAGGGATCCCGGAAATTGGCCCGCGTCCCGCGCAGGTCGTAGACACAGACCAGCCCGTCCTGATTCTTGTCGAAGGCGGTGCTGAGCGCTTGCAAATTAAAGTCGCGCGCTTCGTTCAGCGTCGTGAACTGCTGGCCGAACACGCCGCTCAAATATTGGATCTTGGCTGCAATGTCGTTTCCGAACGCGGTTTGCAGGCCACCCTCGATGAGGTTCCAATAGGTACCGGGACCGATCCCGAAGACTGAAGTCGGCCCGCCATTGAGGAGCTTGGAATCGCTCGAGCAGCTGGCGTCCGTCTGGACGTCGGCCATGGCCCGTTGCGGCGCCATTGACGCCCCGATCCAAAGGCTGATCACCACTGAACAAAGGCCGGCTGAGCGCAATGCAGTCTTCATGCCTTGCCTCCTTTGGGAAAACCCGGCGTAGCGAACATCATAGGGGATCGGCTGATCGCGCCGCAGCTACCGAAAGATAATTCCTGATAGCGTGCTCGCCCGGCGAGCTAGAGCTTCTTTTCGTAAATCCGGTAGCGGTGGTTGATTGACGCGCCCGGCAGCTGGGCGATCGAGAGCATCCCCTTATTGTCCTCCAGGATCCAACCGAACTCGCCGTGCGTGGCGCCATATTTCTTGGTGCCTTCGCGCCGCGTGTATTCGATCATCATGAAGGCAAGTTGGCTCGCCAGCCGCGTATGGTGGAGCTTCTTGGCGACGCCCATCAGCGGAACGCGAAGGCGGCGGGTGCGCGGTTTCCTCAGGCGCCATAGGAGCTTGATGAAGTTGAACGGGAACAGCTCGCCGTTGAGGTCCTTGGTGAGCTCGTTGATGTCGGGGATCGTCAGCATGAACGCGACCGGCTCGCCCTCGACTTCGGCCACCCGCACCAGCTCGTTAAAGATGATCGGCTTCAGCTTCTTGCCGGCGTAGGCGATCTCGGCCTCGGTCAGCGGAACGTAACCCCAATTGTTAGACCATGCGTCGTTCAAGAGGTTGAGGATCAACCGCGCTTCCTCGTTGAACTTGGACTTGTCGACCATGCGGACGCGGATCTTTGGATTGCGCTCGCCCATGGCGATCAGCCGGTCGATCATCGGGTCTTCCCAATGTTCGATATTGAGCCCGTAAGTGACGAGGTCCTTGGCCTTTTCGTACCCGGCGCGCTCGATCCAGGCCTGATATTCGGGGCGGTGGTGACCCATCATCGCGGTCGGCGGCTCGGCGAAACCTTCGATCTCAAGGCCCGGCTCATCCCAGATCGACAGGCTGATCGGCCCGAGCGAGCTCGTCATGCCCTCTTTCCGCAGCCAGTCTTCGGCGGTCTTGATCAACGCCTTGCCCGTTTCCTCGTCGAGCGCGTCGAAGAAGCCCCAATTGCCGATGCCCTGGCCCATATGATCCTGGACCAGGTCGTCGACCTGCGCGCTGATACGCCCGACGACCTTGCCGTCGCGCTCGGCGAGCCAGAGCTGGGCGTGGCCATGCTCGAACCACGGGTTCTTGCCCGGCGTGATGAGGCCGTGCACTTCGTCCTTAAGCGGAGGGACCCAGGCTGGGTCATCCTTGTAGACCTCCCATGCGAAGTCGACGAAGGCCTGCTTGTCCTTCTTGGTCTCAACCGGGCGGATGGTGACGGCGCTGCTGTTCATGGCCGCGAGGGCTAGCCGTTCAGGCCGCCAAGCGCCAGTTAAGGTTGAGGCGCCTAAGTCCCGCCACTATCTCGTGGCACACGCCAAGGCTTGCAAGGAGTTATGACCGATACCGCGACCCTCGATCGCTCGACCGACGCTGCCCAGCCGCAGCGTAAGGCCGCGCCCGTCAAAGACGACGCCACCTTGCTGAAGGCAGCGGCGAACCTGACGCGCGACCTCAACGTGCCGGATTCGAGTATTTACTGGGCCGACATGCTCGGATCGGTAGCGCTTGGCTACGCCGCGTTGTTCACCACGATGGCGCTCAGCTGGCCGCTGGCGCTTGTGAGCGGGATTGTTGCGGTGCTCGCCCTCTACCGCGCCGGCTCGTTCATCCACGAGCTGACGCACATCAAGAAGGGTGCGGTGAAGGGCTTCCGCTTCGCCTGGAACCTGATCGTCGGCGTTCCGCTGCTTGTGCCGAGCTTCATGTACGAAGGCGTCCACAACCAGCATCACGCCAAGCGCTATTATGGAACGGTCGATGATCCCGAATATCTGCCGCTGGCGCTAATGCACCCGTGGACCTTGCCGCTGTTCTTGATCGCAGCCGCGCTCGCCCCGGTCGGAATGCTGATCCGGTTCGGCATCCTGGCGCCGCTCTCCCTGCTGTCCAAGAAGTTCCGCGCCGCGGTCGTCGGCAAATATTCCGGTCTCCAGATCAATCCGAAGTTCGTCCGCCCCGCGCCCGAAGGCGAATTCGCCCGCGATTGGGCGTGGCAGGAAACAGCATGCGGCGTCTGGGCGATCGCGCTGCTAACGATGGTCGCGACCGGCGTCATTCCGCTCCGCGATTTCCTGATCTTCCTCGGTGTCGCGTCCGGCGTGATGTTCCTCAACCAGATCCGTACCCTCGTCGCGCACCTCTGGGAGAATGAGGGCGAGCCGATGTCGGTCACCGCCCAATATCTCGACAGTGTGAACGTCCCGCCGCCGGCGACGCTGCCGATGTTCTGGGCGCCGGTGGGCCTGCGCTATCACGCGCTGCACCACCTGCTTCCGGGCTTGCCATACCACGCGCTCGGCGAAGCTCACCGCCGTCTGTGCAAGGAGTTGGAGGCAAACTCGATCTACCACGACGCTGCGCATCGCGGCCTAACGCCGCTGGTCGTTCGTCTCGCCGCCAGTAGCTGGAAGGGCGCGAGCGCGTCCTGACCTATTTGCTCAGCATTACGCTGAGCTGCTTGTCGTCCGGCCCCGCAAGGATCGCGCAATAGAGCTGCGCCGGGCTCGTGGCCGACAGATTGCGGAAATAGTGCACTACCTCGCCGGCATGCTCGATGGTGCTGTCTCCGACGTTCACGGTACGGATTGGCTCGCGACCGATGCTCACCGCAAACCGGCCTTTCGCGACGAAGCACACGACCGGCACCGGATGCATATGCTCGGGCATCACCTGCCCCGGGAGAAAATCGACCCGCATCGTCTCGACGTGAGTTACCGCCTTGGTCGGCTGGATGGGAAAGCTTGCCGTTGGCGTCCGGGTTGGTATCGGCGCCGACGCGGCCGCCATTGCCATGAATGCGTAAAGCAAGGCCGCTCTCCCCCGGTGATGACCGGGCGAGAATAGCTGCTGTCACTCGCCTGCTGAAGTGGCTAGCGGCGGCAAGGATATTTCTTCTGGAGGATGCGGATCATTGCGTCCTTGAGGCTCATGCGCGCGCGCTCTCCGACGGGAATGGCGTCCAGTCCGCCGATGAACTCGAAACTGCCGAGCTGAGCGCGGGGAGAGGGCGAGCAGTAGAGGATCGGCTTGCCGGCTTTTTCCGCCGCGATGCGGTCATCGCCGATCGATTTTCCGACGGCGGTCGCCTCGGCTTTTAGTTTTCCATAGTCGCTGTCGAAAAAGGCGAACGGCCCCTTCGCCTTGAGGCGATGAGCCCGATCGAGGAAATTCTGGGCACTTCCGGGCGGCGCGGCCAATGCCGGAGCCGAGACGACGAGAGCCAAGACTAGCAGAACGACTTTGCGCATCAGATGATCACTCCACTACCTTAGTGAGGTGGAGCGACCATTTGGTTCGATGCTGGGCCTAGGCGCCCGCGGTCGCCGGTCCGCCGATTGAACCGGGCTTCGGCCGCTTGGCCTTCGGGATCGACGAGCCCGCTGCCGGAATTACGGGGCCCTTGTTGCCGCCGCGGTCGATCGTCTCGCCCGCCAGGAGCTTCTTGATCTCGTCGCCGGCCAGCGTCTCGAATTCGAGCAGCGCCTTGGCGAGCGTCTCGAGCTCCTCGCGGTTCTCGTCCAGCACGGTCTTGGCGCGGTCATAGCCTTGCTCGACGATGCGACGGATCTCCTTGTCGATGGCCTGAGCGGTCTCGTTCGACATATTCTTCTGGCGGTTGACCGAATAGCCGAGGAATACCTCCTCGTCGGCTTCTGCGTACTGCAGCGGGCCGAGCTCATCGGACATGCCCCAGCGGGTCACCATGTCGCGGGCGAGGCCGGTGGCGTAGCTGATGTCTGACGATGCGCCCGAGCTGACCTTGTCATAGCCGAAGATCAGTTCCTCGGCGACGCGGCCACCCATGGCGACGGCCAGGTTCGCGTACATCTTGTCGCGGTGATAGCTGTAGCTGTCACGCTCCGGCAGGCGCATGACCATGCCGAGCGCGCGGCCGCGCGGGATGATCGTAGCCTTGTGGATCGGATCGGACGCCGGCTCGTGCAGCGCGACGATGGCATGACCGGCCTCGTGATAGGCGGTCATTCGCTTCTCGTCCTCGGTCATGACCATCGAGCGCCGCTCGGTGCCCATCATGACCTTGTCCTTGGCTTCCTCGAACTCTTGCATCGCAACCAGGCGCTTGCCCTTGCGGGCGGCGAGCAGTGCGGCCTCGTTGACGAGGTTGGCGAGGTCGGCGCCGGAGAAGCCCGGAGTCCCCCGAGCGATGACGCGTGGATCGACATCGGGGGCCAGCGGCACCTTTTTCATGTGCACGCCGAGGATCTGCTCGCGGCCGTCGATGTCCGGGCGCGGAACGACGACCTGGCGGTCAAAGCGGCCCGGCCGCAGCAGCGCCGGGTCGAGCACGTCCGGACGGTTGGTCGCGGCAATGATGATGATGCCTTCGTTGGCCTCGAAACCGTCCATCTCGACCAGAAGCTGGTTCAGCGTCTGCTCGCGCTCGTCATTGCCGTTGCCGAGGCCGGCGCCGCGATGGCGACCGACCGCATCGATCTCGTCGATGAAGACGATGCACGGCGCAGACTTCTTGGCTTGGTCAAACATGTCGCGGACTCGGCTGGCGCCGACGCCGACGAACATCTCGACGAAGTCCGAACCGGAAATGGTGAAGAAGGGGACGCCCGCTTCACCCGCGATGGCGCGGGCGAGCAGGGTCTTACCGGTGCCCGGAGGGCCGACCAGCAGCGCGCCCTTGGGGATCTTGCCGCCGAGGCGGGCGAACTTGCCCGGGTCCTTGAGGTATTCGACGATCTCTTGCAGCTCTTCGCGGGCCTCGTCGATGCCGGCAACGTCAGCGAAGGTCACCCGGCCAGTCTTCTCGTTGAGCATGCGAGCGCGGCTCTTGCCGAAGCCCATGGCCCCCGAGCCGGCATTCTTCTGCATTTGGCGCATCACGAAGAAGCTGATGCCGAGGATGAGCAGGAAGGGCAGCGAATTGAGCAGCAGGTATTGCCAGATGCTGCCGGTTTCCTCCGGCTTCACCTGAACGGCGACGCCCTTCTGGATCATCAGGTCGGCGACCTTGGAATCGGCTGGAGCGATGGTCTGGAAGTCCTCGCCGCCATCGAGCTTGCCGGTGATGGTCGAGTTGCCGGTCGAACCGGTTGCCATCGTGACCGTACGGACGTTTCCGGCGGTCACCTGCCGGACGAACTCGGAATAGGGCATCGAATTGCGAGCGGTGCTGCTGCGGCCGCCATCGATCATCTGCACGAACAGTACGAGCGCGAAAAGGATGAAGACCCAGATCAGCAGGCTCTTCGTCCAGGGATTCCCAGGCTTCTTGTCTTTGTCGTTCATCGCTCGTCTTTCGCGGGCACAAACGCCCGTGCCCATAAAATAGGCGCGTTTACCTTAATAACAATGTCGCCTTAGGGAGTGGTGAACGCCAGGGCGCGCGATCAGACCCGCTCGGCTGGGTCGTCGAGCCAGTCGAATGCCGACCTGCTCTCGAGTTCCTTCAAGCGGCCGAGAAACACGCCGGCCAGCTGCATCCGGCGGTCGCGTGCGGCGGCGGTCACGGCACGTTCTGCCGCCGCCATCTCTTCATTGGCGCGGCGCCGATAGAAACGAACGTCCGATTCCGCAGGCATGCCGTTAATCTCCGATTCGCCGCGGAGAATTTAACGCAAGTTATCCACAGGTCGAGTCTGGTGGCGGCTTACCGTGCCGAGAGCCGGACGAGCGGAGACTGGAAGCCGCGAGCGATACGCCCGTACTTCAAACGAATGCGCGTGATGTCACGCGCGCCACCGCGAATCTCGACGATCCGGGTGCACATGCCGGGGTTGAGGCGATCGCGCGTCGAGACGTCCTGATGGCCGCCGTTGGCGAAGTAGATGTCGAAGTCTTTCATGTGGAGCGGTGCGTTTTCGGCGCACAGGCGGACCTGGTAGTACCGGCGGGCACCGGGCGTGTAGATCCAGTCGGTGTCGGCGCCGCCATTGACGACCTTGGTTGCGATGACGCGCCAGCTTCCTGGGCCAGTCCAGCGCCCCGCGTCTGCGCTCGATGTCAGGGTCAACGCACACGCGACAGCCGCCGCAATCCACTTAGACTGCATCGCCGTTCCTCCTTCGACTTGATTCGGAAACGGCGCGAATACCACAGATTAAGTTACAGGTCGTCGAGGGGGTGCGGGTGTAATGCGCCAAGTTGCGCCGCCTTCGAGTTTCAAGCCGGCTAGCGTCACGGTCTCGTCCCTCGAAAGTGCATCGATCGCGCGGGTAAGCTCTGCTCCGCGCGGCTCGGGCGCATGGAAGCGGGCGAAGGCGTGGAGCAACAGCCCGCGTTGCAGTTCGGCCGGCAGTCCATTCGGATCGACTCTGAGAGCCTCGGCGTCGTCAGTGACCCGGGCGAGAGCGAGTCCCTCGACGACCCAGTTGAGGGCTTCGTGGGCAGATGCGAGGTGCGCCGCCGAGCGGGCAAGCGCGCCGGCGTCCAGCCAAGATGCGTCTTCGATCGCCTTGCGGACGCGGACGCGTTCGAACTGATCATCGGAATTGCTAGGATCGACGACCGGCTCGAGGCTGACTGCCTTGCAGATCGCCTTGAGCTCGGACCGGCGCCAGCCAAGCAGCGGACGGATCAGCGGGCGGTTGCTGCCGGGAATCTGCGCCTTGCCGCGCATTCCGGTGAGCCCGCGAAGGCCCGAGCCGCGATTGAGGCGCATGAGAATCGTTTCCGCTTGGTCATCGGCGTGATGGGCCGTGGCGAGCGCACCCAGCTTGCGCGCCGCAACCCATTCTCCAAGCGCATGGTATCGAGCTTCGCGTGCACGTTCCTGGATCGCAGCCGAAGGTCTCTCTTCCCACTGCGCCGTCAGAATCGCGTGCGGAACGCCTATTTGCTCGCAAATTGAAGCAACCAATTCGGCTTCTGCGCGGCTTTCCCGGCGCAGGTCATGATCCACGCTAGCCGCTTCGACCAATCCCGGCCTCGCAGCTACGGCTAGGATCAGGAGCGCCAGGCTATCGGGCCCGCCGGACACGGCAATGCCAACGCGCTCACCCGGCGCGCTCAGCGAGTCGAGGTCGGCTCGGAAACGATCGACAAGGGCGGCGTCGGGAACCATCCCTGCCGCCTTAGCACATCAGCTGCAGTTGGCCGCGGTTTTGGCCTGGTCGACCTGCTTGCGGAGGTCAGCGCGAACCTTCGAGCCATAAACAGCGTCGAGCTCAGCATAGGCCTTGCATGCCAGGGTCGGCTGCCCAAGCTTCATCTCCGCCTGGCCGAGATAATAGAGGCTGTCGGGCGCCCGCTCGCCGCGCGAATTGGTGCGATAGTTTGCAAAGAGGACGGTTGCGGCGTCACGCGCCTTTCCCTGGTCGAGCAAGGCCCGGCCGATGAGGTTGTTGGCGTAGCTGACGCGCTTGTGCTTGGGGTAAGCCGCAGTGAACGCCTTAAGCGTGGCGATCGCCTGGTCGTACTGGCCTGCTTCCCACTGATGAAACCCGTCGCTGTAGGCCAGCTCCCCTGGATCGTCGGTCGCAGCAGCGTCCGTCGAGGGCGGAGTTGCCGCCGCGGTGGCGTCCGCCTTAGGCTTGGCGGCCGGCGGCTTCGGCGTGGGCGCAGTCGGCATGACGGTCTGCGCCGTAGCGGGCGCCGCGGCCGCTTCGCTGACCCTCTGCTCCAGCGCTCCGATCCGCTGGTCCTGATCGGCACGAGCCTTAGTTAGGTCGTTCTGAAGCGTGGTCAGCCGGTTCCCGTTCTCCTCCGACTGGCGGAGGATGTCGGCCATCTGCCGCTCGAGCGCGTCGAGTCGCTGGTCGAGCGTGACGACCGAGGACTGCGATGCCGCCGGCTCATCCGAAAAACCGGCGGTATCCGCCGGCCGCCCCTTCGGGAAAACCTGGCGCTGGACCTGTTGAACCTGGCGCTCGAGCCGCTCGAGCCGCTGCTCGGGTGTCGGCTGCTGACGCTGGGCCATGACCGACGCGGGAATCAAGGCAACGCCGGCAGAAGCCGCGAGCGCGGCAATCACACGAAATCTCACTGGAAAATTCCCCAACCCTTCGAAGTCGTTCACTTTGCCCTATGGCGGCTTTCCCCGCGATGAATCCTAAATCGCCGAATTGTTGGTCGGTGCAGCGCTTGGCTCGGCCGGCGGAGTGGCCGCCGGGGCCGGCGTAGTCGCGCGCGGGCGCGCTCTCACCGGCGCTGGGGCCTGGGCAGGTGCAGGAGCCGCTGCCGCCGGAGCCGGTCGCGCCGCCTGTCCGGTCTTCATCAGGTCTGCAGGAAGTAGGCTGACGCTTACCTTGGTCGCGGCTGGGCCGATCGACGGTGCTACCGCGGTGCCGACATTGATCCTTAGCGCTTCCGCCTTGGCGGTTGTCAGCACCGGCGCCGTGGCGGTCGCCGGCACCTGAAAGGTTTCTCCGGGCTGCATGATTCCCTGCTTAAGGACGGTGCCGTTGTCCTTGATCGCGAGCCACACCGCATCGGTGGCGGTGAGCACGACCGGACCCTGCGCCGCTGCCGTCGGAGCCGGCGCAGCGGGCTGCTGCGCCGCGGGCGCTGCGGCGACCGGCGTATTGACCACACCTTCATCCGGCTGCTCGAGCGAGCGCCGGCTCAGCCAGCTCATCAGGATCACGAGCAGGATGACAGCGGCAATGGCGCCGAGCACGAGCGACTTGGGCATCGTCCGCGCCGGATCAGCGGGCTCGAACACCTCGGACTGGGCCATCGTCCGCTGGCCGCCCATCTCGGCGCGCAACTGGTCGGCGATATCGGTACGATCAAGCCCGACCGACGATGCGTAGCTGCGGGCGAAACCGATGGTGTAGGTCGGGGCCGGAAGCTTGTCCCAATCCGCCTGCTCGATGCTCTCGAGGTGCCGGCGCGGGATTCGCGTCTGCGCAGCAATATCCTCGAGGCTCAGGCCTTTTTCTTCGCGTGCAGCGCGAAGTCGTTCGCCGGCTGAAGGAACGTCCGTTTCGACCAGTTCCTCGTCCATTCCATCGCCTTACATTCGAATGAGCAGAAAACCCTGTTTGAAGGCTCGCGCCGGACTGTCAACCGCCGAGGCTATCCAATCACAACGCTATGCCTTTTTGCCCAGTCGGAAAGCGCTTTCCGGATGTCTTTCGGGGGCTTGGCAAGCAGCTGGTCGAGCCGAACCCTGACCGCGGCTGCATCGAGTGAGCGGACCATCGCCTTCACCGGCCCGACGCCCGCCGGAGTGATTGAAAAATTCTCGGCGCCAATTCCAATCAGCGCCATGGCTTCGAGCGGACGGCCGGCCATCTCGCCGCAGATCCGCGCCGGCACTTTATGGGCGCGGGCGGCGTCGAGCACGCGCTTCAGGAAGCGCAGGATCGCCGGACTAAGCCAGTCGTAACGCTGGGCAAGGCGTGGATCGGATCTGTCCGCAGCAAACAGGAACTGCGTCAAATCGTTCGTCCCGATCGAGATAAAATCCAACTTTGGTAGGAGGATGTCGAGGGTCTCGGCAAGACTGGGAACCTCCAGCATGGCTCCAAACTCGATCCTGCTTGGCAGCTTGCGGTGGGCCTTCCTCGCCCACTCGACTTGTTCTTCGACGAGCTTCCGGGCCTGCTCATATTCCCATGGTTCGGAGACCATCGGGAACATGACGCGCAAAATCTTGCCGCCCGACGCTTCGATCAACGCCCGCGCTTGGGCTCGCATCAGCGTGGAGCGCTCGAGCGACAGCCTCAGCGCGCGCCAACCCATCGCCGGATTCTCGGACTCGTCGTGGATGTCGGTGAGGTAGGGCAGGGCCTTGTCGCCGCCGATGTCGACCGTGCGGAACACGACCGGCTTGTCGCCCACCGCATCGAGCACCTTCGTATAAAGCCGCAGCTGCCGCTCGCGGCCGGGAAGGGTCGCCGAGACCAGGAACTGGAATTCGGTGCGGAACAGACCGATGCCGTCTGCGCCCGACATCGACAGCGCCGCCGCGTCTTCAGCCAGCCCCGCATTGACCATGACGCTGACATGGACGCCGTCGGTGGTGACGGCAGGAAGCGACTTGATCGCGGCGAATTCCGCGCGGCGCTTCTGGCTGAGTCCCATGCGATGCTCGAAGCTCGTCGCGAGCGGCCGGGTGGGGCGGACGATGACGCTGCCATTGTCGCCGTCGACGAGGATCGTCTCGCCTTCCTCGACGCTGTGGCGGATGTCGGTCAGGCGGCCGACCACCGGAATGCCAATTGCCCGAGCGACTATCACCATGTGCGAGGTGAGCGACCCTTCCTCGAGCAGCACGCCTTTCAGCCGTCGCCGGTCATATTCGAGCAGGTCGGCGGGCCCGAGATTGCGGGCGACGAGGATCGTGTCGCGCGCCAGTCCCGTTTGCGCCGCCGTTCCCATCCGTCCCGAGACGATGCGCAGCAACCGGTTCGACAGCTCGTCGAGGTCGTGCATCCGCTCGCTGAGCAGGGGATCGTCAATGTCCTGCATCCGTGCGCGCATCCGCTGCGCGACGCGCTCGATCGCGGCCTCGGCGGTGAGGCCGCTATCGATCGCTTCATTGATCCGCCGCGACCAGCCCTCGTCGTAGGCGAACATCCGATACGTCTCGAGGATCTCCTTGTGCTCGCCGGCGATCCCGAATTCGGCCTCCTTGGCCATGTTGTCGATCTGCTCGCGCATTTTGCGGAAAGCCGAGTAGACGCGCTCGCGCTCGGCCTCGATGTCGTCGGCAACGGTATGCTCGACGATGACCCGCGGCTCGTGAAAGACGGCTTCGCCCTTGGCCATTCCGGCAACGAGCTTGAGGCCGGCGAGGCGCAGCGGACCCGCACTGCGGAGGCGTCCACGACGGGCGCCATCGACCAACCGTGCGCCCGCGATCATCTCCGACAGGACCATCGCCACGGTCTGCAATGCCTCGATCTCGACATCCTCGTAGCGGCGAGGCTCGGCGTGCTGCACTGCAAGCACGCCAATCGGGCTTTCGAGTCGAACGATCGGCACGCCGGCGAAGCTATGGAAGCGCTCTTCGCCAGTCTCGGGTCGGTACGCGAATGCCGGGTGCTCGGCTGCTTCGGCGAGGTTGAGTATGCGACCTTCAGCGATGGTGCCGACCAGGCCCTCCCCCATCCGCAGGCGCGTGACGTGGACCGCTTCTTTGCGCAGGCCATGCGTCGCGAATAGCTCGAGCTTGCTGTCGCGCAGCAGGTAGATCGAGCAGACCTCGCTCTCCATTTTCTCGGCGATGAGGTCGACGACGCGGTCGAGCTTGGACTGGACCGAACCGCGCGCCGCCATCACCTCGTGGAGACCAGTCAGGATCTCGCGGGCTGAGCTGGCGGCGGACGTCGGCATGGCCGTTTCGCTATCAGATGGCGGCGGACCGCGCCAATGACTTGCGGTTATTAGCCGCGGCTCTCCAGCGCGGCGGCCGCTTCGTCGACGAGCTCCCGGATGATTGCCGTGACCGGTTCCTCGCGATTGACCATCCCGACCGACTGGCCGGCCATCACTGATCCCGTTTCGACATCGCCGTCGATCACCGCGCGGCGGAGAGCGCCGGCCCAATAATGCTCGATCTGGAGCTGGGCCTCCGCCATCTCGATCTCGCCGGTGTCGAGGCTGTTGGCTACCTCACGCTGCTTCGCGGCGAAACGCTCGGTCTCCGCATTCTTCAGCGCGCGCACCGGGATGACCGGAAGCCGCGGGTCGATCTGCACCGACAGAACGGCGTCCCGCGCTGATGCGCGGATGAACGCCTTCTTGAAGTTGGCGTGGGCGATGCTCTCGTTGGCGCAGACGAAGCGCGTTCCGAGTTGCACGCCGACCGCGCCCATCTCGAGATAGGCGGCGATTGCCTCGCCGCGCCCGATCCCGCCGGCGACGAACACCGGAATGTCCTTCGAGACGTTGGGCAGGATTTCCTGCGCCAGCACCGACGTCGAAACCGGCCCGATATGGCCGCCGGCCTCCATGCCCTCGATGACTAGCGCGTCGGCGCCCGACCGCATCAACTTCTTCGCCAAGGCCATCGCCGGGGCGAAGCAAACCAGCTTCGCGCCGCTCGCCTTGATACGCTCGATTGCGCCGCCCGGTGGCAGGCCACCCGCGAGCACGACATGCCCGACACCGTGCTTGGCGCAGACGTCGATCAGCTCACTCAATTGCGGGTGCATGGTGATGAGGTTGACGCCGAACGGCCGTTCGGTGCGCTTCTTCGTCTCGGCGATTTCGGTGTCGAGCAGCTCAGGGCTCATCGCGCCGCACGCGATGACGCCGAACGCACCGGCGTTCGACAGCGCGGAGACGAGGTTGCGCTCGCTGACCCAGCTCATGGCGCCACCGAGGATTGCAACTTCGCAACCGAGGAATTCGGTCCCGCGGTGCATCAGCTCCTTCAGCCGAACGTGCCCGGCGGACGAATGAACCGCACGCGGCTCGGCGATTAGACCCTCGCCGCTCATGCCGCCTGCTCCGCGTCGAGGCCGAATGCCGTGTGCAGCACGCGCACAGCTAACTCTAATTGATCCTCTGCAATCAAAGCGCTGACCTTGATCTCGCTAGTCGACACGGCGAGCAGGTTGATTCGCCGCTCCGCCAGTACCTCGAACATCTGCGCAGCGAGCTGCGGGTTCGACCTTATGCCGACGCCGACGATGCTGACCTTCGCAACCGCATCGTCATGGATCAGCGAGGCATAGCCGATCGTGCCCTTGCGCTGCTCGATCACCGCCATCGCCTGCGCCAGGCTCGCACGCGGCACGGTGAATGTAAGGTCGCTCGCGCCCGTATCCGGTGTCGCCGCGTGCACGATCATGTCGACCTGAATCCCGGCCTCGGCGATCGGGCTGATGACCTGCGCGACCGTGCCCGGCTGGTCGGGCACGCCGGTCAGCGTCACTCGCGCCTCGTTGCGGTCGGCGGCGATGCCCGCGATCAGGTTTCTTTCCATTTGATCTCCCGAAAGCTCGGCGACGACATCCGTCCCCGGCTTGTCCTCGAACGCCGATAGCACGCGAAGCGGCAGGTTTTCACGCATCGCGAGCCCGACCGAGCGCACCTGAAGCACCTTTGCGCCGACGCCCGCCAGCTCGAGCATTTCCTCGAACGTTACCTGCGTCAGCTTACGTGCCTTGGGGACGATGCGCGGGTCGGTCGTGTAGACGCCGTCGACGTCGGTATAGATGTCGCAGCGGTCGGCCTTCACACCCGCAGCAATCGCAACCGCCGACGTGTCGGATCCGCCGCGGCCGAGGGTCGCCAGCCGGCCATCGGTCGACACGCCCTGGAAACCGGGAATCACCGCCACCGTTCCACTGCTCAGCGCCTCGCCGAGCATCGCAGCTTCGATCGCCTCGACCCGCGCGTTGCCATGGACTCCGGATGCGCGAACCAACTGCCAGCCCATGAAGCTCCGCGCTTTCAGGCCCATCGCCTGAAGCGTCATCGCCAGCAGTCCGGCCGTGACCTGCTCACCCGATGCCACCACCACATCAGATTCGGTGGGGTCGTGAAGCGGCGCCGCCTCACGGCACAATTGCACCAGCCGATCGGTCTCGCCCGCCATAGCCGACACGACCACGAGCACTTCGTTCCCGGCCTCGGCCTCCCGCTGCACCCGAGCCGAGACGCTGCGGATGCGCTCGATGCCCGCCATCGACGTGCCGCCGAATTTCATGACGATGCGGGGCATGGAGTGTTCGCGCGTCCTTGGGTGAAAGGTCGCGGCCTGTTAGGGGGCGCGCATGGTGGAAACAAGCATCCTGCCCGAAGAGGTCGCGCAGTTCGGCAAGCTTGCTGCCGATTGGTGGGACCCGACCGGCTCGTCGGCGATGCTCCACAAACTCAATCCGGTCCGCCTCAAATATGTCCGCGACCAGCTCGATCAGCATTGGCAGTGCGACGAATGCAGTCGCACCCCGCTCTCCGGAAAGACCGTGCTCGATGTCGGCTGCGGCGCCGGGCTCCTGGCCGAGCCGCTCGCCCGCCTCGGCGCGAAAGTCACTGGCATCGACGCCACGCCAGAAGTCATCGAGATCGCTCGCGAACACGCCGGTGCGATGGGCTTTGACATCGATTACCGCACTGGCGACGTGCAGGAGCTTGTTGGCCAGTTCGACCTCATCACTTGCATGGAGGTGATCGAGCATGTCGCCGACCCGTCCGCCTTCGTGAAGGCGCTGGCGGCGCGGCTCGCACCCAATGGACTGCTCGTCATGTCGACTCCCAACGCCACTGGCTGGTCGAAGCTGATGATGATCACGATCGCCGAAGGTCTGGGGCGGATCCCGAAGGGCACGCACGATTTTGACAAGTTCATTACGCCCGAGCGGCTCACAGCACTGCTTACCGCTGCAGGACTCAAATGCCTCGACGTCGAAGGCATCGCCTGGTCACCGGCGCGCGGTCTTCACCTAAGCGAAGACGTCCGCCTCAACTATCTGATCAGCGCCGTTCAAGCTTAACTCCGAGTTCAGTCGCCATTTAGGTGGACGGGTCCAAGCTCCACCAATGATCAAGCTCGCTACCCGCACCGCTTCATTGGCCCTGCTCCTTATTGCGTGCGCCGCGCAGCCGACCTCGGCACAGATTCCGGCTTTTCCTGGCGCGGAAGGCGCGGGGGCGATGAGCGCTGGCGGACGCGGCGGCCGAGCCATTCACGTCACCAATTTGAACGACAGCGGGCCCGGATCGCTGCGGGCGGCGATCGAGGCTGATGGCCCGCGGACGATCGTCTTCGACGTCGGCGGGACGATCCAGCTGCGCAAGCGCCTGATGGTGAACGAGGGCCGGCTGACCATCGCCGGCCAGACGGCGCCGGGCGGCGGGATCACGATCCGGGATTATCCGCTGATCATCTCGGCGGACGATGTGATTGTCCGCTTCATCCGCTCGCGGCTTGGCGACCAGTCGCGCTTCGTCGGCGATTCATTCTGGGTAGCCAATGGCCGTCGCATCATCCTTGACCATGTGTCCGCCAGCTGGGCTACGGACGAGGCCTTATCAGTGGCCTCGACCTACGCGCGGCCGGGTGACCGGCTGGGCGACGTCACGGTCCAATGGTCGATCATCTCCGACACGCTGTGCGGGCCGAAGAATCTGCAAGGGCCACATTGCTACGGCTCACTTTCGACCGGTTCGCGCGGCGCCCGCTACAGCTGGCACCATAACCTCTGGGCCAATCACGAGGCGCGGATGCCGCGTCCAGGCAACGAGCTTTCGCAGGTCCAGGACCCGCAAGGCGGCTTCTTCGATTTTCGGTCGAACGTTATGTACAATTGGGGCAGCCAGGCCGGATACAATTCAGGCCCGCCGGGGCGCGTGTCCTACAATTTCGTCGACAACAGCTACTGGACTGGACCGAACACCAAGAAGCCGACGATCTTCGATGATCGTGACCCGTTCGCGAGCGCGTGGTTCGCCGGCAACAGCCTCAACGGCATCGAGCTGCCTGATCAGTGGAGCGCAGTCCTAAGCCAGAAGGGGAGGGCGTACCGGCTTGCGGCCCCGGTGCAAGTCGCTCCGATCGCCACTGAGAGCGCAGCGCAGAGCTACGAGAAAGTGCTGCGCTTTGCAGGAGCGTCCCTCAAGCGTGATCCTGTCGACATCGCGGTTGTCGAGGGAGTCCGCTCCCGAACGGGACATCTAATCGACAGCCAGGACGATGTCGGCGGCTGGCCGGCGCTCGCTGCCGGGACGCCGTGGCGAGACAGCGACGGCGACGGCATCCCCGACGATTGGGAGCGGACGCATAATCTCAACCCGCGCGATCCGCGCGATGGCGCTCGCATTGGCGCCGACGGCTATTCCAATCTCGAGCGTTGGCTGAACGATCTCGCTGCCCCGGCAATGGCGGGATAATCGGCTGTTCGTCGCGCCGGGCCGTGCGCCCGACGAGTGGTGGTAGCGCGTCGGCGGGGGCCCGATGATCAGCGGGGCGGGGGGCGCCGATGGTCATCACCGTTGCTGCAATCGCACTTGCTTTGGCTTCGTCAGCGTTGAAGGCCGAACCATATCACCTCATCCCGGGCGTTATCCCGATGGACAAGGGACCCGACGGCAACACGATCATTCTCGACGCGCCCAAGGGGCTTATCGTGTTCGATACCGGTCGCCATCCGGAGCACGCCCGAGCAATTCTCGAATATGCGAAGGCGCGGCATCGCCCGATCGTGGCGATCGTCAATTCGCACTGGCACCTCGATCACACGACCGGGAATTGGGACCTTCGCCAAGCCTATCCGCACGTCGCAATTTACGCGAGCAGCGCGCTCGAAGGCGCGCTCGCGACATTCCTGAAGCAGGGCAGGGAGCAGGGCGACAAGCTGCTCGCCGATCCCAAGGCGCCCGCGGCACAGAAGGCAGAGCTGCTGCGTGGCCGCTCGGTCGTCGATCATCCCGATCGGATTCGTCCCGACCATGTGATCGCCACATCGGAGACGATTAGGATCGCCGGCCGCTCGTTCGACGTTCATCTCAGCCGCTTCGCCGCGACCGAGGGCGATGTCTGGCTATACGATCGCAAGTCGCGGACGGCACTGGTCGGCGACCTCGTGGTAGGCATCGTTCCGTTTGCGGACACCGCCTGTGCCGATGGCTGGCTGAATGCCTTGAATGAGGTCGACCGCATCCCCTTCGGCACGCTCATTCCGGGACACGGCGACCCGATGACCCATGCTGACTTTCGCCTATGGAAAACCGCTTATTCCAACCTTCTCGATTGCACGCGGGGCAAGGCCGACAAGCAGGTCTGCATCGCTGGCTGGCAGAGGGACGCGGCGAGGTTCATCGACGCCGCCCATCGTGATTATGTCGGTGCCGCGCTCGACTATTATATCGACCGCCGCTTCCGCGCTCCGGACGAGCAGGCGCGATACTGCAAGCCGCTCGGCTGACGATGAGTCGTGCACTTTTGTAGACGAACTGAAAGGCGTCTGTCAGGAATTCCTCAGGGTTCGCTCATGACCATCAGGTGGTCGCTGCTGCAGCCCAGGTCTTCCGCATGCAGGGAGGATTTATGGTGCTTAGAGTCGAGGGCGGACGAACGCCCGGTTTCAAATTGACGCTGGCGCTTCTCGTCGGCTTCGTTCTCACCATTCCATTATTGTCGGTTTATTTCCTCGCCTCGGACCGCGAGTCCCAGTCGCGCGAGGCGGCCCGATCCATCACCGCCGGTTGGGGCGGCCCGCAGACGATGAGCGGGCCCTTGCTCGTCATTCCGTACAAAGCCACGACTACGGAGACCGTGGTCCAGAACGGCCAGAGCGTAACCAAGACCAATGAGGTCGCTCGCGAGCTGACGATCGCGCCGGAAATCGTCCAGATGACGACAAACATGGCGCATCAAGTGAAGACGCGGTCGATCTACGAGGCGGTCCTGTTCGATGCCAATGTCCAGGGCAAGGCGCGTTTCGCCTTCCCGCCGGACCTCAACCGGACCGGCGTCCAGCTTAACCAGATGGATCTGTCTAAAGCCGAGCTGCGCTTCGGGCTTAGCGACCCCAAAGGGCTTGGTGCTAATCCGTCGGTGTCGGTTGGAGGACGCCCGCTTCGGCTCCAGCCGGGCGGCGCAAGCAGTGGCAAGAGTCGCGGCTTCTTTGCCTGGCTCGACGCTGGTTCGCTTCCGACTCAACCGATCGTCATCGACTTTGCCTATAAGCTCCACGGCAATGCATCGCTGAGCCTGTCTCCCGATGCTGGGGATACTCACTGGATCGTGAAGTCGCGCTGGCCGAGCCCCAGCTTCGTTGGAGGCTTTCTCCCTGACCCCTCGAAGGTCACGAAGGACGGCTTCCAGGCCAATTATCGCATCGGCAACCTCGCGCTCGGCAACTCGCTGGTGACTACGAGCGATCCGGGCGAGCAGTCCGCCGCAACAGAGGAGCGTGAGGTTGCGAATCCCTACGGCACTGTACCCGTCGACTCCGCACTGACTACCGACGACAATTCGCAGGTGGCTCAGATCAACCTGATCCAGCCGGTCGACCTCTATTCGCAGGTGGATCGGGCGATCAAATACGGCTTCCTGTTCATCGGCTTCACTTTCCTCGCGCTGTTGATGTTCGACGTGATCGGCGGAGTGTCCGTGTCTCCGGTCGAATATCTCCTCATGGGCGTCGCGCTGATCCTATTCTTCGTGATGCTGCTCGCGTTCGCGGAGGTAATCGGGTTTACCCCTGCATATATCGTCGCATCGGGCGCTATCGCCGGCTTGAACACCGCTTATTCAGCCGCCGTGCTCGGCAGCTGGCGACGGGCCGCCTTCATTGGCGCGCTCCTGATCGGCCTCTACGCCGTGCTCTACATCCTCCTCAGCCTCGAGGCGTTCTCGCTGCTGATCGGTTCGCTGCTGCTCTTCGCGGCGCTGGCCGGAGTGATGTACGCGACCCGCCGCATCGATTGGGGCGGGAAGCGCGATGATGAACAAGCGATCGCGGAAGCGTGACGCTGTAATCGATTGACGCTAGGCGGGGCTGCATATGACCGATGCAGTCCCGCCAAAGCGCATTTTCCCGACCTCCAAGGTCGATGCCCAGGCCGCGAGCCACGTTCCCGCGACCCCGCAGACCGAAAGCTCCGCCTACAAGCTCGCCTTCCAGGATACCGAATTCCTGCTGCGCGAGGATTTGAGGCCGGTCCGCTTCCAGCTCGAGCTGCTGAAACCCGAGCTCCTCCTCAACGAAGCCGACATCGGCTCGACCTTCGTCTTCTACGGATCCGCCCGCATTCCCTCTCCGGACATGGCTGATGCGCTCGTCGCCGCCGCGACCAATCAGGACCAGGAGAAGATCGCCGAGCGCCTCAAGGCCAAGTCAAAATATTACGAGGTGGCGCGAAAGCTCGCCCAGCTCGCCAGCACCTGCGGCTGCGACGAAGAGGGCAAAAAGAATTTCGTGGTCTGCTCAGGCGGCGGGCCGTCGATCATGGAAGCCGCCAATCGCGGTGCGTCCGATGTCGGTCGGGAGTCGGTCGCACTCAACATCGTGCTCCCTCACGAGCAGATGCCGAACCGCTTCGTCACTCCGGATTTGAGCTTTCAGTTCCACTATTTTGCTCTGCGCAAGATGCACTTCCTGTTGCGCGCCCGCGCGGTCGCGGTCTTCCCCGGCGGCTACGGCACGTTCGACGAGATGTTCGAGCTTCTGACCCTCGTCCAGACCGGCAAGGTCCGCCCGCTGCCGATCCTCTTATTCGGCAAGGATTATTGGAACCGCGTCGTCAATTTCGAGGCGATGGTCGAGGAAGGCGTGGTCGCGCCGCACGACCTCGACCTCATCCATTGGTGCGAGGACGCCGAGGAAGCCTGGGCGTTCGTGCAGAAATATTACGACCGGACCCCGGCGCCGCAGCGTCAGCAGACCGCGCCGCCCGAATAAGTTTCTTACGGCTTGTTCGGCGCCGCGGCATTGTCGGCCGGAGCTGCTGCATTCCCCGCAGCCGAAGCCGCCGCATTGCCCCCAGCCTTGGCGGCATCGCCCGCTGCAGGAGCGGCCGCGGCCGGCGCCGCGGGAAGCGGCTGCGGGCTGTCGCTATGCTGGTTGAGGAACGCCATCACGTTGGCGCGGTCCTGCGGGTTGCTGATCCCGGCAAAGGTCATCTTCGTCCCCGGTGCGAAAGCCTTCGGGCTGGTCAGCCACTGCGACAGCAGATCCCAGTTCCAGTTCCCGCCCTTGCCCGACAGCGCTGGTGAGAAAGCGAAACCATTGGCGCCCTTGCCGATCGGCTCGCCGAGCACGCCCCACAGATTCGGGCCGAGCTGGTTCGGACCGCCCTTGTCGGCGTTGTGGCAGGCGCCGCACTTTTTGAATACGTCGCCGCCCTTGGTCGCATCGGCCTTGGCGAGATAGAATTCGATCGGCTGCTCCGCGGCGGCCCCGCCTTCGCCGGCGGCGGCTTCGACGCCCTCGATCGGATAGGCTTTTTCTTCCTTGCCTTCGCTGTGGAACATTTCGCTCGCGACGATCGAGCCACCGAGTGCGACAATTCCAGCGAACAGCACCCAACCGGCGATGGTGTTGAAGCGATCGTCCATGAAGTTTCCCTGTTTGGAGCTCTAAATCTCGGGGCCGAGAAGCGTGGATTTGCCGCGCCTCTTAAGGGCGACTGTTGCAGGGTTCAAGCGGCCAGCGCGACCTGTGCCGCGCGGCGGTAGAGCGTCGGTAGTCCGGCGCTGTCGAGCTGGCCAATCGGGTGCCACCAGCCGTCGCCAACCGGCTCCGGCTTGCACTCGACGCGAAGGTCGAGCTGGAAGTGGGTGAAGGTGTGCGTGACGATGCCAAGCGCCGGATCTCCCGTTGGGCAGTCGGTCCATTCATCTCCGGGAAGTGCCGCCATCCCGCCGAGCAGTCCTGTTGCGGGCCGCCGGACCAGCCAGACCTGGCCGTCGCGCTCGGTCCAGTATGCAGTGCCGTAGCGCTGCGGCCGGGACTTCTTTGCCTTGGGTGCTGGATATGCCTCCGGATTGCCTGAAGCATAGGCCGCGCAGTCTGCCCGCATCGGACATTCACCGCACTTGGGAGCTCTAGGTCGGCAGGTGGTCGCACCGAGGTCCATCATCGCCTGCGCGAAGTCTCCCGGCCGGTCCGCCGGCGTCATCTCGAGCGTCACATGCTGAAGTTCGGTCTTGCTCGGCGCAGCGAGCCCATGCAGCCGCGCCATTACCCGAGCGACGTTGGTATCGACCACCGCGACATGCTCGCCGAACGCGATCGCGGCGATGGCTGCGGCGGTATAGTCCCCCAGCCCGGGAAGCTTTCTCAACTCCACTGCCGTAGTCGGGAATGACCCGCGCCGCGCAACCTCCCGGGAGCAGGCAATGAGGTTTCGGGCTCGCGCATAATACCCAAGTCCAGCCCACTCCGAGAGCATATCCTCGTCCCGTGCTGCCGCCAGCGCCTCGATCGTCGGCCATCGCTGCACGAACCGTTCGAACCGCGGCACCACGGTCGCCACCGTCGTCTGCTGCAGCATCACCTCGCTCAGCCACACGCGATAGGGGGCGGCGGGCGGCTCGCCCGGTCCCGAACGCCAGGGCAAGCGTCTGAAGTTATCCACATAATGTTGGAGCAGGCGCTCGGCGGCGTTGGCGGTCACCATATCGCTATGGCATGCTCGCCACCCATGTCGAAGAGAAACAAGGATTCGGAGGAACGCGAACGCAGCTGCCGCCCGCGCGCGGCGGGCGATCTCGTCGGTGAGGTCGGCGGGCAGTCGTTCCGCCGTTTCGGCTTCGTCCAGAGCTCGATCGTCAGCCGCTGGAGCGAAATCGTCGGCGAGCGCTACGCCAAGGTCTCGTCGCCCGAATCGATCCGCTTCCCTGCCGGCCGCAAGGCAGGCGGGGCGCTGACCCTGCTCGTCGAGGGCGCGCATGCCCCTTTGATCCAGCATCTGGCGCCAATCATCATCGAGCGGGTGAACCGGTTCTTCGGACACAACGCCGTCGACCGGGTCATCTTCAAGCAGGGTCGGCTTCCCGCCCCGGCACCCAAGCCCATCCGGCCGGAGCTTCGGCCCGTGCCGAAAGAACTTGGAGAGGGCCTGCGCGAGATTGCCGACCCTGAGCTCCGCACCTGCTTGGAGTCGCTTGCCTCACAAATTGCCGCTAGTAGCGGGCCACCGTCGTTCGGCAGCGCCGGGGACGATCCTCTTCCCGAGATCATTCGGAGCAAATGACGCGATGAAGTCGACCTATCTGATGTTTGCCGTGGCAGCGCTCCTGCCGCTCACCGCCTGCAAGAAGGAAGGCGCCTCGGGCGCCGCGCCCGTCGACAGCTCGTCGGCGCTTTACAAGCCCGTTCCGGCGCCTGCGGACGGCGACTGGACCAAGCTCGTCGTCCCGACGCCGGCCGGCGGCTTCATGATGGGCAATCCGGCAGCGAAGCTCCACCTGATCGAGTACGGCGCGCTCAGCTGCCCCCACTGCAAGCATTTCGATGAGAGCGGCGTTGGCCCGCTGATCGACAATTATGTGAAGACCGGGAAGGTCAGCTACGAATTCCGCAATTACCTGTTGAATGCGTTCGACCTTGGTCCGTCGCTGATCGCGCGCTGCAACGGCGCGGCCAGCTTCTTCCCGCTGACACGCGCCATGTACAAGGATCAGGAGGTGTGGATCGGCAAGATCCAGCAGGCGCCGAAGGATCAGCTCGACGCCCTGCAGAACATCCCGCAGGAACAGGTTCCGGCCGCGGCCGCGAAGCTTGCCGGACTGCCTGAATGGGCGGCCATGCGCGGCGTTCCTGAAGAAAAAAGCGCGCAGTGTCTGTCCAACTCCAAGGAAATCGACAAGCTCGTGCAGATGACGTCGGACGCGACCGCCCAATATCCTGACTTCCCGGGCACCCCGACCTTCATCCTCAACGGCAAGATGGTCGAAATGCCCGGGGTCGCCGAGAACCAGGTTTGGCCGACTCTCGAGAAGAAGCTGAAAGAGGGGCTGTAGCTTGGGAATCCGGCTCGTTCTTGTCGGTATCGCCGCGTTCGCGCTGATCGGCGCAGCGCCGCATCATGTGCGCAAGGCTGCGCCATCGAGGGATTGGACCAGGACGGTCGTCGCCACGCCTGACGGTGGGTTCCGGATGGGCAATCCGCAGGCGAAGATCGCGATCGTCGAATATGGATCGCTGACCTGCCCGCATTGCCGGCATTTCGCCGAAACCGCGATGAAGCCGCTGCTCAGCCAATATGTGCGAACCGGCAAGGCGACCTATGAATATCGCTCGCTGGTGCTCAACGGCATCGACATTGCAGCGACCTTGGTAGCTCGGTGTGGCGGGCCGAACCATTTCTTCCCGGTCGCCGAGGAGCTTTACGCCACGCAGCCGACCTGGGTTTCAAAGGTGACGGGCGAAGAGAGCGACAAGCTCAACGCGCTTCCGCCCGAGGAACAGATGCTTGGCGTCGCCAAAGTGACGGGCCTCATCCCGATCGCCGCAAAGCACGGCATTCCATCCGCGAAGACCGAGGTCTGCCTCAAGGATGCGGCCGCCGCCGATCTGCTCGAGCGGGCTGCTCAAGCAGCGGGCGATAAGGGCGTGCAGGGAACGCCCACCTTCTTCGTCAACGGCAATCAGGTCGTGGCGGGAGACTGGGTGACGCTCGAACCGTTCCTCAAGGAAGCCGGCGGATAGATGCGCGCCGGGGGAGGAACGTCGGCTTGAAGATCAGGCGGCTCAAGCTCAGCGGATTTAAGAGCTTCATCGAGCCTACCGAGTTGCGTGTCGAAGCCGGCCTGACAGGCGTCGTCGGTCCCAACGGCTGCGGCAAGTCGAACCTCCTCGAAGCCATTCGCTGGGTCATGGGAGAGGGCAGTCCCAAGTCGCTTCGCGGCGGCGGCATGGATGACGTGATCTTCGCCGGAACCGCGTCTCGCCCGCCGCGAGACTTCGCCGAAGTCTCCATCTTGCTCGACGTCACCAGCGAGGAATCAGGCCAGCGTGAAAGCGAAGTGACGCGCCGCATCGAACGCGGCGCGGGCAGCGCTTACCGGATCGACGGCCGCGACGTTCGCGCCAAGGACGTCACTCTCCTATTCGCGGACGCGGCGACCGGTGCCCACTCGCCGGCACTGGTAAGCCAGGGCAAAGTCGCATCGATCATCTCCGCCAAGCCGGTTGAGCGGCGGCAGCTGCTCGAAGAAGCCGCCGGCATCTCCGGTCTTCATGCCCGACGCAAGGATGCCGAACAGAAGCTTCGCGCGACCGAGACGAACTTGGCGCGCTTGTCCGAGATCCTGTCCGACCAGGAACAGCGCGCTGCCCAGCTTCGGCGTCAGGCGCGTGCAGCCGAGCGCTACCGCAAGATCACCGACCAGATCCGGCTCGTAGAAGGGCGCCTGATTCATGCGCGTTGGACCGAGGCCGAGCGGGCCGCCGAGGCGGCGACCGCAGAAGCCAAAGCCGCCGCCGAGGAAGTTGAGCGCATCGGCAAGGCCATTGCTAACGCCCAACTCGCTCACGACCACGCCAACGAGGCGCTGACGGTGAAGCGAAACGCGCTCGCTGAGCTTCGCGAGCAGGGCCACGCGCTTGCACACGATCTCGCGACTGCCCGTGCCCGCCGTGACACCGTGTCGCGTCGCCTTGCCGAGCTCGATCGGCTCGATGCGGCGCTGAAGGGCGACATCGCGCGCGAGGAAGCGCTGAAGGGGGACGCGGAACGGGCTATCGCCCAGCTCGACGAGGAACGGACGGCGATCGCCAAACGGCTCGAGGATGCCGAAGCGCATTCGGCCCGAATCGCGACAGACCTCGGCCACGCTGAGACTGCATCACGCGAGGCGGAAGCTGCGCTGGCCGAACTGCTCGCTCGCCAGGCCGCAATGCACGCCGAGCGCCGGGTTGCCGAAGCCGCGCTCGAAGCGGCGAAGGCGCAGCTTGGCCGGACCGAGGACGAAGATCGCAGGCTGACCCAACAGATCGAGGCGCTTGGTGATGGCAGCGACCAGGTTCGTGCCCGCGAGAAAGCAGAGGGCGAAGTCGCTGCCGCGACCAAGGCGCTGGCTGCAGCCGAAGTCAAGCGCGTCGAAGCAGAGCAGGGGCGCACGGCCGCTGCCGAGCAGCGCGACACTGTCGAGACCGAGCTTGCGTCGGCGCGCGCTGGATTGTCGGCAGCGAAGTCGGAGCATGATGCGCTTGCCCGCGCGCTGGAGCATGGCGGCGGAGCGGCGATCGCCAGCCTCAAGGCTGAGCCCGGCTACGAGCGCGCGCTGGCTGCGGCGCTCGGCGAAGATTCCGATGCGGCCATCGGTGGCGACTCCCCGCGGCGCTGGGTGGGTAGCGAGCCGGCTTCGGGCGACCCCGTGTTACCAGCCGGCACCGAATGCCTCGCCGATCATGTGACCGCACCGAAAGAACTGCAGCGGCGGCTCCGGCAGATCGCAGTCGCTGACGAGGACAAGGGCCAGCCCCTTGCGGTGGGCCAGCGGCTGGTGACCCGCGATGGCCGGATGCGCCGGTGGGATGGCTTCGTCGCCATCGGCGCGGGCGCCGCAGCGGCCGAGCGCCTGCTGCGCGCCAATCGCCTTGCCGACCTCGCCGGCCAATTGCCGACTCTCCAGTCGGTCGTCGAAGCGGCGCAGGCGCACCGCGATCAATCGCTCGCCGTGATGGAGCGTTGCCGGACCGAAGCCGAGCAGGCCCGGCAATTAGCGCTGTCTGCCGAGCGTGACTCTCGCGAAGCCACGCGCGCAATCGATTTGGCGACCGCCGCGCTCGAACGGATTGAGGCGCAGCGTTCCGGGCTCGAGCAGCGCCAGGTTGACCTTGAGCCGGTTCTGGAAGCCGCCGGAGCAGCGGTGTCTGCAGCTAAGCGCGCGCTGGCGACGCTACCTGACCCGGCTGTTCTCGAACATGACCTCGAAGCCGCTCGGACCGATGCCGCCGCTAAGGCTTCGGCGGTCGCCGACAAGCGCGCCGAAGCGGCGACCAAGGCTCGCGAGACTGCCGCCGACCGCGAGCGGCTTAGCGCTGCCGGTCGCGAACAGGCCGAGTGGCGCAAGCGCCTCGAAAATGCCGACCAGCGCCTCGCCCAGGCGACCGAGCGCCAGAAGCAGCAATCGGCCGAGCGCGCCGATCTCGCGCGGGAACCAGCGGAACTCGACAGCAAGATCGGCGAACTCGAACATTCTAACGACGAGAGCCAGGTCCGGATCGGCGAAGCCACCGCTGCCGAGCGCGAGGCTGAAGAAGCGGTCGTCGCCGGTGCCCACAAAGTCTCCGCCGCCAACGAGCGCTCAGCCGACACTCGTGAGTGTCGAGCCGCCGCCGCTGCGCGGGCCGAGGCGCAACAGGCTCGAAGTGCCGAAATTGCGCGAAACTGCGTCGAAAAATTCGAATGTGTGCCTCAACGGCTGCCCGAAAAGCTCTCATTTAACCCTGTGGAAAACCGGGACGCCGATGAGGAAGCCTCGCAGCTCGAGCGCCTGACCCTGGAGCGCGAGCGCATCGGCCCGGTCAATCTCGTTGCTGAGCAGGAACTCGCCGAGCTCGACGAATCGCGCACCAAGGGCGCCGAGGAAGCAGAGGAGCTGACCCAGGCGATCCACCGCCTCCGCGGGTCGATCGGCAACCTCAATCGCGAAGGCCGGGTCCGCCTGTTGGAAGCCTACGAAAAGGTCGACACACACTTCCGGCGTCTCTTCACGACGCTGTTCGATGGCGGGCAGGCACATTTGGAGCTCGTCGAGAGCGACGACCCGCTCGAAGCCGGGCTCGAAATCATGGCTCAGCCGCCCGGCAAGCGCCTGTCGACGCTGACTCTGTTGTCGGGCGGCGAGCAGGCGCTGACTGCGATCGCTCTGATCTTTGCTCTGTTCCTGACCAACCCGGCGCCGATTTGCGTGCTCGACGAAGTCGATGCGCCACTCGACGACGCCAATGTCGAGCGTTTCTGCGAGTTGCTCGACAAAATGACGCAAGAGACGGACACCCGTTACCTCATCGTCACCCACAATGCGGTAACGATGAGCCGCATGCACCGACTCTACGGTGTGACCATGATCGAAAAGGGCGTCAGCCGGTTGGTTTCGGTCGATCTTGGTGGCGCGGAGACCCTTCTGGCGGCGGAATAAGCAAGACCGCTCAAGGGCTTACCGATTTCCGGCAACCCGCTATTGCGAATTGATATCAATAATACTAGGCCCTGAGCAACAGCTCAACAGGGATACCCATGACACGCCTCCAAATGACGTTAGCCGCGGCGCTCGCCTGCGGTGCTGCCCGCGCTTACGCTGTTGACGCAGCCACTGCCGATGCTTCCGCCAGTGCCGATCAGCGCGACATCGTGATCACCGGGCAGCGCATTGAGTATGGCGTGATGGCGACGAGTACGGCGACCAGGACCAACACGGACATCAAGAACATCCCGCAGGCGCTGACGGTCGTGTCGAGTGGCCAGATCGCCGACCAGCAATTGCGTTCTATCTCCGACCTGTTGAACTTCGTCCCCGGCGCATCCTACGGCTCGGGCGAAGGCAACCGCGACCAGATCGTCCTGCGTGGCAATTCGAGCACCGCAGACTTCTTCGTCGATGGTGTCCGTGATGACGTCCAGTATTTCCGCGACTTCTACAACATCGACCGCATAGAGGTCCTGAAGGGCCCGAACGCGATGATCTTCGGGCGCGGCGGCGGCGGCGGAATCATCAACCGCGTGCTCAAGCGACCGAGCCTCAATCCGTATCGGGCGATGACGGCTTCGGGCGATGGCAGGGGCGGCCTCCGTCTCGCCGGTGATGTCGATCAGCCGCTGAGCGATAACATCGGAGTCCGGCTGAACGGCGTCTATGAGGACGGCGACAGCTTCCGCCATCACGTCGACCTGAAGCGGTACGGAATCAACCCGACAGCGGGGCTCCTCGTCGGTCCCGATACGCGCATCGACTTCAGCTACGAATATTTCCACGACCGGCGCACCGCCGATCGCGGCGTTCCTGCCGACGGCGACGACCCGCTGCGCGGACATGATCGCGATTTCTTCGGCGACCCGGGCATCAGCTTTGCGCGCGCCAACGTGAACCTTGCGACCGTCGCGGTCGAGCATCAGTTCGCCGAGGGCCTGACGCTCAAGAACCGGACGATGTTCGGCGACTATCGGAAGTTCTACCAGAACGTCTTCGCCAACAGCTTCAGCCCGGCGACCGAGACCGTCACGCTGGCCGGCTACAACAACCGCAACGACCGTACCAACTTGTTCAGCCAGAACGACCTCATTTGGGAGAACCATCTCGGCGGAATCGACCAGACGTTGCTCGTCGGCTTCGAGGTCGGCAGCGAGAAGTCGCGCAACTACCGCAACACCGCGAGCTTCGCCGGCGGCGCTCAATTCGTGCCGGTCGGCGACCCGACCCGCGACACTGGCGCGACCTTTGCGCCGTTGCTGAGCGACGCGAACAACAAGGTGAAGGCGACCGTCGCCGCGGCCTACATCCAGGAGCAGCTGCGTCCCGCCGCCTGGCTGGAGCTCGTCGCTGGCGTCCGCTTCGACAGTTTCAAGATCGACGTCAACGACTTGCGCGCGGCTCCCTTGGGCGGCCGATTCGAACGCCGCGATGGCTTATGGTCGCCGCGCCTCGGCGCCCTCCTGAAGCCGAGCGATCACCTCTCCTTCTACTCCAGCTACAGCCGGTCATACTTGCCGCAATCGGGCGACCAGTTCAGCGGCCTCACCAATGTCAGCGAAGGCCTGAAGCCCGAACGTTTCGACAATTATGAAGTCGGGGCGAAGTGGGAGCCGATGCACGGCCTGCTGGCGACCGCGGCGGTCTACCAGCTTGACCGTACGAACACCCGAGCGACTGATCCGAACAATCCCGCACGGACCGTGCTCACCGGTAAGCAGCGCAGCCGCGGGATCGAGTTGGGGCTGGAACGGAGCGTCACCAGCCGGTGGCTAATCTCGGGCGGGTATACGTATCAGAAGGCGAAGCTCACCGAGACGACGACTGCGTGCAACCTGGCGACCCAGAAATGCGAGGTACCGCTCGTGCCTCGGCACAGCTTCTCGCTGTGGAATCGCTACGATGTGACAAAGCAGCTCGGCGTCGGGCTCGGCCTTATCGCCCGGTCCAAATCCTATTCGACGATCAGCAATGCGGTGAAGCTGCCCGCCTATGCCCGTCTCGACGGCGCGCTTTACTACAAGCTACCGCGCGGACTTGAAGGTCAAGTGAATGTCGAGAACATCCTCGGCGCGCACTATTTCCCGACTGCCAACAGCGACAACAATATCGCTCCGGGCGCCCCGCGGACGGTCAAGGCGACGGTCGGCTACAAGTTCTAGCGGGCGAGTTCTTCCGCCCGTGCCTTGATGCGCTTGAGATCGCGGAGGAAGAGCTTCTTTTCCTCGAGCTTCCGCTCCTCTTCAGGGATGCGGAGAAGGAAGCTTGGATGGACGGTGATCCAGCATTCGCTGCCGTCGGCGAGCTTCATTGGAACGCCGCGACTACGACTGATCGTCATGGTCTTGCCGAACAAGCTGTTCGCAGCAGTCGCGCCGAGCGCGACCGTCACAGGCGGACGGATCAGCTCGCGTTCGTGCTCGATCCACCAGCGGCAAGCCTCGATCTCGCCCGCGCCGGGCTTGGAGTGGATGCGCTTTTTGCCGCGCTGCTCGAACTTGAAATGCTTAACCGAATTAGTGACGTATAGGGTCGACCGGTCGATGCCCGCTTTCTCCAGCGCAGCGTCGAACAATTGCCCCGCCGGCCCAACGAATGGACGCCCTGCGATGTCCTCCTGGTCACCCGGTTGCTCGCCGACGAACATGATGGTCGCGTCAAGCGGACCCTCGCCGAACACAGTCTGCGTCGCGTGCTTGTAGAGGTCACAGCGCGTGCACTTGCGTGCGTCCTTCAGCAGCGCCTCCCATGCCGCGCGCAGGTTTCCGCCCGGCTCGATCGAGCGTTCGGCCTCTAGCGCGTGCTTCAATCCTTCCTTGACGACAGACGCGTCGATCATTTCCAGCTCCCGGGTTCGCGCACCGGCGATTAGGGGCTGAACGAGCGAGATCTCCGGCATGTTGCACCAATATTTCTTTGGCACGGCGCCGACCTTCAGGCGTGCTTGCTCGTCGCCAACACGGCACTTACGATCGCGCGCCATGAACAGCTTTGCCCTGCGCGCCGCCGCCGCGATCCTCCCGCTCTTCGCCCTCGCTGCCGCAGCACCTCCGGCAGCGGTCACGCCAATGACTCCGGACGTTGTCGCGAGCTACGACCCGGTCCTTCCCGAGGCCGATTTCATCAAGCGCGTCGAGATGGTTCCAATGCGAGACGGCACTAAGCTCTACACCGTCATCGTCATGAAGAAGGGCACAACGGGCGGCCCGATACTGCTGTCGCGGACGCCCTACGACGCCAAGGGATCGGCAAGCCGTACCGCGAGCCAGCGCATCGTCGATATTTTGCCGGTAATGGACAAGGAGTTCGTCGAAGACGGCTACATCCGCGTCTATCAGGACATCCGCGGCATGCACAATTCGGAGGGGCGGTTCGTCATGAACCGCCCGATCGTCGGTCCGCTTAACAATACCGGCATCGACGAGAGCACGGACGCCTACGATACGATCGACTGGCTGGTGAAAAACGTACCGGAGTCGAACGGCAAGGTTGGAACGATCGGCTCATCCTATCTCGGCTTTCTAACGCTGGCGTCGGAGATCAATCCGCACCCGGCATTAAAAGCGGCGGTTCCGGAAAGCCCGATGGTCGACGGCTGGATGGGTGACGACTGGTTCCACAACGGCGCCTTCCGCACCGGCAGCCTCGACTTTGCGCAGTCGCAAAGCACCGCCAAGGCTGAAGGGCCAGGAATCGCGATCGGCACCGGCGACGATTACACCCGCTATCTCGAGGCGGGGTCGATGGCCGATTACGCGGCGCGCGTGAAAATCGACAACGTCCCGTTCGTCCAGAAGCTGTTCCAGAACCCAGCTTACACCGACTTCTGGTCGCTCCAGGCGGTCGACAAATGGATGGCGGCGCACCCCCTGACTGTCCCGACGATGCTTGAGGTCGGTGAGTGGGACCAGGAGGACAGCTACGGCGCTCCCGCGGTCTATCGCGCGCTCAAGGACAAGTATGAAGGCACGCCGCTGCTGCACCTGGTGATTGGTCCGTGGCGGCATTCGGGCGCCAACCATTATGGCTATGAGCTCGGCGCGCTGACGTTCAACGGTGACACCTCAGCGCAGTGGCGCACGCAGTGGATGAAGCCGTTTCTCGACCATTATCTGAAAGGCACGCCCGACCCGCGTACGCCGGCCGTCTTGACTTACACGAGCGGGATCAATCGCTGGCAGGAGAGCCCGCGTTGGCCGATGGGAACGCAGACGCCGTTGTTCCTTACGAGCGAGTTCGGAGCGAGCTTCGATCGGCCCTCGTCAGCCGGCCACGACGACTACATCTCCGATCCCGCGAACCCGGTGCCGTTTCTCCCGCGCCCGATCAATTCCGGCGACGCGGAGCAATGGCACGGCTGGCTGGTCCACGATCAGCGCTTCGTCTCGGGTCGCACCGACCTCGTCTCCTACACCAGCGCGCCGCTGACCAAGGCGGTGCACATCATGGGCGCGCCGCAGGTTGATCTGTTCGCCGCTACGAGCGGCACCGACAGCGACTGGGCGGTGAAGCTGATCGACGTCTATCCCAACGATACACCCGAGGAAGCGTCACAGGGTGCAAAGCCGAGCATGGCGGGGTTCGAGCTGCCGATCGGGCTCGAAATATTCCGGGGCCGTTACGTTGACAGTTTCGCGAGGCCGCGCGCCCTGAAATCGGGCAAGGTCGAGCATTACAAGTTCGGACTGCCCAACGTCGATCACGTCTTCCTGCCGGGGCACCGGATCATGGTCCAGGTGCAGTCGAGCCTGTTCCCGCTTTACGACCGTAATCCACAGACTTTCGTGCCCAATATCTTCTACGCGAAGGCCCAAGACTACCGCAAAGCGACTCAGAGCGTGTTCCACGGCGGCAGTGCGGCGAGCGCCGTCTATCTGCCGATCGTCCCCTGATCGGCGCGGAACGGGCTCAGTTGGCCAGCCGTTCTTCCACGCAGCAAGTGGAGGAATAGATGCCCGACGACCGCGAAATCGAAGAGAAATTCTGGGACGCGCTGGAGAGCAGCCCGTTCATCATGCTCGGTATCGAGGGCGCCCGCGACGGCGCGACCCAGCCGATGACGGCGCAGTTCGAGGATCAGGACAAGGAGGCCGGGATCCTCTGGATCTTCACCGCCAAGGACCACGACTTCACCCGCGCCATGGGTCGGTCGAACAGAGGCATCGCCGCTTATTCGTCGAAGGGCAACGACGTCTTCGCGAGCCTTCGCGGAACGCTCAGCATCGACCATGATCAGGCGACCGTCGAACGGCTGTGGAATCCGATCGTCGCGGAATGGTACGAGGGCAAGGATGACCCCAAGCTCGCGCTCGTCCGGTTTGACGTCGAGGACGCGAAGATCTGGCTCAGCGACCTCGGCGGCTTCATCAAGCCGGCCTTCAACAAGCTACTCGGCCGCAAGCCGGAAACCGGAATGAAGGAAAAGGTTGCGGAGGTCAGCCTCTAGCCGAGCGCTTTCGCCTGGTCCTCGGGCGTGCCCTGCATTCGGTGGCCGATCACGACCTTGAAGATGATGAAGGCGACCAGCCCGAACGCGGCGCTGGCGACGTGGATCAGCCAGAAGGTGGTCGTCGGCAGGCTCGAATAGAGGCCTCCGACATAGCCGACGACCGCGTTCGCGATGAAAAAGCTGAAATAATAGAGGCCGATCACGGTCGATGTGATCTGCCTGGGCGCTATCTTCGAAAAGAGCGCCAGGCTGACCGGCAGTACGTGTGCGAAGCCGATGCTGTTGCAGAGCTCGAACATCATCGGCCAGAGCAAGCTTATCTTGCCGCCATGCGGCTGGGTCAGCGCGGCCATGAACAGGCATAGTCCGCCGGCGACCGTGAAGACGCTGCCGATGATCATCTTGCCGATTTCGTCGGGCTCCCGATGGTGGAGGCTCCACCATTTCCAGAACGCCGCCACACCGACGAGCATGGTGAAGCTGACCGCCGCGTCGACGGTAATCAGCCAGCTGCTCGTATTGTTGAGCAGGGTCAGGTCGAAGTGCTGGTCGCCCCAGGTAAGGTAGGCGTTGAAGATCTGCTGGTTGGTCAGCAGCGATACGGCCAGCACCGGAATCAGGAGGATCAGGTAGGTAACGCAGATCCAGTCGTTGCGTGTCAGGGGCTCCTGCGGGGCCGGCTCGCGGTTTGATGCGGCAGCCTGTTCCGGCGCGAGGTGAGGTCGGCCCAACATGTAGATGATGAGGCCCAACACCATCACGATGCCGGCGCAGCCGAAGCCGTAATGCCAGCCGACTTTCTGGCCGAGCGTTCCGGAAATCAGGGGAGCTATGATCACGCTGACGTTGATGAAGATGTAGAAGATCTGGAACGCCATCGCGCGGCGAAGGTCGTTCGGGCCGTAGAGTGAGCCGACCTGCGTCGCGATGTTGCCCTTGAAGGCGCCAACGCCGAGTAGCAGGCAAATCAACGCGAAGATGAAGGCCGGCTCGATCGCCATCAGGAAGTGACCGATAGCCATCAGCACGCCGCCTAGGATCAGCGTCTTGTCACGACCCAGCCATTTGTCGGCGACGATGCCGCCGATGATCGGCGTTCCGTAGACGAGCGATGTGTAGGTGCCGAAGATCGCCGACGCGAGTGGCTGGCCGGAGATGCCATGGTAGACATGCGTCTGCAGCCACTCGAGGCCGATGACGTGCTCCATGCGGCCGGGCTTAAGCAGGTAATTGACCATGTAGAGCACGAGCAGCGTCTGCATGGAGTAATATGAAAAGCGCTCGCAGCCCTCGGTGAAGCCTAGGAAGCCCAAGCCCTTCGGATGGCCAAGGAAGGCGCGGTCGTCGTGCGTGCCTTGTTCGTAATCGGGCGTGGCGTCGGCGATGGACATGGGAGATTCCTAGCGCGTTGACGGCGATGCCGGCTCGGGTTCGAGCAATCGGCCGGCCGTGCGACTGTAAAGAAACGCGAGAACCCCTCCGGTTCCACCGATGGCAGCGTGCAAACCCCAAAAGGCGAGGGGTCCAAGCTGCTCGTAGAAGGTTCCGATCCAGCCGAGCAGGTTGTTGGCGACAAACAGGACGAGGAAGGCGCCGCCCATCATCGTCGCGTTGATCGCAGGCGGCGACGCGCGCGACATGAGCGAAAGGAATGGCGGCCAGAAGTACATGAAGCCCACACCCTGGACCGCGCAGAACAGGAACGGCCAAATCCACGGGACCTCGCCCGAGCCAAAGGCAAGGATAGCTGCGACCAGGATCAGATTCGCGCCGCCGCAGATGAACGCTCCTGCGCCAATCTTCCGAAGCTCGGACGGCTCGCCCTGCCCGCGGCCTTGCCACTGCCAAAGCCGGAACAGCAAGGGCACGCAAAGGATGCTGAAGAGGGGGTCGATCGACTGGAACCAGGGAATTGGAACCTGGAAGCCTCCGGCGCTCATGTTGCCATGCTCTTCCAGCCACACCGGCAGGACGTTGGACAGCTGGTAGTAAGCGATGTGCGGAAAGATGGTGATGACCATTGCACCCAGCAGGACGAGCACGATCTTCCAGTCTTGCGCGGTCATCGCCTCGGCCGACTGCTCTTGCCGGGCAATCCGGACGGGCAGGTGACGGTAGCCGCTGAGATAGGTCGCAACTCCGCAGAGCATGAACAAAGCCGCGGCACCGAAGCCGAGGTGCCAACCGTAGCGCTCGCCAAGGTAGCCGCAGAACAGTGGGCCGACGACCGCGCCGAAGTTGATCGCCGTGCTGAAGATGGCGAAGCCGCGCGAGCGGCGCTCCTCATCCTCGACCGGGTACAAGCCGCCCACCTGCGCCGAAATGTTTCCCTTGAGCAGCCCCGAGCCGATGATGAGCAGCAGCAAAGCGAGCAGGAAGCTCTGGTCGAACGCCATGGCCAGGTGCCCGCCACTCATCGACAGGCCACCAAGCACGACGGCTGCGCGCTGGCCGATCCGGTCGCCGAGCCAACCGCCGATGACCGGCGTGAAATAGACGAAGCCCGAGTAGAGCCCAAAAACCTGTGAGGCGAGGGCCTGCGTTGAGAGCGGACCAAACGTCCCTTCGATCGTGGCCCGGAAAGTGGCGAAGCCGGCAACATGCTCGACATGGCCGGGCAGCAACAGCTGGTTGACCATGTAGAGCACCAGAAGCGCGCTCATTCCGTAATAGGAGAAGCGTTCCCAGGCTTCGGTGAAGGCGAGATAGGCGAGGCCCTTGGGGTGGCCGAGAAAGCTATCGTCCGATGCGGGGCCGGCATCGGACGCCGCCAGTTGCGCTGCAGTCAATCCACTCTCCCCGTCAGCCGGCGACGATGGCTAACGGCGCGCGGCCGGGCCGCAAGCAATATTATGCAAACGGCGGATTACTGCGGGGCGGTGGCCTGGTCGGCTGCCTCGCGCGATTCCTGCTTGGCCTGGTTGATTTCCTGAACCAGGCAGCCGGTATGACCGCCCGGGCCAACCGCCGAGCAGCTGCCCGGGCCGGTTGCGCCGACGGTCATAAGGGTCTTCGACTTCTGGCCCCATGACTGGCCTTCCTGGCGAGCGCCCTGAGGCCGGTACGATTCCGGCATGCGGTAGCGCATGCTTTCCGGCACGCGCCGGCACACGACGATGGCGCCGCTCGAATCACGAGGGCACGGGTCGTTGCCGAAGACGACCGTTTCGCCCTGCGACGTGGTAGCCGACTGAGCGACGGCAGGCTGGGCAAACGCGGTCAGCCCAGAAAGAAGGCCGGCAGTGCCCATCGTGGCGAGGATCAGCTTGGTCATAACAACAGCTTCCTTTTCGTCGCATCAGCGGGCGAACCCGCTGTAATGTTCCTCAAATGCGCTTCGACAGCCCGATTGCAACCCTGCAACCGGCACGGATCGCCGCAGTCAGCAGAGGATAGCCAATAGCCTCGGCAGCCCCTGCTTCGCGAGCAGTATCGCGATGCTCGAGCTCTTCGGCCCGGAATTCCGCAATATCCGCCGCCAATTCGGGGTCATCCTCGCCCAAATCGTCCAATTGCTGCTGATAGTGGCGGTCTATTTCAGTTTCGACGGCATCGGTGCAGGCAAGAGCGGCTTTCTCCGACATCAGCGCCGTTGCCGCGCCCAGCGCGAAACCGGCCACGTTCCAGAATGGCTGGAGCATTGTCGGCCGGCCGCGGCGATGCGCCATAAGGTCATTGAAGCGCTTCAGGTGTCGTTCTTCCTGCGCCGCCATGCGCGCGATCAGCTTGGCTTCGGGGCAATTCGGGCGAAGCACGGCCAGCTGGCCGGCGTAGATCCGAGTGGCGCCATATTCGCCGGCCTGGTCGACGCGGATCATGGATTTCGTATCGGCGCGCCGCTCGCCGGGACGCCAGGGCTTCACCGGGACCGCTCCCTGAGCGCCAGGAAAGCAATCAGCGCCGCTCCGCCAAGCGAGATGATTGCGTTCCACCCGGCGAGAGAAACGCCCAGGAACGACCATTGGACCTGGTCGCACCGGATCAGCGGCGCGGCCGTGATCTTGCGCAGCATCTCGGCGGTCGATCCACCAGCAGCCGCCGTCGACGTGCACGTCGTGAAGCCCTCGAAGATCTTGAGCTCGACGCCGGCGTGATAGACCGCGATCGCGCCCGAAACCGCGATTGCCAGCGCGGCGAGCAGAACGAACAGGCGCGAGCGGCGGGTGTCCACCGCTGGGCTGATTGCAAGCAGGGCGGGGACGATCGCTACCATGTGCGCGTAGCGCTGCCACCAGCACATTTCGCACGGATAGAGGCGGCCGAAATATTGCGAGCCGAACGCCCCGGCGAGAAGTGCTGCCGGAAGCAGCAAAGCGATCAGCCGCGCCGCCCCCAAGCGGGTCAGCGGCGAAGGCTGGACAGGCGCGCTCGCGACGGCCTCAGCCATAGGCGGCTTACTGGCCCTTCTTCGCGATCGTCGTGGTTGGTACTTGCGGTCCAGCGATCCGCTTCAGCGTGCTGATCGCGTACGTAAGCTGGAAGTCGTCGATCCCCTTCTTCTTGAGCTCGTCCGCCGTCGCCTTGAAGCGTGGGTCGGTCGTGTTGTCGCTCTCGAGCAATTTGTCGTCGACCTTGGCCTGGTTGAGCAGGTGGCGGCGAAGGTCGGCTTCGCGGGTCACCGGACGGTCCTTGTAGTCGGCGTCCGACAACTGCGGGACGGTGATATCCGGATCGATGCCGCCTTCCTGCACCGAGTGACCCGACGGCGTGTAGTAACGGGCCGTGGTCAGGCGAAGCGCGGTGCGGTCGCCCAGCATAGCGATCGACTGGACAGAGCCCTTGCCGAACGAGCGCTCGCCCATGACGAGGGCACGGCGATGGTCCTGAAGCGCGCCGGCAACGATCTCGGACGCTGAGGCACTGCCGACGTCGGTCAGGACGATGACCGGAAGGCTGTGCGCCATGTCGCCGGGCTTGGCGTAGTAGCGCTGGATGTCGTCCTTCTCGCGGCCGCGCTGCGAGACGATCTCGCCGCTGTCGAGGAAGGCGTCGCTAACCTGGATCGCCTCGTCGAGCGAGCCGCCCGGGTTGGAGCGAAGGTCGACGATATAGCCGAGCGGATGACCGCCGGTCGCCTTGTCGATCGCGGTAATCGCGGCCTCGGTCGCATCGCCGGTGCCGTTCGCGAACTGGTTGATGTTGATGTAGCCGATGCCTTCCTTGACCTCCCACTTGACCGGGCGGACCTTGATCTCCTCGCGGACGATGGTGACGTCGAACGGCTTGTCGCGGCCCTTGCGGACGATGGTCAGCTTGATCGGGCTGCCGGGCTTGCCGCGCATCTTCTCGACCGCCTCGTCAAGGGTGAAGCCGTACATCAGCTCACCGTTGATGTGGGTGATGTAGTCGCCGGCCTTAATGCCCGCCTTCCAGGCAGGGGTGTCCTCGGTCGGGCTGATCACCTTGACCGTCCCGTCCTCCATGCCGACCGACAGGCCGAGACCGCCGTAGCTGCCGTCGATCAGGGTCTTCAGAGCGTCATAATCGGCGCCCTCGGCATAGCTCGAATGCGGGTCGAGCGAGGACAGCATGCCGTCGATCGCGCCCTTCATCAGCGTATGGTCGTCGACCGGCACCACATAGTGCTGCTTGACTTGCTGATAGACCGCCATGAACTTCTCGAGCTCCTGGTAATTGGTCGTGTCGGCGGCCGCGTATGACGTGGCTGCGACCGGGACCAGGGCGAGCGCGCTGACGAGCGCGATGGGCGGCAGGAATTTGCGTATCGTGTTCATAACTCAGTCCTGTTTGGCAGTAGGCACACGTTTAGCCACTCTTGGATCCATTTGACAGCGCCGCAGATGAACCTGCGATGAGAGCCGGAGAGACTCTGCGCCCATTTCGGGACAGCTGGACCTCGACACGGCCGAGCGCCCGGCCGAGCGGCTGGCCGATCTTGACGCGGTCGCCGGCCCTGAGCGTGGTCGCGACGTTGACGAGCAGGCTCATCCAGCCGCGGCCGTGATCGATGATCACGACGCCGTCATGACTTCGGAACGGGCCGGAGAATTTGACCATTCCCGAGGCGGGCACGACGACCGGCGCGCCGCGTCCGGTCGAAAGCGTCAGCCCGCGGGAGCGGACGCCATTGGCGTCAATGGACCCCAGCCCCTGGTCGACGCCGGCGCGGACGGGGAGCATATAGGCGAAAGATACAGCGCTGCTTTGACCCTCGGGCACCATCGGCCGGGCGGGAGCGGGGTCGCTGGCGGCGAGCTCGGACGCGATCGCCCAGGCTCCGCGGCTATTGGCTTCTGCTGATTTCAGCTGGCCGACATTCTCGCCAGCGGCGAGTGCGATGTCTCCGGAAGCAAGTGCCTGCCCTTGGGCCGACGCCGAAGCCTGCAGTGCCTTTGCCTCCAACGTCGCGAACTGTCGGCGGCGTTCGAAAAGCTGCTGGCGGCTCTTCACCAGCTCGGCGCTGGCCAGCTGGGCCTGCACCTGAAGGCGTTGCTGCTCCGAGAGTTGGGCGGAAAGGGTCGCGGTGCGTGCGCGGATTACAGGCAGCGTGGAATCGAGGAGTACCCGCACCCGAACAAGCTCGTCGGCGCTGGCGCCGCCGTCGGCGACAGCCAGCAACGGTGGACGACGGCCCATCATAACCAAACCCGACAGCAGCGATGCGATCGGTTGCTGCTCGCGCTGAAGCTGGGCGCGGCGGAGCTCGGTCGCGGCGGAGACTAGCCGCAGGTTCGCATCCGCAGCGGTAATCCGGGCTTCGGCCGCTTCGATGCCCTGAGCGGCGGCGGCCTGTCGGGCCTGCAGCCGAGCCGCCTCGTCCCGCGCTCCGCCGGCGATCTTCTCCAGCCGCGCGGTCTCTGCTTCCGCGAAAGCTTGCTCCTTTTGAGCCTGCTTCAACGCGTCGTTGAGGTTCGATCCCTGCGGCTGCACCGGAGCGCTTGCCGCCGCGAGCAGCGGCGCAATCAGCAGGAAAGGCGCGGCGCGGATCATGCCTCAACCTTCGCGATGATAGGGGTGGTTCGCAAGGATTGATGTCGCCCTGAACAATTGCTCGGCGAGCATCGCACGAGCGAGCATGTGCGGCCACGTCGCAGCGCCAAACGACAGGAGGAGGTCGGCAGACTGCCGCTGCTCCTCGTCGTGGCCGTCGGCGGCACCGATTAGGAAGCGGACTTCGCGCTTGCCGCCGTCGCGCCAGTTTTCGAGTCTCTTCGCCAGTTCGGTGGAGGAGAGCGTCTTGCCGCGCTCATCGAGGACGACGCTCACAGCGCCAATGGCTGGCTCAGGAGCCTTGTCGCCGCGATCGGGCAATTCCGTGACCTTGGTCGGCCAGCTGATGCGCTTCAGATAACGTTCGACCAGCTCGGCTTCCGGAGAACGGCCGATCTTCCCGCGCGCAACGATGTGAAGCAGCAACTAGTTGCCGGAGTAGGCAGATGTAGGCGTCGAGAACGGCCAGGTCAGGACGCGCGTGAAGCCGTCGTAGATCACGCGGGCGGCCTGGGCGATCGTGCGCGGCCGGTCTCTGCCGCCGCGAGCAAAGATCGCAACCGCGACGCGATGGCCGTCCGGCATGGTGATGAAGCCAACGTCATCGGTCAGGCCGTCGAGCGTCCCCGTCTTATGCTCGATCGGAACTCCGGGGAGCAGCGCTTTCATCCGGTTCTTACCCGTCTGGCACTGGGCCATGAGGTCGAGAAGGTAGTCGCGGCTGGCCGGTTTGATCAGCTCGGCGCGGTAAATGCGCTTCAGGAAATCGACCATCGCCGTCGGGGTGCTGGAATCGCGATGATCCCACAGGTCGCGCTTCGCAGCGAGCAGCTGCGCAATGTTGCGGTCGACGCGAAGGCCCGTGACGTTGTTTTGCTGCAGCCACGCGTGGATCGTGCTCGGGCCGCCGAGATCGCGGATCAGGACGTCCGTCGCGCGGTTGTCGCTGTGGATCAGCATCCGCGACATCAGGCTGCGTGCGGATTGTCCGCTGATCGTGTCATCGAGCGAGCGGCGGCCGTGATCGACCTGCGACAGGTAGAGCGCGGCGACCGCAACCTTGACCGTACTTGCCATCGGGAAGGGCGTGCTGCCCTTGATGCTGACGGTCTCGCCGGTGTTGAGGTCGAGAGCCGCAATGCCGACGTCGGCTGAGCTTCCGGCAACCATCGAATTCAGCTGCTGCTCAAGGCTGACAAGGCTCGGGCTCGAGGCCGCAGCGGCGGGTTGCGCCAGGAACGCGAAGAGCGCGACAATGACTGCCGGTACCCGCATTTGCCTCACCCCTGAGCCGCTCGGCTCGAGTCAGAATCACCAAACGCCCACATTCGTTCCAAATTGTAAAAACTTCTTACTTCGGGACGGAAAATATGAACGATTACATCGTCCGCGTCGATCAGAACCCAATCCGCAGCCGGAAGCCCCTCGATTCGAACACTTTTTCTAAATCGCTCTTTTATCTTGTCGCCAAGCTTAACGGCCATCGACGCGACTTGCCGCGTCGAGCGGCCTGAAGCCACGACCATATAGTCGGCAATGTTCGATTTTCCCGACAGGGGGATAGTGACGACCTCGACGGCCTGATCATCGTCAAGTGATTGAAGAACAAGGCGATGGAGCTCTTCGACGTCTTCGTGGGGAGGAGGCGCGGCAGTGCCGGTCTCAGCTGGACGATCGGTCAAGTGGTCTCCTGGAGGACAGGGGCATTCCGAGATGGGGCGCGTTCGGGGCGCGCTTTGAGATTCGGCTATGCCAGTTGGGGAGGTGCGCGCGTATGGCGGTTGCGGACGTGGGGTCTCGCGGCAGGCGAAGCATCAAGATCGCCGGTGCACTCCACTCCGTCCATCTTTTCGCCTGGCCGGAAGGCCGGACGAACCCCCGCAGCCAGCCCATCGCGCGTGCCGCGTGGGCAGCTGAATCATAACCGGGCCGGGGAATCACCGCAATCGGCACTTCGCGTGCTAACCCGCGCCAATCGCGCCATTTGTGAAAATTTTGCAGGGTGTCGCTTCCAAGCAACCAAATGAAGCGGTCGCCGGGAAAGCGGCGCTTCAGCTTTCTGACGGTGTCGACGGTGTAGCGTGTGCCCTCGCGGCGCTCGAAATCGCTGACCCGAATGCGCGATCGTCGGGCACGGTCTTGGGCGGACGCGAACCGGACCTCGAACGGCGCCATGTCCGATGCTCCTTCCTTCAGCGGATTTCCGGGTGACACCAGCCACCAGACCTCGTCCAGATCCAACCCCGCCATTGCAAGAAGGCTGATTTCGCGATGCGCGCGATGTGCCGGATTGAAGGATCCACCGAGGAGGCCGATGCGCGCCATAGCTGCTGGCTAGCATGGTGGCACAAGCGAGCATAATATCGACCGCAAGGGGGTTCGATGGGCGATTTCGACGCAATCGGCGATGCGGTGACCGGCGGGCTGCTGGCGCGAGTAGTCGAGCCGCGGGCGGGCGAGGCCGATACCGGGCATACTCACGAGAAAGCCTGCCTCAATTGCGGAACGCGGCTGGCGGGCTCCTATTGCCATGTCTGCGGACAAAAGGCGCATGTCCACCGCTCGGTCCGAGGCTTCCTGCAGGACTTCGTAGCAGGCCTGTTCAATTTCGAAGGGAAGATCTGGCGGACCCTGCCGATGCTCGCTTGGCAGCCCGGGGTCATGACCCGGCGCTATATCGCTGGCGAACGAGCGCGGTTCATCTCGCCGGTCGCACTCTACCTCTTCACCGTTTTCGCAATGTTCGCCGTGCTCAATTTCACCGGGGCTTTGGGCTCATCAAACGCAGGCACGCACCTGAAGGAGGGGCTGAAGTCCGAGATCGCCGAAAACCAGGCCGAGCTTGCCAAGCTGGAGTTGAAGCGGAAGGTCGCGCTCGCCGCGAAGCAAGACGTCTCCAACCTCGATAACCGCATCACCAAGCGCAAGAACGATATTGCCGACAGCCAGATGGCGCTTAGTGGCAATCTCGTTCGGGCCGACGCGGGTGACGAGACGCCCGGATGGCTACGTCCTCTCATCAATAACATCCGCGAAAACCCGGACATGGTTTCGATGAAGGTTCAGGACGCGGCGTCGAAATTCAGCTGGCTGCTGATCCCGATCTCTGTGCCGTTCATGTGGCTGTTGTTCCCGTTCCGGCGGAAGTACAACACCTACGACCACATGGTGTTCGTCACATACTCGTTGTCGTTCATGATGATGCTAGTGATTGCGGGCGGAGCGCTGGTCGAGGTCGGAGCGACGACGATCGCCAGCCTGCTGTTCTTAGTGCCGCCGTTCCACATGTACCGCCATTTGAAGCAGTCTTATGAACTGGGCCGGTTCAGCGCGATCATGCGGACCATGGCGCTGCTGACATTCTGCTTCATTGCCGCGGCCTTGTTCATCGCCTCTGCCGTCGCGATTGGCGCTGCCTAGCCAAGATCGTTCAGGAAATTATCGATCGCGGCTAACGCTTCCGGCTCGCTGAGGTCGGGCGCATGGCCGACGCCGGCCACCACGGCCGAGCGCATGTTTGGCGCAATCTCGTGCATCTTCTCGAGCGTTTCGGCTGACAGCAGGTCGCTGCGGCTGCCGCGAACGACCAGCAGCGGTTTTTGCGCCAGCGCCGCGAAGAATGGCCACAGATCGATGGTCGGCGTCGATGGAGCGGAGTTGAACGGCGTCGCAATCGCGGCGTCGTAATCGAACACAATCTCCCCGTTCTCCTCCCGACAATTGCGCTTCGCCATCCTCACCCAATCGTCATGGCTGTAATTGTCGAAGGCCTGCGTGTTGCGCGCGATGGTTTCGCCCGCCTCGTCCCAATCCTTGAAGCGCTGGCCGCTGCCGACATAGGTCTTGATGCGGTCGACGCCGACATCGTTGATGACCGGCCCGACGTCATTGAGGATCGACGCGGCGATGAGCTGCGGCTGCATGACCGCGACGGCCATGGTCACAAGGCCGCCGAGCGATGTTCCAACGAATATCGCTTCTGGAATGGCCAGCTGGCCGAGCAGCTCGATTACGTCCTGCGCGTAGGTCGGCGGCATGTACCGGGCTGGGACCGGGTCATATTCGCTCATTCCGCGGCCGCGGAATTCGAGCGCCAGCACACGAAAGGCCGGCGAATAGCGTTCCGCCAGCTCGGCAAAATCACGGGAATTGCGGGTCAGCCCAGGCAGGCACAACAGGGGCGGCGCGTCCGCGCTACCCGGATAGTCGCGGTAGTGGAGCTTCAGCCCGTCCTTGACGGTGAAAAAGCGGTCCTCGTAACGTGTAGCCGCAACCCCAACATCGTTCATTCGCAAAGGCCTTTACGCAGCAGGCGGCTGGTCACGTCGGCGACATTGCCGGGGTCGGCGCTCGACCAGACTTCGAATTTCAATCCCAAGAACACATTCGCACCCATCATGGCCCATGAAATAATGTCGAGATCGGAATCCGTGAGGTCAGCCGCGATCTCGCCTTTGTCGCGCGCCGCCTTCAATCGCGCCGCGATACGCGTCGCCGTCGTTTCGTAGTGGCTGCGATAAGCCTCCGGCTCGACGAACTCCGCCTCATCGATGATGCGGTAGACGTCGCGGTGGGTGCGCGCGAAACCGAGAAAGGATTCGAGCGCCCGGCGCTCACCGTCGATCGCGTCGGTGGCGTCAGCGAAGGCGGGAGCGACATGATCGCGGACCTGCGCCGACATATCGCTGACGAGCGCCTGGAACACCGATTCCTTGGAATCGAAATAGGTATAGAAAGTACCGAGCGCGACGCCGGCGCGTTGGGTGATCGCGACGATCGAGCTGTCCGAAAATCCGCGCTCACCAAACTCGTCGCGGGCGGCATCGAGGATCTTGCGCAACGTCCGCTCGCCGCGCGCTGTGCGCGGCGCCTTGCCGTCGCTTGCCGGGCTGATTTGCTCCTGCTGATCCACGGATTCCCCCATCCCGTCGCGATAGCGTTCTAGCGAGTTTATTCGCAAGTTGAAAGCTGTTTCAACTTTCACTATGACTTCGTTTGACGGCTGGCGGATCAAGAGTCGCTGGCAAGGGGGGAGACCAGTCACATGCGCGTTCATTCTGCTCGCGTCGCGATGCTCGGCACCGTTGCCGCCGCGGCGCTCTTCGCCACTCCGGTCATTGCCCAGACCGCGGCGCAAACGAATGCCGAGGCGTCTGTCCAGCAACCTCCGGCTCCCGAGGCAGCCGCAGCGGCCAATGATTCAGGCCAGGACAGCGCGACCGGGCAAATTGTGATCACCGCCCGTCGCACCGAGGAAAAACTGCAGCGCGTTCCCGCGTCGGTCTCTGCGTTCAACGCCCGCGCTCTCGACCGCATCCAGGCGCAGGACACGACCGGCCTTCAGGGCGCAGTGCCGAACCTCAACATCGTCCAAGGCCGCGGCTCCTCCAACGCAACCAACATCTTCATTCGCGGCATCGGCCAGCCGGACGCGCTCCAGACGTTCGACCCGGCGGTTGGGGTCTATGTCGATGACGTTTATTATTCGCGCATCCGCGGCAGCCAGCTCGACCTGCTCGACCTCGACCGCATCGAGGTCCTGCGTGGCCCGCAGGGCACTCTTTATGGCAAGAACACGATTGGCGGCGCGATCAAGTTCGTGACCCGGCGCCCCGGCAACACGCTTCGCGCCGACGGCTCCATCGCCGCCGGAAGCTATGACCAGTTCGAGGCCAAAGGCGATCTGTCCGGCCCGATCTCGGACGGCTTCTCGGTCGGCGTTTCGTTGCTCGGCTCGCGCCGCGACGGCTTCGTCGAGGATTCGGCCGACGACCGCGAGTATAACAACAAGAAGACGTTCGCCGGTCGCGCCGCCGTCGCGCTCAATCCGACGTCGAACGTGCGCGTCGATCTGACTGCCGACTATTCGCAGGACGACGCGCACCTCAATGTCGGACGTCCGGTCAACAATCTGGTGACCTTCTCGGGCGGTGTGCTGGTCGTCGACAATCCGGTCGGCTCCGGCTCCTATCACTGGAAGGGCAGGACGACTCCGGGCCTGCCCAACTCGACCAAGCTCAAGCATTACGGTTTCGCGGGCACTGCGGCGGTCGACGTCACACCGGCGTTGACGCTCAAGTCGATCACCGCCTACCGCAACCTCAACACCGACGATTACATCGACATCGACGCGACCCAATATGAAGTCGGCGACGTCTTCGTCGGGGTCGACCAGAACCAGTTCAGCCAGGAATTCCAGGCGACCTATACCGGCAGCAAGTTCACCGGCGTCGCAGGCCTCTACTACCTGCATGAAAACGTTGATTCCCATCAGGAGGCCTATGCCGACGACCTGCTCGGCCCGGCCTTCCTGAACAGCGGTTTCCTGCGCACCGTCGACGACAAGTTGCACACCAACAGCTACGCGGCCTACGCCAATGGAAGCTATGAGATCGTGCCGAGGGTCCGGCTGTCCGCGGGCATCCGCTACACCAAGGAAACGAAAGACTACTGGCGCACGACCAGCACCTTCTTCTCGCTGCTACCGGCGTTCAATTCGACCTATGTCTTCGCTCCGCCCAAGGGGAAGTGGCATGACATTTCGCCGATGGCGAGCGTTGACTGGCAGGTGACGCCGGAGACGATGGTCTACGCCCGCGTTGCAAAGGGCTTCAAGTCGGGCGGCTTCAACGGCCGCGCCAACAGCGCCGCGGAATCGACCGAGTATGATCCGGAGACGACCTGGTCCTATGAAGCGGGTGTGAAGACGACCCTCGCCAACCAGCTTCGGTTGAGCGGCGCTGTTTTCGACAATGAGTACAAGGACTTTCAGGCGCGCGTTTCGGGCCTCGATACCGATCCGGTGACCGGCCTTCCGTCGCCAAAGCTGTCGGTGCTCAACGCCGGAAAGATGCGCATCCGCGGCGCCGAGCTCGAAGCGGCCTGGACGCCGACCAAAGAGCTGCTGATCGACGGCCAGCTTGGCTACCTCGACGCCAAATATAAGACGTTCGACGATGCGCGCTTCACCGCGTTCGGAGGCAGCCGCGCGTTCCAGACGCCGGCGTTTGCGCCGAAGTGGACGCTTCGCCTTGGCGCACAGTATGCGTTCAACCTCGGCTCGGCCGGCGGCATCACGGTCGGCGGCCAGAGCCGGTACCGGTCGCGCCAGGCGCTCGCCGTCGACAACACCTTCGCCAACACCGACACCAAGATCGAAGGCCTGTTCCAGAACGCTTACTGGGTCCACGACGCCCGGATCGTCTGGGAAGATTCTAGCAAGAAGTATGCGGTCGGCCTCTACGGCTACAATCTGACCAAGAAGGCTTACAAGACCGATGCCCAGGAATTCTCCAGCGTCGGCAATATCCGTACCGTTTATTACGGCGCACCGCGCACCGTCACCCTCCGTTTGACGGCGCGCTATTGAGTCGGGGCGGCGGCGGGGCTTGCCGCTCCGCCGCCGTCATGCGACCTCGCGGCGATGAACCAGCCCGACACTGCGATCCGGCGGCCCAATTCCAACGCGGTGCTCGTGCTCCTGCTACTGGCCTATATCCTCAATTTTCTCGACCGGCAGATCCTCGGCATCCTCGGGCCGGCGATCAAGGCTGACCTCAACCTCACTGATACGCAATTCGGCGCAGTTGGAGGACTGGCCTTTGCGATGCTTTATTCGCTTTTGGGTATTCCGCTGGCCTATCTCGCGGACCGCACCAGCCGAAGCGGTGTCGTCACGGCAGCGCTTACGGTGTGGAGCGCGTTCACGGCACTGTGCGGCACCGCGACGGGTTACGGGCAGCTGTTTCTTTACCGCCTCGGCGTCGGCGTCGGCGAAGCAGGCGGCGTGGCCCCATCCTACGCGCTGATCGCGGATTACTTTCCGACCGAGCGGCGCGCCCGAGCGCTGGCGATCTTCTCCCTTGGCGTTCCGATCGGCCTCGGCGCGGGTGCCTACATCGGCGCGCACCTCGCGCATTGGTTCGGATGGCGCGCGGCGTTCCTGGTGATGGGCGTCATCGGCATCGCACTCGCTCCGGTCCTCAAGTTCCTAGTTCGCGACTTGCCGCGGCAGGCGCCTGCAGTCGACGCCCTGCCGTTGTCGCAGGCCTTCCCGATCATCGCGCGCAAGCCGACCTTTTGGCTAATGGCATTCGCTTCTTCGATGAGCTCGCTCTGCGGCTACGGGCTCGCCCTGTGGGTGCCCTCCGTGCTGATCCGAAGCTACGGGATGGAGCTCGTTCCAGCGGGCAATTTCCTTGCGTCGTTGCTGCTCCTCGGAGGGACCGCCGGAGTTTTTGCCGGCGGCTGGTTCGCCGACAGGTTCGGACACAAGGATCGCGCCTGGTATGCGTGGCTTCCCGCCATCGCTTGGCTGGTCACGGCGCCGACTTTCGCGCTTGGTCTGCTGGCGCCGAGCCTTTGGATTGCCTGGCCGCTGCTGCTCATTCCGAATGCGCTCAATATCCTGTGGCTCGGGCCCGTCGTGACAGCCGTCCAGCACCTCGTTCCGCAGCGCATGCGGTCAACCGCCTCAGGCAGCTTTCTCTTCATCAACAATCTGATCGGGCTCGGCGTTGGTCCGCTCTTGATGGGCCGCATTTCGGACGCGCTGAAGTCGACCTACGGCGTCGAATCCCTGCGCTATGCCGCGGTCGGTTGCACCGCTTTCTATCTGGTCGCCGCGGTGCTGATGTTCTTGGCCGCAAGCCGCCTCCGTGCCGACTGGGTGGACGACAAAGCTTGACTTTCAACGCTCTGTCCGCTTGAGGGGCCACGTCCGGCGGGCCCAAGAGCTCGCCGTTGTCATTTGGGCAATGCGCAGGCGCCCTGAGAAGATCTGCGTGGCCGGAGCTACCTCATACGGGCTCCCGACGAACGAAAGGAATGACCTATGCGCCATCGTGTTGGCGGCCGTAAGCTTCAGCGCACCTCGAGCCACCGTGCGGCCCTGTTCCGCAACATGGCAGCCGCGCTCATCAAGCACGAGCAGATTACGACGACCACGGCCAAGGCGAAGGAGCTTCGCCCGTACGTCGAGAAACTGATCACGCTGGCGAAGCGTGGAGGCCTGTCGAACCGCCGTCTCGCCCACGCTCGCCTGATGGACGACGCGCAGCTGACCAAGCTCTTCGACATTCTCGCGAAGCGCTATTCGGCCCGCAATGGCGGCTACATCCGCATCATCAAGGCCGGCATCCGCATCAGCGACGCCGCCCCGATCGCAGTCATCGAATTCGTGGATCGCGACGTCGATGCCAAGGGCCAGGACAGCGGACCGGTGATGACCGAGGAAGAATTCGAAGCCGCCTAAGAGGCGCTTCTAAGTCCCTGAACACCAAGGGTTTTCGTTAACGATTATGAACCGCAGGTCATCCTGCGGTTCAGCCGTTATGCAGCGGCGTAACGATATTGACCCCAACTGTAGTGCCGTGCGTTTTGCGCGGTGAATAGTTTGAGGAGACAGGGGCCATGACGGCTTTGAAGTTCTTGCTTGCGGGCGGCGCTGCCGCTGCCGCGCTGATGACTGCGGCGCCTGCGTCCGCGCAATATTACCCCGGCTATGGTTATCCGGGTTATGGCTATGGCGGCGGCAACGTCGTCGGCCAGGTCCTGAACCAGGTGCTGGGCGGCGGCTATGGCTACAACGGCTATAGCTATGGCGCCAACAGCCAGGTTGCGGTGAACCAGTGCATGGGCGCCGTTCAGCAGCGCCTTGCCGGGTACAGTGGCTATGGCGCCTACGGTGGTGGTTACGGTTATGCCAACGGCCGAGTCCTCGGCGTTAGCCGCGTCGAGCCTCGCTCGAACGGTGGCCTGACCGTCCGCGGCGTCGCCTCAAGCGGCCGCTACGGCTACGGCAACCAGGCCGATCTGACCTGGAAGTGCAAGGTCGACTATCGCGGTTTTGTCAGCGACATCGACGTCGATCCTGCGCAGGGTGCATACGGCTACAACGGCTATAACAATGGCTACGGCTACTCACCGTACAACAACAGCCCGTACGATTATTCGCAGTACGGTTACCGCCGCTACTAAGCATCGATCTTAACGGTCAAAAGGAAGCGCGGGCGCGAAAGCGTCCGCGCTTTTTCTTTGCTCGCGGTTACAGCCGTAGGTCGCTACAGAAGCGCAACGAGTCTCTGCTTCCATTGCGAGGAGATGGGCCATGGGGAACGCCACGAGGGTCGGAATTTGCGCAGCGTTGGTCGGAGCGGCGGTCGCGCTCCCCACGACCGCATCGGGTCAATATTATCCCGCGCCGAACAGCCCCGAGGGCGTGATCGGCGCAATCATCAACAGCTATCGTTACGGCCAATATCCGTACGGCAATTACGGCTACAATCAGTACGGCGGCCAGCAGTTCGGGATCGACCGCTGCGCCCGCGCCGTCGAGGCCCGCCTGAACGGGCGTGGCTACGGCAATGGCTATGGCAATTGGGGCTACAGTGGCCAAGGCTATAACCGCTACCGCAACTTCGGCAGGGTCGAGGGCATCACCCGAGTCGAGCGCAAGAGCTACGGCTTCAAGGTCTCCGGCGTCGCCAGCTCCGGATGGGGCGGCTACCAGGGCTACAACCGCAACGGCTACGGTACGTACGGCTATGGCTCCGGCGCAGACCTCAGCTGGACCTGCAAGGTCTATCGCAGCGGCCAGATCCGCGACATCGACGTCCGGCGCCGCTCGTACAACTGGCAGGGCTATTGATCTAAAAGCCATAGCGGAAGGGGTCGTGCGGTAAGGCGCGGCCCCTCCGCTTTACTCTTGTGCGGCGGCTCTCTATCCGCCCGACATGACGGTCCAGCCCACCGAATCCATCCTCATCATCGACTTCGGCAGCCAGGTCACGCAGCTGATCGCTCGGCGCGTGCGCGAAGCCGGCGTCTATTCCGAAATTGCTCCCTTCAACGCGGCGGCGGAGGCGTTTCATCGCCTCAACCCCAAAGGGATCATCTTCTCCGGGGGGCCGGCCTCGGTCATCGACGCCGAGAGTCCGCGCGCGCCGCAGGTAATGTTCGACAGCGGACTGCCGCTTCTCGCCATCTGCTACGGCCAGCAGACCTTGCACCAACAGCTCGGCGGGAAGGTCGTCACCTCGAACCAGAAGGAGTTCGGGCGGGCGTTCATCGACATCGTCGCGCCGTCGGCCTTGTTCGATGGCCTGTGGAATGTCGGTGAGAAACATCAGGTCTGGATGAGCCATGGCGACCGGGTCGACACCCTCGCGCCGGGGTTTGAGGTGGTCGCTCGGTCGGAAGGCGCGCCCTACGCCATCGCCACGGACGAAGAGGCTCGCCGCTACAGTTTGATGTTCCACCCCGAGGTCGTGCACACGCCCGACGGCGGGAAGCTGCTCGCCAATTTCGTTCGTCATGTCTGCGGCTGCGCGGGCGACTGGACCATGGCCGCCTATCGCGACCAGAAGATCGCCGAGATCCAGGAGCAAGTCGGCAAGGGCAAGGTGATCTGTGGCCTCAGTGGCGGCGTCGACAGCGCCGTCGCGGCGGTCCTGATCCACGAAGCGATCGGCGATCAGCTCACCTGCGTCTTCGTCGACCACGGTCTGATGCGCCTGGGCGAGGCAAGCCAAGTCGTTTCGCTGTTCCGCAACAGCTACAACATTCCGCTCGTCCACGTGGACGCGAGCGCCGACTTCCTTGGCGGGCTCGAAGGCGTCAGAGATCCGGAGGCCAAGCGTAAGTTCATCGGCTCCGAGTTCATCAACGTGTTCGAGGCCGAAGCGAAGAAGATCGGTGGCGCCGACTTCCTTGCGCAGGGCACGCTCTATCCGGACGTGATCGAAAGCGTCAGCTTCACCGGCGGCCCGTCGGTGACGATCAAGAGCCACCACAATGTCGGTGGCTTGCCCGAGCGCATGAACATGGAACTGGTCGAACCGCTGCGTGAGCTGTTCAAGGATGAGGTGCGGGAGCTTGGCCGCGAGCTTGGCCTGCCCGATGCGTTCGTCGGCCGGCATCCGTTCCCGGGCCCGGGTCTCGCAATCCGTATCCCGGGCGAGGTCACGCAGGAGAAATGCGACATCCTGCGCAAGGCCGACGCGGTCTACCTCGAAGAAATCCGTAATTCGGGCCTGTACGACGCGATCTGGCAGGCGTTCGCGGTGCTTCTTCCTGTCCGCACGGTCGGCGTCATGGGCGATTTCCGCACCTACGATTATGTCTGCGGGCTTCGCGCGGTGACGAGCGTCGATGGCATGACTGCCGACGTCTATCCCTTCCCGCCGGAGTTTCTGAGCCGCGTCGCGACGCGCATCGTCAACGAAGTGCAGGGCATTAACCGAGTGGTTTACGACTATACGTCGAAGCCGCCGGGCACGATCGAGTGGGAGTAGCGCAAAGTATGAGGGGGCGGTTGCTGTTCGTGCTTGGGGCATTGCTGCTGACGACACCCGCGGCCGCGACAGAAACGCAGCTCACCCTCACACCCGACGATGTAATCCCCACCGGCAACGACTGGATGTCGCTGCCGTCGATCCGCGCTGGCGATGCCGCGCTGATGGACTTCAACGTCATCTCGATGCGCTACCGCGGGCTTATCGAATATGCCGGCGCGCTCGGCCAGCCGCTGATGAAGCCGTTTCTCAACGTTGGCGGCGTGAAGAAGCCACTCGCAGGCCTTCGCTGGAGCCTGCGTGACTACTGGCTGCCGACCGGCATGATGGAGGCCGACGGCGTGCGAACCAGCATCTCATATGTGGTCCCGTCCGACAGCCGCGCAGCGATCGTCCGCTTCCAGGTCACGAACATCGGTGGTGCGCCGATCACGGTCGCGCCGGGCATGGACGTGAGCTGGGCGCGGACCAACCGCGTCACTTACTCGCCCGAGTCGCTAACCGGCGCGCGCACGATGTCGCCGACGCCGATCGACACCGACATGATGGTCTTCAACTACAAGACCGACGACACCCAGTTTGCCTGGGGCTTCGCCTATGTCGGCTCGAAAGGCGTGCTTCACGAAGGCGGCAATCCCGGCGTGACGGCGCAGCATGAGGCGACGCTCGCGCGAGGCCAGACGCTCGACATGCATTTCTTGATAGGCGTCGGGCTCGAGCAATATAGCGCGGCCTACGGCATGCGCGTGCTCAACAAGCGCATCGACCGCTACGGGATCGACGGCGTGATCGACCAGGCTGCGGCGGAAGCGCGCCGGCACACGCGCACTACCGGCCGCGCCGATCTCGACCGGGTCATGAATCGCAACCTGCTGTTCACGACCTATTTTGCCTGGGGCCGTTCACTCGACACCGAGGAGTTCGTCGGCGTCACTTCGCGCAGCAACCGTTACTACGTGTCTGCGGCATACTGGGACCGGGACGCCTTGCTGTGGAGCCTCCCGGCGTTGCTCGACACTGATCCCGCGCGGGCGCGCGAAGCGATCGGCTACGTACTTGGCAGGCAGGCGCGGAACGCCGGCATCCACAGTCGCTTCATTGACGGGGCATTGCTCGAAGACGGGCTCGAGCTGGATGAGCTGGTCGCCCCGATCGTCGCGCTCAAATCCTATGTCGATGCAACCGGCGACCGCAGCGTCCTCACCAAATATGCATCCGAAATCGCGACGCTTAGGACGCGGCTGTTCGCCCTTCGCGACCCGTCAACCGGGCTCTACGAAACCTTCCAGGATGCCGAGGACGAATATGTCCAAAAGCCCTTCTCGATCTACGACAATGTCATCGCGTGGAAGGCGCTCAACGACCTCGCGACGCTCAGCGGAGAGAAGGCGCTTCGCGCCCGCGCCTCAACGCTCAAGGTCGCGATCATGAAGTACGGCGTGCGCTCCGGCACGCCGGGCGCGTCCGGCCCGATCTTCGCGGCGACGGTAAGCGCAACCGACGCCGACTTCATGGACGTTCCGCCGGGATCGCTGCTCAAATTGCCATACCTCGGCTTCATCGCGGAGGACGATCCACTCTTCCGGCGCACCTACGACTGGCTGCATTCGCCGAACTACCAATATTCCTACGTCGGGACGCCGTACGGCCTGCCCGGCAGCTACCGAGTGCCGTTCACCACCTCATGGTCGGTTGCCGACCATCTACGGCTAAAAGCCGGACGCGCGAAGGCGCTCAAGGTGGTGACGGAAAGCCCGTGGGACGGCGGGATCGTTACCGAAGGCGTCAAGCCCGACACCGGCATCCCTGACCAGCAGGGCCGCGCGTTCGCGACCGCCGCCGGCTACGTCGGGCACACGATCTGCGAGCAATTCTGCACCGACCGCAAAAGGAAGTGAGCCAATGCATCGCTCGCGCATCAACGGCATCCTGATCGACTGCAACGTCGAGGACATCGGCTCCGTGGCGGAATTCTGGGCTGAGGCACTGGGGAGGCCGGTCAATCCAGTCCATCCCGGGACGCGCGGCAACTATGTCATGCTCGAAGATCGACCCGGCGAGATCAGCGTCCAGATTCAGCGCGTCGATCACGAAAGCCGGATCCATCTCGACATCGAAACCGACGACATTCCCGCCGAGGTCGAGCGGCTCGAGAAGCTCGGCGCGACGGTCGACAAGCGCCTCGAACGCTGGGTGGTAATGCGCGCCCCGAGTGGACAGCGCTTCTGCGTCGTCCGCGTTCAGCGCGATGGCTTCGAGAGGGATGCCAACAGCTGGAACTGAAATTTTCGCAAAGTTAACAGTAACTTCCCGTTTACCGGGTTATTGACGAGTCCCGCGGGGAACTGTTTCACCTACGCAAGCTTAATTGCGTTCGGGGTTCGCCAATGCGCGCAGTCAGAAATTCGATCGTCGCAGCCATCGGCGCTGCGCTTCTCGCAAGTTGTTCGACGGCCCCGCAGGTGGTGCATGCACCGCCGCCGGTAGTCACGCCGGAAGCGCCCGAGCTGCCGTACAAGTGGACGCAGGGGAATGCTCCACAGGCGCACAAGGACGCGGTTGCTCTGTTTGGACCGCTCTACATGAAGCCCGGTCAGTACCGCTGGGTCGCGGACGTCCCCGACACCGGCGATACCAAGATCGTGATCGATCGCCTCACCCAGCTCTTCTACGTCTATCGCGACGACAAGCTGATCGGCGTCGCCACCATCTCGACCGGCAAGAAAGGCCGCGAGACCCCGCTCGGCTTCTGGTCGGTGATGATGAAGAAGAAGCTCGGCTACAGCCGCAAGTACGACAATGCGCCGATGCCATTCATGCAGATGTATGATTCAGCAGGAATCGCTTTTCACGCGGGGCCGAACCCCGGCTATCCGGCCAGCCACGGCTGTGTTCGTCTGCCGCTGAAATTCGCCGAGCGGCTGTTCGGCCTGACACAGATGGGCACTAAGGTAATTATCGAGGGCTAGCAGCCGGCTCCCGGGACACAGGTCTTCATCTGCAGGCCTTCGACCTGTTCGCGGTCGCCAGCGGTCCGTGCATTCCAGGCGCTTGCCGGCTGGCAGATCTTGCGGCTGCGGAGGCGGGTGCCCGGCTCATCCTCGTAGTGGCAGATGATGCGGTTCGCATCCTTCGCATCGGCGATGGCTTTGGCGTCCCATTCAGCCTTGGTCATGCACATTTCGAACGGCTTGGAGTTTGGCTGATTGCTTGCGACCATCTTGCAGAGTTTCGACGGGTCGGATGCCGCCGCAGTCGTGCCTTGATCTCCCGCGGCGATCGCAATCCCTCCGATTGCGAGAGTGACCAACCCTGCCAACGCGACGACCTTCATGAGCGCCTCCACCGGACGGCAGCTTATAGTCTCGAAGCCTCGTTTATTCGAGCGCTTTGACGTGGACGCTCTTGATGTTGGTGAACTCGCGGATACCGAAGCCTGAGCATTCGCGGCCGTATCCCGAATGCTTGACCCCGCCGAACGGCATTCGTGGGTCGGACCGGACATTTTCGTTGACGAAACTCAAGCCCGCATCGAGCTCCTCGGAAGCAATGCGGCGGCCACGATCCACATCGCCAGTCAGCACGCCCGAGCCGAGCCCGAACTCGCTGTCGTTCGCGATTCGGATCGCGTCGCGTTCGTCCTCGGCGGCGATGATTGCCGCGACCGGCCCGAACACCTCTTCATCATGCGCAGACTGTCCGGGCAGGACGTTGGTAAGCACCGTCGCCGGGTACCAGGCACCGGGACGGTCGGGTACCTTGCCACCGAGCAGGAGGCGGGCGCCGTTGCGGATACTTTCGCTGACTTGGTTGTGGATTTCGTCGCGGGCTTTGACGCTCTGCATCGGGCCGAGTTTCGTGCCCTCATTGCGCGGATCGCCCATCTCGTAGCCGCTCATTGCCTTGACCAACGCGGCCTCGAATTGCTCGAGGATCGGGCGAACGACGATGAAGCGCTTGCCTGCGATGCAGCTCTGCCCACCATTCACCATCCGCGCCGCCGCCGCGACCTTGGCTGCAGCTTCGATATCGGCATCTTCAAGCACGACGTACGCATCGGATCCGCCAAGCTCGAGGACACATTTCTTGAGCACCGATCCGGCGGCCGTGGCCACTGCTTTTCCGGCAGCGACGCTCCCGGTTAGCGTGACCGCTGCAATATTGTCATCCTTGATCAGCGCAGCGACATCGCCGCTCGGAATCAGGAGGGTCCGAAATAGATCCTTCGGCACGCCGGCCTTATCCAGCACATCCTCGATCGCCAGCGCGCAGCCCGGCACGTTGCTCGCATGCTTCAGTAGCATCCCGTTGCCAGCCAACAGCGCCGGAGCGACCGCCCGGAACGCCTGCCAGAAGGGGAAATTCCACGGCATCACCGCGAGCACGATACCGAGCGGGTTGTAGGTCACTAACGCTTCCGGACCGCCGATATCGACCCGCTGGTCGGCAAGATATTCATGCGCGTGGTCGGCAAACCAGTCGCAATGGAATGCGCATTTCTCGACCTCGGCGCGGCCATCGTCGAGCGTCTTGCCCATCTCCTCGGTCATCAGCCGGGCAAGTTCGTCCTTGCGCTCGCGCAGGACCGCGGCCGCCTTGCGCACGACTTGGGCGCGCTCCTCGAACGACCGGCGGCGCCAGTTCAATTGTTCGGTGCGCGCTGCCGCTGCAGCCGCATGAGCCTCTTCGGCGCTGTGCCTACCAAAGGAACGGCCTGGTTCGCCCGTTGCAGGATTGACCGTCTGGAACTTGTCCGGCTGCGGGCTCTGATCCGGCCTTACGTCAGTTGCTTCGAGCTGGTCCGTCATCGCGGGGCTCCTTACCTCTAGGCGACATAGAACGCACCAGACGCCGTTCTAGGGCCCGCGCAGGGGCAACCGAAGCACGGCAATTAGGCCGGGTTTGTTATCTTCCAGCACCAGCTCGCCATCGTGAAGATGAGCGATCGCACGAACCAGCGCGAGACCGAGTCCAGCCCCCTCGTTCGACCGGCTAGAGTCAAGCCGTCCGAAGCGGCGGAGCGCTTCGTCATGCCGTTCTTCCGGAATGCCGGGACCATGATCGGCGACGCTTACCGTCAAGCGCCGTCCATCTTCACCAACAGTGACGTCAATCGTCTCGCCAGTCGCGCCGTAACGAATGGCATTTTCGACGAGGTTGCTGATCGCCTGCGCGATCAACTGGCGGTGCCCGAACAGTTCCGCCGGCTGTTGCGGTTGGTGGAAGCGAAGGGCTGCGCCGGCCTCTTCGGCGACCGGTTCGTACATTTCGCTGAGCTCGCCGCCGAGTTTGCCGACGTCGAACCGGCTGAACTGGCTGCGGCTGGTGAATGCTTCCGACCGGCTGATTTCCAGTGCGGTGGTCAGGATGCGCATTAGCGAGTCCGCCTGCGCGACGACGCTTGTCAATTGCTGGTCGCGCTCGGCCGGGTCGCTTGCCTCGGCGGCGGCATGGGCGGCGGAGCGCAGCCGGCTAACGGGTGAGCGCAGGTCGTGCGCCAGCGAATCGGTCACCATCCGAAGCTCGTCCATCAGCCCGCCGATGCGGTCGAGCATCTCGTTGATCTGCCGCCCGAGCCGCTCGAACGCGTCGCCGCCGCGCGAGACCGGGATCCGGCGTGTCAAATCGTGGCCGGTGATCTGGTCGGTGACAGCCACGATCTTGCCGACACGCCGCCCGACGAACTGGGCGAGGATGATTCCGCAAATCAGGCCGAGCAGGATGGCCACGATCAGCGCGATCAACAACGAGCGTTCCAAGGTTTCCCGCAAGGCAAGGCCGTAGCCGACCGTGCGTCCGCTGATCAGCCATTCTCCATGCGGCAGGCGATGGGCGACGATGGCTGCTTCGTGCGGAGGGGCATGCTCGAGGCGGAGGAGGGCGCTCTGATAACCCTCGCGGACCGGGCCGCGCGTGGTCGGCATCGCCGCGAGGTTGCCGAGCAATAGCTTGCCCTTGCCATCGAACAGCGCGACGGCGCTCTGCGGGTCGCCGTAAGTGACGGTGTCGTTGATCCCGTCGACAAGCGCCGGCATCCCGCCGGTTCGATAGACGTCGGCAAGCACGGTGCCTTGCTCGACCACCTGGCGGCGTTGCTCGGAAATCGCTTCGTCGTGGGTTCGCAATTGGATGAACCCGAGGACAATCAGGTTCGAAACAAGGGCGAGGACTCCGGCGAGCAGCGCGATCCGAAGGGTGGTCGGCAAGGCCTAGGCGGCCAGCATGTAGCCGGCGCCGCGAACGGTATGGAGCAGCGGCTTTTCAAAGCCGTCCTCGAGCTTCCGCCTTAGACGGCTGACGTGGACGTCGATGACGTTGGTGCCCGGGTCGAAGTGATAATCCCACACCTGTTCGAGCAGCATGGTGCGGGTGACCACCCGGCCTTCGTTGCGCGCGAAATATTCGAGCAACAGATATTCGCGGGGTTTCAATTCGATCTTCTTGCCGCCGCGGCGCACCGACCGCGACAACGGATCGATTTCCAGGTCGCCGACGGCGATCCGATGATCGGCCGGGTCGACGCGGGCTTCGCGCCTTCTCAGCAGCGCGTTCACGCGCGCGAGCAGCTCGGCGAAGGAAAAGGGTTTGACGAGATAATCGTCGGATCCGGACTCAAGCCCTTCGATCCGGTCGCCGACCGAGGCGAGAGCCGAGAGCACCAGCACCGGCGTGTCGATCTGAGCAGCGCGAAGCGCCTTCAGGACCGATATTCCGTCCAGCACTGGCAGCATCCGGTCGAGCACGATCAGGTCGAAGCTGCCATCGGTGGCCCTGAACAGGCCGTCCTGGCCGTTGGTCGCCAGCTCGACGCTATGACCTTCCTGCCCCAGCCCCTTGCTCAGATAGGCTGCGGTTTCGCGGTCGTCTTCAACGAGCAGGATTTTACGGCCCATACGCTCTCCAGCTGTTGCCATACTTCCAAATCCAAACTTGCGGCAACGATGGGTTCCGCGCGGCGCGGGAGGGGAGGGGAGTCGTGGGAACTCGCGCCGCGCGGTAACCTGGTGAAGGTTAGCCCTTCTTGGCCGCTGGCTTGGCGGCCTTCGACGCGGTCTTCGAAGCCGACTTTGTGGCCTTTTTCGCGTGATGCTTGGCCTTGGCGTGGCCCTTGGCCTTGGCATGGCCCTTCGGCGCCTTGGTCATGGTCGTCTTGGCGGTGGTCGTATTGCCCTTGGTCGAAACCGTCGTCGTGGCCTTCGTGTTGCCAGACTTGGTAGTGACCGTTTTCGTCGACGCGGTGGCCGACTTCGTCGCGGCGAGCGCCGGGCTGGCGATCAGGCTGAGGGCCGCAACAGACGCAAGTACATTCTTCATCTATACCTCCTTGGGATGCCGGCGCCGTGCCGGCGAGCGTGCCGAATAGGTGGGCGCCGCTCTCAGCCCGCTGGATCGCATGTTAAATCGGGTTCATCAGGCCGCTGATAAAAGTCCGCCCGGCGCGACGGGGGAACTATCGCGCGCCGGGCGGGCCTTCGAAGCCTGAAGGTTTAGTTGGAAGACTTCGAAGTGCTCGGAGCAGCCTTGTTCGCCTTTGCGGCGGCCTTGGCGGCCTTCTTGGCGGCCTTGGCATCCTTGCCCTTGGTCGGAGCCTGGGTCTGGGTATCGGCGCCTTTGGTCGTGGCGAGGGCGGGGCTGGCGATCAGGCCGGCAACCGCGAGAGCAGCAAGCAAGCGTTTCATTTTAAGGTCTCCACAAGCGGGGTTGGCTAACCACGCTGGCCGGCGACCTACCCGTGCGAGCTTCTCCGTCCGCTGTCGGAGGAATTAAGAGATGTTCATTACATGCTGCCCACCGCCTTTGCGGATCGCTCGCGCGTCGGTAATGCTGTGTTCGAATGATCGCGCAGAAGACTCGTTATGCGTTGCGGTCCCTGCTGTTTCTCGCTGAGGAACAGGGCGGGGCGCCAGTCCAGTTGGCGCGCATTGCCGAAACGCAACGCGTTCCTCCAAAATATCTCGAGCTCATCATGCTCGACCTGAAGAAGGCGGGACTGGTAAAGAGCGCGCGCGGCCCCAAGGGCGGCTACCAGCTGACGCGGGAAGCCGAAGCCATTTCGTTCGGCGAGGTTGTCCGATCGATGGAGGGTCCGATTGCGCTCGTGTCCTGCGCGAGCGTCAATTATTACGCGCCGTGCGGCGATTGCCAGGACGAGGCGACCTGCGCCATTCGCCGCGCGTTCGCGATCCTTCGCGATCAAAGCACCGCAGTGCTTGATTCTATTTCGCTGGCGGAAGGCGCAGGATGGGAGCAGCGGCTCGGCAACGGCCAAGACGAAGCCTGACGCGCCGAGCCAGCTTCCCCTTAATTATTTCGGTTCTGCCCCTGGGGTCGCGACGGTGGCGCCGTCAGACGACTTGGCTTTCTTAGCCTTCTGCGCTTTCTTGGCGTCCTTCGTGGCAGCCTGATCATTGCCGGGCGTTGCAGCAGTTGCGGCGTTGGCGGGCGTGGCTGGTGTGGCGGCGGTGTCCGCGGCAGGATCGGCCGGTTCAGCCGGCGTTGCTCCCGTAGATGGGGTAGCCGGCGTCGTGCCCGAAGGCGTGGCGGACGGAGTTGCGGTTTGCGCCAGCGCAGCGCCGCCGCCGAACGCAATTGCGGCGGCAGTTACGAGCATCGTGGACGTCTTCATGAAGAGTTCCTCCTTATGTTGGAAAATGAAGGAACGCGCGGATAGGGATGGTCTCCCGTTAACTGGACGCATTGTCGGCTAGCTGTGCTTGTTGCGGGTTTTGCTGCGGAGCAGCATCGGCGCTAGAAGCCGCGCCATGTCGACCTTCACCATCGATACCTCGACCAGCCGGGCGACCCCGTCACCTGTTCCGGGAAAGCGGACGACCGCGCCGTCTATCCGAGGCAGGAAGGTCGATGGCCGGACCGAGACGCCAATCGTCATGCTGACCGCCTACACGATGCGGATGGCGCAGCTGCTCGATCCGCACTGCGACATGCTGCTGGTTGGCGACAGCCTTGGCCAGGTCATCTACGGGCTTCCCTCGACGATTCCCGTGACGATGGAGATGATGTGCGCGCACGGGGCGGCCGTGGTGCGCGGCAGCTGGCATGCGCTGGTCGCCGTCGACATGCCGTTTGGCAGCTATGAGGCCTCGCCCGAGCAGGCCTTCGCGTCGGCGTCTCGGATTATGAAGGAAACGGGCTGCGCGGCCGTGAAGCTCGAGGGCGGCGAGGCTATGGCACCGACGATCGAGTTCTTGGCGCATCGCGGAATCCCGGTCATCGGACACGTCGGCCTAACTCCCCAGGCAGTGAACGTTCTTGGTGGCTATGGCGCCCGCGGGCGGGAGGGAGCCGAAGCCAGCAAGATTGCCGCAGATGCCCGCGCCGTCGATCAGGCTGGTGCGTTCTGCATCGTGGTCGAAGGCGTACTCGAGCAGATTGCGACCGATGTCGCCCGGAGCGTGTCGGCGCCAATCATCGGTATCGGCGCCTCTGCCGAATGCGACGGCCAAGTCCTCGTCACCGAGGACCTGCTGGGTCTGTTCGAGCGCACGCCACGGTTCGTGAAGCGTTACGCCGATCTCGCTTCGGAGATTGGCCAGGCGGCCGCCGCCTATGCTTCCGAGGTTCGTTCCCGCGCATTCCCGACGGCCGACCAGACCTATCGGCCTAAATCCTAAACACGCTTTGCCTTTCCGGCCGTTGCCGCTAGACGAAGCGCCGCCAGCTTCCATTCAGGATGGGTGGGGAAGGGAGCGATCGGCAAAGGTTTTCCCCGACGAAAGAATCTGAGAGACGTCTTTGGCGCAGCCCCCCGACATTACCGAAACCTTCGTCCGCGAGGTCGACGAGAATCTTCGACGCGACCAGTTGCAGGACCTGGTCAAGAAGAACCTCAACTGGATCATCGCTGCGGTGTTTCTGTTTCTCGCCGCGAGCGGCGGTTACATTTACTGGCAGAACTACCAGAAGCAGAAGAACGATGAGGCGGTCGAGCAGATCGCCCAGGTCTTCACCGACATTTCGAAGGGCCAGATGCAAACCGCTCCGGCCCGGCTAGACAAATTGTCCGATGCTCATTCGAAGGCGGTCCGTGCCGCGGCGGGCTTCGGCCGCGCCGCAGTCGCGCTCGAGCGGGGCGATCAGAAGCTGGCGCTCGCCAAGTTCAAGGACATGGCGGGGGACAGCAGCCTCCCCAAGCCGTTCCGTGACCTCGCGCTGATCCGCCAGACCGCACTCGAATTTGACGGCCTCAAGCCCGCCGACGTAATTTCGCGGCTGGAGCCTTTGGCCAAGCCGGGTGCCCCCTGGTTCGGAAGCGCGGGCGAACTGACCGCGATGGCGGAGGTAAAGCTGGGCAAGACCGCGGAAGCGGGCCGCCTGTTTGCCGCGATCGCGCGCGATGACACTGTCCCCGACACGACCCGCGGCCGAGCCATCCAGATGGCGAGTTCGCTCGGGGTCGACGTCAGCAACATTATGCCTCCGGCCGCCCAGTAGGATCGATGATGAGCAAATTGAGAACTCTTCGAGTTGCAATGATGATTGGCGCGGCGTTTGCGGCGAGCGGCTGCAGCATCCTGCACCGTGGCGGCAAGGCGAAAACCCCAGTTCTCGGCGAACGCATTCCGGTCCTCGCGGCGGAGGGCGATGTCGAGGTCGATCCCGAAACCGCGGCCATTCCGATGACCCTGCCCGACGCCACGGCGAACACCGAGTGGACTCAGTCTGGCGGCAACGCTTCCAAGTCGGTTGGCCAGGTCGCTCTTGGTACTGCGCTCGGCGTGGCATTTCATGAGCAGGCAGGCCGGGGCAGCAGCCTGACGGCGCGCCTTGCCTCGGAGCCTGTCGTAGGCGGTGGCCGGGTCTTTACGATCGACACCCTCGGCGTTGTCCGGGCGTTCGATGCGCAATCGGGCGCAAGGGCGTGGGAGACGGCGACTCCCAGCGATCGTGGTAATGAGGCGTCGCTCTATGGCGGCGGTGTGGCCTTCGACAATGGCGTCATCTACGCCACGAACGGCCTTGGCTACGTGACGGCCCTCGACGCTCGCAACGGTGGCATTACCTGGAAGGTTCGCCCGGGCGGACCGCTGCGCGGCGCTCCGAGCGTTTCCAACGGTGCCGTCTACGTGATGAGCCAGGACAACCAGATCTATTCGCTCAAGGAAGCCGATGGCTCGACCAACTGGTCGCAGGCCGCGAGCCTCGAAATTGCAGGGGTGTTCGGAACGGCATCCCCGGCCATCGGCCAAGGCACCGTCGTCTCTGGCTTCTCGTCGGGCGAGCTCAACGCCTATCGCTACGAGAACGGGCGCATGGTGTGGCAGGACGCGCTCCAGCGCACCAGCATCCGGACCAGCGTATCGTCGCTCTCGGATATCGACGCCGATCCGGTGATCGACCGCGGCCAGGTGATCGCAATCGGCCAGGGCGGCCGCATGGTCGCGCTCGAAATCACGACCGGCCAGCGCTTGTGGGAGCTCAACATTGCCGGCATCTCGACGCCATGGGTCGCCGGCGACTGGATCTTCGTCGTTACCGACGATGCCAAGTTGCTCTGCGTCTATCGCCAGAACGGGCACATTCGCTGGATCAACCAGTTGCCGCAGTTCGAGAAGGCGAAGTCGAAGAAGGGCGAGATCGATTATTCCGGCCCAGTGCTCGCCGGCGGCCGTCTGATCGTCACCGGCTCGAACGGCGTGCTGGTCAACGTCGATCCGGTCACGGGGTCGTTTCAGAGCCAGACCAATGTCGGCGCCGGCATCAGCCTATCGCCGATCGTCGCGAACTCTACGCTCTACATCTACGACGACTCCGGTCGCCTGACGGCTTACCGCTAAGGGGAAGCGCTGCTAGGGCGGCGCCACCATGTCCGTCCCCACAGTCGCAATCGTCGGCCGGCCCAATGTCGGCAAATCGACGCTGTTCAACCGGCTTGTCGGTAGGCGCCTGGCGCTCGTCGATGATCGTCCGGGCGTCACCCGCGATCGCCGCGAGGGTGAAGCTAGGCTGCTCGGCCTCGAGTTCCGGGTCATCGACACCGCCGGTTTCGAGGACGAAGACCCGCAGTCGCTTCCCGGTCGAATGCGCGCTCAGACCGAAGCGGCGGTGCGTGACGCCGATGCGGCGCTGTTCCTCGTCGATGCGCGCGATGGCCTGACTCCGCTCGACGAGGAAATCGGCCGCTGGCTTCGAGCCGAGAGCACGCCGGTGATCTTGGTCGCCAACAAGGCGGAAGGCCGCGCGTCCGAAAACGGTATCCTCGAAGCCTTCAGCCTCGGTCTCGGCGAGCCGATCGCGATCAGCGCCGAGCATGGCGAGGGCGTCGCCGACCTGTTCGAGGCGATCCGCCCGCATGTCGAGCATGAGCATTTAGAAGCCGATGAAGAAGTCGACGAGCGCAACGCGCCGCTCAAGCTCGCTGTCGTCGGCCGGCCCAACGCGGGCAAGTCGACGCTCGTCAATAAAATGATCGGCGAAGACCGGATGATTACGGGCCCGGAGGCCGGCATCACCCGCGATTCGATCAGCATCGACTGGGAGTGGGACGGGCACCCGGTGCGCCTAGTCGACACGGCGGGCTTGAGGAAACGCGCCAAAGTCGAGGACAAGCTCGAGCGCCTGTCCGCCGCCGACACCAAGCGCGCCATCGATTTCTCGGAGGTGGTCGTCCTGCTGCTTGACGCCACGCGAGGCCTGGAATCCCAGGACCTCCGCATCGCGAGCCAGGTCATCGAGGAGGGCCGCGGCCTGATCATTGCGGTGAACAAATGGGACATCGCGGAGAACGCCTCATCCTTGTTCAACGGCATCAAGGCCGCGCTGGACGAGGGGCTCGCCCAGCTTCGCGACGTGCCGGTGCTGACCGTATCGGCCAAGACCGGCAAGGGCATCGACATGATCCTCAAGGTCGCCATCGAGGTTCGCGAGGCCTGGGGCCGCCGGGTGCCAACCGGCGAGCTCAACCGCTGGTTCGAGCGAGCGGTTGATGCCAATCCGCCGCCCGCACCCAAGGGTCAGCGGATCAAGCTGCGCTACATCACACAGGTCAAATCTCGGCCCCCGAGTTTCGTGGTGTTCGGCAACCGCACCGACGAGCTTCCGGAGAGCTATCGCCGATATTTGCTCAACGCCATGCGTCGCGACCTAAAGCTTGGCGCCGTGCCGCTTCGGCTCGAGTTCCGCGGCCGCGGCAATCCCTTCGATCGGGGACGCTAAGCCAAATTTTACCCTTTTCGGGCTAGCTGGCTCAATTGTGGAATCATGCCCGCGATTGCCGGGAGCGAGGGATAGACATTGAGCGACGAAAATCTGAATGTCGTCGACTGGGCGCTGTTCGAGAAGAACCGCGCGGAGCTGGGGCCGGGCTTCATCCGGATTCTCAGCTATTTCCGCGAGGACGGCGCGAAATCTCTCGGCCAGATCGAACAGGCGATGCGCGACCAGAATACGGTTGCGCTCGTGCTGCCAGCGCACACTATCAAGGGTGAGGCCCGCCAACTCGGCGCGGAGCCGCTCGCCGTCATCGCGGAGCTGATCGAGCAGACGGCTCGCCTGTGCGTCGAGACCCGCCGCTTCCCCGACGAGCTTGTCCCGGAAGTCGTCGAGCTCAGGAAACTGTTCACTCAGACCGTCGACCTGTTCAACCAGGAAACCAACCCGCTGCTGAAGCGTGGCCCGAACGGCCCGACCGGGTTCGGCCGCAAGGCAAACAACCAGAGTTTCGGGCGGATTTAAGCTACTTCGGCCGGCTCGGACTGGAGCTGGATGTAGTTCTGCAGCCCCATCCGGGCGATCATCTCAAACTGAGTCTCAAGGAAGTCGATGTGGCCTTCCTCGTCGGCGAGGATCTCGCGGGCAAGGTCGCGTGTCACATAGTCGCGCACCTTTTCGGCGAGCGCGATGACGTCGCGGTATAGCTTGGCCCCCTGGTGCTCGGCTTCCATATCGGCCTTGAGGATTTCCTCGACATTCTCGCCGATGCGGAGGCGTCCCAAAGCCTGGAAATTGGGCAGCCCGTCGAGGAACAGTATGCGTTCGGCCAGTCGGTCCGCATGCTTCATCTCGTCGATAGATTCGGATTTCTCGAACGCGGCGAGCTTCTTGATCCCCCAATTATCGAGCATGCGGTAGTGCAACCAATATTGGTTGATCGCTGTCAGTTCTTCCTTGAGCGCCTCATTCAGGAGTCCGAGGACCTTGGGGTCGCCCTTCATGCTTTGCCTCCGTCGCGTCGCCGACAAACGCGATGCGCCGGAGCGGTTACAGCGTCAAGTCAGGCGACGGCACGAAGGTGAGGGCGTTTGGGTCGCTCTTCGTCGATGATTTCCTGCGCGTAATCGAGACAGCAGCCACACTGCGGCTCGCAGTCGAGCGTAGCGTACGCGGCTTCGGGCGTGCGGTAACCCTTGCGCGCGGCTTCGCGCACTTCCTTCTCGGTAATAGCGTTGCACAGGCACACGATCATGCTCGCAATATAGTGATAATGCGAAGCGTTCGCAACTATACGGTAGCGGGTCTCGCGATCGCCAGCGGGCGCAGCGTCCGTGCCGTGATGAGCGCAAACGGGATTCCGACCAGCACCAAGTGCGCGAAGAGCTGGGTCGCGATCGACAGCGGCTTGGGCGGGAGGGGCGTGCCGAAGCGCAGTGGGACCACGACCCAGTTCATCACGAAATAGGTGATCAGGCCGAAGGCGAGCGCGGTCCCCCAGAGCGTACCGAGCAGCGACGGCCGGCCTCGAACCACCAGCACGAAGATCGTCGCCATGATCGCCATCAAGGTAAAGTGAACGACGAGACCGAGGACCGCTCCGCCCGCCCCCCATTCCTTCGGCGCATCGCCGAACGGACCGGAGGCAACGAAGCGCAGCATGGCGGGTATGTCGCCCTTCCCCACTGTCATGGTCAGGATCATGGCCCAGAAGATGTCGAGGGTGCCCGACACGGCGGTGGCGATGGCGATGGGTCTCAGCATGGCGGTTTCCTCCCCGCCACCGGTCATAGCGGTCTAGGCGCCTGCGGGCGAACGTCGCGATTCAGCCGCCGAACGACCAGCTTGAGGCCGGACCAGGTCGCGTCGATGGCGCATACCTTCACGTCGACCAGCCCCATCGGCAGGCAGATGTTGCGGATGGTGTCTTCCGTAATGTCGGTCGGGACCTTCGACGCTTTCTTGGGCCAGCTGACCCAGATCATCCCCGCCGGATCGAGCAGCGGCAGCAGATCGGTCAGCTTTGCTTCGAGGGCGCTGCGTTGGGTCACGAAGATATTCGCGGCGTCGATCGGCGCCTCGGGCGCGTCGAGGAGCTGGAGCTGTAATTCTTCCGCCGCGATTTCGTGCGCGACTCTCTCGGGCATCCCGTCTCGCCAAACGCGCATGCCATCTTTCAGCGACAGCTTCTTAGCGAGCGGCGTCCCCGAGTAGCCGGCGGTCATGCGAGCGCCGCGTCGGCTCCCATCATCTTCGGGAAAAAGCCCTCGTGCACCGCGCGAAGGTCGGCGAGGGGGATTTCGGCGTCGGACCAGTTAGTGAAGGCGATTGTGTTCCCGCCTACCTGCCCGAGATGGCACATTGGAGTGCTCTGATCCTTCATGAATTTCACGAAGTCATCGGATTCAAAAGGAGTGGTCACAACATAAAGTCCCTGGGTTTCACTGAAGAGGCGTTGGATGACCTGTTGATCGTTGTAGGGCAGCCTGCTGCGATCACTCGAGTCACCGAAGTCTTCGACGTTGTAGAGGTCGACGCCAAGATTTCCTGCCAGAGCCATCTCCGCGATCGCCACAAGCATTCCTCCATCAGAAACGTCGTGAACAGCGTTGATCCAGCCGTTTGCGATCAACTCGCGGATTAATTCGCCCATCGCTCGTTCGCGATCTAGATCGACGAACGGCGGCTTTCCGGAGCGCAGGTCGTGAACTTCGCTTAGCCAAGTCGATTGCCCGACTTCCGGCGGGAAATCAGCATTCGCACCAATCAGCCAGACGGGATCACCCGCCGCCTTGAACGCGATTGTCGCGCTCTTCTCCCAGTCCTTGAGCAGCCCGACGCCGCCAATCGCCGGCGTCGGCAGGATCGCCGACCCGCCGCCGGTGGCCTTGCTCTCGTTGTAGAGCGAGACGTTGCCGCTCACGATCGGATAGTCGAGTGCCCGGCAGGCCTCGCCCATGCCCTGAAGCGCACCCACGAACTGGGCCATGATCTCCGGCCGCTGCGGGTTACCGAAGTTCAGGCAGTTGGTGATCGCGAGCGGCTTCGCCCCCACCGCGCAAAGATTGCGGTAGGTCTCGGCGACTGCCTGCTTCCCGCCTTCATACGGGTCGGCATAAACGTAGCGCGGCGTGCAATCGGTGGTGATCGCCAGCGCCTTCTTCGTCCCGTGAACACGCACGACTGCTGCATCACCGCCCGGGCGCTGCACCGTGTCCGCGCCGACTGATTGGTCGTACTGCTCCCACACCCAGCGGCGGCTGGCGAGGTTGGGCGAGCCCATCAGATTCAGCAGATCGGTGGCGATATCCGTGCTTTCCGGCACGTTTTCGAGCTCTTTTACGCCTGCCCAGGCCTTATATTGCTCCGGATTGACGTACGGCCGCTCGTAGCAGGGCGCCTCGTCGGCGAGCGGCCCCAAGGGGATATCGCACACGACCTCCCCGTTCCACTCCAGCACCATATGCCCGGTATCGGTAACCTCGCCGATCACTGCAAAATCCAGTTCCCACTTGCGGAAGATGGCTTCGGCCTCCGCCTCGCGGCCGGGCTTCAGGACCATCAGCATGCGCTCCTGGCTCTCGGAAAGCATCATTTCGTAGGGCGTCATTCCAGTTTCGCGACATGGCACCCTGTTCATGTCGAGCCGGATGCCAGCTCCGCCTTTCGACGCCATTTCGACCGACGAACTGGTGAGGCCAGCCGCGCCCATGTCCTGAATGGCCACGATCGCATCCGTGCCCATCAGCTCGAGGCATGCCTCGATCAGAAGCTTCTCGGTGAATGGGTCGCCGACCTGGACGGTCGGGCGCTTCTCGTCGCTGTTCTCGTCGAAATCGGCGGACGCCATGGTTGCGCCGTGGATGCCGTCGCGGCCGGTCTTCGATCCGACATAGACGATCGGGTTCCCGATGCCGCTCGCAGCCGAGTAGAAAATCTTGTCCGTCTTCGCGATTCCGACGGTCATCGCGTTGACCAGGATGTTCCCGTCGTAGGCGGTATCGAAATTGACCTCGCCGCCGACGGTAGGAACTCCGACGCAATTGCCGTAGCCGCCGATGCCCGAAACCACGCCCGCGATCAGGTGCCGCATCTTGGGGTGGTCGGGCCGGCCGAAGCGAAGCGCATTCATGTTGGCGACTGGACGAGCTCCCATCGTGAACACGTCGCGCAGGATTCCGCCGACGCCAGTCGCCGCGCCCTGATACGGCTCGATGTACGACGGGTGGTTATGGCTCTCCATTTTGAAGATGGCGGCGTCCCCGTCGCCAATGTCGATGACGCCGGCATTCTCACCCGGACCCTGGATTACCCATGGCGCCTCGGTCGGCAGCTTCTTCAGGTGGAAACGCGACGATTTGTACGAGCAATGCTCCGACCACATGACCGAAAAAATGCCGAGCTCGACGAGGTTCGGCTCGCGCCCAAGCGCTTTCAGGATTCGGCTATATTCCTCGTCCGACAGCCCATGGTCGGCAACGGTCTGCGGGGTGATGCGGGGAGCGTCCAGAACTTCCATGGCGGCCCCTTAGCCGCCAGTCGGCGCAGGGGCTAGGCTGGCCTCAGATGTCGTGGCGCGAGAATCTCTCGCCGGAGAAGTTTAGGGTCTGCGGACGGCCGTAGCTGAAGTCTGCGAAGCTCGCGCGCTCGGGGGTCCAGCTGTCCGTGCCGACCCGCCACAAATTATCGCTGACGCGCACCATCGGTGTCTCGGTGCCAAGCCACAATTTGCCGCCGCGCTCGACGACGACCGCCGCGCCCCACCACGGGCTGTCGTTGAAAAAGCGGCCGGCGAAGCGTTGCAGGTTCGGATCGGCCTTGGGCAGGACGGCGCCTACACCGTCGTGAGCATAATTTGCAGGACCCCAGTTCGCGACGGTGACTATTGGTCCCTTGCGCTCGAACATCAGGGTGAAGTTGCGGAAATCCGGATGGAGCGTTCGGAACAGATCATCGCCCCAGGGCTGGAGTGCGGCTTCCTTGCCGTTGGCGACAATCGTTAGTGGGTTACCGGGGCGCACCTCGAACGATCCTGACGAACCGGCATAGCGGCCAACGAACTGCGCTGCATTGGGAAGCGGCGTTTCAAGTGACGGTGGCGCGGGAACCGGGTGTCCCGCGGCTGCCTCGGCCAGCGCATCGACGGCGAAGCGAGTGAGAACGCGCGGTCGATACTCGGCGAACGCGCTGAGCGTCGAGCTTGCGAACGCGCCAATCCCGCTGGCGATGTCGACGTGAAAGGATGAGGAGAAGCTCACCATCCCGCCGGTGTGGTGGATGTACGATCGGCCTGGAGGCCCGCCGACATGCATCAGGCCGTTGCCGTAACTCATACCCGGCGTGTCGCTCGGCACGTAATGCGTCGTGAAAGTCTTTGCCTGCCCCGGGCTAAGTCCAAGCCCGCCGCGACCTTGCACCGCATCGGATATGCTCCGCAGCCAGCGCAGCATGTCCTCCGCGGTTGAGGCGACGCTTCCCGCGCCGAAGGTCACATCGACCCAGGCTGACGGCTCGAGCGGAACACCGCGAGCGAACGGGGCAGCGAGGTCCGCGGCTTCATAGCCCTGAGCGTAGAGCGTCCGGTCCGGTCCGATGATTGCACCCCGGCTCCGGCGCATCCCTAGCTTCGTGAAAATGCGCTCTTCGATCAGGCGCGCGAGCGGCTTGCCGCCGGCATGCTCGGCGATCTTGCCCAGGATCTCGTAGCCGGTGTTCGAATAATGCCAGTGCTCGCCCGGGTCGTAGGTCGTCCACAATCCGCCCGGCGCGAACAAGGGTGCGTCATCGGGAAGCCCGGCAGTATGGTCGAGCAAATGCTGGACGGTTATCATGTTGTCGGTGGGCAACGGCGCGACGGGGAGGACGCTGCTGACGCGATCGGTCAGCTTCAGCCTTCCCTCAGCAGCGAGCTGGTGGATCACCGTCGCCGTCATCGACTTGCTGATCGAGCCGATCTGGAAGAGCGTATCCGGCGAGATCGGCGTTCGGCTATCGCGGTTCGCGAAGCCGAAGTTGAGGACGGTCGAAACCCCGGTGGGCGTGGTCAGCCCAAGGGTCAGGCCGGGAAGTCCGAAATAGCTGAGATGTTGTTCGGCGTGAGCGCGGATCGCGGCGATCGCAGCATCGAAGGCGGGGGAGGGCTGGGCGAAGGCCGGCGTCGCGAAGCGCGCCGAGACGGCAGCCGTCAATGCTCCCGCCGTGAAAGCCCGCCTCGAAATATACATGGAAAATCCCCCTCTACGGCCTGATTGGAGGCCGCAGAGGGAGAGTCAAGCAATCGGGTGTGAAGCTCAGGCCTTGCAGATTTGCGCCGGGTGACCCGGAACGCCGATCTTGGCCGAGGCGCCACCGGTGCTGCCTTCGAGCGAATAGCCTGTCGGGCCAACCATCGGCTGGCCGGCTTCGGCGGCCGTGACCGGAGTCGGGGTGGCACCCTTGTCGGTACGGATGTGTGCCGACTTATTGTCCGACATCCAGTCGACGTAGACGATCTTGTTGTCGGCGCAGCGGTAAATCTTGCTCGACACGATCGACGGCGGGAGCGCCACCGGACCGTTCGACGCGTTCGCCGTCTCATCCGGCTCCGGACCTCCGGCGACGATGTTGTGATCTTCTTTTCCGCAGCCGGCTAGCGCAGCGGCCGCGGCGAGGGCGAGGGTTAATGAGGTGCGAGTCATGATTTCGCCCTTGCGACCAAGCTGAAGCAGCCGTCAAGGGCGAGTGCTTGCATGTTGTCGAAGTGGGACATAGCTTCGTCGATTGTGCCCAACCAAGCCGGCAGCAGCGCGCAGCGCATCCGAATTGGTCTGACCGGCCTTGCCTTCGCCTTCCTCATCGTGCTGCTCGGATCGATCGTAATCCGGTCGAGCCATGACGATAATGTCAGTGCGGCGAACGCCGTCGTGAACGAGCCGAACGAGCCGCTCGCGGAATTGGGCGTCTCGCCAGGAGCGGCTGACACCGCCAACAACACCAGCAACTCGACCAATACCGGCAACAAGCAATGACTCGCGCGCGCGTCGGCGCGCTGACGGTGCTCATATTGCTGCTGGCGGTGATTGGCGTCTCCGCCGTTCGCGGACCTCACCCGCTTCCACCTCGCGCGGGGAGGCCAGCCCTGCTTCTTCTGACCAGCCTGCCGATCGTGTTCGGCGAAGATTTCTCGATCAAGGACGGAGGGTCCCCCGCGCTGACGATGCTCGAGACTCGCTACCGCGTCCTGCCTATCAGCACTTCCGCTCCGGCCGGTCTCGCGAAGGGCCGACTGCTCCTGATGGCGCATGCCGCGGCGCAAACACCAGAGAACCTGGTTGCGCTGGATGATTGGATCCGCCGCGGGGGCAAAGTCCTGTTGCTCGCTGACCCGATGCTGGAATGGCCGAGCTCGCGGCCGCTTGGCGACCCGCTACGGCCATCGCCGATGTTCCCCGATACGGGTTTGCTCGGACACTGGGGCGTGAGGCTCGACGCGCCCGATCGGCGCGGACCGCAGGATCGAAAAGTCGAGGGCACCCATGTACTGACGGACTCCCCCGGGGCGCTCGTTGGCAAGTGTGCGATCGAAAGCGAGGGCCTCGTCGCCGATTGCCGGATCGGTAAGGGCAGGGCGCTCATCGTCGCCGATGCGGACTTCCTCGACACGGCAAGGCTCGGTGAGCCGGCGGAGCACAATCTCGACGTGTTGCTGAAACTGCTCGCCGATGTCGAGCGCAACTGATTCGAAGTGAGTCGGAAAATAACAGACTTATCCACAGGGAAAGGACGCTAGAACAGGACCGGAACATCCCACGGCCGCCCGCGCCTAAAACCTCGGAAATCCGGTCTTTCCCATTAAATCCCATCCAATCCCGTTAAATCCCATTGTATCCCGCAAGCCTTTGAGTTACCAACACTGGCTGTAGCGCGGGGGGCTGACCCGTAGATTCGACGCTGAACGCGGAAGGGCACGACGGTGCAATTCCGCGGACCAAGTCGCTCGCGCTGCGAAGGGGAGTTGGTTGTGGCGCTAGAGCATCTGTTTCAGGGCAGCGCACTGAACGCGGTCGACGCGAAAGGCCGTGTGTCCATTCCCGCATTCCTCCGTGGAATCATCGAGCGGCGTGGAGACGCGCGCACCATCGTGCTGGCCAAGCATGAGGCGTTCCCCTGCCTCAGCGCCTACGATCCAGCCTATGCCGCGCTGAAGCACGCGAAGCTCGAACGGCTGCTCGAAAAAGAAGAGACCAGTGCCGACGCGCAGCTGGAATATCAGCAGCGCAACTTGATGGCGTTCGCTGCCACCGAGGAAGTTCCGTACGACAGCTCCGGCCGCATCCTCATGCCCCCGATGATGCGCCGCAAAGGCCAGATCGCCGAACTCGCGCTGTTCCTCGGGACCGGCGAAACCTTCCAGATCTGGAACCCCGAGCTTCTCCTCAAGGATGCGCGCATCCCCGAGGACCTCAAGGACATCGCCCGCTTCCGCCTCGAAGAAAGAGGCCAGTCATGATCAGCGCCGGCACCAATCAGGCCCCACACGTGCCGGTGCTGATCAGTGAAGTCATCAGCGCGCTCGCCCTTCACGAAGCAGATACTGCAGTGGACGGAACATTCGGAGCGGGCGGCTACACGCGCGCCATGCTCGCGGCGGGGACGGGACGGGTGATCGCGTTCGATCGTGACCCCGATGCGATTGAAGAAGGCCGGTCGCTCATCCCGGACCACCTTGAATCCGGGCGCCTCACCCTGATCAACGAACGCTTCAGCCAGATGGACCGAGCTTTGGCTGAACGTGGCATCGAGCACGTCGACGCAATTGCGCTCGACATCGGAGTTTCCTCGATGCAGCTCGATCGGGCGGACCGCGGCTTTTCCTTCTC
>Ga0207689_10000003_pt1 | contig 175710 bp, 166 predicted proteins | sample KBSMisM52_FD_184312 | JGI IMG/M metagenome (GOLD analysis project Ga0207689, IMG submission 184312) | Miscanthus rhizosphere microbial communities from Kellogg Biological Station, Michigan, USA - KBS Miscanthus M5-2 (SPAdes) (version 2) | ecosystem: Host-associated > Plants > Roots >...
TGGAACCGACGCTGTGCCAACAGTGCTCGGCTCGCTCGACTACCTGCGCGAACAAGGCGCCACGATCGCGTCAGAGGTGTACGCGCCGTTGCAGCACGCAGGCAAGACGATTGTAGGCGTCGCAACCGGCACACGCGTGATCGGCGTCATCGCATTGGCCGATGCCGTACGACCCTCCTCCGCGGAGGCCGTGCGGCGCCTCGACGCCGCCGGTATCGAGGTCATCATGCTGACCGGGGACAACGCCGCCACGGCGCAAGCCGTGGCGCAGGCCGTGGGCATCCGGGAGTTTCGCGCCGGCGTGCTGCCGGCAGACAAGGCGGAAGCCGTACGCGAATTGAAGGCGAAAGGGGTAGTGACAGGCATGGTGGGCGACGGCATCAACGATGCGCCGGCGCTGGCGGCGGCCGATGTGAGCTTTGCGATCGGCGCAGGCGCGGACATCGCCGTCGAGGCCTCGGATATCACGCTGATCCGCAACGACCTGAACGCGGTCGTCGATGCGATTCTGCTGTCACGCGCGACGCTCGCGAAAATCCGGCAGAACCTGTTTTTCGCGTTCGCGTACAACGTGCTCGGCATCCCGCTCGCGGCGGTCGGGATGCTGAATCCGGTGATTGCCGGTGCGGCGATGGCCGCAAGTTCCGTGTCGGTGGTCGGCAACGCACTGCTGCTCAAGGGGTGGCGGCCGCCGCTTTGATTGCGTACCCAAGGAGAGTCTGATGGAAACGATCACGATGAATGTGCGAGGCATGACGTGCGGCGGTTGCGTGGCAAGCGTGACGCGCGTGTTGAAGGCGGTGCCCGGCGTGACGGACGCCACGGTGACATTGCAGCCCGGCGCCGCGAAAGTGACGTTCGATCCGGCGCGCACCGGTGCCCCGGCGCTGCGTGCGGCGATCACCGATGCCGGCTTTGACGTCGTCGCGTAAGGCCGCGGCGGCGGATAGGGTCCCCCCGAAGACGCCTTCGGCGTCCTCCCCCAAAGGGGGCGCCCGCCTTGGGACGGCGCGGCGGCGGGCCACGCATCCCGCGGTCCCTCGTCCCGATGGCGCCGCGCTCGCGAAGCGGCTGAATCGGATCGAGGGCCAGGTGCGCGGCATCGGCAAGATGATCGCCGACGACCGGTATTGCATCGACATCCTGACACAGGTGAGCGCGGTGCAGTCGGCGCTCGATGCGCTCGCGCTTCAATTGCTCGAGCACCATCTGCACGGCTGCGTCCAGCACGCCGTCAAGTCAGGCAGCGGCGATCATGCGATCGACGAGGCGCTGGCGGTGATTCGCAAGTTCGCACGCTGACTGCGCGCGACGTCACGCTACTTCGGCGCGTTGATCTCGATCCATTGCGCGAAGGCCTGCAGGAATTTCTGCAGGAATTCGCGCGCCGACGTGTCGGTGAGCTTCCCCTGGTCGTCGAAGAGCTTGGCAGCGTTGCCGATGTACGCTTCGGGCTGCGGCATCGCCGGCACGTTCAGGAAGACGAGCGATTGGCGCACCGCGTGATTGGCGCCGAAGCCGCCAATCGCGCCAGGCGAAACGCTGATCACGCCGCCCGGCTTGCCGTTGAAGGCATTGTGGCCATACGGCCGGGACCCGACGTCGATCGCGTTCTTGAGGACGCCAGGGACCCCTCGGTTGTATTCGGGCGTGACGAACAGCACGGCGTCCGCCTCGCGAATGCCGTCGCGAAACGCCTTCCACTCGGCCGGCGGCGTGGCAGTATCGAGGTCCTGGTTGTAGAGCGGCAACTGGCCGATCTCGTGAATGGTCAGCTTGAGCGACGCCGGCGCCATCGCGAGCAACGCGTTGGCGGCTTTGCGGTTGAACGATTCCTTCCGCAGGCTGCCGACGATGACGGCGACATTGCGCGTGGTGCCCATGGCTGTTCCTTCCAGCGCGATTGACCCCTCCTAAACGATGATAACGCTGGCCAATGCGGGCCCGGACTAACGCTTTTCCCCGTCGCTGATGCCTTTCCACGCGCTCGAGCAGAGGAAGCGCCAACGGCCAAAATTGCCCTTGGTGCGTTCCAATGGCAAAATCGATGATTCGGGGTGTAGCGCAGCCTGGTAGCGCGCTTGCTTTGGGAGCAAGATGTCGGAGGTTCAAATCCTCTCACCCCGACCAGTCACATCGGCGCGCGCTCGCCGTCGCAGACGGCAAAGCACTACGGCAGCGGAATCCATTCGTGCTCGCCCGGAATGGTCCCGATGCGTTGGGCCGTCCAGTCGTCCTTCGCCTGCTCAATGCGCGCCTTGCTCGAGGATACGAAGTTCCACCAGATGAAACGTGGGCCATCGAGCGGCGCGCCGCCGATCACGACATAGCGGGCGCCCTGCGGCGCCAGGATCGTGGCTTTGCCCGGCGCGAGGACGGCGAGCGTTTGGGCGGGAACGTCGGTTCCATCGATGCGCAGTGGTCCATCCACGCTGTAGACGGCATGTTGGTGGGCGTCCGCGGGATGCGGAAATTCGAATGTGGCGCCCGGCTCCGCGGCGACGTCGAGATAAAGCGTCGCAGCGTGCGTGGCGACCGGCGAGCGTCGGCCGAAGGCATCGCCGACGAGGAGCCGGATCGCGAGCCCAACCTGCGACCACGCGGGAATCGTGGCGGCCGGCGTATGGACGAAGCTCGGTGCGGCTTCTTCAACCTCGGTCGGGAGCGCGGCCCACAGCTGCAGTCCGTGCATCGTGTGCGTCACGGCGTGCAGATCCGGCGGCCTGCGCTCCGAATGGACGATGCCGCGACCGGAGGTCATCCAGTTGATCGCGCCGGGCTCGATCCGTTGCACGCTGCCCAGGCTGTCCCGGTGCAGCATCGCCCCCTCGAACAGATAGGTGACGGTCGCGAGGCCGATGTGCGGATGCGGCCGCACGTCGTGATTGTCCTCAGGACGCGCGATGATCGGTCCGAAGTGATCGAAGAACACGAACGGGCCGACCGCCTGCCGGTGAAAGGCGGGCAGCAGCCGGCGTACCATGAAGCCGCCCCCCAGGTCTTTCGCGCGCGGCGGCAGCAGAAGCTCGATCGGCATGACGGGCCTACGACGCCGCCGCCGCGAGATCGGTGCTGATTTCCGTCGTGACCTGTGTCATGAGCCGGTGTATCGGACACTTGCCCGCAACGTTCAACAGCTCTTCGCGCTGCGCCTCGGTGAGCGGCCCGCTCAACGCAAGCGTGGCGCGCAAGCGATAGGTACCTTTGCGCTCGTCGGTGTCGTCGCGCTCCACCGTTACCTCGATGTCCTCGACGGGAATCTGCTTGCGGTTGGCATACCAGAGCACCGTCAGCGCCTTGCAGGCGGCGAGCGCCGCGTCGTACAGGTCGTGCGGGGACGGACCCGAATCCTCGCCGCCGACGGCCGGAAGCTCGTCGACCGGGAAACGATGGTCGCGGATCGCGACAACGTGACGCATCTTTCTGGTGCGGTCGCGGGTTACGGTGATCGTCATCGAAGGCTCCTGCCCTGGTTTTCGCGCCGATGATAGCAGCGCCGGCAAGGTCTGGCGGCCGTCCCTCGCCGCATGCTGCGGGGAGCTGCGACAAGGCTTAGACTAGCTGGCGGTCCTCGGAGGGCGGGACACGCCGGCCGCACCGTACGGATCCACAGGATGGAGCTTCGCCATGCGTGAATATCAGCCACTGAATTCGATCTCCCTGGCGCGATTGGGCGTTTGCACATTGACCAGGCCGGCGCCCAACCGGGTCACGCTTGACTCGCCGGCGATTGAGGTCATGACCGATCTCGCACAAGTCGCGGCGGTCACGATCGATCGTTCCGCATCGCTGGCGGAGGCCAACGACTACATGGTCGCGCGGGGCGTGCGCTCGCTGTTCGTCGCATCGCCGGAAGGCCATGTCTATGGACTCATCACGACCAGCGACACGCTGAGCGAGCGACCGGTACGCGTGAGCCACGCGCGCGGCATCAAGCGCCACGAGCTCCAGGTCGCCGACGTGATGACGCCCATCGACGCGGTCGTCGGCATGAACCTCGACGACGTGCGCGCCGCCAAGGTGGGACATATTGTCGCATCGCTCAAGCAGGCCGGCCGCCACCATGAGCTGGTGGCGGAAACCAGGAAGCCGGGCGAGGTCTACATCCGCGGCATTTTCTCGGCGTCGCAGATCGCGCGGCAATTGGGCGTGCCGCTGCAGATCACCGAATTGGCGCGGACGTTCTCGGAGATCGAGCAGGCGCTGGCCGCGTCGAAGTAGCTGGTTCGAAAACGCTGGGGCGCGATCGGCAGCTCCGAACGCGCTGCACGCTCCATGCCACAGGCTACCGGGCCGGCGGCGGAATATTAGCTTGCATTTCGCGCGCGTTATTTGAGAATGTGCCGTGGCGACGAATTCGAGCGACCGGCACCCGCTGATGCCGCTTGTACGGACCTTCTGGCGCCAGTCGCGGGATGGCGTCCGGCCAGAACAACACCGGGAGCGAACGATGAAAACAAACGCCTTGTTGTGCGCCTTGCTTGCAACCGTTGGTCTTGCCGCTTGCGGCACCATGGGAACGTCCGGAACGCCAGGCTCCGGCGGAACTACGGGAACGATGGCAATTTCGCCCAAGGATGACTGCGGGAACACAATCAATCCAAGAGACGACTTCTGCTCGGGGAATGTGTGCACGATCGCGGTCGAGGTCGTCATCGGGACAGATGGCAAGTGTGAAGTCCTGGTGGGGATCCCCACGCTTAAGGTCTTCAAAGGCAACAACGACGTCATCCTCCATTGGTGGCTGGCGCAGGGTTCGAATTTCGAGTTCAGGTCCGAATCCGGCGACTATACGGTCCCCATCATCTTCAAGGATCAGTCGGACCCCTACGTCAAGGACCAGTTTTCTCCCTCGTACGTGATGGCCGGTAGTAAGGCCGTGCGAATCACTGACAAGAACACTTACGGAGGGTCGGCGCACCCCTTCGGTTACAAGGTCAAGGTGTACAAGAAGGGCACCAACGACTCGCTGATATCCAAGGATCCCGCGATCGTCAACGATTTTTGACCGAAAGAGTTACGACGTTCGACCGTGCCTGACGTCGCTCGCAAGGCGACGCCAGGCCGGCACAACATCAGGAAGCCGACCATGAAACTGAGAACCTTGCTTTGCGCAGCACTCGTTGCAGCCGTCGTCATCGGATGCGCGCCAGGAATAAAGCCGCTCGATGGCGGTAGTGCCTTGGGTTGTCCCGGGGCGTCCTGCGACGTGGTTGTCTATGTGTCGGGTGACCTCGCGGCGGGTACGCCGGTGGTCGGCGTGAACATCGAGGAACTGCACGTGCCGAGGGGGAACAGTCCGCAGATCGTCTGGAAACTGCAGGCGCCGGGCTATGAATTTCACAGGGACAGCATCGCACCCCATACAACGGGTCCCGTCGGCTCGAAAGGGACCACTACCCAGGCCGAATGGGACGCTCAGATCAGCTACGTGAGCAACACCACGGACCGATTCACTGTGAAAGACATGAACAGGGCGTCGGGAGCACTGTTCTATAACGTCACGGTCTATCACTCGAGTACCCAGCGGTCGTTCAAGCTGGACCCGGCAATCGTGAACGATTTCTAGACCGCTCGCTCGGAACTCGAGCGCGGGGTTTCAACGACCGGACGGTTGGGTCACGATGGGTTGATGTTCTGGAGCCAGACGCGGATCTCGGCGATCGTCGCGTCGTAGTGCTGCGCGCGGCCCGCCGTCTCGGCGACGGCGAAGGATGTTTCTCCGATCGCCAGCCGCGCCTTCGCCACCAGCGGCGCGAGGAAGGCCTCGTCGGTCGGATCCCGATGCAGCCCGGTTTGCGCGGCCTGCGCTTCGGCCGCGCCGAAGTAATGCGCCGCGCGCTGCCATTCCTCGCGCAGCGCGGCAAGACCTGCCGCAACCTCCACCACGCTTTGCCCCGCCGACTTGGAGCCCGTGTCCTCGACAATTGCAAGTGCCCGTTGCAGGTGCTCGCGAGCGTCGTCGACCGCACCTCGGCAGGTCGCCACCATCGACAGGTTGAGGAGACCCAGGGCGATGCTCCCGCTGTCACCGAGCTCCCGCCCAAGCGCAACCACTTCCTCGTAGAGAGGCTCCGCCAAGTCGAGGGCGCCCTCGATGCGATGAAGTTGCGCCAGCACGCTCAGAGCACCCGCGGTTTCGCGCTTGTTATCCAAGTCTCGCGCAAGCACGAGAGCCTCGTCGGCGAGCTTACGGGCGCGGATGAGGTCGCGCTGGCCGATCAGGGCCATCGCCAACGGCTGGAAAACAGCGGCAATGGCTCGCTTGTCATCGATCTCCCGTGCGATCGCCAGACTTTCGTCAAGATAGCGTTGGCCGTCGGCGTACTGTCCCATCTGATTCGAGAGCTGGCCCGCGGCGAACAGGCCGCGGCATCGCGCGAGGTTCCTTCCCTGCGCCTGCGGTCGGCCGAGCGCTTCCGACGTGACCCGGACGCCCAGTCCGAGCAAGCCGCTGTTGATCCAATAGAATTTCAATGCACTCGCCAGCCGAAGGCCCATGGCGGCGCCATCCTCGGCGCGGTCGCACCACGCATGCCCCAGCAACAGGTTCTCGCGTTCACCGTCGAGCTTCGCTTGCCACGATCCCTGCGCCGGACCGACGAGCTCGGCGCGGGCTTTCTCGGCGAACGCCAGGAAGAACGCAAGATGGCCCGTGCGGGCGTTGTCAGCTTCGCCTGATTCTTCGAGGCGCTCCTGCGCATATTGGCGCACGGTTTCGAGCATCCGATAGCGTTCGCCACCGGCATCGAGCGCCACCAGTGATTTCTCGACCAGCCGCGCGATGAGATCGAACGCATCGCGTTCGTCGATTTCGCCGCCGGCGCCCACTTTCTCCGCCGCCTCGAGAGTGAAGCCGCCGGCGAACACGGCGAGCCGGCGGAACAATGCGCGTTCTTCCTCCGTCAGCAGGTCGTAGCTCCAGTCGATCAGCGCACGCAGCGTTTGCTGGCGGGGAAGCGCGGTTCGATCGCCGCCACCCAGCAAACGGAATCGATCGTTCAGGCGCACTGCGATATTGGCGACGGACATCGCGCGTGTACGGGCCGCGGCAAGCTCAATCGCCAATGGGATGCCATCCAGCCGGTGACAGATCTCGACGACCGCTGCCGCGTTCTCGTCGGTGACCTCGAACGCCGGTTGCGCCGCCATCGCGCGATCGATGAAAAGGCGGACCGCCGCGAATTGTGCAAGCGCCTCGCGGGTCAATTGCTGGCGTGGCAACGGGACCGCGAGGGGGGCGAGCGGATACGTTTTCTCGCCGCGAATATTGAGGTGCTCGCGGCTCGTTGCCAGGATCTTCATCCGCGGACCCGACTCCAGCAATTGCTTCGCCAATTCGGCGCAGGCATGCGCGAGATGCTCGCAGTTGTCGAGCACGAGCAGCAGGTGGCGGTCCTTTATGAATTTCATCACCGCTTCGAGCACCGGCCTGCCGGCTTCTTCTTTCACGCCCAGCACGGACGCCACGACTTGCGGGACCAGGCGTGCGTCAGTGACGGGCGCCATCTCCACGAACCACACGCCGTCGGGATAGTCGTCCAGCACCTCGGCCGCCACCTGCAGTGACAACCGGCTCTTGCCGAGACCCCCGATGCCCAATATCGTCAGCAACCGTGTTTCGGCGAGCTGCTTCTTGACCTGCGCAACTTCATGTTCGCGTCCGATGAACGTGGTCAGCTGCTGCGGCAGATTGTTGGGTGTGGCTTCCAGCGATCGCAGCGCCGGAAACTGCTGCCGCAACTGCGGGTGCAGCACCTGATAGACGCGTTCCGGATGCGCGAGGTCGCGCAAGCGCACGGCGCCAAGATCGCGCAGCGAGACGTCGGCGGGCAAACGATCGCCAACGAGATCGACGACCGTTTGCGACAGCAGGATCTGCCCGCCATGCGCGGTGCTCATGATCCGCGCGGCGCGATTGACGGCGTTGCCGAAATAGTCGTTGTCGCGCCGGATGTCCACGCCGGCATGGATCCCGCAGCGGACGCGAAGCGGGACGCCATTGGTGACCGCGGGGTCGGCCAGCGCCTGTTGCAGCTGCAGCGTCGCGCGGAGCGCATCGAGCGGGTCCGCGAACACCGCATGGACGCCATCGCCGATCATCTTGACCACGGTGCCGCGATGCTGGTCGACGCTGGTCCGCGCGATGGCGTCGTGCTGCGCGAGCGCGGCGTGCATCCGTTCGGGCTCCCGCTCCCATAGGCGGGTGCTTCCCTCGATGTCGGTGAACAGAAACGTGGTGACACCGGATGAGTCGGCCACGCGGGTCCCCGGGCGCAACAGCACAGACGCCAACTCTACGGGAGCGCGCCGCGCACTGCCAGTGGATGCTTAAAATCCTGGTTCGCGCAGCGCGAAGCATGCACACCCCGAGGAGCCATATCCGAGCGGCCGACCGGGCGCAGCGCACGCGCCCGTGTCATGCGGGGGCCAGGGAGAAAGGGTGTTGCCGGACGTCAGTCGGCGGCGGCCGGTCCTGAGGGACCGGAGCAATCGGCATGACCGCAGCCGCAGCCCGCAAAACCGCTGGATACGCCAGCCTCTTCCACGTGAGCGGCGCCGCGGTCTTCGCAGAAATCGCCGCAATACTTGCTGCCGAACGTGGCGAAGCAATTGCAGGGCGGGTGCGCACACTTCTGGGTTACGAGGTGCTCGGCCATATCCCCTCCGGAAGCGACGCGTCGTGAATTGAACCCACAAGGAGGCCCGCGCCATCCGATGCCGCCCTGTTCACATGCGGCATATGATAGGCGCACGCGGATCCGCCGCCGCCTACGGCGGCCCAATCGCCGCATGGCGACGCCCATTGTGGTAGCATTTCCCCCCTGTTTCGGGAGCAGGACGTCGGGATTGCCGGTCAACCGGCGCCGACCGCCATTCCCGCCCTGGTCCGGCAGGTTTCGCGCCCGTAGCTCATTTGGATAGAGCACCGGCCTTCTAAGCCGGGGGTAACAGGTTCGAATCCTGTCGGGCGTGCCAGTTGTTCCGCGCGCGATGGCGTCGGCGGGTCGCGCGCCGCATCAAGATCAACGGTGGCTGTAGCTCAGCGGTAGAGTCCTGGATTGTGATTCCAGTTGTCGTGGGTTCGAATCCCATCAGCCACCCCACGGTCAGGTCGTAGTTATCCCGGTATCGGCCGCCCGCATTGGGCGGTCGACGTGCGGCGAGCAACAACTCGCGCACGTCGACGTCAGACCGCTGCTATTTTCGCGCGGTCGCCCCTTTTCCGTTTGAGCTCGCCCGGCTCTTCCCGCGCGTCGTCCTGGCGGTCGCCGAGGCCGTGCCCGCGGTCAACTCGACCTTCCGCTGCGCCATCCGCGCGCCCAGCTTGTCGAGATCCACGTCGGAGGTCTTGGCTTTTGGAAAGATCTCGTCCTCCTCCTCGTGCACGTGATGCTTGACGTACTCGGAGAGCACCTTGACGCCGGCGTTGAAGAGCGGATCGCTGGTGGAGGCGGCCTGCAGGCGCTCGATGATGTCCTTCAGCGACTGATGCTCGACCGCGGCCTCGTCGAGCAGGTCCGCCGCGTCGCGCGCCCCCCGCCGTAGCGCGGGATAGAACAGCTCTTCCTCGATCTCCGCGTGAACCGTCAGCGCCGCGCAGATGCGCATGGCAAGCTCGCCGCGCAACGCCGTATCGCGCTCTTCGCTGGCCTCGAACTGCTTGAAGAGATCTTCGACCTCATCGTGATCGCGCTTGAGAAGGTCAATGGCATTGGTGCTGTCGGCATTGGTAAGACCAAACATTGGGAATCTCCCGTGGTGAAAATGGTGGGCGGCAAACAGGTGCAAGCGTAAGCAAAGCCCAGTGCCAGGGGAGGGGGAGCGTGACCGAAACGCGCGTAGGGTTGCGTTCCGGCGACTGTAGGACCGGGACCGACGCCAAGGCCGAATTCTTCGCGCGCGATGCGCGCGCAGATCAGACCCTGGGAATCCCGGCTATTGGGACGAAGCGCCGGCCGAAGAAATGGTCGAGCGACCACTTGCCCGGTCCGTGGAAGAACGTGACCAGCAGCAACGCGCCCCACAGCATGTGGTCCTTGAGACCGGCGTCGCTCAAGTCGGGATACGAGATGACGGCGACGATATTGAACGCGAACAGCGCCAATGCGGCGAAACGTGTCCCGAGACCCAGGATCAGCAGGATCGGCAGGCCAAGCTCCGCCGCCGTCCCGAGCAGCGCCGCGATGGCCGGCGACAGCACGGGTACGTGGTATTCGTTCTCGAACAGCGCGATGGTCGTATTCCAATCATGGGTCTTGGTCAGACCCGAGAGCAGGAACACGCGGGCGACGTAGAGCCTGAGCGCGAGCGCGAACAGCGACTGGAAGCGGTCGACGAATTGCGCGAGAGCAGCGTTCAAACGCGCGGCACGCGCGGGCAGGGACACTGAAGGACTGGGGGACGCCATGGTGTGCTCTCTTTGCGGAATACCGAATTGGTCGCGACGGCGACCGATTCCTGTCAGTCGGCGGCGACAATGGCCGCGAGCACGCCGTTTGCGATGAAAGTTCGTAGAGCGGTACCGAGATCGAACGTGGCGTCGGCGTCGAATGCGGCATCGAGTCCTTGCCCGAGATCGACGCCGGCGGCGAGGGCGGCCAGCCAGGCAAAATCGCCGCGCTCCACGCGTTCGACGACGACGCGGCCGTCTTCTCGCCGGATGAGCAGAAAATCCTCGTCATTGGCGAACTCGACGTGGCGATCGTGTCCCGAGTCGTCCTGATGCGCCTGCCAGATCCGCAGGACCGGGAATGCCGAGCGCAACAGCCGGCACGACGGATCGAGTGCGAAACGCTGCATCGGGATCTTGCCGGCGGGAATCGCGGCGAGCGCGGCAAGCATGCGTTGCGCGTCGCCTTCGGCGTCTGCGGCGCGGTGGGCTTCGTCCATCGCCCATTCGAGCCGCGCCACGTCGGGAAGGTACGGCAATGGCGCCGCATGCGGGTACGTCGCCAGAAACGACGGAAACGTGTCGCCGTACACGTTGAGATCGCCGCCAGTCGACGGGTGCACGAGGACGAATGCGTCGACGGCGGCGTTGAAAAACGGCACGCCAGTGAGCTCGCGCACCACGCGATACGTGGCACCGAGCGCGTTACGGTAGTTGGCGAAGATCGTATGGCGATACACCGCGATGCGGGCGTCGGGTTCGTGCGCCAGGTCGAGCACGGTAGCGGCGAAGTGTCGCTGCAGCTCAGACAGCGACGGCATCGCACGCCTCGAGGATCGCCTGCGCCGTAGCCGCTTCGCGTTCGAGCACGGCGAGCGCGGGAATGTCGGTGTCCCACTCGATCAACGTCGGCACGCGTCCGAAGCGCGCCACCGCGGCTTCGAACAGCGACCACACTTCCGGCGCGACCGGCGCACCGTGGGTATCGATGACCACCGGGCCCGTGGCATCGAATCCGGCGAGATGGATTTCAGCGACGGAGGACGGCGCAATGGCCGCCAGGTACGCCAGCGGGTCGATGCCGTGGTTGCGAGCATTGACATAAATGTTGTTGACGTCGATCAGCAGCCGGCATCCGGTGCGGGCGGCGACCGCGGCGACGAACTCGTATTCCGGAATCGTGGCTTCGGGAAAGGCGAAGTAGCTCGACACGTTTTCGACGAGAAGCTCGCGGCCGAGAAATTCCTGCACGGCGGAAACCCGTGCGCATACGTGATCGAGCGCTTCTTCCGTGTACGGCAGCGGAAGCAGGTCGTTGAAATGCCGGCCGGCGATACCGCTCCAGCACAGGTGCTCGGAAATCGCGGCGGGTGCGATGCGATCGGCGAGCCGCTTCAGCTTCGACAAGTGCGGAAGGTCGAGCGGGTCGGCGGAGCCGAGCGACAGGCCAACGCCGTGCAACGCCAGCGGATAGCGTTCGCGCAGCCGGTCGAGGGTCGCGAGCACGGGTCCGCCATCGGCGAAATAATTTTCGCTGTGGATTTCGAACCAGGGCACGCGGGGGAGCGTGTCGAGCACTTCCCGCACATGCGGCGCGCGGAGCCCGATGCCGGCGTGAATGGGTAACGTAGTGCTCATGGAGACGTGGCGGCGCGGCGCGCGTCCCTTCGGAACGCGCCCGCGCAACTGAACAGGCGCGCTGCGTCTATTTGGGCGCCGCCATCTTTCCGCCCATCTTCTCACAGGTACCCTTGGCCACGTATTTCCACTCGGTCGGGTCATTGTCCATCTTGGCGCCTTGCGCGGCGCACGCGTGCTTCGCCGTGCCGCAGTCGTTCTGGCCGGCCTTGGCGACGCCATAACATTTTTCCGTGCCCGCTTTCTGGACCACGGGTTGCGCCGCGACGAGCGACGCGAAGCCCAGCGCGACGATGCCGGCGACCGCGGCCTGAATCCTGGTTTGATGGTTCATGCGAATGCTCCTGTCGAATGGATGGGGAGGCAACGAGGCGATCGCCCCGTCTGCCGCAATGGTCGGAGCGCGCCGCACTTCCTTACGCTTATTTGAAAGATGCACGGTGTAAGCAGCGCAACCTTCCATCGACCTATCGGCACCGCGCGGCGCATCGCATCGCGGAGCCATTACCCCTTACACGGAGACAGACATCATGCGTCATGCAATCAAGGAGCAGCAACCAACATGGCAACTCGTTGCCGCAACCGCAATCGTCGCCGGCGTGCTGGCGATCGCCTCGACTGGCGCGCGCGCCAGCGAATGCCCGGCCGCGAGCAAGGTCGCCGATGGACAAGGGCAGAAGATGGGTCCGACGATGCCGAAGGACGTGACCGACGTCGTGCGCTCGGTCACCGACCTTTCCAAGGAGCCGGCAGGCATCAAGGGGCGGCAGTTCCGCCTGCGCCAACTCGACATGAAGCCGGGCGCCATCGTGCCCTGGCACAGCCACGACAATCGCCCGGCGATGATCTACATCGTCTCCGGTGAAGTAGTCGAGTACGCGAGCAATTGCGCCGTTCCGATCGTGCACAAGGCCGGCGACGTTGCGTCCGAGAGGAACGGCACGTCGCATTGGTGGCAGAACACCGGCAGCACGACGGCGGTGCTGATCTCCGTCGACCTGTTCCCGGTCGAAGCCAGGATGGACGATCACATGATGTAACGGCGGCCCCTGTGGCTCCGTTATCCCGAGCGACGTCCAGCGGTTGCGCAGGACGTCGCCTCGCTCCCTCCCCAAAACACTGGATCAGTCATGAGCGGCTTCAGTAATCACGTTGCCTTGGCGCGTTCGCCTGCGGACCGCGCAGCGACCCGCGCGTTGCTGCGTTCGCTTGTGATCGGCTTGACCGCGTTCCTCACCGTCGTCGATCTGTTTGCGACGCAGGCGATCCTGCCGTCGCTCGCCAAGGCTTACGGCGTGTCGCCCGCCGCAATGGGCTTCGCGGTGAACGCAAGCACGATAGGCATGGCGGTTGCAGGGCTCGTAGTCGCGTATTTCAGCCGGCGCATCGATCGTCGTGTGGGCATTCTGGCAAGTCTCGTGCTGCTGGCGCTACCCACGGCGCTGCTTGCCATCGCACCGGATCTCACCGCGTTCACGGCATTGCGCGTCGCGCAGGGCGTGTTCATGGCGACCGCCTTTACGCTGATGCTCTCCTATCTCGGCGAAGCATGTACGGCGCACGAGACGGCCGGAGCGTTCGCTGCGTACATCACCGGCAACGTCGCGAGCAATCTCTTCGGAAGGCTCCTGTCGGCCGCGCTCGCCGAGCACCTGGGGCTGGCTGGCAATTTCTATGTCTTTGCGGCGCTGAATCTCGCCGGCGCCGCGCTCGTCTATTTCTACCTCAAGGGCACGTCCGCGATGCCGATCCTGGGCGTGGCGGGCAGGTCGCCGCTGGCCGTCTGGCGCGAGCATCTGAAGAGCGCGCCGCTGCGCGCGAGCTTCATTATCGGATTTTGCATCCTGTTCGCGTTCATCGGCACATTTACCTACGTGAACTTCGTGCTGGTGCGCGAGCCGCTTGCGTTGAGCCGCATGGCGCTCGGCTTCGTCTATTTCGTATTTGTGCCGTCGATCGTCACGACGCCGCTTGCCGGTCACGCCGTAGCGCGCTTCGGGACCCAGCGCACATTTGTGGCGGCACTTGGTATCGCCGTCGCCGGACTTCCATTGCTGGTCGTTTCGCATCTCGCGGCGGTGCTCACCGGCCTGTCGCTGGTGGGCGTCGGCACCTTTTTCGCGCAGGCCGTCGCGACCGGTTTCGTCGGACGCGCGGCAACCACCGACCGCGGCGCGGCGAGCGGCATCTACCTCGCATGCTATTTCTTCGGGGGCCTCGCCGGCAGCGCCGTGCTCGGACAGGTCTTCGATCGTATCGGCTGGGGCGCATGCGTGGCTGGTGTCGGCCTGGCGCTCGCGGTCGCCGCGGCGTTCGCCCCGAAGCTCCAGGTTCCCGAACCTGTTGCGTAAGCGGGACATTTGTTTCCACCCCTTTTTACCCATGCGGCCTGCTCTGCTGCAGGCTTCCACCCCCAAGGAGATCGTCATCATGCTCACACGCAAGCTATTTTCCGCCGCGCTCGTCGCGGCCACGCTGGGCTCGTCGCCGCTGGTCTTTGGCCAGACGGCCTTCAACCCGTCATCGATGGTCGCAGCCGATGGCATTGTCAAAGTACGAAGCGCGTACGGGATGGACGAAACCATCGCCCGCATCAAGGACGACATCGCCCGGAAGGGCATCATGTTCTTTTCCGCCGTCGACCAGGCGCAGCTCGCCGCGAATGCGGGCATCAAGCTGCCGCCGTCGACGCTGCTGACGTTCGGCAATCCTGCGCTGGGTTCGCAGTTCATGACCTCGAATCCGCAGGCCGGGCTCGATTGGCCGGTCCGGCTGCTCGTGCAGCAGGATGCGAACGGCAACGTGTGGGCGATCTACACGGACTTCGGCTGGATCGCTAAACGGCACGGCATCACCGACCGCGAGCAGCAGTTCACGATGGCCTCCGGCGTGGTCGCTTCGATCACGTCTACAATCAGGGTGAACTAGCATCTCAATGCTGTCGGGGGGACATCGTGCGCGATCGTTTCGATGCAATCATCATCGGCACCGGACAGGCGGGCCCCTCGCTCGCAGTCCGGCTGGCCAACGCGGGACGGCAGGTCGCCATCATCGAGCGCAAGCGGTTCGGGGGCACCTGCGTGAACACCGGCTGCATCCCGACCAAGACGCTGGTGGCGAGCGCGTATGCCGCGCATCTCGCGGCACGAGCCGCGGAGTACGGTGTGGTCATCGAGGGGTCGGTCAATGTCGACATGAAGCGCGTCAAGGCGCGCAAGGACCTGGTCGCCGATACCGCCAGTAGCAATATCGCCGCGTGGCTCAAAGGTACGCGCAGCGTGACGGTGATCGAAGGCCATGCGCGCCTCGAATCGCCGACGTCGCTGCGGGTGAACGGCGAACTGCTGCATGCCGAACAGATTTTCATCAATGTCGGCGGCCGCGCGCTGGTGCCGGCAATGCCCGGTGTCGACGATGTTGCCTATCTCACCAACTCGTCGATGATGGAGATCGACTTCCTTCCCGAGCACCTGGTCGTCGTCGGCGGCAGCTACGTCGGTCTCGAGTTTGGCCAGATGTACCGGCGGTTCGGCTCGCGGGTCACGATCGTCGAGAAGATGCCGCGAATCATCGCGCGCGAAGATCCCGACGTGTCACAAGGCGTGACGGACATCCTGCGCAACGAAGGCGTGGTCGTCGAAACCGGTGCCGAGTGCATGGTCGTGGAGAAGCGCGGCACGGGAGTCATCGTAAAGCTGGATTGTGCCGAGGGCCGCAGGGAAGTCGCCGGTTCGCACCTGCTGCTCGCGGTCGGACGGGTGCCGAACACCGACGACCTGGGGCTTGCCGCCGCGGGCGTGGCCACCGACGAACGCGGCTTCATCATCGTCGACGATGCACTGCGGACGAACGTGCCCGGCATCTACGCGATCGGCGATTGCAACGGCCGCGGCGCCTTTACGCACACCTCGTACAACGACTACGAGATCGTCGCCGATAACTTGTTGAGCGGGACGGACCGCAGCGTGCGCGACCGGATCACCGCGTATGGATTGTTCATCGATCCGCCGCTCGGGCGAGTCGGCATGAGCGACACGGAAGTTCGCAAGTCCGGACGCAGGGCCCTGGTGGGAACGCGTCCGATGACGCGCGTTTCGCGTGCGGTAGAAAAGGGCGAGGCGCAAGGGTTCATGAAAATCACCGTTGACGCCGAGTCGAAGGAGATCCTGGGCGCGGCCATTCTCGGCGTGGGCGGTGACGAAGCCATTCATTGCATTCTCGACGCCATGTACATGAAGGCGCCGTACACGGCGATGCAACGGATGGTGCACATTCATCCGACGGTGGCAGAGCTCATTCCCACGCTGCTTGGTGAGCTGGTCCCCCTTCCGGCGTAGTCCCGCAAGACTCCACGGCGTCTTCGCGAAGGCGGAGGCACCGTGACGTGCGATCAAAGCCGCTGGGTTCCCGCCTTCGCTGGAACGACCGGGAACTTGTCATGCGTCAGGGGTTATCGGGTTCGTCCCGAGAATCCGTCGACGCCCTTGGCAAGCTTCCCCACAAGTTGTGCCGAGTTCTCGTGGATGATCACGCCATCGGTCGGGTCGACGGGCTTTCTCCACGGCGCTCGTTCCAGCATCCGCTGGGTGTCGGCGAAGCCGGCTTGCACGCGCGCTCGAATGCCGGAGGGGGTGAAGTCGATATCCTTGGTATGGTCCTCGCCATCGAGCCGGGGTGCGACCAGCCGCGCCACGTGCATCGTTGTTCCGCAGCCCCACGACGTGAGCTCCTTCACTTCGGGTGTGGCACGCGCTTGCTCGGGCAGCTTCTTCGAAAGCTCGCGGATGATATGCCGGAGGTGATGGATCTGTTTCTGCCGCGCGATGTGGCTGCGGGCACGGCTCGCGAATTGAATGTCTTTCTGGCGGCCCATCACCTGCCACAGCGTGTCCGGCTCCGCGCCTTCCGGATTCCACATGTGCACGGTGAAGATCACCGAGTCGCGGCGAGGCTTGTCGTCGAGCACGGCCTCGATCGGCGTATTGGAATAGATGCCGCCGTCCCAATACGGATCACCTTCGATGCGAATGGCCGGAAACGCCGGGGGCAGTGCGCCCGATGCCAGTACATGGTCGAGGTCAACGACCTCGTCGCGGCTGTCGAAATAGCGCATTTCGCCGTTGCGGACATTGACCGCGCCGACCGTGAGCCGCGTCCGGCAAGTGTTGATTTGGTCGAGATCGACGAGATCGGCCAATGTCGCCCGCAGTGGCGCCGTCGAATAATAGGCAGCGCGCTCGACGCCGAGCGGCAGGTGCGAGCTCAGCCATGCCACGGGATTCGGCACGAAAAAGTCGGGAATCCCGCGGGTGATCGTCGTCAGGTTCGCCGGAAGATTGGCAAGGCCCGTGAAGAATTGCAGCAGGTCGTTGCCGGATTGCTGCTCGACGCGCGACCAGAATGCGCGCAGCCGGTCGAGCCGGTTCTCCGGCGCATTGCCGGCGATCAGTGCCGCGTTGATCGCGCCGATCGAGGTTCCGATGACCCAGTCCGGTTCGATGCCGGCTTCGTGCAGCGCTTCATACACGCCGACCTGATAGGCGCCCAGCGCACCGCCGCCTTGCAGCACCAGCACGACTTGCCCCGGCAGTAACGTCGCCCCCGAAGCGCTTCGCGCCTCCCCCACTGGGGGCAAGCCCGGCTTGGCGCGGCCTCGCGCCGCTCCGGGTCCGCCGTCGATGAGCCGCTTGGCGCGCGGAGGAGTCTTGTGTCGTCGTGCCCTTGTCGTTGCCACGGCGCCGTCCGACCCTGACGTAGTCATTGTGCCGTCCAGCCGCCGTCGACGGGCATGATCGTGCCCGTCATCGACGACGCTGCGTCGCTCGCGAGGAAAGTGGCCAGCGCGGCGATTTCCTCGACCTGGACGAATTGCTTGGTCGGCTGCGCGTGCAGCAACACGTCGCTGATCACCTGGGCCTCGGTGATGCCGCGTGCCTTCGCCGTATCGGGAATCTGTTTTTCGACGAGCGGCGTCCACACGTAGCCCGGGCAGATCGCGTTCATGGTGATCCCCTGCTCGGCGACCTCCAGCGCGACGGTCTTGGTCAAGCCGGCGATCCCGTGCTTGGCCGCGACGTACGCAGACTTGTAAGGGCTCGCGACGAGCGCATGCGCCGACGCGATATTGATGATGCGGCCCCACTTCTTCGCCTTCATCGGCGGCAAGGCAAGGCGGATCGTATGAAACGACGCGGTCAGGTTGAGCGCCAGGATCGCATCCCATTTGGCCGTCGGAAACTCGTCGATCGGCGCGACATGCTGGATGCCGGCATTGTTGACGAGGACGTCGACGGCGCCGAATTCGGCAATCGCCTTGCCCATCATCGCCTCGATCGCGCCCTGCTTCGACAGGTCGGCGCCATCGTAGCGGACCGCGACGCCCGAGTCCGCGGCCATGCCGGCGCGCAGGCTTTCGATCTCGGCGGCATTGGCGAAGCCGTTCAGGATGACGTTCGCCCCGTGGGCGGCGAACGATCGCGCAATCCCTAAACCGATGCCGCTCGTCGAGCCGGTCACCAGCGCAGTCTTTCCGTGCAGCATGTGGATCTCCGTGGAAGGGTTGACAGCCTGTGCGAGGAGTTGCATGGATAGTCAGCCGATGCCGCGCAAACTTACGTCGACGCATCGAATCCGCATCGGCTGTAAGCAGCGCCCGCTTCGACCGACCATCTCGACTGCGCGCGGCGAGAAGCCTTCGGCCGGCGGGAGGAACGACATGAAAACGATTGCGATTGTCGGCGGCGGCTTTGCCGGGACCACGCTGCTGCGTGCGCTCGATGGCCGCTTGCCCGCGGACTACGAGCTGCTGCTGGTGAGCGAGGAAAGCTATACGACCTTCAACCCGATGCTGGCGGAAGCGGTGGGCGCCTCGGTGTTTCCCGAGCAGGTGGTCGCGCCAATCCGGCAGATGATCCGCAGCGCGCGATTCGTCATGGGCCGGGTGATCGCGGTCGATCCCCGGCGCCGGACGCTGCGCTGCGAGACGCTCGCGGGCATCCTCGACCAACGCTTCGAGCACCTCGTGCTCGCATTCGGCAATCGCGCGCGGCTCGATCTGGTGCCTGGCTTGGCCGAACACGGGCTTGCCCTCAAGACGGTCGGCGATGCCATGCATATCCGCAATATGGTGTTGCGCCGGGTGGCGCGCATCGAGCTCGAAACGGACGCCGCAGTGCGCGCCCGCCTTGGCCACTTCATCGTGATCGGTGGCGGGTTCTCGGGCGTGGAAACGGCGGGCGAGCTCGTCGATTGCCTCGCAAGCATCCATCGCTACTATCCGCGGGTGGCCGCGCGGGAGCTCAGGGTCACGCTCCTGCAGGACCAGCCGCGGTTGCTGCTCGAGCTCTCCGAACGGCTGGCGCATGCGGCCCACACATCGCTGGCGGGCCGAGGCGTCGACGTGCGCACGAACGCGCGGGCACGCGCGGTCGGCGAGCGCGGCGTAATGCTGGCGGACAGCGAATTCCTTTCCGCGGCGACCGTTATCTGCACGATCGGCACGCGGCCGAACGCGCTGATCGAACGCATGCTGCTGCCGACTGAGCGTGGCCGCATCGTGGTGAATCCGGACCTGTCGGTGGCGGGGGTGCCAGGTATTTGGGCGATCGGCGACTGTGCGCTGGTGACGAACGCACGCGATGGCAAATCCGCGCCGACGACGGCCCAGTTTGCGATGCGCGAAGCGAAATGCGCGGGCGCAAATCTGCTGGCCACGCTTGCCGCGCGCCCGACTCGCGCGTTCAGCTATCGCACGCGGGGATCCATGGCCGCGATCGGTCGCCGCAAAGGCGTGGCCGACATTCTCGGTATTCCGCTTGCGGGCCTGCCCGCGTGGCTGCTATGGCGCGCTTACTATCTATGGCAGATGCCCACGCTTGGACGCAAGGTTCGCATCTTCGTCGAATGGACGTGGGGTATGTTCTTTCCAAACGACATCACGCACTTGCGGTTCACGCGGAGTCACGAGCACGACGATGGCGCCGGGGCAAACGACAACCGCGGTGCCGACGCGCGCCCGCTGGCCAGGGTCGCGAATGGCAACTGAGTGGCAACTGCGTGCGTGAGTGAAGTCGACCCCTCCCGATCAGGATTTCTTGACCGGTTCGAGCTTGCCGCCGAGTTTCTCGCAGGTGCCTTTCGCGACCATCTTCCAATCCTCCGGATCGCGGTCGACCTTGGCAAGCGTCGCACACCCGTGCTTGGCCGTGGCGCAGTCGTTCTGCCCGGATTTCGCAACGCCATAGCATTTTTCGGTCGCCGGGACTGCGGGAGGATTCTGCGCCGACGATGGCGTCGCCACGCCAAGCGCTAAGAGACTGGCGATCGCGGCCTGCAGGATGGCGGCATGACTCATGGTGGTTTTCTCCAAGATCTGACAACCGCGCGACGCCCTGACAAAATTCACCGGCGTCCGACGCATTTCCGGACGCTGCGTGCATCATGTTAGTGCGTCGCGGTGACTAAAGGGGCGGTTCCGATGCCATCGAGCACATTATCCGGCAGTAGGGCGGAGTCGACCAGTTTACCGTTACCATTAGCACCTCTCCGGTACCTCCCCGCCGCAGCAATGAAGTTCAGCGTCGCCACCTACAACATCCACAAAGGCTTCTCCCACCTGACGCGACGCATGGTCATCCATGAGCTCAAGGAGAAGCTCCACGGATTGTCGGCGGACCTCCTGTTTCTGCAGGAAGTGCAGGGGGTGAACGACCGCCACGCCGGCCGCTACCACGACTGGCCAGGCAAGCCGCAGCATGAGTTCATTGCCGATACGATGTGGCGCGAAGTCGCCTACGGGCGCAATGCGACCTACCGCCATGGACACCACGGCAACGCCCTGTTGTCGCGGTATCCGATCGTTGCGCACGAAAATGAGGACATTTCGGCGCACGCGTTCGAAACCCGTGGCTTGCTCCACTGCGAGATCAAGCTCGGCGAGAAGACGCCGGCGCTGCATTGCCTCAATGTGCATCTCGGGTTGTTCGAGCGCGGGCGGTCGTGGCAGATCCGTGCGCTCGTGGATCGCATCCGTGACACGGTGCCCAGGGACGCGCCGATGATCATCGCCGGCGACTTCAACGACTGGCGCCGCAAGGCCGACCGCACGTTGACGGACCAGCTCGGCGTCTATGAGGTCTTCGAGGAAGTGAGGGGCCGGCCTGCGCGCACGTTCCCGTCGGTGCTGCCGATGTTTCGCCTCGACCGGATCTACGCGCGCGGCCTCAACGTCGTCGACGCCCGCGTCCATTACGCGTTTCCCAACGGCCGCATGTCCGATCACGCGGCGCTTGCTGCGACGTTCGAGGTACCGCGCAAGCGCCGGTAAGTCCACGACCCGCGTCCCGTCATGATTCGCTTCACGCCGGGCAATCGGATCGACCTGCTGCGCAACGGCGGCGAGTTTTTTCCCGCACTGACTGCGGCAATCGACGCCGCGGAGCGCGAGATCTGGCTCGAGACCTACATCTTCGCCGACGATGCGGCGGGCAGTGCGATCGCCGATGCGCTGATTCGCGCGGCGCAACGTGGCGTCGAAGTGCGCGTGCTCGTCGACGGCTGGGGCGCCCGCCACTATCTGACCAAGCGTCTCGAGCGCCGGCTGCGCGACGGCCAGGTGCGATTGCTGAAGTATCGGCCCGAGATCGCGCCTTGGCAGTTTCGCACGCATCGGCTGCGCCGAATGCACCGCAAGCTCTGCCACGTCGACAAGCGGATCGCGTTCGTCGGCGGCATCAACCTGATCGACGACATGAACACACCGCATCAGAAGCCGCCGCGCCTGGATTTTGCCGTGCGCGTCGGCGGACCGGTGGTCGTTCCGATCGTGAAGACGATGCAACGGCTGTGGGCGCTGGTCGAGCTGGTGCAACAGCTCGAGCGCAGCGAAGTGCCGCTGTTCCCCGAACGCTTCCACGTCGCGCACGCCGGCACGCAGACCGCGAAGTTCGTGATCCGCGACAACCTCCGCTACCGGCGCGACATCGAGCGCGCCTACCTTGCGGCTATCCGTACCGCGAAGCGGGAAATCCTCATCGCCAATGCCTATTTTTTCCCGGGTGTGCATCTTCGGCGCGCGCTGATCACCGCGGCCCGCCGCGGCGTGAGCGTGACGCTGCTGCTGCAGGCGCGCGTCGAATACCGCTTGCTGCACTACGCGTCGCGCGCCCTGTATGGCCAGCTGCTCGCGGCGGGGGTCGTGATCGCGGAGTACCACCGGTCGTTCCTGCATGCCAAGGTTGCGGTCGTCGACGACCAGTGGGCAACCGTGGGATCGTCGAACATCGATCCCTATTCGCTGCTGATGGCGCGCGAGGCCAACATATTCGTCCGCGACCCGCATTTCGCCGACCAGCTGCGCATCGAGCTGCTGCAGATGATCGCGACCGGCACCCGGCACGTCGAGCCCGAGCATTGGGCGGGACGATCGCGACTCGCCAAGGCGATCACCTGGGTCGCGTACGGCATCGTCCGCTTCGGGATGGGCCTCCTGGGTTATGGCGGCGACGAGTGGTTTCCGCGCCGCCGCGCCAAGCCGCCGTAGCGCAAGTTGAAGAGTGGCCACGGCTGCTAAGATAAACCTGCGCCTCGGAATGCCGTGCACGGCCCCAGGATGCGCAGTTTTCTGATCCCTGATTCCTGACCTCTGATTCCTGAATGCGTCCCAGCTCCGCAGCGCCGCCGGCCCCCGCGCCCAACACGCCACGCACGTATCGCGGCGACTGGGCGACGATTCGCACGCTCCTGCCTTATCTGTGGGAGTACAAGGGACGGGTGCTCGCGGCCATTGGCTGCCTGATTCTCGCGAAAGTAGCGAACGTCGGCGTCCCGGTCCTGTTGAAGCAGATCGTCGACAGCCTGGACCGGGAGACGGCGGCGATGTTCGTTCCGCTGGCGCTTTTGGTGGCGTACGGACTGCTCCGGCTGTCGACCACGATGTTCACCGAATTGCGCGAATTCCTGTTCGCGAAGGTGACGCAACGCGCGGTGCGCAAGATTGCCCTGCAGGTGTTCCGCCACCTGCATGCGCTGTCGCTGCGCTTCCACCTGCACCGTCAGACCGGCGGGCTGACCCGCGACGTCGAGCGCGGGCAGCGCGGCATTTCCACGCTGATCAGCTACGCGTTGTTCTCGATCCTGCCCACGCTGGTCGAAATCACGCTGGTGTCGGCGATCCTGATCGCCCGCTACGACTGGACGTTCATGGCGATCACCGCCGGCGCGCTCGTGGTCTACATCGGGTTCACCGTGTTCATCACCGAGTGGCGCACCCATTTCCGGCGCACGATGAACGAGCTCGATTCGAAGGCCAACACCCGCGCGATCGACAGCCTGATCAACTACGAGACCGTCAAGTATTTCGGCAACGAGGAGTGGGAGGCGCGCCGCTACGACGAGAGCCTGCAGCGCTTTGAACGTGCGGCAGTGAAAAGCCAGACGTCGCTGTCGGCGCTCAACATCGGCCAGAGCGCCATCATCGCGATCGCGGTGACGCTCATCATGTGGCGGGCCACTGTCGGCGTGGTCAACGGCACGATGACGATCGGCGACCTCGTGCTCGTCAACGCCTTCATGATCCAGCTCTATATTCCGCTCAATTTTCTGGGCGTGATCTACCGCGAGATCAAGCAGGCGCTCGCCGACATGGAGCGCCTGTTTGCCCTGATCGAGGAGAACACCGAGATCCAGGACAGTCCGGGGGCGGCGCCCGTCGTCGTCCTGGGCGCGGAAGTGCGCTATGAGCACGTCGACTTTGCCTACGAGTCCAACCGGCAGATCCTGCACGACGTGTCGTTCACGATTCCCGCCGGACGCACGGTCGCGGTCGTCGGTCCTTCAGGATCCGGCAAATCGACGCTGGCGCGCTTGCTCTACCGCTTCTACGACGTCACCGGCGGCCGCATCACGATCGACGGCCAGGACTTGCGTGCCGTGCAGCAAGCCAGCGTGCGCGCGACGATCGGCATCGTGCCGCAGGACACGGTGCTGTTCAACGACAGCATCGAGTACAACATCGGCTACGGCAAGCCAGGCGCGTCGCACGACGAAATCGTCGCCGCGGCGCGGCTCGCGCAAATCCACGATTTCATTGCCGGGCTGCCGGAAGGGTACGCAACACCCGTCGGCGAGCGCGGCCTCAAGCTGTCCGGAGGCGAGAAGCAGCGCGTCGCCATTGCCCGCGCCATTCTCAAGGCGCCCCGCATCCTGATTTTCGACGAAGCGACGAGCGCGCTTGATTCGCGCTCGGAAAAAGCCATACAGGCGGAACTTCGCGCGATCGCGCGCAACCATACGACGCTCACGATTGCCCATCGGTTGTCCACGATCGTCGATGCCGACGAGATCCTCGTGCTCGAATCCGGCCGCATCGCCGAACGCGGCAGCCACGCGGCGTTGCTGGACGCCAACGGCGTTTACGCGCGGATGTGGCGGCTCCAGCAGGATGAGGAGCGGCGGGCGCCGGAAGGTCGATCCGAAATGTCATCGGAAACCGGAGCCGAAGCGTTGTAGGCAGGCTCTTACAAGCCTGCGGGGCGGGTTTGCACACCCGGGCCCGATTTTTGCATGGCTGCAACGCCGCCGAGCGAGGAGTAAGTCCTTGAAGATACTAAAGTATTGACGTTATCGCGGAAATCGTGAGATAACCTCCGCAGCCATTTACCGAGACGCCGTCTGATGATTCGCTTCTTAATCTTTGTTTTTGCATGTATTTCCGCCGCCGCGACCGCCGCGCCGCTGTCGCTTGATGCGGCCAAGCTGCGTCTATTGTCGGCCAATGCGGTCGTCCTGGATGCGGCCGACGGCAAGGCGATCTACGCGAAAGCGGCAGATGAAGTGACGCCGATCGCCTCGCTGACCAAATTGATGACGGCCATGGTCGTCCTCGACGCCGGACTCCCCCGCGACGAGGTGCTGGCCGTCGACATGGACGACTTCGATTATCTGAAGGGCAGCCACTCGCGTTTGCGCATGGGCGCAACGCTGTCGCGCGACGAGATGCTCCGGTTGGCGCTCATGGCCTCCGAAAATCGCGCGGCCTCGGCGCTGTCCCGCCATTATCCGGGCGGGGCCAGCGCCTTCGTCGCGGCGATGAACGCGAAGGCGGCGGCGCTCGGCATGACGAGCACGCACTTCGAGGATCCGACGGGCCTCACGCCGCGCAATGTGTCGACGGCGAACGATTTGGCCCGCATGGTGCGCGCCGCCGCCGAGTATCCGCTGATCCGCGAATACTCGACGACCCCCGCGCATTACGTCGAAGTGCAAGGCACAGGCCAACTGCTGGGCTTCAACAATTCCAACGGGCTCGTAAAAAACACCGCGTGGGATATCCAGTTGCAAAAGACGGGCTATATCCGCGAAGCCGGCCGTTGTGTCGTCATGCTGGCGACGATCGGCAGCCGGCCGATGGTGATCGTGTTGCTCGATTCGCTTGGCAAGTATTCGCGGATGGGTGACGCGCAACGCATCAAGCACTGGCTCGAGACGGGCGAGTCGCTTCCCACGGCGGCGCTTCGGCCCACGGCGGCGCTTCGGCCTGCGGCAGCGCTTCGGCCCGCTGGGGTCAAAGGCGTGTTCAATCCGGTCAAGCCTGCGAAGAACCCGCAATCGAAGCTCGCCAGCAACAAGACCTCGCGCGGCTAGCGCGGATTTCGCTCTTCCCTTCGAAGCAGTGGCGTCGGCCGGCACCTTGCCGGCCATTGCGTCACGCCTCGGCGGACTGCGTCACGGCGGCACTTCCCGGCGCTCAATGCGCCGCCCGGGATACGCCAACGCATCTGTCATCTGTCATCTGACTTCTGACGCCTGGCGCTTGCCGCGAGCAGTTCCTTCGCATGCGCGCGCGTCTTGGCGGTGATCTGCGCGCCGCCCAGCATGCGCGCCAATTCCTCGACGCGGTCCGAAGCCGCGAGGCGCGCGAGATCGCTGGCCACGCTGTCGCCGTCACCGTTCTTGGTCACGCGGAAATGCGCGTCCGCATGCGCCGCCACCTGCGGCAGATGCGTGACGCACAATACCTGGCGCCGCGTGCCGAGCGTCTGCAACAGGCCGCCGACCGTTGCCGCCACCGCGCCGCCGATGCCGCTGTCGACTTCGTCGAATACGAGCGTGGGGACCTGGCCGACTTCGCTCGCCACCACCTGGATCGCGAGCGCGATCCGCGACAACTCACCTCCGGATGCGACGCGCGCCAGAGGGCCCAGCGGCTGCTTGGGATGGCTCGCGACCCGCAGCTCGACCTGCTCGAGCCCGTAGCTTGCGGGCGCGCTCAGCGGCTCGAGCGCGACCTCCAACCGGCCACCGGCCATTGCAAGCGCCTGCATCGCCTCGGTCACGCGATGCGCGAATTCGTTGGCCGCGAAGTTGCGCTTTTTCGACAGTTGACCGGCGGCAAGGCGATATTGTTTTTCCGCTTCGGCGGCACGCGCCGCGAGTGCGTCGGCATTGGCCGATTCGGCAAGCGCGGCCAGGCGCGCCTCGGTCTCCGCGAGCAGCGCCGGCAGCGCTTCAGGACGCACGCGATGCTTGCGCGCCACGTCATGAATGGTCGATAACCGCTCCTCGACGCGTTTGAGCTCGGCCGGATCGAGATCGAGCCGGCGCTGGTAGTCGCGCAGCGCGTGCGCCGCTTCGTCCAGCTGGATGGCCGCCGGCTCGAGCAGCGCAACCACCTCGGCCAGCGCCGGGTCGTGCCTCGCGACCGCCCGCAAGCGTTGCGTCAGCTGCGAAAGACGTGCGGCGAGCGCGTCGTCGGCCTCCGACAGCGCGGCGGCGCTCTCGTTGGCGGCGGCGATGAGGTCGGCGGCGTTGGCGAGGCGCGACTGCGCCGCGGAAAGTTGGCTCCATTCGGATTCGGTGACCGCGAGCGCGGCGAGCTCGCGCCGGCGCTCATCGAGAAATCCGCGTTCGGCGGCTGTGGCATCGGCCGCATGCGCGGCGGCATCGCGCCGTTCCACGGCGGCGCGCCAGGCTCGCCAGCGCTCCGTGACCTCACCCGCGAGTGTCGTAAACCCGCCGAACGCGTCGACCAGACGCCGCTGCGCCTCCGCTTCGCTGAGCGACTGGTGTGCATGCTGGCCGTGGATCGCGACGAGCGCAGCGCCCAGGTCGGAGAGTTGCGCCAACGTCGCTGGCCGGCCGTTGATCCATGCCCGGCTTTTGCCCTGCGCGTCGAGCACCCGCCGCAGCAGGACTTCGTTACCGTCATTGGCGAGCTCCTGCTCGGCCAACCAGGCGCCGACGGCGGGCGCGTCGGACACGTCGAACTCGGCGGCGAGCTCCGCGCGCTCCGCGCCGGCGCGGAGCTGCCGAACTTCGAAACGATCGCCGAGCAGGAGCCCCAGGGCGTCAAGCAGGATCGACTTCCCCGCGCCGGTTTCGCCGGTGAGGACCGTGAGGCCCTCGCCGAATTCGACATCGAGCGTGGCGACGACGACAAAGTTGCGAATCGCGAGCGAGCGGAGCATGGGGTCAGCGACGACTTGCGGAGATCGTCGGAATCCGCGCGGCGCGCAAGGAAAATTTTCTCTGACCCCGCCTAGTCATGGCTAGGGCGGGAAATACGCTCCGGCGTTGCGCTCCAGTGCAGCTTCTCGCGCAGCATCGCGAAATAGTCGTGGCCTTCCGGATACAGGAAGCGGGCGCGAAACGCCGCGCGCGAAAGCTGGACGCAATCCCCTTCCGCCAGCGCGAAGTGCGCCTGGCCATCGCAATGCACGCCGGCATCGCGGGCACGGATCACGGTGATCGCGATCGCGGCGTCGTCGGAAATCGCAATCGGCCGATGAGTAAGCGCATGCGGTGCCACCGGAACGAGCAGGAACGAGGGGAGCTGCGGCTCGAGAATCGGACCACCGGCGGAAAGTGCGTAGGCGGTCGAACCCGTCGGCGTGGCGACGATGATGCCGTCGGCGCGCATGGCGTAGGCGAAACGGCCGTCGATGTCCACGGCGCACTCGATCATACTGCCGAGTGAGCCGCGGTTGACGACCACGTCGTTGAGGGCGAGTGTTTCGTCGCGGCCGCCGTCCGCGCGCTCCACCACCACGGCGAGCAACGTGCGCCGCTGCTCGATGAAGCGCCCGGCGAGCATCGCATCGAGCGTGGCCTCCATGCGGGCGAGCGGAATATCCGTCAGGAAACCCAGACGTCCCTGGTTGATCCCGATCAGCGGGACGTCGAACGGGGCCATCTGGCGAGCGATGGACAGCATCGTGCCGTCGCCGCCCAGCACGATCGCGAGGTCGGAGCTCGAAGCCAACTGGGCAGCCGGCGCCGTCGGACAACCGGGCACCGACGCATAGCGCGCGGTCTCCGCATCCAGCACCACGCTGTGACCGCGCGCGGCAAGGTAGGCCGCGAGTTGCGCAAGCGGCGCGGCAAGCTCGGGACTCGCCTGACGGCCGACCATGGCCACGCGGGCAAAGCGGGCCGGAGTATTCGGGGCGGACATGGCTGCGATTAAACCACAGGCGTTGCTCCATCGACCCTCGTCCGGACGGACGAAACGTCAGGCGGGCGCCATCCCTCTCGCCCACGGCGGTAGAATTGCCGGCATGCTGGATGCGCGCGCGCAGCACCTCCTCAAGACGTTGATCGAACGCTATGTGACCGACGGCCAGCCGGTCGGCTCGCGCGCGCTGTCGCGTCACTCCGGCCTCGACTTGTCGCCGGCGACCGTGCGCAACGTCATGGCGGATCTGGAGGACATGGGCTTCATTGCGAGCCCGCACACTTCCGCCGGCCGCGTGCCGACCGCCAGGGGCTACCGCTTCTTCGTCGACAGCCTGATGGTGGTGAAGCCGCTCGAGGAGCGCGAGATCCATCGGCTCGAAGGCGAGCTGTCGGCCGACCGGCCGCAGCAGCTCGTAAGCACGGCGGCGGGCCTCCTGTCGCAGCTCACGCAGTTCGCCGGCGTCGTGATGACGCCCAAGCGCCGCGAGGCGACGTTCCGCCATCTCGAATTCCTGCGCCTCGCCGAGCGGCGCGTGCTGCTGATTCTCGTCACCGCCGAAGGTGATGTGCAGAATCGCATCCTGCACACCGACCGCGGATATTCGCACTCGCAGCTGGTCGAAGCGACCAATTTCTTCAATCACAATTTCGCCGGGCAATCGTTCGCCGCGATTCGCGGGCGCATCGGCGACGAGTTGCGCGCGCTGCGCGAGGACATCGCGCACCTCATGTCCGCGGCGGTGGAGGCGGGCGAGGGCGCGCTGCAGGAAGGCGAGTCGCTGGTGGTGACCGGCGAGCGCAATCTCCTCAACAGCGAGGACTTCTCGTCCAACATGGAGCGGCTGCGCCGGCTGTTCGACCTCTTCGATCAGAAGACTTCGATTCTGCATTTGCTCGACCTGTCCCAACACGCGCAGGGCGTGCAGATCTACATCGGCGGCGAGTCAGGGCTGGTCCCTCTCGACGAATGCAGCGTCGTCACGGCGCCGTACGAAGCCAACGGCCAGGTGATCGGCACGCTCGGCGTCATCGGCCCGACGCGCATGGCGTACGAGCGCATCATTCCGATCGTCGACGTTACCGCCAAGCTGCTGTCCAACGCGATGTCGCAGCAGCTTGCCGACGAGTAACGGCGCCTTGCACGCGAACGCGGCGCTGATCGAGCATCTTTACGCGTCGTTCGCGCGGCGCGACGCTGCGGCAATGTCCGCGTGCTATGCCGCCGACGCCCACTTTCGCGATCCGGTCTTCGACGTCGAGGGCGAGGAGGTCGCCGCCATGTGGACGATGCTGTGCGAGCGTGGCCGCGATCTCGTGGTCGAATGGCGCGATGTGAAGGCGGACGACGCGACCGGGTCGGCGCACTGGGAGGCGCGCTACACGTTCTCGGTGACGGGCCGCAAGGTGCACAATTTCGTCGAAGCGCAATTCACGTTTCGTGATGGCCTCATCGTGACGCACACCGACAAGTTCGATCTGTGGCGATGGAGCCGGATGGCGCTCGGGGCGAAGGCCGTAGTGCTCGGCTGGACGCCATTCGTCAAGAAGGCGATCAGATCCGAGGCGCGGCGCGGATTCGACATCTGGCTGGCGCGGCGAAGAACGTGACCGCCGCGTCCCCGATTTGCAAAGAGACGCCGAGGCGCCGGGGAAAAACAGGTCCTGCTCGGCGTCTGCGCGCCTCCCGTGGAAATTGAGTTGGCACACGCGCCGGCCCCTCCGTTCACGCATGACCGCACGCCGCGCATCGGCATCCTGCTGACCAATCTCGGCACGCCGGAGGCCGCGACGGCGTCGGCGGTACGGCGCTACCTCGCGCAATTCCTCTCCGACCCGCGCGTGATCGAAATCCCCCGCTGGGCATGGAAGCCGGTGCTTCACGGCGTGATCCTGCGCGTGCGTCCGGCGCGATCGGCAAAACGATATGCAGCGATCTGGACCAAGGACGGGTCGCCGCTGCTGGTGCACAGCACGCGGCAGAAGACGCTGCTGCTCGGGTATCTCGGGCAGCGGCTCAAATCCGCCGGATTTCCCGCCGACCTGTGCCCGGTCGAGCTTGGGATGCGCTACGGCAGTCCCGGCATCGACGCCGCACTTGCCAAGCTGCGCGCCGCGCATTGCGAGAAGATTCTCGTACTGCCGCTGTTTCCCCAATATTCGGCGAGCACGACCGCGTCGGCCTTCGACGCCGTGGCCGCGCATCTGGCGCACGTGCGCCGCCTGCCCGCGCTGCGCTTCGTGGAAACGTTTCACGCCGACGACGGCTACATCAAGGCGCTGGCGCAGAACGTCAACGACTACTGGGTCAAGCATGGCAGACCGGGCAAGCTCGTGCTTTCGTTCCACGGGGTCCCGCGACGAACGCTCGAGCTCGGCGATCCCTATCATTGTTTCTGCCAGGTGACGGGACGTTTGCTCGCGCGCGAACTCGGCCTCGCCCCCGAGCAATGGACGCTCGCCTTCCAGTCGCGCTTCGGCAAGGGGACGTGGCTACAGCCGTACACGGCCGATGTGCTGCGGAACCTCGGCAACGAGGGCGTGCAACGCGTCGACGTGTTCTGTCCGGGATTCGTCGCCGATTGCCTCGAGACGCTCGAGGAAATCGGCATCGAGGGGCGCGCGTTGCACAGCGCGGCGGGAGGGAAGGAATTTCACGTGATTCCCTGCCTCAACGAACATCCGCGCTGGATCGCGGCGCTGGCCGATCTCACGTTTCGCAATCTCGCGAGCTGGTTGGCGCAGCCGCCGGACGTCGACGCGCGCGCGTTGACGCAGGTCCGCGCCAAGGCGATGGGCGCCAAACAATAGATCGTCGGGTACAGTTCCCCGCGAAGCCGCCTGCGGCGACTTCCCCACACAGGGGGCACCCGCCTTGGGGCGGCCCTGCGGCGAGTCAGTGAGGGATCGGCATGTTCGGATGGCAGGATGGAGGGCAGGAAGCGCGACGATCGGCCGCGCGCGATTTCCTGGATGGACTGGCGCGGAACCTGCGCTACGGCGCGCGGGCCACGTTCTTTGCCGCTCCGCGCGCGGATGGCCCCGCGGTGTCGTGGACGCAGCTCGCCGCATTGGTCGGCCTCTCGGTCCTCCTGTTGCTGGCCGAGCAAATGATCCAAGCCGGATTGCGCGGGCGTTTCGTGGCGGGCGGCTTGCCCTATGCGCTGTTCAGCGTCCCGCTCGTGCTGCTCGCCTCGTGGGCGGTCACGAGTCTTGGGCGGCGCGCCGATCAGACGCTCGCGCTGATGATCGTGACCTTGAGCGCCGCGGTGTGGATCGGCGCGCTCGTCTGGCTGCTGGAATGGTCCGTCGACGGCTCGCGCGGTATCTGGACGGCGCGGTTGCGCTGGGGACTCTATTACCTCCCTCCCGTTTGGGTGGCACTGGTCGCGGCCGTCGCCGGCGCGCGAATGATCGAGCTTCCGCTGCGCCGGCGCGGCGTCGCCGTCGTCATCGCGCTCGCCGTGATCGCGGTCCCGATGTCGACCATCTGGATCGACCGCAGGCTGTGGGCCGAGCCGTACGACGAGAACACGGCGGAATCCGGCGCTGGCTACAACGCGCTTGCGCGCGAAGACGCGTTCTACCTGCAGCCGAAACTCCTCGAACGGGAACTTGCCGGCGTAGTGCCCCGCTTCCCGGGCCATCCCAACCTGTTCCTGGTCAGCGTCGCCGGCTACGCCAATCAGGATGTGTTCATGCGCGAAGTGAAGTCGGTCGACGCTCTCTTCGCCGAGCGGTACGGGACGCGCGGCCATTCGATCCGGCTCATCAACAATCGCAAGACCGTGCTCGAAGCGCCCATCGCCAGCCGGACGGCCTTGGCTGAATCGTTGCAGCGCGTCGGTGCGGTGATGAATCGCGACGAGGACGTGCTCTTCCTGTTCCTGACGTCGCACGCCTCGCGCGACCAGAAATTCTCGATGCAGTTCTATCCGCTGCAGCTCACCGACCTTACGCCGCCCGACCTACGCCGGATGCTGGACGATGCGGGAATCAGGAATCGCGTGGTGGTCGTGTCGTCGTGCTATTCCGGTGGCTTCGTCGACGCCCTCAAAAACGACGACACGCTGATCATCACCGCTTCGGCTCCGGACCGGAATTCGTTTGGCTGCAGCAACGAGGCGGACTTCACGTATTTCGGCAAGGCGTATTTCGACCAGGCGCTGCGCGCGACCGACTCGTTTATCGAGGCCTTCAACATCGCGGCGCCCAACATCGCCGCGCGCGAAAAGAAGGAGGATTACGAGCCGTCCAATCCGCAAATCTTCGTCGGCAGCCATATTGGCGCGACGCTCGAGGCCCTGCGGCGCGGCTGGCGCGGTGAAACCAACGGCGAATCCGCGCCCGACCTGGGGAAGGCCCGAACGAAGTAGCCTGGAAATTCGGCGCCGGCCGGCTCGCAGGCGATCCGGCGCTTCGCGCCGGGGTCGACGCCTAAGTCACTGTAGCGATGACGTTATTTTTTGATCCCAAGACGGGGTTGAATTCCCTGAAATGACCCCAATGTCAGTACGGATAGCAACGACCGCTCCATTCGGGGCCCATCCGCATGACCCATAAGCACACGAAACCCCATGCCGCGGCCGACGTCGTCGCGGCCGGCGATCCCACGGCCGTACCTGCCGGCGATGATGGGCATACCGCCCATGTCGTCGATGACATCGCCGCCCAGTTGGCGCGCGTCCAGGCCGAGGTGTCCGAACTCAGGGACGCATGGCTCCGCGCCAAGGCCGAGACCGACAACGTCCGCAAGATCTCCCAGGCCGACGTGGCGAAGGCCCACAAATATGCGGTGGAACGCTTCGCCGAGGATCTGCTGCCGGTAAAGGACGCGCTGGAGCAGACGCTGGCCGCGGGCGACGTTTCCCTCGACACCCTCAAGTCCGGCGCCGAGCTCACGCTGAAGGCGCTGCAGGCGGCATTTGGCCGCGCCCAGATCGTTGAATTGAATCCGGTCGGCGAGAAATTCGACCCGCACCGTCACCAGGCAATGCAGATGGTGCCGTCGAGCTTGCCGGCCAATACCGTAGTGGATGTTTTCCAGAAGGGCTATCTCATCAACGACCGTGTGCTGCGGCCGGCGCTGGTCACCGTGTCCAGCGGAAACGCGCCGGTGGCATAGCCGCACCGTTCCGGGTTGATCCGCAAAGCGAAATCCCCATCTGACGGCCTTAGGCAACCCAATTCGAATCACGGAGGTTTCATATCATGGGCAAGATCATCGGCATCGACCTCGGCACCACGAACAGCTGCGTCGCCATCATGGAAGGCAGCACGCCGAAGGTCATCGAAAACTCGGAGGGCGCGCGCACGACGCCCTCGGTCGTCGCGTATGCGGACGACGGCGAGATCCTGGTCGGAGCGCCGGCGAAGCGGCAGGCCGTCACCAACGCGAAGAACACGATCTATGCCGTCAAGCGGCTGATCGGCCGCAAGTTCGAGGAAAAGGAAGTGCAAAAGGACATCGCGCTGATGCCCTACAAGATCATCAAGGCGGACAACGGCGACGCCTGGGTCGAAGTGCGCGGCAAGAAGATCGCGCCGCAACAGGTATCGGCCGAAATCCTGCGCAAGATGAAAAAGACCGCCGAAGACTATCTCGGCGAGGAGGTCACCGAAGCCGTCATCACGGTGCCTGCGTATTTCAACGACTCGCAGCGGCAGGCGACCAAGGACGCCGGCAAGATCGCGGGGCTCGACGTCAAGCGGATCATCAACGAGCCGACGGCGGCGGCGCTCGCGTTCGGCCTCGACAAGAAGGAGGGCGACCGCAAGATCGCCGTCTATGACCTGGGCGGCGGCACGTTCGACATCTCGATCATCGAGATCGCCAACGTCGAAGGCGAGCACCAGTTCGAAGTCATGTCGACCAACGGCGACACGTTCCTGGGCGGCGAGGACTTCGACCAGCGGCTGATCGACTACATCGTCACCGAATACAAGAAGGAAGCCGGCGTCGATCTGAAGAACGACGTGCTGGCGCTGCAGCGGCTGAAGGATGCCGCCGAAAAGGCGAAGATCGAGCTGTCGTCGTCGCAGCAGACGGAGATCAACCTGCCCTACATCACCGCCGACCAATCGGGGCCGAAGCACCTGGCCATGAAGATCACGCGCGCGAAGTTCGAGTCGCTGGTGGAAGAGCTGATCCAGCGCACCATCGAGCCTTGCCGGATGGCGATCAAGGACGCGGGGGTGAAGCTGTCCGACATCTCCGACGTGATTCTCGTCGGCGGTCAGACGCGGATGCCGAAGGTGCAGGACAAGGTCAAGGAATTCTTCGGCAAGGAGCCGCGCAAGGACGTCAACCCCGACGAGGCGGTGGCCGTCGGCGCGGCGATCCAGGGCGGCGTGCTCAAGGGTGACGTCAAGGACGTGCTGCTGCTCGACGTGACGCCGCTGTCGCTCGGCATCGAGACGCTGGGCGGCGTGACGACCAAGCTCATCCAGAAGAACACCACGATTCCGACCAAGGCGCAGCAGGTGTTCTCCACGGCCGACGACAACCAGGGCGCGGTCACGATCCACGTGCTGCAGGGCGAGCGCGACATGGCGTCGGGCAACAAGAGCCTGGGCCAGTTCAACCTCGAGGGGATCCCGCCCGCGCCGCGCGGCATGCCGCAGATCGAGGTTACGTTCGACATCGACGCCAACGGCATCCTCCACGTGTCGGCGCGCGACAAGGCGACCGGCAAGGAGAACAAGATCACCATCAAGGCGAACTCGGGGCTGTCCGAGGCCGAGATCGAGAAGATGGTGAAGGACGCCGAGGCGCACGCCGAGGACGACCGCAAGCTGATGGAGACGGTGCAGGCGCGCAACAGCCTCGACGCGCTCGTGCATAGCGTCACCAAGTCGCTGTCCGAATACGGCGACAAGGTCGGCGCCGACGAAAAGGCGAAGATCGAAGCCGCGGTCAAGGATGCCGAGGAATTGCTGAAGCAGAAGGACGCGTCGAAGGAGCAGCTCACGAGCAAGGCGGAAGACCTCGGCAAGGCCGCGCAGAAGCTCGGCGAGTTGATGTATGCGCAGGCACAGGGGGGCGCTGGCGGCGGTGGCGCCGGCGGTCAGGGTGGCGGCGCGGGCGGCGGCGACGGCGGCAAGGCCGACGAGAAGGTGGTCGACGCGGAGTTCACGGAAGTCAAAGACAAGAAGTGATATTCCGTCGCGTTGCTGCGGCGGCGCAGTTGCTGCAGAATCGCGCGACGGAATATCTGGCCGAGTTGAAGCGGGCGCCTTCCGGCGTCCCTTAACTCGGCCTTTGGCTATGGTGGCCTAGTGCCACAGGGGAGTTGTATGAATTGCATTTTCTTGTCACTTCGCCCGTTGGGCTTCACTGGATATTAAATTTCCCAAATGGCGAAACGCGACTACTACACCGTCCTCGGCGTCAACCGCGACGCGACCGACGACGACATCAAGAAGACCTTTCGCAAGCTTGCGATGAAATTCCATCCGGACCGCAATCCGGACGACAAGGGCTCGGAAGCGAAATTCAAGGAAGCAAAAGAGGCGTACGAGGTTCTTTCGGACCCGCGCAAGCGGGCCGCCTATGATCAGTTCGGCCATGCGGGTGTCGATCCGTCGATGGGCGCGGGTCCCGGCCGCGGGCCGGAAGGATTCGGCGGCTTCGCCGACGCCTTCGGCGACATCTTCGGCGAAATCTTCGGGCAGCAGGGGCGGGGTGGTCGCGGTAACGGTGTCTATCGCGGCTCCGACTTGCGCTACAACCTCGAGTTGTCGCTGGAGGACGCCGCGCGCGGCGCCGAAGTCAAGATCCGCATTCCGACGACGGAGACCTGCGAGACGTGCCACGGATCGGGCGCCAAGCCGGGCACCGAACCGAAGCAGTGCCAAACGTGTCACGGCCGCGGCGAAGTGCGCGTGTCGCAGGGTTTCTTCTCGATCCAGCAGACCTGTCCGACGTGCCATGGCACAGGCAAGGTGATCCCCGATCCCTGCGTGACCTGCCACGGCGCCGGACGCGTCAAGAAGCAAAAGACGCTGTCGGTCAAGATCCCGGCTGGCGTCGACCAGGACGACCGCATCCGCTTGACCGGCGAAGGTGAGGCCGGCCTGAATGGCGGTCCGTCGGGGGATCTGTACGTCGTCGTCAATCTGCGGCCGCATGCGGTGTTCCAGCGCGAGGGCGCGGACCTGCATTGTGAAATGCCGATCAGTTTCGCGACGGCGGCGCTGGGTGGCGAGCTCGAGATTCCCACGCTCGACGGTCACGCGACGATCAAGATTCCGCCCGAGACGCAGACCGGCCAGACGTTTCGCCTGCGCAACAAGGGAATCCGTCCGGTGCGCGGGTCGGTGCAGGGCGACCTTTACTGTCATGTCGCGATCGAGACCGCGGTGAAGCTCACGGCGCGCCAGAAGGAGCTCCTGCGGGAATTCGAAGCGATCAACCAGGAAGATCCGGGCAAGCACAACCCGCGCGCGAAGGGGTGGTTCGATAAAGTTCGGGAGTTTTTCGGCCAATAACGCCGAAAAATCCCGAACTTTCGGGATCAGAATTCAGAGTTCAGAGGTCAGGGATCAGATACGTCGACGCGATGTGCGCGCCGGGGGCGCGCCATTTAGGCGCGACATTGCTCAACGTCGTGGTTGAGCCGGTGACGCCATCATTGATATCGACGGTCCGATCTTCCCATTTCAGGAAACAGTCGCGCCTCAATGGCGCGCCACGGACGCGTACACTTTTCCAATGCGTCTGATCCCTGACCTTTGACTTCTGATGCTTGACTTCGACGTCATCGTCATCGGCGCTGGCGCCGCCGGCATGATGTGCGCGGCGCAGGCCGGCCAGCGCGGCCGCAGCATACTGTTGATCGAGCACTATCATGTGCTTGGCGAGAAGATCCGCATCTCCGGCGGCGGCCGCTGCAATTTCACCAATCTCCACGCCGGTCCCGCGAACTACCTGTCGCAGAACCCCGATTTTTGCCGTTCGGCGCTCGCACGCTACACACCCGCGCATTTCGTCCGTCTCGTGGAAGCGCATGGCATTGCCTATCACGAAAAAAAGCTGGGGCAATTGTTCTGCGACGAATCGGCCGTCGATCTCATCCGCATGCTGAAATCGGAATGCGACCGCGCAGGCGTGACCTGGTGGATGCCATGTGCGGTCGATGGCGTGCTGCACGAAGGCGACCGGTTCGTCGTTGCGACGGCGCAGGGCCGGGCGCGCTGCACGTCGCTGGTGATCGCGACCGGCGGGCTCACGGTCCCGAAGATCGGGGCGACGCCGTTCGGATACCGGATCGCCGAGCAATTCGGGCTTGAGATCGTGGCGCCGCGGCCGGCACTGGTCCCGCTGGCCTTTGCGCCTGACGCGCTTGCGCGCTACGGCGACCTGTCGGGCATATCGGTCGACGCCGAGGTCACATGCAACGGTGGACGCTTCCGCGAGAACCTGCTCTTTACGCATCGCGGCCTTTCCGGTCCGGCTATCCTGCAGATCTCGTCGTACTGGGACGGACGCGAGCCTTTGCTGATCGATCTGTTGCCAGGTATCGACGCGGAAGCGTGGTTGCGTTCGCGGGTGGACACCGAGGCGCTGTTGCCCAATCTGCTGGCGGAGAAACTTCCGAAGCGATTTGCGCAGCAGTGGAGCGCGGCGAAGGATGTTGCGCGGCCGGTCAGGATGCTCGGCGACCGGACGCTGCGCCGCGTCGCCGCGAGCTTGCATCGATGGCAGGTTCTGCCGTCGGGAACCCTCGGATATAACAAGGCCGAAGTGACGCTTGGCGGCGTCGATACGCGCGGCCTTTCCTCCCGGACAATGGCAGCGACCGGCGTATCCGGTCTCTTCTTCATCGGCGAAGCGGTCGATGTCACCGGCTGGCTTGGCGGGTACAACTTCCAGTGGGCGTGGGCGTCGGGGCACGCGGCCGGCGCGGCGGCTTGATCCAGGCGGCGAAGTACCTCAATCTTCGTTTTGCGGAAATTCACTAGGAGTCTTCCATGCTGCAGCGTCTTGCCTTCCTGTTGTTGCTCTGCCTTGCGGCGCTCGCCAACGCGCAGGTCAGGATCGGTCTCATGGTCTCCGCGACCGGGCCCACGACCGCCATCGGCATTCCGCAGAAGAACACGGGCGACCTGCTTCCGCGCAAGATCGGCGACGCGACGGTCGAGTACATTCAACTCGACGATGGAGGCGATACGACGCGCGCCGTGCAGAACATCAAGAAGCTGATCCAGGAAAACAACATCGACGCGATGATCGGCCCGTCGACGACGCCGAACGCGTTCGCCATCCTCGATGTCATCGCCGACGCCAAGGTCCCGGTCATGGCGACCGTGGGAACGTCATCGGTGGTCGAGCCGCTCGACGCCAAGAAGCGCTGGGTGTTCAAGACGACGCAGAACGATGACCTGATCGCGGGCGCGCTCCTCAAGCACATGGTGAAGAACGGCGTCAAGACCGTCGGGTTCATCGGGTTCAACGACCCGTACGGCGACAACTGGTACAAGGTGTTCTCGGGACTGGCCGAGAAGGCGGGCATCCGCGTCGTCGCCAACGAGCGCTACGCGCGCACCGATCAGAGCGTGACCGGACAAACATTGAAGCTGATGGCGGGCAAGCCCGATGCGGTACTGATCGCCGCGGTGGGCGGTCCCGCGGTCCTGCCGCAGGCGACGCTGTTCGACCAGGGATACAAGGGCCGTGTCTACCAGACGCACGCGGTCGCCACCGAAGATTTCATCAAGCTCGGCAAGGAAAAGGTGGAAGGCACGGTGCTGGCGGCGGGGCCGATGCTCGTGATCGACGAGATCCCCGACTCGAATCCGACGAAGAAAGTCGCGCAGGCGTACATCGCCGCGTACGAAAAGCAGTTCGGCAACAAGCCGGCGACCTTCGGCGCCAACACGTGGGATGGGGGGTTGCTGCTGGCGCGCGCGGTTCCCATCGCGCTCAAGGCTGGAAAACCGGGTACCGAGGCCTTCCGGGTTGCGCTGCGCGACGCGCTCGAACAGGAAGGCGACGTCGTCGGTACGCAGGGCGTGTTCAACATGTCGGCGGCCAATCACAACGGGATGGACGAGCGCGCACGGGTGCTGGTCACCATTCGCGACGGCAAGTTTCGGCTGCTGCCGGAATGACGTTGCGCATCGAAGGCCCGCAAGCCAGCGGCCTGCGCTTCATCCTGCGATGCGCTTAGTCGGCGTCCTTCTCGCCGCCGGACGCGGCGCGCGCTTCGGCGGGGCCAAGTTGCTGGCGCGTATACCGGCCGCTTCGCACGGTGTCAGCGGCGGCACCGCCGTGGGCGTCGCCGCCTGCACGCATCTGGTCGCCGCGCTCAACGATGTGATCGCGGTGGTCCGGCCCGGCGATTCGTTGCTGCGTTACGGGCTGGCCGGAACGGGGGCGCAGGTTCTCGACTGCGAGCGCGCCGACGAGGGAATGGGCGCGAGCCTGGCCTGCGCCGTCGCCGCCTCGGCGGACGCCGATGGCTGGCTGGTCGCGCTGGCGGACATGCCGTGGATTGCACCCGTGTCGATCGTGGCCGTCGCCGATGCATTGCGCGGCGGCGCGGAACTCGCCGCGCCGGTGTTTCGCGGCCAACGCGGACATCCGGTGGGCTTCGCGCGGAAATATGGCAGTTTGCTGTCCGCGTTGACGGGCGACGAGGGTGCGCGCGCGCTCATCGCCGCGCGCCAATGGGCGCTGCAACGGGTGGACGTCGACGATCCCGGCGTGCTGCGCGACATCGACCACCCCGACGACTTGCGCTAACCGTCGGCGGTACGCTGCCAGAGGTCGGCCTGCCGGTCGCTTCGCTGGTGCAACTCTTCCTGGATGCGCCACCAGGACTTGAGCTCGCTGTCCGAGAGCGGATGCGAAATGAGGAAGCCCTGCGCTTCCTCGCATCCGTGCGACCGCAGGAAATTGAATTGCGCCGGCGTCTCGATGCCCTCGGCGATGCAGCGCAATCCGAGCGAATGCGACAACGCGATGATCGCTTGCGTGATCGCTTCGTCGTTGCGGTTCTTGTCGAGACCGTGGACGAAGCGCTGGTCGATCTTCACGCCCTGGATCGGCAGGCGGGCGAGATAGGAAAGGCTCGAGTAGCCGGTGCCGAAGTCGTCGATGGTGATCGACACGCCCATCTGCTTCAATTTGAAAAGCGTCGCCACCGCCCGTTCGGGATGCGTGATGATGACGCTTTCGGTGATCTCGAGATCGAGATGACGGGGCGCGAGACCGCTGCTCGCCAGCGCCTCCTCGACGACCGACAGCCAGCTCTCGTGCTGCAACTGCTGTACGGACAGATTGACCGAGAGGCGCAGCGGCATGTTGTTTCGGTGCCACTGGACTACCTGCCGGCAGGCATCGCGCAGCACGCGCGCGCCCAGCGCCTGGATCATTCCGGATTCCTCGGCCACCGGTATGAATTCATTCGGGCCGATGATGCCGCGCTCGGGATCGCGCCAGCGCAGCAGCGCCTCGACGCCGCACGCGCGGCCCGTCTGCATCTCGATCTGCGGTTGATAGACGAGAAAGAACTCGTCGTCCATCAGGCCGCGGCGCATGTCGGTCTCGAGCTGCAGCCGCAACTGGACGCGCGCATTCATGTCGGCGGTGAAAAAGCGATAGGCATTGCGACCGGCGTCCTTCGCCGCGTACATCGCCGTATCCGCCTGCTTGATCAAGCCGATGCCGTCCTGCGCATCGGCCGGGTACACGGCCACGCCGATCGAGCAGGTCAGCGTCGGCGTCTGGTCGGCCAGCCGGAACGGCGCCTGGAATACGTCGCGCACCCGCTGCAGAACCGTCATGACTTCGAACATCGCCGGTTCCGGATCGAGTCCCGGCAGGATCACGACAAATTCGTCGCCCCCCAGGCGCGCGACCGTGTCCGATTCCCGCACCGCGCTGCTCAATCGCTGGGCAATCGCCTGCAGCAGCTGATCGCCGGAGTCATGGCCGAGCGTGTCGTTGATCCGCTTGAAATGATCGAAATCCAGGAACAGGCAACCGACATACGTGCCGTCGCGCTGCGCCTGGGCCAGGATCTGCTTCAGCCGCTGGTTGAGCAGCGACCGGTTGGGCAAGCCGGTCAGGATGTCATGTTGCGCGAGCTTGTAGGCCTGCGCGGTCGCGACTTCGAGCTCGCGCGTGCGCTGCGCAACCTTGTCTTCGAGCGTGCGCTGGTAGTTGGCGACCTCGGACTGCGATTCCGACAGCTTCTGGGTCATGTGGTTGAACGTGTGCGTCAGGAGGCCCAGCTCGTCCGACGAATGCGCCGGGACGTAGACGTCGAGGCGGCCCGAGCCCACGGCTCGCGCGGCACGCATCAATCTGCGCATCGGCGCCACCAGCCGGCGCGTCAACAGCAGCGTGGCGAGGATGGCAAACACCACGAGCAACCCCACCACGCCGATCGCGCCAACCATTTGCTCGCGGAACTGCTTGCGCTGCACGTCGAGCGACATGCCCAGGCGAATGAAGCCGATCGGTCTCGACGCTTTCTTGCCGTCGCTGGCGATCGGCGTCTCGCCGACCTCGGTCCCGTCTGTGGCCGGGCGGGAAATCGGCGCGACGAGCTCGATGTAGCGCTGGCCGTCGATCACGATCTCCTGCTCCGCGAGCCGGCCTGGCACGACGGCGAGGCGCTGCGCCGGCAGCGGCGGAAGAACACTCTTCGCAAGGCCCGGCGCGAACCGGCGTTCCGCCAGCACCTGCTGCTTCGTGTCGAGCACCGCGACGTACGCGACGTCCGTATCCGCGCCGAGACTGTCGAGAATCTGCGAAAGATACGCGCGGTCCGACGTGTAGATCCCGTATTCGGCGAGCTCCGTCATGATGCCGAGCATCGATGCGGCCTGGGTCTTGACCTGCAGCGTTTCGTCACGCCACTGCTGCGTGAAATGGAAGGCGGTGACCGCGACCGCGGTGAGAAAGATGAGGCCGATGGTGAGCAGATTGAGCTTGGTGAGCAGTCCCATCCGCACCGGGGGCAGGTTGAGCGTGGTCACCGTGTCGCCCCCGAGCGGCGACAGGTGCTTGCGCAACGCGCGGCGTACGCTCATTCGTACACGCGGTCGACGTCCCGCATGACGTCCGCGTCCCACCGAATGTGCAGCTGGTCGGCGGAGCGCTGATTGACGACGACGCGGGTTCGCGCCGGTGCAGGCAGCGGCGTGCTGCCGCCCGCCAGGAGGCGCAGCGCGAGCGAAGCGCAGTAACGGCCGAGGTCCGGATAGTCCCAATCGACCGCATACAGCGCGCCGGCGCGCACCCAGGCTTCGGAGGGTCCCGCGAGTGGGATGTGATTGCGGAACGAAAACAGCAGCAGCGCGCGCGAATGCTCGCGTGCAAACACGGTCGGATCCGGAATGGCGTGCAGCACGTCGACGCTGTTCGTAAGTCGGGTCAGTGCATTCGGGAGCGCGGTCGGACCGGTCACTGGCGCCATGACCGGCGAGTACCCGGCGCGCCTGAGGGCCGCCGCATCTTCCGCGGCCCGCCGTTCGTTGCGCGCCGGGTCGAACAGTATGCCTACGTTATGGGCGGAAGGGAGAAACCGCTTCATCCACGTGACCTGCGTCTCGACCGGCACCTCGAGCGGCACCACTACGGTGCCCGGCGGCGCCTTGCTCTCGTCGCCACCGGAAACCATGCAATTGACGACGGGCACCGGGGGCGCGGCACGCGCGACCAGCGCTGCCGCCGCGCCGCCCAGCGCGACGATCGCGCCGCTGCGCCCGATGTCCGAGAGCGACGCCGCCAGCGCCGCTTCGCTGTCGGTTGCGATTTGCAGCGCTTCAACCGGATAACCCAGCTCCCGGATACCCGCCAACGCCTGCCGGTAGGGCGCGGCATAGCCCGACGATACGACGGCGAGCCGTTCGGCGCCCGCATCGACGGCCGGCAAAAGGGCGATCGTCAGCCCGAGTGCACGGATCGCAACGGCGAGTCGGTGTCCGGCGGCGTGCGCGCCGGAGCCCAGGGAAAGGGGTTGGCGACGGCGGCGCAAGAATGGGATGCGTAGATAGGCCACGAGTCGATAAAGCATGGTCCGTGCCATCGAGGGGCGCGAATTCCCGTGCCTTCGGCTCGCGGCATGGGAACCCGCGTGCAGTCAGCTCGGTGTCAGCCGGCGGTGACGGGAATCTTGCCGATCCTCGCCTGCCATTGCCTGGGCGCCGTGTGATGCACCGACTCGCCCCGCGCGTCGACGGCGACGGTAACCGGCATGTCCCTGACCTCGAACTCGTAGATTGCTTCCATCCCGAGGTCGGCAAAGGCCACCAGGCGCGAGCTGCGGATGGCTTTCGATAGCAGATAAGCGGCGCCGCCCACGGCCATGAGGTAGGCGGCCCGGCGCTCGCGTATGGCCTCGATCGCAACGGGTCCGCGCTCGGCTTTGCCGATCATCGCAAGCAGCCCGTGCTTCTCGAGCATCAGATGGGTGAACTTGTCCATCCGCGTCGCTGTCGTCGGGCCGGCGGGTCCGATGACCTCGTCGCGCACCGGATCGACCGGTCCGGTGTAGTAGATGACGCGATTCGTGAAATCGACGCCGTCGGGCAATCGCTCGCCGCGCGCGGCATGGTCGGCGATGCGCTTGTGCGCGGCATCGCGCCCGGTCAGCATCCTGCCGTTCAGAAGCAGCCGGTCGCCCGCTTGCCACGTGGCAACTTCCTCGCGCGTCAGCGCGTCGAGATCGACCCGTTTCGCCGCCGCCGAAGGCGTCCAATGCACATCCGGCCACCGGGCGAGATCGGGCGGCTCGAGCGTCAGCGCACCCGAGCCGTCGAGCGTGAAATGCGCGTGGCGCGTGGCGGCGCAATTGGGAATGATGGCGATCGGCAGCGACGTCGCATGCGTCGGGTAATCGAGAATCTTCACGTCGAGCACCGTGGTGAGGCCGCCCAACCCTTGGGCGCCGATGCCGAGCGCGTTCACCTTGTCGTAAAGCTCGATGCGCAATGCCTCGATCCGATTCGCCGGCCCGCGCTTGATCAGCGCGTGCATGTCGATAGGCGCCATCAGCGCTTCCTTGGCCATCAGCATCGCCTTCTCCGCGCTGCCCCCGATGCCGATGCCGAGCATGCCTGGCGGACACCAGCCCGCCCCCATGGTCGGCACGGTCTGCAACACCCAATCGACGATCGAATCGGACGGATTGAGGATGGCGAACTTCGCCTTGTTCTCCGAGCCTCCGCCCTTCGCGGCGACCGTGACCTCCACGGTATTCCCGGGCACGACGTCGAAGTGAATCACCGCCGGCGTGTTGTCGCGCGTGTTCTTCCGCGCTCCCGCGGGATCGGCGACGATCGACGCGCGCAACCGGTTGTCGGGGTTCATGTAGGCGAGACGCACGCCTTCGTTGACCATGTCGGCGACCGACATCGTCGCGCCGTCCCACGTGACGTCCATGCCGATCTTGAGAAAGACGACGACGATGCCCGTATCCTGGCAGATCGGCCGATGCCCTTCCGCGCACATCCGCGAATTGGTGAGGATCTGCGCAATCGCGTCCTTTGCCGCCGGCGATTCCTCGGCGCGGTAGGCCACACCCATGGCCTCGATATAGTCGGCCGGATGATAGTAGGAGATGAATTGCAGCGCGTCGGCGATGCTCTGGATGAAATCCTGCTGGCGAATGGCAACGGGACCTGACGCTCGCGAATGACTTGGGACGGCGGTGCTCATCGCAATTCCTCGGCAAAGCCACTGTCATGGCGTAAGGAACCAGTAAGTCTACCATTGGCACTATGCTGTTCCCGGGGCCTGGCCTGGCGTTTCGTCATTGCGCCCGCTGGAACGCTTTGGGTAGACTCACTGGGTTGGCTGCCACGCAGTTGCGCAACTTTCGGAGGAGAACACCAACATGTCATCGACGATCGAATCGGTACTGAACGAAAGCCGGGTGTTTCCGCCGTCGGCGGAGTTTGTCCGCCAGGCCAACGTTCCCGGCATGGAGGCCTACCACGCGATGTGCGCGGAGGCCGAGCGCGACTTCGAAGGATTCTGGGCGAAGCATGCGCGTGCCGAAGTCCTGTGGAAAAAGCCGTTCACCAAGACGCTCGACGAATCGCGCGCGCCGTTCTACAAGTGGTTTTACGACGGCGAGCTCAACGCGTCGTACAACTGCCTCGACCGGCACCTCACGACGCAGCCCGACAAGATCGCGATCATCTTCGAGGCCGACGACGGCAAGATCACGCGAATCAGCTACAAGGAGCTCTATCACGAGGTATGCCGTTTCGCGAACGCGCTGAAGAGCGCGGGTGTGAAGTCCGGCGATCGCGTCCTCGTGTACATGCCGATGTCGATCCAGGCGGTGGTCGCGATGCAGGCGTGCGCGCGCATCGGCGCCACGCACTCGGTCGTGTTCGGCGGTTTCTCCGCCAAGAGCATTCAGGAGCGGATCATCGACGCGGGCGCGATCGCCGTCATCACCGCGGACGGCCAGTATCGCGGCGGGCGCGAGATTGCGCTGAAGCCCGTCGTCGACGAGGCGCTCGCGATGGGCGGCTGCGACGGCATCAAGACCGTGTTCATCTGGAAGCGCACCGGGTCGGCGATCCCGATGAAATCGGGGCGCGACTTCTGGTGGCACGACGTCGTCGCGAACGAGCCCGACACGTGCGAGCCCGCCTGGGTCAACGCCGAGCATCCGCTGTTCATTCTCTATACGTCGGGGTCGACCGGCAAGCCGAAGGGCGTCCAGCATTCAACCGGAGGCTACCTGCTGCAAGCGATCCTCACGATGAAGTGGGCGTTCGATTACAAACCCACCGACGTGTTCTGGTGCACCGCCGACGTGGGCTGGGTCACGGGTCACACATACATTGCGTATGGGCCGCTCGCGTGCGGTGCGACCGAAGTCATGTTCGAAGGCGTGCCGACCTATCCCGACGCGGGCCGGTTCTGGAAGATGATCCAGGACCACAAGGTCACCGTGTTCTATACGGCGCCGACGGCGATTCGCTCGCTGATCAAGGCCGGCGGCGACCTGCCGACCAAGTACGATCTGTCGAAGCTGCGCATCCTCGGCACGGTCGGCGAGCCGATCAATCCGGAAGCGTGGATGTGGTATTACCAAACGGTCGGTGGCTCGCGCTGCCCGATCGTCGACACCTGGTGGCAAACGGAGACCGGCAGCCACATGATCACGCCGCTGCCCGGTGCGACGCCACTGAAACCGGGATCGTGCACGTTTCCGCTCCCCGGCATCATCGCCGATATCGTCGACGAGACCGGGCATACGGTCGAGTTCGGCAAGGGCGGCATTCTCGTGATCAAGCGGCCGTGGCCGGCGATGATCCGCACGATCTGGGGCGATCCGGACCGCTTCAAGACCAGCTATTACCCGGAGGATTTCCACGGCAAGTATTACCTGGCCGGCGACGGCGCGTCGCGCGATCTCGAAGGCTACATCCGGATCATGGGCCGCATCGACGACGTGCTCAACGTGTCGGGCCACCGGCTGGGAACGATGGAAATCGAATCGGCGCTCGTCGCCAATCCGCTGGTCGCGGAAGCCGCGGTCGTGGGCCGGCCGGACGATCTCACCGGCGAAGCCGTGTGCGCGTTCGTCGTGCTGAAGCAGTCACGCCCCGCGGGACCCGCGGCGGACAAGATTGCCAAGGAATTGCGCGACTGGGTGGCCAGGGAGATCGGGGCGATCGCGAAACCGAAGGACATTCGTTTCGGCGAGAACCTTCCGAAAACGCGGTCCGGCAAGATCATGCGCCGGTTGCTGCGCTCGATCGCGAAAGGCGAGGCCATCACGCAGGACACGTCCACGCTCGAGAATCCCGCGATCCTCGATCAATTGAAGCAGGTCAACTGATACCGCGTTCGCAAGAACTCTCATCCAAGAGACGCAGCGGCGCCGGGAGAAGCAGCTCTCGGCGCCTTTGCGTCTCCTGTGGATCTTGAGCTATTGCGCCGGTGGCGCCGTGTCCTGGAACGATGGGCGCTTGTCGAGCTTTTCCGCGAGGCGGGCGAGGTTCGAATAATCGGTGCGCCAGTCGATATTGCGATGGCGCAGGTCGAGGTAGCCAAGCGCGCAGCCGGTGGCGATATCGGCGAGCGAATAACCCTCGCCGCTGCACCAGGACTTGTCGCCGAGCTCGCGCGCGAGTTCAGCGACGCCTGCCGTCATTTTTTGCTCCTGCCTCGCGATCCACTCGCTGCTCTGCTGCTGCGCGGGCCGCCTGCGCTCCACCACGATACCGCTTGCCGCGTCGCACACGCCATCGGCGACTGCTTCCCACCGTTTGACGGCAATACGCTGCCGGTTGACCTCCGGGATCAGGCGCGACACCGGACTGACCGTATCTAGATACTCGACGATCACTCGCGAATCGAACAGCCTGGTGCCATCGTCGAGCACGAGCACCGGCACCTTGCCGAGCGGACTCCATTCGTGGACGGGATTGCCGGGCGTCCACGGCGACGCTTCCACCAGCTGATACTCGATCTTTTTTTCCGCGAGCGCGATGCGTACCTTGCGCACGTAGGGACTGGTCGGTGATGCGATCAACTTCAGCACGGAAGACGTCGATTCGAGGCAGCAGTGCGGGGGAAAAATTATAGCATCGCCGCGCCATGCGTCGGAAGCGCGAACGCGCGCGGCAACGGGCGCGAACGGCGCCAAGGCTGCATGCTAAACTCGATTTCCAAGAATCGAGCCGAGACTTCATGAGCCCGCCGGGCCGACCCAAGGGCGAATACCGGAGCGCCCAGCGCGAAGGCTCCGTCAACCGCCCGCCGGGCCGACCCAAGGGCGAATACCGGAGCGCGCAGCGCGAAGGCAATCCAATGAGCGCGCAAGCCGACACCCACGCGTTGACCGCATTGTCGCCACTCGACGGCCGCTATGCCGGCAAGGTCGCCGCGCTGGCTGCGCAGTTTTCCGAATACGGGTTGATCCGGCATCGCGTGCGCGTCGAGCTCGCGTGGCTGGCCGCATTGGCGGACGAATCAGCGCTGGGCGAGATCGCGCCGTTTTCCAAAGCCGCGCGGGGCGCGATCGACACGGTCGCCGCCGAGTTCTCGCCGGCGGACGCGCAACGCGTCAAGGCGATCGAGCGCACGACCAATCATGACGTCAAGGCCGTCGAATACTGGTTGAAGGAGCGCTTCGCCGACGTGCCCGATGTGGCGCGCGCAGCGGAATTCATCCATTTCGCGTGCACGTCCGAGGACATCAACAACCTTGCGCACGGTCTCGCGCTGACGAGCGCGCGCAGTGAGATCCTGCTGCCGGCGCTGCGGGCAATCGCGGCCGATTTGCGCGGGCTCGCGCACACGCATGCCGCGCTGCCGATGCTGGCGCGCACGCACGGGCAGGCGGCGACGCCGACCACGCTCGGCAAGGAATTCGCCAACGTCTACGCGCGGCTGGAAAGGCAGATCGCCGCGATCGAGCGCGTGCCGCTCAAGGGCAAGATCAACGGCGCCGTCGGCAACTACAACGCGCATGTCGTCGCGTGCCCGGACATCGATTGGGAGCGCGTGGCGGCGCGCGTCGTCGCGGGGCTGGGGCTCGAGTTCAATCCGTACACGACGCAGATCGAGCCGCACGACTACATGGCCGAGCTCTTCGATGCGGTCGCCCGCGCCAACACGATCCTGATCGACCTCGACCGCGATGTCTGGGGTTACGTGTCGCTCGGCTACTTTCGGCAGCGAATGCAGGAGGGCGAAGTCGGATCGTCGACGATGCCGCACAAGGTCAACCCGATCGACTTCGAGAACTCCGAGGGCAACCTGGGTCTTGCCAATGCATTGCTGCGGCACCTCGCGGAAAAGCTCCCGATTTCGCGCTGGCAGCGCGATCTCACCGATTCGACGGTATTGCGCAACGTGGGCGTGGCGCTTGGCTACGCGCTATTGGGATGGGTGGCGCTGCGCCAGGGGTTGGCGAAGCTCGAAATCGACGCGGCGCGGATCGCCGCGGATCTCGATGCCAACTGGGAGGTGCTGGCCGAGCCCATCCAGACCGTGATGCGCCGCTACGGCATCGCCAATCCGTATGAACAGCTGAAGGCGCTCACGCGCGGCAAGACCGGCATGACGCGCGAATCGCTGCATGCGTTTATCGACGGCCTTGCGTTGCCTCCCGACGCCAGGGCGCGGCTGAAAGCGCTCACGCCCGCCACGTACATCGGGCTCGCGGCGGAACTCGCAAAGCGAGTTTAGCTATACGCGCCTCACCCCGGCCTGAAGCGCGGGTGAGGGGCGTTTGACTGGCTAGTTCTGCTTGGACCTGCGTTCCTGCACGAACGTGGTGATGGCCGGGATCAGCGAGACAACCACGATGCCGATCACGATGTACGTCAGGTTTTCCTTGACCCACGGAATGTTGCCGAACCAGTAGCCCGCGTAGGTCAGCGACGTGATCCAGAGCACCGCGCCGATCACGTTGAACGAGAGGAAGCGGCGGTACGGCATTTCCGCGACACCCGCGAGGAACGGCGCGAACGTCCGGATGATGGGCACGAAGCGGCCGATGATGATGGTCACGCCGCCGTATTTGTCGTAGAACGCCTGCGTCCGGCGCAAGTGTTCCTGCCGGAACCAGCGCGAGTCCGGGCGCTGGAAGACCTTCGGCCCGATATAGCGGCCGATCGCGTAGTTGAGCGAATCGCCCAAAATCGCCGCGGCCACGAGCAGCGCGGCAAGCAGGTGAACGTTGAGTCCCGCGGCCGCGACCACGGTGCCGGCGATGAACAGGATCGAGTCACCCGGCAGGAACGGAAAGATGACGAGGCCGGTCTCCGCGAAGATGATCGCGAACAGCAGCGCATACAACCAGGACCCGTACTGGCTGGCGATGCTCGCCAGCGTCTGGTCGAGCGCCAGCAGCGAGTAGAAGAGCGTCGTGAGCATCAGGGGTCAGAGGCGACTTTTCGCTCATCGCACATGACTTTGGCCGTCGCGCAGCGAAAAGTCGTCTCTGACCCCATTACGGCAGAATCTTTTCGCCCGCGGCGCCCGTTCGCTTTTCAGGCTTGACCAGATCTTCGCGCGACACGCCCATCCACATGACGAGCGTGGCCATCACCAGCGCCGACGAGTAGATGCCGAAGCAGATGCCGATGGCCAGCGCCAGCGCGAAGTGGTGGAGTGTCTCGCCACCGAAAAAATAGATCGACATGACCATCATCAGCGTGCTGCCGTGCGTGATGATCGTGCGCGACAGCGTGCGGGTAATGGCGTTGTCGATGACGTGCGTCACCGTTGCCTTGCGCATCTTGCGGAAGTTCTCGCGAATCCGGTCGGCGATCACGACGGATTCGTTGACCGAGTAGCCGAGCACCGCGAGGATGGCGGCCAGCACCGGCAGCGAGAACTCCCACTGGAACAGCGCGAAAAAGCCCAGGATGATGATGATGTCGTGGAGGTTGGCGACGATTGCCGCCACCGCGAAGCGCCATTCGAAGCGCAGCGCCAGATAACCGACGATGCCGAGTGAAACGAGCAACAGCGCGAGCGCGCCGTTTTCGTAGAGCTCGCGGCCCACCTGCGGTCCGACGAACTCGACCCGCTGCTGCGTGGCCGACGGATCGTCCCCCTTGAGCGCACCCATGACGACTTCGGACAGCGCCGCGCTCGACTGTCCTTCCTTCAGCGGGAGCCGAATGAGCGCCGTATCCGAGCGGCCGAAGCTCTGTGCCGAGAATTCGCCGAGATTCAGCTTGTCGATGGCGGCGCGGAGCCGGTTGAAGTCCACCGGATGCCCGTAGGTCACCTCGATCACCGTGCCGCCGCGGAAATCCACGCCGAGGTTCAGGCCCCGGGTGGCCAGGAAAATGACGGCCAGCAGGAACGTCACCAGCGACACCACGTTGAAGGCGAGCGCATGCCGCATGAACGGGATGTCGCGCTCGATTCTGAAAAATTCCATGTTTTACCTTGAGTCGAGAAACTTCCGAATTTTCGGTGACGACCAACCTTCAGGTCATGGCGTCACTTTCGAATTCCATGTGCTTTCCTGGCTTCGATGCCCAAAAGGCGCGGTCAGGCCTTCGTCGGCGCCGCCGGCGGCGCGCCGGTGGGGTGCCACGCCTGGCCGATGGAGATATGGTCGAGTTTCTTGCGGCTGCCATAGAGGAGCGCCACCAGACCGCGCGACACGAAGACCGCCGAGAACATCGACGTGAGGATGCCCAGGCAATGCACGACCGCGAACCCGCGCACCGGACCGGAGCCGAACAGGAACAGCGCGACGCCGGCAATCAGCGTGGTGACGTTGGAGTCGAGAATCGTTCCCCACGCCCGCTCGTAGCCCGCCTGCAGTGCCGCGTGCGGCGTCGCCCCCCAGCGCAGCTCCTCGCGGATGCGCTCGTTGATCAGCACGTTGGCGTCGATCGCCATGCCCAGCGTCAGCGCGATCGCGGCGATACCCGGCAGCGTCAGCGTGGCCTGCAGCATCGACAGGATCGCGACCAGCAGCAGCAGGTTCACCGCGAGCGCGATCGTCGAGATGATGCCCATGAGGTTGTAGTAAACGCACATGAAGATCGCCAGCACGATGAACCCGTACATCACCGACTTGAATCCCTTGTCGATGTTCTCCGCGCCGAGCGACGGGCCGACGGTGCGCTCCTCGACAATTTCCATCGGCGCTGCCAGCGCGCCCGCGCGCATCAGCAGCGCAACGTCGTTGGCCTCGCGCGTCGTCATCCGGCCGCTGATCTGGACGCGGCCGCCGCCGATCTCCTCGCGGATCACGGGTGCCGTGATCACTTCGGCCTTGCCTTTTTCGACGAGGACGATCGCCATCCGCTTGCCGACGTTCTCGCGCGTGACTTCCTTGAAGATGCGGGCGCCGGTGCCGTCGAGGTTCACGTGCACCGCCGGCTCGTTGTTGCGTTGATCGAACCCGGGTTGCGCGTCCTGGATGCGATCGCCCGTCAATACCACCTGCCGGCGCACCACGAGCGGCTGACCCCCGCGCTCGGTGAACAGATCGCTGCCGAGCGGCACGCTCCCCGACATCGCGCTTTCGAGCGCGCCGGGCTCGTCGTTGACCATGCGGATTTCGAGCGACGCGGTGCGGCCGAGGATGTCCTTGGCGCGCGCCGTGTCCTGCACGCCGGGAAGCTGGACGACCACGCGCTCGGCGCCCTGCTGCTGGATGATCGGCTCCGCCACCCCCAGCTCGTTGACGCGGTTGCGCAGAATCTGGATGTTCTGCGCGACGGCGCCGTCCTGGATGCGCTTTTGCGCCTCCGGCTTCAGTCCCGCGACCAGGCGCAGGTCGCCGCCGCCGGCATCGACTTCGCGCACGAGCAGGTCCGGATACGTCTTCTCGATCGCGACGCGCGCCTTGGTGCGCTCGGCTTCATCCTTGAAACGCATGACGACGTTGGCGCCTTCGCGGCTGACGCCGGAGTACTGCACTTTCTCGCCGCGCAGCAGCGAGCGCAGGTCGGTCGTATAGCGGTCACCCGCCTTGTCGAGCGCGGCTTTCATGTCGACCTGCAGCAGGAAGTACACACCGCCGCGCAGATCGAGGCCGAGATACATCGGCAGCGCGCCGATCGACGCGAGCCATTGCGGCGACGTGGACAGCAGGTTCAACGCGACGATGTAGTTGTCGCCGAGCTTTCCCTGCAGCAGGTCCTTGGCCTTCAACTGGACGTCGCGATCGGCGAAGCGGACCTTGATGCCGGTCGGATCGAGCGACGCGCCGCGGTACGCAATGTCGGCCGTCTTGAGAGTGTCCTCGATGGTGCCGAGCAGCGCCGCGTCGACCTTCGCCTTGGTCGAGGAAATCTGCACGGCGGGTACTTCCGGAAAGAAATTCGGAACCGTGTACAGCACGCCGATCACGAGGGCGACGGCGATGACGATGTATTTCCAGGTCGTATAGCGATTCATGGCGTGCGGCTACGGAGAGTGGAAACGCCGGCGTCGTGATGGCGGACGGGGGGAGAGTGCGGAACGGATCGCGTGCGCGGTCTTGGCATGCGCCGATGCCTGCTCGAGCGTCAGAGTGCCTTGATCGTGCCTTTGGGAAGCAATTGCGAAATGGCACCGCGTTGCACGCTGATCTCGACGTTCGGCGAAATCTCGATCGCCGCATATTGGTCGGTAAGCTTGGCGATCTTGCCGACGATGCCGCCGGCCGTGATCACTTCATCGCCTTTTTGCAGCGCGGCGAGCATCGCCTTGGTTTCCTTCGCCCGCTTTTGCTGCGGGCGGATCAGCAGGAAGTAGAACACGACGAAGATGGCGATCATCGGCAGGAACGTCATCAGGTCACCGCCGGGCATGAGGCCGCCGGAGGTTTGAGCATAGGCAGGACTAATAAGCACGAAGGTTCCTCCAGGGGCTTGTTCGCGGCGCGGTGCTTTGCAATCGTCGTGGCGCCGCGCGCACTTTCCGGGCCGGCCGGCTGTAATGGACGCGACCCGCGGGTCGCCCATGACGGACGACCGCCGGACAACTCACAATTCTAGCATGCGAGCCCGTTCGCTCCGGAACCGTGCGACGTAGGCGGGCAGGGCGTCCGCAGCCACGGCGTCGCGCAGTTCGGTCATCAGCTGGTGATAGTAGAAAAGGTTGTGGACGGTCGCGAGACGTGCGCCCAGGATTTCGTTGACGCGCTGCAGGTGGTGCAGATAGCCGCGCGAGAAATGCCGGCACGCGTAGCAGCCGCAGGTCGCATCGACCGGCCCGGTGTCGGACTTGTGGCGCGCGTTCCTGATCTTGACGTCGCCGAAGCGCGTGAACAGCCAGCCGTTGCGCGCGTTGCGCGTCGGCAACACGCAATCGAACATGTCGATGCCGGCACTCACGCCGGCCACCAGGTCCTCCGGGGTGCCAACGCCCATCAGGTAGCGCGGCCGGTCGGTGGGCAGCCGCGGACCGATGCGGTGCATGACGCGCAGCATTTCCTCCTTGGGCTCGCCCACCGACAGTCCTCCGATCGCGTAACCGGCAAAGCCGACGTCGGTCAACGCCGCGAGCGAGGCATCGCGCAGGTCGTCGTACATCCCGCCTTGCACGATGCCGAACAGCGCATTCGGATTGCCCAATCGGTCGAATTCGGCTCGGGAGCGCCGCGCCCAGCGCAGCGAGAGCTCCATCGACACTTCCGCCTCGTCGCGAGTCGCGGGCCACGGCGTGCATTCGTCGAACACCATCACAATGTCCGCATTGAGAATTCCCTGGATCTGCATCGACAGTTCCGGCGTCAGGAAGAGCTTGTCCCCGTTCACCGGCGACGCGAACGCCACGCCGTCCTCTTCGACGCGGCGCAACGGTCCCAGGCTGAATACCTGGAAGCCGCCCGAATCGGTGAGGATCGGCCGGTCCCATCCCATGAAGCGATGCAGGCCCGAATGCGCGGCGATGACGTCGAGCCCCGGCCGCAGCCACAGGTGGAACGTGTTGCCGAGCACGATCTGCACGCCGATTTCCGCAAGCTCGGACGGCGCCATGGCCTTGACGGTACCGTACGTGCCGACGGGCATGAAGACCGGGGTCTCGATCGCCCCATGCGCGAGTTCGAGCCGCCCGCGGCGGGCGTTGCCCGACGTGGCCAGGACGGTGAAGCGCATGGACGTGAAAGCGCGCGGAGCTGCGCTTGCGATGCCGCCGAAAAGCCGGCGGCTAGCGCGCGCGCCGGCGATGCCGGAACGCAGCGCCCGCGCCCAACAGCAACATCGTCAGCGCGAGCCCCCATTCCGAAAGCGTCGGGATCGCGAACGGATCGGAAGGCCCGGCATTGGCGCTGGATACGCAGCGGTCGGTCGCGAAGTCGAATGCGTTTTTCCAGGCACGATGAAAGTCGCCGCTATAGTCGGTCCCGGCGGTGCCGATCACTGCATAGTTGGGTGCGATCGCCAATTGGATCAGGCAAGCCGCGCCGGTGATCCGGAAGGCGATGGCGGGGTCCGGCAGGCCTAGCGCGTTGGGTTCTTTCCAGTATGCGACGACGGTAGTGCCTGGTTTGGCCAGGTTGCCCCCGGCGAACTTGGCGCTGGTGAGGGAGGTGATGCCCGCCGTCAACGCATGCCGCAGCATGGTCGTCGTGTCGAGCGTGCGCGGCGCATAGGGCGTTCCAGCGTGATCGGTGGTGTTGGGATCGACCTGCTCGAGCGTACCCCAGCCGTGTGGCGAGTTGTCGGCCGGCCCGTCGGAACGGTCCTGGTCGTAAAACGCGCCGATGACTACGGCGCGGCCCGTGGCGGCGAACGCGGCGAGCGCGTTGCCGACCGCGGTGGAGTTGCCGTAGGTCGAATCCTCGAACACCAGCACCACGTCAAACGACGCGGTCAGCGATTGCAGTGTCGGTATCGCAAGGGAGGTGTCGATCGCCGTGAAGACGTGGGTCGGAATCCGCGTATTGAAATCCGCCGCAGTCTCGGTCGCGTATTTGTTGGAAAGCACGCCGACCCGCGCCGCATGGGCGGGGAGGGCCACCGCGATCGCGGCGATGAAGGCGAACAGCGCGCATGCCACGGGCACGCGTAATCGATAAGGCTTCATGGAATCGCGGATTACCTTGCCGATGTCGAAAGGCGAGGCAATTCCGCTATAAATTCAGTTGCGCCAAGAGTAGCGCGTTCGCGTCGGGATGCCAAGTCAACCTGCGGCAAAACGGCCCCGGTTCCAGGGTTTTGTTGTACTGAAAGCAGGACCGTCGGCCAATGTCGCCGACTGGCGACGCTTTTGTAATGGACGTGTCGGGATTTGACGTCACTCGCCGAGGCCGGCTGCGGGATCCGGCTCGAGCAGCAGCGCGTCGCCATAGCTGAAGAACCGGTAGCGGGCGGCGATAGCGTGGGTATAAGCGGCCCGGATGGCGTCGTATCCGGCGAACGCGCTGACCAGCATCAACAGCGTCGATTTGGGCAAATGAAAGTTGGTGAGCAGCCGATCGACGACGGCGAATCGGAACCCAGGAGTGATGAAGAGCGCGGTTTCCGCCGGACCGGCAGCAAGACCTCCGGCGCCCAGCGCCGCCGATTCGAGTGCGCGCAGCGTCGTGGTGCCGACGGCGACCACCCGGCCGCCGCGGGCGCGCGTCGCGGACACCGCCGCCGCGGTCACCTCGGGCAGGGTGTACCACTCGCTATGCATCCGATGCCGGCTCAAGTCCTCGTCCTGGACCGGCAAAAAGGTGCCTGCGCCCACGTGCAGCGTGACGAACGCATGCGCGATCCCGCGAGCGGCGAGCGCGCCCAGGATCTCGGCGTCGAAATGCAGCCCGGCCGTCGGGGCGGCAACGGCGCCCGGCGCATGTGCATACACGGTCTGGTAGCGAGCCGCATCGGCAGGCTCGGCGCTGCGTCCGATGTAGGGGGGCAACGGCAATTCGCCGTGACGCTCGAGCCAAGCTGCCAACGGTCCCGTTCCTTCGAACGCAAGGCGGTAGAAGCGGTCGTCGCGCGCGACCACGCGCGCGCGCGCGTCCGCGGGAAGCCGTAGCACCGCGCCGGGTTTCGGCGAATGGCTGGCGCGTACCTGCGCCCAGGCCTCGTCATTCGCGACGATGCGCTCGACCAGCAGCTCCACCTTGCCGCCCGTTGCCTTTTCCGCGAGCACGCGTGCCTTGATGACGCGGGTGTCGTTGAAGACGAGAAGATCGCCGGCACGCAAGAGCGACGGCAAGTCGCGGAATGCGTGATCTTCATGCCGCAATCCGTCGACGTGCAGCAGCCGGCTGGCGGAGCGTGGCTCGACCGGGACCTGCGCGATCAGCTCGGCCGGCAGTTCGTATGCGAAGTCTGAGAGTGTGTAGCTCATCCCTAGGGCGGAGCACGACGTCGAAGAGGGAGGGGTTGGCTCAGCCGAAGGGCAGCGTACGACGTTGAAGCGTCATCGGTCGGCGTTAAGCATCGGTCCGCGCACGATGACGCTCGACGTCACGGGGCAGGAAGCCCGTTTGCCGCAGTCGCGCCTCTGCGATTCGAGAATTGTTGTCGTGGTGCCGGGAGGGGGAATCGAACCCCCACGGTATCGCTACCGGCGGATTTTGAGTCCGCTACGTCTACCAGTTCCGTCATCCCGGCGGTGTGAAGTTCGCCACGCGTCGCGCGTTGCTCCCGTGCAGCGAAACCGTCATTATCGCCAAAAACGCATGGCGACGCACGCCACGCACCACGCTTGCATCTTCCGGAACGTCAAATGAGTGCCGTCCGCAACGTGCTGTTCATCATGTGCGACCAGCTGCGGCGCGACCATCTGTCGTGCTACGGCGGGCGCGTGCCCACACCCAATCTCGATGCGCTTGCCGCGCGTGGCGTGTGCTTCGACGAGGCGTACGTGCAATCGGGCGTGTGCGGACCGTCGCGCATGTCCTTCTACACGGGCCGCTACATGAGCTCGCACGGCGCGACGTGGAACCGCGTGCCGCTTTCGGTTGGGGAGCCCACGCTCGGCGACTATTTGCGCGGCGGTGGAGGTGGCGTCGCGCTGGCCGGCAAGTCGCATGTGATGCCCGACGACGAAGGCTTGGCACGCTTCGGCATCGCGCCCGATTCCGACCGCGGGGTGCTGTTGCGCGCCGGCGGATTCGCCGAAATCGATCGCTACGACGGCCATACGCCGCCCGGACCCGAGTCGGGCTACGCGGACTGGTTGCGTGCGCGCGGCTATGCGAGCGCCGATCCGTGGAGCGAGTTCGTCATCGCCGCCGAAGATCGCGGCCAGGTTGTCTCCGGTTGGCAGATGCGCAACGCGCATCTTCCTTCGCGGGTACAGGAAGTCCATTCAGAGACCGCGTACATGACCGACGTGGCGCTCGCCTGGATCGCCGCGCAAGGCGAATCGCCGTGGGTGTTGCACCTGTCGTACGTAAAGCCGCATTGGCCCTATCTGGCGCCGGCGCCTTACCACGCACTGTTTCGCGACAGCGACACCGGGCCGTTCGTGCGCAGCCCGCAGGACGGGACAGCCGATGAGCATCCCGTGCTGCACGCGTATCGCACGCACGACGAGTGCCTGAGCTTCGGAAGGGAGGACATCGCGCGGCACGTGCGTCCTGCCTACATGGGACTCGTCGCGCAGGTCGACGCGCACCTGGGACGCGTGTTCCGCGCACTGGAGATGTCCGGCCGGCTCGGCGACACGCTGATCATCTTCACCGCCGATCACGGCGAGTTCCTCGGCGACCGCGGCCTGGGCGAGAAGGAGCTTTTCTACGACGAGATCGTCCGCGTGCCGCTGATCGTCGCCGATCCCGATGGCCGCGCCGATGGAACGCGTGGTCACCACGACCCGCGATTCGTCGAGGCGATCGACGTCGTGCCGACGGTGCTCGACGCGCTTGGCCAGAATGGTGTGGCGCATCGCAGCGAGGGACGCTCGCTGCTGCCGTTGCTGCGTGGCGAGACCGCGCGGGCCTGGCGTGACTGCGTGTTCAGCGAGCTCGACTACAGCTACCGTCGTGCGCGCGTCGTGCTTGGCCGCCGCGCCAGCGCTTGCCGCGGCTTCATGGTGCGCACGACGGAATGGAAATATGTCGATTGGCAGGGATTCCGCCCGCAACTGTTCGATGTTGCGCGCGATTCGCTCGAATTGAACGACCTGGGTGCGGCCGCAGGGTTCGAACGGATCCGGTCCGAGCTGCGCGAGCGCTTGTTCGAGTGGCTGGCGGGATTCTCGCGGCGAACGACCGTCAGCGATGCGCAGGTCGAAGCGCGCACCGATGCGCATCGGCGGCATGGCGTGCACATCGGCATCTGGTGATGCCTGACGTCAGATGTGCAGATACGCCAGCGTCGCGAGCACGGCGCCGCCGGCGGCCATCCCGTACACGCCCCATTGCAGCCACTTCTTGCGCGTGAGCAGCGTGATCGCCGCCAACGCGATGGCGACCTGGATCAGCGTTACCGACTGCGCCCAGCGATGGTGGACGTGCATCGAAGATTCGCTTTGTTCGTTGGCCTGCACTCCCGCGCGCTCCAGCTCCTCGGCTTTTTTCTGGATTTCCTTTTTTTCGTCGGAATAGCGCTTCGCTTCCGACCGGTAACGGTCGGCGGCCTCCCCCGTCGTCAGCGTGGCGCCCAGCTCCGCCAGGTTCTGCTTGTTGCTCTTCGCCTGATAGAAGTTCCACTGGTCCGAAGCCTCGGTCTTCTTGATCGCCGCCTCATTCTTGAACAGCAGCGCGTCGTTCTGCGTGGCGCCACCCTGGTAGCTGATGAGCGCGCCGACGGTGGCGAGAATGGCGGTCGTCACCGCGATGCGGCCTGCGAAGTCGTCGCCCGATTGCGCCTGGTGCTCGACTTCATGCTCGTGGGGTCCGTGCACGTGGAAATGGTCGTCCGACATGTTTCACTGCTCCTCGCGAAAAGCGGCTCGTCAGGCGCGCCGGCCGGCATCGCCGGCCGCGCGCACGTAGGTTACAAAAGCGTAATCGAAGCCTGCGTCGGCGTGATGCACTTCGCGCGCGGTTTCGGTCCAGTGGCTTCGATCGAGTGCGGGAAACCAGGTATCGCCGGCAAAATCGCGCGCGATCTCGGTTACGTACGCGACATCGGCCCGCCGGAGCGCGACCGCGTAGAGCTCGCCGCCGCCGATGCAAAAGGCCGGCGCCGGCATGCGCACCCGCGCCATGGCATCGTCGAGCGAAACCGCCGTTTCCGCGCCGGGCGCCGCGTAGCCGCTCTGACGCGTGACCACGATGTTCTGGCGTTCAGGCAACGGTCGCGGCAGCGACTCCCACGTCTTGCGACCCATGATGACCGCGTGCCCGGTCGTCAGCGCGCGGAAACGCTTCAGATCGTCGGGAAGCCGCCACGGCAGCGCGTTCGCGGCCCCAATCACGCCGTTGCGCGCAACCGCGACGATCAACGCGAGCGCGCCAATGGACGTGTTCGTGGTCATGACAGCGAGCGAAAACGAGCTCTGGCAGCCGCCGCCGATACGCGTCGCGTGCGGCTTACAGCTCGATGAGGACGCCGTCCAGGCGACGGCGGTGCCATAATGCGCCCGATTATATCCGGGCTTAAGTTTTCGTGTACTACCCGCGCTCGTTCCTCAAGTTCATCCTGTTGGGCTTTCTCCTCGTCAGCCTGCCGCTCGTGTACGCGCTGGCGGAACTGGTGCTGTCGCTCGATCGCCTCGCCACGCAAAGCCGCGAGGAGGTGCTGCAGGCATCGCAAGCGGGACGCCAGAGCCGCCTGCTGTTCGAGCAGGCGACGAACCTCGAACGGCTCGCCCGGCAGGAGATCATCCTGGAAGACCCGGCGCTGCTCGAAGACTACGGGCGCATGCGCGACGAGTTCCTGCAGACGACGCAGCAGCTGTCGTTGCTGCCGTTGGAGCAAATCCATCGCGCCGCGCTCGATCAGCTGCGCCAGCGCGAAAGCCGGCTGTACCAGATCCTGAATTCGCCACAACGCTCGCCGCCGATCGTGACCGAGCTCGCCGACGGGTACGCCAACCTGGTCGAGAACACGCAAGGGATCCTCAATGCCACGACGCAACTTACGCAGCGGGCGATCGAGCGGCTGCAGGAGACTGCGGCGCAGGGCCGCGAGAAGTGGCTGTACCTCGCGCTGGCGAGCATCGCGATTGCATTGACGCTGGCGATCATCTTCTCGGTGCTGATCGCGCGTCCGATCCGCCAGCTCGATCAGGCGATCCGCCAGATGGGCACCGCCGATTTCACGCACGCGATCGAAGTGAACGGCCCGCAGGACCTGCGCTATGTCGGCCAGCGTCTCGAATGGCTGCGCACGCGCCTGAACGAGCTCGAGCAGCAGCAGACGCGGTTCCTGCGCCACGTCTCGCATGAGCTCAAGACGCCACTGACCGCGGTGCGCGAAGGCGCCGAGCTCCTGCGCGACAACGTCGGCGGCCGGCTCGCGCCGGAGCAACAGGAGATCGTGCGCATCGTGCGCGAGAATACGCTGTCGCTGCAGAAGCTGATCGAGGACCTTCTCGCGTACCATCAGTCGCGCGCGCTGGAACCGGCCACGCTCGGTCCGGTGCCGCTCGCCGACGTGGTCCGCCGCGTGGTGCGCGAGCAGAAGCTCGCCGCCATCGCGCGCATGATCACCTGCGATGCCCGGCTCGCCCCTTCGATCGTCGTGGGCGACGCGGCGAAGATCCGCACGGTGATCGACAACCTGTTGTCGAATGCCATCAAATATTCGCCGCGCTCGGGTGTGATCGAGCTTGCGCTGGGGGAAGCCGGCGGTTACGCGGTGCTCGATGTCTCCGATCAAGGCCCCGGCATTGCCGCCGGCGAACGGGAGCGCGTGTTCGATTCCTTCTACTCGGGCACGGCGCCCGTCGACGGCAAAGTCAAAGGTTCCGGGCTTGGCCTCGCGATCGCGCGCGAGTACGCCGTGGCGCAAGCCGGCCGCATCGAGGTTCTCGATCGTGGCGACGGGAAGCGCGGTGTGCGGTTCCGCTTGTGGCTGCCGCTCGCCGCCGGCAGCTCGATGAACGAACCCGCCGCCCCGGCACGCAAGGCGCCGGTCGCGATTGGCGGGCATAAATGAAGATGGTGGCGCAGCGCGTCGTTCGCCTGGCGTTGGTGTGCGCCTGGCTCGCCGGCTGTGCGACTCCGTCTGCGCCGCCCCTGACGCCCGAGGAGGAGTACGAGCCCGAGCGCGTCCAGGTGCCGACGCCGCTGATCGAGTATCCGCCCATCGAGCCGGTCGAGCTGCCGCTTACGCAGCCGCCTGCGGATCCCCCGCCGGCTCCGGCGCCATCCGCGGTCCCTGGACCGAATACACTGGCGCTCGCGCCGCCTTCGATCGTTGCGGTGCCTCCGGCCACGCTCCGGGAGCCTTCGGCCGAGGACCAGGAGCTGATCGTGCTGCTGGCCGATCTCCAGCGCTACGGCGGGTTGAACGCCGACGACGTCAAACGCGAGCTCGCGAACATCACCCAGGTATTGGGCCGGCAGCGAACCGACGCCAATCGAGTGCGGCTGGCCGTGCTGTATACGCTGTCGCGCGCCAACCCGCAGGACGATCAGCGCGCACTGCAGCTGCTCGACAACGTTGCGAAGAGCAACCCGGGCTCGCCTGCAGTCAAGCAGCTGGCGTTCGTCCTGCAGGCGCAGATCTCCGGGCGTCAACGCGCCGTGCGCGAGGAACAGCAAAAAGCTGACGCCGCGATACAGAAGCTGGAGGCATTGCGGCAGATGGAGCGCAGCCTTCTGCGCGATCGCACGCGCGGCGGCGGCGGTGGCGGCGGCGGCGGTGGCGGAGGGTCCGGCGGCGGTGGTGGCGGTGGCGGAGGCGGCGGATGACCAGGAGCAGACCATGATTGCCGGCGATATCCTCCTGGTCGATGACGATCCCGACCTGCTCAAGCTCATCAGCCTGCGGCTCACATCCGCCGGTTACCGGGTGCGGACCGCCGAGAGCGGCGAGACGGCCCTGGCCGCCATCGCCGTGCGCCGACCGGCCGCCGTGGTCACGGACCTGCGCATGCCGGGCATCGATGGCTTGCAGCTCTTCGACGCGATCAATCGCCAGCACGCGGGGTTGCCGGTGGTCATCCTGACCGCACACGGCACGATTCCCGACGCGGTCGCTGCGACCCAGCGCGGCGTGTTCGGTTTTCTCACCAAGCCGTTCGACAGCCAGGAACTCCTCCAGAAGGTGGCGTCGGCGCTCAAGCTCTCGGGCGACGACGCCGGTCGTGGCGATGCGAATACGGGGGAATGGCGCGAAGGCATCATCACGCGCAGCGCCCGGCTGGAAGACCTGCTGCGGCAAGCCAGGCTCGTCGCCGATTCCGACGCCAGCGTGCTGATCTATGGTGAATCGGGCACCGGCAAGGAGCTGCTGGCGCGCGCGATCCATCGGGCGAGTCCGCGCCGCGATCGACCCTTCATCGCCGTCAATTGCGGCGCAATTCCGGCCGAGCTCCTCGAATCTGAGTTGTTCGGCCACGCGCGCGGCGCGTTCACCGGCGCCGTGCAGGCCCACAAAGGCCTCTTCCAGGCCGCCGACGGCGGCACGTTGCTGCTGGACGAAATCGGCGACATGCCGATGCCGCTGCAGGTCAAGCTCCTGCGCGTTCTGCAGGAAGGCGAGGTGCGGCCGGTGGGCTCGACGCAATCCATTCCGGTCGACGTACGCGTGATATCGGCGACGCACCGCGACCTCGATGCGCAGAAGGCGTCGGGCCAGTTCCGCGAGGATCTCTATTACCGGCTCAATGTCGTCTCGCTGAAGCTGCCTCCGCTGGCCGAGCGGCGCGAGGACATCCCGGTCCTTGCCGCGCATTTCCTGCGCAGCCTCGCCGAGCGCTACCGCAAACCGCCGCCCACGCTTGCACCCGATGCGATGGCGCTGCTGGTCGCGGCACCCTGGCCCGGCAACGTTCGCCAGCTCCTGAACCTCCTTGAGCAGACCCTCGCGCTGACGACGACCGCCGTGATCCCCGCAACGCTCGTCCAGAATGCGCTCAAGGAAGACGCGGCGGCGCTGGTGCCGTTCGAAGAGGCGCGCAAGTCGTTCGAACGCGACTATCTCGTCCGTTTGCTCAAGATCACCGGCGGCAACGTCACGCAGGCGGCGCAGCTCGCCAAGCGCAATCGCACCGAGTTCTACAAGCTGCTGCAACGGCATCGGCTCGAGCCGGCGATGTTCAAGGAAGCGAAGACTTAGGCGCGCTGCGTTTTCCGATGTCGGGCGCGGGCGACAGCGATTCGCCCATCGAATCAGCGTGTTAATGCTACTGTCATGCGCGCCGTCGGCGCTTTGCGACAAATCGGTCCAAGGCGCCTTTGCGATGCAACATGTAAACCATCACGCCGCACGTGCGTTCTTCCTCGTAAGGTTCCACATTTCGCGCCGACAGATACTGGATGCGCAAACGTTGGCACAACGCTTGCTTAGTCAACTGCGAGTGAGTGGATTTCTTGCCCGAGGCCGCGATGGACATGTTCGCACCCGAGTTTTCCAAGTTCTGGCTCCCCGAAGCATCGGGTTCGCGCGCGGATTCGCGTGCCGATGACGACAAGGGCGCGCAGCAGGCCGCACTGGAAGAACTTGCAGAGCGCGTGAACGCCGCGCGCAGCGTGGTCTAACCTCTTACGCTCTCCGGGCGGCGTACGCCCCGGAACCCCGCGGAGTGGGTCAAAGCTCCGGTCATCGGAATCCCCCTTGCCCGCTACATTCCTCCCAGCGGGCTTTTTTTTGGGGTCGATTGATGTGTTCCCCCCGAAGACGCCTTCGGCGTCTTCCCCCCTGGGGCACCGCCTTGCGGCGTTCCTGCGGCAATGGTCCCCGTGAGGCTGCGTGTCGCCTGGCTGAATGCGACAATCTCCTCCATCGAGCACGGAGGACAATCACATGGCAGGCAGATGGATCGAGGTGACGGCCGGCGACGGCTTCAAGGGCGTCGCGTATCGGGCGGACCCGGCAGGCAAGTCGCGCGGCGGCCTGGTCGTCGCCCAGGAAATTTTCGGTGTGAACGCGCATATCCGCAGCGTGTGCGATGGCTTCGCCGCGGACGGGTATCTCGCAGTCGCGCCGGCGCTCTTCGAGCGGTATGAGCAAGGTGTCGACCTGGGCTACACGCCTGACGATATCGCGCGCGGCCGCGAAATCCGTGGCCGCGTCGCGACCGGCGAGGCGCTTGCCGACATTGCCGCCGCGCGGGACGTCGCGGCGCAGGCGGGCAAGGTTGGCGTGATCGGCTACTGCTGGGGCGGGTTGCTGGCGTGGCTCGCGGCTGCACGGGTGCCGGGATTCGCGTGCGCGGTTGTCTATTACGGGGGAGGCATCACTGAAGCAATCGGCGAACAGCCGCGTTGTCCGGTCATGGGCCACTTTGGCGAGCAGGACGCAATGATTCCGATGGCCGGCATCCAGGCACTGGCCGCCGCCCATCCCTCCGCGCAAGTGTTTACCTATCCGGCCGGCCATGGCTTCAACTGCGACCAGCGCGGGTCGTTCCACGCCGAGTCGGCGAAACTCGCCCGAGAGCGATCACTCACTTTTCTGCGTCAGCACGTCGGCTGACGGCCGGCCACCCAGGTCGGGCAGGAGTTCTAGACTGCTACGGGTGCCTTCAACGCCGGATGATGTTGGTAATCGACGAACGCGATATCGTCGTAGACGTAATCGAACAGCGTCGGCGGCTTGCGCGCGAGCACCAGGCGTGGCAACGGATAGGGCCGGCGCGCGAGCTGGATCTCGACCTGCTCCAGGTGATTGAGATAGAGGTGGCAGTCGCCGCCCACCCAGATGAAATCGCCGACGCCGAGATCGCACTGCTGCGCCACCATGTGCGTCAGCAGCGCGTACGACGCGATGTTGAACGGCACGCCGAGGAAGATGTCGGCGCTGCGCTGATACAACTGGCACGATAGCCGGCCATCCGCGACGTAGAACTGGAAGAACGCGTGGCACGGCGGCAGCTTCATCCGCGGAATGTCGCCGACGTTCCACGCGGAAACGATGAGCCGGCGCGAATCCGGGTTGCGCCGGATCTCGGCGACGACGTTGGCGAGCTGGTCGATGTGGCTGCCATCGGGCGCGGGCCACGAGCGCCACTGGTAGCCATAGACCGGCCCCAGGTCACCGTTCGCATCGGCCCACTCGTCCCAGATCGTCACGCCGTTTGCCCTGAGATAGCCGATGTTGGTGTCGCCTTTCAGGAACCACAGAAGCTCATGGACGATCGACTTGGTGTGCACCTTCTTGGTGGTCAACAGCGGAAATCCACGAGCGAGGTCGAACCGCATCTGATAGCCGAACACCGACAGCGTCCCGGTGCCGGTACGATCGTCCTTGCGGTGCCCGTGATCGCGCACGTGGCGCATGAAGTCGAGATACGGCTGCATTCATCAATTGTACGTGACCAAAACACGGAGGCGCTTCGCGCCGCGTGTTTCGGCCCCGATGATATTTGCGTGGAAAGCTTCGGGCGGCCGCGCGCTTTCCACGTAGAAAAGGCACGAAGCGCGTCGATCATATGGCGCTGCGCGCCCGTTCGGTAACGCGCGTATGCGCGCTGACTGCCTTCGGCGGCCGCTCACGCCGACGATCCGCCGTTCGTCGGTCTCACCGGCAGGAGTCTTGACATCGGCGGGATTCGGGCGCCCAATCATGACTACGTAACTAATCCTGTAGTCATATTAACGACCCGCTATTCGATGCGACCCAGCTACGCTCGAGCCATTCCCCGACCATGGCGCCGCACCGCTGGCATGTTCGTGGCGCTCGGCGACGAGCACCGGCAACGGATCGTCCTGATGTTCGAGCCGGGCGAGCGCCTGAACGTCGGGCAGATCGTCGCCGCCTCGACACTGTCGCGTTCCGCCGTCGCGCACCATCTCAAGGTGCTGCGCGAGGCGGGCGTCGTGCACGCCGAGAAGATCGGCAAGGAGGTCTGGTATCGAACCGACCCGCAGGCGGTGCGGGCGGCGTTGGCTTCGGTGCTCGACTATCTCGAAGAGCTCGAGGTCCGCGCATGAATCGCCGCGAATTTCTCGGCGCGCTCGGCGCCGCGGGTGTCGTGGCCGGTTGCGACTTCTCGCTCGCCGACGGTGTGTTCAACGCGTGCGGTGCGCGCCTGCCCGATCGTCTGCGCACGCATGCGCTCGTCGCGGCCGCATGGCGCGGGCTCGATGCCGCCGCCGTCTGGGACACGCATTGCCACGTGTTCGGCACCGGCGATTCCGCAAGCGGCCTCTGGATCAATCCCGTCATGGAACGCATCTGGCAACCGCAGCAGTATCTGCAGCGGATGTTCTACCTGAACGCGGGATGCGTCCACGACTCCCCGGGCAAGGTGGACGCGAGTGTCGTCGATCGCTTGCTCAACCAGTGCGAGGCGATGCCCGCCGGCTTTCACGCGCTCCTCTTTGCGTTCGACTGGGCGCGCGACGAGGCCGGGCAACCGGTGCGCGAGCGCTCGACATTCTTCGTTTCCGACGACTATGTGGCAGGCCTCGCCGCGCGGCACCCCACGCATTTCGAATGGGCGGCGTCGATCCATCCGCATGATCCCGCTGCGCTCGACCGTCTGGACGCTGCCGCCGCGCGCGGGGGGCGGGCGGTGAAATGGCTGCCGACGGCGCAGGGCATCGACCCTGCGTCCGCGCGCTGCGACCGCTTCTACCGCAAGCTGGCTGACTTGCGCTTGCCGCTCATTACGCACGCGGGCGACGAGCGCGCGGTACGCGGCTTCGGCGAGGACCTCGGCAACCCGCTGCGGCTGCGGCAGCCGCTCGACGCGGGCGTACGTGTCGTGGTCGCCCATTGCGCATCGCTGGGCGCCGGCCGTGACCTGGATGTGCGGGGAAGTTCGCTGGTGCCCAATTTCGACCTGTTCGCGCGACTCATGGATGATCCGCGCTACACGTCCAACCTGGCGGGCGACATCTCCGCGGTGACCCAGGGGAACCGGATGGACGTGGTGGCTTCCCTGCTTGCCCGCCGTGACTGGCACACGCGGCTGCTCAACGGTTCCGACTATCCACTGCCGGGCGTGCTTCCGCTCATCTCGTTGCCCGCGCTGGTCGACCGCGGGCTCCTCGACTCGACCGCCGTCGCGCCGCTCAAGGAGATCCGCGATCACAACGCGTTGCTGTTCGACTTCGTATTAAAGCGCAGTCTCGTGAATAATGGCGCGGGCTTCGCGCGATCGGTGTTCGAGACCCGGCCGTACTTTGCCTCCCCTGCCTGACTTCCAAAGTGCCCCCATGGCCGACCCGAACCGCAAGCCGAACCAATTTGCCCTCCTGCGCCAACGGCGCTTCGCGCCGTTCTTCTGGACGCAGTTCCTGGGTGCCGCCAACGACAACATCTACAAGAACGCGCTCATCATCTTCGTCGCGTATCAGGCGGCTGCGCACGCGGCGTTCGACGCCAACACGCTGGTGAACCTGGCGGCGGGCATCTTCATCCTCCCCTTCGTGCTGCTGTCGGCCACCGCCGGGCAGCTTGCCGACAAATACGAAAAAGCGCTGCTCATTCGCTACATCAAGCTCTTCGAGATCGTGATCATGGCGATCGGGACGCTTGGCTTCTGGAAGATGAACCTCACGCTCCTCTTCCTCGCGCTGTTGCTGATGGGCGTGCATTCGACGGTGTTCGGACCGGTGAAGTACTCGATCCTGCCCGTCGCGCTGAAGCCCGACGAGCTGGTCGGCGGCAACGGCATGGTCGAGATGGGAACGTTCGTCGCGATTCTTCTCGGCACGATCACCGGCGGCGTCATGGTCGCGATAGAACCGAACGGCCCGTTGTTCGCAGGTCTCGTCGCCGTCGCCGTCGCCGTGGGCGGGTGGCTCATCAGCCGCGGGATCCCGAATACCGGCGCGGCCGCGCCGAACCTCGCGATCAACTGGAACCCGGTCACCGAGACGATGAAGAACCTGCGCTTCGCCTACGGCAACCGGACGCTGTGGCTGTCGATGCTCGGCATTTCCTGGTTCTGGTTCTACGGCGCGACGTTTCTCACGCAGTTCCCGAACTTTGCCAAGGACATCCTGGGCGGCAACGAGCACGTGGTCACGCTGCTGCTCGCGCTGTTCTCGATCGGCATCGGCGCCGGCTCGCTGCTGTGCGAGCGCCTCTCGGGGCACAAGGTGGAGATCGGCCTCGTTCCGTTCGGATCGATCGGTCTCACCATTTTCGCCGTCGACCTGTGGTTCGCCACGCAATCGATCCACGCGACGGAGCTCGTCGGCATCCGCGCGTTTCTCTCGCAGCCCGTGCATTTGCGCGTCGTGGCCGACCTCATGCTGATCGGGATGTTCGGTGGCTTCTATATCGTGCCGCTGTACGCGATGATCCAGCAGCGCTCCGACGAAGCGTATCGGTCGCGGATCATCGCCGCCAACAATATCCTGAACGCCGTATTCATGGTGGCGTCCGCCGGCCTTGCCATCGGGCTGCTTTCGGCGGGCGTGTCGATTCCCGGCCTCTTCCTCGTCACCGGCATCCTCAACGCGGCGGTCGCGCTCTTCATCTACAAGCTGGTGCCGGAATTCCTGATGCGCTTTCTCGCGTGGCTGCTCGTCCACACGATCTATCGCGTGCGCAAGGAAGGCCTCGACAACGTGCCGGAGGAAGGGGGCTGCATCATCGTCGCCAACCACGTGAGCTACGTGGACGCGATCGTCATCGCCGCGTGCGTGCGCAGGCCGATCCGGTTCATCATGGACTCCCGGATTTTCCGCGTGCCGGTGCTCAACTGGCTGTTTCGCACGATGCAGGCGATTCCCGTAGCGTCGGCGCGCGAGGATCCGGCGCTCAAGGAGGCGGCGTTCGCCGAAGCCGCCAAGGCGCTGCGCGCCGGCGAGATCGTCGGCATCTTCCCCGAGGGCATGCTGAGTCCGGATGGTGAAATGGCGCGCTTTCGTCCTGGCATCGAACGCATGCTGCAGGAGACGCCGGTGCCCGTCGTGCCAATGGCATTGCGCGGCCTGTGGGGGAGTCTCTTCAGCCGCTCGTACAAGGGTCGCGCGTTTCGCCGCTGGCTCGGCATGTTTCCGCGCATCGCGTTGGTCGCCGCGCCGCCGGTACCACCAGGAAGCGCGACGCCGGAAGCGTTGCAAAGACAGGTCCTCGCGTTGCGCGGCGACGCGCGTTGATCGCACCAATCCGCACAGTGATCCCAACCACGAAGGACGCCCCATGATCGCGCTGGGCATCATCATCGGCTTCATCGTCGGCGCGCTCGCGCTCGGCTGGACGGGAGGTCTCGCGGGCGGCTTCGTCGGATTCATCGTGGCGCTCGCGTGGCGATCGCGGTCGCAGGCGCGCGAGCGGATGCAGCGCGGGTCGCAGTTGCCTGCGCCTCTCGCGGCGAAGCCGTTACATCCGGCGCAATCGACGACGGCGACCGATTACGCCGCGTCCTCGTCCGATGCATTGCAGCGACTGGCCGCGATCGAGCGCCGCCTCGAGACGCTCGAACGCCACGCGGGAATCGACCGCCCGCATGCCGCGCCCGAAGCCGAATCGCTGGCGCCGATCGCTCCGCCCGTGTCCGAGCCTTCGCTGGCCGCGGGTTCGCCGCTGGCGGCCGATGCCGCGCCGCCGTCACACGCGACCGTACCGGTCAGAGAAGCGCCTGCGCCGGCCGAGACTGAACTCCGCGGCTTCGCGCGCACGCCGGACGGAACGCTCGCGCCGCTCGCCTCCGATGCTTCCGCGGCGACGGCCATTCCACCGCCCATTGCACCAGTGCGGCAACCCGCGCCTGTCAATCCGCTGTGGGCGTGGTTCATCGGCGGCAATACGTTGACGCGGATCGGCGTCATCGTGCTGTTCGTCGGCGTCGCGTTCCTGCTCAAGTACTTCGCCGATTTCGTCACGATCCCGATCGAGATCAAGCTGTTCGGCGTAGCGGTCGCAGGCGGCGCGTTGATCGCACTGGGCGCATGGCTCGCGCGCACGCGGCCGGGCTACGGCGTGTCGCTGGAAGGCGCCGGCGCCGGCATCCTGTATCTGACGACATTCGCCGCGTACCGCTTCTACGACGTGCTTCCGGCGGTGCCCGCGTTCGTCCTGTTGATCGCGATTACGATATTGACCGTGGCGCTTGCGGTGCGCGAGGATTCGCAGCCGCTCGCGGGACTGGCGATTGCCGGCGGCTTTCTCGCCCCGTTTCTGGTGGCGACCTCGCCGGGACCGCCGGCCCGGCTGTTCGCGTATTTCGCGGTGCTCAATGCGGCGATCTTCGCGCTCGCCTGGTTGCGCGCGTGGCGTGCGCTCAATGCCCTTGGCTTCGTGTTCACGTTCGCGCTGGGGCTTTTCTGGGGCGAGCGCTTCTACCAGCCCGCGCATTTCGCGACCGTCGAACCGTTCCTTGCGCTGTTCTTTGCGTTCTACGTGACGATCGCGATCCTGTATGCGAAACGCGGGCCGTTGGACGCCAGCCCGACGAAGGGCCGCCCGGAGTCGGGTGCCGCCGGTGGGGGAAGCGCGCAGCGCATCGGGGGCGTTCTCAATGCGCCGGTGGACGCACTGCTGGTCTTCGGCGTGCCGCTCGTCGGCTTCGCGTTGCAGGCGAACCTCGTCTATGACACGCGCTACGGCGTGGCATTGAGCGCGCTCTGCGTTGCCGCCGTGTACGGGGTGCTCGCGGCAGCGTTGTTCCGGCGGCCCGAGCCTGGGTTGTCGTTGCTCGCGCGCGCATTTTTCGCGCTCGCCATCATCTTCGCCACCATCGCAATTCCGTTCGCCGCCGATCCGCGCTGGACCACCGCCTGGTGGGCGCTGGAGGGCGCCGCCGTGTACTGGATCGGCTGCCGGCAGCGGCAGGGCCTGGCCCGCGCGTTTGCGCTGCTGGTGCAAGCAGGCGCCGCCGTCGCGTTCGTCGCAGGCGGGCTCGAGGAAGGCGAGCGCCTGTTCCTCAATGCCACTTTCCTCGGGACCGCAATGATCGCGCTGGCGGCGCTGGCGACGGCATTCGTCGCCGACCGTCATCGCGATGCCATCTCGGCCAACGAACGTGCGCTGGTGCCGTTGCTGGTGGTGTGGGGACTTGGCTGGTGGTATGGCGGCGGTGCGCTCGAGCTCGTGCGCGCGTTGCCGGCGCGCGAGGAAGGCAATGCCGTTCTTGCTTACGTTGTCGGTAGCACGGCGTGCGCATTGCTGCTTCGGCCTTGGCTACGCTGGTCGCGGCTTGCCTGGTTCGGCGCGGCGTTGCTGCCGGTGATGGCGATCGTCGCGTGCGCGGATTGGGAGCGGATGCGCACTTCATTGCTCGTCTATGGCTGGCTGATCTGGCCGCTGGCATGGGTGACGCATTGGTGCGTGCTGCGCGCGGCGGACGCGCTGCGCGGCGACGATGGCCTCGTCGGCCAACCGACGACGTGGATCGCCCGATTTCTCAAGCACGCCCACACCGCCTCGGCGATCGCCGTGGTGGCCTGGATTGCGTGGGAGGCGAGCGAATGGGTGGGCCGCGTGTTTGCCGAAGGCACGGTGTGGATGCCGTGCGCGGCAGCCTGGCCGGCGATCCTTTATCTCGCGCTGGTCGCCAGAACAGGCGATTGGCGCGGTTGGCCCTTCACGATGTATCGCGACGCGTACGCGACCAGCGCGGCGACCACGATTGCGGCGCTGCTCGCGGTGTGGTTCGTGCTCGTCAATATGATTTCGCCGGGCGGCACCGCACCGTTGCCGTATGCGCCGCTCGCCAATCCGCTCGACGTCACGCTGATCGCAGCGCTCGCCGCGGTGTTCGTGTGGGCGCGCGGCACGGTGCGCGTCGCCGAGCGTGCGCTGTACGGCTGGTGGGGCGCCGCGGTGTTTCTGCTGGTGAACGCCATTGTGTTCCGGTCAGTCCATCAATGGCTCGATGTCCCGTGGCGGCTCTCCGCGCTGCTCGCGTCCAGACCGCTCCAGGCCGCGTTGACGCTGACGTGGACGGCGACGGCGCTGCCGCTGATGCTCCTGGCCGGAAAGCGCGCAATCCGGCCGCTATGGATGGTGGGCGCGGGGTTGCTTGCGATCGTCGTGGTGAAGCTGTTCCTCGTCGATTTGGGTGCGTTGTCGGGACTATCCCGCGTCGTCGCCTTCCTGGGCGTCGGCGTGCTGTTGCTGGTCATTGGTTACGTCGCTCCGTTGCCGCCGTCCACGGCGGCGAAGAGCGATTTGCCCACGGGGTGACGAAGAATTGCCCGCGAATGGAGCGATGCCATGCATGATGCACGTGCGGAAATACTGCAATGGGTGAACGAAGGCGTGCTGCCGCGCGAACGGGTGCACGACGCATTGCGGACGGCCGGCGTGACGCCATCTGCCGCGCAATGGCGGGACTTTCTCGAGCGCTCGTTGACGTGGCTTGGCGCGACACTCGTCGCCGCCGCGGCGGTTTACTTCGTTGCCGCGAATTGGCAGGCGCTCGGTCGCTACGCCAAATTCGCACTGATCGAAGGCGCGCTCGTCGTCGCGCTGGCCTGCGTCTGGTGGCGAGAGCTCGACAGCCTGGCCGGACGCGTGGCGCTGTTCGCCGCCGCGGTGCTGACGGGCGTGCTGCTGGCGCTGGTGGGGCAGGTCTATCAGACCGGCGCCGATACCTTCGAGCTGTTCGCGCTGTGGGCGGCCGCGATCACGGCGTGGGTCATGGTCGGCCGCCAGCCGGCGCTCTGGCTCCTGTGGCTCGCGCTCGTCAACATCGCCGTGGTCCTCTACTTCCGGATTCTCGCCGGGCAAGCGATGAGCCTTACGGGGCTTCTGTTCGCGCCGCGCGATGCGTTGTGGGTCGTGTTCGTGCTCGACGCGGCCGCACTCGCTCTGTGGGAATGGCTCGCCTCGCGTACCGGCGGCTGGCTCGCGGTGCGCTGGGCGCCGCGCGTTATCGCGACCGTCACCGGCGCGCTGATCACGTTGTTGCTGCTGTACGACATCGTGGGCTTCGGCCGCGGATCGGCGTGGTCGTGGCTCCCGTACGCCGCGTGGATTGGCGCGGTCTACTGGGCCTACCGGATTCGGTTGCGTGACCTCTTCGTGTTGTCGGGCATGGTGCTGAGCATCATCGTGGTGGTCGCGTTCGCCTTGGGGCGGCCGATCCTGGAACGCGGTGGCGCCAGCGGCTTTCTCATCGTGGGGTTGATCCTGATCGGGTGCGCGGCCGCGGGCAGCTTCTGGCTGCGCTCGGTCGCCGCGGAAGAACGGAGTTCAACATGACGCAACGCGCGCAGTTGTGGGAAAGTCTTGCCGGCGCGGGCATTGCGCACGGTCCGCTGCCTGCCGAAGCGGGCGATCGCAGTCCCTGGTATGTACGGGCGCTGCTCGGCATCGCGGCCTGGCTTGCGGCCGTGTTTCTGCTGGCGTTCCTGGGCATTGCCCTGTCCGGGGCATTGCGCAACGACACGGCCGCGCTCGCGATTGGCGTGGGCATCTGCGGCGTGGCGATCGCGGTGTTGCGGCTGGTAGAGGCCAATGTGTTCGTCACGCAACTCGCGGTCGCTTCGAGCCTCGCCGGCCAGGGACTGATCGCGTTCGGTCTGCTCGACCATGGGGGATGGCATGACGCCGGACCGTGGCTCGCCATTGCCGCGCTCGAAATCGTGCTGATCGCGCTGGCGCCCGATCATCTGCATCGCGTGCTGTCCACGCTGGCAGCCGCGGTGGCCATGCGGATGGCGCTGGGCGCGCTTGGGTGGGCCGCGCTCTTTCCGGCGTTGCTCGCGGCGGTGTTGGTCGCCACCCAAGGCAACGACTCTCGCGTGCTGACGCGCGGCGCGCTCTGGACGCCGGTGGCGACGGGACTCGTGCTCGCGCTGCTGCTCCTCGTTCCCTCCGCGTTGGTGTGGAACGAAATCTGGGGCGTTCGCAGCGCGTTGCAGTTCGTCGCCGTTCCGCCATGGGTGGGGACGGCGGCCCTGGCCGTCGTGTTTGTCGTCGCGATCGCCCGCTTGCTGATGGAGGCGCGCGTGGCGTGGACGTCGCCTGCCGCGGCGGCTGCGCTGCTGGCCGCTCTCGCCATCGTCGCGGCCGCCTGGCCGGTCCCCGGCGTCGTCGTGGCGCTGCTCCTGTTGCTGCTGGCCTTCGCCGCCAGCCAGCGGGTGCTGATGGGTTTGGCGATTGTCGCGTTGCTGTTCGCGCTCGGGCATTACTACTATTCGATGCAATCGACGCTGCTCATGAAGGCCGCCGCGTTATTCGTAACCGGCGTCCTGCTGATCGGCGCACGCTTCCTGGTCCAGTTTGCCCTTCCCCGCGCGGAGGCCGGTCATGCGTAAGACTTTGGTGGTGCTGGTGGGAATCGTCATCCTGTCGGCGGTCAACTGGAGCATCCACGCGCGCGAGCGACTGTTGGTCGACGGTCGCGTCGTGCTGCTCGAGCTGGCGCCCGTCGATCCGCGCTCGCTGATGCAGGGCGATTACATGGCGTTGCGCTTCAAGGTCGCCGATGACGCCTTCGGGCGGGGCACGTCGGACCGCATCGATGGCGCTGTCATCGTGCAGGTCGGCGACGGGGACGTGGGAACGTTTGCGCGCTTCGACGACGGGACGCCGCCCGCCGCGTCCGAGGCGCGTTTGCGCTATCGCGTGCGCAACGGCTTTCCGAAATTTGCGACCAACGCGTTCTTTTTCGAGGAAGGCCACGCCAACGATTACGCGAAGGCGCGTTTCGGCGAATTCCGGCTGGCGCCCGATGGCGAGTCGATTCTTACCGGCTTGCGCGACGAGGCTCGCCAGCCCCTGGGCACGCGCTCGTTGCGCTAACCGCCATAGCCCTTCGCCGGAAACGTCGCCTGCAGCAACGCGGGCAGCACGACGCCCGCGGGACCGCGCAAACTGTAGGCGGCATCCGCGGTGAGCGGTGTTTCATTCGGATTTATCTCGATCACGCACGCACCGCCACGCCGTGCGTAGTCGGGCAACGCCGCGGCCGGATAGACCTCCGCCGACGTTCCGACGACGAGCAACACATTGCAGCGGCGGGCGGCGTCCTCCGCCTTCGCCAATGGCTCGGCCGGCAGGAGCTCCTCGAACCAGACGACATCGGGCCGCAGGAATGCGCCGCAAGCGGGACAGCGCGGCGGCAGCTCGTCGTCGGCGTCCTTCCACGTTGCGACCGGTGTGCCTTCACGCGAGCATTTGACGCGGGCGATATTGCCGTGCAATTCCGTCACGCGCTCGCTGCCCGCGCGTTGATGCAGTCCATCGACATTCTGCGTAATGAGCAGGAACTCCGGTACGCGACGCTCGAGCGCCGCGAGCGCGACATGGGCCGGATTGGGTGCGACGCCGCCCACCATCTCCCGCCGCATCGCGTACCAATCCCATACGCGTTTAGGATTGCGGGCGAACGCCGAGGGTGTGGCGAGCTCGCGCGGATCGAACCGTGCCCACAGCCCTTGCTGCGCGTCGCGAAACGTCGGTACGCCGGATTCGGCGGAGACGCCGGCCCCGGTCAGCACCGCGACGAAGCGCGCGCCGCGCAACGCGGCAGTAATTTCCGCGGGAATGGCAACGGGCGCAGGCATCACGGGATTCTCGCACGCGCGACGCGCCGCGGTCGCTGCGGAGCTGCGTGCTACACTCGATTGCACCATCGGCGCTCCTGAAAAACCCTCATGTCCGGCAATACGCTCGGCACCTTGTTCTCCTTCACGTCGTTCGGCGAATCGCACGGTCCCGCGATCGGTTGCGTCGTCGATGGTTGTCCGCCGGGCATGGCGCTCGCCGAAGACGACATCCAGAAGGAACTCGATCGCCGTCGCCCGGGCACGTCGCGCCATGTCACGCAGCGCCGCGAGCCGGACACCGTCGAGATCCTGTCCGGCGTGTTCGAGGGCCGCACGACGGGAACGCCGATCGCGCTTCTCATCCGCAACGAAGACGCGCGCAGCAAGGATTACGCGAACATCGCCGACACGTTCCGTCCCGGCCACGCGGATTACACGTACTGGCAGAAGTACGGCATCCGCGACTATCGCGGCGGCGGCAGGCAATCGGCGCGCGAAACGGCGGTGCGCGTCGCGGCCGGCGCGATCGCGAAAAAATGGTTGAGCGAACGCTATGGCGTCGTCATCCGCGGGCACCTGACGCAGCTCGGTCCCAACGTGATTCCGTTCGAAAGCTGGGACCACGTCGACGCCAATCCCTTCTTCATCGCCAACGCGACGTTGGTCGCCGAGCTCGAAGCGTTCATGGACCGGCTGCGCAAGTCAGGCGATTCATGCGGGGCGAAAATCGAGGTCGTCGCGAGCGGCGTTCCGGTGGGTTGGGGCGAGCCGGTGTACGGCAAGCTCGATGCCGACCTCGCCGCCGCGATGATGGGCATCAACGCGGTCAAGGGTGTCGAGATTGGCGCCGGTTTCGCCGCGGTAGCGCAGGGGGGCACCGAACACTCCGACCAGATGACGCCGGAAGGTTTCCTGTCCAATCACGCGGGCGGCATCCTCGGCGGCATCTCCACCGGTCAGGACATCCGGGTGGCCATTGCGGTCAAGCCCACATCGTCGATTCGACTCGACCGCCATTCGATCGACAAGGCGGGGCACCCGGTCATCGTCAACACGCACGGCCGGCATGACCCGTGCGTGGGGATTCGCGCGACGCCGATTGCCGAAGCGATGATGGCCGTCGTGCTGATGGATCATGCGTTGCGGCATCGGGCACAGAATGCCGATGTCGTGGTCACGACGCCTCGCATCGCGGCGCAGGCGCCAGCCGCAGTCGCGGCCCGGCATTCGCGCGCGGCCCCGGTCGACAATCCCGATCCCGACGAAGCGTAAGTTCGGTAAGGAGGCGAGAAGGTCAGAAGGTGAGGATGTCGGCCTCGCAGCGCACGCGCTGCGCGTCTGACTTCCTCGCCTTCTCACCTCCTTATTTCCTCACCGATTCAACGGTGGCCGCAGCGCCGCCGCGGGCGAACGTCAGCGCCACCGGATCGCCGATGGCAACCTGCCGCGCATCGGTCACGAAGGTTCCATCGCCGCGGGCGACGATCGCGTAACCGCGTTCGAGCACCGCCTGTGGATTGAGGTGCGCGACGTTCTGGGCAAGCGCGGCGACGCGCTCCGCGGCACGCGCGAGCTGCTCCCGCCCGAGACGCCCCCACGCATCGCGCAGGCGCGCGACGCGCGCGGCTGCCGGCAAGGGCGCGCGCAATTCCCGCAGCAGACGCCCCTGCAGCGCGGCGACGCCGGCCGTGCGCGCGGCGGCGTGCCTGCGCCAGCATTGCGTCAGCCGGCGCGCCAGTTCGTCGGTCCGCTCCCGTTGCTGCGCAAGCCGCGCTGCCGGATGGACGAGCCGACGCGTCGCCTGGTCGAGCCGCTGCGCACGGGCACCAAGCGTGTACGCTCCCGCGCGCGTGAGGCCAGCGAAGATCGCGCGCAGGCGGTGCGCCAGGGGAACGCGATCCGGAACCACGAGCGCCGCGGCCGCCGTGGGGGTCGGCGCGCGCACGTCCGCGACGAAGTCGCAGATGGTGAAATCGGTTTCGTGGCCGACACCGGAAACGATGGGCAGCAGCGACGCGAACACGGCCTGCGCCACGATTTCCTCGTTGAACGCCCACAGGTCCTCGATCGAGCCGCCGCCACGGCCGACGATCAATACGTCGACCTCGGCCCGCTCGTTGGCGATGCGGATCGCCTGCGCGATTTCCGCCGCAGCGCCGAAGCCCTGCACGGCGGCCGGGTAGAGGATGATCCGTGCCGCCGGCCAGCGCCGCGACAGCGTCGTCAGAATATCCCGCAGCGCGGCCGCGCGCGGGGACGTCACGATGCCGATCACGCGCGCATAGGCGGGAAGCGCGCGCTTGCGCTCGACCGCAAACCACCCCGCGGCGTCGAGCTTCGCCTTCAGCCGCGCGAATCGCTCATAAAGCGCGCCGACGCCGGCGAGCCGCATGTTGTCGACGTTGAGCTGAAATTCGCCGCGAGCCTCGTAGATCGATGGCGTGGCGCGCACCTCGACGCTCAATCCGTCGCGCAACGGGAAGGCGACGTGCTGGGCGCGCAGCCGGAACATGACGCAGCGCACTTGCGCTTGCGCATCCTTGAGATTGAAATAGCAGTGACCGGACCCGGCGCGGGTGAAATTGGAGATCTCGCCGCTGACCCACCGGAGGCCGAGGTTGCGTTCGATCAAAAGCCGGGCCGTCGAAACGAGCAACGACACCGGCAGCACGGCATCGGCCGACTCGAGCCCCGTCCGGGCAATCGGCCCGGTGATGTTCCCGAAGCGCCCCTCCGAGAGGTCGTCATGCATGCGGCGCGATCCCTGGATGTGGGGTTCGACAACGCAGGCGCAGCATGGCATTTGTCCATGACATCGCGGCTGCCTGAATATGTAACAGACCCGTCATCGGTGTGTCACCGCGCTGTCAAAATCGACGTCCGCGGCCATAGCTATGAAGTCATAAGGTACTGAACCAATGTGAAAAAAAGCCGGCAGTAATTTGAGCATGACAACGATTTTCCCTGTCGCGGCGTTACTTAGCGTACAAATTTACAAGATATACACACTTCTATCCACAGTAATTGTGGAAAACGCGTCGCAGCCGACGCTGGCGGGACCCCGCAAACCGTTGCCCGGCGCGGATTTCGGAGGGTTCGCCGTCCCTTCCCACGTAGGCCGGCGATGACGGGGCGAACCGGGTTGGTTAGAATGTCTTACACCCCGATATTGTTCATGAACAAACACGGAATGAATGCTGCATCGCAACAGCCTGTCCAGATGGAAGCCGCTACTAAATCGAAGTCGTCGTCGCACACCGCGCCCGGTGCGCCCGCGCGCAACGCTGGCAAGGACGCGCCCGCACCGGCGCCGAATTTCCTGCGCGCCATCGTCGCGGAAGATTCCCGCACCGGCAAGTATGGCGGCCGCGTGGTGACCCGGTTTCCGCCCGAGCCCAACGGCTATCTGCATTACGGACACGCGAAATCGATCATCCTCAACTTCGGCCTCGCCGCCGAATATGACGGCACCTGTCACCTCCGTTACGACGACACGAATCCGCTGAAAGAGGAAGTCGAGTTCGAGGACGCGATTGCCGAATCGGTGCGGTGGCTGGGCTACGATTGGGGCGGGCACCGCTATCACGCGTCCGATTACTATGGCGACCTCTACCGGTTCGCCGAGTGGTTCATCGAAAACGGCCTCGCCTACGTCGACAGCCAATCGGCGGAGGCGGTCCGCGCCACGCGCGGGACACTGACGCAGCCGGGCATCGACAGCCCCTATCGCGAGCGTTCGATCGCCGAGAATCTCGATCTCTTCCGCCGGATGCGTGCCGGGGAATTCCCCGACGGCGCGCATGTGTTGCGCCTGAAGATCGACATGGGCAGCCCCAATGTCAACATGCGCGATCCGGCAATCTACCGGATCCGCCACACGGCCCACCACCGCACCGGCGAGACCTGGTGCATCTATCCGCTCTACGATTACTCGCACGCGATCTCGGATGCGCTGGAGCGCATCACGCATTCGATCTGCACGCTCGAGTTCCAGGATCACCGGCCGCTGTACGACTGGGTGATCGACAAGCTGGCCGATGGCGGCATGCTCCCGCGCCCGTTGCCGCAGCAGTACGAGTTCGCGCGGCTCAACCTCACCTACGTCGTGTTGTCGAAGCGCCGGCTGATCGAGTTGGTGGAGCAAGGCCATGTCGACGGCTGGGACGATCCGCGGATGCCCACGCTCGTGGGCGCGCGGCGACGCGGCTTCACGCCGGAAGGGTTTCGCCTGTTCGCCGAGCGCATCGGCGTCTCCAAGGCCGACTCGTGGATCGACATGAGCGTGCTCGAGGACTGCATGCGCGACGACTTGAACGCGCGGGCCGAGCGCCGCATCGCGGTGCTCGACCCGGTGAGGCTCGTCATCGACAACTACGAGCAGGGCGCGAGCGAAGATTGCTTCGCGCCCAATCATCCGCAGCGTCCGGACCTGGGTAAACGCGCGCTGCCGCTGACCCGCGAATTGTGGATCGAGCGCGACGACTACACCGAAGATCCGCCGAAGGGCTACTTCCGGTTGACGCCGGGCGCCGAGGTCCGGCTTCGCTACGGCTACATCGTGCGCTGCATCGGCGCCGAGAAAGATGCGGCGGGCAACGTGACCGTCGTGCATTGCACCTACGATCCGGACACGCGCAGCGGCACCCCGGGCGCCGACGCCCGCAAGGTGAAGGGGAATATCCACTGGCTCTCCGTCGAACACGCGGTGCCGGCGGAAGTGCGCATCTACGACCGGCTCTTCGCCGTGCCGTTCCCCGGCGCGCGCAATCCATGGGGAGCACGCGGCGACACGGCGACGCCGGAAGAGCCCGCGCCGGCGCGACACGTCGTGGTCGCCGGCGACGAGGACGATGGCCTGGATGTCGCGGAGCGCAACTATCTCGACGATCTCAATCCCGATTCCAAGCGGATCCTGCGCGCGTACGTGGAGCCCGCGCTGGCGCGGGCCGCGCCGGAAGAACGCGTCCAGTTCGAGCGGCACGGTTATTTTGTCGCGGACCTCGCCGATCACGGCCCGGGGAAACCGGTGTTCAACCGCGCGGTGACGCTCCGGGACTCCTGGTCCAAGACGTAACGACCACGAGCGGCACGCCGCTCTCGTGGTCGGGCGAAAGATTGACGCGCCAGCTGGCAAGGCGTTTGCCCTGCCCGCGAGCTGTTGCACGGCACTCGGTGGAGCGCCTTGTGTCGGCGGCGCCAGCCCCCACTTGCGCGTTATCCGTACGCGCGCCGCGGCCGCGCTACCATGACGCCGCCAACCATACCCATAAGGTCCGTCATGAAGCGCATCGTCCTGTTCCTCGCCACCAACCTCGCGGTCATGGTCGTGCTGTGGGTCGTGCTGAACCTGCTGGGGCTCGGCGGCGCCGGGTATGCGGGCGGCGGTACGAATTACACGGGTCTGCTCGTGTTCTCGGCGGTAGTCGGCTTCACCGGCTCCTTCATCTCGCTGTTGATGTCGAAGACGATCGCCAAATGGTCGACGGGCGCGCAGATCATCGAGCAGCCGCGATCCGAAGCCGAGGTCTGGCTCGTGTCGACCGTGCAACGGCTCGCGCAAAAAGCGGGCATCGGCATGCCCGAAGTGTGCATCTACGACGGCGCGCCCAATGCCTTCGCCACGGGCGCATTCAGAAACTCGGCGCTGGTCGCGGTGTCGACCGGTCTGCTGCAGTCGATGAACAAGGAAGAGGTCGAAGCGGTGCTCGGACACGAGATCGCGCACGTCGCCAACGGCGACATGGTCACGCTGACGCTGATCCAGGGCGTCGTCAACACCTTCGTGATCTTCCTCGCGCGCGTCGTCGGTTCGATTGTCGATCGCGCGGTGTTCCGCAGCGAGCGCGGCAACGGCCCGGGCTACTTCATTAGCGTGCTGGTGCTGGAGATCATCTTCGGCGTGCTGGCGTCGATCATCGTCGCGTGGTTCTCGCGGCAGCGCGAATTCCGTGCCGATGCGGGCTCGGCGCAATATCTTGGCTCACCGACGCCGATGGTCAACGCGTTGCGCCGGCTGGCCGCCGCGGAGCCGGGCGAGTTGCCGAAAGCGCTGAAGGCCTTCGGCATCACCGAAAGGCCGGGCATCATGGCGCTCTTCGCGACGCATCCGCCGATCGAGGCGCGCATCGCGGCGTTGCAGGGCCGCGTCGCAGGCTCCTAGAAGCCGTATCCGCGGCGCCGCGCGAGTGGCCGGTGCAAGACCGGGCCGGGCTCGTGCGGCCATGGGATGAGCGCTATTCGCGCGGCGGTCCCTGGCCGCTCCAGAACTCGCGAGGCGCGCAGCATGTTCCACGCATCTGCGCCAGGGCGTCCCAGTCCGTCATCTTGATGGCGGCGACGAGGGTCGGCGGGCTGCCGGCGCGAAACACGAAGGTCTCCGCCTCGTCGCTGTCGTAGTCCGTCGCCTGCCAGAGAATCCCGCCGTGCGCGAAGAAGAAGGTGTTGGTGCCGGGAGGAGGCGGCGTCGCCAGCATTTGCCGCAGCGTCTTTGCCTTTTCGGCATCGCGATTGGGCGTCAGCGCGTCGCTGTAGGTGATGCGCTGCGTGAACCAGCGGACATGATCGCGCGCGCGGCAATAGCGGCTCACGTAAACGGTAGCGAAGGGAATGGCCAGCTCGCCGACGACGCTCGCTTGCCGGGCGGCCTCGGCCACGCCGCGCTCGTTCAGGTTGCGTTGCGTCGAACAGTCATCGAGGGTGAGCCGCCCGGACTTGCTGTTGCGGGCCTCGGTCTCGACGTCTTCGCGGTATGTGGACGTATGCCGGAAGTAGACGAGGTACCCACCCTTGCGCAATTCACCGACCAGCCATCCGGCATCGACCGCGGCGGGCCCGGCGGCCGCATCGATGGTTGCCGACAACGCGAGCAACAGGGCAACGCGCACGGCGCGCGTCCAGTTCATCGTAGGTCCTCCTGCCGCGGGAACAAGGATTAGGATAACGCCTTCGCCACGCGAATGAGAAGCCATGTTCAAGATCGAAGTCGAGAACGGCAAGGGCATCTGGAGCGATGTCTACGGCGACGATGGCAGCCTGCTGACGTTCGAAACGGAGGCGGAGGCGCGGGCCGCCCTTGCCGAGCGGTTCCCGATACTGGTGAAGATGGAGAAGTACGCCGGAGGCAAGCGCACGCGCGTCATTCGCATCCTCGAGGACGAGGACGACTGGCCGAAGCCGCGCAAGTGACGATGGCGCGAACTGCCGGCCGAGCGGAGCGCGACCAGATGGTTTGCGCCATGAAGCTGCGCGTGGACTCCGGTCGCCCGCGAGCGCTACGACGAATCCGGAATCCCGTTGGCTGCGTACTGAAGACACGGGTGGCCGCGAATGGCCCCAGGGAGGGTCCGGCATGGGGTATGCGAACGCGCTCGAGGCGGCCTGGCGGCCGGCGTATGGAATGAACGTGCCGCGCGTCTCGGTCTCGCCGCGGCACACGCAGGCGCCGCCGGCGCCCGATCACGTCGCCGCTTCCGCGTCGCGCCTGCCGTCCGCGACGGACCGGCAGGGGCTCGCAGCGTTGCTGGCGCGCATGGCGGACGGCGATGAAGAAGCGCTGGCCGCGTTCTACGACGCGACGGTCGCCAAAGCCTACGGGGTCGCGTTGCGGATCGTGGGGTCGCCCGCCTCGGCCGAGGAAGTGATCGTGGACACGTTCCATCAAGCGTGGCGCGAAGCCGGGCGCTTCGACGCGCAGCGCGGCGCGCCGATGGCATTCCTGATGATGATGTGCCGGAGCCGTGCGCTCGATGCATTGCGCGGCCGCGATCGCGCGTTGCTGCATGAGGATCCGGCGAGTCTCATCGCCGACGCGGATCATCCATGCGGCGGCGATCCACTGGATCTGCTGGCCGCCGTCGAAGCGCATTCGGCGTTGCACGGGGCGCTCGCATCGCTGACGCCGGCGCAGCGCCAGATGGTCGCGCTCGCCTTTTTTCGCGGCATGACCCACGAGGAGATCGCAGCGCATGCGGCGCTACCTCTGGGCACGGTCAAGAGCCAGATTCGGCGCGCACTCGACGTGCTGCGCCGGACGCTCGCGACCGGTGGCGGAGTCGTTCGATGAACGACAGACGCAAAGCTGCCGGCAATCCAGCGCTCGTCCCGGAGCTCGGGGGCGAGCTCGCGTCCCAATTGGCAATCCCAGGCGCGCCGGTCATGCTGGCGCCGGAACGGCAAGCGGCGATCAAGGAACGCCTGCTCGCGCGCGTCCGCGCGGACGCCCGACGCTTTGTCACGGTCCGCCGTGACGACGGCGTCTGGCAGTCGCTCGCCCCCGATATCTCGATCAAGATCCTGGATAGCGACGCTTCGATGCAGGCGTACCTGCTGCGACTCGCGCCGGGTGCGTGCCTGCCCGGTCATCCGCATCCCGACGACGAGATGTGCTACGTGCTGGAAGGCGAGGCGACGCTCGGTGACGTTACGGTCGGTCCCGGCGACTATCATCTCGCGCGGGCGGGCAGCGCGCACGGCGATGTCACGACGCGCACCGGATGCCTGCTGCTGATCCGCAGCGGATCCGGCGTGGCTGCGCACCGGCCGGCGTTGCGCCACCCGTAGCGCGCGCGCCGAGGTTGGCTTGGCGCGCCGGCGCTACAGCCCGTATTTCGCCGCCAGCGGATTGAGCGTGCCTGCTGCCTTGCGTTGCGCGTAAATGGCATCGAGCTCGGCGTCGGTCTTGTAGCCGGGCACCTTGAACGTATAGCGCTTCATGTTCTGCAGCCGGTAAGGCACGTCCTTCGTTTCCGTCTCCCAGTACATGTCGCCGGTCTTGATGTTGTCGACGTAGTCGAGCATCCAGCCCTGACGGCTGCGCGGTCCTCCGTACAGGTAAAGCTTGTCGTCGACGATGGCGAACGTATCGGCGCCGATGAACGCCTTGAGGGCATAGGGCGCGCCGCTGGCGCAAAAGCCGGCGTACTGCGGCTCGTATTTCCTGGGATTGGCGAGAAAGGTCGCCTTGTTCGCGTCCGACGCGAAGCGATACGTGACGCCGTTGTAGTCGGTCTTGATCGCGGGATTGCCCTTCACCGGCCTGCTTTCGGTGAAATAGGCCACCGGGTCGTTCCCGCGCAGCATCAATGCCTGGTCGTCGCCATCGGCGACGGTGTTCTTGACGGTGCCGCATCCGGCGAGCAATCCGAGGACGGCGACGCTCAGCAGGACGCGAAGACGGCGAAGACTGGACATGGCGATCTCCGAACGATCAATTGGAATTTACCTTCGCGCTGCGCGCTCCGGTATTCGCCCTTGGCGCGGCCCGGCGGGCGAATGGAATTTGCCTTCGCGCTGCGCGCTCCGGTGTTCGACCAGCGGCCACAAGCGAACATCGAAATCGCAGCGATCCTTCCCTTGTCGCGCCGTTGCCAGGAGTGCAAAGCAAAACGGCCGGCACGCGCGTTGCCGCGTGGCCGGCCGTGATATCGACAACGAAGGGCGCGCGTTGCGCGCGCCGCCCGCGGCGAGCGTCGCTTACTTCAGATGATTCGAGACGAGCTTGGTCATCTCGAACATCGATACCTTGCCCTTGCCGCCGAACACGGCCTTCAACTTTTCGTCGGCATTGATGAGACGACGATTGATCGAATCCTGCAGTTTGTTCTTCTTGATGTAATCCCAGATCTTCTTGGTGACTTCGGTGCGCGGCATCGGCGAATTGCCGACGACGGCGGCGAGCGACGCGGACGGTGTCATCGGTTTCATGAACGCCGCGTTGGGTTTGCGCTTGGCCGCGGGTTTTTTCGCGGCGGCTTTCTTCGCGACCGGCTTCTTCTTGGCCGGGGCCGCTTTCTTTGCAGCAGGTTTTTTCGCCGCGGGTTTTTTCGCCGCGGCTTTCTTGGCGGGTTTCTTGGCGGGCTTCTTTGCAGCTTTCTTTGCAGTAGCCATGGGTCTCCTTCCTGTCGTTGTTGCGAGCGGACTATGCCGATCGATCTGAAGCAGTCCCTCCTGTCGGGATACCACTCCATCGCGGGCGACTATACCGCATTTTCAGAGAGAGAAAAGAGCTTTCCGAGGGAAAACGCGCAAGCGGCGTGCGAGTGTTGCGCGGCGCGTACGTGGCGCGTGCGCTCGCGACCCGGCCTTTTGGCCGGCCACGGAAACCCCTGTGGCACGAAGGCGTGGGCGAGAACGACGAAGCACACCCAATGAGTGGCACCAGAAGGGAGCGTCGGATGCCCGGCGGGACGTTGCCCACGATCGTCGCCCAAACACTCGACCTGCGGTGTCCCGACCCGGGGGCGTCGGCCCGACCGACACGCCATGGAGCGACCGCGATCAAGCCGGGGTCCCGTTCCATGGACCGGCGAGGCGCATGCGGGTAGGGCGTGCGAAGACTATCGCACGGCGCCCATCGATCGCGTTCGCCTTGGCAGCGCCTCCTCACCGCGCGAGAATGCGAGGGTCGCGACCTCGAAAAACCCTTCATGTTGATTGTCCTGCACCGACTGCGCCGGCTCGCCGTGGCCGGCGTCCTTGCGGCTGCTTGCCTGCCAGCCGCCCCCGCGCACGCGCTCACGCTGCTCACCGAGGAGAATCCTCCGTTCAACTACATGGCGAACGGCAAGTTGACGGGGCTGGTGACGGAGCTGGTCCTGGACGCGGCAAAACGGGCGAACGTGCCGTACACGATCGAGCTCCTGCCGTGGAACCGTGCGTACATGCGGGCGCAGGCCGAGAAGGACACGTGCCTCTTCGCGACGGCGCGTCTGGACAGTCGCGAAAAGCTGTTCAACTGGGTGGGGCCCCTCGCCAACAATCTATGGGCGGTTTACGGCCGGGGCAATTTTGCGGGCAGCGTGCGCGTGCTGACCGATCTCAAGCCCTACCGGATCGGCGGCGTGGTCAACGATGCGAAGGTGGAATACCTGAAGGAGAACGGCGTCACCAACATCAAGCAGGCGCTCGACGATCGGATGAATCCGCCGCGCCTGTTGCTGCCTGCAGAAGACCCGAATCATATCGATCTCTGGGTGACCGGGTACTACGGAGAGCGCGAGCTGGCCAGGGCCGCGAAGGTTTCCGACATCAAGCTGGTGTTCATCGTGCGCGAAATCCCGCTCTATCTCGCGTGCAGTCCGCTGACGGCTCCCCGGGTGGTGAAGGCGTTGTCCGAAGCCCTGGAAAAAATGCGGACCGACGGCGTGCTGGCCGAGGTCGCCGCGACCTACGAGAAGAAGTTTGTGCAGTAACCGCCGGCGGGTTGCGCGCGGCTGGTGGCCGGCAGCGCTGATCGCGCTGTCGGGATTCGCGTTCGCCGTGTTGCCGGCGCCGCCGTTCTCGCAAGGGCTGCTGTTTCGGGTCGAGGCACCAGGCCGACCGCCGTCGTTTGTCTATGGAACGCTGCACTCGAACGATTCCCGCGTGACGGCCGTTCCGGCGGTGGTCACGCAGGCCCTCGCGGCGTCGCGCTACCTTGCGCCGGAAATCCTGGTGGCGCAAAGCGGAGCGCCGGAATTTTTCGAAGCGGCGCAGTTCGACGACCAGCGGCGGCTCGGCGACTACTTCGACGCCGAAACGGTGGCAAGCATCCGGACCGCGCTGGGCGACGCGGCACCGCCGCCGGAGGTGTTCGTGCGGTTGAAGCCGTGGGCCGTTCTGCTGATGCTTGCGCAGCCGCAAGCGCCCGCAGGCGGCGCGACACTCGACGAAGTCCTGGTGGAGGCCGCGCGAAGGCAACGCGCGCATGTCATCGGCCTCGAGCTGCCGCAAGAGCAGGTGGCCTCCCTCGATGCGATTCCGACCGTCAGCCAGGTAGCGATCGTGCGCTGGCTGCTTGCGCATCGCGAACAGTTGCCGGCGGAGCACGAGGCCGCCGTCAGGGCATGGCTCGCACGGGATCTCGCGGGCCTTGCCACGCTGACGGGAGCGCCGGGCCGCGCGGATCCGGACGTCGCGCAGCATTTCGCACAGCTGACGAGGCACCTCGTCGAGAACCGTTCGGTGCTGATGGCGCACCGGCTGTATCTGCCGTTGCGCGAAGGGCGCGTCTTCGTCGCGGTCGGCGCGTTGCATCTTTACGGCCGCCATGGGCTCCTCGAATTGATTCGTGCGCAGGGGTATCGGATCGAGCGTGTGTACTGACGGCCGGAAGGGACCGGGACGACGGCGATCCTCAAAGGAGTAAAATGACGGCAGGCGGGCGTGGCGCTGTTGCGCGCGTCGCCTGCCTTGATGCCCGAACGACCCGTCCACTTAGCCGACCTGCGCCGCGAATACCAAAGCGCGTCACTCGACGAACGCAGCGTCGACGCCGATCCGCATCGCCAGTTCGCCCAATGGTTCCACGCGGCCGTCGCCGCGGGCGTACCCGAACCGAATGCGATGACGCTGGCCACCGTCGACGACCGCGACCGCCCCGCGGCGCGCATCGTCCTGCTCAAGGACCATGACGCGCGCGGATTCACGTTCTACTCGAACTACGAGAGCCGCAAGGGACGGGAATTGGCGGCGCGCCCGTACGCCGCGCTGGTCTTCTTCTGGGTCGAGCTCGAGCGGCAGATCCGCATCGAGGGTGCCGTTGAACGCGTGGATGCGGCGACGGCCGACGCTTATTTCCGCAAGCGGCCGCGGGCCTCGAGGCTGTCGGCGTGGGCGTCCCCGCAGAGCGCGCCGGTGCCCGACCGCGCAGCGCTCGAAGCGCGTTTCGAGGAAGCGCAACGGCGCTTTCCCGGCGAGGTCGTAGCGCGGCCCCCGCATTGGGGCGGTTATCGATTGGTACCGGACGCGCTCGAATTCTGGCAGGGGCGCGCGTCGAGGCTGCACGACCGCATTGAATACCGGCGTGACGACACGGGCTGGAGCGTGAGGCGACTCGCGCCGTGATACGTATCGGCGGGGCCAATCCCACGCTGACCGCGATGATCGCGCTCGGCGTTCTCAATCACATTGTTCTGACCGGGAATCGCGTCACCGTTTCGCTGGAGGCGCTGCGGCTGGGCGCGTCGACGGCCGTCGTGGGCGTGCTGCTCGCGCTGTACGCGCTGCTGCCCATGGTCTGCGCCGTGGCGGCGGGGCGACTCTCCGACCGCATCGGCGTGCGGCGGCCGATGCTCGTGGGTTCCATCGCGCTGGCGGCCGGGTCGGCGCTGCCGGCGCTCGTGCCGGGATTCACCGCGCTGTTCATCAGCGCAGCCGTCATCGGTGCCGCGTTCATGCTGTTCCAGGTGCCCACGCAGAACGCGACGGGGGAATTGGGCAAGCCGGCGGACCGCGCGCACAACTTCAGCCAGCTGGCGCTCGGTTATTCGATTTCCGGATTTCTGGGCCCGCTCGTCGCCGGCCTCACGATCGATCACGGTGGATTTACAGTCGCATTCGCGGTGCTGGCGGTGCTGCCGCTGGTGCCGGTGGTGGTGCTGGCCGCCAACTGGCTTGCCTTGCCGGGTCCGCATCCGGCGCGCAAGGAAGGCCACGCCGGCAGCCCGCTCGAGCTCATCAGGCACAAGACGCTGCGGCGCGTGTTCATCGTCAACGTGCTGCTCGCGATGGGATGGGACCTGCATACGATCGTGATCCCGGTCTACGGCGCCACGATCGGGCTGTCGGCGTCGCAGATCGGATTCATCCTGGCGTCGTTCGGTGCGGCCACCTTCGTCGTGCGCTTTTCAATGCGCTGGATAGCTCGTCGCTTCACCGAGCAGCGGGTGTTGACCATCGCGCTGTTCGTCGCTGCGATCGTCTATCTGCTGTTTCCGTTTTCGCATAGCGCGCCGACGTTGATGGCGCTTTCGTTCAGCCTGGGCCTGGGGCTGGGGATGAGCCAGCCGATGGTGATGTCGCTGTTGCACAGTCACGCGCCACCCGGACGCATGGGCGAAGCGGCCGGCGTGCGCATGTCGCTCGTGCAGACGATGTCGGTGTGCGTGCCGCTCGCCTTTGGCGCGCTGGGCGCGACCATCGGCCTGACGCCGGTGTTCTGGTCGGTGGGCGTCTGCCTCGCGACGGGTGGCTGGCTCACCAAACGCGCGGTATAGCGTCCTGTCGCGTCATGCGGGTCGTTTCAGGCGCTCGCTGAACGACTTGCGGAATTTGGCGACCTTCGGGGCAACGACCATCATGCAATACGGTTGGTTGCCGTTGCGTTCGAAGTAGTCCTGGTGATAGGTCTCCGCCGGATAGAACGGCGCGGCATCGGCGACCTCGGTGACGATTTTTCCGCTGAACAGCTTTTCCTCGGTGAGTGACTTGATCACGGCGTCGACGATCGTGCGCTGGGCGGGCGACTGGCAGAACACCACGGAACGGTATTGCGTGCCCACGTCGTTCCCCTGGCGATTGAGCGTCGTCGGATCGTGAATGGTGAAAAACACCGTCAGCAGATCGCGAAACGATAATTGGGCGGGGTCGAAGGTCACCCGCACCACTTCGGCGTGGCCCGTGCGGCCGCCGCAGACTTCCTCGTACGAGGGATTCGGTTTCGCGCCGCCGGCGTAGCCGGATTCGACGCTGATGACGCCGTTCAGGCCGCGAAAGACGGCGTCGAGACACCAGAAGCAGCCGCCGCCGAGAACGGCCGTTTCGGTCGCGGGTGAGCCAGGGGACGGGTCGGTCATGGAGAAGCTCCGATCAGGTGATGCGCGGGTGGCGCGTGAGCTGGGAACACGTGGCAGAAGTGCGAATGGTCGTGGCGAAGACCGCCAAGCTTACGCCGCCTCGGTCTCTGCGATAATTGACCCGGCCTTGCCCGCCGTGGTTCCGTTTGTCCCGATCACCCTTCTTCGCGTTTGCCGCCGGTCCATGCGATGAGCTCAGCGTGCCGTTCCTAGGTCCGATTACCCTGGTGCGGCGGGTCGCCGGCCGTTTGGAGAGCGTCGGCTGGACGCGGGCGGCCGGCAGCCTGGCCTTCACGACGGTGCTGGGAATCGTGCCGCTCGCGACGGTCGCGTTCGCGGTCGTGGCGCAGTTTCCCGTATTCGAGGAATTCCTGCGCGCGCTGGAAAACTATTTGCTGCGCTATACGTTGCCCGATACCGCGGCGGCGCTCGTGCGCAAGTACGTGCTCGGCATGGCGACGCAGGCCGCCAGCCTGACCGGACTGTGGATCCTGTTCGTCGTGGTGACTGCGGTACTGGTGGTCGACACCGTCGAATCGGAGATCAACGCGATCTGGGGCATTCGCCGCAAGCGGCCCATCATGCGGCGCATCGTCGTCTATACGGTTGGCGTGACCGCCGGACCGGTGCTCGTGGGTGCGGCGATCACCCTCATCATGTGGCTGCTTCGCCATTCGGTCGCCATCGTCACCTCGCAGCCCAGTACGGCCAAGGCGATTCTGGAACCCGTGCCGCTCGTGCTCGCTGCCGTGGGCTTCACCTTGCTGTACGCGATCGTGCCGGCGCGCAAAGTCGCCTGGCCGCATGCGGTGATCAGCGGCCTGCTCGCGGCATTCGCGTTCGAAGCGACGCGCCGCGGCTTCGCATGGTATGTCGCGCATTCGCCGAGCTATGAAATTCTGTATGGTGCATTGGCAGCGTTTCCGCTGTTCCTGCTCTGGATCTTCGTGTTCTGGATGATCGTGCTGGCTGGCGCGGCGGTGACGGCGTCGCTCGCCGATGCGAACGGGTAACGAAGGGTAGAACTTCTCAGCCGTCGTCCGTGTCCGACCGTTTCTTGCCGAATTGAGCCTCGCAGGCTACATTGCGGGGCGTTCATTGCGTTAGGAGCATGTCCACGTGTGGTCACTCATTCAAGCAGCGGGCTGGCCGATCTGGCCGCTCATCGCCGCTTCCATCATCGCGCTTGCGCTGATTTTCGAGCGTCTCTGGTCGTTGCGCAGCTCGGTCGTCGCACCGCCCGGCATGGTCGACCGCGTGCTCGCCGAATATCGGGTGCAAGGGGCCACGCCGGAGTTGCTCGCGAAGGTCGCCAGGCAGGGACCGCTCGGCCGCATCCTCGCGGCGGGACTTGCGAACGTCAAGGCGCCACGGCCCGTGATGAAAGAGGCGATCGAGGAAGTGGGCCGCGTGGTCACCCACGATCTCGAGCGCTTCCTGACCACACTCGGCACGATCGCCGCGATGTCGCCGCTGCTCGGCCTCTTCGGCACCGTGGTGGGGATGATCGAGATCTTCGGATCGCAAAGCTCCTCCGCGTCGAACCCGATCCAGCTCGCGCAGGGGATCTCGATCGCGCTCTACAATACGGCGATGGGCCTCATCGTCGCGATTCCGTCGATGATCTTCTACCGGCATTTCCGGGCGAAGGTCGACGCGCTGGTGGTCGAAATGGAGCAGCAGGCGATCAAGCTGGTCGATTTCGCGCACGGCGAGCGCAAGTAGCGGAGCGCCTGCAATGAACCTGCGCGGCACGCGGGGGCGCGACGACCCCGAGATCAACTTCATTCCGCTGATCGACGTCCTGCTGGTCATCCTGATCTTTCTCATGGTGACGACGACGTACCAGCGCGTGGCCGAGCTGCAGATCACGCTGCCGGAAGCGGATGCCGACGCCGCCAAGCAGCGGCCCAAGGAAATCAACGTCGGCATCGATGCGCAGGGTCGCTACGTGGTCGACAAGAACGTCTTCACGTTCACGACGGTCGGTGCGCTTGCCGAGATGCTGAAACGCGCGGCCGGCGACGCGAAGGAGCCCGTCGTCATCATCAACGCCGACGCCAACGCCACGCATCAGTCGGTGATCCACGTGATGGAAGCCGCCCGCGCGGCGGGGCTCGTGCACATCACGTTCGCCACGCAGTCACCCGCGCCCAAATGACGCATTGGTCCAGGAGCGCTGCGCGAAGCGCGGGCGCGATTGGAAGCCAATGCGTCATGCCGAGGAGCGCAGCGACGAGGGATCGCGGAACGGCATCGGCGAACGCACAGAGCAAGTCCCTCGCTTCGGGATGACACGGAACGGCTTACCGTGCCAACATTCGCCGATCGCGTCGTTACCGCCTGGTACACGCCGCGCATGACGCTGCTGGCGGCCGTGCTCTGGCCGCTGTCATTGATCTTCCGGATAGGCGTCGCGGTTCGGCGCTCACTGTATCGCGTCGGTGCGCTGCCGTCGCAACGGCTTACGGTTCCGGTCGTGGTCGTCGGCAACATCACGGTGGGTGGCACGGGGAAAACGCCACTGGTGCTCGCGTTGGCGAAGGCGTTGACCGCACGGGGATGGCGTCCCGCCATCGTCAGTCGCGGTTACGGCGGCAGCGCACGCGCGGCGCAACCTGTCGCCAAAGGTGACGATGCCGCCGTCGTCGGGGACGAGCCGCTCGTTCTCAAGGCGGCCGGTTATCCCGTGTGGATCGGCGTCGATCGCGTCGCCGCCGGCCGCGGCGTGATCGAAGCGGAACCGGCGTGCAATGTGCTGCTGAGCGACGACGGCCTTCAGCATTATCGACTGGCGCGCACCGTCGAGATCGCGGTGGTCGATGCGGCACGCGGATTCGGCAATGGGCTGATGCTGCCAGCAGGGCCGTTGCGCGAGCCTGTCACTCGGCTGGCGGACGTCGACGCGGTGGTGCGCCTGGCGGCGCCCGATGCATCGCCTTCGCCTGCGGCGCATGGACGCGATACGACGATGACGCACCAACCGCTGCCTTGGCGCAACGTGCGCGACGACGGGCGTGTCGCTGATCCTTCCGCATGGCGCGGGCGGGAAGTCCATGCGGTGGCGGGCATCGGCAATCCGCAGCGCTTTTTCGCCATGGTGCGCTCGCTGGGTATTGCGGCGATCGAGCATGCGTTTCCCGACCATCACCGATTCACCAAGGGCGATCTCGCGTTTCCCGGCGCTGCGGCCGTGCTGATGACGCAGAAGGACGCGGTAAAATGCGCCGGAATCGCCGATGATCGGTGCTGGTACCTGCCGCTTGCGGCAACGATCGATCCTGCGCTCGTCACGCTCGTGGAGAACAAGATCCGTGGATCCTAAACTGCTTGAGATGCTCGTGTGTCCGGTGACCAAGGGTCCGCTCGTCTTCGATCGCGACAAACAGGAGCTCGTGTCGAAGTCGGCGCGGCTCGCCTATCCGATCCGTGACGGGATTCCCGTGATGCTGGAGGAAGAGGCAAGGCGCCTTACCCCGGAGGAATGCGAGCGGTTGAACGGCGGGAACGGGTGAACGAGTGAACGGGTAGCCCATGCCCTTCACGGTGCTGATCCCGGCGCGCTACGCGTCGACGCGGTTGCCGGGCAAGCCGCTTGCCGACATCGCAGGCAAGCCGATGGTCGTGCGCGTGGCGCAGCGTGCGCTGGCGAGCGGCGCGACGCGGGTCGTGGTCGCGACCGACGACGAGCGGGTGCGCGACGCGGTAGCCGCGCACGGATTGGTGGCCTGCATGACGCGCGCCGATCATCCGACGGGGACCGATCGGCTCGCCGAGGCCGCCATGGCGCTGGGGCTCGCGGACGACGAGATCGTGGTGAACGTGCAGGGCGACGAGCCGTTGCTCGACCCGGCGCTGATGCGCAGCATTGCGGTATTGCTGCAGCGGCAACCGGACGCGGCGATCGCCACCGCGTGCCATCCGATCGATGATCCCGCCGAAGCGTTCAATCCGAACGTGGTCAAGGTCGTCCTCGATGCCGCGGGCTACGCGCTCTACTTCAGCCGGGCCACGATTCCGTGGGCGCGCGATGCTTTCGCGGCATCGACGGACACGCTCCCGTCCGGATTGCCGCTGTACCGGCACTACGGTCTGTATGCGTATCGGATGTCGTTCCTGCGCGCGTTTCCAGCGCTCGCGGCGGCGCCGATCGAACGCTTCGAGGCGCTCGAGCAGCTTCGTGCGTTGTGGCACGGCTTCCGGATCGTCGTGGAGATCACGGGCGGGACTCCGGCGCCGGGCATCGACACGCCCGAGGATCTCGCGCGTGTGCGGGCGCTCTATGCAGCCGGCGTCGCCACCTGAGGTGCAAGCGGCCGTCCGCAACCAATGATCGGGAGGTACCATACGCCGGCGGTCACGGCACCGCGGCGTCGATAAGCCGAGGGCCAAGAAAACGGCGGAAAGGGTGTAGCAACAGCAATTGTCCATGCGAGTCACGACATGCGATTGATTCTGCTCGGCCCGCCCGGTGCGGGGAAGGGGACCCAGGCTGCGTTCATCAAGAAGGCGTACGGGATTCCGCAGATTTCCACCGGCGACATGCTGCGCGCCGCCATCAAGGCGGGCACGCCGCTCGGCCTCGCCGCGAAGAAGGTGATGGACACCGGGGCGCTCGTCTCCGACGACACCATCATCGGTCTCGTCCTCGACCGGCTGAAGGCGCCCGATACGGCCAACGGGTATATGTTCGATGGCTTCCCGCGGACCATTCCGCAGGCGGAAGCGATGCGCAAGGCGAGCGTGCCGATCGATTACGTGCTCGAAATCGACGTGCCCGATTCCGCGATCATCGAACGGATGAGCGGGCGCCGCGTGCATCCCGCCTCCGGACGCACGTATCACGTCAAATTCAATCCGCCCAAGGTTGCAGGCAAGGACGACGTGACCGGCGAGGAGCTGATCCAGCGCGATGACGACAAGGAGGCAACGGTGCGCCACCGGCTTGACGTCTACCATGCGCAAACCGAGCCGCTGATTGCGTACTACGCGCAATGGGGCGCCTCGGGCGATCCTCGCGCACCCAGGCATCGCAAGGTCAACGGGCTCGCGAGCGTCGATGAGGTGCGCGAGTCGTCCCTCGCCGCGCTCCATTCCTAGCGCTTTGCGCATTCCCGCCATGGCCAAACGTAACGCTTTCTATGCGCAGTCCGGCGGCGTGACCGCCGTCATCAACACCAGCGCGGCCGCCGTGATCGAGACCGCGCGCAAGCATCGCGACCGGATCGGCAAGGTCTACGCGGGGCGCAACGGCATCATCGGCGCGCTGACCGAGGACTTGATCGACACCAGCCGCGAGTCGGCCAAGGCGATCGCGGCGCTGCGCTACACGCCGGCGGGCGCGTTCGGCTCCTGCCGCTACAAGTTGAAGGGCCTGGACGAGAGCCGCGCGCAGTACGAACGTCTGCTCGACGTGTTCCGAGCGCACGACATCGGCTACTTTTTCTACAACGGCGGCAACGATTCGGCCGATACGTGCCTCAAGGTATCGCAGATGGCGCAGAAGCTCGGCTATCCGCTGATTGCCGTGCATGTGCCGAAGACCGTCGACAACGACCTGCCGATCACCGACAACTGTCCAGGGTTCGGGTCGGTGGCGAAGTACGTCGCGACGTCGATGCGCGAGGCAGCGTTCGACGTGGCTTCGATGGCGAAGACGTCGACGAAGGTCTTCGTGCTCGAAGTGATGGGCCGCAATGCAGGATGGATCACGGCCGCCGTCGGCATGGCCGATGACGCGGCGACGCCGATTCCGACCGTGCTGCTGTTCCCGGAGATCCCCTTCGACGAAGCGGCCTTCCTCGCCAACGTCGAAGCCAAGGTGAAGAAATTCGGCTACTGCTGCATCGGCGTTTCCGAAGGGCTGCGCAACGGCGCAGGGGAACTGATGGCGGAAGCGGGGACGAAGGATGCATTCGGTCACGCGCAATTGGGCGGCGTGGGTCCGCTGATTGCCACGCTGGTCAAGGACAAGCTCGGTCACAAGTATCACTGGGCGGTTGCGGATTATCTGCAGCGCGCAGCGCGCCACCTCGCGTCGAAAACCGATGTCCTGCAATCGTACGCGGTGGGAAAGGCGGCCGTCGAGCTGGCCGTCAAGGGACACAACGCGGTGATGCCCGCGATAACGCGCGTGGCCGACAAGCCGTATCGCTGGAAAATCACCGTGGCGCCGCTGGCCGATGTCGCCAACGTCGAGAAGATGTTGCCGCGCACGTTCATTTCGAGTGACGGCTACGGCATCACGGCCAAGGCGCGTGCGTATCTCGGCCCGCTCATGAAAGGCGAGGACCCGCCGCCGTTCAAGGACGGGCTGCCGCAATATGAGCGACTCAGGAATGTGGCGGTGCCAAAGAAGCTCGCCACCGGATTCAAGATCTGAGCGAAACGGATGCCATGAGCAAGACGATCGACTATTACTTCGCGACCATCTCTCCGTTTGCCTATCTCGGCCACGACCGGCTCGTCGCGCTCGCGCAGCAGCACGGCGCGCAAATCGCGGTCAAGCCGATCAACCTCGGCGAGATCTTTCCGGTTTCAGGCGGGCTGCCGCTGTCGAAGCGGGCACCGCAGCGGCAGGCGTATCGGCTCGTGGAGTTGCAGCGCTGGTCGCGATTCCTGGGCAAGCCGATCAACATCAAGCCCAGATTCTTCCCGGTCAACGGCGATCTCGCCGCGTACTGGATTCTCGCCGCGCTCGACACCGGTACGCCGCAGGCACTCGGGCTGGCCGGCGCCGTGGGGCGCGCGTTGTGGGAACAGGAGCGCGACCTTGCGGATCCGGCCACGATGGCGGCGATCGCCGGCGAATGCGGGCTCGATACGGCTACGCTCGGCGCACGGGCGAAGGAACCCGAGATTGCGGCGCGTTACGGCGCCTTGACGCAGGAGGCGATCGCCCGTGGGGTCTTCGGCGCGCCAACCTACGTGTATCAGGACGAATTGTTCTGGGGACAGGATCGGCTCGACTTCCTCGGCCGCAAACTGGCAAAATAGCGTGTTTTCGCCGGTCGGAACCTTCCGGCCGGCGTGCAAGGGGGATCCGTCCGCTCGGGGCCGCATGGCCGCCGGCCGGACGCGCGACGGGCGTCCATACGAAACGCCCGCGCGTTCCACTTAAAGCCACAGTTCACAGGGAGCATTACCAGCCATGTCCATAGGACTCATCTTCGCGCTCGCGTGCGCGGTGGCGGCGATCGTCGTCGGTATTTTCTGGATCAACACGATTCTGGGCAAGCCCGCCGGCAATCCGCGCATGCAGGAAATCGCGGCCGCCATCCAGGCCGGCGCCAAGGCGTATCTCAATCGCCAATACCGGACGATCGCCATCGTCGGCGTCATCCTGTTCATCATCATCTGGTGGGCGTTGGGTGCGCGCACCGCGGGCGGCTTCGCCATCGGCGCGATTCTGTCCGGGCTCACCGGCTACATCGGGATGAACGTGTCGGTGCGCTCGAACGTGCGCACCGCGGAAGCCGCGCGCACCGGCCTCAACGAAGCGCTTGCCATCGCCTTCCGCGGCGGTGCGATCACCGGCATGCTGGTGGTCGGCCTCGGCCTGCTGGGCGTGGCCGGATTCTATGCGTTCCTGGTCGGCTCCGCGCACTGGGCGCCGAACATGTCGGGCCAGAGCCTGCATCACATCATCGAGCCGCTGGTCGGTCTTGCGTTCGGCGGCTCGCTGATCTCCATCTTCGCGCGGCTGGGCGGCGGCATCTTCACCAAGGGCGCGGACGTCGGCGCGGACCTCGTCGGCAAAGTCGAGGCCGGCATACCGGAAGACGATCCGCGCAATCCCGCGGTGATCGCCGACAACGTGGGCGACAACGTGGGCGACTGCGCGGGCATGGCGGCGGACCTCTTTGAAACCTACGCGGTGACCATCATCGCGACGATGCTGCTCGGCGCGCTGCTGCTGCCCACGGTGGCGGAAGCGGCGGTCCTGTATCCGCTGGTGCTGGGCGGGTTTTCGATTCTCGCGTCGATCGTCGGCTGCTATTTCGTGAAGGCCTCGCCCGGCGGCAAGATCATGAACGCGCTGTACAAGGGCCTTGCCGTCGCCGGCATCCTGTCGGCGATCGGGTTCTGGTTCATCACGAGCTGGATGACGGGTGGCTTCGCTGCGGCCGATCCCTTGTTGACGCCAATGCGTCTGTTCGGCGCCGCGATCGTCGGCCTCGTGCTGACCGCGTTGCTGGTGATCATCACCGAGTACTACACCGGCACCGACTTCAAGCCCGTGCGGCACGTCGCGCAGGCATCGACCACCGGCCATGCGACCAACATCATCGCGGGCATCGGCGTGTCGATGCGATCGACGGCGCTGCCGGTGCTTTCGGTGTGCGCCGCGATCTTCGCGTCGTACTGGTGTGCGGGGCTGTACGGGATCGCCATTGCCGCGACCGCCATGCTGTCGATGGCGGGCATCATCGTCGCGCTCGACGCCTATGGCCCGATCACCGACAACGCGGGTGGCATCGCCGAGATGGCCGATTTGCCGGAGTCCGTGCGCGCCATTACCGATCCGCTCGACGCGGTGGGCAACACGACCAAGGCTGTGACCAAGGGCTACGCGATCGGCTCCGCCGGGCTCGCGGCGCTGGTGCTGTTCGCCGACTACACGCATGCGCTGCAAACCGAGAACATCGTCACCACGTTCGACCTGTCGAATCACATGGTGATCATCGGCCTCTTCATCGGCGGGTTGATTCCCTTCCTGTTCGGCGCGATGGCGATGGAAGCGGTCGGCCGCGCGGCCGGTGCGGTGGTGGTCGAAGTGCGCCGCCAGTTCAAGGAGATCAAGGGCATCATGGAAGGCACGGCCAAGCCGGAATACGGCGTCGCGGTCGACATGCTGACCAAGGCGGCCATCCGCGAAATGATCGTGCCGTCGCTGCTGCCGGTGCTGGTGCCGGTCGTCGTCGGTCTTGTCCTCGGTCCGCAGGCGCTCGGCGGCCTGCTGATGGGAACGATCATCACCGGCCTCTTCGTCGCCATTTCGATGACGACGGGCGGCGGCGCGTGGGACAACGCGAAAAAATACATCGAGGACGGTCATTACGGCGGCAAGGGTTCCGACGCGCACAAGGCGGCCGTGACCGGCGACACCGTCGGCGATCCGTACAAGGACACCGCGGGTCCCGCGGTGAATCCGCTGATCAAGATCATCAACATCGTCGCGCTGATGATCGTGCCGCTGCTCGCAACGTGGTACGCGGGCGGCACGACGATGAAGATGGGTGCGCCGACATTGACGACGCCGGCGGTCATTGTGGCGCCGGCGTCCGTCACGGCTCCGACCAGTGCGCCGGCAACACCAGCACCCGCGCCGGCAACACCAGCACCAGCACCTGCGCCGGCGCAGAAGTAACGCTCCATCGCATCTGAGACGGGGCAGCGCTCACGCGCTGCCCCTTGTCGTTCTGCCGCGAACCATCCTGCTCGCATGCGTACGGCGTGCCTTACAATCTGATGCGATTCCCCGGAGGTTCCGCGAAATGATCCGCCTGTCCTGCGCCGCCATCCTCGACGGCCACGCCCGCTCCGACGCGTCCGTCACGATCGCCGGCTGGGTGCGGACGCGGCGCGACTCCAAGGCCGGCCTCTCGTTCGTCCACGTATCGGATGGGTCCGGATTCCATCCGGTGCAGGTCGTGGCGCCCGCGACATTGCCGAACTATGCAAGCGAAGTGATGCGCCTGACCGCGGGATGCGCGGTCGAGGCGACCGGCAAGATCGTGCCGTCGCCAGCCAAGGGGCAACCGTTCGAAATGCAGGCCGACACGATCCGCGTGATCGGCTGGGTCGACGACCCCGACACCTACCCGATCCAGCCGAAGCCCCACACGCTGGAATTCCTGCGCGAGGTCGCGCACCTGCGGCCCCGCACCAACGTGATCGGCGCGCTGACGCGCGTGCGCCACACCATCGCGAAGTCGATCCACGGCTTTTTCGACCAGCACGGCTTTTTCTGGGTCAACACGCCCATCATCACGGCGTCGGATGCGGAAGGCGCGGGCGCGCTGTTCCGTGTCTCGACGCTCGATCTCGCGAATCTGCCGCGCACGCCGGACGGCAGCGTCGATTTCGCGCAGGATTTCTTCGGGCGCGAGGCGTTCCTGACGGTGTCGGGCCAGCTCAATGTCGAAGCCTATTGCCTCGCGCTGTCCAAGGTCTACACGTTCGGGCCGACATTCCGCGCGGAGAACTCGAACACCAGCCGGCATCTGGCCGAGTTCTGGATGATCGAGCCCGAGATCGCCTTCGCGGCGCTTGCCGACAATGCGGATCTCGCCGAGGCGCTTCTCAAGCACATTTTCGCGACGGTGCTCGCCGAGCGCGGCGACGACATGGCGTTCTTCGAGGAGCGCATCGAGAAGGGCGTGATTGCGAAGCTCACCGGCATCGTCCAATCCGAGTTCGCCCGCATGGATTACACCGAGGCGATCGAGGTCCTCGAGCGCTCCAAGCAGAAGTTCGACTTCCCGGTGTCGTGGGGCATCGACCTGCAATCCGAGCACGAGCGCTACCTCACCGAGAAGCACGTGGGCCGGCCGGTCATCGTTACGAACTACCCGAAAGCGATCAAGGCGTTCTACATGCGCGTCAACGACGACGGCCGCACGGTCGCCGCGATGGATGTGCTCGCTCCCGGCATCGGCGAGATCATCGGCGGCAGCCAGCGCGAGGAGCGGCTGGATGTGCTCGACGCACGGATGGTGGAGACGGGGCTCGATCCCGCGCACTACGGCTGGTATCGCGACCTGCGCCGCTACGGCACGGTGCCGCACGCCGGCTTCGGACTGGGCTTCGAGCGGACGGTCGCTTACGTGACCGGCCTCGCCAACGTGCGGGACGTCATTCCGTTTCCGCGGACACCGGGCAACGCGAGGTATTGAGGGCGGCGGCCGCGTCGGACCATCGCACGGCGTCGCTTACAATCGCGATATGCCCGCATCGAGTGAAACGGAAGCGGATCGGACCTTGCGCAGGATTGCCGCGGTACGTTGGCTCGCATGGTTCGTGCTGGCGATACCGGCTCTCGCCGCCGCTCAGCGCACGCCGACCGAGTACGCTCCCGGATGGACCGACAAGCAGCCGGTGACGGCCAGGCACTGGATGGTGGCCGCAGCGAATCCCCTCGCCGTCGAGGCGGGCAACCGGACGTTGAAGCGCGGCGGCAGCGCGGTCGATGCGGCGATTGCCGTGCAACTCGTCCTCGGGCTCACCGAGCCGCAATCGTCGGGGATCGGCGGCGGCACATTGCTCCTCGTCCACGATGCGCGCGCGAAACGCCTCATCGCCTACGATGGACGCGAGACCGCACCGGCGGCGGCACGACCCGATCGCTTCCTGAAGAATGGCGAGCCGCTCGAGTTCCACGATGCCGTGCTGGGCGGCAAGTCGGTTGGCGTTCCCGGCACGTTGCGCGTGCTCGAAATGGCGCATCGCAAGCACGGCCGCCTTCCCTGGGCGTCGCTGTTCGAGCCGGCGATCGCGCTGGCCGAGCGCGGATTCACGGTGTCGCCGCGGTTGCATTCGGCGCTTGCCAACGACCGCTATTTGACGCAGCCGCGCCTGCGCGCGTATTTCTTCGACGACAACGGCAAGGCGCTGCCGGCGGGCACCGTGCTGCGCAATCCCGCCTATGCGGCGACACTGCGCGCGATCGCCGCGCACGGGGCCGCTGCGTTTTACGCGGGAGACATCGCGCGCGACATCGTCGAAACCGTAGCGAGCCATCCGTGGAACCCGGGCGACATGACGCTCGCCGATCTCGCGAATTACCGGGGGGTCGTACGCGAAGCCGTGTGCGATACCTATCGTCGCTATCGCGTATGCGGATTTCCGCTGCCGTCGTCCGGCGGAATCACGGTGCTGCAGATGCTGAAAATACTGGAGCCCTACGATCTGGCGGCCATGGGTCCGGCGTCGTTCTGGAGCGTGCATTTCGTGAGTGAGGCAGGACGCCTGGCCTATGCCGATCGCGGTGTGTACGAAGCGGATCCCGCGTATTACGTGGCGCCGACCGGCCTGCTCGATCCCGACTATCTGCGCTCGCGTTCCCGGCTGATCCGCTCCGATACGAGCATGCGCCGGGCCCAGGCGGGGGACCCACCGGAGCGCGGCGCCGCCGCCGCCAGTATCGCGCCGGGTGAGCATGCGGCGCTCGAGTTTCCTTCGACGTCGCACATCTCGATCGTCGACCGTTACGGCAACGCCGTGGCGATGACCACGACGATCGAGGACGCTTTCGGCAGCCGGCTGATGACGCGTGGCGGCTTCCTGCTCAACAACGAGCTGACGGACTTCTCGTTCGTGCCGAGCGACGGCGGCAAGCCGGTGGCCAACCGCGTCGAAGGCGGCAAGCGGCCGCGGTCGTCGATGGCGCCCACGATTGCCTACGATGAATCCGGGCGTGTTGCGATCGTCGTCGGTTCGGTCGGCGGCAGCGCCATCATCAATTACGTGACCAAGACGCTGATCGGCATCATCGACTGGGGACTTGATCCGCAGGCGGCAATCGCGCTGCCGAATTTCGGCAGCCGCAACGGTCCCACCGAGCTCGAGCGCGGCACTCCGGTTGCGCAACTCGCGCCCAAGTTGCAAGCGCTTGGCGCCGATGTGCAAGTGAGCGAATTCACGAGCGGCACGCAGGCGATCGTGCGCACGCGCGACGGATGGATCGGCGGCGCCGATCCGCGCCGCGAAGGCATCGTGTTAGGCGAATGAGCGTGAATGAGGTGAGCCTTCCCGTGCAACGGTTGTCGGCAAGCGCGCGCGCGCCGTATCTCGCGCATCTGCTCGCGCTTTCCGGCGACGACGTTCGCTTGCGCTTCGGTGCACCGCAAGGCGTATCGGCGATCACCGCCTACGTCGACCGGATCGATTTCGATGCCGATGTTATTTTTGCGGTGCATGGCGACGCCCTGGCCCTCGCCGGCGCCGCGCATCTCGCATTTGCCGGTGACCTTGCCGAGCTGGGTGTTTCCGTATTGCCGGACGTCCGTCGCCGCGGCATCGGCGCGGCCCTGGTTGCACGGGCGGCGGAACACGCGCGCAACCGCCGGACGCAGCGGCTTTTCATGCATTGCCTGGCCGAGAATGCGGTGATGATCAGGATCGCGCAGCGCGCGGGGATGACCGTAGTGATCGAGGCCGGCGACGCGGACGGCCATCTCGCCTTGCCGCCTTCGACGCCGATGTCGGTGACCAGCGAAATGCTGGCCGATCGCGTTGCCCTGTACGACTACGCGCTCAAGACGAATGTCGAAACATGGCGGCGCATGGGTGTCGCCATGACCGGTCCGTCGCGGACATGATGGCGCGGCCCATGTCGTAGCATTCAACGAAGGCCAACGATGGCAACTGCAACCCTGTCGGGACATCGGATCGTGATTGTCGGCGGTGGCGCCGGCGGCCTGCCGCTTGCGGCGAAGCTCGGCGACCGCTATGGGCGCGGCGGATTTGCGCAAATCACGCTGGTCGAGCGTAATGCGACGCATGTGTGGAAACCGCTGCTGCATGAAGTCGCCGCCGGGCGAATGGACGCCGACGCGCACGATCTCGACTATCTTGCGATCGCGTATTGGCATCACTTCCGGCTCCGGCAAGGCGCCCTCTGCGGGCTCGATCGCGCGCGCCGCGAGATCACGCTGGACAAGGTGATCTCGCCCGACGGCGAGGAGATCCTGCCGCGCCGCACGCTGCCCTACGACACGCTGGTGATCTGTATCGGCAGCGTGAGCAACGACTTCGGTGTCCCGGGCGCCGCGCAGCATCCAATCTGCCTCGACACGCTGGAGGAGGCTGAACGGTTTCATCGCCGGCTGCTGGCCGTGTGCGTGCGCGCCGACGGCCGCGCGGCGGAGGGCGCTTCGGCGCAGGTACACATCGTCATCATCGGCGCCGGCGCGACCGGCGTGGAGCTCGCCGCGGAAATCCGTCAGACCACCCGCGCGCACGCCCTTTACGGTCTCGATCATCTCAATCCGGCGCAGGACATCCGGCTGACGCTGATCGAGCTCTCACCGCGGATCCTGCCGCAATTGTCCGAAAGCGTGGCCAAGGCGGCGACCGAGCTCCTGCAAAAACTGGACGTCGACGTGCGCACCGGAGAGCGCGTGACCGAGGTGGATGCCGACGGCGTGCACACGGCATCCGGCACGTTCTTCCCGGCCGATCTGATCGTATGGGCTGCCGGCATCATGGCGCCGGATATCCTGCGCAATCTTGACGGTCTCGAAGTGAACCGCGCCAATCAGCTCGTCGTGCTGCCAACATTGCAGACGACGCGCGATCCGTCGATCTTCGCGTTCGGCGATTGCGCGGCCGCGCCGTGGGTTGGCCACAAAGAGGGCGCGATTCTGCCGCCGCGCGCGCAGGTCGCGCATCAGCAAGCCACATTGCTGTTCCGCTCGATGAAGGCAAGGATGGAGGGCAAGCCGCTGCCCGAATTCCGATTCCACGATTTCGGGTCGCTGGTGTCGCTCGGCGAGTTGTCGGCGGTCGGCACGCTGATGGGCCGGCTGGTCGGCGGCAGCCTGCTGATCCAGGGTCTCATCGCGCGCCTCATGTACACGTCGCTTTACAAGATGCACCAGGTGTCGATCCACGGCGTCGTGCGCGTGGCGTTCGACACACTCGGCCGGCTGCTGCGCGAGCGGCTGGAACCGCGGGTCAAGTTGCATTGAGCCCGTTTCTCGCCGGCATCACGTGGCTGCTGGTGTTCCAGTGCTTGGGCGAGGCGCTGGTAAGGCTCGCCGTGTTGCCCATTCCGGGGCCGGTGGCGGGAATGGTGCTGCTGCTGATCGCCTTGCTTGTCCGCGGCCTTGCACCGGACGCCTTGTCGGTTGCGGGAGATGGCCTCGCGAAACATCTGTCGCTGCTGTTCGTGCCCGCCGGCGTGGGCGTGATGCAGTACGCGGCGCGGCTCGAGACCGAATGGCTGCCGATCGTCGTGGCGCTCGGCGTGAGCACCGTGCTCGCCATCGCCGCGACGGCGGCCACGTTCCAGTGGCTCGTACGGCGTCAGGAGCGCGACGCATGATCGCGCACGAGTTCTTCGAGCTCTGGGTCTACCTCGCCGCGACGCCGCTCGCGGGCCTTACGCTGACGCTCGTCATGTACGCGGCCGGCTGGTGGTCGTATGTGCGTTGCGGAATGCACCCACTCGCCAATCCGGTGCTGATCGCGGTCACGCTGATCGTGCCGATATTGATTGCGACGCGCACGTCCTACGAGACGTACTTCGCCGGTGCGCAGTTCGTGCACTTCCTGCTCGGGCCTGCCGTGGTCGGGCTTGCGGTGCCGCTGGCGCGCGCGTGGCCAAGCGTGCGGCGGCTGGCGGTGCCGATCGCGGGCGCGCTCGCCGTCGGCATGACGGTAGCGGCCGTGAGCGTCGTCGGCCTCGCGAAGCTGCTGGGCGCGTCGCCGATGACGGTGCTGTCGCTCGCGCCAAAATCGGTGACGGCACCGATCGCGATGGGCATCGCCCAAGAGATCGGAGGCTCGCCCGCGCTCGCCGCGGTGTTCGCCGTCGCCACCGGCATTCTCGGTGCATCGCTTGGCAAGTACGTGCTCAACGCCTGCCGGGTCCGCGATTGGCGTGCCCGCGGGTTTGCGCTCGGGCTCGGAGCGCACGGCATCGGGACCGCGCGGGCATTCCAGGTCAATGCGGAGGCGGGCGCGTTTGCGAGCCTCGCGTTTGCGCTGCACGGAATGCTGGCGGCGATACTCTTTCCGCTCGGCTTCTGGCTATGGTCGCTGCGCGCGGGGTCGTGACGGGCGTCGCACTATACTGCGCCCACAGCGATGAACGCCGATCTTTTTTCCGCCACGATCCTGCTGGTCCTCGTCCTCGATCCGTTCGGCAACCTGCCGCTCGTGGTGTCGGCGCTCGCGGGCGTGCCCGCGCAACGCCGCGCGCGCGTGGTGTTGCGCGAATGCGTGTTCGCGTTCCTGATTCTCATGGCATTCATGGCGGGCGGCCGCACGTTCATGCAGTGGCTGCAACTGTCCGATGTCTCGTTGTCGATCGCCGGCGGCATCATCCTGTTCCTGATTGCGCTGCGCATGGTGTTCCCGCACAAGGACGGCGTCTTCGGCGATATGCGCAGCGGCGAGCCCTTTCTGGTGCCGCTGGCGGTGCCGTCGATCGCCGGCCCGTCGGCGCTCGCCACCGTCATGCTGATGGCATCGCGCGACCCGGCGCACCTTGGCACCTGGGCGCTGGCGCTGACGATCGCAATGGCCACGACAACCGCGGTGCTGTTGGCTGCGCCACGCTTGCAGGCCGCGCTCGGCGAGCGCGCGGTCAATGCGTTCGAGCGCCTGATGGGTCTCGTGCTGACCGCGCTGGCCGTCGAGATGCTGCTGAACGGCGTGCGCACGTTCGTGGCGCAACTGCCGCACTGACCAAGCGCGCCGAAGAGACTTTGACTTGACGGCCCGTCTTTACTTGCACTAAAAGACCCGCTATGGCGTCTCCGCGAAGCGAACGAGTGAGCGACGGTTACGGCAGCGTCGCGATCACGCTGCACTGGTTGACGGCGGCACTGATCGTCGCCAATCTTCTGCTCGGCGTGTCGATGGTCGACCTGCCGTTCTCACCGCGCAAGCTGCAGTGGTACATCTGGCACAAGTGGATCGGCATCACGGTGTTCCTCATTACCTCGCTCCGGCTTGCCTGGCGCGCCGCGCACCCCGCGCCGCCGCTGGTCGCGATGCCCGATTGGCAGCGCACGGTGGCGTCGGTGTCGCACAAGCTCCTGTATGCGCTGCTGTTGCTCATTCCGATTTCCGGCTGGCTCTATAGTTCGGCAACCGGCGTGCAGGTCGTCTATCTTGGCCTCGTGCCGCTTCCGAACCTGGTGCCCAAGGACAAGATGCTGGCGAGTGTGCTGCTGGGCGTCCATGTCGGCGGGAACTTGACCCTGTTCACCGTGGTCTGTCTGCACACCGCGGCGGCGCTCTGGCATCACTTTGCCAGTCGCGACGAAACGCTTGCACGCATGCTGCCGTTCATGAGACGAAAGAGAGCCGCTGAATGATGCCACTGTTGCGTGCGCTGATGCTGTCGGCGGGCGTGCTCGTCGCTGCGGACCAGTCTGCGGCACAGGGCGTGCTGATCGACAAGAGCGAGATTCGCTTCGTGTCGAAACAGATGGGCGTGAAGGTCGAGGGCCGCTTCCGGAAGTGGAAGGCCAACGTCGTGTTCCTGCCCGGCGCTCTTGCGACGTCGAAGGCGGACATCGATATCGACCTGGCCAGCATCGATCTGGCGAGCAGCGAGTCGGAAGCCGAAGTCAAGGGCCAGGTCTGGTTCGACGCCGCCCGGTTCGCGGTCGCCCATTTCGCCTCGACTTCGATCAAGGATCGCGGCGGAGACCGCTATGACATCGCCGGACAGCTTTCGATCAAGGGGATCACCCGGGAATGCATCGTCCCGATTACGCTCAAGAACGATGCCGCGGGCAATAGAGTCGCCGAGGGTACCTTTGTCGTGAAGCGCCTGGACTACAAGATCGGCGAGGGGTTGTGGGCGGACACCGATACCGTCGCCAATGAGGTAAACGTCATGGTGCGAATCGTCTTGCCGCCCCCGAAATGAGCACTGGAATAAATCGGGGACTGCCACTGTTTGCGTGTCGGTCTTCCCCCGGGCGGAACTTCCGAGCCGACCTCAACCCAACTGGAGGAGCTACCTTGAATCTACATATCGTTGTCGCCGGACTGGCCATGGCGATCGCCGTTCCCGCCGCCGCGCAGGAAACGTACATCTTCGACGCGGTGCATTCACAGCCGATGTTCGAAGCGCCGCACATCGGCTTTTCGACTCAGCGCGGAAGCTTCGCGAAAATGACCGGTCAGGTGACGCTCAACCGCGCCGCCAAGACCGGAACCGTGGACGTGACCATCGACGTGGCATCGGTCAAGACGATCGATCCCAGGCTCGATACCGCCGTCAAAGGCGAGAAATTCTTCAACGTCGAGAAGTATCCGACGATGACGTTCAAGTCGACCAATGTGGTTTTCGACGGCGATCGCGTCGTCGGAGTCAATGGCGACCTGACGATGCTGGCGGTAACCAAGCCTGTGAGCCTGAAGGTCGAGAATTTCAAGTGCGGCGAAAATCCGTTCAACAAGAAGCCCATGTGCGGCGGAGAGGCGTCGACGGTGATCAAGCGCTCGGAATGGGGAATGACGGCCAATCTCCCGCTGGCGCCCGGCGACGACATCAGGATCGTGCTTCCCATCGAGGCGTACCGGGACGGAGGATGAGAGCCAGGCCGGTCTGACGCTCATCTTCAGACGAACATCGAGCGATGCGCTGGCCTCGTCAATAGATCTTCGTGAAGTCGCCGTGGCGGCCGAGGCCATTCTTGAATCGCGCGGCACCCGCGGCGCCATCTTTGACCAGTGCTTCGCGGCCGTTGTACCACTCCTGGATCAGCGCGTCGCGCACCGGGAGGCCGCGGCTCTTGATTGCCGAGCGCCGGTCCGCGCGGACGCATACGGGCGGAAAGGCTGCAATCTCGTGGGCAAGCTGTTCGGCCTTGGAGCGCACTTCGCCATTCGGCACGAGGTATTCGCAGAGTCCGATCCTGAGGCACTCTTCGGCGGGGACCTTGCGCCCGGTCAGAATGATTTCGAGCGCGCGGCCCTGGCCGACGATGCGGGGTAGGCGCACGGTTCCGCCGTCGATCAGCGGTACGCCCCAGCGCCGACAGTACACGCCGAAATAGGCGTCTTCCTGCATCACCCTGAAATCACACCACAGCGCAAGCTCCATCCCGCCGGCCACGGCGGGGCCGGCCACGGCTGCAATGACGGGCTTATCGAGCTCGAGCCGCGACGGACCCAACGGACCACGGGGAATCTCGCCGCCGTTGCCGCGCGGCCCCGCGGGTGGAATATCAAGCTCTCCCAGCGGATAGCCCTGATCGAGCGTGCTGACGTACTTCAAATCCCAACCGGCACAGAAGGCGCCGCCTTCGCCATAGAAAACGGCGACGCGCGCCTCGTCGTCCGCATCGAACGCGAGAAAAGCCTGGGTCAGCGCATCGGCGCTCGAAGGATCCATTGCGTTGCGGGCCTCGGGACGGTTGTGAATGACGGTCCAGACGGGTCCGCTCTTTTCGATGCTGACAGTCATGATGGCTCTCCTTGGATTGCAGTTGCTGGTCAAGTACGCTTGTGATTGGATCGACGCGATTACTGCAGCTTGCCGATAAAATCGCGTACCAGCGCAATGCGTTCCGCTAACATCGGCGCCGCGCGATCGATGCGGACGCGATCGGGTCCGGCAAAGCGGATCCGGCCATCCTTTTGCATGAGGAGGATCAGCGCGCCCGCATCGAACGGCGGCCGCTTCACGAACTGGATGGTCGTCCGCTCCAGGCCGGAATCGATCTTGGACACCCCGAGCGGTTTCGCCTGCAAGCGCAGGCGATGGCAGGCGAGCAGCGCGAGCGCCTGGTCGGGCGTGGGTCCGAAGCGATCCACGAGCTCTTCCTGGATCCCTTCCAATTCTTCCGCGGTCTCCGCGCTGGCGAGCCGCTTGTACAACACCAGCCGCTCGTGCACGTCGTCGCAATACCGCGTGGGCAGCAGCGCCGGCACATGGAGGTTGATTTCGGTCGTGACACCGAGCGGCTCGCCGAGATCGGGCTCGCGCCCGGACTTCAACGCCGACACCGACGCACGCAGCATGTCGTTGTAGAGCTGGAAGCCCACCTGCTGCATCTCGCCGGACTGTGATTCGCCGAGGACTTCGCCGGCGCCGCGGATCTCGAGGTCGTGCATCGCCAGATAGAACCCCGAGCCCAGGTCCTCCATCATCTGGATCGCCTCGAGGCGCTTCTTCGCCTGCGCCGACAGCGCATCGAGGGGCGGCGTCAACAAGTAGGCATAGGCCTGGTGGTGCGAGCGGCCGACGCGGCCGCGCAACTGGTGAAGCTGCGCGAGGCCGAAGCGATCGCTGCGGTCGATGATGATCGTGTTCGCCGTGGGCACGTCGATGCCCGTTTCGATGATCGTCGAGCACACGAGCAGGTTGACGCGCTGCTGATAGAAGTCGCGCATCACGTGCTCGAGGTCGCGCTCGGCCATCTGGCCATGCGCCACGGCGATGCGCGCCTCGGGCAACAGCTTCGCCAGCGTTTCGGCGCGGGTGGCGATGGTGTCGACTTCGTTGTGCAGGAAATAGATCTGGCCACCGCGCTTCAATTCGCGCAGTGCGGCTTCGCGCGCGATGCCAGGCGAATAGCTCGCGACAAACGTCTTGATCGCCAGCCGGCGCTGGGGCGCCGTGGCGATCACCGAAAAATCGCGGATGCCTTCGAGCGACATCGCCAGCGTGCGCGGGATCGGCGTCGCGGTGAGCGTCAGCACGTCGACTTCCGCGCGCAGGCGCTTCAGCAGTTCCTTCTGCCGGACGCCGAACCGGTGCTCCTCGTCGATGATGACGAGCCCCAGGTTCTTGAACTTGACGTCGGATTGCAGCAGCTTGTGCGTGCCGATCGCGAGATCGACACGCCCGCTCGCCAAACCCTCGAGCGCGACCTTGGTTTCCTTCGCCGAGCGAAATCGCGACAGCTCCGCGATGTTCACGGGAAAATCGGCGAAGCGATCGGAGAACGTCTGGAAGTGCTGTTCGGCCAGCAGCGTGGTGGGCACCAGCAGCGCCACCTGCTTGCCGTCGGCGAGCGCGACGAACGCCGCGCGCAGCGCAACCTCCGTCTTGCCGAAGCCGACATCGCCGCAGACCAGACGATCCATCGGCTTGCCCGACGTCATGTCGCGGATCACGGCCTCGATGGCCGCGGCCTGGTCGGGGGTCTCCTCGAAACCGAATCCTTCCGCAAAGAGCTCGTAGTCGTGCGGCTTGAAGCCGAAGGCGTACCCGGTTCGCGCCGCGCGTTGTGCGTAAAGGTTCAGCAGTTCCGCCGCGGTATCGTGCGCCTGCTGCGCCGCCTTCTTCTTCGCTTTTTCCCACTGGCCGCTGCCGAGCTCATGCAGAGGCGCGGCGTCGGGCGACGCGCCGCTGTAGCGGCTGATGAGATGCAGGTTCGAGACGGGGACGTACAGCTTCGCGTCATTGGCGTAAACGAGTTGCAGGAACTCATTGGGTCCATCCCCCAGGTCGAGCGTCAGCAGGCCCAGGTAGCGGCCGATCCCGTGCTGTTCGTGGACCACCGGGTCGCCGATCCGCACCTCGGACAGGTCGCGCACCATCGCGTCGACGTTCGAGCGCTTGGCGGCCTCGCGCGCCGTCCTGCGCACGACGCCCGAATACAGCTCGGCTTCCGTCACGAACGCCATGCCGCCGTCCGGCCACGCAAAACCGGACGCGATCGGCGCGGTCACGAGCATCACGTGCTCGATGCTTCCGACGAACGCATCGAAGGTATCGCCGAGCGCCGGGAGCAACCCGTATTCCGCGAAGTAGTGCTGCATCGTCTCGCGGCGGCCGGCGCTTTCGGCGACGATCGCGACGCGCAGTTCGGTCGTCGCGATGAAGCGCTTCAAGGCGGTGAGCGGATCGTCGGCACGCCGATCGACCTGGACGGGCGGCAACGCATTCGTGGGGCCCGCGGCGTTGCCGCCCAGTTCAACGCGGCCGAAGCTCTTGATGGCGCCGTTGAAGGCATCGGCCGGAAGGAACAACTCCGTCGGTGGCAGCAGCGGCCGCGCCTTGTCGCCGCGCAGCAGCCGATAGCGCGACTCGGTGTCCTGCCAGAAGCGGTCGATGGCGCCGCGGACGTCGCCATGCAACGCGACCGTCGCCGTCGGCGGCAGGTAATCGGCGATCGTCGCCGTCGCGTCGAAGAAAAGCGGCAGGTAGTATTCGATGCCGCCGGGGACGATGCCGTTCGAGATGTCCTTGTACAGCGCCGATTTCGACGGGTCGCCTTCGAACACTTCGCGAAAGCGGCCGCGAAAACGCGTGCGGCCGGCATCGTCCAGCGGAAATTCGCGCGCCGGCAGCAAACGCACGTTCGGAACCGGATAAAGCGTGCGCTGCGTATCGACGTCGAACGTCTTGATCGTCTCGATCTCGTTATCGAAGAGATCGATGCGGAACGGTAGCGTCGATCCCATCGGAAAGAGATCGATGAGCCCCCCGCGAATGCTGAACTCGCCCGGCGAGACGACCTGCGTCACATGCGAATACCCCGCCAGCGCCAATTGGGCGCGCAGCGCATCGACGTCGAGCGTTTCGCCCTGCGTGAGGAAGAACGTGAACGCCGCGAGATAGCTCGGCGGGGCGAGCCGATACAGCGCGGTGGTCGCGGCGACGACGAGCACGTCGCATTCGCCGCGCGCCGCGCGATACATCGTCGCGAGGCGCTCGGACACGAGGTCCTGGTGCGGCGAAAAGTGGTCGTACGGCAGCGTCTCCCAGTCCGGCATCAGCGCGACGCGCAGCTCCGGCGCAAACCACGGGATTTCCTCGGCCAGCCGCTGCGCCGACAGTGGATCCGCACTGACGATCGCGATCATCCGCTTGGCCGCGGCGGCGCGGCGGGCGAGTTCGGCCAGTGCAAGCGCGTCGGACGATCCCGCGAAGGCGCCGGCGCCGGTCCGGCGCCCCGGTGCCGGCAGCTCCGGAATCAGTGCGGGAAGCGAAGGTGGCGCGACGGTCGCGGCGACCGGCGGCGCGGCCAGGGATGTCGCGTCGGTATTCAAGATGCAATTATACCGGCGCGACTTCCTGGAATCCCCGAGCGGCTAAGCGCATATACTGGATAGATGCCTGCGACTCTCAGGGTGTCTCCGTACGTGCTGCTGACGCTGTCGCCGCTGTTCTGGGCCGGTAACTGGATCATCGGCCGCGGCCTGCATGCCGATATTCCGCCGATGGCGATGACGTTTTTCCGGTGGCTGTTCGCCATCGTGATCCTTGCGCCGTTCGCCTGGCGGCACGTGAAGCGCGATTGGCCGATCCTGCGCACGCACTGGAAGTTCCTGGTGGTGCTGGGCGCGATCGGCGTCGGCACGCACAACAGCCTGGCGTACCTCGGGCTCAATTACACGACGGCGACCAACGGTGTGATCCTCAATTCGTTCATTCCCGTGATGATCGTGACGATGTCGTGGCTGTTCCTGCGCGAGAAGCTGCAGCCGATGCAGCTCGTCGGCGTGGCGATTTCGCTGGCGGGCGTGTTGACCATCCTGTCGGAAGGACAGCTGCAGACCCTGCTCGGGTTTCGTCTCAACATCGGCGACATCTTCATCATCCTGTCCATGGCGATGTGGTCGGTCTACACGATCATGCTGCGCTGGCGGCCGCGCGGGCTCAACGTCATCTCGTTCCTGTGGGTCGTCGGCATCATCGGCAACACGTGCGTGCTGCCGCTGTGGCTCGGCGAAATGGCGCTCGGCCATTTCATTGCGTGGTCATGGACGAATCTTGCGGCGCTGCTCGCCGTCGCTCTTTGCTCGTCGGTGCTTGCCTATCTGTTCTGGAACCGCGGCGTCGAGGAAGTCGGGGCGAACGTGGCCGGCCTGTTCGTGCATCTGATGCCGGTCTTCGGCATCGTGCTCGCGTGGCTCTTCCTGAACGAAGAGCTCGCGCCCTATCATGTCATGGGCATCGTGCTCATTCTCTCCGGCATCTGGCTCACCAGCCGATATGGACGCCGCCGCCCGGATGTCGACGAAGCGGCAGCCGTGGGGACCGATTGAACGGGAATGACGACAATATCGGCGGCAGCATCGGCGACGCGGATCGCGTGGCGCTGCAACAGCGCATCGTGGCGCTGAAGATGGAGCATCGCGATCTCGACACCGCGATCGCGCGGCTGGAAATCGATACCGAGCACGACGAGCTGCAGCTGCGCCGGCTGAAGCGCCGCAAGCTGCTGCTGAAGGATCAGATCGCGCGGCTCGAGCGGCAGCTCGACCCGGACGTGCTGGCGTGAGGGTCGGATTCGAATTTCGTCAGCGAAGAGTTCGTGGCACCGTTACGCACCGGCTCAGAGCAAGCGAAATTCGAGTCTGACCCTCATTTCCGTTGCATCAGCCCGGGACCCGGCCGTACTTGTCGTCGAAGCGGACGATGTCGTCCTCTTCGATATAGTCGCCGCACGCGACTTCGATGATGGCGAGCAGATCGGCGCTGCGGTTCTCCAGCCGGTGCTGCGTCTCGACCGGAATGAATGTCGATTCGCCTTTCGGCAGGTCGAACACGCTTTCGCCGCAGGTACAACGGGCCGTGCCGCGCACGACGACCCAGTGCTCGCTGCGCCGATGGTGCAGCTGCAGCGACAGCGATGCGCCGGGCTTGACCTCGATCCGCTTGATCTTGAATCCGGGGCCTTCCTCGAGCACCGTGTAGGTGCCCCAGGGCCGCGAGACGGTTTTGTGCAGCCGATACGAATCGTGGCCGCGTGCCTTCAATTCGCCTACGACTTCCTTCACGCGCTGCAGGTGGTCGCGATGCGCGATCAGCACTGCGTCGGGCGTGTCCACGATGACCAGGTTTTCCACGCCGATGGTGGCGACGACCCGATCCTCCGAATGGACGAACGTGCCGCGCGTGTCGATCGTCACGCGCTCGCCGCGGCCACGATTGCCGTCGCCATCGGCATCGGACAGTTCCGATATCGCCTGCCACGAGCCGACATCGCTCCAGTCGAACTCGCCGCGCACCACGGCGACCAGGCCATCGGCCGCAGCGCCTTCCATGACCGCATAGTCGATGGATAGATCCGGCGCGGTGGCGAAGCTCGCTGCATCGATCTCGAGCATCGCGTCGTTGGCCCGTGCCGACAAGGGTTGCCAGACGGTACGCGCGGCGGCGACCACGGCAGGCGCGTAGCGGTCGAGCGCCTCGAGAATGGCGCGCGGAGAGAACGCGAACATCCCCGCGTTCCACACGTAGTTGCCTGCAGCGAGAAATTCGCGCGCCTTGGCAAGCGGCGGCTTCTCGACGAATCGCGCCGCCGAGAACGCTCGCGCACCCAGCGCCGCGCCGCATTCGATGTAGCCAAAGCCCGGTTCCGGCAACGTCGGCGTGATCCCGAAGGTGACCAGCATTCCAAGGCGCGCCAGCTCCGCTGCGCGAGTGACCGCGGCGGCGAACGCAGCTTCATCGCGGATGAGGTGGTCGGCGGCAAGCACCAGCATCACCGCATCGTCGCCGTAACGAGCGCGCACGAGCAGCGCCGCCAGCGCCACGGCGGGTGCGGTATTGCGGCCGTAGGGCTCGAGCAGATACGCCGCGTCCGACGGCTCGCTGGTGCCCAGTCCCGCGTACACGTCCTTGGTGCGGAAGTAGTAATCGCGATTGGTGACCGTCACCAAGCCGCGCGAGCCAGGAATCGCGGTCGCGCGGGTTGCGGTCTTGCCGAGCAACGTTTCGCCGTCCGGCAACGGCATGAACGGCTTGGGCGCCGCTTCACGCGACAGCGGCCATAGACGGGTCCCCGCGCCGCCGGACAGGATGACCGGGACGATGGGGGTATCAACGCGTTTGTTCATCGCTTGTCTGGGCTTGTCAGGGCTTGTCACACCGAATGGCACGAATCTTAACGCGAACGTCTCCCGGCGTTGAGTTCTGCTCCGGCGCCCCCATGTTTTCCGGCGATACCGGACGCCGAAACACTTGAATGCACACGCAAATCGAGACGAGCCAAGGGCGCTGGTACAATGATGTCTGTCGCGCTGCCGTTGTTTCCGGTAGGGTGCGCCGATCGATCACCGGGGGTGAACTGGTCTCGACGGGGGTAGTGAAGCAGCTTGGGGCATGCCGAGGTGTTGGTCCTCGTAAAACCCTGACAATCGCAAACTTAACTGCGAACGACGAAACCTACGCTCTGGCGGCTTAATCCCGCTGGACCTTGCACCGGGCGGCGCTCAGCCCGGGTGAAGCTGGCAACAGTGTAGTCACGGCAAGGACATTTCGAGCGATCGCGCCCACCCGGGTCACTTGGGTGAGGCGCTAAAGCAAGGTGACTGGTCCCGCCATCGTCTGTCCGTCAACGGTGTCGGGATGAGAGCCTGAATGACGCGACTAAGCATGTAGTCCTGACTGTGGAGCGCTTCCGGACGCGAGTTCGATTCTCGCCACCTCCACCACATAGCACCATGAGAACCCGCCAGGTGCGGGTTTTTCATTTCTTCTTGCCCGTTTGCTATAACGCGGGCCAGTTCGCGTCCGTTCGCCTCTAATCGCCAAAATCAGCGTAACGGGAGGGGTAACCGAAACGTCGGTAACGGATTCCCGGCGAGAGAACCGAAGCGAGCATGGCCAAGCACCTATTGACCGGCACGCACGTGCGCAACGCAAAGCCGCGAGTCAAATCGTATAGGCTGAAAGATGGCGTGGCTTGTTCCTGTTCGTGCCACCGTCCGTTGTCCGAGCTTGGCAATATCGTTGCCTGTTCGCCGGCAAAGCGCAGACCGAGACCCTCTTTGGTTGAACGGGTGTTCAAACGGGATTCGTTGCGAGCCGGCAAAGCCAGTGCAAGAATGGAGTTTCGAGTGCCCTCAAGTTATGGGGACGGGACGACCCATAGCTATGAATTCCAACCGGATCGCCGCTTGGTTACGCTGGACCGCAACCGCGCTGTTGCTTCTAGGCGTGGTGGTAGTCGCTTACGCAATGCGGGCGACATCCTCGCCCGACGCTCTGGTCACCGCGACCAAGATCGCTGCCGCCGCATTCGGTCTCCCCGCTGCCATCGCGTACGCGGTTGCCTATTGGATCGATGCGCGCGGGGAACGGTTCGAGGCTGACCGAGCGCGCGACAGTGACGACGACCACAATCATCCAGGTCTGGGTGCAAGCTAATGACGGACGCGCATCCGACTAGGCGATGATGGAGATGATTGCATCGGTTTCCCACCGTACAGACTCGCGTAAAGGCACCCCCATAAGGTACGCTGTATTGGAGGGTACCGCTCCGCGATATTTGGAGCGCGGTCGGAGGCCGAAAATGAGTCACCTCGAGTGGGTGTTGGTCGGGTTTGCCATCATTGCATTCGCGGCGGTGGCGGTAGTCGTTGGAGTCTTGCTCACACGTGACCGTGGCGCCGACTCGCACAACGAACCGGGCGAGAATCAGCGTGCGGGATTCAGTCATCAGCGGGGGTCGGTGCCCGGTTCCTCCTCGAAGGATAAGAACCGCTGAGCCGCGATTCGGAAGCGCGAATCGATCGCCGGGAGCATCGACGCTGAATATCGCGTTGCGGGGCCGGGCGCCCATAGTCGAGAAGATTCCCATCATTTTCCCCGCCCGAACATCCATCGGATAACGTCACCGATCCCGAACGTCGTGCGTGTAGACGCGGTTCTAGAGCGCGCCTTTTGGATTCGTGAGCCAGCCGAACCCGCGCGCGCCTTCACGCCGATGATGGCGCGATGAATCGCCGGGGTGACGTCCGAGCCGAGATCATCCGTCGCAAGGACGGCGTCCGGAATGCGAACTTCATGGCGGTCCCCCTTGCGCGGGTGAGCTTCGGAGTCTGCCCAGCCCGCGCCCCTTAGCCGTGGGGCGGCGCATATCTCACCGAAGGCCACGCAGGAGAGTTCATGGCAACTGGCCGCACAGCGCCAAAGAGCATCGACGAATACATCGCGGCGTTCCCTCCCGAGGTGCGGGCGATTCTCGAACGGGTACGATTGACGATCAGCAACGCTGCGCCCGGTGCGCAGGAAGGTATCAGCTATCAGATCCCGACGTTCACCCTGCATGGTGCTTTGGTGTATTTCGCAGCCTTCAAGAATCACATCGGCTTCTATCCACCGGTCAAGGGCGATGTCAGATTAGAGAAGGCGATTTCGAGCTATGCGGGAGAGAAGGGCAATCTGCGCTTTCCGCTCGATCAACCGATCCCATACTCCTTGATCGAAAGAATTGTGAAGTTTAGAGTGAGGCAGAACTTGGCGACGGCGGTGGCAAGGGCCACGAAGGGGAAACGCCGGTGAGTGGAGGACGCTTCATGGTGCGTCCGCGCCGCCTAACCCGGGTGCTCAACCGGGCGGACACCATCTTCTTGCTTGTCACCGTCGGCGCTGCCCGCCGGCTAGCTTGATACGTTAGGCGCTCTGCACCGATTTGATCCCCACATGAACCCAATCAAGAAGACGCTAGCTATGGCAGCAATGCCTATCGCTCAGGCAATCGTCCGAAACGCTCCTCCGGGTCGTTTGAGAGAATTCGTGTGGCGCTGGGGTAAGTGGCGCTCGAAAAACTTCGTCACCGAGGCCAATGGCGTCATCGTTGCCGGGAATACCCTCGATCTGATCCAAGGGTACTTATACTGGTTCGGAGCCTGGGAGCCCAACCTGACAGACTTTATTACGCGCAGGATGAACGAGGCGCCTCATCGAACCTTCGTAGATGTCGGCGCGAACATTGGCTATTTCTCTATCCTCGTTGCGAAGCGCTACCCGCGATCCAGCGTAGTTTCGATTGAGGCATTCCCGCCGACTGTCGAAAAACTCCGTTCGAGCGTAAGACGCAACGCGCTCGAGAATCTTCGTATCATTGCGGCTGCTGCCAGTGACACTCGGGGCACGCTAGAACTCTTCTACGCCGGGGACCTTAACGAAGGTGGAACGACATCTGTGCCAGGGAAGTTCAAGGCCAAAGCACTTGCAGTTGCTAGCGAAACGCTATCCGAAATGCTCACGGACGCCGAGATGGCGGCCACCCGTCTCATAAAAATCGATGTCGAAGGCGCGGAGGCACGTGTCATAAAAGGCCTGGCTCCGAAATTGGCTCTTCTCCCAAAGGACGCGGAGGTAGTGATCGAAATTTCCGCCGATTCGATGGAGAATTCAAAGTTTATCTTCGATACGTTCAACGCTCACGGCTTTCATGCGTATGAACTTGAGAACAACTACGACCCGCTTTCATACCTGTATCCGCACGCCCCAAGAGGGGCTGAGAGACTGAGCGCCATTCCATCGAAGCAAACCGACGTGATATTTTCGAGATTCGATGTCGAGTGTTTATGACCGGGAAGCCAGGTTGCGCCTAACCCATTCCATCGAGCGGACCTGCACGTAGGGAAATCCGTTGCCGAGACTGCCTTGGGAGAGGACCATGCGCTACGTGCGCGATGCTTGTCCTGCGTTCAACCGGAAGCGCCGAAAAGGGCCAGCCAGTAAAGCCGCCAACGCAAACCGTCGCGCCATCTTCGATTTGAAGGGGTGACAGCAGGGGTAAGGGCACGCGCTTCGGCGTATCGCCTTCAATTTCCCCTATGCGGAAATGTCGAGTTCGATTCTCGCCACCTCCCCCATTTCGACCCTGTGAAGAACCCGCCTTGCGCGGGGGTTTCGCTTGTGAGCGTCACCGACCCGTGTCCTCGCAGGCGAACGTTGAGCGGCTAAACCCGTTGACCGCCCGGATCAGACGAATGGGTGTCGCAATCGCCTGGTTGCCGGTCGGGCTGTGCATGGGGCGACGGTCACTCTTTCTTGAGGAAGGCTCGTATCTTCACTACGGCATTTCCGACTTCCGCAATCGCCGCGCGAAGCTCATCCGGCGTGCATTTGAGCTTTGTCGTCCAATAATGAAGCTGCCAGGGCTCCTCCAGACTAACGAAGTCATTGTCGAGCCCTGTCTGTTTGCCCTTCTCATCCGTCATTTGCCGCCCGCTAATGTCAAGGCAATGTTTTGTTCCGAATCGGCGGATGCGCTCGCCGACGAAATGCGGGAGACAGTTTGACACTTTGCATCGCGTTTCCTCGCTTAGTCCCGGCGGGTCTGCACCGGCGGGCAGCACTAATATAGTCGCTACCGCGCGAACAGCATTGCACCTTTGTTCAAGTCAATGCGGGACGTGCAAACGCCGGCGGGGTCAGCTTGCCACGCGGTAACGTAAAATGGACGTGGGCTATCCGCTCATCGCGATGAGACCGCGCACAACACATGACGCTTGCCGGGTTCATCAATGAAAATCTTGATTCGATCCTGACCGAATGGGAGGCATTCGCGCTCACGCTGCAGCCCGCCGCTGAGACGGCGACGGCGCTGGCGCTGCGCAATCACGCGAAGGAAATATTGCAGGCGATGGCGCGCGATCTCGAGCACGCCCAGACGGACCGGCAGCAGGCCGACAAGTCGAAAGGGTGGGCGCCGAATCTGGAGGGCAAGGAAACAGCCGCCGCCGCCCACGGCGCGCTCAGGCACGTCGTGGGCTTCGACCTGCGCCAGCTGGCCGCGGAGTACCGCGCATTGCGGGCCAGCGTTCTCAAGCTGTGGCGCGAGCACCGGTCCATGCAGGAGGACCCGATGCTGACCGAAGTGACCCGGTTCAACGAGGCAGTCGACCAGGCATTGGCGGAATCGGTCGCGCGCTACTCGGACGAGATGGCGCGTTCGCGGGATACGTTCCTGGCCATCCTGGGCCACGATCTGCGCAGCCCGCTGAGCGCGGTGTCGATGTCGGCACACTACCTGGCGACGCCCGGCAAAGTGGGGACCGACGAGCTGCGCGCCGTGCTGCTCATCAAGCAAAGCGCGCTGACCATGAATCTGATGATCCGGGACCTGCTCGAGTACACCCGTACACGGCTCGGCAAAGGTATTCCCGTTGCGCCCATCGCGTGCGATGTTGCGCACATTTGCGAGGCCGCGCACGACGAGGCGCAGGCGGCACACCCCGATCGTGTCTTCGATCTCGAGATGGACGGCGACCTGCATGCGGAAGTCGACCGCGCCCGGTTGGGGCAGGTGCTGTCCAACCTCCTCAACAACGCGGTCCAGCACGGCAAGAGTGGAATGCCGATTACGCTGCTCGCGCGCGGCGAGGCGGACAGCGTGACCATCAAGGTAACGAACCTTGGGCCACCCATTCCGGCGGAGGCGTTGCAGGTGATTTTCAACCCGCTGGTGCAAGTTCAGTCCGAAGATCCCAAAGCCGGCCCACTGTCGACCAGTCTCGGGCTCGGACTGTTCGTCGCCCGCGAAATCGTCGTCGGGCACGGCGGTACGCTGCGGGCGGAATCGGAGGTGCAGGGGACCGTGTTCACGATGGTGCTGCCGCGGACCTTCAAGGGTCGCGGAAGGCTCGGGCCATAGAGCGCCACGCGTCAGTACCGACCCCACTAGCGCCAGCAAAGCCAGCGGCCGCGGCGCGAGGCCGCTTGCTTTCACACATCTGATTCCGGCGATGGTCAAGCCTTAAAAACTCGGGCGAATGGACTACACGGAATAACGGTGTCGCCTACTTGCCTCGAATCGGCATGGCGCCTAGTCTATGTACGGTATCGGACATAACAGCAACGCCCGCTTGCGGGCAGTCTATTTCAGGGGGCCGACGTCCGTACCGAAGTCGTGGGGTTCGCCAAATGGAAACGACAGCTTGGGCATTGATCGTACTGTTGTGCGTTGCCTACATCTCTGTTATCGCGATGGCGGCCCTATCCCTCTCGGACTGGGATGACGGCGAATGATGGCTGGCGTGGATCGCATCGCGCATAAGTGCTTGCGTAGGCGATGGCATCGCCGCCCTCAACCACGGCGCCCTGTGTTTCCATCGGTCTCCCGCAGCTTTTGCATTGGACCGGGCCGGCAATAGCCTCGGTGACGAGGTATTGGTGCACCTCGCCACAAATTCGACATTTGGCCATGGCCCAGATGACACCGTTCCCATCGCCATGCATGCGCACCGTCAGCATGAGCCGGTCCCTCCGGAAAAGTGCTGTGGGCTGGAACGTATAGGGGGCCGGACCGAAATTCAACCAGTCAGGCCGCTCATGATCTGACTTCCGTTGTCGTGGCGTGCAATTCGGACGGTGCGTCCTGCCCTGACCGGATAGCGGCCGCGTATCGTCGTGGCATACTCGGCCGCCATGTAGGCTGCCGCGCCGATGGGAGAGGATCTTGCCAACACCACGCCTTCGTTTTTGGTCGTACGTCGCCGCGTTTTCCGGACGAAGCCAACGGGCTGCCGCGCTGCCGGACCGAGGCGCAGCGCGTCACCACACCTTCTGGGTGCGGTCCGCCGCGTTCGCCTTCGCGTCCCTCTTTGCGCTCTGCGCGGCCGCTTCGACCGTCGAGGTCGTTGAGTACTACAACGCGAGCCAGGATCATTACTTCATAAGCTCGTTGCAGGCCGACATCAACGCGCTGGATACGGGACAGCTCAAAGGCTGGACGCGCACCGGCAGGACCTTCGGTGCGTACCCTCAGGCCACCGCCGGGTCGAGCCCGGTCTGTCGCTTTTACATTCCCCCCGCGCAGGGCGACTCACATTTTTATTCCGCCTCGCCGACGGAATGCGCGCAGACCCTCAGTATGTTTCCCTCGTTCGTCGAGGAGTCGGCCGCGGTGATGTACATCGACCTCCCGGACACAACCACCGGAGCGTGTCCGGTGGGCGATACGCCGGTGTACCGGGTATGGGACAACCGCGCCGATACGAATCATCGCTACACCACCGACAGCAGTGTGCGCGCCCACATGGTCGCGCAAGGATGGGTCGCCGAAGGCTATGGACCGGATCAGGTGATCATGTGCGCGCCGCCGGCTTCTCCATCGGCCTTCGTTCCGCCGCCGTGCAAAGGCAATAATCCGAAGGTCGCGGTCCCCGGCGGACCGCATGGCATGTATGTGTGGAATCCGAACCATCGATCCGCCGCTTACCAGAGTGCGCTTGCGAACGACGTCATCGGCAAGGATCCGACGCTCTGCGGCGCAAGCCTCGTCATCTACTGGTCGGACGTGGAAGCCACCAAGGGCGTTTTCGATTGGAGTTCCGTCACGGCGGCGGCCAAGCCTTATACCGATGCGGGCCTTACAGTCAATCTGCTCTTCTCCGATGTTACCGAGGGACTGGTGAATACGGTGACGCCTGCGTGGGTGACCGATCCGGTCAGCAAAGGCGGCGCTGGCGTTCCCACCGTTTCGTGCGCGGGCCAGCCGTCGATCCCGGTTTACTTCAACGCCGGCTACGAAGCTGCCTGGGGGGCATTCATCGCGGCTGCCGTGCATCAGTTCAGCTTTTCGAATTCAGCGCTTGCCGCCAGCGTTGGCTACATGCGCTTTGCAACCGCCGGCGGTGCCGAAGCGCTGCCGCCGCCAGGCTATAACGACGGGGCTGCCTGCGAAGCGCTATGGACGGCAGCCGGCTTCTCGTACAACGTCTGGAACACGCACGAAGCCAATATCATCAATGCGATGGGCAGCCAGCCCACCGACAAGCAGATCATGGTGTCGCTGCCCTTCATCAGCGGCGGTCCGGATGTTTACGCCGTTGCGAATCTGGGTGCAGCCGTGGCCGCTGCGAGGCACGTCGGGTTTTCCTTCGAGAATCTCGGCGTCAGCAATGTCGCGGTGCCTGGGTCGACTCCCGGCCCGTGCAATCCTCTCGCGCAGATCGTCAACCTCCATTGGTGTCAGGCGTATACGACCTACGCTGGCCGGGTGCCGTTGGCACAGCAACCGATAACGGCAACCACTAGCACCTCGGTCGCGACGATGGACATCGGTAACCTGCTGCAATACGCGCTGGCCAACAAGATTCAGATCTTCGAGCTCTATCCGGAGGAATGGCTCCAGGCCGATTCGCCTACTTCCCCGGGATTTGTGGCCGCCAATCAGGCCAAGTATAGGTCTGCGCTTGACGCGGCGTCATTGGTTCTGGGGGCAACGAACGGCCACTGACATTCTCGAACGACGGTGCGGAGCGATGCGCGCCTTATGCTGGCCGCACGGGACCGCGCCGGACACGACCTGCGCCAAAGAATCCGGATGCAGGTCAAAAACGGCTACCGGACGTTCTGCGCGCGGCCGTAACCTGTAGCGATGTTTCTCTTCTTTTCCAATCGGCTCGGGTGTCTCGGCTCGATCGCCGTTTCCATCGTCGTCACCCTCCTGCTTCTCTGGCTGTTCGGCATCCTGTAGCCTGCCGAATTGACGCCGATTGGGCCGCCAAATGGAGAAAGGCCGCAACCTGCGGCCTTTGTCGCTTTTCGCCCGAGCGGCAGCGAGTCAGTCTCGGCGCACTCGAGGACTAGCGCTTGCCTCCAAGGTGCTTGCCGTACATCTCGTTGAACACGGCGTAACAGGGACAGGCAATCGCTTCGAGCGCGGGGCGATTCAGCACGTGGACGACTCCGCGACGGTATTGGATGAAGCCCCGCCGTTGGACAACGCCCGCCGCTTCGGTGACGCCTGCGCGCCGGACACCCAGCATCTGCGCGAGAAATGTGTGGGTAAGCGGAAAGGTATCGGAGCCGGCGCGATCGTGCGTCATCAACAACCAGCGCGCGAGACGCGCTTCCAGCTGGTGAAATCGCCCGCAAGCGGCAGTTTGCGCGATCTGCGCCATCAACACGTAGAGGTACGTGTTCACCACCCGCCCGAAGCCCGGACGTTCCCTGGACGCGCGCCGAAAATGCGGGACGCTCATGCGCAATGCGCGACCTCCGCCCTGGACCAGGCCCTTGAGCGGGGAAGCGTCGATCCCGAGCACCAGCGTGATTCCGAATACGCCTTCGTTGCCCACGAGGCCCACTTCCAGGCTCTCGGAAGCACCTTTGGGCGTGATCAGCGAGATATAGCTGGTGGTCGGAAAATAGACGTGCCGGATAGGTTCATCGGGTTCGGATAGGACGTCTCCAAACGACAGCTCGACCTCATCGCATGACTTGAGGATGGGACCGCGTTCCCGGTCTGTTAGCGCGGCCAGCAGGCGATTGGTGCGTGTGGGAGCTCCGAGAGACGTAGTCATCCGGGCCTCAAGTGGCGTTGGCGATATCCAGCAAACGTCACAAGGAAATCCAATTGCCCGATGGCGAGTGATGAACGGTCGTTGCGACTATACGCATTTCGGCGATTTCGTTAAAACTGTGTTCGCTATCGAACACCAAATAGTACGCCACCGTACATAGTTGGTGAACGTCGGGGGAAGTGCTAGATTTTTTGTCACCTTTCCGTGTCGACCAAGGACGTCAAGCCTGCGCGACTTCTTCTTCATGGCGCGACGAATCTCTCGGCGATCGTGCGATGCGATGCCTGCGCCGACGTGTACAAGTATCCGGCGCTGGAAGCCGCGCAGATCCTCACGCAAAACGCCGCGTTGCGAAGCGCGAAGCGGCAAATTCTTACTGCGTTTCCGGACATTGTCGGACATCAACACGCGCGCGTCACCGCCAATGTCACCTTGCGCCAATTTCACCCGATGCGATCCAATGACGGCTGGATTCCTTGACCACGAAACTTGAAGGGCCGCTCAAGCGTGAGCTGCTGATTGGAGGCGAGCAGTACACGCTTACCGTGTCGCCCACCGGTTTGCTGTTGGTCCCGAAAGGACGCCGCAAAGGCCTGCAGCTTGGCTGGGCGGATCTGGTCAGCGGAGAGGCGGCGCTCGCAACCGCCCTTAACGCGTCGCTGGCAGCGTTAGCCCCGCGCCGGACGAGCAGCGCTGCTGCAACGAGCGTGGTCGCGGCGGACACGGGGAAAAAAGCCCGCAGAGGCAGGGCGAAATCCAGCAAATGACTATCATTCGGCTGCCCGGTGAACTTCGGCTTCCAGAATTCTCCGTTTTGACCGGATGCCGAACGTGAGCCTGGTCCGATGACAATCGGGAGAAGGAGCCAACATGGATCGTGACGAGCAAGCCATTCGGACACGCATCGAAACCTGGATAACAGCGACCAAGGCTGGCGACGCGACGACCGTTCTCAGCCTCATGGCAGACGATGTCGTCTTTCTCGTGCCCGGGAAATCACCGATGCGAGGGAAATCGGCATTCGCCGCCGGCCAGGACGCCATCAAGGAATTCACCATTGAGGCCAGCAGCGAAATCCAGGAGGTCAAGGTCATGGGAGACTGGGCCTATGCCTGGACCGCGCTCACGGTGGCGATGACGCCAAAGGCAGGAGGCACCACGGTGAAACGCGCTGGCAACACGCTGTCCATTTTTCGCAAGTCCGCCGGCACGTGGTTGTTGTTCCGCGATGCCAACATGCTCGCGGCCGTGCCGGGATAGACAATGGCGGGCCGGCCGCAACGACGCAGGAGGGGCGGCCATCCTTTCGTACTACCAACGCTTCGAAAGCGCGGTCACGCTTGTTCTGGCGCTCGTCGTCGGTCGACAGTGCTGTATCGGCTCAGGACCGGAGCGCCTTGGGGGAAGATCGCGGTTTGAGCTCTAGCGACGAAGTCTGGAATGGATCATCCGTACCGCGGCCCGTGGGCCGTGCCAGCCTTCGAGTCTGATCCTCTTGCCCGTGAAGAAGGTGTTGTCGACGAAGAATTGCTCGAGTTGCACGCGTAACGGCTTGGGCAAGTCAGTGGTGGCCTTGATGTCACCGACCGAATTGCTCCATGCCGGCAAAGCGATTACCCGATTGTTTTCTTCGCGTTTGCCACCTTGCACCTGCGACAGCGCGACCATGCCGAGTATTCGACATGGAAGGAGGACGCCGGGGTAGGTTGGAGAGTCGTGGACGACGAGCGCATCCACCGGGTCGCCATCGCCGGCGCGCGTTCCGGGGATGAAGCCCCAATCAAAGGGGTACGCCAAGCCCGCGGGCAATGCGCGGCCTACCGTGAAGACGGAGTTCTTGGCGTCGTATTTCAGCTTCAACGTCGAACCGCGAGGTGATTCGACGATCACTTGGAGGTTGCCGTCCTCGTCGAACGGCGCAATCTCAATCAGCATCACCGGCACGGAAATCAGTTCGTGACCTGGCCGCTCGCGAGCGCGCGCAGCCACGGAAACACAAACCAGAGCCCCGCGTAAAGGAGAAGAACGAAGCAGGCGATCACGACGCTGATGCTCAGCTGGTCCGTCACGTGTAAGCTCACCACGAACACTTCGACCAGGATCGCCAGCATGAGCGGCACCATGGCCAGCGTCACCAAGCGCGACGTCAACTCCAGGAAATGCCGCGACACGCGACCTCGTTCGGCGATTCGGTGATAGGCGGCCGGCGCCATAATCAACGCGATCGACGTAACCACGAGGCCCAACGCACCGAGGTGCAACAGCTGGTGCCATCCAGGAATTTGCGCGAATGGTTGGCTAAAGACTGCGATGAGCTGAAAACCGAACAGCGCCTGAAGACCCGGCAACACCATTCGTGCCTCGTCCAATGCGATTCGTGCCTCGTCCTCCAGCGCTTCGCGTTTGGCCAAAGTCTCGCTGGCACTGTCGACCCTCGGTCGCGCCAGTTTCGACACCACGCCGCGCACTTTCGGTGTACCGGTCATACGCTACCGACCCGTCGTAAATGCGATGGTCTAGTTTCCGCGAAGATATCGGGGCAGCGAAGACAGCGCTGTCGGTGACGCGCGTGGAACGCTGTAGGACGGGCCCGAGACGCAGGCATTCCGGGCGCCCGAAGGAGCTACGTTTCCGGAAGGCGCTCCGCGATGGCCCTCAACAACGCTTCGATCTCGAACGGCTTCTGCAGGACGTGGATGTCCCGTGGCGGATTGTCCTCATCGGACAGCGGCATGCCGGTCATCAACACGACCGGAAGCGACGCGAACCGGTACTTCAGGACGCGGTGGAAATCGAAGCCGTCGACGCTCGGCATCCGGATGTCCGAGACGACGAGGCCGATCGCCGGATTCTCGTCCAGCGCATCGAGAGCCCCGCGAACCGTGGCCACGGCAATCGCGGGCTGCCCGTGCGACTCGAGAAGGATGGCGATACTCTCGGCAAAATCGAGGTTGTCGTCCACGACAAGGACCGTGCGCTTGGGCATATTCGAGTTGATCGCGGCAGGGGGGGCAATACTATGCACTGCGGGGACGAATTCACCTTACACTAATGTGCAAAACGGGAGGTCCCGCCCGCGAGCCGATGCGCACCATCGTCGCGGAGCCGGCATCCGGCGGCGCGGATCCTGCCGCAGCGTCCAGGTCCTGCCTCCAGGCGAAACACGTCATTCGGGGTTCCTCCCGGCGCGGCCTGCCACGCTTGCCACGGTTGCAATGAGCTCGAACGGCTCCACGGGCTTGGAAACATGAACGACAAAGCCGGCGTGCAATGCCTGCGCGCGGTCTTCAGCGCGGGCGAAAGCGGTAAGCGCAATCGCCGGCAGCGCCCCGCCCCTGGATGGTCCAAGCGCCCGTATCCTGCGCAGAAGCTCGAAGCCGTCGACGAGCGGCATGCCGATGTCGCTCACCAGCAGCTGGGGTCGCTCGCGCTCCAGGAGCGCAAGCGCTTCATCGGCGGCGCCGGCAGTGAAAACCTGCGCACCGCATCCTTCGAGGACACGTTTGACGAGGTCCCGGCCGTCCGCTTCGTCATCGACCACCAGTATGCTGACTCCCGAGAGATCCACGACGGGAAATTCCTTGGCTTCCCGCAGCAACATACTCGGATACACCCGCCGTGCGTCGTGCTTGCCGCTGTGCACCGCGACCAGCGGAAGGCGCACCGAGAACGTCGCGCCGCAACCCTCGCCATCGCTGGTGGCGGATACCGTGCCCCCATGCATCTCGACCAATTGCTTGACAATCGCAAGACCCAATCCCAGCCCGCCAAAGCTGCGCGTCGTCGACGCGTCTGCCTGCCGGAAGCGGTCGAATACGTGGGCGAGGAACGCGGGCTTGATCCCCATCCCGGAGTCCGCGACATGGATTTCGATGTGGGATTCGACGCGCTGCAGGACCACTTGCACCCTCCCTGCCTTCGGGGTGAACTTGATCGCGTTGGAAAGAAGGTTCCAGACGATCTGCTGAAGGCGGTTGGGATCCCCCGAAATCGGCCCCGCGGCCGGATCCAGGATTTTCTCGAGCCGAATGCCTTTCGCCTCGGCCGCCGGCCGCATCGTCTCGACGGCGGACTCGATGAATGCCACCGGTTCGACCGATTGGACGTCGAGGCGCAGCTTTCCCGACGTGATACGACTCATGTCGAGGAGATCTTCGATCAGCTGCGCCTGGGTCCTCGCGTTGCGCTCGATCGTCGAAATGCCTCGTTCCAGATCGGCTTCGCTCTTGGCGCCACGCCGCAGGATATGGGTCCAGCCCAGGATGGCGCTGAGCGGCGTTCTGAGCTCGTGGGAGAGGCTCGCCAGGAACTCATCCTTCATCTGGCTCATGCGCTCCGCTTCGCTGCGGGCGACCCGTTCGTTCTCGAGAAGCCGCGTGCGCTCTTCGGCCGCCGTTTGCGCAGCTTCGTAAAGTCGCGCGTTCTCGATGGCCACGACCCGCAACGCGTCCTCGGTCCGCCGGCGCTCGGTGATGTCCCGGAAACTCCAGACACGGCCAACGGCCTGACCATCCACGAACTGGATCCTGGAGAACAGCTCGAACGTTCTACCGTCGGCAAAGCTCAGTTGATCGAAGGTCTCTGCACGCGAATTGTCGTAGATGGCCTGTATCTTCGCGCGGAACGCGGCGGGGTTCTCGAAGTGCTGGCTGTTCCTCTCGACGAGCTCCTGATGACTGGCAGTCTCCATCATGGCGACAGGGATGCCCCACATCTGCTCGTACCTCCGGTTGTATCCGGTGACGTTGCCGGCGGCGTCGGTGACCACGATGCCGTCGGTCGTGGATTCAAGCGTGGCGCGCAGCATTACCAGCGACCGCGCGAGCTCCTCCGTCTTTCGCTCGAGCGCCTCCTTGGCCCGAAGCAGCTCTTCCTCGACGCGCTGGCGGGCCTGCAGAATGCTCTTGGCGTTCTCGATCGCAACGCGGCGCAGCAGCTCGTCTTCTTTCTCGGCTTGCACTTCAGGCGACTCCGAGAATATCCGCAGCGAGCGCAGTGCCCTGCACGCGCGCGCGGATCTTGGCAAAAGCGGTGTCGCGGCTCGTGGAGGTATCGTCACAAAACGGTGAGAATCCGCAATCGTCGGTGGTCCCCAGCTGGTCGAGGGGAATGTATTCCGCTGCTAGCAGCACGCGGTCGCGAACCAGCTCCGCCGTTTCGACCCGCGGGTCGATCGGGGCGACCACCCCCACGAATGCGCGCTGATCCGCCTTGATGTTCGCTCGTATGATCCGCAATACATGTTGCGGATCCTGCTCGCCGGCCAGGGCGATGTAGAAATTGCCTGCTTTCAATTCGAACAGGCTCGGCAGCAGTTCCGCGTAATCCACATCGGCGCTGTGGGTCGAGTCCCGATCTCCGCCGGGGCAGGTATGCACGCCGATACGCTTGCGGTCTTCGCCGGAGAACCGGGAAAGCGCGAGATTGTTGAGAACGATAAAGCTGTTCAGGAGACCGCCGGACCGATCGATCTTCATTGCGAGCCGACCCTCGGTGAAGTCGATCTGCACCTTGTGCGCGCCTTTTTGCAGGCAGCGGCGGATTTCCGCTTCGTGCTCGCGCAGCAGATCGTCGATGAATTCATCCCGCGAATACCCCCGGATTCCTTCTGCGGGATACATGAGGCTCAGCGCCGAGGGGGAAATCACCGCCTGCTTTACAGGCACCGTCGCGTAGCGCTGTGCGACCTCGAGATAACTGTCCGCGTAGCGCTTGTATCGGAACGGGCCGCTCGTGAGCCGCAGCATGCGGCGCGCATGTCCCGCCGCAAATGGAATCCTGAAGCCCTCCGCCGAGGTATTCGGAAGGCCGTGGACACAGTACGTCCAGAAATTGTGGTATTTCCTCTGCTCGCCGTCGGAGATTACCGGTGAGCCCGTCGCCTCGAACCGCGCGATCGTGTCGCGGATGGCCGCGTCGTACAGCGATTCCAGACCGGGATCGTCGCCACCCCTGCGCGCAACGGCGTCCACCAGGCCGAGGGGCCTGGGTATGCTTCCGATAGGCTCGGTAGGGATGGGCATTGTTATTGTCCTGTCTCACCGCGTTGACACTTGGGCGCAGCGTGGGAGGCACGATTGTTGTACTCCTACCTCTTCCCTATTCTAACGTCTTGTGGACAACCGTCTCGGCTGTGAGCCGCCCTCATCGGAGACAATGGCGGCACCGGTTCGATCGGGCAAAGTCAATTGGGTGGAATCAGACGGTATCGACGGGTTCCGCACGCCCGCGCTGTTCGCCGCCACTCGTTGTCGATGATGCGGGGAGCGCGCCGACGCCGGCTCGCCGTCCGAGGTTGAGCAGTTCCGCTTCGAGCCTGTCGAGCTCTTCGTCGCTGAGATCGCTCAAGTTGACGAATCCCGTGCGCGCTCCCTCGATCGCGCGCAGCAGCTCGTCGAGCTTGATATTGATGGCCTTCGTGTCCCGATTCTGTGTGCTTTGCAAAAGGAATACCATCAGGAAGGTGGCGATCGTCGTGGAGGTGTTGATGATGAGTTGCCACGTGTTCGAATAGTCGAAGTAAGGCCCGGTCGCCGCCCACACCACCACGAAGGCGATCGCCAGCAAGAACGCCAGCGGAGAGCCCAGCGCGCAGCTGGTCGCCGCGGCAAAGCGGCGAAAGAGATCACTCATCGATCCGCTCCCGCGTTCCGCCTTGCCGCGTCCGGTTCCCGTTGGATCAACGACGCCGTGATTTTGCACTGGCTTGCTCGGCGCGTGACGCGCCGATCGCCGTCTTCACATGATGGCGCTCTTCAGGCGGCGGCAGCACCGCCGCCATTCCGAGCGACTTGATCCACAATTCGCGGCACCACCCTTTGGTGTGATACAGGTGCTCGTCCTCTTCATCCTCCACCTGTTCACAGGCCTCCTTGAGGATCTTGCCTTGCGGGCCCGTCATTTTTTCCGCGCACTTGCCGAGAAGCTCCCAGTCAAGGTGATCCTTCGTCTCGGCCAGCACCACGCATTCGCAAGCCACCAGTTGCGCCGCCTCGGCGTTGCCCGCCGCGCGCGCTTCGTCCATCGCCGTGACCAGCGCAGTCCCCACTGTGCGCACGATGTCGCGGCCCGGCGTCTGTTGATCCGGATCGAGGTCCAGGGCCGCACAGACGTTGCGCAGGATCTCGACATGCGTGCGTGTCTGCTCCAGATATTTGCTCCATTCCTGGTGCAAGTCGTCGTTGATCGCGCATTGCACCGCGTTCTCATAAACCTGCACGCCGCCCATTTCGTGCTCCAGGGATTGCAGGACCAGTTCCGCCAATTGTTGCGCTTTCATCGTGACATCTCCTTTGTTTGGAATACTCACCCTCGTTCCAACGATGGAACTGCCGGGATGAATGCGAAACTAGTGGAGCCCTGGTTTACGCGAAGTCGGTGCGGCCGGTTGCGTCGTGTAGGACGACTCCGTTTGTCGCGGATTACGCAAAACAACGGCGCACCCCATCAACGGATGAAGTGCGCCGCGAGCACGCCGACGGAATCGCCGCTACAAACGGCCCATCAGCAGCAAGATCAGGAGGATCAATACGACGACGCCTGCGATTCCGCTGGGGTAGTAGCCCCAGCCGCTGCTATAGGGCCACGTGGGTAACGCACCGATCAGTATGAGAACGAGGATGATGAGCAGGATCGTTCCGATGGACATGATGTTGTTCCTTTTCGTAATGGAGCGAAGAACTGCGAAACGGCATCCAATGGCTCGCGGTATCGAAATTTGAATTCAGGCCTGCCGCCTGGCGCGAGTCGCACAATGACAAGCCGTCAGGTTCGGCGGCTCGCTACCGGCCGAGACTATCGCCGGCCATGACCCCTGCGGGGTATCGGCCGACAACCCGATTTTCGGTAGGAAGGGGACGACAGGGTATTGCCTGTCGGCAACTGAGCGCGGGCGGCGGAGCTCGAACTAGCCGCGTCGCGCGCCGAACGCTATCAGAAACACGATGAGGCACACGCCAAGCCAGGCTGGAAACAGGAGCAAGTCGGGGACCGGCCACTTGGGAAGAGTTCGCAGCAGGGGCGCCAGCAACAGCGAGCCAATCAGCGTTCGCCCGAGCACGGCGGAGGGAACGCGGCGCCTGAGGAAGGTGAGAATGGCCCCGGAGACAACGGCCGCGACGGCGGCCACGACCCCACCTTCGGCGGAGTAGGTGAAGGCAAACATAAGCCCGCCGGCGCAGCCGAATCGCTCGCACGCGGCGAGCACGTAAGCCTGGATCGCAAACCAGCCGACCCATGCGCCGACGATCCCGAGGAATGCGACGACAGCAATCGCCAGTGTAGTGCGTATTCCCATGGGGCCTGGTCGCTGCGCGTGGGCTCGCCATTACCGACGATGCCGCAGGCCCCATTGTATTTCGGTGCACGACGCTCTTCGCTCACCCGCCGATCGCGGGTTACGGGCGCGGGCGGTTGGCGCTCGCCACGCGGGTCGAGTCAGGCATCTGTAAGTCTGTGCGCAGCGCTCGAGCGGTTTGCCGCGCGAGCCGTTGCGCTGGTCGGAACGCGCCGGACTATGGCACCAAAAATCATTGATATTCAATGATTTAAATCGCAATACGATGAAACGTCCACTGCACTGGCGTCCTGCCGCCCAAACACGCGGATCCGTCAGCGATCGGCCAGCGACACGGTCTCACACTGGCGTCAATCCCGATGATGCACACCGGGAAGTGGAGATGGAGACGGAATACGGTGCCTCCATGTGGGCCGAAGTGAACGAGGATGGGAGCTGAGCGTGGGTACGGGGATCAGGAAAGTCATTGCGGATTTCGGGCGCCTGGCACAAAAGGCGGGACCTTATGTCCTGCTCGAGATCGTGCTCCCGGGAGGAACACTGTTCGCACTGTTGCTCTACCTGCATCGCACCGGCCAGCTGCGGGAGCTTCTGGATGCGCGTCTGATGGGGCGCGCCATGGTGCGCGCCGTCGCGAAGACGTTCGACCAGCTGGCGTACGGATTTCAGCCCGATCCGTTGCCCGCAACGCCGTATCGGGCACAGGAACGCGAGCAACTGAGACCGCTGGATTTGCGCCCGTCGCGTCTGCAGGTTCAAACCTAGCGGGAACAAAAAAGCGGCCGCGTTAAGCGGCCGCTTCGTCGTTAACACCGGACGAGGGGAGAGTCCTTTCCGTCGTCGAGTCAAATGCCTTCGCCTTGGGGCTGATAGCACGGTTTCTCGGACTTTCGCCCAAAGTCACCGGTAGACCGACTTCGGATGGTGTTGACGACAACTGCATGATCGCGCCGGGCACTGGGACCCGATCATCGGCCGATCTCCCAAACCCGTGTCGGCGGGGCGCCTACACGCGGCTCGCATGAATACGACCCGGCGGGGTGCCTACAGGCGCCGCGCAGGAATGCGACCCGAAAAAAAAGCGGCCGCGTTAAGCGGCCGCTTGGTCATGAACAGGAGACTCGGGAGTAGCCTCAATCCAGTGCCGGGGAAGATGCCTTCATCGCTGGGAAGAAGACTCGGCGCTTTGCAGTTGCCCGCTGCAGTGGCCGGTGGACCGGTAAGGACCTCGTTCAGGACAGCCCGATGATGCCGTACGCGTTGCGGCGTCCCTACCAGCGTGACCGCCATTCTGGTGTCGGATGAATCCTACGCATGCCAAATGCCGCGTGGGCGACGCGCATTGACGTGATGGCGGACGAAGGGGCTCGCCGTCGCTCAGACTTTCGAGAAACGCCACCAGATCCTCGGCGTCGTGCTGGGCGAGACCGAGCGGCTTCAGGATGCGTTCGCCGTCCGCATGCAAACGCTCTTCATCCAATTGCGAATAATGGCGGACCACTTCGCGCAACGTCGCAACGCTGCCGTTGTGCATGTAGGGCGCGGTACGCGCCACGTTGCGCAGCGACGGCACCTTGAATTCACCATAGTTGCGGTGATCGAGTGCAACGAAGCGCGTGCTGGTGGCGGTGGCCCGCGCGGGGTCGTCGTTGAAGGGACCGAGCAGGTTGTAGCGGCTTGCCTGCAGCTTCCGGATGCCTTCGTGACGGCCCGGATCCACGCGGCCAGGCTCGACGAAGAATGGAATCCCGATGTCGTGAAACTCACCATTCGACAAACGCGGACCGCCATGACAGACGCTGCAGTTGCCGGCACCGACGAAGATCGCGAGACCGCGTTGCGCGGATAACGGGTAGCGCGCCGCGGCAATGCGATCGCCGCGCGCGAGCGCATCGCGGAAATCGTCGAACGGCGTGCGGCCGGTCACGAGTGTTTCCTGGAATGCCGCAAGCGCCTTGGCAATGTCGACGGCGACGGCTTCGTCGGAGGCCGAGGGCGCGGCGCCGAACGCCGCGCGATAACGGGCGCGCAGGCCGTCGTCTGCGCGGATTGCCGCCGCCACGTGGGTGAAATCGCTGTTCATTTCGCGGCGATCGAGAATCGGCCGCAGGCTTTGTGCCCACAGGTTGTCGGCGGCGCCGTCCCACCCGAACCAGCGTTGCGTGGCGACGTTGGCAAGGCTGGTCGTGTTGCGGTCGGCCATCGCGACGCCGCTCGCGCGGGGCAAGCCGTCGGTGAACGCCCGTGCGGGCTGATGGCAGGTCGCGCACGCGATGGTGCCCGTGCGGGAGAGCGAAGGCGTGCGGAACAGCGCCTCGCCGAAGGCGATGGCCGCGGCATTGCCGGAGACACGGTTGGACGGGTCGGTGGCGCGCGCCGGCGGCCACGGTCCCAGCGCGAGGATGCGGCGCATTTGCACCTCGGAAAACGGGTACAGCCCGGGCGGCTCCGCCAATGCGGAAGGAGCCGTCAGCGCAATCACGGTTGCGGACAGGATGAATGCGTTCGGTCGCATCACTCGAGGCGCATCGTGTCGGTCACCCGCTCGATGGTGGTGCCCGCCACGACGTCGAAGGTCAGGTCCCAGCGGCCCGGCATGTGGAACAGCAAGCCTTCGGCCCGATAGGTTCCCGGACGGATCACAAAGACGCCGGGCCGATAGTTCATCCCGTGCTTGTGTTCCGGCATGCTTGCATCGACACGCACGGCGTCCGGAATTCCGGCACCGGCTCGCGGGCATACCGAGAAATCGACGACGAAATGCTGGCCGACGGGGACCGGATCAGGCACGGTCACATATGCAATCGCGTAACGAGCGTTCTCGACGAGGTGACGGGGGCCCGCAAGGTCGCCGCCGCACGTCTGTCCCGCGCTGCTGGCGGCCGCCAGCGTGGCGATGAACAGTGTCGCGGCATGCGCAACGATCATTGCGACGCAGCGGGTTTCCAGGCGGAGAAGAGCGCCTCGCCATTACGCCAGGCGATGCGCTCGGCCAACGCCGGAGGAAGATCGGCGAGCCATGCACGCGACCAGTTGGCGTGCTCGACGATGTAGTGCCAGCGCTCCGGCGTGAAAGTATCGGTGCCGACCATGAAGCGGTCCGGGAACTCCGTGAAAACCGCCCGCCACTCCGCCGGCACCTTGCCGCCGGCGCCCTGCTCGCTGCGGAACGCGAGGTCGCACCACAGGTTCTTGTGCTTGCGGAGCAGGTCCCGCACGTTTTCCGGCCGCTCGAACCCCGAATGCGCCCACAGGATGCGCGCGCCGGGATCCTGGCGGAACAGGTGCTCGACGGCTTCCACGTCCGAATGTGCGTGCAGCACCAGTTGATATTGCTTCGCCAGCGCCACCATGCGCCGCGGCACCGGCAATTCCGCGTCGGCTCCATACAGGTGAAACTCGCCGATCGCGACATAGCGTTGGCTGCGCAATCGTTCCTCGAGGAATGCGATGACGGTGTCGTCGCGCACCCATGTGCTCACATCGCCGCGGCTGCGATACGGACGCAACGACGGCAGCACGAGATTGGGCGCTTCGGCCACGAGGCGCTGCGTGCCATCGTCGCCCGAACTCGAGACGAGCGCGCGTTTGAGCCCAGCCTTGCGCAGGATCGCGATCGCGTCTTTTGGCGGCAGGTTGTCCCACGCGTCGTGACTGTAATGGACGTGCGCATCGAAGAGCGGGAGCTCCGCCGCGGCGGTGACGTCGGCGGCGAGCAGCGCCAGCGGGAATGCGAAAGCAAGGGATCGAGCATTCATCCGCGTATCTTCGTGCTTTAATCGCCGGATGCCAAGCCTTCCCCGTGCTCCCAAACGCTGCGCCTGGTGCGGCGACGACCCGCTTTACGTCGCGTATCACGATCGCGAATGGGGCTTCCCGGTCGCGGATGACCGGCGCCTTTTCGAGAAGATCTGCCTCGAGGGATTCCAGTCGGGACTGAGCTGGCTCACGATCCTGCGCAAGCGCGACGCGTTCCGCGACGCCTTCTTCGGCTTCGACTATGACCGCGTGGCGAAAATGGGCGCGCGTGATGTGCAACGGCTCCTGGGCAACGCGGCGATCGTCCGCCATCGCGGAAAAATCGAATCGACGATCAACAATGCCAAGCGTGCGCGCGAGCTCGCCGGCGAGCGTGGCTCGCTGGCTGCGTACTTCTGGGGTTTCGAGCCCGCGCGTTCGACGCGCCCATCAAGGCTGACGCGCGAAGTGCTGCAGACGATGGCGACGTCGGCGGAATCGGTCGCACTGGCCAAGGACCTTAGGCGCCGGGGATGGACGTTCGTGGGACCGACCACCATCTATGCGTTCATGCAGGCGATGGGCCTCGTCAACGACCATGTGCATGAGTGCGACGCCCGCGTCTCGGCGGCGCGCGCCCGCTCCGGCTTCAAGCCGCCGCGCTGAAACGCCGTTCCGCGGGTCGAAGCGCAAGCGGCGCTCCGGGCGTGCGCATGAATACTGGTTTTTTGACCGGGCGCCGGCATCCGGGATACTCTCGCTCGAGCGACTCCTGGAGGAACCGAATGAAACGTTGGCTTGCAATGCTTGCGGGTGCGTCGATCGCGGTTAGCGCCAGCGTCCTTGCGGCGACGCCGGAACAGGAAAAGCAGTTCGTCGACACGTACAGGAAGGCCTACGACGCGAAGGATGCGAAGACGCTGAACGCGATGCTGTACACGAAGGGTGCCGATTCGCAGGCAGTCGCGTTCTACAAGATGATGATCACGAGCGAGCTCGGAGGCAGGATCACGTCGATCCAATTGCTCGACCTCACCGCGGACGACAAGGCGCGCGCCGCGAAAGCGCAATCGCCGGATGGGCGACCGGTGAAGCTCGTTTTGCCGGCGACGAAAAAACTCGTTACCAAGAGCGAGACGAAGGACAAGAACGGATCGTCGTCCAGCAGCAGCGAGGTGTTCGTGGGCGAGAGCGAAGGGCGCCTTTACATCCTGCTGCCTGCTGCCGCGAAATGACGCTTCGCTGTCGCTAGTTGGCCGCGGCAGCCTGGTTGATGCGCTTCAATTCCTCGCGCAGGAAATCGCCGCTTGGTACCTGCTTGCCATCCGGATAGCGAACGAAGTAAGGGCTGCCGCTCACGGTCCCGGACGCAATGTGGACAATGAATTCATCGGCGGTTTTCACGCGCGACCCCGCGTACCAGAGCTTGGTCCGCAACACGCGCGCGGCTTCGCTTGCGGAGTGCGCTTCGCCGAGGCGGATAAATTGCAGGTCGTCGCGGCTCTCCACGGCGTGAATCAGCGCGTCGATCTTCTCCTTTTCGCTCATCGGCTTCGCATCGACCGTTGCGGCGAACGCGGTCCCGGCGACGAGGATCGCCATGACCACAACGGCGGCGAACGGGCGCCCGGTGCGGCATTTTCCGATGGTATTCATGAAGCATATGTTCCGGTGTCGGCGCCCGCAGGCGCAACCGGAAAATGCCCTGTGAACTTGTAGGAAACGAACTACGATGGCGCCCGGTCGCAACCGCGCCGGGGTCTTCGAATCGAGCGCATTGCGGCTAGCGTGGTCCTGTCCGTGGGGTCCGCGGTCAACGACCATGCTTCATACGCACCCGAGGGCACGCACTATAGGGGTGCGGATAGCACGGCTGGCTATCAGGAGCGATTTGGGGCTCAGTCTCTGGTAGCATGCCGCGATGCGACGTTCGTGCCCGTTCATCGCTTCGCACGTTCGGGCGTGCTCGTGACGCTGTCACGGTTGCACAAAGCAAGGGCGATCGCCGTCGCCCTCCTGCTTTCGGCCACGCCCATTGGGGCCGCGGCGCAGCAGGACGATACGTTGCCATGGCTGACCACGACCGTCGGCTATGGCCAAGGTGTTGCCGTTTACGGTGTCGGCGCGCTCTGGCATCCGCCATGGGGCGCCGAAGCGCTCGCGCGCCATGGGCTCGATCTGCGGCTTGGTGTCGACGTCATGCGCCTGCAGGGCGATCCGCACGCGACGGGCAATCATTTTCTCTGGAACGGTAACGTGACGCCGTATCTGCGGTGGCGCCCGGCCGAGGGTCCGTGGCGCAGCACGTTCGTCGAGGCTGGCGTCGGGATTCAGCTGTTGTCGGACAGCACCATCAGCGGCTCGTCCGGCTATGCGCATAACTTCGGCATGCGGCTTCAATTTGGCGAGCGGATCGCGGCCGGCGTGAGCTTCGGTCCGCGGGGCCGCTACGAAATCGCGCCGTTCTTCCAGCACGTTTCCAATGCGAAGATCAAGGAGCCCAATGACGGGCTCACCTATTGGGGCGTGACGCTCCGCCTGGCGCTGGAATAGCCCGGCACATCAAGGGTGGGGCCAGATAGCCGAAGGTGCATCAGGCAGCGCGCTCGAGCTCCGGACTCCACTTGCCGTTGCGCGCAAGCGAATTCATCTTGAGGCGCCAATAGAAGGCCTTCTGCGCGGCCTGCACATTGCCGTCGACGCCGGCCCACGCGCGCATCGCCGGATCCTGCAACGCGCGCGCATACGAGAACGACAGCACCCACGGCGCGTGCGGGCTCATCGCGTTCATCGCGTTGAGATTCGCGGTCGCGCTTTCGGGGCTTTGTCCGCCGGACAGGAAATTGATCGTCGGAACGGCCGCGGGCACCGTTCTGCGCAACACCTCCAGCGTTGCATTGGCCACTTGCTCGGCGCTTGCCTTGGCGGCGTTCTTGTTGCCGGGCAGCACCATGCTCGGCTTGAGCACCATGCCCTCGAGCAGGACGTGGTGCCGATGCAGCGCGTTGAACACCGCGTGCAGCACGGACTCGCTGACTTCATGGCACCGCTCGATGCTGTGATCGCCGTCGATCAGCACTTCCGGCTCGACGATCGGCACGATCCCTTCCTGCTGGCAGATCGCGGCATAGCGGGCGAGCACTTCTGCATTCGCCTCGATGCCCAATGGCGTCGGATTATGGTCGGTGATCGCGTACACCTCGCGCCACTTCGCAAAGCGGGCGCCCTGGCCCCGGTAACCCTGCAGGCGCTCGGCCAATCCATCCAGACCTTGCGTGATCAAGTCGCCGGGCGCGTTGGGCAGCGGCGTCGTGCCTTTGTCCACCTTGATGCCGACCAGGACGCCTTGCTTCTTCAGGACCTCCGGCAGCGGCGTGCCGTTGTCGTCGCGTTGCCCCAGCGTTTCCTCGAACAGGATGATGCCGCTCAGGAACTCCGCGGCGCCCGGCGTCGTGAACAGCAGCGTCCGGTACCTGCGGCGCGTCTCTTCGGTCGACTCGATGCCGAGGGCGCCGAAACGCTTGGTGATGGTCGGTCCGCTTTCGTCGGCCGCGAGAATGCCTTTGCCGGGACGGGTCAGCTCCGCGATCGTCGCCTTCAATGTATCTTCGCCTTGCATGATGCTGGAGCTCCCGGATTGACTGTGGTGAATTTGCGATGATGCGCCGATGACCGCCTACACGCGCCGCTTGTATTCGCCGGTGCGGGTGTCGACTTCGATCCTGTCGCCGGTGGTGACGAACAATGGAACCTGCACTTCAAAGCCGTTGTTCAGCTTGGCGGGCTTCATCACTTTCCCCGACGTGTCGCCCTTGACCGCGGGCTCGGTGTACTTGATTTCCCGGTCGACCGTATTCGGCAGCTCGACCGAGATGGCGCGGCCCTCGTAGAACGTCAGCTCGCATGCCAGGCCTTCCTCGAGGTAATTGAGCGCGTCGCCCAGGTTGTCCTTTTCGACGTCGAACTGATTGAACTCGTTGTCCATGAACACGTACATCGGGTCGGCGAAGTACGAATACGTGACTTCCTTCTTTTCGAGCTGAATGGTGTCGAACTTGTCGTCGGCGCGATACACCGTCTCGGTGCCGCTGCCGGAGAGAAGATTCTTCAACTTCATCTTGACCACGGATGCGTTGCGGCCGGATTTCGTGAATTCGGCCTTCTGCACGACCATCGGATCCTTGCCGACCATGATGACATTGCCGGCGCGCACTTCCTGAGCGAGTTTCATGACGATTCCTGCATGTTTGGCAGCCGCGGGATGGGGCGGCCCGTCCGTGTTTGAGATGCTGGTCCACGATCCCGAAGGGATCCGCGAAACCCATAATTATAAACGACTTTCGCAGAACTTGACCAGCCTTTCAGCCAGGTCCGGCTGCCGCGCCAGCGCGCGCGCCCAGGCTCGCGCGAGAACGGTGATCGCCGGCATCGTGGCCCGATAGGCGGGCCAGGCCTCGGCAGTCGCATCCGCCGCCCCGACGTTCCATGCGTACCAGAACGCGCGCTGTCCGATCCGCGTGCCTTCCGGCAGGCCGCCTTCGAGCCGGTTCAGGAACGCGTCCATCTTGGTGAGGTGTGCGTCCTCGGCCTGCGGATACAGGTGCCATACGTAAGGCTGGCCCGCCCACTGGGCGCGCACGAACGAATCCTCGCCGCGAACAAAATTGAGGTCGGCAACCCACAAGCGGCGGTCGAACGCGTCCTGATCGACGAATGGCGCGACGGCGATCGTGAGCCGGCCGCGCGTCAGCGGCGCGCCGACATGCGGCACGGCGCCGCCAGTCCAGTAATCGAGCTCGGAGCGCGCGACCCCCTCGGGCACGATGCACGCGACGGGTTCATCGCCCTCGGCCCACGCATCGAGCAGCGCCGGCAACGCGGGGTTGGCGTAGCTCCACAGCGATACGTAAAGCGCGTCGGGCTCGGGCATGTAGCCCGTCGCCCGCCACACGATGTCGCGGGCAGCGGCGTTGCCGCGAAAAGCGTCGCGCGCAGCCAGCACCCCGGCTTCGCGCAGCACGCCGCCGGATTTGGGCGTAAAACCCGGAAACCAGAACCAGCGGGTGAGCGGAAGTTGCGGATGCGGTGAGGGCAGCGCATGCGATGCGTCGATCCACGGTTCGGCCGACAGATACTCGAGGACGATCCACACCGGTGGATGGGGCGCTTCCGCCATTGCGGCGGCATAGCTTTCCGGCAATCCGCCGCCGAAGCCGTCGATCACCACATCGGCCGGCGTCGCGTCCGCCGGCAGCGGCTGCGTCCACCGGCGGATGCGCACCCCGCGGTGCGGCTGGTCGTCCTGATCCGGATCGAGGGAAGGCGCAATGCGCGCGAGACTTGCAACGTCGTCGATCCAGAGCGTGACCGCGAGCCCATGCTCGCCCGCGAGTTGCCGCGCGAGGCGCCAGCACACGCCTGCATCGCCGAAGTTGTCGACGACGCGGCAAAAGATGTCCCAACGCAGGGAAGGGGCTATAGGGGCCTCTGATCAAGTCCCACGTTGTACCGACCTAATTTGTTGAAGCCGGGCGCGCCTGCTCGCCGTCGTGCCTGCCATCCTATCAAACCGATGCGGAAGCCGCAGGCGGCCCGGTATTGCCTTAGCTCACTTTGATGTCGATCCGGCGCGGCTGCGCGTGCTCGGCCTTGGGAATCCGAAGATTGAGCACGCCTTGCGAGAACTCGGCGGACACCTTGCCGGTATCGAGCTCCTTGGAAAGCGTGAACACACGGCGGAACCGGGGTACGCTGACCTCGGCGTAGCTCGCCTCCATGCCTTCCGGCAGCGCGATGCTCACCTCGCCTTCGATCGTCAGCGTGTCGGCCTCGACCTGCAGGCGGAGCTTGTCCTTGGGGACGCCGGGCAGATCGGCGCTCAGCGTGATGCCGGTGCTGTCCTCGATGACATCCACCGGCGGCATCAGCGCTGCGTCGTTACGCGTGGCCGTCGTGTCGCGCGTTGCGGTTTCCCTGGTCGAAGCGGGCTCGTTCCTGGTCATCGCGGTCGTCTCGTTCATGGTTGTTCCTCCCGGGTCATTGGACGGTGATGTGGCGGGGCTGCGCCGATTCGCGGCGCTTGACGCTGATGTGGAGCACGCCGTCACGGTAATCGGCGGACACGCCGTTGGGATCGACGTCGTCAGGCAGACTGACCACCCGCCGGAACCGGCCGCCGAATCGCTCGTTGATATGAACGGCGGATTTTTCGTCATCATCGGCGGGTAGCTTCGGCAACCGTTCTCCGGCGATCGTCAGCACGCCCCGGTCGAGGACTACTTCCAGTGCGGCGGGATCGAGCCCGGGGGCGAACGCGAAGACCTCCACCGATTGCGGTGTTCCGCCGACATTGAGCGCCGGAAACCCGCCGCGTCCAAGGCCTCGGATGCTCGGGGACAACTCGAAGGTCTGCTGGATCTCGCGCTGCAAGCGATCCAGCTCGGTGAATACGTCGCGGGGAAAAAAGGATCGGTACATGAGCACATTCCTCCTTGTTGGGTTAAACCAGGCGCCCCGACGTCCGTGGAAGCGCCACCGGTCGGTGAGGATGGCGTCGGTTCCGAGGTTTTCAATGGCTTGAACATTGGCCCGGTCCCCACTACTTTGTTCGATTGGCTTGGGATTTGCGGTCTAGGGCCCCATCATTCCAGGCAGGCGCCGGTGCGCTTTTTTGCGAAAGGGGTGGCCGTGCCTGCAGGATTGACCGTCGACGTGGTGTCGGATGTGGTCTGCCCATGGTGTTACATCGGCAAGCGCCGGCTCGAGGTGGCGCTGGCGCGGCTGCGCGAGGTCGAGCCTGACTTGCCGGTCCAGGTGCGATGGCACCCGTTCCAGTTGAATCCCGGCGTGCCACGGGAGGGGATCGACCGGCGCGAATATCTCGAAGCCAAGTTCGGCGGCCCGGACCGCGCCCGGCAGATTTATGCGCGCGTCGGCGCGGCCGGCGCGACCGTCGGCATTCCGTTTGCGTTCGATGCGATCGAACGCCAGCCGAATACGCTCGATGCGCATCGACTGATCGCGTGGGCACAGGCGCGGCACGAAGGCGACCCCGATGCACTGGTCGAGAATCTATTTCGCGCGTACTTTCTGGACGGCCGCTTCCTCGGCGATCGCGAGGAGCTGGTCAAGCAGGCCGAGGCGGTCGGCTACGATGCCGACGACGCCCGCAGATTCCTCGCGTCGGAAGACCAGCAGGCGGAAGTTGCCGCGGCCGACCAGCACGCCCGCGAGCTTGGCGTGTCGGGGGTTCCATTCTTCATCTTCGGCGGCAAGACCGCGGTGTCGGGCGCGCAAGAGCCGGAAACGTTGCTCGAGGCGATCGCGCAGGCGCGCGCCGCCACGTGATTCTGAGCCGCAAGGCTGGGCAATCAGCGCGCACTGTCGCGCGCTACTGAGCTTCCGCGCAGCGGACCGCGGTACGCCTGGCCGAGCAGGGGCGAAGCCCAGGCGCGAAGCGCGCGTCTGCGAGGACTGGTGGGCTGCCGACGCGCGAGCGCTGTGAACGGCGCATTGCGCCAAGGAGGCAGCGGCGCGCTTCGTGCCTCTGCTACACGGAAAGCGCGCGGCCGCCCGAAGCTTTTCGTGCTGACATCATCCGGGCGCAAATTGTGCAGCCTGCCGCGAAGCGGCCGCGCACACAATTTGCGCACGCCCGCCCGCTCAAAACGCCTCGTCCCACGGCACCGACAGGCGGATCGCCGCGTTGATGAGTCCGACCATGCTGTAGGTCTGGACGAAATTGCCCCACAATTCGCCGGTGACCGGATGAACGTGTTCGGCCAGCAGCCCATGTCGATTGCGACAGGCCAGCAAGCGGCAAAACAGCGCGCGCGCCTCATCGCGACGGCCGATCGCGACCAGCGCGTTGACCAGCCAGAATGTGCAGACGAAAAATGCGTTGGAGGGCGTGCCGAAGTCGTCGCACTCGATGTAGCGAAACACGAACTCGCCGCGCTTCAAGCCGTGCTCGATGGCCCTGACGGTAGCGATGTAACGCGGGTCGTCGGCGCGCACGAAGCCGAGCTCGGCCAGCAGCAGCAGGCTGGCGTCGAGTTCCCGGCCGCCGACGGTCGAGACGAAGATGCCGAGCTCCCGGTTCCAGCAATGCTCGTCGACGAACGCATGAATGCGCTCGGCTTCGTTACGCCACGTGCGCGCGCGCTCGACGAGCGTCAGCCGTTCGGCGATCCGCGCCAGTCGATCGCAGGCCGCCCAGCACATCACGCTCGAGAACGTGTGTACGCGCGTGCTGTTGCGCAATTCCCATAGTCCTGCATCGGGCCGGTCGTGCATCGCGACGGCGCGCCGCCCGAGCGGCTCCAGCCGTTCGAACAGGGCAACGTCACCGCGATGGGTGAGCCGTTCGTCGAAGAAGACGTGCGTCGCGGCGAGCACCGCGGACCCGTAGACATCGTGCTGGATCTGCCGCCACGCGTCGTTGCCGACCCGCACCGGCCCCATGCCGCGATAGCCGGGCAGTGCGTCCTCTGTGCGTTCATCAAGCTCGGCGCTGCCGCTGATCCGGTACACGGGCTGAATCGGGCCGTCGCTCGCAGCGGCCGCGATGCCGACCAGGTATTGAAGATAGCGCTCCATCGTATTCGTCGCGCCCAGCCGGTTGAGCGCGTTGACGACGAAATAGCCGTCGCGCAGCCAGCAATAGCGATAGTCCCAGTTGCGGCCCGAGCTTGGCGCCTCCGGGATCGACGTGGTCATGGCGGCGACGATCGCACCGGTGTCGTCGAACGCGTTCAGCTTCAGCGTAATGGCGGCGCGAATCACCGCGGATTGCCATTCGAAGGGAATCGCGAGACTGCGCACCCAGTCGCGCCAGTGGGCGAGCGTTTCCTCGACGAAGCTGCGGCCGAGCTCGGCCAGTGGGTCGGGGATCGTTTCGTCGGCGCCCAGCAACAGCGTCACCGTGTCTTCCACGAACAGCGGCCGCTCCTCGAGAACCGCGGTGATCGATGCGTCGGTCGTGAGACGCAACGTCAGGTCGGGGCCGACATAGCGAATATGGTGGCTGCCGGTGGTCGTCGTCGGGCGCGAGCGTCCATACTGGAACGCCGGCCGCAAGTGCACGATGACGCGCGGGCTGCCGGTCAGGCGCTTGATGCGCCGCGCGATGGTCATCGGCTGATGCAGCCGTCCATGATGGACGAAACGCGGCGCGCAGTCCGTGATCTCGACGACGGCGCCGGCGCGGTCGATCATGCGGGTGACGAGCACCGCGGTGTTGTCCGCGTACGACTGCGCGATCTCCGCGCAGTCGACGAGCTCGATCGACCAAATCCCCCGCGCATCGTCCGGCATGGCGGTGTCGAGCAAGGCGCAGAACACCGGGTCGCCGTCGAAGCGCGGGAAGCAGCCCCAGACGATGGAACCCTTTGCGTCGATTAGCGCCCCGATGCGCCCGTTGCCGATCAGCGCGAGCTCGAGATCGACGGTTATGGCGGTCCTCCCACGCTTAATCCATCCTCATGCGGCACCGGTCGTATCGACCACGGGACTCGGCGCGTCCGAAATCGGCGCCGTCAACCAGCGTTGCACAGCGGCAGGATCGGGCAGACGAAAGCGGGCGGCGGTGCGGCCGGGTCCGACCTTGATCGTCCAGCCGCCCAGGCGCTCGACGACGGCGAAGCCATGCTCGTCGGTCAGATCGTCGCCGACAAAGACCGGCAGGCGACCCGCAAACGGTTCCTCCGCCATGAAATCGTCGATGGCCGCACCCTTGTCGCGGCCTTCGGGCCGCACTTCGAGCAGCAGCTTTCCCGGTTGTAATTCGTATCCTTCATCCTCGGCGATCGACTGGCGCAACGTGCGATGGACGTGCGACGCGAGGTGCGGCGTGCTCCGATAGTGCAGCGCCAGTGAGGCGCCCTTGTCTTCGAACAGCAGCTGCGGGTGGCGTTTGGCGAGACGCCGCAGGAGCTTGCGCAGCTTCGCCTGCGTCTTCTTCACCGGCGCATGCAGATGGATGGTGCCGGCGCCATCACGCCGCTCGCTGCCATGCTGGCCGGCCAGCGGTAGCTTGAGCCCCGGGAACAGCAAGTCGGCGCTGGTGATCGACCGCCCTGTGATCAGTGCCAGCGCACCGTCGAGCTCGCGCAGCAAGCGGGGAAGCACGCTCACGATTTCTTCGTCGATTTGCACGGCCTCGGGTACGTGCGCGAATTCGGCCAGCGTGCCGTCGATATCGAGGAACAGCGCGCAATCCCGCCCCAGAGGCGGCGGGGACGGCCGCACAAACCGTGATGGTCGCGGTGTGGGTAGGTACGCGTTCATTGCCAAAGATCAAGCCGGCACTTCGACCCGATCATCGAAGCGCTTGCGCTGGCGCATGGCGGCCGCGTCGAGCAGCATCCGGCCTGCCCAGCGATAGACGTTGAACTCGCGAATGATGTTGCGCATCAATCGCATGCGGTCGCGCTGTTCTTCAATCGGCATGTTCAGGGCGAAGTGAAGCGCCGCCGCGCATTGGTCGGCGTCGTAAGGATTGACAATGAGCGCCTCCGGCAGTTCACGGGACGCGCCGGCGAACTGCGAGAGGATGAGGACGCCGCGCTCGTCGTCGTGGGCGGCCACGAATTCCTTCGCCACGAGGTTCATGCCGTCGTGCAGGCTGCTGACGAAGCAGACGTCGGCGGCGCGATGGTATTCGTAGACGGCGTCGGGCTCGTGATGCTCGGCCAGCAGCATGATCGGCGGATGCGAGGCGCTGGCGTAGACGCTGTTGATCTCGTCGGCGAGTCGGTGCACGCGCTGCGAATACTCCTGATAGTCGCTGATGGTGCCGCGCGAGGGGGCGGCGATCTGCACGAACGTGAACTTGCCGACCCATTCGGGATGCAGTTCGAGAAGCCGGGCGACCGCGTTGAAGCGCTCGATGATGCCCTTCGTGTAGTCGAGCCGGTCGATGCCGACGCCAAGCTTGTGGCCGCGCGGCAGATTGAGGCGTATCCGCACGCGCTCGCGGGCCTCGTCGACGGGCAGCGCGGTCGCCAGCGGCGCCGGCGGCCATTCGATCGAGATCGGATAACGATGGACCGCGGTGCGTTCGCCGCGGCAGACGACCGTGAACGTCTCGCGGTCGATCCGTGCTTCCACGAATCGGTCCACTGTCTCGAGAAAATTGTTGCAGTGGAATTGCGTATGAAAGCCGAGGATGTCGCTGCCGAGCAGTCCGTCCAGCAATTCGACGCGCCAGGGGCAGATCGCGAACGCCTCCGGATTCGGCCACGGGATGTGCCAGAAGGTGATGATCGTCGCTTTCGGCAGCCGCTCGCGGATCATCCGCGGCAGCAGCGCGAAGTGATAGTCCTGGACCAGCACCACCGGGTCCTCGCTTTCCGCTTCGGCGACCACCGCGTCGGCGAACTTCGCGTTGACGACGCGATACTGCTCCCAGTCGGCAGTGCGAAACGTCGGGCGCACGTGCGCGATATGGCACAACGGCCATAATCCCTCGTTGGCGAATCCGTCGTAGTAACCGGCCACTTGCTCCGGCGTCAGCCACAACCGGCGGATCCGGTAGGTTGGATGGTCGGGGGGAACGGCCACCCGGTCGGTGCGATCGACCATCTCGCGGTCGGCGCTTCCGCTGCCGTGCGCGATCCAGGTCCCGGAACAGGCGCGCATCACCGGCTCGAGGGCGGTGACGAGGCCGCTGGCCGGACGCTGCACGTGGACACCCTTCGGTGTCTTGACGTGGATGTACGGCTCGCGATTGGAGACGACGATGATGTCGTGGCCGCGCATCTCGCCGCGCAGCACCGCGCGCAGCGTTTCCTGCGTCCAGCGCTGCTGGCTCTCGTCCGTCGGCCGGAATTGATGCTCGAGCTCGCGCAGCAGCGCCTGCACGTCGCGCGCGATCGGGCGCAGCTCCGGCGCGGTGCCGCCGGCAGTCGGCCGCAGGATGCCCTCGCCTCGCAACAGCGCACGCAGGCCGAAGACCCAGCCGCGCCATGAAAGCTGCGCGATCACCACGGTGATCAGCGCAACGCTGAACGCCAGCGCCGCGAAGAAGTAGAACAGGTAGCGTCGCGTTTCCTCGCTGCGGCGCTCGATGAAGCTCATGTCGTGAACCAGCACGAGCTCCGCGCCGTCCGGCGCGTCGCTGGCGAGCGGACGCACCGAAACGTGCAGCACGCCTTTCGCCGTGCGCAGCAAGTGGTCGCTCTCACCCATGTAGCGCGTGAGCTGGGAGCAGCGAAGCTCGCCTGGAAACGTCGACGTGGCGATCGGCGCGGCGCTGTCGGAAAGGCACAACCCGACTGCATACAGACGCTCGTCGCTGGTCAGCCGTTGGAAATAGCTCGGAATGCGGGTCGTGTTACCGGTCTTGATGAGCTCTTCGAGCGGCTCCTGGATCGTGTTCGCGATGAGGTTCGAACGCATGTCGAGATCGCGGATGAACCAGCGCGTGGTCAAGAGGTCGACGAGCGGGACCGCGGCGTAGGCGAAGATGCCCAGCGCGATGAGCAGGGGGACGAGAAACCGAAGCGAGAGGCGCATGAGGGGGGCGCCGGTGGTTACCGGCGCTGCTTTGGCTCATGCGGATCGTACCCCGGCGGTGGAGTCGTGTCATGGTGGGAGTGCGCGGAACCGTGTAGGAGGTGTCCTACAAACAACCGCTCGGAAGAAGCCCTATCGCGCCTACAAAACGACACTCGTCGTTCAGTCAGTTGCGAAACCCTAATCCGAGCGCGCGCAGCCGTGCCACCTCGTCGGCGGCGAAACCCCATTCTGCCAGCGCCTCGCGGCCGAGCGCACCGCGTTCGGGCGAGGGCCGGCGCACGGCACCGGGCGTGCGCGAAAAACGCGGCGCCGGGGCGGGCTGCGTAACCTCGCCGACGGCGATGTGCGAGTTGCGGGCGGCGAAGTGCGGATGTCGCGCCGCTTCCGTAAACGTCAGCACCGGAGCGACACAGGCATCGGAGCCTTCGAACACGCGGCTCCATTCGTCGCGCGTCTTCGCCGCGAACGCGGCGGCAAGGCGCGCGCGCAACACGGGCCAGCCCGTGCGATCGTTTTGATCGGGCAACGCCGCGGCTGCGAGACCGAGGCGGTCCAGGAGCTCCGCATAAAACTTGGGCTCGATGGCGCCGACCGCCACATAGCGATGATCCTTGGTCTCGTAGGTGTCGTACCAGGGCGCGCCGGAGTCGAGCACGTTCGTCCCGCGCACGTCGTTCCACTGCTGCGCCGCCTGCAGTCCCCAGAGCATCGTCGTGAGCAATGAAGCACCTTCGATCATCGCGGCGTCGACCACCTGGCCGTGGCCGGAATGCCGCGCTTCGATCAGCGCGCACGCGATGCCGAACGCGAGGAGCATGCCGCCGCCGCCGAAATCGCCGACAAGATTGAGCGGCGGCACCGGAGGGCCATCGGCGCGCCCGATCGCATGCAGCACGCCGGCCAGCGCGATGTAGTCGATGTCGTGCCCGGCGCGCGCGGCGAGAGGTCCGTCCTGGCCCCAGCCCGTCGTGCGGCCATACACGAGCTTCGGGTTCGCGGCGAGCAGGATATCGGGCCCGAGCCCCAGCCGTTCCATCACGCCGGGACGGAAGCCCTCGATCACCGCGTCGGCGCGAGCGGCGAGCGCGATCGCGGCGGTTACGCCATCGGGTGTCTTGAGATCGAGCGTCACCGAGCGGCGCCCCCGCATCATCACGTCGTACCAGCGCTCGCGTCCGAAGCCGAGCTGCGCATCCTGCGCGCGGTCCACGAGCAATACATCGGCGCCCATGTCCGCCAGCAGCATGCCGCAGAACGGTCCCGGGCCGATCGCTTCGAACTCCAGTACCCGTAACCCGGTCAGTGGTCCCATGACTGCGATGGTAACGCGGGGCACGGGCGTCGCGGTTGATTCTTGCTTCGCCGAGCCTGCTTGCTCGCCCGGCAATCGCACAGCACCGATGCGATAATGACCGCATGAACGCGCCTGTCGCCGTTGCCGCGACGCAATCCGACCATGCGCTCGCGCGATTGTTCGAGTTGCAACGCGCGGCATTCGCGCACGAGCGATTTCCGACGCTCGCCACACGACGCGACCGGCTGGCGCGCCTGCGCAAGCTTGTTGCCGATAACGAGCAGCGCTTCATCGCGGCGGTGGACCGCGATTTCGGCCATCGCTCGGCGCACGAAACACGGCTGGCCGAGCTGTACATTGTTACCGCGGAAATCGCGCACGCACAGTCGCATCTCGCGCAATGGATGCGGCCGCGGCGTGTGCCTACGCCGTTGCACCTGTTACCGGGACGCGCGCGCATCGAGCGGCAGCCGCTGGGCGTGGCCGGCATCATCAGTCCGTGGAACTACCCCGTGCAGCTCGCGCTCGGCCCGGCCCTCGCTGCGCTGGCCGCCGGCAACCGGGTCCTGTTGAAGCCGTCCGAGTTGACGCCGGCGACATCTTCCCTGCTAAGCGAATTGGCCGCGGCGCATTTTGCCGAAGACGAATTCGCCGTCGTGCTCGGCGATGCGGACGCGGGACGTGCGTTCACGCGGCTTCCCTTCGATCATCTGTTCTTCACCGGATCGACGGCGGTGGGGCGGCAGGTCGCGCGCGCCGCCGCCGAAAACCTGACGCCGGTCACGCTCGAGCTCGGCGGCAAATCGCCCGCGTTGTTCGCGCCCGATGCCGATCTCGCGCTGTCGGCGCCGCGGCTCATGGTGGGCAAGCTGCTCAATGCGGGGCAGACGTGCATCGCGCCCGACTACGCACTGGTGCCCGCGGAAATGGTCGATGCCTTTGTCGCGGCCGTCGAGAAGGCCACGGTCAAGCTGTATCCGTCGGTGGCGGAAAATCCCGATTACACGGCGATCGTCGACGAACGCCACTATCGCCGGTTGACGTCGCTGGTGGAAGATGCGCGCGCAAAGGGCGCGCGGGTGATCGCGATGAGCTCGGAGACGCTCGATCCGGCATCGCGCCGGTTATCCCCCACGCTGATCGTGGGGGCGACCGACGCGATGGCGGTGATGCGGGAAGAAATCTTCGGGCCGCTGTTGCCGATCGAAACCTACACGTCGCTCGATGAGGCCATTGCGAGGATCAATGCGCGTCCGCGTCCGCTCGCCTTCTACTATTTCGGGCGCGACGGCGGAGCGCGGCGGCGTGTCCTCGCGCAGACCATTGCCGGCGGCGTCACCGTCAACGACACTCTCTGGCACTTCGCGCATGAGAACCTGCCGTTCGGCGGCGTCGGCGCCTCCGGGACCGGCACCTACCACGGGGAAGCGGGCTTTCTCACGTTCACGCACTGCAAGCCCGTGTTCACGCAGCCGCGGCTTGCCGGAGTGAAGCTGCTCTATCCGCCGTACGGCGCGAAGTTCGAAAAAGTGCTCGCGCTATTGCGCCGCCTGAATGGCCGCTAGCGTTGTGCGTGCGGCGATTGCACGACTTTTTCGCCTTGCTCGTAGACGACGTGCGCGCGGCCGACGAGCAGGGGATCGAGCACGCCGATGTACGCGACGTCCTTCGCTTCATACGGCAGCGAATACAGGAGATAGCGAAGCGCGTTGAGGCGCGCGCGCTTCTTGTCGTCCGACTTGATCACCGTCCACGGCGCTTCGGCGGTGTCGGTGTGGAAGAACATCGCTTCCTTGGCCTTCGTATAGGCATCCCACTTGTCCTGCGACGCCTTGTCGATCGGCGAAAGCTTCCACTGCTTCAACGGATGCGCTTCGCGCTCGCGGAAGCGGCGGCGCTGTTCCTCCCGGCTTACCGAGAACCAGAATTTCACGAGGTGAATGCCGCTGCGGACCAGGCTGCGCTCGAATCCGGGCGCTTCATGCATGAACTCGTCGTACTCCGCCTGGGTGCAAAACCCCATCACGTACTCGACGCCGGCGCGGTTGTACCACGAGCGGTCGAACAGCACGATCTCGCCGGCCGTGGGCAAGTGCGTGATGTAGCGCTGGAAATACCACTGGCCGCGCTCGTCTTCGGTCGGCTTTTCCAGTGCCACGACCCGTGCGCCGCGCGGGTTCAGGTGCTCCATGAATCGCTTGATCGTGCCGCCCTTGCCGGCGGCATCGCGGCCTTCGAACAGCACGACGACCTTCTGCCCGGTCTCCTTGACCCACGCCTGCAGCTTCAATAGCTCCACCTGCAGCCGGTATTTCTGCCGCTCGTAGCTCTTGCGGGTCAGCAGGTTCTTGTACGGATACCCCCCGTTTTTCCAGTCGTCGGCGAGCTCGTCGTCGGGTGCCCATTCCGGATGGTCGGCGTGTTCCTTTTGCTCTTCCTCCACGGCCTTGGCCAGCGTCCTGGCGTCGATCGGGGACCGACCCGCGAGGATGTCCTGCAGCGCGCTGACTTCGGCCTGCGTCGCGGAGGCGATGTTTTCGGCGACCGCGTGTTCTTCGATGGCCGAGGCGTTCTTCGTGGGGCCGATGTCGCCGGCGGCGACGGAACGTGATTCGTTTGCCGCAGGTTTTTCCGGTGGCTTGCGCGCAGCAGTACGACGTTTGTTCAAGGCCGGCATAACGCTCGTTTCTTCGTCAATCCGCGCGACGGCCTAACGGAGTTCACCGGCGTCCGGAGCTTCACCGGACGTCCGCGTGCAACGAGTTAGGACGTCGCGGTGGCAACAGAAGGCATGGCCCGAGCTATTTGGACGAAGGCAATTTGCCAACCACGCCCTCAACGTAGTAATCCATCTTCGACAAGTCCCCGTCGGTAATCGTCTTTCCCGCCGCCAACCGCTCCTTGCCCGTATTGTCCTTCATCGGTCCGGTGAACGGATGCAGCTTGCCTGCCGCGATCTCGCCTTCCGCCTTCTTGACGAGCTCCTGCACATCGGGTGGCACGATCTTGTTGAACGGCGCGAGCTTGATCATGCCGTCCTTGATGCCTCCCCACACGTTGTCCTGCTGCCATTTGCCGTCGACGACCGACTGCGCCACCTTCGTGTAGTAGTTGCCCCAATGATGCGTGACCGCGGTGAGCTGCGCATTCGGCCCGTACTTCGACATGTCGGAGTGGTAGGCGACCGCGTACACCTTCTTCGCTTCGGCGGTCTGCACCGTGGCAGTCGAGTCGGTGTGATGGGTGAGCACGTCGGCCCCCTGCGAGATCAGCGTGTTCGACGCCTCGGACTCCTTGCCAGGATCGAACCACGAGTTGACCCAGATGACCTTCACCTCGGCTTTGGGATTGACGCTGCGCATGCCGCGCGCGAATGCATTGATGCCCATGACGACTTCGGGGATCGGAAACGCGGCGACGTAACCCGCGACACCCGTCTTCGACATCTTGCCGGCGACGATGCCCGCGAGGTAGCGGCCTTCGTAGAAGCGCGCGTTGTAGATGCCGACATTCTTCGATGTCTTGTAGCCGGTGGCATGCTCGAACTTGGTGTTCGGGAACGCGCCCGCCACCTTGATCGTGGGATTCATGTAACCGAACGACGTCGTGAAGATGAGACCGTGGCCGGTCGCCGCGAGCTCGCGGATCACGCGTTCGGCATCGGCGCCTTCGGGCACGCTTTCGATGTACTTGGTCGTGACCTTGCCGCCCAGCGCCTTTTCCATTTCCTTGCGGCCCGTGTCGTGCTGGAACGTCCAGCCCGCATCCCCGATGGGACTCACGTAGACGAAGCCGATCTTGAGCGGCTCCCCGGCCTTGGGTTGCGCGATGGCCGGCAGCGCCAGCGCCATCGCGCAGGCGGTCGCGGCCGCCAGCATCATCCTGCGGGTATTCACAATCATCGTGTTCTCCTGGAAGGGCGGTGGGCTCTTGCAAATACCGGATCGGCAAACGGCGCATTCTACGCCGGAAGCGCCGCCGTTTCAGCCGTCCGGATGAAACGGTTTGCCAAGGGACGCCGGGGCATTCAAGCGGATGACGGTGGCATCGCGGGAGATGATCGCCAGTACGAGAATCGTCGCAACATACGGGAGCATCGACAGATACTGCGACGGAATCTCCACGCCCAGCGCCTGTGCCTGGAACTGCGCCAGCGTCACGCCGCCGAACAGGTATGCGCCCGCCAGCACCCGCCACGGCTTCCACGTGGCGAACACCACCAGCGCCAGCGCGATCCAGCCGCGTCCGGCCGACATGTTTTCGGTCCAGGACGGGTTGTACGCAATGGAAAGATAGGCGCCGCCCAGCCCGGCGCATGCGCCGCCGAAGAGCACGGCGAGATAGCGAATGCGTACGACCGGATAACCAATGGCGTGCGCCGATTGCGGAGACTCGCCGACGGCACGCACGATCAGCCCGGCACGCGTCCTGAACAGGAACCACTGGATCGCCGCGAACAGCACCAGCGAAAGATAAACGAGCGGATTGTGGCCGAAGAGGATTTTGCCGATCACCGGGAGGTCGGACAAGCCGGGAATCGCCAGCGGGCGGATCGGCTCGATGACCACGCTCACGTAGTCGAGGCCGACAAATGCCGAGAGCCCCACACCGAACAACGACAACGCGAGCCCCGAGGCCACCTGATTCGCCTGCAGCGTCAGCGTGACGACGGCAAAAATCAGCGACAGCGCGGCGCCGGCGCACATGCCGGCGCCCAAACCGAGCCACGGCGACTTGGAATTGGCCGCGACGATGAAGGCGACCACGGCGCCGACCAGCATCATGCCTTCGACGCCGAGATTCAGAACCCCCGCTTTTTCGGTGACGAGCTCGCCGAGCGCCGCATAGACGAGCGGGGTGCCGGCGGCGAGCGTGAGAACGACGAGCTGCGCGACGAGATCCATCACGCGGCCTTCGCGGCCATCGGAACGGCGCGCACGATGCGCAGCCGATAGTGGATGAAGACGTCGGCGGCGAGCAGGAAGAACAGCAGCGTCCCCTGGAACAAGCCGGTCACCGACGACGGCAATGCCAGTCGCATCTGCGCCGCCTCGCCGCCGAGGTACAGCAGCGACATGAGCAGGCTCGCGAAAAAAATGCCGATCGGATGCAGCCGGCCGACGAACGCGACAATGATCGCGGCGAAGCCGTAACCCGGTGAAATGATCGGCAGCAACTGGCCGATCGGGCCGGCGACCTCGCCGACGCCCGCGAGGCCCGCGCACGCGCCGCCGATCAGCATGCCGAGCCACACGTTGCGTGACGACGAGATGCCTGCGTAGTTGGCCGCCGCAGGCGCCAGACCCGCGACGCGCATCTGATAGCCGACGAGGCTCTTCCGCATGAAAAGCCAGCCGAGCGCGACGGCGGCCAGTGCCATGAAGAAGCCGACGTTGAGCCGCGTTTCAGGCAGCAGGTTCGGCAGCAGCGCGCTTTCGGTGAACATCTTCGATTGCGGAAAATTGAAGCCTTCCGGATCCCGCCATGCGTCATGCACCAGCAGCGACAGGACGAACGACGCCACGTACACCAGCATCAGCGAGACCAGGATTTCGTTCGCGTTGTAGCGCGTGCGCAGGAAAGCGGGAATGGCGGCCCACAGCATGCCGCCGGCCATCCCCGCGACCAGCATCGCCGGCAGCACCAGCGATGATTCGGCGCCGTGGAGCGCGAGCGCGACACCGCCGCCGAAGATCGCGCCCATGATGAGCTGCCCTTCGGCGCCGATGTTCCAGACGTTCGCGCGATAGCCGACGGAAAGGCCGATCGCGACCAGCATGATCGGGCTTGCCTTGAGCAGCAGCTCGCCGATATCGTAGACGGTGTCGATCGGCTCGATGAAAAAAACGTAGAGCGCCTGCCACGGGTCCTTGCCCATCGCGCTGAACAGCACGAAGCCGATGACGAGCACCGCGGCCGTCGCGATGATGGGCGAGAGCCAGCCGGCCAGCCGCGAGGGCTCCGGTCGTGCTTCGAGTTTAAGTAGGGTCAGAGACGACTTTCGAGGTAGAAGGTGCAGGAATGGATATGCAGAGTGAAAGTCGTCTCTGACCCTACTTAGATAACGCCGGCGGGTGAATAGGCGCGGTGGCCTTCCGCACCGGAGGTGATGAACGATCCCGCCATCAGCAGGCCGATTTCTTCGGCGTTGGTCTCGCGCACCGGCTTCGGCTCCGACAGCCGGCCCTGCGCGATCACCGCCAGCCGGTCGCAGATTTCGAAAAGCTCGTCGAGTTCCTCCGACACGACGAGGATGCCGACGCCGTTGTCGCGCAAATCGAGCAACGCCTGGCGGATCTGCGCTGCCGCGCCGACGTCGACGCCCCAGGTGGGCTGCGCGGCGATCATCATCTTCGGCTGCTGGCGAATCTCGCGGCCGACGATGAACTTCTGCAGATTGCCGCCGGACAGGCTGCGCGCGACGGCGTCCGGCCCGCCCGCTTTCACGCCGTATTCGCGAATCGTATCGGCCGCGTACCGCCGCACCGCGCCGGCGCGCACGAACCCGCGGGTGACCATGTCTTTCCGATAGGCGGTGAGGAGCGTGTTTTCGGCCAGCGTCATTTCCGGCACGGCGCCGCGGCCCAGCCGCTCTTCGGGAACGAATGCCAGGCCAAGCGTGCGCCGCTGCGCGGCGTCGAGGCGGCCCGCGGGCTTCCCGAGGATGGTCACCGTGCCGGCCGCGGCCAGCAAGCGCTCGCCGGACAGCGCGGCCATCAGCTCTTTCTGTCCGTTGCCGGAAACGCCGGCGATCCCGACGATCTCGCCTGCGCGCACCGTGAGGTTGATATTCGACAGCGAGGTCCCGAATGGATCGTCGGCCTGCAGCGTCAGATCGCGGACGACCAGCGCGTCGGCGCCCGTGTGCGCCTCGCGGTGCAGCGGATGCGGCAGGTCGCTGCCGATCATCATGCGCGCCAGCGACGACGACGATTCGCGACGCGGATCGCAGGTGCCGGTCACCCGGCCCGCCCGCAGCACCGTCGCCTTGTGACACAGCGCACGGATCTCGTCCAGCTTGTGACTGATGTAGAGGATGCTGCAGCCTTCCGCCGCCAGCCGGCGCAGCGTCTCGAACAATTTCTCGACCGCCTGCGGCGTGAGCACCGACGTCGGCTCGTCCATGATCAGCAGCCGCGGATCCTGCAGGAGGCAGCGGACGATCTCGACGCGCTGGCGCTCGCCGACCGACATCGTGTGCACGTAGCGGGCAGGATCGAGCGGCAACCCATACTTCGCGGAGACGTCGCGGATGCGCGCAGGCAATCCGGCGCCGGCGCGATCGCCTTCAAGCGCCAGCGCGATGTTGTCGGCGACGGTCAGCGTTTCGAACAGCGAAAAATGCTGGAAGACCATGCCGATCCCCAAGCGCCGTGCGCGCGCCGGATTGGCGATGACGACTTGCTTGCCTTCCCAGAAGATCGTGCCAGCGTCCGGTTTCACCGCGCCATAGATGATCTTCATCAACGTCGACTTGCCGGCGCCATTCTCGCCGAGAACTGCGTGAATCTCGCCGGGTAACACGATGAGGCCCACGTCCGCATTGGCGACGACAGTGGGGTAGATCTTGGTGATGCCGGACAGCGCGAGGCGAGGGGGCGCGATGACAGGGTCAGGCATGGAAGTAGGGTCAGAGACGACTTTAGGCAGAAATTGGGGTCAGCGACTGCTTTTTGAGACTAGGGCGTGGAAGTGGGGTCTGAAGTAGGGTCAGAGACGACTTTAGGCATGAAATTAGGGGCCGAGACTGCTTTTTGGGACTAGAGGCGTGAAAGTAGGGTCTGTAAGGTCAGAGACGACCTTTGGAAACAGCTTCGGCCAGCGGACGCACCGCGGAAAAGTCGTCTCTGACCCCACTTTCGCGCAGCGCGAGGATCTCGGCGGCGACGGCGACGGCGATCGCGCCCGGCTCTTTGCTGCGGATCGCAAGCCCGCTGCCGACGCCGATCGGGCACGTCACGCGCGCGAACGCACCGGGCGGCAAACCGCGCGCGAGGAGCCGCTTCTCGAACTGGTTGCGCTTCGATCGCGATCCGATGAGCCCCAGGTAACGCCAGTCGTCACGGGACAACGCGGTCTCGATGAGTTGCAGGTCGAGCGGATGGCTATGCGTCATCACGACGACGTACGCGCCGCGCGGCGCAGCGGCGAGCTCATCCTCAGGCGCGTCGGTCGCGACGATTTCGACGTTGGGCGGAACGCTCGCGGGAAAATCGCTGTCGCGGCCGTCGATCCAGCGCACGTTCGCCGGCAGCGCACCCAATACCTGCACGAGCGCGCGCCCGACGTGACCGTTGCCGAAAACAATGACCGTGAAATCGTGCGGCAATACCACGTGGATCAGCAGCGTTGTCGAACCGTCCGAAGGCGATTGCATGAGCGCGGCGCCCGCTGCGCGCGTCCGGACGCGTGGCCGCGCAAGCGCGATCGCTGCGGAATCGAGGTCCGCGTTGCCGAGCGAGCCGCTCACGCTGTCGCCCGTGACGAGCAGTTGCGCGGGTTGCTCCCGCGCACCGCCGATCCTTGAAACCAGCGCCACCGGCGTGGCGCTGCGCAGACATGCAACCGCCGCATCCAGCCACGCGCGCGCGTCCTGGTCGACTCCAATGAACGCAAGGGTCGCCACGCCGCCGCAGCATTGGCCGAGCCGCGCCGCCAGCGGAAAGCGCACGACCCAGCTCGAGGGCGTCACCGGGTTGGACAGCGCATCGCGCGCGATCCGCAGCGCCTCGAGCTCGAGATGTCCACCGCCGATGGTGCCGACCGCATCGCGCGCGGTGACGATCATCGCGGCACCCGCTTCACGCGGCGTCGAGCCGCTCGCATGCGCGACCGCGATCAGCACCGCGCGGCCGTCGCGCGCTACACGCGCCGCAAGTTCGGGTACCCAGTCAGCCACGGGTCTTCGCCCGGCTGCGGATATCCTCGACCGCGGCGAGAATGCGTTCATCGGTCGCCGGTGCGTCGAGGCGCGGTGCGAGCTCGTAGGCGCCCACGCCGGCAATGGCATCGCGCAATGCCTGGAACGCCGACAACGCCAGCATCAACGGCGGCTCGCCGACGGCCTTCGACCGATAGATGGTTTCTTCGCGATTCGGTTGTCCAAAAAAATCGATGTGAAAGTGCGCGGGCACATCGTGCGCGGTCGGAATCTTGTAGGTGGATGGCGCGTGGGTCTTCAATTCGCCCTCGTCGTTCCACCACAGCTCCTCCATCGCAAGCCAGCCGTAGCCCTGGATGAACCCGCCCTCGATCTGTCCGCGGTCGAGCGCCGGGTTGAGCGAGGACCCCACGTCATGCAGGATGTCCACGGCAAGCAGCCGGTGCTCGCCGGTCAGCGTGTCGATCGCCACTTCGGAGACAGCCGCGCCGTACGCGAAATAGAAGAAGGGGCGCCCGGTCAGCGTCTTGCGGTCGTAGTGAATCTTGGGCGTCGCGTAGAAGCCGGTCGCGGACAGCTGCACGCGCGCCATGTACGCCATCCTCGCGAATTCCGCGAATGGCAATGACTTCCCGCCCGCGGTCACGCTGCCGTTGGCGAACACGACGTTCTCCGGATCGCAATCGAAATTGCGCGCGGCAAATGCGACCAGACGCTCGCGCAACGTGCGCGCCGCGTTGCGCGCCGCCATCCCGTTGATGTCGCTGCCTGACGAGGCGGCCGTTGGCGAAGCGTTGGGAACCTTGCTCGTGTCCGACGCGGAGACACGAACGGTCGCCAGCGGCACGCCAAGCTCCTGCGCCACGATTTGCGCGACCTTGGTGAACAGCCCCTGGCCCATCTCGGTCCCGCCGTGGTTGAGCAACAGAGTGCCGTCGTTGTACAAATGCAGCAGCGCGCCCGCCTGGTTGTAGTGGGTGGCGGTGAACGAGATACCGAACTTGACCGGCGTCAGCGCGATGCCGCGCTTGATGACGGGGTTATCGTGATTCCACTGTGCGATCGCGCGGCGCCGCTGCCGATAGCGTGCCGAAACCTCGAGCTGCGCGATGATCTCGGGCGCGACGTTGTCTTCGACGGCCATGCCGTACGGGGTCAGGTTGCGCGTAGTCGTACCGTAAAGATTGGCAATGCGCACGTCGAGCGGATCGCGGTGGAGCGCGCGCGCCACCTCGTCGATCACGAGCTCGATCGGGAACATGCCTTGCGGGCCGCCGAAGCCGCGGAACGCTGTATCCGATACCGTGTTGGTCCTGCAGCGGAAGCTGTGCACGGCGACATCGGGCAGCCAGTACGCGTTATCGCAATGGAACACCGCGCGATCGTTGACGGGACCGGACAGATCGGCGGAAAAGCCGCAGCGCGAGGCCAGCGTGAGATCGAGCCCGAGAATGCGCCCGTCGTCGTCGAAGCCGACGTCGTAGGCATACGTGAACGCGTGGCGCTTGCCGGTGGAGCGCATGTCGTCGTCGCGATCCAGGCGAAGCTTGGCCGCGCGCCCGGTCTTGCGGGCGATGATGGCGGCGACGCACGCGAAGAGCGACATCTGCGTTTCCTTGCCGCCGAAGCCGCCGCCCATCCGGCGGCACTCGACGACGACGTCGTGCGCGGCGATCCCCAACGCACGCGCGACCATGTGCTGCACTTCACCGGGATGCTGCGTCGACGTGTAGATCTGGATGCCGCCGTGCTCGCGCGGCACCGCGAGCGCGATCTGCCCTTCCAGATAGAAGTGGTCCTGGCCGCCGACGCTCGCCGTGCCGCGCAGCCGATGCGGCGCGCGCGCCAGCGCCGCCGCCGCGTCACCGCGCGTGACGTGCACCGGGGGCAGCACATAGGATTGCGCCGCCAGCGCGTCGTCGATGGTCAGGATCGCGGGTAATGGCTCGAGATCGAATTTGGCGAGCTTGGCCGCGCGCCGGGCGGCGTTGACATCGACCGCCGCGACGGCGAACACCGGCTGCCCGGCGAACTCGACCACATCGTGCGCGAAGATCGGATCGTCGCGCTGGATCGGGCCAACGTCGTTGACGCTGGGTATATCGGCGACGGTAATGACCGCGACCACGCCGGGCGCGTCCCGCACGGCGGCAAGATCGAGGCCGCGCAGGCGCCCATGCGCGATCGGACTCACGCCGACGGCCAGATGCAGCGTATCGCGCGGCTCGGCCAGATCGTCGGTGTAGAGCGCTTCGCCGGCGACGTGGAGCGCGGCCGAATCGTGCGTGACCGGTGACCCGACGACGGGCTGCAGGCCGGCGTCGTCGAGTGCGGGCGGATGCGGTGCGTTCATCGGATCAATCCGCTGCGGCGCGACCTCCGTGGACCGCAACTACATGCGTGCGGCGGCGCGTCGGCTGCCCCTCAATCGCTCGGCGACGCGCGGCCTCCGAGATGTCAGCGCCGATTGCAAGATCAGCGCGTCGGCCACCGCCATCGCTCGCGGACGGGCGCTTCGCGCTTGGGCTTCGCCCCGCTCGCTCAGGCGACCTTCGGGCCTTGCTCGGCTTCGCCTCGCGCGCCTCCCTCATTCGGCCACCTGCTCGATACGCGTCAACACGCCGGCGCCGCCGGTTTCCAACCGGAAGCGGCGATAAAGATTCGACAGCACCGCGCGCCGGTACGCCGCCGAGGCGCGCATGTCACCGATGGGCGCGAACTCGTCAGCCAGGACGCGCGCCGCGGCGTCGGCAGTCGCCTCGTCCCACGTGCGTCCGACCAGCGCTGCCTCGGTCGCGGTGGCGCGCTTCGGCGTCGCCGCCACGCCACCGCAGCCAATGCGCGCCGATGCGATGCGCGTGCCGTCGAGCGTCAGGGCGAAGCACGCGAAGACCGCCGAGATATCCTGGTCGTACCGTTTGCTGATCTTGTACGCGCGCAAGAGCATGGCGGGCGCGCGCTGCGCGATGCGGATCTTCGCGACGAATTCACCGGGTTGCAGCGCCGTTTTCTGATACGCGACATACAGTTCTTCCAGCGGCAGCTCGCGTGTCGCGTTCCCTTGGCGCAGGATCACCGTCGTGCCCAGCGCCATTAACGCGGGCATCGAGTCGCCGATCGGCGAGCCGTTCGCGATGTTTCCGCCCAGCGTGCCGCTGTTGCGGATCGGCACCGATGCGAACCGCGCCCAGCCTTCGTGGAGCTCGGGCCACAAAGCATCGAGTGCCGCAAACGCATCGGTCAGCGTCGCCGCGGCACCGATTTCGAGATGCGTGGCCGTCTCGCGGATTTGCCTCAGCTCGGCCACATCGCCGGTGTAAACGATGTCGCCGATGTCGCGATGGTGCTTGGTGACCCACAGTCCGACGTCGGTGGCGCCCGCGACGATGCGCGCGTGGGGATTCGCGGACAGAATGGCCGCCAGGTCATCGCACGTGCGCGGCGCCCACCAGCGGTGTCCTTCCGCTTCGTAGACAAACGATTCAGCCTCGCCCAGCGACGCGACCTGCGCCGCCAATGCTTCCTCTTCTGTCGCGAGCGTGCGGCTGCCATCCGCGGCGATGCCGGGACCGCGCCAGCCGGTGGCGCATCGGGTCGCATCGACGTCGTACATCGCATGCGCCGCCGCGACGATCGGGCGATACCCGGTGCACCGGCACAGGTTGCCCGACAATGCGTCCTCGATGACTGCGCGCGAGGGCCGCCACGCATTCTTGTAGAGGCCGAAGAGGCTCATCGCGAACCCCGGCGTGCAGAAACCGCATTGCGATCCGTGCGCGGCGACCAGCGCCTGTTGCACCGGATGCAGCGTACCGTCGTGCGACTTGAGCGACTCCACGGTGAACACGGCCTTGCCCGCCACCGACGGGAGCAGCCGGATACACGCGTTGACGGGCTTCCAGTCGAGCCGGGCACTCCGCGCGTCGGGTTCCGCGAGAACGACCGTGCAGGCACCGCAATCGCCTTCGGCGCAGCCTTCCTTCGTGCCGATGAGCCGCCGGACATCGCGCAGGTATTCGAGCAGCATCGTCTGCGTCGCCACGCCCTCGACGGTCACGGGCTCGCCATTGAGCAGGAATCGAACGGGTGCAGGGACAGGATTCATGGGGCTTCCGCCATGAGCGCCTAGCAGGCTGTTGAAAGTCGCGCTCTCGCTTCACTCTCAGCCTCGTTTCGAGCGCAGCGAGAAATCTGCTTCTTCACGCAATCAGTGCGTTGCGAAAAACGGATTCCTCGTCGCTTCGCTCCTCGGAATGGGGCTGGGGGAATTTCAACAGCCTGCCAGGGAACCGGGCTGACAGGCATCCAGCATCGTCTCGCCGGCGCTGCCGCTTGTCAATAATAGGCGCCGATATATTGCATACCGGATCTATGCCGGCGTCGCAGGCCGAAGGCACGCGCTCGGCAGCTATGGCGCTACCCAAGGCCTCACCGCACCGCAGCAGTGCGCGATGCACCGGAATGCGGCAGCGGCCGGCTATTCCTGTATGCAGGATTTCAATATTTGGGTATCCCGGATGGTATTGACCGGGGCCGATGTCCGGACCTATGCTCGCGCCGTCATGGCGGAACGCAAGCGGAAACCCGCAGGCAAGACGGGCGCGGAAGCGCGCATCTGCGATGCCGTTCGCGCCGCGATCCTCGAGCGGCGGCTGCCGCCGGGTACCAAACTGCAGGAAATTCCGCTCGGCGCGTTTTTCGGCGTATCGCGGACGATCGTGCGGCAGGCGTTGCGCACGCTGGCGCACGAGGGCCTCGTCGCGCTGCGCGACCGCCGCGTCGCGGTCGTGGCGCGGCCATCGGCGGCCGACGTCGCGCACATGTTCACCGCACGCCGCGCGATCGAAGCGGCGGTGGTCGAACAGGTGATCACCCGGGTTACGCAGAGCGAAATCGTCGCGCTGCGGCGGCTGGTGCGCGACGAGGAGGCCGCCTACCGCGCCGGCGATCGACCCGGCGGACTCAAGCTTTCACTTGTATTTCATCATCGGCTGGGCGAGCTGTGCGGCAATCCGGTGCTAGTGCGCTACCTGACCGAGCTCGTGCTGCAGACGTCGCTCGCCGTGGCGCTGTACGAGCAGCCCGATCGCATCCATGCGCACGCCGATCACCTCGACGTTCTGGACGCGATCGCCAAGCGCGATCCGAAGCGCGCTGTGCGCCGAATGACCGAGCACCTGCGCGAGCTGGAGCGCGACCTCGACGTCGACGCCGTGACGGGCGCGCCTTCGCTCGCCACGATTTTCGGCCAAGCCTGAAAAGCCGCGACGGCGGCAATGCGAAGGGCCCCGCCTGGGGCCCTTCGCGTGCATCGACAACAGCGCAGCAGCGTTACTTGGCCGCCTTGCTTACGTCGCTCAGCAGCTTGGCCGCGCCCTTGTTGCTGGCGGTGCCCTTGATGAGAATATCGGGCGGCAGCACCGGCTTCCCGTAGTACGCCTTGTTCCAGTCGTCGTTGACCGATACGACGGTGCCATCGAGGTTGAGACCGCCATACAGGCCCTTGGAGCGCGAGAACGTGATCAAGTCCGCGACGACGTCCGACTTGGCGCCGGCGCCGACCGGTCCCGCGGCGACGCTGGCATCAGCGCCCATCTTGAACGTGCTGGACAGCAGCGAGTCCATGCCCTTTTGGGTCATGACCAGCGTGACGTTTTCCGACGCTGCCACGCCGGCCTGGAAGCCCACGCTCGCGGTCGCGAGCGTATAGAACGCGGGCCCGACCCACTTGCCACCCTCCTTTGCGACCAGCAGACCGCGGCCGCCGGACCCGCCGATGATGAAGCCGGCCTTGACGATTTCCGGGACGATCAGCACGCCCCTGGCTTTGCCGATGTTCTGCTGAAGCCACTTCATTTCCGGATCGCGCAGGAAATTCGACAGCGTCGTGTCGGCCTTGTCGACCAGCACTTGCCCCTCGTTCTGCGCATACGCCGGCGTCGCCGTAAAGGCGAGCGCCGAAGCGGCGATCATCGCTGCCGCCGCCAGCTGTTGCATGGACTTATTCATGACTACTCCCTCTTCGATGCGGCCACTTCCGGCCGCGTTGGACAGATGACCCGGATATTACTTGTTCAACCGCGCAAAAGTTCGATGCCCGTCGACGTTACCCGTACCCGGTCGCCAATGCGCAACCCTGGTGCCGACGTTTGCTGGATCGTCGCGTACGACCCATCGTCGTAGCGCACGCCGACCACCCACACCAGCGTCTGGTCCTTGCTCGCGAGCTCGTTGCCGACAAAGCCGCCGCCGATGGCTCCAACCACGGTGGCCACGGTCTTGCCGGTGCCCCCGCCAACCAAGCTGCCCAGGCCGCCCCCGATCAATGCGCCGCCGATGGCGCCGACGGCGTTCGGGACATTCTGCACGGTGTGCGTCTGGATGGATTCAACGGTCCCGGTGCGCGCCGCGGGCATATCGCTCACCTGGTAAGTCGGCGGCGTATTGCAGCCGGCGACCAGCAGAGCCAGCGAGCATGCGGCGATCGCAGCTACCGCGCGCCGCCATGTTTGGAAACTCATCATCATCATTCTCCTGCCGAGTCGTGCGTGTTGCATGGTGAAGTTGGATTCAAGTCGACCGCGTTCAATCGGGAACCGAATACAGCAGATACATGGCCGCGAGCAGGCCCGAAGGCCGGCCGAGCTTGCCCAGCCACTGCGCGAAGATCGTTTCGATTTCGCCGCCCATGTAGACCTGCGTCAGTGCCTTGTTGACTTCGAGGCGCAGCGCGGAATCGTTGCGCGGCAGCGCCATCGCATAGGGCTCGAACGACAGGTCTTCGGCGAGCATCGCGAGCTTGCCCGGATCCTTGGCCTGCGCGGCGAGCCCCACGAGCTTGATCTTGTCGCCCGCATAGGCATCGACGCTGCCCGACTCGAGCATCGCAAGACCCTCGTTCGCTTCGGCGATCGGGATGACCGTCGCGTTGACCAGGCGTCGCTTCAACGAATCGTTCAGGCGCGTCTCCGTGGTCGTTCCCTTGAGCACGGCGATCTTTTTCGCGCTCATGTCGGACAACCGATTGATCGGCGAATCGGACTTGACGAGAAACCCTCCGCCGTCGACGAAAATGAGGTTGGAGAAATCCACGTTGGCGAGCCGCGCGATCGTCTGCGTCGTGTTGGCGCATTCGAGGTCGGCCTTGCCCGATGCAACCATCTGCAAACGCTCGGACACGGAGCCGACGAGCCAGTTCACCTTGAGGTTCGGCTCGCCGACGGCGCGCCCGATCTGCGCAATGGCGCGCTTGCATATGTCGATCGAGTAGCCGGCCGGCTCGTTGTTGGGGCCGACGAACGAAAACGGAAGGGAGTCGCCCGAGAACGCGACATTGATTGTCTTGGCCGCCTTGATCTTGCCAAGCGTGTTGGGCGCCGGCTGGGCGAGGGCACCGCCCGTGACCAACCCGGCGGCAACGAACAGACCGATGACTAAGCTTTTCACGATGAAAACCTTGAGGGTGGGAAATGGTAGGGGATGCAATGCGGCAGCGCAGTGGCCACAAGGAACTCCGGCACCGGCTAAGCGGGCAAGGACGGAGGACGGCGATTTTACACCAGTCCACACGCAAATGAGGTGCCGATCGCGCCCGCCGTCCCAGGATGCCGCAGGGCTTCGCATGCTAAACTCCGCGCCGCCGCCCCCTGTCGACTTCCGTCGCACCCGCGTCGCTTTCATGACCGCATCGCGTTTCCTGGTTTCCCTGGTTGCCGCATGGCTTCTCGCCGGCGCGGCGAGCGCGGCGTCGCCGACGCTCGACCGCATCAAGGCGAGCGGCACCGTCACCTTCGGCTACCGCGATGGCGCCGCCCCTTTTTCCGCGAAGCAGCGCAACGGCAAGGTGCGCGGCTATTCGGTCGAGCTGTGCGAAAAAGTCGCGTCGGCCGTCGCCCGTGCGCTCAACCTCGAAAACTTGAAGATCGCCTGGCGGCCGGTCGATGGCGAGTCGCGAATTTCCGACGTCGCCGATCGCAAGATCGATGCCGAATGCGGAACGACCACGATCACGCTGTCACGGATGGAGCGCGTCGATTTCAGCGTTCCCATTTTCGTCGACGGCGCCACCGCGCTCGTGCGCGCCAAGGATGCGCTGCGGCAACTCGCGGATCTGAAGGGCAAGCGGGTCGCGGTGATGCCCTCGACCACCACGGAGACTTCGCTCAAGAAAGCGCTGGCGCTCGCCGGGCTTTCCGCCAATTTCATCATGGTAAAGGATGGCAACGAAGGCGTCGCCGCGGTGCTGGCAGGGAAAGCAGATGCGTATGCGTCGGACCGGATGCTGCTCACCCAGCTCAAGGCGGACGATAACCGTGCCGACGAGCTCGAATTCCTGCAGCACGATTTCTCGTTCGAGCCCTATGGCCTCGTGCTGCCCCGCGACGATCCCGAATTTCGGCTGCTGGTGAATCGCACGCTTGCGGGACTTTACAAAACCGGCGAAATCGATCCGATCTTCATTCATTGGCTGGCGCCGTACGGACGTCCGGGACCGCTGCTGAACGCCATGTATTACCTCAACGCGCTGCCGGACTGACGATGCATGCGCTGCTCATCACCGTCGCCATTTCACTCGCGCTGGCGGCAGCCAACGTGCTGGCGCAAGGTGCCGTGCGTCCGAAGTGCGACGGCGCGTGCGGCGTGATTCAATCGATCGTGCCGGTGACCGAACGCCAGGATTGGTCGCCGCTTGGCGCGGTGGCCCCGGGATCGCAAGGGATGGGGGGCTTGAGCGGCATGTCGGGATCGACCACGCAGATGCAGATCGGTCCAGGCTTTACGAATAAAGGAATGGTGGTGCTGGGCGCCGCCGGCGGCGCCGCCTATGCGCAACGGCCCAACGAATACCGCCGGCAGCGGTGGGACGTGACGCTGAAGATGGACAGCGGACCCCCGCGCGTCGTTTCGCTCCGGTACGAGCCGTTGCTCGTGCAGGAAGGCGACTACGTGCGCGTGTCCGGCAACAACATCGAGCTCGTCAATCCGTAGCGCCGGCATGGACGCCGCGGCGCTCGCAGTCACGGACGTCCCCGACGGGCGCCGGGTGCTGGCGCTGTCCGGGCGGCTCGAAGCCGACACTATTCCCGATATATGGCGCACGGCGCTCGAGGCGTTGAAAGACGCCGGCGCGCGCCCCGTCGTCGTCGATGCCGCAGGGGTCGACTATTGCGACGGTGCGGGCATTGCGCTGCTGGTCGACCTGCTGCGCCAGCCACGGCCCACGCCGGTTGCAGTGTCCAATCTGAAGCCGGCCTTCACGGCGTTGCTGCGCCAATTCGACCCGCAACTCCTCGACCACGATCTGGACCCCGAGCCGCCGCGCCGGCCCGCCATCGAGGAAGTCGGACGCAACACCGAGCGCCTGATGCGCGACATGCGCATGCAGGTGGAATTTTTGGGCCAGTCGGTTGCGGCGCTGGCGAGCGCCATTCGCCATCCGTCGACGATCCGCTGGCGCGACGTGGCGGTGATCTGCGAGCGCGTCGGCGCCGATGCGCTTCCGATCGTCGCGCTGATCTCGTTCCTGCTCGGCGTGATCCTCGCGTTCCAGTCGGCGGTGCCGATGAAGCGGTACGGCGCGGAGGTCTTCGTCGCCGACCTGATCGGGCTGGGCATGGTGCGCGAGCTGGGCACGCTGATCACCGCAATCCTGCTCGCCGGGCGCACCGGCGCCGCGTTCGCCGCGGAGCTCGGCACGATGCGCGTCAACCAGGAGATCGACGCCTTGACGACGATGGGCCTCGACCCGGTCCGCTTCCTGGTGACCACACGCGTGATCGCTGCGGTGATGATGACGCCGCTCTTGAGCCTGTTCGCCATGCTGGTCGGCATGCTGGGCGGCGCCTTCACAATGCTGTCGTACGGCATTCCGTTTGTGACGTTCGTGAAGGAAGTCGATGGCATCGTCAATGTCCAGGACTTCATGGCGGGGTGGATAAAGTCGTTCGTGTTCGCGCTCGCGATCGCCGGCATCGGTTGCCTGCGCGGGCTGCAGACCGCCGCCGGGGCTTCCGCAGTGGGCGAATCGGCGACCCGGGCCGTGGTCTCGGGGCTCGTGCTCATCGTGATCATCGACGGCGTGTTCGCCGTCATCTATTTCATGCTGGACATCTAGAATGAAACATTCCCCCCACGCTCGCTCCGCTCGCTGCCCCCCAGGGGGCGGGTCAGTCGGTCGGGGCGGCCCTTGCCGACTGACGCGCTGACGTGGAGCCCGGCGAAACCATCATCCGCGTCGAGTCGCTGACGGCCGGCTACGAAGGCAACGCGATCCTGCAAAATGTCTCCTTCGACGTGCGCAGGGGCGAGGTGTTCGTCATCCTCGGCGGGTCGGGCTGCGGCAAGACCACGCTTTTGAAGCACATGATCGGACTCCTGCCGCCGCTGGGCGGCCACGTTTACATCGACGGCGCGGACATCGTGACCGCGGAAGGCGATGCGCGCCAGGCGATCCTGCGCAAGTTCGGCGTGATGTACCAGTCCGGTGCCCTGTTCGGCTCGATGACGCTGCTGGAGAATGTCCGGCTGCCGCTCGAGGTATTCACGCGCCTCGATCTCTCGCAGATGGACCTGATCGCCCGGATGAAACTCGCGCTGGTCGGGCTCGTGCAGTTCACCGGCCACTTGCCGGCCGAGATTTCCGGCGGCATGCAGAAGCGGGCGGCGATTGCCAGGGCCATGGCGCTCGACCCGCAGATCCTGTTCCTCGACGAGCCCTCGGCAGGGCTCGACCCGATCACGTCGGCCGAGCTCGACGCGCTGGTGCGCCGGCTGGCGGACAACCTGGGCGTCACGTTCGTCATCGTCACCCACGAGCTCGCGAGCATCTACGCGATTGCCGATCGTGTCATCATGCTGGACAAGCGGGTCAAGGGGATCATTGCCGAGGGTGACCCGCGCCGCCTCCGCGACGAAAGCGCCGATCCGTATGTGCACCAGTTCTTCCACCGCGAGGCGGAAGTTGCCCCGGCATAGACCGAAAATGACGCGATGAGCCAGAAAGCCAACTACTTCAAGCTCGGACTGTTCGTGATCGGCGCGCTGGTCGCGGGCGTGCTGATCCTCGTGATCATCGGCACCGGCCGCTGGTTCGAGCGGCGCATCATCATCGAGACCTATTTCAAGGAATCGGTGCAGGGGCTGGACATCGGCTCGAAGCTCAAATACCGCGGCGTCACGATCGGCGAGGTCACCAAGATCAGCTTCACCTACACCAAGTACCAGCAGGACCTGCCGATCACGCAGCGCGAGCGCTACGTCATGGTCGAGGCACAGCTGCAGCCGCGGCTCGTCGGCGGACGCTCGGCGGCCGGCGACATGAACTCGCCCGAGAACGCGGCGCTCGAGGTTGAAAAGGGGTTGCGGCTGCGCCTCGCCCCGCAAGGCATCACCGGCCTCAATTTTCTCGAGATGGACTACCTCGATCCGCCGCCGCCGGTGTTGCCGATCAGCTGGGTGCCGACCAACGTCTACATCCCGAGTGCGCCGTCGACGGTGACCGCCATCGTGAATGCGGCGCAGGACATTCTCGAGCGCATCCACAAGCTCGACATCGAGGCGGTCATCAACAACGTCAACAAGCTGCTCGTCACGACCAACGATCGCGTCGCCGCCATCGACACGAAGTCGCTGACGCAGCGCGCCGAGCGCACGTTCGCCAAGCTCGATTCGACGCTGGACAACTTGCAGGCCAAGAAGCTCTCCGAGGAGGCGACGGGATTGCTCGCCGAGCTGCGCAAGTCGAACGCGGAGCTGCAGAAGACGATTGCCAATCCGGCGTGGCAGAAAGTTCCGGAAGACACCGCGGCCGCGATGGCCCGCGTCCGAGCGCTCGTGTCGGATCCCAAGCTCACGAAGACAGTGGCCGACCTCGAGCGGATCACGGGGCGCTTCGATCGACTCTTCGGTACCACGGACACCGACCTTGCGACGTCGATCGAGAACCTGCGCCAGATCACCGACAATCTCCGCGACCTCACCGAGGAGACCAAACGCTATCCGGCCAGCGTGATCTTCGGCGCGCCGCCGGCCCCGCTGGAGCGCAAACCATGACTGCATCGCGACGTGATTGGATACGCCGGGCGCTGACCCTGGCCGCGGGCGCGGCACTCGGCCTTGCAGCGGGAGGATGCACGCGGCCATCGCCCATCAAGGGCACCTACGTGCTCGAGCCGGCGCTTCCGCCACCCGTGGCGAAGACGCAACCGGGACTGGTGCGCGTGGGAACGATCGTCGTGGGCGCGCCGTATCGCGGCCGCTCGTTCGTCGTCCGCGAGTCCGACCTCAAGTTCGAGACCGATTACTACAACGAGTTCCTGGTGGCGCCCGGCGCCAACATCAGCGAGGCAACGGCCCGCGCCCTTGCCGCCGCTAAAGTATTCGCATCGGTCGCTCCGCAAGGCGTGGTCGTGGACCCGGATTGGCTGCTGGACGGTTTCGTCGACGCGCTTTATGGCGATGCCCGCAGCGTGGACAAGCCGGTAGCCGTGCTTACGATCAAGTACTTTCTGCGCCGCGGGGGCAGCGATGCCGGCGTCCCGATCTGGTCGCGCACGTATGAGCGCCGCTTGCCGTTCACTCCCGGTAGTGCAGGTGCCTACGTGGCAGCGCTGAATAGCGCGCTCGGCGATATCCTGGCCGAGCTCGCGCGCGATCTGTCGGCGGCGTCGCTCAAGTGACGCGGTAACTACCTGCAGTACACCGGTGCGACCTGAGGCCAACGACTCCGCCTGCAGGACTGTCGTGCACGACATGTAGCCGCTCGCACCGCCGGCGGGCGCGAAAACAACCGTCTTCCTGATTACCGCGCGGTGCGCCGCACTCGGCGTTGACACTGGCCGCCATTGCGCAGACCATCATCGCCGCGTGCGATGCGAATTGCGCGTCTCTCTCCGTGTGGAATGCCGTCCTCGCGGTACCTCTTGCTCCACCCATTCCAAGGGAATTTGATGATTCTGAGGCGATTTGCATTGCTTGCCGTTGTGTGTGCTGCATCTTTGGCGCTCAGCGGATGTCTTATCAACGGTATCTCCGGCTCGACGACCAACGGGCTGTTTTCCGGCCAGGCCACCGTGGAGTTGCAGGACCAGGCGCCCTGTACCCCTAATGCCATCACGCACACCACTTCCTGCGATGTCCTGATCCATGCGCAACTGCCGACCGGGGCGTTCGGGATCGATTTTCCGATCGAACTGTTGGGCTGGGAACTTCCGCTTATGCTCTGGGATCCGCTGATCGTCCAGGTTCCCGCCAGCATGTCGAACTTCGCCGCCTCGATCGCGGTTGGCCCGCCCGGCGTGGCCGTAGACACCCCGCTGGACATCAGTTACGGGCTCACCTCGGTGCCGATCGACGCCAAGACCAATCTGGTGGCGGAACCCGGAATGCAGCTGGTGATCATCGATCTTCCGTCAACGGCCAACGTACCGCTCGGCACTTACACCTTCAAGTTCCAGTTTTCGGGCACCACGAACTCGATCAAGGTGATGTTCGCGGCCAAGATTACCGCCGGCTCGAAGGCGATCGGCGAACACGCCGGCACCGCCAAAGCCGCGCAGACCTACTACCTGCCGATCTGGCCCTGCGTAACCAATTTCGCCAGCGTCACGCCGATCACGTTGCCAATCGCCAACATGACTCAATTGGCGCCGCTGGTTCTGTCCGCCGCTTCGCAAGGATGCAATAGCAAGGCGTACGACTTGTCCGGGCTGGGCACGGGAAGCACCACTGTGGTCGAGTACTACAACGCGAGCCTTGACCACTATTTCATCACCTGGATCGCCGATGAAATCACCAAGCTCGACGCGGGTACGGTAATCAAAGGCTGGACGCGCACGGGCAAGACGTTCAAGACCTACACGACGGCGCAGAGCAATACGTCGCCGGTATGCCGTTTCTATATTCCGCCGGGGTTGGGCGATTCGCATTTCTTCGGACGCGGAACGGCCGAGTGCAATTCCACGGGCACGAAAAACCCGAGCTTTGTGCTCGAGGACCCGGCGTTCATGCAGATGTTTCTGCCCGTGCTCGGCGTGTGTCCGGCCAATTCAACGCAGGTGTATCGCGTGTTCAGCAATCGTCCGGATGCCAACCACCGCTATATGACGGACAAGACCGTACGCGATCAGATGGTGACGAAGGGCTGGCTGGCCGAAGGGGATGGCCCGGATCTCGTTGTCATGTGCGCGCCACAGTAGCACTGCGCCGCGGAAGCCGCGCCAGCACCACGCTGGCGCGGCGACCTGCTAATCCTCTTGCCTGCGCTGCCACACCTAGAACAACGGCGGCATCCCCGTAGACCGTTGCGCCGCCGGCGGCGCGGCGTCTCCGGTCAGCTTGTCGGCCTCGACGACCCAGCCTCCGCCCATCGCTTTGTAGATGTTGACGCTCGACGAGAACACCGACGCACGCAGCGATGCGAGCGCGAGCTCCGCGGGAAACAGCGACTGCTCCGCCTGCAGCACCGTGGTGTAGGACGTGTAGCCGCCGTTGTATTGCAAGTTGGCAAGACGCGCATAGTCCTTGAGCGCTGCCACGAGGCGCTCCTGCGCCGCCTGCTGCTGCAGCAGCTTCTGGCTCGCGACCAGCGAGTTCTCGACGTCGGCAAACGCGTTCTGGATCGAGTACCGGTAGCTGTACAGGGCCGACTGCTGCGCGCCTTCGGCTTGCGCGACCTGCCCGCTCACGGACCCGAACGTAAAGATGGGACCGACGATAGAGCCCGCGTAGCTCCACACGCGCGAAGGTCCGGTGAAGAGGTTGTTGAGCGCCGCGCTTCCGGTCCCACCGGCGCCGGTCAGCGAAATCGTCGGGAAATAAAGTGCTCGCGCCGCTCCGATCTGCGCGTTTGCCGCGATCAGCGTGTCCTCGGCCTGCCTTAGGTCGGGCCGCCGCGTAAGCAGATCGGAAGGGACGCCGGCCGGCACCGTTGGCACCGCGAGGTCGTAGACCGACTTGCCGCGCGGGATCGGACCCGGATTGCGGCCGACCAGCACCGACAGCGAATTCTCCGTCTGCGCGATCTGCGATTCGATCTGCGGGATCTGCGCGGCAGCGGTCTCGTACTGCGACTCGGCCTGCGAAACGTTCATCTGCGACACCTGGCCGTACTTGAACTGCAGCTTGAACAGCCGCACCGATTCGGCGTAGGTTCCCAGCGTCTGCTTCGAGATGACGAGCTGCTCGTCGAGGCCGCGCAGCGTGAGGTAGTTGCCGGCCACCGAGGCGACCAGGGAAAGAATGACGCCGCGCCGCGCTTCATCGGTGGCCAGCAGGTTGGCGCGCGCCGATTCGCTCAACCGCCGGATGCGGCCCCAGAGGTCGATCTCCCAGCTCGCGTTGAGCAGCGCCTGGTAGGACGTCTGCGGATTCGGAATCAGCCGCGCGAGCTCGGGCGTCGATC